>Ga0082335_1000112_pt1 | contig 217913 bp, 196 predicted proteins | sample Subgrocontami58m_FD_72375 | JGI IMG/M metagenome (GOLD analysis project Ga0082335, IMG submission 72375) | Subsurface groundwater microbial communities from S. Glens Falls, New York, USA - GMW37 contaminated, 5.8 m (SPADES assembly) (version 2) ... | reverse complement strand
CAGACTTTCGTCCATTGCTAAAGATTCTCGACTGCAGCCTCCCGTAGGAGTCTGGGCAGTGTCTCAGTCCCAGTGTTGCTGATCGTCCTCTCAGACCAGCTACCCGTCAAAAGCCTTGGTAAGCCGTTACCTTACCAACTAGCTGATAGGACGCGAGCCCATCCTTAAACGGCAGGCCTTGCGGTCCCTGCCTTTAAACCCATCACCATGTAGTAATGGGGTACTATCAGACATTACCTCCGTTTTCACGAAGCTGTGTCTGGTTTAAGGGTAAGTTACTCACGTGTTACTAACCCGTTTGCCGCTATTCCCTTGCGAGAATCGCGCGACTTGCATGCCTAATCCACGCCGCCAGCGTTCACTCTGAGCCAGGATCAAACTCTCCAAAATAAACTTGGCTTTAAAAATTTCCATTATTAACAAGTGTGCTTTTAAATAATAAGATTTTTCAAAGATCGAATAAAAATATTTTTGCCTTTTGCAAAGTGTATCAAATGTACCAAAAAAAAATTAACTTGTCAAGTGTTTTTCTGAACAATTTTTTTAGACCGCAATCAGCTTGTCGACTGCTTATCTAATCGCAGCAATTTCAATAAGTTAAGGCCAAGAATAAATTCTTTAGATTCGGACAAAACTTGAGCGTTTTGTATATTCGCAATCGACAAAGAAATATTTTGGTTTGCCGGAAAATCACTGCCAAATAAAATATGCGACGGGTCAGTTAATTCCAAGGCGCACAGCAAAGAGGCAGTCGATTTTGAACCGCTTGTGTCAAAATATAAATTCTTGAAATATTCGCTCGGATTTTTTTTAATATCCTTCACGAAATTTCTTTTCCGAAGCATCGCGTAAGTTGTGTCAAATCGCTCTTTAACCAACGGGAGCACTCCTCCGTAATGGGCAAAGATAAATTTTACTTCCGGAAATTTTGAAAACGTTTCATTCATCATCATTTTCCCCAAACAAACAGAAACATCAAAGACGTATTCCAAAACAGGCGTTAGCAAAGGGTCTTTCAAACGCTCTTCTCCAATAGGATTCATAATTTGGGCGTGCACATGAATCGGCATATTTTCTCGACGCGCAAATTCGTAGACAATGTCGAACCTTGAATCATCCAAATAAATACCGTCGTAGCTTGAAGCTAACGATAAAACTTTAAGATCCAAATCCTTGATGCGCTTTAATTCATCCTCAAATAACGACGGCTCGTCGGCTGGCAAAATTCCCGCGCCGACAAAACGATCGTTGTGCTTTTTAATCGCTTCAGCAATTTCAGTATTGTAAATCCGGGAAAGATTCTGCCAGCCGCCCATGTTTAAATGGGCGTCACTCGTCGGATACAAAAGAAGCGCCTTCTCGATTCCATTTTCGTCCATCAAAGAAAGCTGGCGATCCAAATCTGACCAATCAACCTTGTAAAAGGCCGTATTCCGCGCGATTTCAGGCGGCATGTAATGACTGTGGGCGTCGAAAATTTTAGACATTATTTTGCCTGTTTTTGTTCGTAATCAATCACGGGTTTGGTCCACGGCGTCTGTTGATTAATCACAGCCAATTCCAAAGGACAAGCATTTTGCGGACAAGACAAGGCAAACATAATCATATCCACAACGGTTTCCGGCGACATCAACCTATCTCTTTGTTCTTTCGCGATATTATCTAATTTGTCCGTTAAATCCGTATCCACAACGCCGGGAAGAATAGAAGTGATTTTAATTCCATGATCCCTCATCTCCCAGAATAAACCTTTTAAAAAAGCGCGCAATCCAACTTTCAATGAACTGTAAGTCACAAATGTTTTAGGCACAGGATCGCAAAGGGTTGACCCTGAGACCATATTGATGATGGCCCCCTGTTTTCGTTCGATCATCTGCGGAATCACTAAACGAATCAACCGCACATACCCTAAATAATTTGTGTGCGCGAGCATTTCGATGTCTTCCAAAGGCTGTTTCTCAAACGGATATTGGCTCGAGACTCCCGCGTTGTTAATCAAAATATCCACGGGCCCGAGTTCCTTTTTAGCGGTATCGACTAACCGCGTTAAATCTTCAAGATTGCTGACATCCGTCGAGATTCCAAAAACTTTAACGCCCGGGGCTTTAAGTTTTATTTCTTTAATGGCTTCGTCCAACGGCCCTTGCGTGCGCGCGGCAATCAAAACATTCGCCCCATTCTGCGCTAAACGCAAAGCCACAGCCTTGCCGATGCCTTTACTGGCCCCGGTGATAATCGCGTTTTTTCCTTTTAAGTTAACGTTATTCATGCCTTCGCCTCCGTTGTTGAAAAAATAAATTTTAAAAAATATAAGAAAGCAAACAATAAAACTCCGATTCCAAAAAATGTCCAGCCGAAACTTTTTTCCACAAAAAACTTACTTAACGAAAATCCTAACCCGCCGCTGATAAAACGCACCGATGAATTAAGACTCGCGACAATCGGCCGATCCTCATCCGGAAAATCCGTTAAAAGTGTTGAGACCGAATTGTGACTGATCGTCCAGCCAATGCCAATCAGCCCTAAAATTAAAATCAAAATAAAGACTGGATAATGGCCGACCAAAAGAACCGCGCCGCAGGAGAGCGCCAAAATTCCCGTCCGGCAGGCTGAGATCCTTCCCTTTTTATCCGACAAATAACCGCCAACCTGTTGACCCAACAAACCAATGACCGCCACAAAAATTAAAATCCAGCTGACCGCCAGCTTGCTTAATCCGTAATCGTGATTCAAATAAACGCCGTACCATTTGTGCACAGCGTGGTACAAAAAACTCATCCCGAAGATAAAAAGAAACACGTGACGGATTTCTTTTTTAAAAAACGCGCGCAAATAATTCACGCTCTCTTGATGTTTTTTGTTGAGCTCTTTAATTTTTAAAAAATAAAAACTCAGACAACTAACCATCCCCAAAAACGCTGGAATTAAAAACAATACGCGCCAGGGCACCCATCCCATAAAAAACATCCCCACGGTCGAGGCTAAAAAGCTGCTGCCAAAATATATGCCAACAAGTCTTCCTCGAACCTCTTTCGGGAAAAAATCGCCGATAATCATCAAGCTCAAAGGAGTTGAACTGGCCGCCGCTATTCCCGCCCCAATCTGAGCAAACAGTAAATTTCCCAAAGAGCCGCTGACCGCCGCCATCAAACTCGCAAACGCGTAGATGGCCATGGCAACCCCTAAAATCCGGCGGTAAGAAAATTTTTTTGTTAACGGCGCGTACAAAAGCGCCCCAAGTCCATACGGAATCATGTAACTAGGAACAATCTGCGCTGCCGTTAAATCTGAAACCCCTAAATCTTGGGCTATATACGGAATCGCCGCCGCGACCGCCCCTACGTTAAACGAAATCGTAATATTACCTAAACAAATGAGAAAAAAAATTATTTTTTTACTGTCGATATCAACGCTTCCTTCTTGCCGATATTTCCTATTTTCAGTGGTAGTCGGCATCCCGACCCCCGTTTATTATTTGATAGTTAACGTGGCATCGGGACAATCTGATCTTCTCGCCAATCGTTTAGGAATCTTCCATTAATTCTCTGGAGGACGTAAGCTTTGTACAAGAGAATTCAGCATTTCATTATTAAGATCAGCCGTAAACTGATAGATAACATTTTCTCCTTTAAGTATTACTTGCTTAAGAGGAACTGGCTGAGTGATTTCGATCTCAAAAGACGGCAACGGCAAGGAAAGATTTTTTATTTCAAAAATTTCTCCACGACTTTGTAACAAATTGGCAATAATTTTTTTAAAATCCTCAATGTTAAACTTCGAACCTCCAAGTCCTTCCAGATCAGAGCTTACCTCCAAAATTATCACTCCCATTGTTTTGTAGATCTCCTCACTGAACTGTCCCCCGATTGCTTGCTCAGCCAATTCTTGAGAAAGAGTGCACGGCATAAAAACCACCCTCTCGTCTTTCTTATCTTCATCAACAAAATCAGGAAAAAGAGTGTAGCCTTCCGGCACATTTATAAAATAACCTGTATCCCCGAAAAATACTCCTCTCCGGCCTTGATTACAAAACTCATGAATATCAAACTTTTCAATATGCTTCACATCGGTAGCTTGCGACAAAGACGAAAAAAGACAAAGAATGCCCATAACCATCATCATTACCCTGAAAACGCAAAGCTTTTTTATTAACTTACGACTTAAAATTTTATTTAGCATACACTCCCCATGCCCTGACTCACTTTATCTATTCCCCCCTACAACATCTTCGGCTTCTTGTTCAATGACTTCTTTAAATATTTTTAAATTATGCACCGAATGCTCATTGATGAATCCCTCAATTTGTTCGGCGCTAAATTTCGTGAATTTCGGATCCATTTCAAAATCTTGAATCCAAATAATCTCGACACCTTCAGCTTCTTCGATATAGAACCAGGCGATCTTCATATATTTAAACGGAAACATGGGTTCATGACGGGAAGCGATCGCGTAACGGTGTTCTTTGTCCAGCCAACGTTTCGACACCCACGATTTATTTTCATCATCGGTTAAACGAAACGTGATCTCATTTCCCTTTCGCTCCAAAACTTCCGCCTTGACATATTCTTTGCCAAACAATTCCGTCCACCGTTCAATCTTGTTCGAAATCTCAAAAACCAACTCATACGGCGCGTTGATGACAATTGAATTTCTCGTGTGGCCCATATTAACCTCCAATTAAATGTTTAAAAATTATCCTAACGCTGTGTCGTACATGGACGCGCCCATCTTAAGGCGCTCCTCTCCCGAACGCCGCACTAAAAGCTCAAAATATTTTTCTTCCATTCTCTTAGAAGTATCGTTCATTTAGTTCCTGTCTTCTTAAGAGCCTGCGCGGCAGAAATGTATCGAACCCGGCCTTTTTCCCAGATGGGTAAAGGACGTCCTGTTTTCCGATGCTGTTCAACAACTCCCCTTACGGCTTCTTTTAAAGCAAGCTCGGCTTTTTGCTGCAAAGTTCTTCGTGGTTTCATATTTACCTCACAAATTCCTGAATTTTTTTAAATAACTTTTCATCAAAAATCAAATCACATCCATTTTTCTTTTGGGCAATCAAGACCGGCGTGGTCTCCGCGTTATTAAACAACATCCATGAATCCATTAATGGTTCATAAAGTTTAAATAAATTATGGATCGACCGTTTAAAACGACGCTTCACATCCCCGGCAGGAACATTATGCCCGCCTTCAGCAACTCGCTCTTTAATGCGGGCCAAAGCTAATTCAGAATCGGGAATCCATAAAAAGAAAAGATGCAGTTGATATCTTTTTGTCTTAAGCGATCTTAATAGATTAAAATAAGATTTCCCTGAAAGCGTTGATTCAAAAGCGAAATCAACTCCCTTTCTTACAAACTCATCAATCTGCTGTAATACAAGTTTTCCCGCTTTAATGGCTGCCACCTGTGGATGAAAAGGAGACAATCCTTGAGCAATAAGATCGGCGTTAACAAAATTCACGGAATGAATATATTCAGGCAAAAATTTCTTGGCGAATGTCGTTTTACCGCTTCCATTTGGCCCGGCGATAATGTAAATATTTTTTGTTTTCATAAATTACTCAATAATTGCGACCACTCTACTCCACCCTGCTCCCGCATTTCGCACTTTCACCGGCAAGCACGACACGATAAATCCAAATGGTTTGGGGATCGCGCCTAGATTGCCCAAACGTTCCATATGACAATATTCACGACGACGGCCTAGAAAATGCGATGGCCAGATTTTAGATTTGTCCTTAGTTTCTAAAAATTCCTTAAACATATTAAAACAGGGACGATCCAGACCGATCGTGTCAATGCCCATCATCTTGATCCCCTGATCTAATAAATATTCTACCGCGTCCGGCATCATGCCAACATATTTATTCACGTAATCTGGCGTGCCTAATAATTTATCGCCGCCAGTGTAAATGAGCACAATATCTTTAGGCTTTAGCGCATAACGAATAACGGATAGTGCTTTAATGATATCTTCTTTGCGGATCACATCCGGATATTTCATGTGCGTAAAATCGAGTCGCACGCCAGGACCGTAACACCATTCTAAAGGAATCTCTTCGATCGTCTTAGCGGGTTTACCCTCGCATTTACTTCCGTAATGAAAAGGGGCGTCAACGTGCGTGCCCATATGAACGGAGGAATGGACAATTTCAAGAGAAAGCATTTCGCCGCCAGGAATCTCTTCTTTCGTTGCAACACGTTCGCCTTTGTCAAAACGCTCTTGACCGCCAGGCTGCTTGCTCATCACCACCCAATTGAAATGCTCAACGCCTTCGGCGTGCGAAATACGTTCAATTTTCGCATCGTGGGTTTCAACAAGGGTGTCATCGATAGGCAAACTGAGATCAATAAATTTCATTCTTAAAATTCACCTGGCTAATTAACAAGTTATCCGGCTCCCCAACAATTCGTTCATTGAGGGATAAAGTACTTTTTAAGACATTGGAAAAGTTTTTGTGTACGCCAATAAAAACTCAACATAGAAATTCCCGATGTAAAAATTATACATACAAAAAGAAGACTAATAAGAAAGATGAGAAGAATAGACGTATTTAAAAATACTTTTCTTAACCTAAAATTTTCCTTAATTAATTCTTGTTCTAAATTTGTGGTTGGTTTTATCAATCCATATCCTGGTTCCATCTGACCCGAAACTTTTGCAGATATAGATAATACTCTTTCAACTTCAGAAAATTGAAAAGTAAAAAGAGCGACTAACACAATGCATGACAAAAGGTGTCCGATCCCAACATACATGAAAACCTTATTAATTTTAGACTGTTTTCTGAGAAAAGCTGTATCTTCAGGATTAAACATAAGACTTAACTCCTCTCTTAATGCCCACAGCCGCAAGACGGACCGCAGCTCTTAGTATTCGTCTTAGAAGCGATGACTTCCAAAATTTCATTGAAAGAATAATTCTTTTTTAACTCGTTGTTGGCCAAAGAAATTCCTAACTCTTTTTTTATCCCCACGGTAATTTCAACCATCTCCGTTGAATCGACGCCAAATGCCTGATCAAGCCGCGTATCGGATTTCACTTGTTCAGGTTTAATGTCCAAAACTTTTTGTAAGACTTCTTTAACTTTTGTTTCAATATTCACATTAACCTCCTCTAAAAGAGTCCCATACCAAATAACAGGGACGAATTTATATTTTTTGCAATACCATCACCACGTTAATTCCCCCTCGTCCGCGGTTAATGACTAAAGAATTTTTGATGTCTTTGGCTTGAGATTTATTCGGACAATAATCCAAGTCGCATTCTGGATCCGGAGACTGGTAATTAATTGTCGGTGGAACTAGATTGTGTTCCATGGCTAAGAGCGTTGTAACCACATCCAGAGCGCCGGACGCGCCCAGCATATTGCCAAAAATCGATTTTGGCGCGGAACAAACTATTTTTTTAGCTGAACCATTAAACGCCCGCTTAATCGCCAATGTTTCCGTGACATCGCTTAATTGTGTTCCAGCCCCATCCAAACAAATGTAATCGATCTGATCCGGCGCAAGTCGCGCGTCGTCTAAGGCCATGCGGATAGCTTTTGCTAATTGCTTTCCGTCTTTAGCCGGATGAATGCGGTCAACTCCATCGGTTGTTGTAGCAAAACCCACAATATTCGCGTATACGTGAGCGTTTCGCTTTTTTGCCCGTTCTTCGGACTCTAAAGTTAAAACTCCCGCCCCCTCGGCAATCGCGTATCCATCTCGGGTCTTGTCAAACGGCCGATAGGCGGTTTGTGGCGTATCATTTTTTTGAGTTAGCATACCCGATGTCACGCAGCATAAAAGAGCATAGGGTGTCACCGGCGCCTCCATGCCGCCGGCTAAAATAAAATCGCATTTCCCTCGATTAAGCGTTTTAGCGGCATACCCAATGGCCATGAGAGAACTCGCGCGATCGGCGACGACCGTTTTACTAAAACCTTTAATACCGTAATGAATGGAAATTTGTCCTTGCGGCGCCGCGGGAAACCACGCTGAGGCTAAGAAAGGACTCACACCCTCTCTTCCTTCAAGATAAAGATCGCGCAGTTCCGTTTCACCATAAAGCCATCCGCCAATCGCGTTTCCCATAAAAATGCCAATACGATTTTTATTTTCTTGTTCCAAATTAATTTTCCCATCCTGCAACGCGAGTTCCGAAGCCACCAATCCCATGTGAGAGAAAACATCAATTTTGTTTAACAGCCGGGAAGAAACATTGCTGTAAGCATCTAATTCATGGACATGGCCGGCCACATGCGACGAATATTTAGAGGCGTCGAAGCGTGTGATCTTTTCAACCGCCGAACGGCCGTGGCTGATGTTAGCCCAAAATTTTCGCTTATCAATTCCGCTTGGGGAAACGATTCCTAAACCTGTGATGGCAATTTTATTCATTCAAACCTCCTCAGCACCATCGCCGAGTGAATTCCGGAAAATCCGCTGCTTGTTTTCAACAAATAATTTATTCTTTTTTCCCGCGCTTTATTGGGGATATAATCCAAATCACATTGCGGGTCAGGGAATTCCTGGTTAATGGTCGGCGGCAGAATACTGCGCTCGAAAATCAGCGAACTTAAAGCCAATTCAATCCCATTCGCGGCGGCCAAGGGGTGTCCGATCATCGATTTGACAGAACTAATGGGAACTTTGTACGCGTAATCACCAAAAACTATTTTGTAGGCGTTGGTTTCGAAGACATCGTTCTGACGCGTGGAGGAACCATGGGCGTTAATATAGTCGACTTGTTCGGGATTGATTCGCGCGTCTTCTAAAGCTAGATTGATGCAAGCGGCCTTGGCATCCCCTTCAGGCGGCAGATCCGTCATGTGATAGGCATTGCATGTTGTTCCAAAACCTACGACCTCACAATAAATCTTCGCTCCTCGTTTCTTCGCGTATTCGAGTTCTTCTAAAATGAGAATTCCGCACCCTTCAGAAATAACAAATCCGTTACGCTTGGCGTCAAATGGCCTTGAAGATTTTTCCGGAAATTCGTTGTGTACGGATAAAACATTCACCGTGTCAAACGCGCCAAAGGTAATGGGCGTAATCGGCGCTTCACTAGCCCCCGTGACCATAATATCGGCATCGCCGTCTCGAATAGTCTCAAAAGAGAACCCAACCGCGTCCGTCCCAGCCGTACATCCCGTTGAAATCGTATTACAAATCCCTTGCAGTCCATATTTCGCGGAAATTTCACTCGATGGCGTGTTAAACATCGACGCGTCGTAAAGATCGGGGCGGACAATGGTAGGGTCAATGGGTTTCTTTCCGCTGTCGGTCACCAGCGCGAACTCTTCTTCCATATATTTCGTTCCGCAAATGGCATTGGCCAAAGAAACTCCGATCCGCTCGTGATTAATTTTTCTTAAATCTAAAGTAGAATCTTCCAAGGCCATCCTTGCCGCCACGACCGCGAACTGCACGTATCGGTCCATGCGAATCGCTTCTTCCCAGCTTAACCCTAACTTGATGGGATCAAAATCTCTAACCTGAGCGGCAATTTTCGTATTAAATAGCGAGACATCAAATTCCGTCACGCGTTTGATGGCCGAAACACCGCCAATCATATTTTTCCAACAGGCTTCTTTTCCCACACCATTAGGGGAAAGGATGCCAACACCGGTTACAACAACTCGTCGTTTTCCATTCATTTTTGAACCTCTTCCAAAATAAATTCTTTTTTTATTTCTTGTGGATTAAAAAATTTTTTATTTTCTTCCACGCGATGAACAAGCGTGACAATTTTTTCGTTTAAAGGCGCATTCAATCCTCTCTCTTTAGCCAAACGCACAACTTCTCCATTAATGTAATCAATCTCGCTTGTCCTTCCACGCAGGATGCTTTGAAGGATCGATCCGTAGAGTGGCTCTTTGCTTAAACTCGTTAACGTCTTATTGATGATTCCAGCGGCTTGCTCCAAAGGCATTTGAGCCAATCCCAAAATTCGTTCCACAGGGAACTTAGTCATCGAGACTAATTCGATTCCAGCCTTTTGAACAATTTCAACCCCTTCTTTTAAAAGTAAGATGCTCAAGCGGCAAAGATCCATATCGGCGAACGTCTCCTGCATCGATTTCCCAATAAGCGCCGGGATGCAGTTGTTAAAATTCACAAAGAGTTTTAAATGTTTCATCCCGAGAATATTTTCGGAAATGACAACCGTAAAAGCCTTTTCTAAAATTTTGGCGAGTTCCTGGACTTTCTGATTGTTCGGCGCAAAAAAGTTACCGATAATCCAATCGCTTTCAAAATTAAACGTCACTTCGCCAGGCTTAACATATGTTGCCCCAAACATGACAATGCTACTGATTAATCTTTCTTTTAAAAAAAAACTGTTTAAAATTTTGTCAGCCTGCACACCATTTTGCGTACTTAAAATAAACCCGCTATTCAAAAATCTTTTATTTTCAGTAACAGCGTTTTCAATATCCTGAGTTTTAACGCTCCAAATGGTCAAGTCGTAAGGCTTATCTAACTGCGTTAAACTTTTAACGCGGACTGCTTCCTCTCCTCGCGCTCCTCGAATGCAAAGTCCATTTTGTTCGATTGCCTTAACATGATCCGCCCGGCCAATGAGCGTGACATCTTCTCCTGCCTTTGTTAAATATCCGGCCACAACCGAGCCAATGGCTCCCGCGCCCAAAACCGCAATTTTCATGAGTTTTCTCTATTTTTTAGGCTCATACTTTTTGTAATCAAATCCTACCTCGTCTAAGAGCCTAATCATTAAGCTATAAAAGGCCATGGGAACTTCTGAAAAAAAAGCTTGCACGATATCCGGGGCTTCCACCATGCTTGAGCCTCTCTCTTGAGCATTCATAACGGCCTTTTTATTAACAATTTGCTTAGCGATGTCTCGATGAAAAAGAGGAATCTTTGTTATCATTAGCTGATATTTTTGAAAAGCCTTTTCTTCCCATTTTAATTGAGTCTCTACGGTTGTCATACTCCTGCCCCCACTCTTGAATTCGCTTCCCACTTAGAGATGTTATTCATAAAATCTTTAACGCAGAGTTTTACTTTCATATCGTAATTGCTCGTAAAAATACGATGAATACGCTCCGGTTTGGAATAATATTCGCGCATACACCACGATCCTAAACGGCCCACGTCTTCGATGGATAAGTGATCCGTAGGGATAACGGGATGCTGAAAATCCCAGACTCTTAGATCAATTTTATCCGGGTCAAACCAGCCCTTTTTGATTCCATATTTCCAGTCCGGAGAATTAGGAACTGGCGTTAAATAATCAAGCGCGAAAATATCTGAATCAATTTCATCGGCCACGCGTAATCTTTCTTTAATTTTAGCTTCCGTGTCATCCTTAAGGCCAACAAGGACGGTTCCAACGCTGCCAATGTCCTGAGCTCTTAAAATTTGGACGGTCTTCTTGATTTGATCAATGGTGACACCTTTTCCTGTCTTGGCAAGGGTCATGTCATCTTCGACTTCAACCCCGGTTAAGGCCAAAAATAATCCCGCTTTTTTCATCAAAGGCAGGATATCATGCTGGCTGACCCACTGATCGGCACGCCCAAGACAAACCCAGTCGATTTTATTACCTCGTTTTATCTTTTCTTCGCAAAATTCAATCATCGCCTGCGTGTCTGTATTAAAGGCATCATCCTGAAAAACAATTGTGGCAATACCGTATTGTTTCTCTAAAACTTCCAATTCATCCACGATACGGCTCCCCTTTAATCCTCTCCAGGATGTGAAATCTTTGGTGGCTGTTCGACTGTCATAAAGCGCCCATTCGTAGCAAAAATGACATTTCCCCGGGCATCCGCGGGAGGTCATCAATTCCGCGAACGGTTTCCAATACGTGTGTCCGACATATTTTTCCATTGGAAATAAATCATACGCCGGCATAGGAAGAACATTTAAGTCAGGAATTAAATCACGATGCGGGCCCACAACAATTGTTTCGTCTGCCCGGCGGGAAACCAATCCCTCGATATCACACTCATTTTTTCCGCCGTTTTTAATATTGTTAATCAGATCCTCCAGCGTCAACTCCGCCTCCCCAATCATAATGTAATCCATGGTTGGATTAAGACGCATCTGGCGTTCCCAGTCACCGGAATACCACAATCCACCAGCCACGGTTTTGACCTGCGGCATTGCTTCCTTGATTAAACGCAAGCCTTCATTGAAATACCAAATAACCGCCGCCCCGCACGTCGAATGCAAAAGCTCACCGACAAAAACCATATCCGGCTTGGTTTCTTTGGCGTACTTAACCATTGCTTCCCAATCCATGTTTAAGGCTCGACAGTCCAAGGCATCCACTTCCGCTAATTTTTTAGTCCGTAAATACGCGGCTAACTGCGCGTGCATTTGATTCGCCGCCAAGTGATATCCATGCGAATCCCAAGCTTTCAGTGGTGGTGTTAAAAATAGTACTTTCATTTTAGTTCCCTCCTTTTAAAATATGAACAAGCTGACTCATAATTGGATAATGTTTGCCTTTAATATTCTGAAAAATTTCTTCCGCTTTAGTTCGATTGTAAATATGGGATGTTTTGTTTCGATCTTGGAGCATATCTAAAAATAATTGCTCATCCTTAATAAGACCGTAACGAAAGGCCTGTTTTAAACAATCTTTAGGCGTTATGCATTCTCCTCCTTGATCCTCTAAGTAAATCTTTAGGGTCTTCCACAAAAGCTCAAATGTAAATTCAAATCGCTGGATGACGCCATCTTTATCCAGTTCATCAACAACACTCTTTAGCCCTTCATCTAAACGCTGGACGGCCTGTTCGTATCTTTCGATAGCAAATGTAATTTCATCTTTCATAGATAACCTTTCCTGTCTTTAGGATAATTTGACGAAAATTATCTTCAATATCACTTAAATAAACAATATCTACTTGATAAAGACCCAAAATATTTTCAATCTCCTGCTCAATGGCCTGTTGAATTTTTGAATTTGGCTTTGCGCTATCTATCGCGAAATCGAAATCTGATCCTTCCCTGGCCTTCCCTTTGGTGCGAGAACCGAATAAATAAATTTTTTGGGGATTTAAATATTTCTTAAGAATTCCAACACTTTTTTCTATGATTTCTTGTTCTCTAACCATTGCGTTCATTTTAAAACCAACTTGCCACGAGCGATTTTCCACCTGGCGTCATGTCGGTACAAACATGTTTTGATTGCGTGTATTCTAAAAGTCCTTCTAATCCTAATTCCCGACCGAAACCACTTTGTTTATACCCCCCAAACGACACTTCGTTGTAAAATCCGCCGTAAGTGTTAATCCAAACCGTGCCGCATTTTAATTCTTTGGCGATTAAATTGGCCTTGTCCAAATTTTTTGTCCAGACACTAGCCGCTAGTCCATATTTTGTATTATTTGCAATTTTGATCGCTTCATCTAATTTAGAAAACTTAATAACACTCAAAACCGGCCCAAAAATTTCTTCCTGGGCAATCGTCATCGAATTCTTAACATCGGCAAAAATCGTTGGCTCTAGATAAAAACCTTGCCCCCTCACCTTAATCCTCTCCCCATTAGGGAGAGGATTTCCTACTGATAACCCTCTACCCTCAGGGGAGAGGGTAGGGTGAGGGGGAATTTTTCCACCGCAGATGAGTTTCGCCCCCTCTTTTTTACCCGTCTCAATAAAGCCCAAAACTTTTTCCCGATGATCACGACTGATGAGCGGGCCAAAATCAGTTTCATAAGAAAGCGCGTTACCGATTTTCAACCCTTTTGTTTTCTCAGCCAATCGTTTTAAAAATTCATCGTAGATTTTGTCTTCCAATAAAAGCCGTGAACACCCCGTGCACATCTGTCCTTGATTCATAAAAATCGAAGACATCGTGCCGCCGACGGCCGCATCCATATCGCAATCAGCAAAAACAATATTGGCGGATTTGCCGCCTAATTCCAAAGTCACTTTTTTGGTTGTTGAAGCCGCCAAACGCATAATTTCCTGGCCAACAGCGTTCGAGCCGGTGAAACTGATCATGTCCACGTCTAGACTCTTGACTAACTCCGCGGCGACGTCGTTACTTTTTCCTGAGATGATTTGTAAAACGCCTTTGGGAAGACCAATCCCTTCTATTAATTTGGCCAAACGCATCAAAGAAACACTCGCGAAATAGGATGGTTTTAAAATAACAGTATTCCCAGCCATCAAAGCCGGAGCGATTTTCCACGCGGCAATAATCAAAGGGTAATTCCACGGGATAATGCAACCCACCACACCCCGCGGTTCGATTTCCGTAAAACTCTTAACCGAAGCCGCGACATGGTTAGTATGGCCTTTAAGCTCGCTATTTATACCGCTAAAATATTCAAAGGTATCGGCCGTGGTGGGGACATCGATAAAAGTTGTCTGCTTAATCGTTTTGCCCGTATCAAGGGATTCTAATTCCGCCAGCTCCTTAGCATTTTCCCGAATAGCTTGAGCAATTTTATTTAAATATTGTCCGCGTTCGCGTAACGTTAAATCAGACCACGCCCCACTGTCAAAGGCTTTGCGAGCAGACAGAATGGCCTTGTCCATATCTTGTTTTGTCGAACAAGCCACTCGAGCAAATACTTCCCCCGTTGAGGGATTGATACTTTCAAAGTATTCATTCTTGCTGGCCGATAGGCCTCCGGCCGATAGGATTTGGCCATCAATAAATAACTCGAATTGTTGGATGGTTGTTGTCAGCATTTTTACTCCACCGGTACTTGCTGCCAAAGTTCAAAAACACGACTGCAAGGAGCATACCATTTTGAGAGCTTAGCAAAATCACCCCGCAGATTCATTTTCTTTTGCGTAGTGGCCACAAAGGGATCAATCTCTCGGTTAAATACAGACCTCCAAACATTTTGAGGCGCTGTTACCAAAAATTCCGCGTTTTCGTTGTTTCCAACTTTTGTGATCTTTCCATTCTCAAAACTGAAAGTATAGGTTTGTCCGGTTTCATTAAGCTTGACCGCTAAATCCATGGTCATTTTAGTTTTTTCGCCTAATTCACGCAGTTGACGATCTTCATTCACCAATTTTACGATCCTGTCAATCTGTTCCTTAGAAAACAAAATGTATTTTTTCTTTCCCAAAGCCTTCGCCCGCTTCTTGGAAGAATATTTTTTTTCAATTCTAGAAGAAACTAAAGGAGTCTTCTCTTGTTTATATAACCGACTAATGGCATCAACCTTAACAGCATCTTCTAAGGCCTGAATAAGCAAAAAACAATCAAAGAGATCTTCGCCCATCGCCACAACACCGTGTTTACGTAAGACAACAACATTGTTTTTCTTCAAAGCTTCTATGACGGGTTGGATATCCGTGACCGATGGCGTAAACTGTTCAACGGCTTCCACTTCTCCTAAATAAAATTTGGATTCAAATATTTGAGGGACTAACTTTTCATTCTCTAAGAAAAAAGCATTGGTATACGGCGTATGCGTGTGCATGACCGCTTGAATATTGGGGAAATTTTTGTAAATTTCCGTGTGGAGCAAATTTTCAGAAGAAATCTCACCCTTCTCCAATAATTGACCGTCTAATTGAAGCGCGAGAACATCTTCCTCCTGCAAAAACCCCAAACAGGTGTTGTGCGCTGTTAAAAGAATGGTCCCTGGATCAACACGCAGGCTAAGATTACCATTGAGACCGCTGACTAATTCTTTCTCCCACAGAAGTCGTCCAATGGATAGAATATTATTTTTCAAATTTTTATTTTTTTCTTCATTCATGGGAGTCTTTGCCTCCTATAAATATTTGTTAGGGACCCACTCGACCAAAGGGACATACGCTTTAATCCCCGGTGGGACGGTTTTCGCGCCGTTTAGATAAAAGAGTTCTTCCGATTTTCCCACCAATTCCAAATTTTCCTCGGAAGGAAATAATTTTATGGGAACGCCATGTTTGTAAGCCAAGACAGCGATGATCAAGCCCCCTACGCAGCAAAGAATACCGTTTTCATCCTTGATCTGAAAGGAAAGATGAATTCTATTGACCCAATTTCTGTAAAAAAGAAAACCCGCCATATTATCGGCTATTAAGGTCGGCGAGAATCCTCGCTTGAGAAGTTCTTGGCAGGAAACTCTGGCTGCCTTAAAACTTGGCCTTCCTTCCAAGACAAAGACTCTTTCTTTTTCTGTCTTTTTAAAAGAATCGAAAAAAGTCTCCTTAAAAATTCCCTGCAGAAGAATTATGGATCTCTTTTTAATTAATATTGATTGCAATTGACCCACCAATAAGGTTGTACGGGACCACATCAAAACCTGGATAAAATCCTTTAACCTGTCCCTCAACAATTCTCTTCCCTGAATAAACTAACAATTCTTCCTCATCTCTGATCTCAATAGGAATGTCTTCCCCTCTTTGAATCTTGGAGGATGGCTGAGTTAAAACATAAAAAGGGATCCTAAATTCTTTGGCCAGCACAGCGATCTGATATGTCCCAATCTTGTTAGCGAAGTCTCCATTCGCGCAGGAGCGATCTGACCCCACAATGACTTTGTTGACCAATCCATCGACCATCACGGAAGCCACGGCATTGTCCGCGATCAGAGTGACGTCAGCACCCATCCTTTTTAATTCCCAGCAGGTTAACTTGGCTCCCTGCAAAAATGGACGCGTTTCCGTGGCGAAAAAATGGACATCTTTTTTTTGTTGACGGCATAAATACGCGGCCATGGCCAATTCCCCGCTGACATTGCAATGCGTTAAAATACTGTCACCATCTTTAATCAATTCCGCGAGGTGTTTGACTCGTCCTAAACGCCGCATCCTAATGCCTCTGAGGTAACCTAAAATATTTTTTTTGACAAAGCTCTTAACATCCATCTTTTTTTCTTGCGCCTGTTTAGCCCATCCCACGACAATCGAGGTAACTTCCGCGAAAGGGAATGTAGGACGACTGTTGTTCAAGGCTTGGGCTGTTGTTTCAATCCGTTTTAACAAATTTTTTCCATTTCCCAATTCCAATAAAAATGTATTCAACACAACTAAAAATTGCCCAAAAGCCCGCGTCTTCATCCCAACGATTACATCCACGGCTTCTTTGGTATTTTTTACTTGGATGTACTTAAATCTTTCGGGCAAAAGAGTTTCATCGAGGACAAACAAAATATTGCCTTTTAATTTAGCAGGCCAGAATAATGGTGACTCTTTAATTTTCATTTTAAAAGACCTGTTCCACCCCGGGTGTGGTATTTTCCACACCCGGGGTGGAACAGGTTATCTATACCGTTTGTTTCTCTTTCTCCAAACTCTTTACCAAATCTAACGCGATATTAATCATCACATGCTCGGCCATGTAGTAATTCGCATCCAAGAATCCCATCTCTCCGTTAATGACATTATCGCTAACCGCTAAAATAACCGTCGCGGGGATTTTATAAAGCTGACAAATAGTCAAAAACACGGAACTGACCATATCCACAGCAACCGCGCCTTGGGCGACGGCTTTGCCTACATGTTCTCTGGTCTCTCTTAAAATGGCATCGGTTGACCATACCTTCCCTTGATGCACGGTAAAACCTGACGTCTTGGCCACCTCAAGCAATTTTGCAGTTAAATTTTTATCCGCTTGAGGCTCAAAATTTTTATCCGCGACATAATATTGAGTCACTCCTTCCCCGCAAACAGCGCTGTCAGCAACGACTAAGTCGCCAATTTTAATATTCTCACTTAACGAGCCGCAACTGCCAATCCGAATCATTGTTTGAGCTTTGGCCGAACAGAGGATTTCTGTCGTAATGGCCGTGTCTGCCGCGAAACGACCGCCATTGATCGAGGTAATTTTAGTTCCCGCGAAGTCCCCCGTGTACATATTGTATTCCATAAAACTAAAATTCTTAATGGGCTTTTCAATCAATTTCAAAATCGCGTCTAATCTTTCCTTGGGGCCTGGGACAATGGCGTATTTCCCAATATCCTGCGGACGCAGCTGCACCATATTCATTAAATCTTGACCCGTCAAATGAACTTCTTTACGCATTTGTGCTGACATAATTTTTTCCTTTCAATAATTCTTTATCTACTTTCCCTGTCCTATTTTTAGGTAATTCTTTCCTTAATTCGATTGAATGGGGAACTTTGAAATGCGCCAAATGTTGCCGCGCGAAATATCTTAAATCCTCAGTTGTTATCTCTACCCCCTCTTTTAAGACAACAAACGCTTTCACAACTTCTCCTCGCATTTGATCTGACATTCCAATAACCGCGACTTCCGCCACCCCTTCATGTTTATGGAACGCTGCCTCCACTTCCGGCGCGTAAACAATCTGACCACCGACTTTAATCATCTCTTTTTTACGACCGGCAATATACAGAAAACCCTCTTCATCAAAACGTCCTAAATCTCCCGTGTGAAGCCAGCCATCGCGCATCATCTCTTTTGTCCCTTCTGGATCTTTGTAATATCCCGCCATAATATACGGACCTCGGATAACAATTTCTCCGATTTGTCCTGGTGATAATTCTTTATCGCTCTCATCAAAAATTTTAATTTCACAATTGTTCGATGGTTTTCCTACGCTCTCAATTTTATTGCTTCCTAAAGGCGTAACTGTATTGGGAGGGCAGGTCTCGGTCATTCCCCATCCATTCAAAAGCTCCGCATTCGGACAATATTGATGAAACCTCTTTAAAATCTCCGGTGAACTTGGAGCGCCAAAAACAACCATCCATCGCAAAGAAGATAAATCAAAGCGTTCAATTTCTTTTAAAGTTAAAATAGCGGTGTACATCGCCGGCACAATGTGAAAACAAGTGATTTTATGGCGGGAAATATTCTCAAGGAATTCAAAGGGATTGAAACGCTCCATCAAAATAAGAGTAATCCCGAAATGAAGACAATTTTGGATATAAATGAACCCACCGATATGACTTAACGGAATCGCCGCTAATTTGACATCCCTGTCGGTTAAATCGACAAAGTGTTTCATGGCCAAAGGAGAACCTTCTAAATGTTTGTAATTAAGCAGGATTCCTTTAGGTTTACCCGTTGTTCCCGAAGTATACATAATCAAGGCCGGATCATTGTCATTATTATTTTGTAGGGGCAACCCCTTGTGCCCGCCTGCCGGCGAGGCAGGGTTGCCCTTCTCATTCTCAACAATAATTTGCTCTAAATCTTCTAAAAAAAGAAGCGTCTTGACACTAACGACGCTTTTTTGAATTTGGACCAAATCGACATCTGTTTTTCTTTTGGCAATCAAAATCTTCGCTTCAGAATGGCTTAAGCAAGAGATGAGTTCATCTTCCTTAAGCATGTAATCTAAAGGAACACAGACCGCGCCAAGGCAAAAGGAAGCCAAATAGCTGTAAATATACTCCGGACTGTTGGGCAAATAAACAGCGATTCTTTCTCCCTGTTTGACTCCTTGCTTTTGTAAAAAATGAGCCAACTTAAAGACATTTTCTTTTAATTGACGAAAAGAAATAGTTTGTTCTTTGAAAATAATAGCTGGCTTTTCGTTAAATTGAACGGCCCGTTCTTCTAAAATTTGCCTAATTGTTTTCATCCTTCGACACGCTCCTTATTTCACCTAACCCTAGCTATTGCCTATGGTTATCTGCCTAATCAAAAATGGATAGACAAAACTAGTTAAATTTTACTAGTTAGATTTTAATAAAAGACGGCCTTTTGTCAAGAAATATATTATATTTTTACTTTTTATCCCAAATTTTGCATTGGGGTCGAGCTATCATCGATATTCCCGAAACAAAAAAATGCAATGCAAGTTTGGGATTTACCCCCGCAAGCATGATTAAATCTCGGCGAGATTAAATCAGCGGGCCCTACGGGCGTCCCGCCATAGGCGGGACGGGTTTATCCGCGGGAAGGGTGGGAAGCACATCAATAAGGTGGGTAATGGACTTGATTTCCGCTTTAACGAGATCCAAATCGTGATTTAGGATAATGTGGAGATGTTCGCGAGAAGTACTGACATTAGTTTTTAATTTCTCCAATTCCCGTTTGATTCTTGATAAAAACATAATTCTTCCCCGCATTTGACGTTTTGCTATTCCCGCATCGACATATTGAAGAAAATAGAGAGACAGATCCAAATTAAAATACGGCCGTTCAATGGATAGAAAACTTTCCGTAATAAGATGTTCAAAAATTTTTGTCCCCTTTGAGGTTAGGCTGTAAACAAATTTTTCAGGCCACTTCCCTTCCCTCCCCACATCTTTTTTAATAAACCCCACTTTCTCCATTTTCCTTAAGGGATAATAAATGGATTTAATCTTAAGGCCTACAAAAGGAAAAAGTTCTTCTTCAATAAGCCTCTTAATTTCATAGCCGTGTTTAGGCCCGTCTTTGAGTAACCCTAGGAATAATAGTTCGTGTTCAATCATTTCGGGAGTGAATCTGTATCCTGTAACGGGAAGAGGGTTTCCAGCTGATGAAAAACTAAAGCAGCAATTTTTTCCTTAGCCAGAGGACTGAGAGACGCAATTTCAACATGCGTTGTTTGCTCATCAGGGTTGGAGAAAAATATTCCAACTTCCGTTGTGTTAATTGTTCCTGGAATATCCATCACCACAATATATTTTTTAATTCTACTTTGAATAAATACATAATAGGAGTCTTGGGAACTAGTCACCGGCTCTTCAATATTTTGATCCTCTGATGACTCAGACGGCTCAGCTGTCTCGGCTTCTGTATCGGTTTGTCCCATGCCTTCTCCCATGGAAGAAAAAACTGTTTCAATACTTTGTGTTTGCGGCGGCCTGAAGCCACGTCCTAAACCTACGATGGCGTCAAAACACTCCTCAAAACGGCAAGGATAACTTTGGCTAATAGCCTCGCCGCGAACTTCTTCAAGGGCCCTGGTTGAAGAACCCCAAAGAACCTTTGTTACCTCAATCCAAGACTTTGGCTGCGCTGCCTTGAGCGAAAAACGCCCCAATCCCTTCGCCGCTTCAGGAACCTTCTCTGTCGAAAAATCCCAGATAGCATGCGGCGTCTCTTTAACAGCTCCCAACACAGTTTTACTTGTCTGGCTAACCTTAGCGCAACCGCAAAACATAAAAAGAACAATAAATATAAAGTAAGCCTTCAAAAATAATTTTTTCATCATATCTAACCCACCTTTTCCGCGGCTTGATCCATTTGATCTAGCTGAATTTTAAATTCGGCGCATATCTTCTCTAATCCAAGGGCCTGCGCGCGGCTTTTCATTAATTCTTCCTTCAATATTTTTCCCTCTTCCTCAAAAAATTTATTCATTTCGGTCAGCTTATTAAAATTCAATTCTAAAGTTGTCTTATTTTGCGACAATTCATCTTTCTCTCTCTGCAACTGTTCAACCCGTGTCCCATTTTGCTCATTTCTTTGATTGCTCTCTTCGAGGGTCTTCTTCAAAGAAATTAATTCTTGATCCAAAGTATTTATTTTAGCCCCTGATTCTTCGTTTTGTTTTTTTAGATTTTCGTTTTCACCGCTGACCCGTAAAGATACTTCCTTCCCTTTGCCGAGTTCTTCTTTTTCAGCTAAAATTTTTGTCAAATCATCTTGAAATTTTTGGATTTTCTCGCATGACTGAGCTTCTAATCGCTTTTGAGCGTCTTCCAAGCGGCGGATTTCCGCTTGCAAAGAACTGGACTGAACGCGTTCTTCTTCTGCCTTTTTTTGCAGTTCTTCCCGCTCTTCTGTTAATTGCTGGACATTTAAATCGAATTTTTCTAGCTGAACTTTAGTCTCTTCAAAATGCTTCCGAAGCTCATCCTTTTCTAAAGACAACTGCTTTTGGACTTGCAGAGATGCAGAAAATTCTTTCTCTAATCGCGCAATTTTATTTTTGTATTCTTCAATAACGGAAACCTGTATTAATGTTTCTGAGGCGGGAGTTTCCTCTGGGGCATGGCTAGTCCCGGTAAGAATAAATATGATTCCACCCACGAAAAAAATAATTCCTAAAATAAGCAATAGAATGGCCATCGATTACCAACAAGAATGATTTTTTAGATACCGAACGTAATCCCCAATTCCCTGTTCAAGGTTCATTAATTGATTTTGATAACCTGCCTGTCTTAATTTAAAAATATCCGCTTGCGTGAAATATTGGTAACGTGATTTTAACTCTTCGGGCATATCGATATATTCGACAGACAAGGACTTAGCCGCGGCTTTAAATAGTCCTTGAGCTAAATCATTCCATGTCTCTGAGCGTCCCGTCCCTACATTAAAGATACCGTTAATCGAGGCGTGGTCAACAAAAAAGGTAACTATTTCAACCGCGTCTTTAACGTAAATAAAATCTCGTCTTTGCTCACCGTCTTGATATTCTTTTTTGTAAGATTTAAAAAGTTGAATCTTACCTGTCCTTACGACGCGTTCATAATTTTTAGCAACCACGCTTTGCATTTCACCCTTGTGATATTCATTGGGACCATAAACATTAAAAAATTTAAATCCCACAACTTTATCGCTCACGTGATTATTCAATACCCAAAGATCAAATTTTTGTTTAGACTGACCGTACAAATTAAGAGGCTGACAACGCCGCGTGGTTTCATCGTCATCTTTGTAGCCGAAACGTCCATCCCCGTAAGTAGCCGCGGAGCTCGCGTAAATAAAACGGACATCGTGTTTTAACGCCCACTCGGCTAATTTTAAAGTGTATTGAAAATTATTCTCTTCGAAATATTGCGCGTCCTGCAGGGTCGTTGAACTGCACGCCCCCATATGGATAAGACAATCTATTTTAAAATTGAGTCGATCCTCGACAATACTCTTCAAAAAATCTTTTTTATCAATATATTGAACAAACCCTTTATTTTGACAATTTGCTCTCCGGATATCTTTGGTCGCCTTAAGATCCCCGTCTTCAAAATGGTCTACTAAGACAAGGTTTTTCTCTCCACGCTCATTTAAGCGCGCGACAATACAACTCCCAATAAATCCAGCGGCACCGGTGACGACAATCATAATATTTTAAAGTAACTATTGGGCCATTAACGCGTTCCCAATGGAACGCCCAATGCCATACGCCAAATCTTGATACGTACTTGTTTTTCGATCGGCTTTTCGTTCATCGTTAAAAATTAAAATTTTTTCTCCTGTTTCTAAATCCACCATGTCCCCTTCAACGCCTAAACTAATTTTTTTATCGCCTAACCCCATCTGACTAATACGCGAAGGGCTGGTTAATTTGGTAATGTGCCCCTCGATCACCAACTGTGCCTGCCCTGCTTCTTCAAAGAAAAGAAGTTCGAATCTGCTTTCGTTTTTTTCTTGAATGGCTTCGGTTATTCCCTTGACAATCATTAAAGCGACTTTTTTTAATTCTTCATTAGCTTCAATGTTAACGCCTGCCGTAAAAGGAACAATTAAGAGTTTTCCTCCTTTGAGAATTCGTTCGCTTTGAAGCACTTTAAAGAAAAATTTCGTCTCTTGGATACGCGGCTCTTTGGCTTTTAAACCGGCGCAACCCATGCATGAGCATAAAAATAATACAACGAGTAGACGATAAAAAATTGACATGAAAAGATTCTATCAGAAAATTCTTTGAAGGGAAAGTGATTGTTTGCAGAAAAATTGTTATCTCAAAAGATGGCGGCTTAAATTCTTTCCGAATGACTGGACAAGGCACGAAGGCGATCGCTTAAGCTCTTATCTAAATCGGAGGGAAAAAGACGCCAGCGCCAATTTCCGTGGGCGGTTCCGGGGATGTTCATTCGCGCTTCTGAACCTAAACTTAAGAGATCCTGGAAGGGAATGATCGCTGTTTTGGCAGGAGACTGAAAGGCGAGTTCAACAAGCGCCCATGAGACTTCTTCCGAAGTTAATTTCTTTTCCAAATAGGAGAACAAATTTTCTTTAGCCGTCTCTGAAGCCTCTTTGAGAAACCATCCTTTAACCGTATTGTTGTCGTGAGTCCCTGTGTAGACAATACAGTTTTCTTCATAATTCTCAGGAATATAAGGATGAGTTTTCAAATCCCCGTCAAAGGCAAAAAGAAGAATTTTCATCCCAGGGAAACCTAATTGCTCCCTGGCCTCTTTCACATCAGGGGTAATGATCCCTAAATCTTCGGCAATAATAGGCAATGTCTTCAAAGACTGTCGAAGAGCCGTAAAGAATTCATTCCAAGGGGCTTTAACCCATTCACCCTTGACCGCTGTTTTTTCGGATACGGGAATTTCCCAATACGCCACAAACCCGCGAAAATGATCAATCCGTACGAAATCAAAAAGCCTTAAATTATATTCAAGGCGCTTAATCCACCACTCAAAACCTGTCTCTTTTAATTTTTCCCAGTTGTAAACGGGATTTCCCCAACGCTGGCCGGTCTTGCTAAAATAATCCGGCGGCACGCCCGCGACGAATTCCGGCTGAAGATGGTTGTTAAGTTTAAAAATTTTCGGATGTGTCCAAACATCGGCACTGTCGTCATTAACATAGATAGGAACGTCTCCTATGACCTTGACGCCTTTATTTCGACAATACTCCTTTAACGCGAACCATTGTTTGAAAAAAATGTATTGAAGGAATTTTTCCTTGATAATTTGATCGTCCCATTTACGTTGAATAAGCAGGACAGCTTTGGGTTCCCTTCTTTGAATATCCTCCGGCCACTGGTTAAAACTTAATCCCGGATACAGTTTCTTGAGGGCAGAAAAAAGGGCGAAATCTTCAAGCCAAAAATTCTCTTCAAGACAAAAATCCTTAAACTCTTTATTTTGGGGAAGAGACCCTCGGGAACGATCCCAAAGGATATTAAAAATTTTATTTTTGCGACAGATAACCGCCTCGTAATCCACGCTGTCTCGCGGGAAAATCGGTTTTTCTTGAATATCCTCTTTCCTAAGCCATCCTTCTCTCACTAAAAGTTCGGGGCTGATAAAAAGCGTATTGCCGGCAAAAGCTGAGAAACTGCTGTAAGGGGAATGCCCAAAAATGCCATCCGTGGGGTTTAAAGGAAGAATTTGCCAATAACTTTGCTTGGCCTGAAAAAGGAAATCGACAAATCGATACGCCGCGGGACCTAAATCCCCCATGCCATATTCCGACGGTAAAGAAGATATGTGAAGAAGGATCCCGCTAGCGCGCTGATGCATTTTATTCTTTCTCAATACCCGCGTTGATATTCACCCGCAAATAAGTTCCCAAACTTTTGAAATGATCTATCCATTTTTGAAGAGATGAATCGGGAGTTCTATTTTTCTCAATAAAAGCCGGATAAGTTTTCTTGGCCACCGCGAAATAAATATTTTGAGCCTGCCCCAGGTCGAGCGGTAAAGACAGAATATTAAAAATTCTAAACAACCCTTCGATGGTCTCAAGCAAGGTGGTATTATACGGCTCATCGGCGAAGCGTTCTATGAGCTCAGTGATCCTTTTCTCGGCGACGACACCTATATTTTTTTTATCCCGCACAAAGGCCCATCGCTTGATTTCTAAACATAATTTCTCTAATTTTACCAAATCGATTTCTTTTTGTTCCAATAAATCTGTCAGCTCGCGGTTCAAGACAAACTCTACCGTCATGGCCAAGGCTTTCGGTAAAGCCGTGTGCACCAACTTCCTAATCCGCATTAAGGGGGCATATTCCTCGTAAATTTCCCGGTAATGGGCTTCAATGGATTGAAGTGTCCCTTCAAAAATTTTCTCCAAAACCTTCCCTTGATCATTTTTGAAAAGATCCCACAAAGAATAATTATGCTCGCCAAAATGTTTGATCATGAGCTCAATGACTTCGGAGATCCGATTATCGGAAAAAGCGGTCTTAATCTCCTGGCGCATGAATTGGGAAGACTCTTCATCCGCGTAATGGCAGACTCCCGCGTTGACATTGTGATCGCCTAGATGAAGAGCGACAAAATTGATCACAACCTCTTCCCACGTGATCTCAGAAAAAATAGAGGCCTCTCCTAAAATAAAATTCTGTTTTCCGCTCTGCTGTTCATCGCAGGACAGGGTTTCAATGGTGTAAGTATATATTTTTGCCTTAGACGCGTATTTATCAAAAAGACACGAAATCGCGTAATGAGCTCCCACATTCATGAGACTAATAATTTCCGGCTGAATCAGCGTTTCATAAATTTTTCTTCCATTTTCAAGCTCGGACACGTTGCTTTGAGCTGATTCTAACTTTTGAAGAAAATCCTCTTCCAAGTCTATTTGAGCGACCTCTTTCGCTAACTGAATAGCACGGGCCGAATATTGCAATATTTGAATCGTTTCAATACCGGAAATATCTTCAAAAAACCAGCCACAGCTTGTATACATCAACATCGCGTGCCGCTGCATTTCGAGCAATTTAAGAAGAATAACCTTTCCCTCCCGATAGGCCTCCGGGCGAGTCACTTGTCTTGTTAAATGTTCACTAAAAAACCGATTTACATTTTCCGGTGATCGATCTAAAACCGCCTCGATGTAATGATCCCGCAGACCCCAAGGATCTTCTGTATATTCCGCCATTTTACTTTCATAAAGAGAAATCAATTGATCTCTTAAAGAATCCATGGCTTCCCGTAAAGGTTTACGCCACCCTTGCTTCCACTGAGGATTTTTTCCTGTATGACAGCCGCAATCCGCTCTCCAGCGTTCGACGCCATGAAAACAGCTCCAGGAAGAATTCTCAATAATCTCGACCTCATGCGTTGGAGGATTCTTTTCAAGATACTCGCCATAAATGGTTATTTTAGCTGAATGGTTGCTTTCAATATGCCGCAATAAATAAGAAAGAGCCATATTCCCAAAGGCATGGTGATGTCCGTAAGTCTCTCCATCGCTAGCAATATGCGCGAGGCGAGATTCAACCTTTTCTTTAGGAAAAGCTCCAATCAGACGCTCAGCAAAAACTTCCCCATTCTGAAGAAGATTTCCAAAAGCAATATCGTGGCTAATGGGCCCGTCATAGAAAAAAATAGCAATTTTTTTCCCGGAAGGCAGATTACAAAAATACGGCCTCTGGGGATCAATTTTTCCTCCACTGACGTCCTGCCAGTCTTGATCTCCACTCTTCCTGACGTTTTTCGCTTGATGAGGACTTAAAATAATAAATTGGATTCCTTCCTCGGCCAGCATTTCTAAAGTGATTAAATCCACCGCTGTCTCCGGCAGCCAAAAACCTTCGGGCCTGCGCTTAAAGCGCGCCTCAAAATCTTTAATCCCCCAAATAATTTGCGTTTTTTTATCCCGCTCATTCGCCAGCGGCATAATCATATGATTGTAGGCTTGAGCAATAGCTGAACCATGTCCCGAAAAATTCTTTTGACTTATTTTATCCGCTTCGAGAATGGCTTGGTAAACAGCCGGAGCTTTTTTCTCAAGCCACGAGAATAAAGTGGGGCCAAAATTAAAACTCATTTTGGCGTAATTGTTAACGATATCAATAATTTGATTATTGGAATCTAGCACGCGTGAGGCCGCGTTAGCGCCATAACATTCAACCAAAATACGCTGATTCCAATCGCGGTAAGGATAGGCGGAATCCTGATATTCGATTTCTTCCAACCAAGGATTCTCTCGAGGAGGCTGATAAAAATGACCATGAATACAAACGTAACGTTTCATCATATTAAATGACAGATGCCTTTACTCACATCTTCTTTCTAGATTCATCAAAAATTTCTTCTAAAGCATAAAAAGTTTTCTGAGGGAAACGTTCCATTGGATAATATTGGGTAATAATCCCTACCGCCTCTTGGGTGGAATCAACATTAAGATACCGGAGAAGAAAACGGATATCTGAAAAATCGTGAAATTCCTCGCCGATACGCATCGCCAAACACTTCATGGCCAAAAGATAGTCCGCTCGGGCTGTAAAGATTTTTAAATGGCTTAATTCCAAAAATGAATCAAAGGAAATTTTCTGACTTAAATAACCTTTGACGGCATCATTGAGCCAATCTTTTTTTAAACCAATTTTAACGGCTACTTTCGCGGCGGCCTCACGCATTTTTTGAGCAGGCTTAAAGAACGCGTCGACATCTTTTGTGGAAGGACGCGCTTGAAAGACTAAACACATGACCGCTCCCCCAACCAAATAAATTTCTCCCTCCGAGGATTCTTTTTTCAATTCCTCATTCAATAACTGAAATAACCTTGCCAGATCATTTTTAGTCAAAATTTCCATCTCTATTTACACTCTCATTCCCACGCTCGCATCCACAAAAATGTTACGATTACGAAAACAAGGAGGCGTATGAGTCAGTAAATACAGCCGTAAATTTTTTAAATCGGATCCAAAAACAGGATGTTCAAGCGCTGGGATTTCTTTGACCCACGCTGGCGTTTCAATGCCGCGTTTATTAGCCGTGTATTCAATCATAGCTGCCACATAATTTTCCCAATACGGGCCCAAACGCGCGGGAGATGGTTCTTTCACCATTTGCTCAAATTCGTTTGTGGTTACGGCCATAAACAAATCGTGAATTTCAGCCAAGACATAGCTTTTGTTCTGTGTTAATTGAAAAGACTTTAATAAAGTTTGAAATTCTGCTCGTTTGGAAGGAAGCACCTGGGCTAAGACCCACTGTGACATCCCCATGCGGGCTTTTTTTGCCGCGCGCTCAATCGCCGTTTTCTCTCCCCTTGATACGCGTATCTGAAGCTGCAGTTGTTTTTGATTGATTCTCACTCCTAAAGTATATCTTATAAAATTCTATTTGTCAATACTCATGTATTGACAAATTTAGGGATAGGGTAGCAGTGCCGTGTCAATCTAATTGTTAATAGTTGAGCACGGTACAACACTGCACTTCTCCTTAAAATATGCTATTAATAATTTAATTGACAGTGCAGTAGCGTGCAAACTAGATATCTCTTTTTAAATAAATAGCGGCTAAGGGCGGTATGGTTACTGACAAAGAATAAGGCCGACCATGAAAGGGAATTTCATCTGAATGCTTTCCTCCGAAATTTCCCATTCCGCTTCCTCCATATTCTCTGGCATCACTGTTAAAAATCTCTTTCCAAAAACCATTGAGCGGAACGCCGATTCTATATTCGTATTGAGGCGTTGGGGTAAAATTGCAAACCACTAAAAGCGGCTCCGCGCTTAAACGGCTTCGACGAATAAAGCTTAAGATACTATTGTTTGCATCGCTGCCGTCAATCCATTCAAATCCGTAAAGCTCGAAATCACATTCATATAACGGGGCTTCTTTTTTATAAATAGAATTAAGGTCCTTGACTGTTCTTTGAATTCCCTGGTGTCGGTCATATTGACCCAGATGCCAATCCAGGCTTTGTTCATGATTCCATTCACCCCACTGGGCGAATTCACTTCCCATAAAAATAAGTTTCTTGCCCGGATGCGCGTACATGTACGCGTAAAGCAGGCGCAAATTAGCAAATTTTTGCCAATCATCACAAGGCATTTTTCCAATCAGAGACCCCTTGCCATGAACGACTTCGTCATGAGATAAAGAAAGGATAAAATTCTCCGTAAAGGCGTAAAGCATGCTAAAGGTGAGATCGTTTTGGTGATACTTTCTGTAGACCGGATCTTTTTTAAAATATTCTAAAGTATCGTGCATCCAACCCATATTCCATTTCATGCCAAACCCAAGCCCGCCATCATAAGTTGGACGGGATACTTTAGTCCAAGAGGTTGATTCCTCGGCGATCATTTGAACCTGCGGATAATTTTCGTAGACAACCTCATTAAGACATTTTAAAAAGGCAATGGATTCTAAATTCTCACGTCCGCCATAAATATTAGGCGCCCACTGTCCTTCTTCTCGAGAATAGTCTAAATAAAGCATCGAGGCCACGGCATCCACGCGAAGACCATCGACGTGATATTTATCCAGCCAAAATAAAGCGCTCGAGATTAAAAATTCTTTAACTTCCTGACGACCGTTGTTAAAAATATAACATTTCCAATCAGGATGATACCCTTTCTGCGGATCGTCATGCTCATAAAGATGGGTCCCGTCAAAATTAGCTAATCCATGATCATCCGAAGGAAAATGCGATGGCACCCAGTCTAAAAGGACGCCAATTCCATTCTGGTGGCAGAAATCAATCAGAAACATTAAATCTTGAGGATTTCCATAACGGTTTGTTGGAGCAAAATAACCAAGCGTTTGATATCCCCACGAACCGTAAAAGGGATGCTCCATGACTGGCATCAGTTCAATATGCGTAAATCCCATCTCTTGGATATACTCGACTAATTGTTGGGCAGTTTCCCGATAAGTTAAGAACCGATGGCCCTCTTCAATCACTTGACGCCATGAACCTAAATGCAGCTCATAAATAGACATCGGCGCTGTATGAGCATTTTTTTGATGACGGGAATTCATCCAGCCTTCATCGCGCCATTGATAATCTAAATCCCACACGATAGAAGCCGTTTTGGGAGGAATTTCCGAATAGAAAGCAAAAGGATCTTTCTTGTCCATTTGATAATGATTGAATTTAGAAACAATATGAAATTTATACAGACTCCCCTTCCCGACTCCCGGAACAAATCCTTCCCAAATACCTGAACTATCCCAGCGGATGCCTAAAGGATGGGAATGTTTATTCCACCCGTTAAAATCTCCGATCACAGAAACTTTTTCGGCATTCGGGGCCCAGACGGCAAAATAGGTTCCTTCAATTCCGTCTCGGACGAGAGGATGGGCGCCTAATTTTTCATATAAACGGAAATGGCTTCCTTCCTTGAAAAGGTAGATATCGTGGTGCGTTATCAGACTAACATGATGAAAAATATTTTCTTTCTTTAGTTCCATATGGATTACCTTTCCCATATTCACCTTTCTAAACTTTTTCCTTGGGATCAATTTTTTTTAATTTCGATTTGCGCACATCCTTTTCATCATAAATTTCGCCAAACAACTCTTCCAAGACATCCTCCATACTGACGATTCCTACATTTTTTTTATTGGAATCCTGAACGATAAAAAGATGTTGTTGATACGCCTGGAATTTCTCCAGCAATGCGTCGGCCTTTGTAGACCATGAAACGGTAATGGGCTGCGTCATAAAATCCTTAACGTAAGCGTTAGAATCATTTTTGGCGATATGCTGTAAAAGAATACTCTGCTGAACAATCCCCACGATATCCTGAGGATGATTCCCATAAACACCCATACGGCTGAAATGAGAATTAATAATATCGTCTTTGACTTCCTCTAAAGTTTTATTCGCGGGCAAAACGGACATTTGTTCAAGCGGCTTCATGATTTGCTCCGCGTATAAATCATTGAGTTTAAAAACACGATTACATAAAACTTCTTCGTCAAGCTCAACAGTCCCTGCATCTCGCCCTAGTTTTAGCATCATTTTAATCTCGTCCTCGGAAACCCGCGGTTTTTTATATTTTTCCAAAGAAAGACGGGTTAGACGAATAATCAACTCAACGAAGGGTCTAAAAATCCACAAAAGGATTCTTAAAGGTTTCGCCGCCGATAAAGAAATAAAAACTTTATAACGCTCTCCGATGGTTTTAGGAATAATTTCCGAAAATAAAATAATGAGAAAAGTAAAGACAGCGGAGACTACCCCCAGCCACTCGTGACCAAATTTTAAAGTCACCTGTTCACCCACATAAATCGAACCGATAATATTAATCGAATTATTGGCGATCACGATAAAGGCGATAACGACGGGAAGATTCTCTTTCAGATAAAGAAGCTCTGTTGAATTCTTACGTTTCTCTTCGTAAAGAACCCGCGCTCGGATTAAAGGCAGACTCAGCAATGCCGCCTCCGCCAAAGAACACAGCGCCGAAGCTATCAAAATACTTAAAGCCAGAATCAGGACGCTAATCATAAAGACACTTTGCTTGCAATGATGGGGTTATATTCTTACACCCAATTTTCAATTTTTAGCTCAAGAATGCGTTCAAATTCTTTAGTATTATTTGTTACCAGAATAAGATTAAAAGCTAAAGCTTGAACAGCAATGAGCAAATCCAATGGCCCAATAACAATTCCTTTATGTTCTAACAGCGCCCTTGTTTTCCCATATAAAGGTGCCAGCGTATCATTGTAAGGCACTATGGAAAGAGGCGCCATAAATTCAGCGAGCGCTAATTTATTTTGCTCCTTATAATTACTTTTAGCGACTCCATATTCAAGTTCACTTAAAGTGATTGCTGAAATCCCGACCTCTAGAACAGGTATCCGCAAAAGCTTTCTTAAAACAGTTTCGGGGCGCTTCTTTATAAGATAAACACAGATATTCGTATCCAACAAATACTTTAATTTCATAGTATCAGAAACTGAAAGTTTCCCACACGTTATAAAATAGCGCGGGCCGGGGAAGCGCTTATTTTACGCGAATTTCTCTCGACGATCCGAATGCGACGGCTGATGGCGCTCTGACATAAAATCATCCGAAAATTTTCCCAAGCCATGCAAAAATGAGTCCCAAGGATTCTTCTTTGGAATAAGCATGACAATATTTTCAATTCTATGCGCGTAAACTTCCTTCGAGCCTTCTTTAAAACGGCATTCTTTGGGAAGACGCACCGCCTGGCTATGACCGTTGGTAAAAAGCTTAGCAATCTGCATAATCATCCCTCCTTTTATAGTATATACTATAGTATATACTATAAATAAAGAAAGTCAAGGGAGAAAAATTTTTAACCAGAAAATTTAAGTTTTTCCAGTTCTTTGATATTAATTTCCGGATTGGGCCGATAAAGATAATAGCCCTGTCCCGCGTCGACATTGAGATCAATAACGGCCTTGAGAATACTCTGCGTCTCGATTCCTTCCGCCACCGTTAGAATATTGTTCTCTTTACAAAAAGAAGCAAGAAATTTAACAATACTTTTCTTAAACGGATCTCTATCCAATTGATTAATAATGTGGTGGTCAATTTTAACCACTTCCGGTTTGATCTCCACGATGGATTCAAGGCTCGCGTACCCTCCTCCCACGTCATCAACGGCGAATTTAAAACCAAAGTCTCTAAAATAAGAAAGATGCTGGTAAAAAAGTTTGAAATCGGAGATCATGGAGCGTTCCGTGATTTCCAAGAATACATTTTCAATTTTGATTTTTTTCCCGACGAAAAGATTTTTAATTTTCAAGAAATCCGACCGCTCGATGAGATAAGGATTGCAATTTAAGAATAATTTTTGATCAGTCAAATACTGCTCGGCATATTCTAATGCTTTGGCCCACCCCACCAACTCAAGCTCTTGATAAAATCCAAATTTGATGGCCTCCTTAAAAAGAATATTGGGATCAACTAATCTCCCTTTTGTCTTGGCGCGCGTTAATACTTCAAATCCGAATAATCGGAAAGGTTTAAAACAAAAAATGGGCTGAAAGTGAGGCGTAACCAATTGATTATCGATAATTCTTCTTAGCTCGTAAACAGTCTCTTCCTCTTCCTTAGAGACATCCTCTTCTTGAAGACTATTAGACCGCCGCTTCATCACTGTCTCCATGCGGGCGATGAGTTCTTCATACTCAAAGGGTTTCTTTAAATAATCATCAGCGCCTAAATAGAGCGCCTCAACCGCGTCTTCACTCAAGAGTTTATTCCCCAGCATAATAATGGGAATATGCGTAGTCATCTGATTTTTTTTAAGCTGACGGCAGACCTCAAAACCACTCTGATCAGGGAGCATGACATCTAAAAGGATCAAATCTGTATCTCTCGAGACGGTCGCGAAAGTATCCTGAGCAGAATGCGCCAGCTTGACAAAATACCCTCTGGTCTCTAGGAGCATGCAAAGTGATTTGCTCGCGGCTACTTCGCTATCGACGATGAGAACTTGTTTTTTATGATTGGAATCTTTTCGCATCCGCGACCTTATCTTTCCTGACCTGCCTGCCGCAGGCAGGCGTATTTCGCGAAGAAAAATTCCGAAGAATTTTCTTTCAACACAGGCGATGATGAAACCCATTTAAAATCATTTTCAAACTCCGGGAAAAAAGTGTCACAATGGAACTCGCCATTAACGTGAGTTACGTATAATTTTCTAACAAGCGGCGGCTGGCACAGAAGAACTTGACGAAATATCTCCGCGCCTCCGATAAAAAAAACAGACTCAATGTCTTCTCTTAGCCCTTGCTTATTTAAATTCAAAAGAACTGTTTCAAATTTGCTCGTTTTATAAACTCCTTCTGGCAAAGGATAATCTTTCTGCCTGGTCAAAACAACATTAATCCTACCCGGAAGCGGACGAAATTTTTCAGGCAGTGATTCCCAAGTTTTTCTTCCCATGACAACAACATTTTTTTTGTACTTATCTTCTGTCTTTGTGGTGAGCTCCCTAAAATATTTCAAATCCGCGGAAAGCCGCCAGGGAAGCTGACCGCCTTTACCAATTCCCCTTTTTGAATCCATAGCGACGATAATATTAAATCTTTGGTCATTAGTCTTTGGTCTTTGGTCTTTGGTCATTAGTCTTAAGCTACACAGCAATGGGAAATTTAATAAACGGGTCGTGCTGATAATTCATCAGCTCAATATCTTCAAAGGTCATCTCTAAAACTTTTTTCTTAGCCAATTTTAACTGTGGCAGAGGCTTTGGAATACGCTGTAACTGTATCTTTAAACCTTCGACATGATTTAAATAAATATGCGCGTCTCCTAAAGTATGAACAAAAATGCCGGGAGTTAAATGACATTCTTGCGCGATCATCGCTAAAAGCAGGGCGTAACTGGCGATATTAAAAGGAACTCCTAACGCCACATCCGCTGAACGCTGATAAAGCTGGCAATCTAATCGGCCGTTGACAACATAAAACTGAAAAAAAGCATGACAGGGCGGCAAAGCCATTCTGTCTAAATCCGCCACGTTCCAAGCGCTGACAATAATCCGCCGGGAATGGGGATTCTCTTTAATCATCTTAATGGCCATTTGAATCTGGTCAATATGTTCCTTAGAATATTTTTTAGCCGCTTCATTCCAGACAAATTTCTCCCATTTTCTCCATTGATAACCATAAACGGGACCTAATTCTCCTTGACCATCAGCCCACGCGTTCCAAATAGGCGTGTGTTCCTTTAATCCCTCATTAATATTCGTTGAACCTCTTAAAAACCATAAAAGCTCGCGGACAACCGCTTCAAAAAGAACTTTTTTAGTGGTTAAAAGTGGAAATCCGTCTCTTAAATCGTATCTGGCCTGATAGCCAAAAACAGAAACGGTGCCGGTGCCCGTCCTATCCTCTTTTCTCTCTCCATATTGCAAAATATATTTAACTAATTCAAGATATTGTTTCATTTTTTTCTACGACCACATTTTCTCTTTATATTCACGCATCATTCTCTGCGTGTTAAAAAAAGCGCTTCTTTCCACGCAATGGATCATTTTGTCAATCCACGAGCTTTCGATATTAATCGTACCATTTTTAAACGTTTCATAATACAGTTTTATCACACTCTCAAGAGTTTTATATAATGCTTGAGAATCTTCGTCTAACCTTAACACTTTTTCCGTGCCAATATCCGGCCCTGAATGTTCATATCCAAAAATCCATCCCAAATCATCGTCTTTAGCCTCTACGACCCAGCCATCGAGCGTTGTCAATTGAAGGACTCCGTTAAGGATCGCCTTCATGCCGCTGGTTCCCGACGCTTCAAATGGCGGCAAAGGATTGTTTAACCAGACATCCACGGAATTCGTCAAGAGTTTCCCAAAATAAGTATCGTAATTTTCTAAAATAAGCACTTTAATAATCTGTTTATGCTCATTGAGCTGGTCGATGTGATCCAATATCTTTTCAATATGAGCAGAGCCAATATCATCGTTAGGATGGGCTTTGCCGGCTAAAATGATTTGAATCGGTCCCAGCTCACGGGCTAAACGCAGAACTTGCTCAATATTATGAAAAATGAGTGCCGGCCTTTTGTACCCGGCAATCCGTCGCGCCCAGCCAATCGTCAAAATGTCTTCCTTCAATTCCCACGGCTTCAATATTTCGATTAGATTCTTTTTATTGGCTTGATGGGCTTCAAAAATTTTTTTACGAAATATTTTATTACTTTTAAGTTGACGCGCGTTGACTAAATTTCCTGGGGATTTTCTCCAATCGCCTAGGACTTTAGGATACGCATTAAATAATCGAACGAAACTCTCCGAGACCCACGTATGCGTGTGGACCCCATTCGTGATTGAGCTCATTTTAGAAGAAAAATGAGGAAACTGCATCCGCATGATTTCTCCGTGTTTCCAAGCGACCGCGTTAACTTTGCCGCAAAAATGAAGACACAGATGGGTCAAATTAATTTGGCGGGAGTCAGGAGTTTCTTTGCCTAAAAGTTCAGCGGCCCGCGCGTAATCGTCGTTAAGAATTTTAAAGACATCGTCGATATTAAATCGATCGTGGCCCGCGGCAACCGGCGTGTGGCAGGTATAAACAAACCGATCATGGTAGTCAGCAATGTTCTGCTTATCCTCAAGCGTCACATACCGCTCGACGATGGCAAAAGCCGCGTGACCTTCGTTTAAATGGTAATAATCAATTGTATACCCTAAGGCGGTTAAAGCCTTCATCCCTCCAATCCCTAAAATGGCGCGTTGATATATTTTCCATCGGACATCGTCACTGCGGTATAATTGATCCGTTAATTTTCTAAAGGAATCGCTGTTTTGAGACAAATTGGAATCTAAAAGAATTAGAGGACACACATTTTTTTTATCGTAACTATACACGTAATATTTCCATAACCGCAAATGGAGCAATCCTTCTTTCGTTTCAATGGTCACAATGTGTTTAAGAGGAATTAATCCGGGGTAATTCAAAGGCTCCCAGGTGAGTTCCTCCGGAATTTGGCCGTGTTTATACCAAAAATTCTGTTTGAAATATCCTTTATTCCAAAGAATTCCCAACCCTACGAAAGAAAATCCTTGATCAGCGGAACTTTTTATCGCGTCTCCGGCTAAGACCCCTAGTCCTCCGCCATAAATAGGGATGTCCAGCGTTTTATCGATACGCACTTTAAAAAGATAATCCCGCAGCCAATCATTAGAAAAAACTTGGTGGGTATCAAACTGATTTTTAGGACTGCTCGGCTTCTTTAGTTGGAAAGAATTATAAATACTGGGAGCTAACCCATATTCCATGGAAAAATAAGCCACGCTTTTTACTTCTGGGGAAATCAAATCATTCTCGGCTTTTAAAATAGAAGAAAGAGGAAAACCGAAATACGATTTCTGATTAATCTCTCCCTTATATTTCTCATGGAAGGAATCAATCGCAGAAATAAAATCTTCGTAGTCCATGTTTGCGTTACGGTTTGCCAAAAAAACTCCTTATGAATTTTATGAAGAGCAGATTAGCTTTGAGACCATAATTCCCTCAAAAGACCATTGCGAAGATCATAAATCCAGGCATAGATAGTTAATGCCTGTCCTTTTTTCCACGCATCTTGCACAATGGTTGTCTGAGTAACATTTCTTGCTTGTTCGAGCGCGTTTAATTCGCACAAACGATTAAATCGCTTCTGTCTGTCTTTGATGGCATTAAGAACCTTTTTGTACTTATTTTTAACATCCACAATATGCCTGAGCCAATTATCAATCAACCCCAGCCTGGTTGATTCAAAAGCAGCTCTGACGCCCCCACAGCCATAATGACCGCAAACGATAACACTCTTAACCTTAAGCACTTCGACCGCGTATTGCAGGACTGATAAACAATTGAGATCTGTATGAACGACAATATTGGCAACATTGCGGTGGACAAAAAGCTCTCCGGGCAGAAGTCCGGTAATTTCATTAGCCGGCACTCGGCTGTCTGAACAGCCGATCCATAAAAACTTTGGATTCTGCAAGCGAGATAATTTTGTGAAAAATTTAGGATCTTTTTGCTTGATAGTTTTCGCCCATTGCCTATTATTATCAAATAAGACTTCTAATTTCTGCATAATTTCGTTCCTCATTTATTTTGAAACTGGAATGATTTTTTCATAATCTTCGAGGCCGCCATCGCGCATACAACATTCAATAATTTTTCTGCCCGTTAAATCCAGATCAAGTTCATTTAAATAAAACATAATTTCTCTTTTAAAAAAATTTGTAAGAATCTGCGCTCCCTTATCATAGGTTTCATCACCCACTTCTTCTTGTGTATTCACCTGCAAAAATTCCCGATTGATAAAAAAGCCTTCAACTTGCATCGAATGGATGGCATAGCCTAATAAGGGACACCGGGCGGGTTCAAGTTGATTATGCTTAAATTTCGCGCTTCCTCTCCTGGATAAATATTCCCGCGCGATCCACTGTGGCATAAATCCAACCTTCCAAACTCCAATGTGTTGATTTGGAGATAGAGAATATCTCGTTCTCGGGGTATTTAATATCTGGCGAAGAAGAAGATTGGCTTGATCCACGCGACGACCAGTCGCAAAAGGCCAATAGGATCCAACTCCTTCACTGCTCATCTCCCCTGCCTCAGTAATGCTTGGGTTCTCGTGTCCTCTAGGTGAGACCAATCGCCATAACCAGGCGAGAGCGGGAGGCAAAATATGCAACATGCCCATGATACCGTAAGTTGGTCTTTCTTTCGTGCAAGGAGGCGTTCTTACACCAAAACTTCTAACGTTCACCTCAACAGGTTCGTTTATAATGCCAGGAATAATTCGACGAGGCAAAATGACACGGGGATTGGGGCAAGGCTGCCCTGGCTTGTCCAACACATGTTCCCAAATCAAACAAGTTGCCTTTGCGACAGAGTAAAGATTCAAGAAAACAAGCGGTTCAGGGGGATTGGTACAAAGCTCTTCAAGGTAACGATCAACCCCATAATGTGTAATGTGATTGACGCGAACGAACCATCCTTCTTCAGCGTCTTTAATGACCAACCGGCCGCCTCCATTTTGAATCGATAGATGGCACAAGGCCATATCATCTGTTACCGGCCTTAATGTGCATCCTTGGAACAGAGGGATATACCTTTTTTTCCCTGTCAGAATATTCTCTCCGATGAGCAATCGTCCATCTGGCTCCCTGTGAGGATATTGAAGTATTTCACTTTTCCCTCCCCCGCTTGCGCCTTCATGCATCATAACAAATTCATTGTCATAAGGAGTTGTAACAAGAACCGCCGAGCCGTGGGCCGTCACCCAGCCTTCTTTTTCTCCGAGGTTAATTAGAGCTCCATAAATTCCTTTTTTAGCACTCGGCCCTGGATAAAGGTTTAAAGAATATAATTCATGGCAATCCTCTAGCCGGTTATGAACCACGATTTGTTTTCCCTGGCAATGAGTATGCCGAAATGGCGGCGCCAGAAATATTAATACCCGCGGAGTAAAATTATCAAGGGTCTCCTCTTCACAAATCATTCCCTGCAATTCAGCCAACGCGGCGGCAAAAAATGCCGCATTTAATGGTCCAATAAACAGCGCCTGACAATTTAAATCTTTACTGCCAGCATAAAAAGGAAGCATTATTAAGTTTTGCTTTTTCAGCCAATCAAATATTTCTTTTTGAAGCGATTTAAATGGAATATTAAATCGCTCCTGAAACTTCGGTTTATCAGAAGGATATTGATCCGCGACAATCAAAGTGTCAGGATCTCGTCGTCTCATATACGGTTCTGGATAATTTACCGCGACACCATTTTTGCATCTGACAACCGTTGCCTCAAGGATCTCCCCTTTGCCGGGCACCTCATATTTAACTTCAAAATAATCAGCCCCCTTTTTCCCTAAAGACATCTCAATTAAATCTGATTTATTTTTAGGCATAGAAATAGAAGAAGCGCCATTCAAAATTTCTTGGACAGAGGCAGAAAGTTTAAGTTGCTTTATAATACTACTAATATTTTTCATAAATTATGGATGTATTATAGCAGAGGATCTCTTTTGGGCTATGGTTCGGTTAGATATTTTTGTCTGCTCCTTATACTCCTCCCCTCATCCTTCCTTGAACTGCTTGGATGAGGGCGAGGCTTGGGTCTGTTTCTCTAAGATCTCCAAACTTTTCTTTTATCCAAACACCCCTCTACAACCATTTTTTCCCAAGTAAATTTTTTTTACTGATTGCGAGATTTTTGGGGTTCGCTCACGTGGGCGAAGTGCAAATCTATTTCTTTTCTCCTATCGTCCTTTTTTCCAACTTATGCGCCTCAACGGTCAAGGCTGTAATGTTCCTATGGCTGGGTTAGATATTTCTGATACTCTTCGCTTGCATACCGCTTCATATTTTTGTTAACTCCTTGAACCATAATAAGACTCGCGTAGCCATTCCCAAGACTGTTGACCAAAGTGATTCCTTCTTCTGCCCCTAAGACGCACAAGGCTGTTGACAAAGCGTCTGCCTCGATTGCGGTTGGAGTAATGATTGTGGCGCTGATGATTTCTTTTTGGGGGAATCCTGTCATCGGATTCATAATGTGGGAAAGCCGCTCATTTTGAATGGTGGTGTACTTTTCATAATAACCGGATGTGGCAATCGCCGCGTCGGTCAGTTCAACAATTTCCATGAGCTTGGATCGGTCTTGAGGATTTGCAATGCCTATTCGCCAAGGTTTATTTTGGCAATTATGCCCGCCGGCATAAATATCGCCTCCGATATCAATATAAAAATTGACAATCCCCTGCCGACGAAAAATTTGAGCAGCCTCATCAATGGCAAAGCCAGCGGCGATGCCGCCTAAATCTATTTTTAAAGCAGGATGATTCAGCCGAACTTTATGACTGGGAAAAAATTCAATATAATTACTCCCTACGGACTCTTTAACTTGTCTCAACTCTTCCGCGTCAGGCCATTTATTTTGCCGCGCGCTTTCTTTCCACAATTGGATGAGAGGATAAACGGTGATGTCAAAAGCCCCTTGCGTCAGATGATGAAAATAAACACTTCTTTCTAAAATCTCGTAGGTGTCCGAAGGGATTTGAATCATTTCCCCCGCGGAACGGTTTAGATTGACAACATCGCTTCGTTCGTCAAAGACATTCATCCTCCAGGCGATATCTTCTAATTTCTGCCAAACTTCTTTGTAAGCCGCTTCAATTTTCTGTTCATTATTTTTATCCTTACATACATCAACAGAGATAGTAGTTCCCATCAGGGCTTGAGCTTCACGATATTTTTCTTTCTTTAAGTTTGGCTGAGACTGACAGCCAATCAAAATAAAAAAAACTAAAAATAATAGGACTTTTGCGTTTGTCTGTGGAACTAATTTTTTACCGCTGGTAAACACCGCTTTTCCCGCCTTCCTTGTAAAGCAATTGGGTATCAGAAATCACCATCCCCCGATCAGCCCATTTCATCATATCGTAAATAGTCAACGCGGCTGTACTCGTGGCTATTAAAGCTTCCATTTCAACCCCTGTTTTCCCGTGACAAACAACTTCCGCTTTCACAAGCACAGAATATGTTTGAGCATCCGTGTTTAAACTTAAACTAACTTTATCTAAACTTAAAGGATGGCACATCGGAATAATCTCAGAGGTCCTTTTAGCCGCCATAATCCCTGCCACTTTCGCCGTCTCAAAAACATTTCCTTTCGGAGAGCCTTCTTTTAAAAGGAGTTCAAATGCTTTCTTGGTCATCTTAATTTGAGAAGAGGCGATCGCCACGCGCCTAGTGATTGTTTTTTTTCCCACATCGACCATCCCCTCTTGGGTCTCTTTATTTTTTCTAGTCACTTTTCCCTCCCCTCTGTTGACATTCCCCATGTCTGAAATTTGTTTAATTTTGCCACGGATGACTTACATTGTCAAGAAGCGTAACAGAAGCGTTGGGCTCACTACACTACAAGCAGCGGGGTATTGAAACAAATAAATCGAAGGATTTTAAGCTTTATAACCTGGGGGATTGAAGAACTCTCATTGAAAATTATGGAGAAACTGTAATCGTTAACTCATCCATCCAGCCGTTAAATGAATTTATGTCGTTCGGAGATTTTCCTATGTACAAATCCGTTGTGCCATTGGGTAAAGAATTTGTACCAATAGGGACTTGCGCAGAAAGAGCCTGCTCGTTTCCATCCACCTTAATATAAAAATTCGTTCCATTTCTTATAACCTCAATATGATGCCATACGTTGTCAAATATGGATACAGCCGATTCGGTAATATAATAAGCCAACGGTTCTGCGTCAGTTTGTGACAAAAAATATAATTTATTATCTTGGTCTATCCGAAAGCTTAAAACATGGTTTAAAGAGGGAGTACCTTGGAATATAAATCTTTGAGTGACCCCGGAGGTGGTTGATTTCATCCAAAAATCAATGGCGAAATCACTTGTTCCAAAATTCCAGTCATCACTGTCTGGGATCGTTAAATAATCGCCGCTACCGTCAAAATAAGCGGAGGCACCGCCCGCGTGGCTTGTCGAGGTGTCAATTTGCGCGTCACCAACGGCGGTAATCGTGTGCCGGCCAGTTGTCTCCGTAAACGCCCTCGAGCCATCTGCGCCATCGGCGTGAATCAGAAGTTTGGATTTTTTAACAGGGGCCGATGTTTTGATTTTAAATTCATCGATCCAGCCATTAAATGAATTTATGTCGTTTGGAGATTTTCCTATGTACAAATCAGTTGTCCCATTGGCCAAAGAGTTTGTACCAATAGGAACTTGCGCAGAAAGAGCCTGACTTGCCCCATCAACATAAATATAAAAATTCGTTCCATTTCTGACAACTTCAATATGATGCCATACTCCGTCTGATATAAATACAGTAGATTCTGTAATATAATAAGCCAACGGTACTGCGTCAGTTTGTGACAAAAAATATAATTTATTATCTTGGTCTATCCGAAAGCTTAAAGCATGGTTTAAAAGGGGAGTACCTTGGAATATAAATCTTTGAGTGACCCCGGATGTGGTCGAGTTCATCCAGAAATCAATCGTAAAATCATTAGCTCCAAAACTAAAATCATCACTGTCGGGAATGGTTAAATAATCACCGCTGGCATCTAAGAGCAGCGACGCTGTCCCCGATTGCTTCTGGGCTGTGTCTAATTGGGCATTCCCAACCGCGGTGACAGTATGCCCAGATTCATCAACCATCGCCGTTGAGCCGTCTGTTCCATCAAAATGGAGTAACAGATTAGGAGGGACATCATCTGTTAAATAAAGTTTTCCTCCTGATTTAACTAAAACACCGCTTCCCTGTTTAACCTTCAAATAATGACTTAAAAGATCAACCGTTAAAGTCGCTCCATTAGCAATGGTCAAAAGAGAATTGTTGTCCACAAACACATTCCCTTTAGGGGAAACGGAAATATCCGCCAAACACGCCTCACTGACGGTCCAATCCCCAGACCCCGGTGGCGCGCAGCTACAGGAAGGATCGCTGACTTTTCGACTTCCTGGCAAGCAAGTTTCAGGCTCGGTATAAATTTCATTAAAAGCGGCTAACAAATCAATACGTGGTTTGATAATTCCGTTTCTTGAATCGGTAATTGATTCGCCCGTGGCTTTTAAAGCACTTTCTATCTCGTCAACCGAAAGACTGGGGTCAGCGGAACGAAGAACGGCGATAGCTCCAGCAACGTGGGGTGAGGCCATGGATGTTCCTGATTTCCCCGCATAACTTCCTCCGGGAATAGCTGAGGTGATACTTTCTCCGGGAGCCAAAAGATCTAAAAAGGAGGCACTATTTGAAAAAGAACTAACCACATTTGATTTATTCGTGCTGCCAACACTAATGACAGAAGAAATACAGGCCGGGGACCCTAAAGCATTAGTAAGATAATCATTCCCCGAGGCCGCCACTGTCGTTATGCCATAGGATTTCAAAGCATTAATTGTATCTGTCCTGGAATCTGAGGCGTCACAAGTTGACGTATAGGTAGTCCCAGTTAAACTGAAGTTAATAGCGGCTATCGATAATCCTAAATTAATCCGGGCATCCAACAGGTCTTCTAAAGCGGCCAAAGTATCACTGGTAAAACTTAGAATACAAGGAGCGTATGTGCCAGTATAATAATCGCAAATATCATCATCATCAAAGCGGGTAAAAACCTGAGTCGCGATAATATTAGCACCTTTGGCCACTCCTGAGTAATTATCATCATTACCCGCAGCGATTCCCGCCACATGGGTTCCATGATCGCAACCTCCAATTGCATTACTACAATTAGCTGCGCTACCTGTTCCATGAGCCTCTGGGGCTTCTCCAGGACAAAAAGAATGAGCGTCGTAACCAGCATCGTTAGTAGAGAAACAAGCCTCGTAAACAACTTTCCCTTGCAACATAGAATGGTTTTTATCCACTCCCGTATCTACAATAGCTACATTCTGATTTGCACCTGTATAACCTTGAGCCCAAACATCATCGGCATTAATAAGTACCGTGCTGTCATCCAAATTGGGTCTGGACAGATCATCTTCAAAAACAGCTTTCACATCGGGATCGTCAAGGATTTGATTAAGTTCTTTTTGGTTTACTCTCAGGAGAACTAAAGGAGAGTATTTAAACTTTCGAAGAAATTTTAAATTCTTATTTTCAGCCTTAGTGATAAATTTTCCCTGAATAGTCTGGATTTCCTGTACGTATTCTTTAGGAATACCTTTTGAAAGATCAATCTTATTTTCTGAGTCAAGCTTTACAATAACCCTTATCTTCCCTATCTGATCAATCTTCTTTAATGTTTCGTGATAATCAACATTTAATTTCTCTATATTAAAGGGGAGTATCTGCGCCGAAGCATAGGACAAGAAAGAAAATACCATACAGACAACTTCCCAAAAAATGACTTTTCTTTTCAACAGATTCATGAATAGAATCCTCCTCAATCGAATATTTTAGCAAGGGCCTAAAGCTTACGGACACGTCCCAATGCAAAGATCGCCCGTGGGAATAATTTTCGTTGTGGTGCCTTCGAGCTTAATGTTGCCGACGACATGAAGCATTTCAGCGGGAGAAGCTGTCCCAATTCCCACTTTGCTTCCGTTGTCGTAGATTTTTCCTGTCACCAATGCGCTTCCATCCCAGCGGGGAACATAGCTCGTTGTGATAGTGCCGACCTGAGGATCTGTTTCAGCGGCGCTGCCATCATCGGTTTCGCAGGTCACATTTCCACTTAAATCGATAGTTTTTATACTCTGATTTGTTCCACTGCATGACTCCGAAATTAACGTTAAAATCTCGGACTCATTAATTTCGGCCGTTCCCAAACAGTTGGAGCATGTGATATCTGAAGCTCGAAAATTTCCAGAGACATCCAAAATATATAAAGAGGAAGGACTTGTTGTCCCAATCCCAACACTCGTTCCATTATCGTAAATCTTGCTGTTAGATAAATAAGATCCTCCCCACTTAGGAACATAACTAGAGGTCAGTGTCCCAACCTTAGGATCGGATTCGGTAGTAATCCCTTTATCGTCTGTTTCGCAAGTGACAGCACCATTCGTATCAATGGTTTTGATGCTTTGATCTGTAGAAGAACACGTACCAGTCACTCTTTTCTGAATTAGACTTTCATCAATTTCACTAACCCCTAATCCATCGGCAATATCGCTGGCTCCAACGCAATCAGTACAAACCACATCGCTAGCCGTGCCTGTTTCACCCCCACCAGCCGCGACTTCATCTTGAGGATTAGGAACGAAATCGAGATTATTGGTGGTTTGATAAAGAGCTGCCCCATCAAAATAAGCTGTGGTCGCTGAATTATTGCTGATATAAAGAACTAAATTCGATATACTGTCAGGAAGAGCTGTTTTAACCGTTAAAAATTGCCATTCGCCAACTTGGGAATAAGAATCAGTAGATTCTTCAATTTCCATGGTACCGTTATATAGACTTAAAAAAACAGCCCCAGCCGCGGTCGATTTGACCCACACGCCAAAAATAACTTCCCGGCCCTCTAAACCTTTAAAATCTTCCACACGATAAACAATATCGCCATTGGTAAGACTTAAACTGGCTTGACCAAATTTAACTTGTGTCGTATTCTGAGCAATCGTGCCTCCCGAGGCATCTTCCCAGTCATTCGGAGGCAGAGTTGTTCCATCGTCAAATTTTTCAAAAGAACCATTGCGAATCCAATTGTAAGGAGAAGAAATTTCCCTCGCGAAAGGATTTACAATATTTATCTCGCTTGCTATGGCCTCTTGGGCCAATACATTACTTGCCATTAAACACTGTAACATGACTAAACAATTTAAGTAGAATACGATCTTTCTCATTTTTCTTTCCTCCTAAAATTAGGTAGATAATTGTAAAGTATTGGCAAAAAAGCCCTGACATCAAATGCTTGATGAAAGTATGCCATACAATTTCAGCTTGTCAAGGGTGCTTTTTCATAAAAGATGAAAGTCATTGATTCTAAATAAGTTACGATAATAAATTTATTTATATTCGAATGTTGCCATATAGATATCAGTTGTGCTCTCTTCCTCGGCAAAACTTTGCCAAACCACCATATCTCCATAAATCTGCGGATAAAGATGATACTGATCCTTCCACCAATCGGAGGTAATCGGCAATTCTTGATTTTGGGTTAAATCATACAGATAAACATCCGGCCTGCCATCACGATAATCATACCAGACCACTTTGTCTTGATAAATGTCAGGATATCCTTGATTGGTGCTATTTAAAGAAACTTGCCTTTCTTCGTCACTATTTAAATCATAGAAATAGATTACTCGTTGATCATTACGAAAATCATCCCAAACAATTTTATCTTGATAAATAGCTGGTCTTCCCTCTTCTTTTTGATGAGCCGAAATAGGTATCTCTTGACCGGTTATTATATCAACCATATAAATATCAGAATTCGAAGCACCATTACGGTAATCTTGCCAAACAATTTTATCTTCGTAAATGGCGGGAATATACCTGCTCCCGCTATTCGTTGTTGCCATCGTGGTTTGGCCGCTCGTTAAATCATGCACGTAAATATGGGAATAGTCTGTCCAAACAACTTTACCCTTGTAAATGTCAGGGGTATAGGCTACCTGAGAGCTGTCTAAGTTAATTTTTCTCTCTTCTTTCGCGGTTAAATCATAGAGATAAACACTCGGCCTACCATCACGACGATCTTCCCAGACAATTTTATCCTCATAAATAGCCGGATATTTCTGATCCGCGCTATTAGCGGTAATTTGCGTTTCCTCACCAACTGTTACATCATACAGATAAATATCATAATTGCCGTTGCGGTTATCCTGCCAGACAACTTTATCCCCATAAATAGCAGGATATTCCTGTTGATAGTTATCAGCGGTAATCTGTAGCGTTGTTACTGAGAGTACCGGTGGCGCTGAAGGGACAGATAGTTCTCCCAAATAAATATTATATTCACCGTCTCGATTATCTACCCAAATAATCTTCTCTCCATAAATAAAAGGATCCGTCTGATCTCCACTATTAGTCACAACATAATTTTCTTGACCACTTGATAGATCGTACATATAAATATCCGCATTGCCATGGCGGTAATCTTCCCATACAATCTTATCTTCATAAATAGAGGGATTTTTTTGATCAGCGTTGTCGAAGGTAATTTGTATCTCTTGGCTGGTTGTTAAATCATAGGAATAGATATCATAATTACCATTACGGTCATCCTGCCAGACAATCTTATCTCCATAAATCGCTGGATATTCCTGATTGGCATTGTTTGTTGTGATTCGTTTCTCTTGGTTCAAAGTTAAATCATAGAGATAAATATCATAATTGCCATTACGGTAATCCTGCCAGACAATCTTATCTCCATAAATCGCCGGGTATTCCTGGTTGGCCCAGTTTGTTGTGATCCGTTTCTCTTGGTTCAAAGTTAAATCATAGAGATAAATATCTCTGGTTACATTTCTCCAATCCTCCCAGATAATCTTATCTTGATAGATACTAGGACTCACTTGATAAGCGGTATTTGTCGTAATCTGCTTTTCTTGATCCGTGCTTATATCATAGAGATAAATATCAGGATTTCCATTTCTCCAGTCTGACCAGACAATTTTATCTTGGTAGATATAAGGGGAGTCTTGTTCAGCAGCATTAACTACAACCTTTTTTGTTTCGCCCGTACTCAAATCATGCATATAAATATCCCATAAAGAATCGTATTCTGTCCAAACAACCTTATCTTCGTACATAATAGGATCATGACGCGCTGAAGAACTATTCGTTACGTTTATTTCTTTAACGATCGGAGTTCTAATAACCGAAGAATAGGCATTAAAGTCATTAATATAAACATCATTGTCAAACTCTATGCCATGATATCGAGGCATACCGGATGAAATGTCCACAATAAATTCAATCTCATTACGGCCTAATTGCAAATTAGATAAATTATATTCATTCATTCTTATATTAACAAAAGGATCCAAAGTGGATAAGACGACCACGCCATCAGGAAATGGGATATTAAGTTCGTAAACAAATTCTATCCTTAACTCAATGGTCTCGCCTGCCTCTGCAATAAAATTATTATTTCCCTGGCTTTGCCCATAATTGTTGTCATCAATCGATATCCCCTCCACATAAATTCCAATTCCATGACGGACAAACGATAGAAATATTTCATCAAAATGAAGGGTGCCATTGCTTAAATCCCCGTCATTATCATCGAGCAGTAACATTTCATACTCATAATCAGCAAAAGTTTCCGGGAATCCAAACCGCGCATTGTGCGCCAGGGAATCCACCGTGAGATTACCTAAAACTTCTCTTAAATCCCATAACGCCCCGGCAAAAATTTGGCCGTCCCAATGGCTCTCACCGATATAATCATCAGGATATTTATAATCATTATCGAGTGTTCTGCTATACTCATTATCGTAGTAACGTCCTCTTCCATGCCACGGGTCTCCATTCAGAGTAGAGGCAAAATAATCAGCCGATCCCTCTGAAATAGCCCCGTTAGAAACACCACCCACAGGTTCATAAATCGCGTCATTAACCGCATGGGTAAACTCGTGATAGAACAGATCACTAAACAGAGCGTAATTCCTCGCGTTGGTCCCGCCGCGCCCCACTTCTATTTTCTTCCCGCTACGGCTGTAAAAAGCATTATTCCCGCCGTAAGCGTCATCCACTTCATGTGATCTAATCGTCACTGGTATTAGCCAATCCATTCCCTCGTACCCTAAAATATTCTTAACATGGCTATGAACCCGATTAACATGATAAAAAGCATTAGTCTGATCCATATATCCTTCATCTTGGGCGAGAGCGGCCAGTTCCGCATCGTAATTCACCATCCACTCGATGTCGTGATATCCGGGATTCAGGATGCGCTCGTAAGACATTCCTTCCGCATCGTCGTTGTAAACCTTAACATACGGGCCCTCTAACATGGAAGCCATCGTGTAAACGTCAGGAGCGGGAAGTTTAAATTTATATTCGCCGTCCTGATCACTGATGGTCTCATCTGCTGTAGATAATTGGATACTCTCATTGGCAAATGGTCTCATTTCAGGGATGTCGTCCCAGTAATTCGGAAGGATCATCCCTTCAGATTTTCCGTAGATTGATTTTATATCAGTAATTTTTTTGAAAGGAAAAATGATGGGGATAGTGGGACGATCGATCTCGCTAAGGTCAATATTTTTTTCAAAATCAATCTCATTGCGTTTCACAATCACTTCGTTAGTATTGGCATCCACAAAATACCGCCATTCACCAAAGTTCTCGCCCTTAACGGATAAAATAAAAGTCCAAACTAAAAGGTATTTCTTTCCTGAAACAGGCAAAATGATAAGTGACGGTTCGTTCAGAAGCCGATCTGTTGAGTCGTTAAACCCGATATCTTCTTTGGCGATTCGAATGGCTTCTTCGGCAGAAACTTTGGGCTTGGGAGAAATATGGATATCAGAATAAAAATCCACGCCGATTAAAGGAATCTTGCCTTCTTTCGTATCGATTCTTAATGTTGTTAAGGCTTTATACACGGGAATCCCTTGATAATACTGCTGGTAATGGATAAAGTAATAGATGTTAGCCAGGCCGTTAACTTTACGCTGAGAAAGTAATCTTAATTGGGATTCATCTAAATTTAAAAAATTTTGGTGTTTTTGTAAAAATCCCCTAACGATTTGATCGATTTTTTGTTCGTCATCGGTATCTAAAGACTGCTCCAGACGAAATAGATTCGATATTAAACGATGCGGCGTATGGCTGATGCCATTAAGGGTTAAAACTTGGATATCCTTATCTTGGCTCTGCGGAAAGACCCTTTGAAATTTTTTGAGAAAAGAGGCTCTTTCTGAGCCCTCCCTTGAAATCGACAGCTCTAATAATTTCAGCTTAGCCTTTTCTTCGGTCTTTTGACTCAGATCTTCTCTAGTTTTGGCGGGAGATGTTGTTTGAGCGGTATTTTGTAAAGCTGAAGTTTGATAGGGTTGAGTGAAAACTAATAAGCTAATAAAAATCAAAAAAATATTTTTACGCATGGCATGGGCTCCTCCTGGGACAGAGCTATGAACCTCTTCCCAAATATTTCTCAAAGTATGCCATACAATTTCAGCTTGTCAAGGGTGCTTCTTTATAAAAGATGGAACTCGTTTATTTTGAATTAGTTATGATAATAAATTTCTCTATTCACATATTGGAAAGTAGCCATGTAGATATCTGTTTGGAACCATTAGCCAGGGCTGGCATGGCGCCAACCCTGGCTAATATTCATCCCATTTGTGAGTCTTGACTTTTGCTCGTACGCGTTTTTTTTCTGAACGCGCATGCTTTGACTGTAAAATCTTTTCCTTTAAAAATACCGGCCGCTTTCGATTTTTGCGTTTTTCTTTTTGGAGGGCCTGGATCTGTTTTTGCCTTGCTTCTTTTTGCTGTTGTTCTATCTTCTCTAAAAGTAAACAACGGGCGTAATAACGATTAAGCTGTTGAGAACGCTCTCGGCTGCATTTGACTTGAAGACCTGTGGGGATGTGCTGGAGGAAAACACACGTGGCTACTTTGTTAACATTCTGCCCTCCGGGACCGGAGGAGTGGATAAAACTCTCTTTGATATCTTCTTGGTAAACACCCAAGCGCCTCATACGCCCCTGAAGAGCTTTTTCTTTATCTTCGGATACGCCTAAATAAGCCATGTTTTCTTTTCAACTAATTTCTTTTTTCGATTTTGACAATATATTTCCCTCCGATTTCTTTGAGCTCCTCAATGACAAACGAAGGATCGCCATGTAAAATGCGCCTCAAGTCTTCGACATCCCCTTTTTTAACAATCGCGTAGGTCAAAGGCTGAGCAGTTAAGAATTCTTGAACTTTATGATCGGCATTTAAAAAAGGAACTGGATGCGGACTAAAAAATCCTTTTCCATTGATGTCCATGACGGCTATTTCACGATCGGTATAAAAACGCACTGCCCGCGCGTAAAATTTACTTGAAAGAACAACCCCTCGCGAGCGATCAAGTTTATTAAACTCTTGCGCTATTCCCTGACACGACACCCACGGCTCAATATATCCTTTAACGAAAAACAACACCACCAGAACGCACGCAGTCACGCCCACATGAGAAAAAATTAAAGCCGTCCTTTTTTTTCTGTAGTTTAAAATAATCATCGCGACGGCTAATAATATTAAAGACGCGTCAAAAATATAAACAGGAGTTTTGGTGACGACAAACTCCGCATACTTGACACTCGCGACTAAAGAAGCTACGACCATGCCAACTAAGACTAAAGGAAACATATATCCATAAATGGAAAAATTTTTTAACTCACAAGATTGTTTTCGCGACAATTCATCAAGATAAACGGCAAGCAAAATAGCCATGGCCGGAAAAACAGGGAATATATAACTCGCGAGCTTCGAGTGAGCGGGTTGAAGAAATAGGAGGACACTCCCTATCCAGGCGAAAAGAAATATGTACTGATCCCGATTCTCTTCTTTAGCGCGTAAATGTTGACCAGCCTTCCACAAAGAGGGAAACACAAAAAAACTCCAAGGGAACATCCCACCCACCATTGTCAGCGGGTAGAAAGACCAAGTATCACATCTAGTGTGTTCAGCCTCCCAAATACGACGCAGGTGAACATTCTTAAAATATTCATCAATAAACCCTTGGCCATAAGAAACAACCATCAGAATATGCCATGGAAGAGCTATTGCCAAAAAAATTAAAACTCCCCAAAGCGTTGCTTTGTCTTTGAAAAAAATAAAATCCTTTTTATGCAACAAGAAAATAAAAATAGGTAAAAAAGGGAAAGTGAATCCTAACAACCCCTTCGTTAAAATGGCAATAGCGGAAAAAACGAAACATAAAACAATGCCAAACTTTTTGTGGACAGGATAACGATATCCCCAATAAAAAAAGGCAATAGAGATGGTGACCCATATCGAAAAAACCATATCCGTCAAGACAGCCCTGGAAAGGGCTAAATAGATAAAGCTAGACATCAAAATGAGACCTGCCAAAAATGCGGCTCTTTTACGCTCAAAAAGCATAAAAGAAATCCAGTAAGTCACCACCACCCCTAAAATTCCAAAAAAAGCCGGCATAAATCTTGCCCCAAAAGGAGTTATCCCAAACCACTTAATGGAGGCGGCCAACAGCCAATAAAAAAGGATAGGTTTCTCGAACTGCGGGGCATCAAAAATGAGGGGCGTTAACCAACTTTTGTGAGCGATCATCTCCTTGGCCGTTTGAACATAAAAAACTTCATCCGGATGCGTTAAGCTGACTATTCCGTTGCCCAGCATGAGGAAAAAATAACCCAGCCCAATTAAAATAAGAATTAATTTTCCATGGGAGGTTGATTTAAAATAATCACTGGTCATTTAATAAATCCTTAATCGAGACAAATTCAAATCCTTTGGCTCTTAAATTTTTAGCTAATAAGGGAATTGTTTTAACGGTCTGCAGGCGATTACCTCCTTCTCTAGTCCAGACGTTGCCGCTGTCGTGAAAAAGAAGAATATCCCCATTCTTAATATTTCCGGAAACAAATTGAACAATCCAGCGATGATTAAAAGGAACCCAATCTTTCGAATTCAGAGACCATAAAACAACCTTATATCCAAGCGATCCTATTTTTTCCTTTATTTCTTTTGTCAGCCAAGCCTTAGGCGGACGAAAATATTTGGTTGTCTGCCCTGTAATATCTCTGATGACGTATTCCGTATATTTTATTTCCTCTTCGATTTCTTCGGGAGTGTAATACAAAATGACACTGTGCGCGTAACCGTGATTACCAATGGTGTGCCCTTCGGCGACAACGCGCCTGGCTATTTCGGGGTATTTCTGCACATGATGGCCGATCATAAAAAAAGCAGCGGGGATATTCACTTTTTTTAATTCATCTAAGACAAGAGGTGTCCATCGCGGGGAAGGCCCGTCGTCAAAGGTAATCGCTATCCTTTTATGTTTTGTGTCAACTCGATAAATCGTATCTTTTCTGGTTAAAATAGCTTGATCAAAAAATACACAAAAACACGCGACGCCAAGCATCAGAAGAAATAAAATTAATAGAACAGACCCGAGCATCCTTTTATTTTTTTCCTTGATTGGCCACAGAGGATACCGCTTTTTCAATTTCTTCCGGGTCCCCTAAATAATAGTGAGTGATGGGTCTTAAATTTTTATCTAATTCATAAACCAATGGAATTCCGGTTGGAATATTTAATTGAACAATTTTCTCGTCAGAAATGTTATCCAAATGCTTGACCAAGGCGCGCAGACTATTTCCATGCGCGGCAATAAGGACTTTTTTTCCTTTTTTAATTTCAGGAGAAATCACCTCTTCCCAGAGGGAAAGAAAACGTTTAACGGTTAACTCTAGACTTTCCGTTAAAGGCAAATCTTTTTCCGACAATGCTTTATACCGAGAATCGTGGCCAGGATAGCGCGGATCTTTTTTATCTAATTCGGGAGGGCAGATATTGTAGCTTCGACGCCAAATTTTGACCTGTTCTTCCCCATACTTCTGAGCCGTTTCTGCTTTGTTTAATCCCTGGAGAGCTCCATAATGACGTTCGTTAAGCCGCCACGAACGCTGGACCGGAACCCACATTAAATCCATTTCATCCAAAACAATCCACAAAGTTCTAATGGCCCTTTTCAAAACCGATGTAAACGCTAAATCGAAAGTATACCCTTGAGCTTTGAAAACCTGACCGGCTGTTTTAGCTTCCTCGCGGCCTTTGTCTGATAAATCCACATCCGTCCAACCGGTGAAACGATTTTCCTTATTCCAAACACTTTCTCCATGACGCAAGAGAACTAGCTTTAAATGACTCATTGCTTTCCTCTTTAATTTATACTTTAGATGCTAATTTATCAAACTCTTCAATTGTAATCGTAGGATATGTCGTAAAAGAAATGTTTGTTAACGTGGTCAGCAATAAGGAAGCCTTCATCGCCGTTTCTAATTTAGGGAAATCCACGATAAAGAGAAGATCAAACCCTCCCAAAAGGGCATACATGGAATTGACTTTCCCTCCCAGATCCTTGATGGCATTGATTGCTTTCTCGGTCCGATTGGAACTTATGTCCTTAATAGCTTCGGGTGAATATTTGCCCATCATTAAACATCGTGTCATAACACACCTCCTAAAAAATTGTTATTAATTCGTAACCGTACCCTATTCATTACGCGACCGTGATCTCTTTCGAGAGATACACGTCTTGAATAATATTAAGAAGTTTAATCCCATCTTTCATCGGCTTTTGGAAAGCTTTGCGCCCCGAAATCAAACCGCTTCCCCCGGCTCTCTTATTAATGACGGCCGTTTTCGCGGCCTCGGCAAAATCATTTTCCCCTGAGGCGCCGCCTGAATTAATCAGACCAATCCTGCCCATATAACAATTAGCCACTTGATAACGGCACAAATCAATGGGATGATCTGAACTTAATTTTTCATAAACTAACTTGTGTGTCTTGCCAAACTTAAGCGCGTTGTATCCACCATTATTTTCAGGAAGTTTCTGTTTGATAATATCCGCTTCGATGGTGACGCCTAAATGATTCGCCTGCCCGGTTAAATCCGCTGAGACATGATAATCTTTATCGGCTTGTTTAAAAGCATTATTCCTCAAATAACACCAAAGGACCGTAAATAACCCCAATTGATGGGCGTGCTTAAAGGCTCTGGAAATCTCCTCAATCTGTCGTCCAGCCTCATCGCTGCCAAAATAAATTGTTGCTCCAACGCCCGCCGCGCCCATATCAAAGGCTTGTTCAACATCGGCAAAAAGTTTTTGATCATGTTTATTAGGATAGGTGATTAGCTCATTGTGATTGAATTTAAGAATAAAAGGAATTCGGTGGGCGTATTTTCGAGAGCAAATGCCTAAAACGCCTAACGTGGAAGCAACGGCGTTACATCCGCCTTCGATGGCTAATTTCACAATATTTTCCGGATCAAAATACATCGGGTTCGGCGCGAACGACGCTCCCGCGGAGTGCTCAATCCCCTGGTCAACGGGTAAAATCGAAAGATATCCTGTCCCGGCCAAACGTCCGTGATGATAAAGCCAACTTAAATGTTTAAGGACATTATTATTACGATCTGAATTGATAAAACTGCGGTCGATGAAATCCGGTCCCGGTAACGTTAAATCTTCTTTAGGAATAGTTTTACATTGATGCTCTAATAAATCCTTAGCCTCTTTACCTAATAATTCCGCTACGTTAGTCATTTTCCTTCACCCTCCTTTATTTTGAAACTCTGCTGCCTTTTCTTCTAGGCCTTTTTTAGTCGCTTCCTCTTCATTTAACCCTTGGGCTTTCGCGTATTCACGCACATCCTGCGTAATTTTCATCGAGCAAAAATGCGGGCCGCACATCGAGCAAAAATGGGCCAGCTTGGCACCCTCAGCCGGAAGCGTTTCATCGTGAAACTTTTCCGCGGTTTCGGGATCAAGACTTAACGCGAATTGATCCCTCCAACGGAATTCGAATCGGGCTTTCGACAACGCGTCATCCCACTCTCGGGCTAAGGGATGGCCTTTAGCTAAATCAGCCGCGTGGGCCGCGATTTTGTAGGCGATAATTCCATCTTTGACATCTTGTTTATTAGGCAGCCCTAAATGTTCTTTGGGCGTAACGTAACAAAGCAAGGCCGTGCCAAACCAACCGATGATCGCCGCGCCAATAGCGGATGTGATGTGATCATATCCTGGCGCGATATCTGTTGTTAAAGGCCCCAATGTGTAAAAAGGCGCCTCGCGACAAATCGTTAATTGTTTATCCATATTTTCTTTAATTAAATGCATAGGAACATGCCCTGGGCCTTCAATCATCACTTGCACGTCGTGTTCCCAAGCAATTTTTGTTAATTCGCCCAGCGTTTCTAATTCCGCGAATTGGGCTTCATCGTTGGCATCGGCAATACTTCCCGGACGAAGGCCGTCACCTAAGCTAAAACTGACATCGTATTGTTTCATAATTTCACAAATCTCTTCAAAATGCGTGTAAAGAAAATTTTCTTTGTGATGAGCTAGACACCATTTGGCCAGAATCGAACCGCCGCGCGAAACAATCCCTGTCAATCGTTTGGCCGTCAATGGAATGTAGCGTAGTAAGACACCCGCGTGAATCGTAAAATAATCCACTCCTTGTTCAGCCTGCTCAATTAAAGTATCTCGAAAAATCTCCCACGTTAAGTCTTCCGCTCTTCCCTCCACTTTTTCAAGGGCTTGATAAATAGGAACCGTGCCGATGGGCACCGGGGAATTGCGGAGAATCCATTCACGCGTTTCATGAATATTTTCCCCCGTGGAAAGATCCATGACCGTGTCACCGCCCCAGCGAATGGCCCACGTCATTTTCTCAACTTCTTCCGCGATGCTTGAACTGATGGCCGAGTTCCCGATATTGGCATTAATTTTGACTAAAAAATTGCGGCCAATAATCATCGGCTCGCTTTCAGGATGATTGATATTGACTGGAATAATTGCCCGACCACGGGCGACTTCCTCACGGACAAATTCGGGCTTCACCTGTTCACGAATAGCGATAAATTCCATTTCCGGAGTAATGATCCCTTGACGGGCGTAATGCATTTGAGTAACATTTTTGCCTGACTTAGCCCGTAAAGGCTGGCGGTGTTGCGGGAAACGAATTTGCGCGAGACTAGAATCAGTTTCGCGTTGGCAACGATATCTTGAACTGCTTGAAGATAATTTTTCCACATCCCCGCGGTTTAATATCCAATCTTCCCGCAGTTGAGAGAGACCTGAGGAAATATTAATAGAGGCGGCTGAATCCGTGTAGGGACCTGAAGTATCGTAAACCAAAAGCGGATCATTCGGAATTTTTTGATTGTCGTGATCAATGGTGGCGGATAACTGAATTGCTCGATAAGGCACGCGAATAAACGGATAGACTTGGCCTTCTTTATAATTTTTTTGGGAACCCGCGAACGGTTCATACTTTAGATTTAATTGCGAAGGTCCCAAATTTTCTTGTTTTATTTCTTTTAAAGTATTCGCTACGATCATATTTTATAAATTATATTATAACTCCGTTAATAAAACAACTTAAATAAAAACACGCGGCGGGATGGGAATGGCTAATTAAAATCCCTTCTTAAGAAAATATAATCCCGCGTATACTTTCGGTTCAATGAGATAACCTTTTTTCTCCATCTTTTTTAACCATGGATCAATTTGATTAAGAAGGACTTCATGGACCACGATGCATTCCATGTCATCACCGCCGCCTTGAGAAACCTTCTTAAGATCAAACGCCCTGAACATCGTCACCTTATCCGCGCTGGAGCCGCTGGAGACGGGCCCCTCTAATATTTTAACCATCCCTTTAGCTTGATAACCTGTCTCTTCTAAAAGTTCCCGCTTAGCGGCTGAAGCCAAAGATTCATTTTTAATGTGTTCATGATCACTGACCAATCCGGCTGGAAATTCAATAACTCTTTTCCCAACGGGGACTCGATATTGCTCCACCAAGACTACTTTATTTTCTTGAGTAAGCGCAATAATAATAACAATCTTCCCTCCTTGATGAACCCTCTGAACATATTCCCAGCTTCCCCTCTTTAAAAAACGCAGATATTTCCCTTCATAAATAACCCTTTCCCTGCCTAAAGTTTTTTTAAGAGACGGTGGAATATGTTGTTTCATCGATTTACTTCTTCTATTATTTTAAATGAAGTTCGTTTTTAATCGCTTCCATCAAAGGAGCAATCATTCTTACGGAAAAATCAAATTGAATGCCGGCTTCCTCGTACAGTTTAGGCAAAGGCTGGCTTCCGCCCAAGGCTAACGCTTTTTTATAATTATCCAAAGCCGCTTTTCCATCTTTTTTAGCGTTCAACCAGAGTTGCAGCGCCCCTAACTGGGCGATCCCATATTCGATGTAATAAAAAGGATATTCAAAGATATGCAGTTGCCGATGCCAGAGGAATCCATGTTCTTCTTCTAAACCTGACCAATCAACAAAATTTCCACCAAAACGTTTCCGAATATTAAGCCATGCCTCTTTTCTTTCTGTATTTGTATGGAAAGGATGCTCGTAAATCCAATGTTGAAAACAATCAATGGTCGCCACCCACACCAAAGTAAAAATAATATCTTCTAAATGAGCCTGACGAGAACGGGCGCTTTGATCCAATGGTGAGCAAGCGAAGCGCGTCGAACCATAAAAATAATCCAGAGATTGACTAGCTAAGAGTTCCATCCCCATGGAAGCCACTTCATTAAATTCCATCGGAGCGTGTCGATATTTAAGAAGCCTTTGATCCGCGCATGCTAAGGCATGAAACGCGTGACCAGATTCATGAAAAAGAGTCCAAATATCATCGTCAACCCCTACCGCGTTCATAAAAATAAAAGGTTTTCTGGCATTGTCTAGCGTTGATTGATATCCTCCCGGCGCTTTTCCTTTACGGCTTTCTAAATCCAATAAACCTTCCTCAACCATCTGAGAGAATTGTTGACCTAAAACAGAATCCATTTTCAAAAAAATTTCTTTAGTACGGGAATATAATTGTTCGATATTTTCAAATGGTTTTAAAGGTTTTTGCCCTAAGGGATCAACCGCTGTATCCCAGGGACGAAGTTTTTCCAATTTCATCTCCTGACGGCGTTTTTCTAAAATTTCGCGCCAAAGAGGAAGGACAACTTCTTCGATTGTTTCGTGATATTGTTTACAATCTTGCGGCGTATAATCAAAACGCTGAAACGCGCGGAATTGATACTCCGTAAAATTAGAAAATTTAGCGTTACGCGCGATTTGGCAACGTAATTTTAACATCTCATTAAATAAATGATCTAGTCTCTCTTGATCGGCAAGACGCCTTTGCGCTGTGGCCGCCCAAGCCCTCTCACGCAAATGACGATCCGTCTCAAGTAAAAATTTTGACATCTCAGGCAAGGTGCGCTCTTTCCCGTCAAACAAAACGGTCATAGCCCCGCAAAGGGTTTGATATTCCTGGGATAATAAATCCACTTTCGTCTGCAAGGGCACATTCTCGTCAACGAATAGTTCAACTTCCGCCTTAATAGAACGATCATGAACGCTGTAATAATCTTCGAGAAGGGCAAAACGCTTAATTTCATTTAAATATTTACCATTGAGCTTGTGTTCGAGAGGTTTAACAACGGGTATCACGGTTGTGATAAAATTTTTATAATCTTCGGCGCTTTGAACATCATCCGTTTGACAGGTCATCTTAATATAAAAAATTGCACCGGCTTCTGAAATAGACGATTCTAATTCTGATCTATCAAGAAGCCAATTCTCTAAATCTTCTGACGAATTGATTCGCGAAGACAAAAAAAGTTCAAAGAGAGATTTCACCTCTCTGGCCTCAGCCCAATTGACATCTTTGGGCACAAAACGCATCCTTTGGGAAGGTTCTAATTGTGTAAGAAATTTTAAAGTCGGTGTTTTTGTCATAGAAGAAAACATATTCTACAACTGAATATGAACTTGACAAAGAATTATTTTAAGGTTAAATTGTAGGGGTTTAATTAATTAAACCCCTACTACATTAATAAAGGAATTCAATTATGCCTAAAACATGTGAAATATGCGGAAAAGGTGCCATCCCAGGGATAAAATATAAAAGACGCGGGGCCATTAAACGCACCGGTGGGGCTGGGGCCAAAATTGTCGGAAAAACTTTGCGACGTTTTCTTCCCAACCTTCAGAAAATTAAGGTTAATCTCAAAGGAACCATCAAAAGAATCAACGTCTGCACGAGCTGCATTCAAGCGGGAAAAATCATCAAAGCGTAAAACCTGTTCCACCCCGTCTCCGGTTTTATTCGGGGAGCGTCGCCATGTAGATGTCCTGCTCTCTGTTTCTATCATCGATCCAAACGATCTTATTGCCGTCAATAGAAGGGAAATATTGGTTTGAAGTATTGGTGGTGATTTGACTTTCCTGACGGGTCGTTAAATCGTACAGATAGATATCGTAATTGCCATCTCTATCGTCCATCCAGACAATCTTATCGCCATCAATGACAAGGGAACAAGATGGCTGTGAGATCCCAGTGACGATCAGAATTTCTTGACCCGTGGACAGATCGTACATATGAATATCATATTCGGACCCATCATGGTTTCTATCATCGATCCAAGCGATCTTGTTGCCGTCAATAGAAGGGAGAAGTTGGTTTGAAATATTGGTGGTGATTTGACTTTCCTGACGGGTCGTTAAATCATACATATAGATGTTGGGATTGTCATCTCTATAGTCCGTCCAGACAATCTTATCTTCATCGATGACGGGAGCCCAACCATCCGTAGCAATCAAGCTTTCTTGTTGGGTGGTTAAATCGTACATATAGACATCATAGTTTTCATCCATCCAGACAATCTTATCTTGATCGATATTCGGAGTCCATTGGGATGTGGTGTCACTCGTAATCTGCGTCTCGATTTCCGTCTCTAGATCGTACAGATAGATATCGTCATTCAGATAGATATCGTCATTGCCATTTCTGTTATCTGCCCAAACAATCTTGTTTCCATCAATCGCTGGGGGACCGAAATACGAAGAGCGACTCGCAGTGGTCGTTATCTGGACCTTTTGCTGAGTTGCCAGATTGTACGCATAAACTGTAAAAGTATCGAAGTCGATACCAGGAACCCGATCCACCCATACGATCGTATCTCCATCAATACTCACCCTTATTTGATCTCCCTCATCGATAATTAACGGCGTATCCAGATCCAGAGGATTGAGCCTGAAGGTAAAGCTATCCTGAAAGTAATATTGATCACTGACAGTTATTGCGAGATCAAAAGTGACCTGACGATTAAAAGGAGTTTGTTCCGAAACACTGAAGAGATAAGGAGTATCGGAGCGAAATAAATTTTTATTCCCCTCGGTAGCAGTAAGGTCGAGTTCGCTTCTCACCAGGGTCACAAATTCATCCGTGGTACTCAAAGCCACATGGATCTCTGGAGGTGATAGATTTTCATTCCCAATGTTCTGTAGTGTCAGCTCTATTTCAATCATTTCTTCCGGTTCCGGAATTCCATCGCCATCCCCCGTGCTTTCCCCTTCTGAATCATCGTCGATACTGAAGGATGATAAGACAATCTCAGGAGGGATATTTTCTCCAATCCAAAAGAAATACTCTTCATCGACTCTCTCTCCATGTTTGTTAGAACACCCCACCTTGACTCCTACCTCCGTGTCGTATAAAAATCCCATTTCTTGATAGAAACAGACCTGATATCCTTTGGAATAATCATCCTCAATCGCGGATATATCGATATTGTAACCTTCGTGCACAACCCCATTTGTGATAACAGGGATATAAAAGTCTGGAGCGACTATAGTGTTGGAGTTCACCTCTAAAGAAAGGGTGGTGATATCGATAGGGGAAACGTCGACGGAATAGTTGTCCCCACGAAAAGCCAAGGCGTCAAAGCAGATCGGCACAGCGGGGTCAGGGTTCAAAGAATCACGGACAGGATTAAGATTATCCAGATATGGAAAGAAGGAGATGTCCCCCGTTAAGAAGGTTTGGAGGGGCTTAACCTTAATATTGTTAGAAACGATTGGAGGTGGCTTCAAGTTGATCTTGTATCGATCTTTTTCATTGAGGGCCATGGTTAAGGAGGGATCCCCCAAAAGTGTAATCGATAATAAATTTTGTTGAAATTGTGTTTTCTCTTCCCCCACGGCTTCATCCCGAAACTTCTTATGGCTTAACTTTGTCTCATACATCGAAACACCCATGTCTTTACCTTCAATGAAGAATTTCGTTGGAAATAGAACCTCTGCTGTGGCTCCAGCCACATTATCTTCCCCTGGGAATGTGGTGGCTGTAGCGCCGAGAAAAGCAACCCTCCCGTACTTCATCACCTGATGCCCCATAGACTTTGATGGACTCAGAGGATCGATTGAAAAACAAGAAGCAGAGCCGAAAATAGGAGGAGGTGAATTTAATCGCGCGATGTCGTCAGATGTCAAAAAAGGGACCAAAAATTCAGATCCATTATTCATATAAAATCCCTCGGGGGTACCATGCGATATATTTAAAACCATCGCATATTCTCCTGGAGTCTCGGCATGCTCTTCAGGATGATTGAGGTAATGGACGACATCCTCCCCATCATCCATGAGGAGATCGGGGTTCAGTTCAATGACCCTTCCCTCCTCCGTAACCACTTGATCGGCATCAAACATCGTCGTTGCGGATAAAACCCCCCATCTTTCTAATAGAAAATTGTTGAAGTTTTGCACCAGCGCGCTATCGCCTGTCCGCTCGATGGTGCCAGAAATCAGGACCACGTTCTTTTTCCAGTCATAACTTGACGATTCAAAATCGATCGTCTCATTCAAGATATTCACGATCGTTTCTTCATCGGAGAAAGGGATTCGCCCCACAAGGAATTGGATATCTTCGAACTCCACATCATCTGTCCACTCGCCGGCATCATCGTTGCCATCGGCATCCCAATCCCCGTTGAGGTCGGCATAGTAATGATCCGTGAGAAAGGTTTCAAAGGGCTTGACTTGCTTCATGGGAATAACTTTCCCCGCGTCATTCTCCGCGGGGTCTCCGATCAATAGAAGATACCGGACCTTCCCATCATTAAAGTTGGATCTCAAGAGGTTCCTTAGATCATCTGCGTTTCCACCTCCGGCGTGCCTTAGCACAATGACCTTGAACCCATGCCTTGCTTTAAACTCTGCAAAATCGACGAGGGCGTTCAGGAGTACTGGTGACTCGAAAAAATCATGGAATGTCACAATAACGTATTCATTGGAAGCGGCCAGCGAGGGGGAGGCTTGGGCAGTGCGAGCTAGGGCAGAATGTGGAAGGAAGCAAAGAAGTAACAAAACCATGATCCCGCTAAAAACAATTCTTTTCATTTTATTCCTTTCGCCTTACACCGCCGCTTTAATATCTTTTAATTTTAACTGCACCGTTGGTTCTTTATTCCAATCATCGATTGTCATTTGATACGCGAGGTCAATCTCTTGACCTGGAACAATGAGGGGTTTGTACTCTGCCATCCCAAAACCTACCGCCGATACGGCCACCGAACCGCTCGTGACCCAGAATTTAAGAGTATCTCTCCCCAAAATTTGGGGATAACTTTTTACCTTCACGCGCCTTGAACAAAAAATAGGTTCCGGATTCCCTTCACCAAAAGGCCCCATATCCGCGATAATATCCGCCATATCTTTACTCACGCTCGATAACGGAATCTCGGAATCGATGGAAATACTGGGAAGGAGTTTCTGGGGAGTAAATAATTGTTCGGCCGCCTGATTAATGAGGTTCCGAAAGGGATCAATGTTCTCCGCGCGGATCGTAAGCCCGGCGGCTCCCTCATGTCCGCCGTAATTTTCCAAAAGATCCGCGCAGTCATGTAACGCGTTGTATAAATGAAACCCTTCGATGGAACGCGCCGAGGCAACTCCGATTCCTTCCTTAACAGAAATGACAATCGTGGGACGATAATATCTTTCCGCGATTTTAGACGCGACAATCCCTAAAACTCCCTTATGCCAATCTTCCCTGTGAATCACAATGACCTTCTGTTCTTTAAAATTGACATCTCTCTCAACAATTTCTAAGGCTTCCTCAACCATCTCTTTTTGTATTTTCTGACGCTGCGTATTAAATCCATCTAACTGTTTAGCTAAAGCGTGAGCTTTTGTATGGTCCTCGCTCAAAAATAAATCTAAGGATTTATGCGCGGAATCTAGCCGGCCTGTCGCGTTAATACGCGGCCCTAAAATAAATCCAACATGGTAGGGACTCATTTTCTTTCCGCTGATTTTAGCCACCTCCATAAGGGCGGCTAACCCTTTATTCTTTGTCTGTTCGATCCGCGGCAATCCCAAACGCACAAAAATACGATTTTCCCCTCTTAAAGGGACAACATCCGCGATGGTTCCCAAGGCCACCAAATCTAAAATTTCTTCACTGATATTTCCTTCCAAGGCTTGAATCAATTTCGCGACTAAACCGACACTCGCTAAATTTTTAAACGGATAAAGACATCCCTTTTGCTTGGGATTAACAATCGCGTACGCGGCCGGCAAATGGTTATGGGATGGTTCGTGATGATCAATAATCAGACAATCGATTCCGCAGGCGTTAAGGCATTCGACCGCGCGATAAGAAGAAATACCGCAATCAACGCTAATCAGAAGCTTTACCCCTTTTTCTTTGGCATATTGAGCGATATTCTCATTTAAACCATACCCATCATTGACCCGATGAGGAATGTGATTAATGACTTCAAGGCCTGTACGGCTTAATCTCCTGTACAAAAGCGCCGAAGATGTTACGCCATCGACGTCGTAATCTCCGAAGATAAGAATTTTCTCTTTATTTCGCTGGGCCTTTTTTACGCGCTCAATCATGCGATCCATCCCCTTAAGCAGAAAAGGATCGTGTAAAGATGACACGTCCGCGGAAAAGAAATTTTGAGCTTCTTCAAGCGTACTGATTCCTCTATTCACCAAAAGTTGCGCGACAATGGGATGAATATTGAGAGAATCACTCAACTGCGCTTGCAACTGCGGATTTTGATTCCTGATTTTCCAAATTCGATTCATGGATTACATGCTTTCGGGGGCGTTTACGCCGAGAAGTCTCAAGCCATTAGATAAAACAATCCCCGTCGCGTTGGCTAAAGCCAATCTTTCCGCGGATAAAGCTTTATTCTGAGGATCAATAACAAGATGACAATCGTAAAATTTATGAAAAGTTGTCGCTAACTCCTGCAAATAACTGACCAAGGGATAAGGATCTAACTGCTCGTAACAAAATTCAAGCACCTGAGGCAAGCTGCCCAACATCTTGATTAAATCCAATTCTTCTGGGTTCTTAAGCAATATAAATTCCGACTTCTTAAAAACAATTCCCGATTCAAAGGCTTTTTTGTTCATGCTATGCACGCGGGCATGGGCATATTGAATATAATACACGGGATTTTCCGATGACTGTTTTTTGGCTAAATCCAAATCAAATTCAAGGTGCATATTGATATGGCGCATTAAAAAGAAAAAACGCGCGCAATCGACACCGACTTCATCCATGACCTCGCGCAGGCTAATGTATTGTCCTCGACGAGTCGACATAGAAACAGGTTTGCCTTCGCGGGTAATCGTCGCCAATTGGACAATCAGGACATTTAAATTCCCCTCATTTTTTCCTAATGCCCGCACAAAAGCTTTAATCCGCGGAATATACCCGTGATGATCAGGTCCCCACAAGTTAATCAACATCTCAAATCCCCGTTCAAATTTATTCTTGTGGTAAACCATGTCGGGAGTAAGATACGTATAACTGCCATCACTTTTTTTAACTACCCTGTCTTTATCATCGCCGAATTCCGTGGATTTAAACCACAAGGCGCCGTCTTTTTCATACAAAAATCCCTTTTTGCTCAAATCATCCAAAACGGCCTCAATGTTTTTTGGCGTGGCGATTTTGGACTGATACGCCCAAGTATCAAAGTGTACGCCAAAATCATCAAGCTCTTTTTTAATCACGTCTAAAAGATACGCAGCGCCAAACTCCGCCCATTTTTTTGAGTCAACATTCTTTACCTGCCCCGGGGTGGTTAATTTATTTTTTTCCATAAAAACACGCGCCATATCTTTGATATATTCCCCTTGATAATTATCTTCGGGGAATTCAAGCGTCTCTCCTAAACTCTCACAAGCGCGCAGGCGTATGGAATTCCCTAAAATATTAATCTGATTCCCTTCATCATTAACGTAAAATTCTTTTTTGACCTCAAATCCTAAAGTTTTAAGGATATTGGCTAAAGCGTCCCCCACGGCGGCCTGACGGGCGTGCGCGACACTCAAAGGGCCTGTGGGATTAGCGCTGACAAACTCAATCTGAACTTTCTTCCCCTTGCCTAAAGAGAGTTCTCCAAATCGGCTCTCTTGCTTTAAAATTTCGTCAAGTGTCTCGCAAAGACAATGCTCACTCAAGAAAAAATTAATAAACCCCGGTTTTTTGACTTCAATTTTAGCAAGCTTATTTTTAAAAGGAGAGGCGTTTAAATATTTTTGAAAAACAGGAAGAAATTCTTCGGCCAGTTGAAGGGGAGATTTCCTAAAATTTTTTGCTAATTTAAGAGCAATGTTGCAGGAGAATTCCCCGTGATTTTTATCAGCTGGAATATCTAATTCCAGGGGTGGGAATGATTGCTCTGAAGGGAAGGCTTTGTTCAAAGCCTCTTCTAAAAAGGATTGTAACTGCTTTCTTATTTCACCCACTTAACTATTTTAGCCTCCTGCCAAAGATACTCAAGGCTGTAAAATTCTCTTCTGTCTTTTTCAAAAACGTGCGCTATAACATCGCCGCTGTCAAAAACAACCCAACTACAATCTTTCAAGCCGTCTTTGGCAGATGTATCTACGCTTAAGCTTTCTAAACCCTCTTCAATTCCTTCGGCAATGGCTTTAACGTGTCTGTCCGATGTCCCGGAACAGATCACGAAATAATCGCAGAAGTTCACCACCTTACGCATATCAAGGACAATGATATCTTCCGCTTTTTTATCGAAGGTGAATCGGGCGATTACTTTGGCTTTTTCTCTAGACGTTAAAATTTTTTTTTGAATAACTCTCCCGCCTCCCTTACTTCTTCATCTTCGCGGCCTGATCCTTGCTTAAAACTCTCCAACATTCATGCGTCCCTTTAAGAGACTTGGTAACGGCGAAAAAACGTCCGCTTTTTTCTCTGACTTCATACGTTGATGTCTTAAATTTACCCTTAGTCTTAACATCGTAGAAAGATAATTCCTCCATATCAGTCCTCCTTAAAGTTGTCTTGGTTGATGGTTAAATAAAATTAAAAAATATTTTTCAAAATAACTGTGAAGAGTCTAGCTGATAAAACTTCTGTTGTCAAATCAAAAAGTGTGTTTGCGTAAACATTATTTTATAAAGCAACTCCCAATAACTGCCTTAGACGGGTCTTGTGGTCTTCCGTTAGTGGTCCCACCACGGAAAGATTAAAACGATTTTCCTTTAGAATCTCTTGAGCGACGCGTTGGACATCTTCTTTTTTAATTTTTCCAAATTCCTTAATGATACTCTGACGTGTCTTGACTTTATTTTTAGAAATCACGGACTCGCCAATCCAGAGCATATGATCGAGGGTGTCTTCAAGGCCTAAGAGAAGCTGGCCTAATAAATAATCTTTCGCCCTCGTAAATTCACTTGAAGTGACGCCTTCCTTCTTCATTTTATTAAGTTCAACGAGAATAAGCTCTACGGTGTCAACAACCTTTTTAGTTTCCACCCCAGCGCGGACACAAAAAATACCTGTATCCTGTAATGTTTTGGCATAGCTGGAAATAGAGTACGCCAAACCTCTTTTTTCTCTGAGCTCATTAAAAAGTCGGCTCGACATATTCCCGCCAAGAATCGTGTTAAGGATGGAGAGCACATACCGATCCTTGTGATTCTCGTCAAACCCAAACATTCCTAAGGCCAGATGGATCTGTTCAATCTCTTTGAAATAAAACCGCGCGCGAGGCTCATTTTGAGAATTATCGGCCGCGATATATTTAACTGAATCTTTCGATGGAATACGATTTAATTTTTTCTTGGCTAATTTGACTATTTTCTCATGCTCAACGTCTCCCGCCAGAGAGATAACAATCCCTTTAGGGATATAATGCGTTTGATGAAAGCCGTGGAGATCTTGATCGGTCATTCTCGAGATGGTTTCCGGCGTGCCGGCTAAATTTTTCCCTAGAGGGTGCGCGGGCCAAAGAAGTTCATCAAGAAGTTCCAAAACATAGCATTGCGGCTGATCTCTGTACATTTTAATTTCTTCAATAATCACAGCCCCTTCTTTGAATACATCTTCAGAAGAAATATTAGGGGAAAAAACCATGTCCGCGAGGACATCAAAAGTTTGCTCAAGGTGCTTAGAAGGAATTTTAGCGTAAAAACAGGTCTGCTCCTCAGACGTAAAGGCATTTAAAGATCCCCCTACCCCTTCAATGAGTTCTTTTATTTCGCTGCAAGAATATTTTTGACTTCCCTTAAATACAATATGCTCTAAGAAATGGGCCGCGCCTTTAATGCGATCCTGCTCGTAACGGCCTCCCACGCCAATCCAAAAGCCTAAGGCAATGCTCTCGCGCTGTTTCATATCGTGAGTAACAACGCGAATTCCATTCTCTAAAACTGTCTTTTGATACATTTTTATTTTAACTTTCTGGATAAATGGTTAATAAATTTGGCTACCCTCTTCACTAAATCTTTTTTCCCCGCATTCTTAACTATTTCCTGAATAATGGCACTGCCGACAATCACTCCGTCGGCTATTTGACCTATCGCTTTCACCTGTCGCGCGTTCGAAATCCCGAACCCCACGCAGATAGGTTTATCCGTTATTTTCTGGACGCTGCGAACTTGATTGAGAATAGAGGACCCGAGGCTTTTTCGCGCACCCGTTACTCCGGTTAAAGAAACGTAATAGATAAATCCGCTTGAGGCTTGAACGATTTTCTTCATCCGTTCTTGAGTTGTCGTAGGTGAAATAAAAAAAATGGTTGAAATATTGTTTTGTCGAGCCAGCTTAATCAGATTTCTGCCTTCTTCCAAAGGAAGATCAGGAATAATCAGACCATCCACGCCGCATTGTTTAGCTTCTTTAATCAAACGCTCTTCGCCGTAGTGAAAAATAGGATTGTAGTAGGTCATCAAGGCAATGGGGATCTGGGATTTTTTTCTTAAAGTCTTAACCAGTTTAAAAATTTTCTCTAATGTGATTCCTTGTTGAAGCGCTCTTTGAGACGAGGCTTGGATTGTTAATCCATCAGCCAAGGGATCGGAAAAAGGAACCCCTAATTCGACGATATCGACACCCGACGATTCAAATCGAAGAACGAGTTCTTCGGTCGTTTTTAAATTCGGATCACCGGCGGTAATGAAGGCAATAAAGGCCTTCTTGCCGCGCTTTTTTAATTTGCGGAATTTAGATTCGATCCTATTCATTAAATCAGTTCCTTAAGGGATGTCACATCCTTGTCTCCCCTGCCCGAAAGACAGACAATCACGGTGCTTGACCTCTTAACGCGCCTGGCTAACTTTTCCAGATAAGAAACAGCATGGGCCGTTTCCAGGGCTGGAATAATTCCTTCCATCCGCGACAACTGTTTTAAACCCTTGAGAGCCTCATCGTCGGTTACCGAAACGTACTTGGCGCGCCCAATTTTTTGATAGTACGCGTGCTCAGGGCCAACCCCGGGATAATCAAGCCCAGCCGCGATTGAGTGGGCAATTTTAATTTGGCCATCTTGTGTTTGCAGGACTTTGCTTTTACTTCCATGCAAAACACCAATTGTCCCTAGTTCAAGAGTCGCGGCGTTTGAGTTTGCGCTCAAGCCTAATCCGGCCGCTTCAACTCCAATCATTTGAACACCTTTGTCTTTAAAAAAAGCGTGAAAGAGTCCCATGGCGTTGCTGCCGCCGCCGACACAGGCAACTAGATAATCAGGGAGTTTTCCTTCTTTCAGAAAAAATTGTTTTCTTGCCTCACGGCCGATCACCGACTGAAATTCTCTGACCATCAAAGGATAGGGATGGGGCCCCGCGACTGATCCGATAATATAAAAAGTATTCCTTACGTTCGTCACCCAATCGCGGATAGCTTCATTCATCGCGTCCTTCAGTGTTTTGGAACCGCTAACAACGGGAATAACTTTAGCCCCTAAAAGTTTCATGCGAAAAACATTTAAGGCCTGACGACGAATATCCTCTTCTCCCATATAAATTTCGCACTGCAAACCCATTAACGCGGAAACGGTCGCTGTCGCGACGCCATGCTGACCGGCTCCTGTTTCGGCAATAATGCGCGTCTTACCCATGCGCTTGGCCACCAAAATCTGCCCAATCGTATTGTTAATTTTATGCGCACCGGTATGGAGAAGATCTTCTCTCTTAAAATATACTTTGAGAGATTTTAAATATTTGCTCAATCTTTGCGCGAAATAGAGATTGGTCGGACGCCCGGCATACTCTTTCAAATAAAAATTAAACTCCTCCTTAAATTTTTTATCTTGTCTTAGGGCAAAAAATGTCCTCTCGAGCTCCTCTAATAGAGCCATCAAAGTTTCGGGGACAAACTTCCCTCCAAACTCTCCAAAATGTCCTTTTCTGTCAGGTAATGTCGTCATTAATTTTCCCTATTCCTTCTTATATTTTTTCATCACGAGGGAAGTTTTTCCTAAATTCAACGCTCCGTCAATCTTCAAAGGAATACGACCCTGCTCCTTGCCAAACCAAACCGTGTAATTCTTCGGTGTACTTTCCAAAGAATAGGCCTCAAACTCTTTATTAGATGCATTCATTTTTACCTCCCCCACAAGTTTAAATTGAACATCCTTTGTGGGAAGGCGCATCTCAAATTTCTCACCTTTTTTATTCTGACCATCTTTACGATAACGGTAAATAAAGCCGTAAATATTATCAATAGGGCCCTGCTTTTGGATTACCGTCTCACTGATTTTCCCGCCGCTTTTCTTGGTGATTTTAATCGAGCCCCTCTGGTGATCATACTGCTCGCTAATAATCTCTTTTTTTCCCCACAGATTTAAATTACGTTCAATGATAACAGGGTAAAAAGTCTTTGCATCAACATAAATTTTCTCTTCATCAAAAAAATTTAAAGCCTTAGCCGTAAAAGTTATCAACAACGCTTCCTGATTATTGATTTGCACCTTCCCGCGGAATATTAATTCTGCCTCTCCGGCCGTTAAACCGAACTTCTTTATATCATACGTGATTGTCTCTCCCGGATTAAAGGGAAACTGATCACTTAAAGCAAGCGAACAATGAATGATAAAAAGAAGGCTTATGAAAACACTTTTAAAAATTCGATTCATAACTGATCGTATTCTTTAATAAATTTTTCAAGAACTTTTGCCCCGCCATACAAAGAATTGATCCGCACGTATTCATCCGTCGTGTGGGCCGTACCCTGACTGGCAAATCCTGTGGCGAAGGCTGGGATTTTATGTTTTTTAAAAAACGTGATTACCGTTGCCCCTTCACTGGCCTTTAATTTCCCTTTAGAACCTAAATCCTTCGTGGTTTTAAGATAGAGCTGAACAAAAGGATTTTGGGAATCGATTTCGTAAGGGATCTGCAAATCATCAATAATAATCTTAAAACGTTTTGTCCGTTTACGAATGATCTTTTTTATATCTTTTAAAATTTCTTGAGGGTTCATTCCCGGCAAAAAGCGCGTATCGAGCGCGAATTCACAAAAATCCGCGACCATATTAACCTTATCGCCTCCTCGGATAACGCCCACATTCATCGTCGGTCCACGTAAGAGAGGATGTTTTTTATACTGCCATTTAAATCTTTTTAAATCATTGATCACTTGCGTGGCAATTTCGATGGCATTAATCCCTAGCCAATTGTAGGCCCCATGGGCTTTCTTGCCAAAAATTTGAATACGGGCATGAATTAATCCTTTCTGGGCAATGATCGTATTAAATTCATCGGAGTCCATCACAAGAGCAAGCCGCGCTTTAAGAATCCTTTTCTCTAGCAAAGGAATGATCCCCTGATGGCTTCCCGTCTCTTCATCAACCGTGGCCGCCATGATGACGTCTTTTTTTAATCGCGCTCGATCCTCAACAAGACTGCGCATGACTTCCATGCAACAAGCTAAATTCCCTTTATCGTCCGACGCGCCGCGGCCATAAATTTTACCCTTCTTAATCTGTCCTCCTAAGGGATCAAATTTCCATCCCTTGCCAATGGGAACCGTATCAAAGTGAGGCGTCAGGAGAATGGCTTCTTGAGCGGCCTTTTTTCGAGGCCACGTCCCTTTTAAAATGGCCACCACATTCGGACGATTTTTAACAAAAGAATAAGTCTTTACTTGCAACCCCAAAGAGCGCATATCTTTTTCAATAAATTTGGATAAAAGAAGCTCGTTCCCCGGAGGATTTTCCGAATTGTAAGAAATAACTTTTTGGGTTAATTGAATAAGACGCGATTGATTGATCATATTTTCATTTTAAAAATTCTTCCGCTTTCAAGGCGCTAATATTTCTTTTATAATCTTCAAAATCCACAATAACCAAAGAAGGGCGTTCAGCCCAAAGTTTATTCATTTTAGGCATCTGCGTTTTGACGTCGCGGAAAGAAATATATTTAAATTCGGTCTTACACCGCGGGCAATGGATCTGATCTAATTTCACGTCCATTCCATTGCAATGAGCGCATTGCCCTCCTAAATCTCCATAAATTAAAAGCTGAGATTTAATTAAATGAACATCTACCTTTCTATAAATTCTTAAAAATCTTTCAGCCATAGAACTGGCATTATATCATATTTTTAAAATTGCATAAATTTTTAACCAAAAAAAAGCTATCCCCTGTTAGGAACAGAGGATAGCTTTAAAAAAATTTTAAGAAAAAAGCCGATAAAGATGGGAATGTCTCTTCCCGTCTCTGCCTCGTGTCGTTTCAGAACACGTGGCGGAACGTATGCCACGGCTTTGACGTACGTCCCTGCTTCGGCAACCCAGCCGCCCTATTGCCCCTTAACCATTTCCCTTATTCAAGGTCGATATGCTCCAAACGCTTCTTCGGAGCCTTTCCGGTCATAGACAACGTAGGCCTGTAGGCTTTGTGTCCCCACCTTTCGGTGGGTTTACCTTTATCGGCTCATTTTAAATATAGCATATGAAAAAGCGATGCGCAAGGCCTTGAGGCTTCTTTTTTGCAAAAAAATCGCCTACTTCCTACATCAGCGGTGGATTTCTTGAATTTGATTGTTTCAGATTCTTCCATATCGTCTAACAAAATCGGTACGTGGCCCCGGGATCCCGGGGAATCCTGTCTTATTTTTTTCTTCCCTTTGTATCAACAAATTTTAAACGAGCGCGCTGAATAGATTCATGAAGTTTTTGTTGAAGCACTTTTTTCGGAAGGGCGTCCGTCAAATATTGAGCCACCCGGATACCTACTTTTTCCATTTCAAGAAGCTCAATGGTTTCATCATTCCTGCCGGCACACAAGATTAACCCCAATGGAGAACCTTCACCCTCTCGTACTTCATATTTTTGTAGCCAGCGTAAATACAATTCCATTTGACCTTTATCCGCGGGTTTAAATTTCTCCATCTTAAGGTCAATGGCTACCAATCTGCGAAGCCTGCGATGAAAAAACAAAAGATCGATGTAATAATCGGTATCATCTACTGAAACGCGCTTTTGCCGGGCAATAAAACTAAAATCCGTACCCAGCTCAAGAAGAAAACTTTCCATATCCCGAAGAATGGCGTCTTCAATGTCTTTTTCAATATAACGATCACGCAATTTTAAAAAATCAAGGCAATACGGATCTTTGAATACCAAATCAGGAGTCATTTGATCAGATGTCCGCAATGAATCGATTTCATGCTTTATCACTTTGTCCGGTTTTTTGGACAACATCGTCCGTTCATAAAGCATCCCGCCTATTTTTTTCTCAAGGGCTCGCGTACTCCATCGCTCAAGACGGCACATTTCCGCGTAGAAATCTCTTTTGAGCCGATCTTCGATATAAATAATGACTTTGAAATGTGTCCAACTCAATTGTCTCCGCAGTGCGGAGACTTTCTTATCATCAGGGAAAAATTCAGCAAATCGAATCATATGTCTTAAATTTTTTGTTGAAAACCCCTCTCCATACTCTAATTGCAATTGCGCGCTCAGCGCGTGCACTATTTCTTCGCCGTAATCTGCCCTTTTGCCGCGCAAAATTTCTTCATGAATACGCTTGCCTACTCGCCAGTACATTGTTGTTAAACATTCATTCACCTGGCTTGCGGCTTGTTGCCGAGCGGATTCAATAAGATGACGAATGTCATCCAAAACCCCAACACCAACACTCTTTACCACAGCAATACCTACCTTCTTCTCGACTGATTTCTTTTTCATTTTTCTTCCTCTATTTTCTCCCCAGCCATGCTTATTGAGCATAACCGCGATAGAAACAACCCCCACCTTTGGCGGAAACCTCGGTGGTGAATTTTTTGAATTCCCTAACCTTCAACCTGTCCCGGCAAAAGTGCCTGGCGCGTTGGGCGAAGGCCTATTAGCAGATGGGCATGGAACGTTGATTTTCTTGATTTTAAAGGATTGCAAACAGTGTGGACTTGCCCCGGAACTTTAAAAAACTTAAAATTTAGGCAATATCCCAGTCATTCGTTCCTCTTCCCAATAAGATCTAAAAGTTTCTGAGGCTATAAATGCATCTGGATTTTGCATTACCTTTTTCCAAAATGCTTCCCTTTTACTGCCGTCATACGATTGCATACTAACATTAATTTCTTCATTTCGCTTTAAAAACCATTGTGCTAGTTTCCCGCAATATATTGCCTTGGAAGAAATCACGCCCCCTGAACGTTCGATCTTAGAATCTTTCCATTCTATGAGCTTTTCACCAGCAATTATAGTAAGACTAATAACTTTGCCCATTTTAACGTATATCCATAATTCTTTCGTGGCAAAGACTACTGTGGCATCAATCCCGCGCCCCAGATAACGATTTAGGCCAGACGGCATGGAAAAATTTGCACTTTCAATATAATCAACAAATATCAAATTGTTTTGATAATGCCCAGGATATTTACGTTGGTTAAGTAAATATTTCCGAAAACGAAACTCCGCCAATTTTAATCTTTCCTTGTCAGAATTTGGCAGCTTGCCATCTCGTTCTATTCTATTCGTTATTATTCTCCAATTCAGGGAAGTAATAAATTTAGTCAGCCATTCTCCATAGGCAAATGAATCCCTATTATATTTTAAATAAGGCCAAAAAATTTTATTAGCAAATTGTGCTTCCCATCTACTAAACATATCTTCACAAACTCTGCAAAGAAGCTCTTCTTTAACTCCATCTTGCTTTAGACGATTTGGATCTTTAAATGAACGAATCTTGCCTGTTGCCGACGTTCCTTTTAACCAATGAAAAACAAATTTTGGAATAATATGGCTTTGGCATAATTTTGCCATGTTTTTACAAAATACGCATATATTAAGCATTGGAGACTCTATCATAATTCATTGCTATCCAAATTAACGCAATCAAATGGTAACCGGTCAATGCCAAGTCCTAAGTGAACTTGAAGCCCCAGACGAAATGGAGAAGCTGAGCGTGAACGAAGGAGTTGGCATTGACAACGATGGCGAATTACGTCGCGAGGGGATAGATTGGATAATTCGGAAAATGCCTTCCGTATCCGCGCAGTCGATTTTTCTTTTTTTGCCGTCCGGAGCGGTTAATTTCAACTGTCGACAATTTGTCGACAGTTGAACACCAGCATCTTCTTTTGCTCTGACCTTCATTTTATACCAATAGTCCCGTAGATAGAAATTCATTTCCTTGACAATCCATGCTTCTACTTTTCAAACAACTTTTTATATTGACCGTAGCCTTCTTTGTCTAAGTCTTCTTTGGGGATAAATTTTAAGGCGGCGGAGTTAATGCAGTAGCGCTGACCCGTGGGTTCCGGGCCATCGTCAAAGACGTGACCTAGATGCGAATCCCCTTCTTTACTACGCGCCTCCGTCCTAAGCGTAAAAAGGCTTTGATCGTCCTTCGTCACAACATTTTCTTTTTCAATTGGCTGAGTAAAACTAGGCCAGCCTGTTCCGGAATCAAATTTGTCTTTCGAGCTAAAAAGCGGTTCTCCGCTAACCACATCCGCGTAGATTCCCTCGCGATGCTCGTCCCAGTAGGCATTGTTAAAGGCTGTTTCCGTTCCATTTTCTTGAGTAACTTCATACTGAAAAGGGGAAAGAAAACATACAGGAGTGCCTTTCCCTTTCCATTTTTCCTGGACAAATTTTCCGCGGCCAGAACCTTCACGGTACGCCTGATAATGTTCAGGTTGTTTCTGTGAATAATCCTGGTGATAGTCTTCGGCCGCGTAAAACTCTTTAGCCTTTACAATTTGCGTGGCGACAGGTTTATCAAAAAACTTGCTTCCTTCTATTTTCATTTTAGATTCTTCGGCTATTCGCCTCTGATCATCGGTAAAATAAAAAATGGCTGTTTTATACTGCGAACCTCTATCGGCAAACTGCCCGCCTTGGTCGGTGGGATCAATATCCTGCCAAAAAATATTGAGAATCTGTTCATAGGAAATCTTTGAAGGGTCATACGTGACAAGAACCGCCTCAAGATGTCCGGTACGGCCGGAACTGACTTCTTCATACGTAGGATTTTTCTTCTCTCCACCGGTATACCCCGAGACAACGTCAATGACACCCGGAATTTTTCTTAACGCGGATTCCGTGCACCAAAAACATCCCCCCGCGAATATCGCTTTTTCATATTTCATCTGCTCTTCCTCCTGCGCTTGACAATAGCCAGAAATAATAAGGGAAAAAATGAGAATAAATATCCTAGCTTTATTATTCACGAGATCCCATCTAATTTATTTTTTATAAATCTTAACCCGCGAACTTTAAATATTGATCCCAATACTGGTAAAGTTTTTTGGTGGCCACGCAATCCTTGAGGCAATAACGGGCGATATCGTGATAACGGCCTTCCCCATAAAAATCCTTTACTTGAAGGCCGCTGATTCCTCCCTCTTTGGGACTTTCAATCCCAAAGGCACGGCACCACATGTGCAGACTGAACTTTCTTCTTAGGGCATCATAAAAAGTCAATTGATCGGCTAGATCAATGTGGGTATTGTGGGCATAACGGTAGGGAACTAAATTCTTCGTGGCTTTAATTTGATTAATCGCCGAGCGCAGCATAACAAAGGGGGCATCGAACACGCGGCCATTGAAAGTGACAAACTGCGAATAACGATTCATCTGATTCCAAAAATGATTTAAAATCTCGGCTTCAGTTCCCGCGATAAAAGTAACGTCTCCTTCGACAAATTTTTCTTTAGCCGCTCCTCCATTCTGGAAATAAACACAGGCCTTGGAGGTTTCAGCCTCGAGCATCCCAATGGCGATAATCTGCCCTGTCAGAGGATAAAAGGCCAGGCTATTTTTAATCTCTTCAATTTCCTCCTCATTTTTAGCAAATTTAAGAAAATATTCTTTGGAAGTCTCATCTAAAGACTCAAAATGATCACCGAGAGTTTCAATATCAAAAATAATAGTGGACATAGCAGTTTCCCAACCTTTCAAACTATCAAACTATCAAATAACTCCTTCATTAACCGAGGATCTTTTACCCCTGGAGACTTTTCAACCCCACTGGAGATATCCACAGCGTAAAGAGAAAGCATTTTCAGAGCTTCCGGAATATTTTTAGGCGTTAATCCACCGGCTAGAATAAACGGCTTGTTAAATTTAATGTCTTTAAGCACTTCCCAATTAAAGGGTTGTCCCGTCCCGCCGAAAGAATTTTCGCTGAACGCGTCAAAAAGATAGGCATCGACTTTATACGCCGACAAATTGGAAGGATCAAAACGATTTTTAACGCGGAAGACTTTAATAATTTTGTAGTCTTGCAGGCGTTTACAAAAATGAGGGTCTTCATCACCGTGCAATTGGATCGTATGAATCCGCGTAAATTCGCAGATATCACGAATAGCCCCTTCCTTCTGATTGACAAAAACCCCCACGGGTGTCACAAAAGGGGGCAGTTGTTCTACAATTTTTCTTACTCTGCTAGGAGAGACAAACCGAGGACTATTCTTATAAAAAATAAAACCTAGGGCACGGGCTCCATAGTAGACGGCTTTTAAAGCATCTTCTTGATTAGTAATCCCGCAAATTTTCACTTGAACTTTGTTGTCCATACATTAACTCCTGAATTTTTTTACCCATATTTTTCTCTCGCATTAAAGTTTCACCAATAAGAACGGCATTGGCGCCTAAACTTTTTAGTTTTTGGATTTCTTGACATGTTCTAAATCCGCTTTCAGCCACAATAATTTTATCTTTGGGAATTTTCGGGATCAGCCGCTCACAGAGGGAAATATCCACTTCTAAGGTGTGTAGACTCCGATTATTAATTCCTATAATCTCGGCCCCCGCGTCCAAAGCCCTGCTTAATTCATCTTGGCTGTGAACCTCAACCAAACAATCCAATCGCATACGAGAAGCCGCTTCCATTAAACTTTTAAGCTGTTGGTCTGTTAAAAGAGCAACGATTAACAAAACAGCGCTAGCCCCATTAAAACGCGCCTCAGTGATCTGCCCTTCGTCAATAATAAAATCTTTAGTAAGAATGGGCGTGTTAAATTGATCGCTGACTTGTTTTATAAAATAGGGCCCACCTAAAAAATATTTATCTTCGGTCAAGATGGAAATCGCGGCAACTTTATTTTCCACGAATACTCTCGCAATCTCCAAAAGATCAAAATTTTCCCTAATTAATCCGGCCGATGGAGAAGCCTTCTTGATTTCGGCAATCAAATTAATCTGACCGGGTTGAGAAATCATACGGGAGAATAACCTGTAACGCGAATATTGGACATTCTCCAATTTCTTTTTAAGTGATAAAAAAAACGCCTGCTTTTCTTCGATGAGGCGGCGCTTATGTTCTAAAATATCTTCAAGAAGATTTTGAGGCATAATGACGGCTAAATTCTTTTAATTCTTCTAATTTTTTTAAGGCTTTTCCGGAATCGATTATTTCTTGGGCTAATTGAATTCCTTCCGTTATATTTTTTACTTTTTCAACCAAATAAAACGCGTACGCCGCGTTAAGAAGCACAATATCCCGTTTGGGTCCCCGATCGCCTTTAAGAATATCTTCAATAATCGCGGCATTTCTCTTAACATCCCCGCCTTCCAAATCTTTAGGATCAGCCTGTTTTATTCCTATTTCCTCGGGAGAAATATCGTAAGAAAGAATTTCCTGTCCATTGTATTCAGCGATAGAAGTCGTCGAGGTGGTGGTAATTTCATCTAATCCATCAAGCCCATGAACGACCAACGCTTTTTTTAATCCTAAATTTTTCAAAACATGCGCGAGCGGCTCGACCAAATCACGACTGTAAACTCCCATGATCTGATGAGTGGCTTGGGCAGGATTCGTTAAAGGGCCTAAAATATTAAAAATGGTTTCGACTTTGAGTTCCTTGCGAATAGGAGCGACATTTTTCATCGCTGGATGTAATTTCTGCGCGAATAAAAAAGCGATACCCACTTTATTAAGACACTCTCCTAACCATTCTTCGTTCAGATTAAGATTAACGCCCAACGCTTCTAAAACATCCGCGCTCCCGCATCGACTGGAAACACTGCGATTACCGTGTTTAGCCACCGCGATTCCCGCGGCGGCCACAACCAACGCCACAACCGTTGAAATATTAAATGTATTTTTCTTATCCCCGCCTGTCCCGCAGGTGTCCAAAACAATTTTATGTTCTGTTTTCACGGGAATAACAAATTGACGCATAATTTTCGCGGCACCCGTGATCTCATCAATGGTGGGCCCCTTAGCTCTTAAGGCAAGCAAGAATTCCGCCGTGTCTTCTTGAGGCGCTCGAGCGGACATAATAAGCCGCATAACCTCTTCAATCTCTTGATGGCTAAGATTTTGCTTCTGATTTAATTTTTCAATGTAATTTTTCACGGAATTATATTTCTAAAAAATTCTTTAAAATATCTTTGCCTGCATGGGTTAAAATAGATTCCGGATGAAATTGCACACCCCACACAGGAAATTCTTTATGTTCAATACCCATCACTTCACCATCATCGCTGTGAGCGGTGACTTGAAGGCATACCGGCATCGTTTGCTCCTCAATCACAAGAGAGTGATAACGAGTAGCCTCAAAAGGATTGTCGATATCCTTAAAAATATTTTTCTGATGATGGGTAATGAGAGATGTTTTCCCGTGCATGAGATGTTTCGCCTGAATAATTTTCCCGCCATACGAGTAGCCAATGGCTTGATGGCCCAAACACACGCCTAAAATAGGAATTTTTCCGGCAAATTCTTTAATTAAACTTACAGAAATCCCCGCGTCTTCCGGACGGCCAGGCCCCGGAGAAATAACAATTCTTTCGGGACGAAAAGTCTTAATATCCTGCAGGGTCAAAGTGTCGTTACGACATACTTTTAAATCCGCGCCAAGTTCCCCAAAATACTGAACAAGGTTGTAGGTAAAAGAATCGTAATTGTCGATCATAAGAATCATATAAATTCCATCATTCCTTTTCCCTCCAAACCTTCGCCCCCAGTGCGAGAAGTTTTTGGTCCAACTCTTCATAGCCTCGTTCTAAATGATACATACGATTGATCTCGGTTCTTCCCTTCGCCGCGAGTCCCGCGATCACTAAAGCCGCGGAAGCCCGTAGGTCAGAGGCCATCACCGGCGCTCCGTACAGTTTTCTAACCCCTTGAACAACAGCAAGAATGCCTTCTCGTCGAATATTAGCGCCCATACGATTTAATTCCGCCGCGTGAATAAATCGGTCGGGATAAACTTTATCCGTAATAACGCTTACTCCCGGCGTAAGCGCCATCAAAGCCATGTACTGAGCTTGAAGATCTGTGGGAAATCCCGGATAAGGATACGTAGAAATATTAACGGGAGAAAAACGATATCCCGGTTTTATTCTTACCCCATTATTTTCTTGAATCACCTTAACTCCCACTTGGGTTAAAACATCCGTTAAGGCCATGAGCTGTTCCAAGCATCCATTTCTCACCAAAATTGAGCTTCGCGTGGCCGCGGCCATCAAAATATAAGTCCCCGCCTCAATCCGATCATAAATAATTTTATATTGAACGCCTTTTAATTTTCTGACCCCATTAATCACGAGACGAGGAGAACCCTTGCCCTCAATCTTGGCTCCCATCGCCATTAAAAAATTGGTTAGATCCTCAATCTCCGGTTCACAGGCCGCTGATTCAATAATTGTTTCTCCGTTGGCTAAAACAGCGGCCATCATCACGTTAGCCGTGGCCAAGACCGAGGAACCAAAAGCCCCGCCTAAATACATATGAGCTCCTTTAAGTCGACGGGTGCTGGCAATCACATACCCTCCCTCAATTTCAATTTTCGCGCCCAGCGCTTTAATGCCTTTCAAGTGAAGATCCACAGGCCTCACGCCAATCACACATCCTCCGGGCAAAGAGACTTTTGCTTTATTCAGCTTCGCTAAAAGCGGCCCTAAGACACAAAAAGAACCTCTCATGGTCGAAACCAATTTATATTCCGCGACATGGTTTAATGTCCCCTTAGAAGAGATCGTAATCATATCACCGGCAAGTTCCACTGTCTTGCCCAAAGAACGCAAGAGTTTAATCATGGTCATCGTGTCTCTTAATCGAGGAATATTGCGAATAACACAAGGCTCATCGGTCAAAAGAGTGGCCGCGAGAATAGGCAGAGCCGCGTTCTTGGAACCGCTGATTTTCACTTCGCCATGTAAAGGTTTTCCACCTTCAATAACTAATTTTTCCATCTTTCCTCACCAATCATCATTATAAAATATGTTTCCCTCTCCGAGGAAACCTTCCAATACGGATAATAGGGAGAACCTGTTTTCCCTCGAGGTTCCCAGACGAGCTCAGCTGATAACTCTTCGACAAGTAAATGTGGATTCTCTGAGACGACACGCTCAATAACCTGTTCTTCATTGATCAAGACAAACTCAATTGATTTTTCTATCCAAGAGGCCTCTCTAAAACTGCCGTCCTTGGCATCTAAAATAACAGCCGCGGATGTTACTAACTGATCTTTAATGTGTTTGTCAAAGAAAACCAAATAATAAAAACTATTTTCTTGATCAATACGCCTGACTTTGAAAGGACCTCTTGCGTGGCTATTTTCAAAAGCCTTTCTGAAATCTTTGTCTGTCAAAAGGGCGGGATGAATGAGATTCTCCCAATCAATTGAAAGAGCTTCTTTCGCGTCTAATATTTGTAAGGATTTAATGAATCGAATATTCTCTTCATTTATTGGGGGCTCTTCTATTTGAACCTTGACTTTATTTTGAATATCAAAAGAAGCAGCAACTTGCGCATATTGTCCTTTGTGGATATCCGAACTTCCCAGGGGCAAAAAATAAGTATCCTTGGCTGCCTGAGGAGTCACAAATACACGACTGCCTATCCCCTTAAAGGCCGAATCAACGAACCAAAAACCGAAGACTGTCAAATCAGTTTTATACGACGGATTCTCGCTTGCCGCCGCTCCGTTTAGCACCAGCCAGTGATCATATCCACCAAAAGCCGGCACAAGGACAGGAACATGCTGTGAGGACAGGACGGCTCCTGAAGAAGCTAAACCAAGAACGATATCCCCAAGATATTGATTAAATTGCCGCTCTTTAAAACTCTCGATCTGAAAATCATACCCCGTATCCGGATTTCCCTGTTCAGTTGTATCCACCAAATCGTAGGGATCAAAATGGCCAAGCACATAATCCATAGCTTGAGGATCAAATTCTTTAAGAGTCATATTTTGGGGATAGTTGTAATAGCGGCCATATTCATAAATTTCTTTTTGTTGTATCGGAATTTGACTTTGGGATTCCGATACAACCCCCGTGTTTGTTTTGCTTTGCAAAACTACGGGGCTATGGTGCACGAGCGTAAGCGAGTGCTTATTTTGCGTTAATTTTTGGGCCGTGTCCTTCCCAAGGTAATTCAATATTATTTGAGAACCAGTCACGCCATTGATTAAATGAGGAAATTTAGGGATATCAATATCTAAGTAAACCTTCCATCCCAAATAGACAAACACTTTGTTCTTCATGCTGTTCCCCGCCGCATCCCAAACAGTCACTTTAATGGTGTTGGTGAAACCTGAAATTTCAACGCCCGTCATTGAAAAACTCCCATCGGATTCAACAACAGGACTATAAATTTCTCCTTTCACCTCAATTTCAACCCTTTCTATCCCGGAGAGTCCATCTTCCGCCATTCCGCTAACGGTGACGGGTCCTTCGCTAAAGATATCGCCATTTTCAGGACTTAGGATAGTCAGCGTCGGAGACGTTTGATCCAATTTCACTTCTAATAAATTATGCGGCAATTCTTCATTCCCTTGATTGTCAACACTCCAATATTCTAGCGTATTACCGCTTCCCTCCGCGGAAATAACCGGTTGTCCGTTGATACTTACAGAATATATCTGGCCATCATTAATTTTGTAATAGGTATTAAGCACACCACTTTTGTCATCCGTAGCCGTGAGCAGGATAGGAATCTCTTCATTGTGCCACAGGCCATCGTAATCATCCACGGTATGGGGAGGTTCATGATCGACATCATTGACGGTGATAACAATTCCTTCACTATCTATCAATTGACCATCACTCACCTCAAAAAGCACATCCGCGTACGTCCCGGCCTGTTCATACGTCGGCGTCCAACTGAATACTTGCGTCAACGGATCAAACGTCGCTCCTTCCGGCAGATTTGAGGTTGAATAAGTTAACGAATCTCCGTCAGAATCGCTTGCGGTCACGGTAAACGTCAGCGTGGAGTTCTCCGCGACGGATTTATCACTGATTGCATTCAACGCCGGCGCGCGGTTGACATTGTTGACGGTGATCGTGATCTCCTCGAAATCTAAAACAGAACCGTCGCTTACCTCAAAATGGATTTGAGCGTAGGTCCCAGCCTGTTCGTAATCAGGAGTCCAGGTAAAGATTTGCGTCAGAGGATCAAACGTCGCTCCTTCCGGCAGATTTGAGGCTGAATAACTTAACGAATCTCCGTCAGAATCGCTTCCTGTCACGGTGAACGTCAGCGTCGCGTTCTCAGCAATGGATTTATCACCGATTGCATTCAACACCGGCGCGCGGTTAACGTTATTGACCGTAATCGTAATATCTTCCGAATCCGAAGTAATCCCGTCACTCACTTCAAAATGGATATCTGAATAAATGCCGGACTGTTCGTACGTCGGTGTCCAAGTAAAGATTTGTGTCAGCGGATCAAACGTCGCGCCTTCCGGTAAATTTGACGCTGAATAGGTGAGGGGATCACTCTCGGGGTCGCTCGCGAAAACTGTAAAGGTAAGTGTCTGGTTCTCATCCACGCTTTTGGGTCCAATTTGTTCTAACACGGGAGGCGCGTTCGCGTTGTTAACGGTGATCGTAATATTCTCGAAATCTGACTTAAAACCATCGCTGACTTCAAAATGAATAGGCGCGGATGTTCCATAATGAATATATGTTGAAGGACTTTTAAAATAAAAAAATAATCTGTTCTGGTCATTGATACCTATTTGCAAAAGATTTCCCGGATTGAACGAGTCCTTTTGAGAAACAAAAGTTTGGTTCTTATTTTTAGCCTTTAATCTCACCCAAAAATCAATTCCGAAATCTTTTGTCCCAAAGTTCCAGTCTTCACTGTCGGGAACGCTTAAATAATCGCCGCTGCCATCCAAAAGAGCTGAGGATCCGCCAGCTTGGCTTTGGGCCGTGTCAATCTGCGCGTCGCCGACGGCGGTGATGGGATAATTTCCTGTTTCATCCGTAAAGACCTGAGAACCGTCTTGCCCATTGGCTAGAATCTGGATCTTCGTATGAGGATCCACCGGCGGTCTGGGTTTCGATATCTTTAATTCATCAATCCAGCCGTTGAAAGAATATGTTCCATCATAATTTGTGTTTCCCATGCGTAAAGCATTGTTTATATCTGGCATTGTTGTCGAATAACTTCCAGATGACAATATTAAATTTTTTGACTGCCCATCAATAAATATATACCAATTATTCCCGCTTCTTGATAATTCGATATGATACCAAGTGTTTGTGACAAAAGATAAGTTTTCAGTCAAAAATTCAAGAAGAACATTCCCATCATTATCGGTTATTCTAAACTGTAATATTTGTGAATACCCAGGTAGACTGCTGTAATACGTAAGAATCCATCGTAATCGCAAATCAGGACTGGCTTGCATAATAATTGTTTGATTCGAGGATAAAGAATTAAATCTTGCCCAAAAATCAATCGTGAAATCTCCAGACCCAAAATTCCAATCCTCACTGTCGGGAATTGTTAAATAATCGCCACTACCGTCAAAAAGGACTGAGGCTCCGCCGGACTGGCTTTGGGCCGTGTCGATTTGCGCGTTACCACCGGCGGTGATGGGATGCTGACCTGTGGAATCAGTGAAGATTTGAGATCCATCCGTCCCATCGGCAGGGATACCTAGCTTTAGGTCCGGATCGATAAATTTTTTGATCGTTAGCTCATCGATCCAACCATTTAAATAGTATGTATCTTGGACCGAACCAATCAGTAGTGCCCTACTCGATGGGACATTTGATAATGTCGCGGAATAGCTGCCACTCTCTAAAGTAACAGGTTGGGAAGTTCCATCTATAAAGAGATACCAATTATTTCCATTCCTAGTAACTGCGATATGATACCAAGTATTCGCCAATGGCGTCCAAGGGCAACTAATTAATAAATCATAGCTTGTCCCATTATAACTTCTAAAAACTAATTTTCTTGTCGGTTGATCCCCTTGAAACTCAAAATCTACCAATTTCTCAGTTGCACCTGGATCATATTGTCCTACAAAAGCATCACGATGATTAACACTGGCAAGCTTAACCTGCAAATCAATGGTAAAATCGTTAGCCCCAAAGTTCCAGTCCTCGCTGTCGGGAACGCTTAAATAATCCCCGTTTCCGTCAAAATACACTGAACCTGTGCCAGAGACTTTCTGCGCCGTATCAATTTGCGCGTCGCCGACGGCGGTGATGGGATGATTCCCAATCGAATCGATGAAACTCGTTGACCCGTCCGTTCCATCCGCTGAAATAAGAAGTTTATACTCGAGGTTGGTTGGCTCACTATCCGGAATATTGACGCTGAATTCATCGATCCAGCCATCCGCAAATTGAGTGCCCGCGGGAGTGTCTCCCCCCACTAACGAGCCTACAGCCAAGACATTCGTTAAATCTTCGAAATCGGTTAAGGCGCTCATATCCTGCGCGTTGGGGTCTAATTTGCTTAAACTCTGAGGGATCCCATCAAGCAAAATATCAAAATCCCCAGAAGAACGTTTAAATTCAAGATGAACCCAAGCATCCGTGTCAACAGCATCTCCGCCATATGTTCCCGCCTGTTCATACGTCGGCGTCCAGCTGAATTGCTGACTTAGCGGATCAAACACAGCGCCTTCGGGTAAGTTTGAAGCCGCGTAACTTAAAAGATCTCCGTCAGAATCGCTGGCCGTGACGGTAAAAGCCAGAGTCTCATTTTCATCGACACTCTTTGAACCGATCGAATCTAACACGGGAGGATGGTTCCCTTCCCCTACACTAATCGTGATCTCTTCGAAATCCGTTGTTATCCCATCACTCACTTCAAAATGGATGCCAACATATTGCCCCGTCTGCCCCTCTATCGGTGTCCAGAAAAACTCTTGTGTGTTTGGATTAAAACTCGCCCCCGAGGGAAGATTAGCGGCTGAATAACTTAACGTATCTTCTGGATCCGCATCTCGCGCGGAAATGACAAAACTCAACGTCTCATCGATTCCGACAGTCTTGTCTCCGATTGTATCCAACTCTGGGGCCGTATTAATGAGCACCGGCCCGGCACCGAAAACGCTTTTATTCTCGTTACCCAAAATATCAACCGCTGTAATCGCGTAAAAATAAGTTTCCCCATGCGCGGCGGCTGTATCTAAATAAGACGTCGTGGCCATATCCAAAATTGCTGAAAGCGGGACAAGTCCACTGACATTGCTGATATTTTCATTTTCTCGATAAATATTAAAATGGTTAAAGTCGCCGGCTGTATCCACAAAATTGTCCCACGCCAGCTGAACGGTATTCCCATTTTTAGTGACTTCCAGTCCTGTCACCTGCGAGGGAGCGCTGATATTGATCGTAAAATGATCAGAGGAAGAAAACAAACTTTCATTCGCGACGAGATCAATACTACTAACCCGCCAATAGATTGAACCTTCAGGCAAATCAGTCGTCGGTGTAAAGCTGGCCGCGCTGACGTGACTGTCAACAATGTTCGTACTAAAATCATTCAAGCGGCTTATTTGAATATGGTAATTCACCGCGTCCGTGACGGTCTGCCAAGAAAGTGTCGGCCTACGATTGCTGGTTGGATCAGGGCTGTAGGCGTTAAGGGTGGGCGCCGCGGGCGCTGTTGAATCAATTAAAAAGTCATCCGATCCAGAAAATGATCCCTGCTGACCACGTGAATCAATACTGCTCACCCGCCAATAAATCCGACCTTCGGGCAAGTTTGTCGCCGGAGTATACGCAGTCGATGTTAGGCTCGCGTCATCGACCATCGGTGAAGAAAAATCAGCATTGTTATCTATTTGAAGATGATATCGGCTGGCGCCGCTGACACTCTGCCAGCTTAATGTTGGCTTTTTATTTTGTGTCGGATCAGGAGTATAAACATTGAGAGTTGGCGCCAAGATAGCGATGGTCGTAAATTGCCAAACTTCACTTAAACTTTCGGCATTTTGTTCGTCTTTGGCCTTCACTCTCCAATAATAATTCTTCAAGTATTCTAAAGGATTGGATTTATACGCCGTACTGACCTGATTGGCGGCGACTTGAACAGATGGACTGGTCGACTCCACAGAAGTTTGATTGTCACTAAAATACACATCGTAACGCAGCGCGTCGCCGTTAGGGTCGCTGGCACTCCAGCTCATGGTTACCGTTAAAGGAGAACCAATATCGGATTGGTTCACAGAACCGTTAGCCGGCGTTGGACTCGATGGCGTCACCGGCCCTTGATTAGCGACCGACATTGTCACGGGAATATTAATCGTGCCTTCTTGATAATCGATTGTAAGATTACCGGAATAATTCCCTTGAACGAGACCGCTTCGATCAACCTCAACCCTTAATGTTGCCGTTGGTGTTTGAGAGATGACGTACACACTCCCCGGAGTCACCGAAAGCCAATCCTGATCGCTTGAATTCACTAAATACATCGTCGTTGAGCCGCCTGTGTCGCTGACCTGCGCATTCAATGACGTTAGGTCCCCGCCAAAATCCAAACTTGTGGGCGCCGCGTGGACATCGACGACAATCTCCCCGATTTTCTGCGCGCGCAAATCAACGTTGTTATATTCATATCCCACCAAATATTCCAGTTGGTTCCTGTCATAAACAACCGTGCTGTCTGTTTCAACAATGGATGCCCCAGTCGCGACGGAAATGGTGGCGGCCGTTAGCAAGTCAAACGTATCAGAAGAAATACGCTGCGCGTGAACATTATATTCACCTCCATAATAATCCGTGAAGGTAAACATATATTCATTGCGCCCGCCCGCGTAGGCGATATTTGGTTTTAGCATATTGTGATTAGTAATCGAAAAACTGCCATAAGAACCTGACGTAACGTCCCCCGCGATATCGGCAATATATATCCGGTTGTTTGTGGAAGAATCATTTTGCCAGGTTAGAGCGTAACGATCCCTGTCGGGATTATAAACGCTCCGAGGGTAGAAACTTTTAGACGCGTAAATGGTAATCCCCGTGGTAGCGCTATTATTGGAATCAATGTTGTAACAGGCAAGATAAGAATTGCTTTCGCTTAAATATTTAAATTCAAAGGCAATCATATATTTGTTTCTGACAGAGTTGTAGGCGACGACGGCGTTGGCTAATCGTGAACTGCCGGCCCCTAAATAATACGCGCTGAGAAGATTTCCATTATTATCCATTAATATCCTGATAATATCGGTATAGCTATCCCCATTCCCATCGGCTTCAAAGGTCATGAGATATTGATTATTCGAAGAATTATAGGCCACATCCGGCTTTCTTTCTGTTTTACCGATATCTAATCCAATGAGAGCGCCTAGCTTAGAACCTGAAGAGGAAATACGCTGGCCTAATGCCAGATAATAAGAACCATTGTCGTACTCAAAAACCACCAAGTACTCGTTATTCACAGAATTATAAGCCACCCGAGGACTAAGCTCGTTACTGCCTGTGGACGCGATCGAGAACTCGCCGCCTATTTTTGATCCTTCCGCCGAGATGATTTGACCGTAAATATCACCACTGCGTTCATACACCAGGCAATACTGATTGTTACTGCTATTGTACGCTAATTCCGGACTCTGTTCGGTGGCCGTGCTGTTAATCTCGATAACGCTTCCTACCTTCCCTAAATTCCGCTGGGATACCGGCCCGAAAGAATCGACTTCGGTGAGCGCGTTCCCTGAACTGTTAAAAGCCACAATCGCGTAATAATAAGAGAGGTCTAAGTCCACATTTCTATCTAAATAAGTTATGGTTCCCACAGCGCTGATGGTCGTGAGAGGGCTTAAAGCGGCCACATCAGTAAACGCGAAAGTCTCACGGTACACGGCGTAATAACTAAACGCTCCTGTTCCCGTGTATTGATCCCAACTGACGCGAAGGCCATCCAGATCCGAAATGACCCTTGTATTAAGAGAAGGCAGTGTCACCTCGCCAAGCAAATCAATTGTCAGTGTTGATTCTTGAGGGTCATCACTTGCGATGGTTAATAGAGCGGTCTGTTGGCCTTGGGCGTTAGCGCTAAAAGTCACATTGACGCTCAGCGCGTCCCCTGGATTAATCGTGCCTGTTGTTGTGCCTGCGCTAAAATTTGAATTATTGCTGGAAATATTTGTAATATTTAACGCTTTATCCCCGACGTTAAAAATCGAAAAAGAAGCATTCGTTGATTGACCTAAGGCTGTTGAGCCAAAATCGATTTCCTCTGTCACCACTCCAATTCTTGGGACGGGATTGACAACGACATTGCGTTCCACAATCGGACGATTCAATTCATCAAATTCCTGTCCCTTGATACTGCCATTGGGAAGATTGATTTGCGTGAGATTATTGAGAATATCGTAAGCGTAAGTGGTCGCCCCGCCTCCCGCGTCTGTCACTCGATTAAGATTATTATTGGCGTCGTAATCGTAATTGGTTGGATTATCTTTCGCGTCAAAGACGATATCAATATTATTATTTTGATCGTAGGTGTATTCAATTTGACCGGCGGGGGTTGTCATGGTCGTGATTTGATCGGCATCATTGTATCCGAAACCAACACTCTCCCCGGCCAAATTGGAAATGGCCGTGATACGAGATAGTCCGTCAAAAGTATTGATGGTCTGATAACCGCTGTCGCGCGCGATACCCGTCGGCATACCAAACTGATCATATTCAAAATTCTGCGCTTTTCCTTCGGAATCGATCATGGAAAGCAAATTCCCATTGATCGAATCATACTCAAGGGTCGTTATATTTTCCGGATCATAGCTAAAGCCGGTGATATTGCCTTCCCCATCAAAATTTAAAACCGCCCGATTGTAAATCGTTGTTAACCGATTCCGTTCGTCATAACCATACACCGTATCAAACCCACGGCTGTCTCGCTTGGCGACTAAATTATCGTTATTATCAAAATAAAACCAGGATTCCTCGCCTTGCGCGTTGCGGATATACGAAAGGTTCCCGTGGGAATCGTAGGCATACTGAGTTGTGTTCCCTTGACTATCGGTGATGGTTTCAGGGCCAAAATCGCCGGCATACGTAATATCCACCTTCGAGGCTAAAGTATTTTCTGACTCTGTCACGCGGTACTGTTCATCAAAAAGTTTAGTTAAACGCGTATTGTTGGGGCCATGGGCGGTGGATTTAGACTCGGCTAAATTAAATTCAGAGGAATATTGAGCGCCGGTGCCGATCCTCTGCGCCACGGCACGGTTATAGGCGTCGTAGGAGGCGTCGTAAATAACATTCCCGCGGGCATCGACAATCTGCTTTAAACGTCTATCTGATTCATAATAGTAGCGGGTTGTCTGGCCTTCCTGATTAGTGACTGTCGCTAAATCGCCGTCGGCGTTTGTCGTGTAACTGATGACGCGCCCACCCGGACCTTCAGCGCGTGTGACTGTATTACCATTGGGTACAAGCGTGATTGTCCGTCCATCCTGATGGGCAATCGAACTTAAAATACCATTACTGTACGAATAACTGATGAAAATACCGTTTTTATCCGTTAGTCTTGTCAGATTCCCTAATGAATCAAACTGTGTTTGTGAATTATCTTTTTTATCCAAGCGAAACGTCCCGTCAGAGAGCGCGGTTAAAATATCCGCGCCGCCGTCACGGGCGTAAATCGGCACATTGCTGTTATCGATCCCCAAAAGATCATACAGGTCCTCCCGTCCGGCCGCGCGGTCGGTCAAGAATATTTTTGAGTACACGTTAACGGATAACCCTTGATCCCCGAAGGTGAACGTTTGTTTATCCGCCGGGAATCTTAATTCATACGGAGTAGCCTTCCAGCCCAAACCAAAGCCACTTGCCTTATCCGCGAAGGAATTGTAATACCGCGTGAGCGCCAGGGGAAAATCCCCTTCAACAGGAAAATTCATATCTATTTCGCGGCGTCGGACATTGCCGTCTTTGCGTGATCGCGTTAAAGACTGGGCTACGGCCGTAAAAGATTGTGAAGAATTAAAATTCCAGCTGAAATCCGTTTCCGAGGGACGCTGGTCAATGGCCGCCTGGGATGTGGCGTCAGCGGCGCCGCCACTCTGGCTGTCATCCAAATATTCATTGGGCTGGGTATACGCCACACCGCCGGTCATGTCTAAAGTATAAATCGAATCCCCTTCCGTCCAGCTAGTCTCAACCGTAATGGCAGGCGTATATTCATCCGTATTAAAGTATTCAGGGATGTAATTCTCCACAAAGGAAAGGTCAAAGGGGATCTCATTATCTTTAATCCACTTGACCACTCCCACAATTTTGCCTAAGCGTTCCAATTCTTTAAGAATAGGTCTCTCGGCGGCAAATTCATTGTAATGCGCTGTAAAGTGATCCGCGAAGGCCTCCGCGACCGGGTTATCGGAAACATTTCCTTCGAATTTTGATTCCGTTAAAAGCTCCATCACAACACTGTCGTAAACCATGTCATTGTCATCCGCGGATTTGCTTAAAACGATCTCTTTGGGTTTAAACCACATCCTGTCCGAAAACTCCCCTTGCGGAAAATATTGATCTTCCCTATATCTGTCCAGCATATTCTTGTACCCGGAAACCCCCGAACTCACCGACTGCCCCGTTTCGTTATCTTTGCCTAAACTGAGGATCTTCAACTGTCGATCAGACTCAAACATCGCTTCCCCAAACTCCGTCTCCGCCGTCGCCCCGTCGTAACGCACCTTCATGTATCCAGCCTGATCCGATGCCTCCGTCCCGATACTCACCCCGGGATCTTCTTCTTTTTTATAGACAGAATTAATCGCCACCGCCAAATCATCCAAGTCCATCGCTGGCAAGACCGCGTCCTCTTTCCCAAAGAAAATAACCTGCCCCGTCGCCTCGTCATACGTCGCCCCCGCGATGTCATCAATGTTAAGCATCAAGTTCGCGGTGGTCGAGAGTGACACCCCGCCAAAGTCGGAAGCGATATAAATATTATTGCCTAAATCAATTAAGCCAAAATCACCAAGATACGCATAAGCCGGATCCCAATTCAAAGGGTCTAATGTATCAATTAGCATAGGATCATCTGAAACAGCCGAATCGTCAATAGCAAGAAAAAAAATATCGCTAACCCAATCCCACGTAGCCTGCATAGCGGTTCCTATTAAATAATCACTCCATGCTTGAAGCGTGGTAGACATGGCCGTAAACTGACTAAATGTTTCTGTGGTATAATATGAAATTTCTCCAATAACCTTACTCAAATTAATAGCGGAAGTTCCTAATGAAATAAGGCCCCACGTTGCTTTTTCTCCATAGACATCACTTGCCCAGAGATCTAAATCATATTTCCAATTATAATACGCCTCCGCAGCACTATATGTCGCCATATCTACTCCTGTTATTCCTGCAGAGAGTAATATGGACCACGTAAGCGGATCGAACTCACCAGTTGGATCGATATTATTCACAGGATTATTTCGTACGTAAATATAGGAATTAAGACTTTGGGATAATGACTTTACTCCCGGGAAAGAATCTTTTGTTATAAAGCGCCCTAGACTGGAATCATAATACCTGCTTCGTAGGAATATAAGTCCTGTTTCTTTATCATATTGTTCTCCCGCGTAGCTAAATCCATTGCTTAGATCCTCTGTTCCCATAACATTGCCGAATGTATCGTATTCATATTCATTTATAACTGTGCCTGAATTATTAGTTAGTGATACGACATTTCTTTGTGGTGCATTATAAATATAATATGAAATTTCACTAGCAATCGCTTCAGGGCATGAAAGAAGGCATAAAAAAATAACAGTGATTGCTGTTGAGCAAATAATTAAATTTTTTCTGAGTTTACTATCCATCATTTTCTTTTATATATTTTATAAATAATGGGGAAAAATATTAGAAATAAACCTAAACTAAACATAATAAGTAAATTTGAATCATTAGCTATATTTCCGGCAAATCCAAACCAAAAGAAAAATACCATAAATAAAGCTGTTATCATAACAATGGGGAGGCTGATAGCAAATAACAATATCCTATTCATCCGTTCATATTCTGCTGTGGACTTCTCTTTAGTTTTAGCTAGCTGGAGAGTAATAAAAGTTATTAATCCAATTAGAAAAATATACCACAATGGACTAAATCTAAATTGCATAAATAAATCTAAAATTTTATCAAACATAACATATCTCCATCCCCTAAAACTCCTCCTGGCTTATTCTCCCTAACCCATACCGATAGACCTTGGTCACCTGCCAGTTGGAATTGGCTTCAAGGAGGACTTGGGTGAGAGGTGTTCTTGCGTCGTTGATGTAGTAAGTAGGACTGCCGTTCACCGTCTTGGTCACACGCTCTCCATTCCCATTGTACTGGAAAGTCACAACATTCTCATTGTCTTGATATCCGACGAGACGATTTTCGAAATCATAAGCGTAAACAATCGTTTTCTCGGCTGTGACTTTTTTGATCAAATTTCCTGTTTTATCGTAAAAGAAAAGTTCATTACCTGCCTGACCGGCAGGCAGGCCAGCCTTGATCAAACGATTATCCGAATCATATTCGTAATTGATCGTGCCATTTTGAGTTTGTTGGGTGAGACGATTTCCCGCGGCGTCATACGTATAGGCCTCAAACGTGCCGTCGGAATAATCCGCTCGTGTCAGACGGTTGAGTTTGTCGTAGGTATAATTGGTTGTTTTTGTTCCCTCAGGGGTCGTTTCCACCACTTGCGTCCGATTATTATTCGCGTCGAATGTGTAGTGGTAACTTGAAATGAGCGCCCCGCCTGCCTTTTTGTTGATGACATCGGTGATCCTTTTCGTTGTGTCATAAATGTATTCCATCGTTACGCCATTGGGCAGGGTCTGTTTAATGAAATTGCCACTGTTGGTATCGTAACTGTAAATGGTTGTCCCTGTCTTATCTTTGACGTCTTTAAGCCGATTATCTCCGTCATACGTATAATCGATTGTCTCTTGATTCGGATAAGTGATTCGCGTGAGATTATTCGCGTTGTCGTATTGATAAAAAGTAGGAACGATGTCCGGGGCTTGCACCGCGGCCAGGCGATTAAATTCATCGTAACCGTAATACGTCGTGCCTGTTGTATCCGTCATCGAGAGTCGATTGCCGTTTTCATCGAAAGTATAGCTGACTTCTGTTCCGTCGGGATAGAAAATGTTCGTCAAACGATTGTTAGCGTCATATTTGTATTCAATAACATAACCATCGGGGGTAATCCGTCGAACCAAATTGCCGTTGGAATCGTAGGTAAAAGTTTTAACGTAAGAATCTTGTCCAAAAACACTGACCCGCGCGCGGACAATCTTGGTGTCTTCTGGAACATTTTGATTGGTAATGGCAATATCAGCAATATACGGACTTCCCGTCGAACTAAGACCTGCCGGGTCGATCGAGACGGTGATTTTACTTTCTCCTCCTTCGGTAACAGAACCGGACGTTGAACTTAAACTTAACCAAGAACTATTTTCAGAAAGAGTGTAATTCAGCGTCCCTGTGGCGCCGTTGATGATTGTAAAGGTCTGCGGCGAAAGAGTCGTTTGGGAAGGGATTTTGTAAAAGACTAAATATTCTGGTGTCGTGACGATTCTGGCATCCGAAGATTTAAGAAGACCTTTCCCTTTTTTCTCCCGGATTTTTTCCAGCCTTTCCTTATTATTGGCCTTGCGGTTCTCGTCCTTGGCCTGTAATTCTTTCAGTTTGGGAGATTCCACATTTTTTAGAAGTTCCGTAATGGGCTTGGGCCCTGTCAGTTCTTTCTTCTCCCAACCTAATTGATTGGCTTCCTTAATATTTTTAGGTAATTTATTAATAAAATTGGAACGGATGTCCGGCAAATGAATATCAGTTTTAATGGATGTGAGGCCATCGACTGGCTGCTTAACTTTTTGCGATTGTTCGGAGATTCCTAACGCGGAAGGAACATCCAGTTTAAGCTGTTTAATATCAATCTCACCGTTGATCTCAAGATTTAAGTCTTCAGAAAATTCTTGGGGTTGAAGAGTCGTAATCTCTTCGGGAAGAGATCGTTCAAGTTCTAAATCTGACCGCTGGCCGAGGATGGTTTGGACAGGTTCTTGAGGCGCTTGAGTTTTTTCAGCCGAATAACCTAAAGGAATAAAACACTGCTGGATGACGAACGAAACGATGAGACAGCAAGAAATAATTTTTTTCATTTTTGGCCCGTGGGGTTTGTTTTTTAATGAAACATTAAATTGTATGCTTCTTAAAAATTCTACAATTATTTTTGATTATATTCCTTTATAGTCACTTCATCAATCATTTAAAAAAAATTTGTTTACTCATTCCACCAAACGCAGCGTGGCACGGGAAATGAATATTCTCTCAACGAGCTTTGTCTCTGAGTTGTATACAAAGGTAAGATAAACGCAATATCCCTTACCTTGATCAGCAGGCATGATTGACGAACGAAATTCGGCCAGGATATTTTTTGTCGCGGGATCGATTTGAACCGTTTGTTCTTCCGGGGTTTCAACGAGATTGATGTAATTTTCCGCTGTCAATGATTTTATCTCCCCTTTCGCGGTCAGGTATTCCTGGATCGCGTCATCTTCTGATTGTATTCTGACAATATCTTCGGCCAAACGCGTGACGACCTCACGGCATTTCTGGATTGCCTCCTCTTGTATCGGTTGAGACGGCAGACGTTCCGCCTGAGAGGGGTGTTCGAGCGAAATTTCTTTCCCATATTCCGCGAAGCTCAGCGTCATGTTTTGTTCTGATAGGAAAAAATCCTTTGTTTGAAAGGAACTGGAATCCAAAGAATAAACTCTCTTTTTCATGGGATAACCTTTCCCATCAGCCTCACAAATATTCAAAACATGATCATTGGAAAAAATAAGAGATGAAATAAAAATACAAAAGGAAATAATGAAGCGGATACGACAGGAATAGAATTTAAAATGGTTATTCATTTAAACTTTTCAGAGATTGCCTGCCTATCGGCAGGCGGGCCTCGCTCACTAACGTTCGTTCGCAATGACAAACGGCAACACGGTCACCCCCTGAATAATCTTTAAAAAATTCCACATTCTGACAAATCGGATGATCCCTAAAAATTTGTTCAACAGCCGCTCTCTGTCCGTCCCCTATTTCTAGAAATAAAAATCCTCCATCTTTAAGAAACCGCCCCGCGTGAGCGATAATGATCTTATAAAAATCTAGGCCGTCCTCTCCTCCATCTAAAGCTATTTTTGGTTCTTGCTGTACATCTTTAGGCAGAGAATTTAATTTTGAACGCGCGATATACGGTGGATTAGAAACAATGATATCAAATAATTTTTCTTCCTGCCCTTGCAAATAGACAGCCATATCTTGATGAACAAAATTTATTTTATCATCAAGGGCGTGAAAACGCGCGTTATCTTTGGATAATTTTAAAGCGTCCCAAGAAACATCCACAGCGGTCACTTGAGAACGCGGCAAAAATTTAGCCAAACTAATCGCGATATTCCCCGATCCCGTTCCCAGATCTAAAATGTTCAGAGATTTCTGTTTATCCATTCTCTTTAAAACTTCTTCCACAAGTAATTCTGTCTCTGGCCTGGGGACAAGCACGCGGTTATCGACAAAAAACTTCATTCCAAAAAATTCACAGCAGCCCAAAATATACTGCAACGGTTCGCCCTGCTCTCGACGTTTGCGCATTTGTTCAAACCTGTTTTGATCAGATGCGCCCAACGGCTTTCGGTCAACATAAAGATTAATTCTCTCGCAATCTAAAAGAGAAGTTAGCATAAGCTCTTGCTCGGTCATTTAAGAAGCTCCTCTTCCTCGGCTTTCATCAAGGCATCCGTCAACTCATCCATATCGCCATCGAGGACATTGGGTAATTGGTAAGTTGAAAATCCTATTCTGTGGTCTGTAATTCGATGGTCAGAAAAATTATACGTTCTTATTTTTTCGCTTCGATCGCCTGATCCTATCTTCTCTTTGCGGTCCTTGGCTGTTTTTTCTAAATTGTCCTGTTTAGCCTTGTCCAGCAATCGTGCCCGCATAACACGCATGGCCTTTAATCTATTTTTTAATTGAGAACGTTCATCCTGACAAGCAACAACAATCCCTGTGGGTAAATGGGTCATGCGAATGGCGGAATCGGTTGTGTTAACACTCTGTCCTCCGGGGCCGGAAGAACGAAACACGTCTATTTTTAAATCTTTGGGGTCAATTTTAAATTCAACCTCTTCAGGCTCGAATAAAACCGCGACCGTCGCGGCGGATGTATGAATACGCCCTGAGGCCTCTGTCGTGGGGACTCTTTGAACACGGTGCGCCCCGCTTTCCCATTTTAAACGCCGCGAAGCGCCTTTCCCGCTAACTCCGAAAATAATTTCTTTAAATCCTTTATTGTCGGAAGGATGACTGCTCATCAATTCGACCTTCCATCCCTTCGATAGCGCGTATTTCGTATACATGCGGTAAAGATCGCCGGCAAAAAGAGCCGCTTCCTCCCCTCCGGTCCCCGCGCGGATTTCAAAGATAATATTTTTTTCTTTCTCGTTTTTTTTGGGATTGGATAAATCTTTTATTTCCCGCAGGCACTTCTCTTGCCTTTCTTGTAAAACCTTTAATTCGTCTTTGATGAGATCTTCAAAATCTTTGTCGTGCTTTTCCGTGAGGATTTTCTTAAGCTCATCGCTTTGGCTGAGAACTTGCCTGTACTCCCGTAAAATCGCGGCTAAAGGCGTAATATCAGAGAATTCTTTCGCTAATTTCTGATATTGGGCCTGATCGGAAATAATATTTGGGTCAGCAAGGAGGGTTTCTAACTCTTGATAACGTTTTTCTGTTTGCTCAAACTTTTCCAGCATATTATTTTGTAGTATCGGAAACTTCCCGTTTCCAACCATAGGCCTATGGCACGTTATAAAATAGTTCCTGCCTACTGTAGAAACTATTTTGCGGACTTTTTGTAACGCTTCTCAAAACGTTCAATACGCCCTGCCGTATCCAAATACTTTTTATCCCCGGTAAAAAAGGGATGGCATTTGGAGCAGATTTCTACGCGGACATTTTTTTTCGTTGACCGCGTATGAATAACCTCCCCACAAGCGCAGGTAATCGTGGTTTCTTCATAACTGGGATGAATACTCTCTTTCATGGCCTTCAACTCCTTATCTTAATTTTTCTTTCTCATAAGAAAACACATATCATACCTCGAGAATGGATAATTTGCAACTATTCCATTTGACCCCTTATTTATTCAAATTCTCCAAAAACTCCTTATTTGATTTGGTTTTTCCAATCTTTTCGATAAGAAGTTCCATGGCTTCGGCTGAATTAAGATCAGCGATGGCTTTTCTTAAAAGCCAAACCTTTTGCAAATCTTCTTCTTTGACGAGATATTCCTCATGCCGGGTATTGGAACGCTTCATATCAATGGCCGGATAAATTCTTCTCTGGAACAAATTGCGGTCGAGCTGCAATTCCATGTTTCCGGTTCCTTTAAACTCCTCAAAGATAACTTCATCCATACGGCTGCCGGTATCGACAAGCGAAGTGGCGATAATGGTCAAACTGCCTCCTTCATCGATGGCCCGCGCCGCGCCAAAAAAACGCTTTGGTTTATGCAGGGCGTTTGAATCCACGCCGCCAGAAAGAATTTTTCCGCTATGCGGGACGACCGTGTTGTAGGCCCTGGCTAGACGGGTAATGCTATCCAGAAGGATCACCACATCCCGCTTATGTTCAACCAAACGTTTAGCTTTTTCAAGCACGATTTCAGCGATCTGCACGTGGCGTTCGGCAGGTTCATCGAAGGTGGACGCGATCACTTCCCCCGTGACATTTCTCTGCATATCGGTGACCTCTTCCGGACGTTCATCAATCAAAAGCACGATTAAAAAAACATCTGGATTATTGTGCATCACCGAATTAGCGATCTTCTGAAGAAGAACTGTTTTTCCACTGTACGGGGGTGCCACAATAAGAGCGCGCTGCCCCTTGCCTAGTGGTGTCAAAAGATCCATAATCCGCATGGAAACTTCTTTAGGATCAGCTTCCAAGACGATTCTATCTCGAGGATAAATGGGCGTTAGGTTATCAAAGAAAATCTTATCTTTACAATTTTCCGGATTCTCGTAATTGACGGCCTCCACTTTAAGAAGGGCGAAATATTTTTCTCCCTCTTTAGGAGGACGTATTTGGCCGCTCACCGTATCCCCGGTCTTAAGATCAAAACGACGGATCTGCGATGGGGAAATATAAATATCATCCGGACAAGGTAAATAATTATATTTAGCGCTTCTTAAAAACCCAAATCCTTCAGAAAGAATTTCCAATGTCCCTTCACCAAACATCAAGCCGGCTTTCTCCGCTTGACCCTGGAGAATCTTAAAGATAAGATCCTGTTTTTTTATCCCGCTGACACCGTCGATTCCCATCTCCCTGGCCGTTTTAGTCAGCTCAGCCATTTTCATATCTTTAAGTTTTGTGATATCAATTTGGCCTTCTGGTCTGACGATTGAACTATGTTCTATGTGTTCTTTTTCCCTAACTGGTTCTGTTTTTTCTTTACTGATTTGACCTGATCTTGGCATATCCGAATCCCCCCCTATTGATTGTTTATCTTTAACTGTAGTTTTTGCCATATTTTTTTTACCTCTTTTTCTGTTTTTTTCTTACTTCCTTCATTATTAATAACAATATCCGCTAAGCGTAATTTCGCGCCCAACGGCCATTGCGCTCTAATGCGCTCTAGAGCCTTATTCTTATCAAGGGATAATTTTTGAGCTCTTTTTAATTGTTCTTTACGACTAGCCTTAACGACAATGGCGTAATTGACGTCTTTGTCTAAACCTGCCTCAAAAAGAAGCGGCACGTCAAGAACAACTACCCCTTCACTTTTAATCTTTCTATACGCTTGAATTTCTTTCTCCATCACTCTTCTTACTTGGGGGTGAAGAATGCTTTCCAGTCTTTTTAATTTTTTTCTATCTTTAAAAACAATATCAGCCAATTTCTTTCTATCTATTTCACCATTTTGAAGGATCTCCTGGCCAAATTCCTTTAAAATTTTTTTAAAATAAACACCGCGCGGCTTTAACAATGCGTGAGCAATTTTGTCAGCGCTAACAACCTTAGCTCCCAGTTTACCAAACATTTGAGCCACGCTGGATTTCCCCGTTGCCAATCCGCCTGTAATACCGAGAATGAAGACCATATTTAAGATTTCATGCAATGTTGATACAATTCCACATATTGATTCGCTGATTGATCCCATGAAAAATCAGCACGGAAAGCTCGACTAATTAAATTGAACAATTGCTCTTTATCATCAAAAATTTCGATGGCTGTCTTGACACTATTGATAAAATCCTTTTTGTTGTAATGTTCAAACATCAGGCCATTGCCGTTCTTTTTATCTTTATTAAATGGAATAATCGTATCAACCAATCCACCTGTCTTAAAAACGATAGGAATGGTGCCATATTTTAAACTAATCATCTGGCTTAAGCCGCATGGTTCAAATAAAGAAGGCATAAGAAAAAAATCGCTGCCCGCGTAAATCTGGTGGGCCATCCTTTCATCAAATTCAAGCCAGAGGGCAAATTTTTGAGGGAATCGCCGCGCCATTTCTTTAAGTCTGTCGTTGTATTGACCATTGCCTTCTCCCTGGATAATAAACTGGATATCGTAGCGCTCAATTAACTCCTCAACCGAATCTAGAATAAGATCAATCCCTTTTTGATGAGCCAAACGGCCAACGAAACCAAATAAAGGAATCGTTGTGCTTAGGGGAAGTTTTGATTGGCGTTGCAAGGCCTTTTTATTTTCAAGTTTCTCCGCGCCAGAAGTTTCAGGAGAATATTGTTTTTCAATCAACGTATCCACGTGAGGATTCCAGAAATCATAATCCAAACCATTCAGGATTCCAAGAATTCCGTCCTTACGCGAACGCAAAACGCCATCTAATCCGCAGCCAAAATGCCGTGTCTGAATTTCTTTGGCATATCGCGGACTTACGGTATTCACGGCGTCGCTAAAAATAATACCGGCTTTCAGTAGATTGATTTTGCCAAAAAATTCAAAACCCTGCAGACTAAATAAATCCTCTCTTAATCCAAGCTTGGCGTACTCCTCTTTGGGAAAGACCCCTTGATAAGCCAAATTATGAATAGTTAAAAGTGTCTTCGTTGACGAATAAAAAGCATCCTTTTTATATTTTTCCTTCAGGACAACGGGAATAAGAGCGCTTTGCCAGTCATGACAATGAATAATGTCTACTTTACTATTCAGCTCTTTTAATGCCGCCAGAACAGAGCGGCTATAATACCCAAATCGTTCTAAATTATCGGGATAATCTCCGTTGTCATCCCCATACAATCCTGGACGATTAAAAAAATGATCGTGCTTAATAAAATAAACATCCACTTTCTTAGTTAAACTTGTCTTCAAAAGCGATTCATTGATCTTGGTTAATTTCAATTTTTGATCCTGAATGCCCTGGGAATACGGCAAAAATATTAAAATTTCAAGATCAAGTTTTGCTAAAGCCATGGGCAACGCCCCGCAGACATCACCTAATCCGCCTGTTTTAGCAAAAGGAAAAACCTCAGGGGAACAAAAAGCGATTTTCATCCTTCGACGCGCTCCTTATTGCATTCGTCGCTTGCTCAGGATGACCCTGAGCGAAGTCGAATGGGTCATTATTTTTTTTAAATCTCCTTCATATCCAGCCAATCACGGCCTATTTTTATACTTGCCTTAATGGGGACAGTTAATTTAAGCGGATGTTCCATTTCTTTTCGAATAAGAGCAATCATCTCTGCCTGTTCATTAGACGGCACTTCAAAAACAAGTTCATCATGAACAGTCATTAACATCTTGGAATCCAATCCCTTTTCTTCCATGGCCTTTTGAATATTAATCATGACGAGTTTAATAATATCCGCCGCTGAACCCTGAACAGGCGTATTCATGGCCTGACGCTGGGCAAACTGCTTAATGGAAGCATTAGGACTATTAATTTCAGGGATATATCTTCGCCGATTAAGAAGCGTGGAAACAAAACCATCCCGTTCACATTTCTTGATCGTCTCTTCGACAAATTTTTTTACCGACGCGTACCTTAAAAAATATCGATCAATAAATTCCTGCGCTTTTTCCTGCGGAATATTTAAATCTTTAGCCAATCCAAAAGAACTGATCCCGTAGATAATGCCAAAATTCACTCGCTTGGCTGTGTCGCGCATTTTTTCATTGACAGCCTCTTCCTTAACGTCAAAAAGGAGAGAAGCCGTAAATTTATGAATATCCTCATCTTTCTTAAAAGCTTGCTTTAACGTTTCATCTCCAGAAAGATGCGCCAAAATTCTCAACTCAATTTGAGAATAATCCGCGGAAATCATGAGAAGATCTTCCCTCGAAGGGACAATCGCCTTCCTAATCTGTCGGCCTAATTCTGTACGTATGGGAATATTCTGCAAGTTCGGATGACTTGAGCTTAATCGCCCGGTTTCTGTTCCCGCTTGATTAAATTGAGCGTGAATACGACCCGTCTTGGGATCTACTAATTTGGGCAAAGCGTCAATATAGGTGGATTTTAATTTGCTCAATTGACGGTACTCTAAAATAATCGCTGGAAATTCATGATTTTGCGCTAATCTGGTCAAGACATCTTCATCGGTTGAAAAACCTGTCTTTGTTTTCTTAACGACCGGCAAGTTCAATTTCTTAAAAAGAATCGAACTCAATTGCTTTGGCGAATTAATGTTAAATTCCTCTCCTGCCAAACGGTGCAAATTTTGGGTCAATTGCCCAATCTTGCCTTCACATTCTTTGGAAAGTTTCAATAAAAGCTCCTGGTCAATGCGCACACCCTGTTTCTGCATTTTAAACAACACGGTGACCAAAGGCATTTCGATTTCTTCAAAAAGTTTTAAAAGGGTTTTCTCTCCCAGCTCTTTGAATAAAGGCGAAAATAATTCAACAATCACTCTAATTTTTCTTGATGGGGAATCTTCTTCGGTAAGATTTTCTTTAAGATGATTCCATGCCAAATAACTTAAACTAAAAGAAGCTCTCACCGGCGCTAAAAGATATCCGGCGAGCATCACATCAAAAACATTAACAGGCAGAAAAGACAGTTGATCAAATAAATGAAGGGAAGATTTCAAATCGTACGTTATTTTAAGAATCTTTGGATCCTCAAACAAAGATTTAAGCTGATTCATTTTTTCTAAAGGGCAACCAAAAACCTCATTTTTATCTAAAGAAAAAACCACCTGTTCCACCCCGCCATTAGGCTCTCCGCGAGAGGGTGTGGAACAGGTGGTGGAACAGGTCTCCCAATAGAATGCCAGCTGACCATTTTTTCTGACCTTTTCTGAAAATTTTTGGATTTCCTCTTTCGTTTCCAAGGGGTGGGATGGGATATTCATTTCTTTCTGAGCGCCAAATTCTTTAGCAAGGGTATTAAATTCCAATTCTTTAAATAGCTCAAATAAACGCTCCCCATTAGGCGCCTTAACTTTCAACTGATTCAAATGGACATCCATAGGCACTTTCGTGTCTAAAATAGCTAGTTCTCTGCTTAAAATAGCCATGTCTTTCTGGGCAACAATTTTCTCTTTGACTTTAGGCGGCTCTAACGTATCGATATTCGCTAAAATATCTTCTAAATTCTTGTAACGATTCATTAACGCGAGCGCGGTTACCTCCCCTATCCCCTTAACACCTGGGATATTGTCTACCTGATCTCCGGCTAAAGCGACATAATCAATAATACGCGATGGCTCAAATCCAAGAATTGTTTGAAGTTCATCGTGGCCTAAAATAGCTTCTTTGCGCGGACTAAAAATTTTTACTCTTTCATTGACTAGCTGATACATATCTTTATCATCCGTTACAATGATCACCTCTACGCCATTTTTGGAAAATTGGCAGGCCAAAGTAGCGATCAAATCATCGGCCTCAAACCCCTCCCGCTCAAAAAAGGAGACATTGCAGGCCTTGACTACTTCCTTAATAATAGGCAGCTGGCTAATGAGGCTGTCAGGCATCGAAGGCCTCTGCATTTTATACTGAGCGAATTTTTCCTGACGTAAAGTTTTCTTGCCCGCGTCAAAGCAAACGGCAGCGTACTGGGGGTCAAATTCACGCAAAATTTTTCTTAGAGTATTAACGAAACCATAAACCGCGTTGGTGGCCTGGCCTTTACTCGTGGTTAATTCTTTGATGGCAAAGTAGGAACGATAACAGAGGCTGTGCCCGTCAAATAAGAATAACTGGGATTCCGATGACATGAATCTTATGATCTTCCTGATTTTGTTCTATATTCTTGAATATACACAGATACGATAGTAAATCATTATTTAAAATAGTTGGGAAACTTAGGCTATTGATAGGCAACAGATGAGAAATAATGAAGTGAGCAAATATTTATGATTCTTTATTACCTTAAGCATAATATATAATTGAACGTTTGGCAAGGAAAAATTTATTATTTATTATTTCCCGGTAACCGTGACTCACCAGTCTTGTCTGCATGAGCATAATCAAATCAGGTTTGTCGTCAATGAAGAGAATTTTTTTTACCCCGTTTCGGTGGTTTCTGTTCAAGCTGTTTTACCGCACGGTCAAAATCGGAGATATACAGGTACTGCTCCTCTTTTTTAAATGCTTCATATTCCTTACCAGCTTTTAACTGCGCTTTTTCCATACTGATATAACCTGCATTCTGCAACACTCCTTTTCCAAGCAGGGTCAAATACTCATCCAACTTATGAATCCAGTCCTTCATAGCCATGGCAACCTCGCTTTTGGCCTGAATTTCAGCAAAAGAAAGATACGCGTCTACGATACGATTAAGCATCCCCAGTTCATTTTCCATTAGATAGTTTTTAGCAATGTAAATATCCCGCTGTATAATATTTAGGCCGGGAATATTGGTAAGGCCCATTAAGGGTTTTCTTGAGTCTGCCCGCTCGGATATAATTTGGGCCGCTGTTTTACCGGTAACCGCGTAATGCATTTTGTTTTGAACGGTTTTGAAAAACAAATCCGTTTCTTTCGCGTCTCTACGATAATCAATGCTGGTGGCATAAATATCGGTAATTTTTTGGTACAGCATCCGCTCGCTGGAACGTATATCGCGAATGCGTTCTAAAAGCTCTTCAAAATAACGGGATTTCTGCCCACCCTGTTTTAGGCGGAGATCATCCATCGTAAATCCTTTTACCATGTATTCCTTGAGCCGATCCGTTGCCCACTGGCGAAACAGGGTACCTCGTTCGGAGTTAACCCGATATCCAACGGCAATAATCGCTTCCAGGCTGTACATTTTGGTTTTATAATTTTTACCGTCAGCGGCAGTTATTAAGAATTCCTTAATAACTGAATCAAAGCGCAATTCTTTTTCAGCAAATATGTTTTTCAGATGCATATTGATATTGGGGACAGACGTTTCAAACAAGGCAGCAATAAGCTTTTGTGAAAGCCAGACATTCTCATGCTCAAAACGCACCTCTACCCTGGTTTTGCCATCATCGGTTTGGTATAAAATGATTTGCGATTGGTTTTTATCTTTGTCCATATGAAGCTCCGCATTAACTTGCTAAACATTATTACACAGTAGATAATACTAAGAAATTTCTTTCTTGGCAACCGAAATTAAGGACACGCGATTATACCGGGGTTAATTTTCTGGCAAGCTCTTGGATTGAGGCTAGTACTCCGCAAAATCTTTTTCTTATCCATTCTTAGCATCCGAGTAATTTCTTTATTTTATCCAGCAATTCCTCTGGCTCGTAGGGTTTCATGATGAAATCATCCGCGCCGACTTCCTTGGCTACTTTTGGAATGTCGCCGGCGCTGGCCGTAAGTAAAATAACAGGTATGGTTTTAAGCCTATCATCACATTTCAACTTTTTACAAACCTCTTCTCCCTGCACGCCGGGTAAAAGTAAATCCAGTAAGATTAAATCCGGAATATCTTTTTGTAGGAACGTAAACGCTTCTTCGCCGCTGGCCACAGCCATAACTTCATAGCCCGAGCTTTCCAGCCTCATTTTTGTCACTTCAGCCAAATCTAACTCATCGTCAACAAGCAGAATCTTTCCTGTCATATCAGACGATTCTCCTCTCCTTGACAGGTAAGACAAAGTGGAAGGTCGTCCCCTCTCCGAACTTTGACTCAGCCCAAATTTTTCCACCGTGTGCGTGGATTATTTCTTGAGAAATAGCCAGGCCCAAGCCAGTGCCGCCAACTTTTCTTTCTAGCTGTTCGTATTGTCGAAATAAACGAGGCATATCTTCTTCTTTTATGCCGGGGCCGGTGTCTTTGACTGAGACCTGAATAATATTATCTCCCTGGATAGTAGTAACAGTAATGCTGCCTTTTTCGGTAACCTTAAGCGAGTTACTCACTAGATTAGTTAAAACCTGATTAATTTTATCCCTGTCAAATCTTACTTTAGGCAGATTCTCTCCAAGCTTAATGGTAAAATCAAGATTCTTCTTTTCGGCTAAGGCTAACATACTTTCCCGGACTTCCTTAACCATCTCGTTTATGTCATTCTCCCGCATTTTAAATGGTAATTTACCAGATTCAAGCGTTTGAAAATCCAAAACCTCATTAATTAAACGCGCTAGCCTATCCACATTGCTCTTTGCTATCCCCAAAAATCTTTTCTGTTTTTCATTGACCGCTCCCAGGAGACCTTCTGATACAAGAGAAACACTTTCCTTAAGCGCGCCTAATGGCGTCCTTAGCTCATGAGAGACCATGCTGGTAAAAGCGGATTTCGCTTTTACGGCTTCCTGAAGTTTTTTCTCTGCCATTTTGCGCTCGGTGATTTCCTTATCTAATGTATCTCGTGAGGCAGTAATTTTCTTTAAATTCTCAGTCATGCTATCAAATGCGCGGGAGAGCTGGCCTATCTCATCTTTTGTATCAGTGCCGACTTTATAGTCTAAATTGCCGCTGCCGATTATCTCTGTACCTTTATGCAGTCTATGAATCGGCCCAGAGATCGATTCCGCAATCATTAATGACGCAAACACTACCAAAATAATAATAATAAAACAAAATATTACTGCTCGATTTCTTAATGTAGTTACCGGGGCCAAGACTTCTTCCAAGTCTATCTTTGCTACTATCCCCCAGCCTAAAATTGGCATATAGCACCAGGCACTTAATGCTTCTTTGTTGCGGTAATCTGTAGCTATACCAGAGCCGATTTTACCACTAGCAGCTTCTTGCGCGAGGATTGACGTTTTATCTCCAAATTTCACCTTTCTTACTAAGGCAGCATTTGGGTCATAGCGTAAGGGATTTAGAAATAGAACATGATCTCCCGCTTTACGCACCACCAGCGTCTCTCCTGTTTTTCCTAATCCGGCAGTGTCTTGAATGAATTTGTAAATACGCTCCATGTCAATCTCAAAAGCAACTACGCCGATAAACTGCTTCTCAAAATCAAAAACTGGCGCGGTTACAAGCAGCCCAAACTTATACCCATACCTCTCATTGGGACTACGAAAAATTTGGCTTATAAAGATTCCTTTTTTGCCTTCTTCGAATGCCATTCCTTCCAGGTCAGACAGACTCTTGTCTAAATCCTCTTTTTTATGTGCTTCATTGGCCGCATAGACTATTTTCCCTTGGGGACTTAGCAGCATAATATCGGCTACCTCTTCTCTTATCTTTAACCATTTGCGTAATTGTCCGTCCAACATCTCTTCAGCTTTAATAAAATTGGGGTTGGTTCTGTCTTTGGAGAATTCAATCATGATGGGGAGGTTCGTTTTAATATTATAGTAATCCTGCGCTATACTGACATCATCGCTTAGCAAATCAAAAAAAGTCTGTATTGTATTAGCTTTAAGGCTGGCTAATGTTTCTAATTGCTTTGTAGAAGTGCGCAGCAAAGCATCTCTGGCGCTAAAAAAGCTTAATATAGTCACGGATAGAATAGAAATAATAGTTATGGTCAAAAATGTAACTAATATTTTATTTTTGATATGCATAGTGTAGTTTCTTCTAAAAACAAAAAACCCAAGCCCTGCCATCAGCGATGGCAAAACTTGGGTTAAAAAATTATGGATTAAACCAGTTATCCTTGCTTGCTTGCTTGCTTAATCATTAGCCTTCCTTTTAAAAGTTGTGGATTCACGCTTTATCTAGGATCCAAACATCGAGCATAGTCTATTCCAGAAAAATGTTTATGGTGTTTCACAAGCCTCATGGACGGCCAATACATTCTCGATGTTTGTCTTAAACTCTGCGTTGACGCAGATTTTTTTATTGATTTTCAAAGGAGAATCCACGAAAAGTTTAAAATCTTCGGGGGTATTGAAAAATATCACCATTTGAGTCGCGATCACTTTGCCGGATTGAAGCCGAACAGCCTTAACATCCTCATCCCCTAAAATTTCGGCAATGGGATATTCCTTAAGAAAACGTAACTTCCCCTCTTCGAGAGCCTGAGGAATCCATTTGTTTTCTTCCAAAGCAAGGGATGAAAATATTTCCGGATTGGGAGAAATAACAACAATCTCTTTTTCCATTTTCAAGAAAGCAAATACAAATTTTAGGGCATTCACATCCTCAGCTTGAATAACAATGGTTTCGACTATTGGGAAAAGTTTAACCATTCCCTGAATATCCTTAAATCTCTTGACCCCAAAAACGCCTTCTCTTTGAACCCCTTTAATGTCAGGGAAACGATAACTAGGCGGATCGGTAATTAATAAGATATCATATTCCATGGCCTCGTTATCCTCCAAGATAAGCACTCGCTTACGCTCTTGCACTATCTTCCCTGCGGGCCCCGTAGCTTTGCTTCGCAAAGCAAGCACGGGGGTCACATGGGAATTTTCTGGCTTATCTTGTCCCCGCGTTTGTTCCGCCAAAAGCGGAACTGCGGGAATCGGAATTTTGTTTTTGGAATTCCGATGTGATAAAGCGATTTTATGCTTCTTAAAACTAATCTTAGTGATTTTTTTATCTAAAATGACCTTTACCTTATTTTTTTCATAAAAATCTTTAGGCTTACACAACACCTGACTAAGAGAGGCTTCCTTGTTAATGTACTCAAGAAAAAGATGCGGGTTGTAAGGATATTGACCGTCTAGGGCAAGAAAAGTGATTTCACTCGTCTGATCAGTTGAACGAATCTCTTCGATTGCCTTAACAACACCTTCTGTCGCGCCTAAAATGACAACTTTTTGCATAATTTAAACGCCTCCACTCCATTACGCATCAACATCACAACGGTGACAGGCCCTACCCCGCCGGGAACGGGTGTAATAAAAGAGGCTCGAGTTTGGGCCGTCTCAAACTCAACATCCCCGACAATTTTATTCTCCACGAGATTAATGCCAACATCAATAACAATGGCCCCTTTTTTAATCCATTCTCCTTTAATCAATCCCGGCTTTCCAACTGCCACAACTAAAATCTCGGCTCGAGCAACATGTTCAATAAGTTTTCCCACCTCGCTTGTGGCAATATGGCAAACCGTGACCGTGGCATATTCCCGCAGAAGAAGTAAGCTTAAAGGTTTCCCGACGATTTCACTGTGTCCGACAATCACCGCTTCCTTGCCGCGCAAATTCAGGGATGTTGAGTGGATATGTTCCATGACAGCGGCGGGCGTGCACGGAATCATTTTGGTTTCACCTAAAATCATTTTGCCGATATTCGCCACGTTAATCCCCTCTAAATCCTTGAAGGTATCAACACCATTAGCCACCTCACGGTAATTAATCTGCGCCGGCACAGGTTTGTGAATCATAATCCCATTCACTTTTGGATCCTGATTTAACTCTCTAATTTTCTCGCGAAGCATATCCTGTTTAACATCCAACGGAAGATTTAACAATTCATACTGAATCCCGATATATTCCGCCACTTTCTTTTGAGAATTGGCATAAGCGCAAGCACTTTTGTCTTGGCCAATCATCACATTAATAAGACGCGGCACATGACCTGTCTTTATTTTAAGCTCGGCCACCTCTTTTTTAAGGTTATCTTTTATCCTCTGCGCTAAAATTCTTCCATCAAGAAGATGAGCACTCATTGATTAATCTCCACATTGACCATCGCCGCTTTAAAAGCGGCTGAACAAAGTTCCACGGCAACAATAACATCACTTGCCAAATATTTATTCCCATTCTTGATTAAAAAAGGCGCCAGATTCACAGCTTCGTAACAGTATCGAGAGACCTCTAAAGGCACTTGCCGCGCTTCTCTCAAAGCCTTTTTCTTTAATTGAGGAGAACTTTTTCTTGTCTTAACTACTTTTAAATAAGCTTTCGCGTCCAAATCAACAAGTTCGCAAAGTCTTTTTCTTAACCGCTCACTTTTTCTGAGAGAATCTTTTAATCTTTGTTCAATTTGGACAGAAACACCTTTCCCTAAAGAATAATTCGCCACCATCGAAAGAAGCGCCGCTCCAGTTGCCGCTGTCAGCGCCGCCGCCGAGCCACCTCCGGGGACAGGTGTTTTCTGCGCAAGCACTTCCAGATATTGTTGAAGAGTATGATTCTTAAATAGTTTCATATGTTTGGTATGGGCATTATTATGCCTCAGTTCTTTAAGAGAATCAAGGGTGTTAAAAAGATTTTTTGGAAGAAATTTTTCCTTGTGAAACATTATTGAGCATCTGCCCCTTCGGCAGGATGTGAGGTAATTACTTAAACAAATCGGAGTGGGTGCCAGTTCGGATAAAATATATGCTGTCGCCTTCGATTTTATAAATCAAAAGCCAGTCCGGTTGAGTATGACATTCCCGGCAACCTTTATAATCGCCCTGAAGCGGATGGTCTCTATTCTTGGCAGGAAGCGGTTCTTCTTTGACCAATAGCCTGATGATATCATCTAAAAAATCAAGATTTTTGCGTCGCTTTTGCTGAAGTTTATAGTCGCGCTTAAATTGTGTAGTGTAAAACGGTTTTAGCATGCCATCACTTCTTTAAGTCTTTCAGCATATCTTCAACATTTTCGTGGGAGCGCAAATTTTTTTTCTTCTCAACATCATTCATCGCGTGTATTGTTTTTGCGTTGGGGATTTTTAAATCAAACGGCAAGCCATTTTCAATCTCAACACGGCAATAAAAAAGATTAATGGCCTCGGAAGCGGACAGTCCCAATGCCTCAAAAATCTGCTCAACCTTATTTTTTAATCTCGGCTCGGCACGAGCTCTGATCATGGCTGTTTTGCTCATTTTAGTCACCTCATTTTTTGTTAGTTCATCCATTAAAAGTGTACCCCAAATGTGCTACAATGTCAAGTTTTACTCCCCCGCGTCAAAGGCATTTTTAACGAGTTCAGTTTTATATTCACCGTTCTCCATTGGCATAACGGCCACGACATCAAAACGCGCGTTCGCGTCGTCAAGATTCTTTGCTTTCAAATAACACAACGCTGTCTGGATAAGTTTACGGCATTTATGCGGGGAAATACTTTCCAGAGGATGGCCCTCATCGGGGGAGGTTTTGGTTCTCACCTCCACGAAGCAAATCGTATCGTTGTCTTGGGCGATGATATCAATCTCCCCCAGCTTGGTTCTGTAATTACGCTCGATAATTTTATAACCTTGAGCGTTAAGGAGTTCGACAGCCTCCTGTTCCCCTCGCTTGCCTAAATTTCTTCTCTCAAAGGTCATCGGGAAGTTGTCCATTGAAAACTTTTGCGGTGAATTAAAGAAGGCCCGTGTTTCTCCATGGCCATTCGGTGTTCCCGCGTGGGATAACCCTTATGCCGTCGGAAACCATAATCGGGGAAAATTTGATCGTACATATTTAAAATTCTGTCTCTGGTGACTTTGGCCACAATAGAGGCGCAGGCAATCGATAAAATCTTAGCATCCCCGCCAATAACCGTTCGATAAGCATACGGCAAATCGGATTTAAATTGATTGCCGTCAATGAGAAGGCAAATTTGGGAGGTATTGTCTATCTGTTTTTGATCACGAGAAAATCGTAACATAAGCTGCTGGACGGCGTTAGTCATCGCCAGGAAAGTAGCCTGAAGGATATTGATTTGATCAATAACCACTTCACTCACGATCCCTACTCCGATATAAGCATTATTTAATATTTCGTGGAAGGCCTCTTGACGGTTTTCAGGCGTCATGACTTTAGAATCACGGATGGAAACTCTAAATCTTCTTTTCTTCAAAAGAACTGCGGCGGCGACAACTGGCCCGGCTAAGGGCCCACGTCCGACCTCATCAATCCCGATAACGAGTTTAAATCCTTGGGCTTGAATCTTTTGTTCAGACGCTGACAGTCGTATTCGCTGTGGGGGCATGCTGCTGTTGTTGCTGTTGTTCCTTTTTCACGCGATGCTTTTTACTAGAATCGTATCTTAAATAATAAATTTTAGCTCGATTAACTTTTCCTTTACTGACCACTTTCAGACTTTCAATCACCGGAGAACTTAATGGGAAAATCCTCTCAACGCCTTCTCCAAACGAAATTTTACGCACCGTAAATGTCCCTTTAAGCCCTCTTCCGGTTTTCCTGATCACAGTTCCTTCGAAGGGATGCAGACGAACTTTATCGGCTTCTTGAACTTTAATCCTCATCTTGATTGTATCGCCTACCTTAAATTCAGGAAGGTCTTTCCTGACATATTTCTGTTCGATATTTTTGATTGTTTCAGCAATATTCATGACCATTTTATTTCTCCTTTATGGTTCGACGCCACTCACCACCATTTCTGCTTCTACTTAAGTAAATCCGGCCTATTTTTTTTTGTTTTCAACAATGCCTGCGCATGTCGCCATGTTTTAACAGCTTCATGATGGCCAGATAATAGCACATTTGGTACTTTTTTACCACGAAAATTTTCAGGCCGCGTGTAGTGGGGATATTCCAAGAGATTCCCTTCAAAGGATTCATCCACCAGAGATTCTTGCCTGCCTAAGACCCCTGGGACAAGCCGTGTGAGGCAATCAATCAAGACCATCGCTGGGAGCTCTCCTCCCGTCAGGACATAATCACCGATAGAAATGCTTTCATCCACCAGATACTCCCGTACCCGCTCATCGACTCCTTCGTAATGGCCGCAGATAATGATTAAATTTTTTGATTTGGATAAATTTTTCGCTAAACTTTGAGTTAACGGTTTGCCTGACGGACACATTAAAATAACCTTAGCTTTTCTTTGCCCTTTTATTTTCTTGACGGCATCAAAAATTGGCTGAGGCGTCATCACCATCCCAGGGCCACCGCCAAAAGGACGATCGTCGACCTTTCGATGCTTATCTTGAGTATACTTCCTCAAATCATGCGCGTGAATAACAACTCGTTTTTTCTCCTGAGCTCTCTTAATAATGGATGTTTGTAAAAAAGGAGTAAACAATTCAGGAAAAATGGTAATAATATCAAAACGCATGTCTTATTCTCCCCTATATTTTTCCAAAAATTTCTTCTGAAATTCTTGATACTTATCTTCTTTAATGGCTTGCCTTATTTCTTTCATCAAAGTAACATAAAAATATACATTGTGGTAAGAAATTAGTTTCAATCCTAAAATTTCGTTAATATTAACCAAATGCCGAATATAGCTTCGCGAATAATTACGGCAAGAAACGCATCCGCAGGATTTATCCAAAGGACCTAAATCTTTAGAATATTCCGCGTTACGGACAACTAGCTTGCCCTCTCTGGTAAAAGCGGTGCCATTCCTGCCATATCGCGTCGGGATACAGGTATCAAACATATCCACCCCTTCTCCCACGGCTCGAACAATTTGGTCAGGCAGTCCAATCCCCATAAAATAGCGCGGCTGATTTCCGGGGAGCAGAGGCATCACCCAATCCAAGGTCTCAAACATGACATCCACTGGCTCGCCGACGCTGACGCCGCCGATCGCGTAACCATCAAAACCAATCTTTAAAATTTCTTCCGCAGACTGTTCACGCGAATCTTTAAACATGGCTCCTTGGACGATACCAAAAAGTTGCTGACAGTGCCCGTTTGATTGATTTAAAAAATATTCTTTAGAACGTTTAGCCCATTGCGTGGTCCTTTGCAAAGCCTTTTGCGCGTATTTTCGATCGCACGGATATGGCGCGCATTCATCTAAAGGCATCATAATATCCGACCCTAAAATTTTTTCAATTTTTATAACTTCTTCCGGAGTAAAAAAATGAAACGCTCCATCGATATGAGATCTAAATTGCACGCCTTCATCTGTTATTTTTCTAAATTTGGGTAAACTAAAAACTTGATATCCCCCGCTATCCGTTAAAATCGGACGTTTCCAATTCATAAATTTATGAAGCCCTCCGGAAAGAGCGATAATCTCTAATCCTGGCTTTAAAAATAAATGATACGTGTTGGACAAAACAATTGGTGTGTCAAATTCAAGAAGATCTTCCGCGGAAAGTGTCTTAACGGTCGCGTTTGTCCCCACCGGCATAAAAAAAGGAGATTCCAATATCCCGTGAGCCGTCTTTAAAAGACCCAATCGCGCTTTAGTATTCTTATCTTTTTTGATGAGCTGAAACATATTTATAAAATTAACATCGCATCGCCGTAACTGTAAAAACGATATTTAAGATCAATCGCTTCTTGGTAAGCCTGCCGCATTAATTGCACTCCCCCAAAAGCATAGACCAGCATGAGCAGGGTACTGCAGGGCAGATGAAAATTCGTAATCAGCGCATCCACTATTTGAAAAGAATATCCGGGATAAATAAAAATATTTGTGCTTCCTTTTAATTTGCCATTTAACGCAGCTGTTTCAAGCACCCGTGTACTTGTAGTTCCCACGGCAACAATCTTTCTTCCCTTATTTTTAACCTTTTGAATATTTTCCCACGCGGAAGGACTCATCGCGTATTCTTCTTCAAACATTTTGTGATCGCGAATATCCTCCGCGGCAACGGGCTTAAACGTGGCGTGATTAATATGCAAAGTAACCTTTTGAATTTCCTTCCCTTCTCTCTTCAATTGGTTTAATAATTCCTTAGTAAAATGCAATCCAGCGGTTGGAGAGGCCACCGAGCCTCGTTTCCTGGCAAAAACCGTCTGATAATCACTTCGATCCCTTTCTGTATCTTGTCTTTTGATATACGGAGGAAGCGGCATATGCCCTTCTTTTTCTAAATATTTTGTAATATCCTTCTTATTAAAACGCACAATTCTTTCTTTAAAATTGACAACTTGAGCCGTCACATTCCCTCCGTTAAAAATAATTTTTTCATTGAAGTTGAGACGCCCCAAAGGACGGATCAAGGCTTGATAACAATTGCTCTTTATTTTTTTAAGCAAAAATATTTCAACCTTTCCTTTTGTTTTTTCGCGCCGTCCCAAAAGCCTGGCTGGGACGACTTTACTGTCATTAAGAACAATGAAAGAATCCTCTGGCAAATATTTACTTAGATGAGCGAAAATATCGTGGCGAATCGTTTCATTCTTACGATCCACAATCATTAATCGCGCCTGATCTCTTTTTTCTAACGCGTATTGGGCGATTAATTCTTTCGGTAATATGTAAAAAAAATCTTGGAGTTTCATGGGAAATCAATCTAACGTTTTAACAGACACAACTTCTGTCCCCGGATAATAATATTGCAATATCTCTTTATATTTGTAACGCTCCGAAGCCATGCCATACGCCCCCCATTGACACATCCCGACTCCATGCCCCCACCCCCTGCCGAGAAGATCGAAAAAATATCCTTTCATCACGATGTCGTAATAACTGCTCTTAAATTCATTGGGCCCAATCATATTACGAAATTCTTTTCCTGAGATGATTTTCATCTTCCCATCACGTCCGATAATTTGCACCTTCCTCACTCGGCCGCTGTCACTTCGCTCAAAAACCTTTATTTCTTTGATTAGACCTAAGGAATAGCCGTGTTTATTTAATTGATCCTGAATAATTTTTAATTGGAAATTTTTCTTCCATTCGTAATGAGGCGAATTTTTACAAAACGGACAAATGACACCTTCAAGCGATTTAAGCTGATGATTCCATAGCTCACTGGCATTCTCCGTATGACCTCCACACGTCGAATGAAAATAAGCGGGCAAAATTTCCCCTTCAAAAATGAGAACCTCTCCTCTTGTTCTATCCGCGGCAATATTGGTGCGGTAACGCTCGGCTGAACGGCCGCCGTAAACTTGAGAATAAATATCACTGGTCACATCAAATTCTCCACGTTCATTAACTTGGGCCTGATACAAGGCATAACTGCGAGCGGCAACCGCCTGAGCTTTGATCGCCTCAAGCGGCCAACGATGGGAAACCTCGTGGTACAGCACTCCTTTGATGTAGGCTTCCAATTCTATGGAATTAACCACTAAAAATTGATTTTGTTTCGTAAGAATAATGTCAATCATCCCCCTGTATCTAGCCGAACGACCATTTCGTTTGATAGTAACATCATTTTTCGCCTTAATTTGAATACGCCGATAAGGATACGCTATTTCTCCTATCTTTATTCCATTATTCTCCATACTGACCTTGGTTAAAGGCATCCGGCGGCCTATCTCCAATTCTATCTCGCTTAAAGGATTCCAAATCTCAAAATGGCCTCGAATGGCCATCATCAATTCTTTTTCATTCTGGGCAATCGCCACACGGATAAACCTCTCTTCCTTTGAAGAAGCACAAACATTTTCTTCAAAAATATTGAGAAACAATAGGGCGCAGGAAAGAAAAAGAATTAAATTCTTCATCATTGATTTTTAAAATAGGGTTAAACTTATAATTGCGCTAATGAGCAGACAGGGCGGGCAAAAAAGCGCGGACATGCTTAATGGAATGTTCCGTAAGCTCTCTGCCGCGAGGACTGCGTTTTAAAAAACCAATTTTCAATAAATAGGGTTCAATGACATCTTCAATTGTATCAATCTCTTCATTGAGCGTGGCCGCCAATGTCTCAACACCGACAGGTCCTCCCTTGTAATGCTCATAAATAACTTTTAAGAACCGACGGTCGATATCATCCAAGCCTATTTCATCAATTCTTAAAGTCCGCATCGCTTCAACAACCAGATCTTTGGTTATCTCACTTTTCGAGGTTTTCACTTGGACATAATCCCGAACTCGCCGTAAAAGACGGTTTGTGATGCGAGGCGTGCCGCGTGAACGGCGGGCAATCTCTAAGGCGGCTTGCTCGTCAATAATCACGTTAAGTTTTCGCGACGATTGGACAACGACCAAAGATAAATCTTCGGGGTTGTAAAAATCCAAATGATGAAAAATGCCAAAACGATCTCTGAGAGGAGAAGAAAGCAATCCGCTTCGCGTTGTCGCGCCAATCAGCGTAAATGGTTTCAAATTAAAATTGATTGTCTTAGCATACGGCCCTTTATCAACCACAAAATCAATCTTAAAATTTTCCATCGCTGGATACAAAAATTCTTCCACCACTTTTGACAAACGATGAATTTCATCAATGAATAAAATATCTCCGCGCTCTAAATTAGTCAAAATTCCGATTAAGTCTCCCGCTCGCCCAATGGCCGGCCCGGAAGTAATCGTAATGCGCGCTCCCATTTCATGGGCGACGATATTCGCGAGTGACGTCTTGCCCAGTCCCGGCGGCCCAGAAAAAAGCATATGTTCAATGGGCTCCTTACGCGCCCTAGCGGCCTGGAGGGAAACTCTTAAACTTCCCACTAACTCCTTCTGACCGATAAATTCGTTTAATTGCGAAGGACGTAAAGATAAACTGTAGATACTGTCTTCTTCTGTTTCTTGATTAAAAACAATTTTTCTGTGTTCTTCCATACGTCAGAGTCTCAAAATAATCTTAGGGTAGAAGGTAAGTCATGAGGCGAATTGGACGCAGCCCGTAGGGACCGTCCTCTGAAGCCGAATGGCTTATCTTCTACCCTAATTATTACCGCCTGTTGGAGGAATGATATTTTCCGTATTTCGGATGATTTCAATCTCTCCAAAAAGTTTTTTCTGAACAACCTTAATTTCCTTTAAACGAATAAGCTCAAGAACCGCTAGGAAAGTGACAATAACCTCCACCTTCGTTTTCGCTTGCGCGAATAAATCTTTAAGGATAATGGTTGCTTCATTCAAAATCCTGTGCAATATTTCATGAATTTTTTGTTCTACCGTAAATTCTTCTTTAATAATCTCGTGGATAACCTCTTCGGGCGCTCTTTTCAGGGCTTCCGAAAGGGCGTTGATGAGATCAAATAAACTCGCCTCAAAATAAACTTCCTTGGCTTCTTCCTTTAATTGACGCGTCAGCTCTTCATCGACACCCCTGGGGAAAAGATCAAGCCGCTCTGTTTCTTTGTTTTTAAGCGCTTCGGCGATTTCTTTAAATTGTTTATACTCTAAAAGCCGTTTGGCCAATTCGTCGCGGGGATCCATTTGTTCTTCTTTTTGGGCTTCTGGATCCGGAGGAAGAAGCATGCGCGATTTAATTTGCATCAACGTCGCGGCCATGACCAGGAAATCCCCGACAACATCTAAATCTAACATTTTCATCATCTCAATATATTGAAGATATTGTTCAGTGACTTGGGCAATCGGAATATCGGCAATATCAATATCATCTTTCCGAATAAGATACAGAAGAAGATCCAGCGGCCCTTCGAAAATTTCTAATTTGAGTTTATAACTCATTTCCTTTCCTTTCCAAAAATGACTTCCCTGACCTCTTTCATCGTTTCTTGAGCGATTTGACTGGCTTGCTTGCGGCCATTTTCCAAGATGTCTTGAATATATTTTTTATTTGATTCTAATTTTCTTCTTTTTTCACGGATAGGTTTTAAATAATCGATTAATCTTTCCGCTAAAATCATTTTACAATCCGTACATCCTTTTTGAGCTTGACTGCACCACTCGTGGGCCTCTTTCATTTTTGAAGGATAAAAAAGTTTGTAGTAACTATAAACATTACATTCATCAGGGTGTCCCAAATCCGTCATCTTAATTCGTTTAGGATCCGTGAACATACTCTTAGCTTTGCGTTTGATTTCTTCCTCGGAATTCGAAAGATTAATCGCGTTCTGATAACTTTTACTCATTTTGCGTCTGTCAATCCCTAACAGACGCGGTGTCTCCGTCAAAATAGCTTCACAATCATGGAAAAAATTCGTTTTATAAATATGATTAAACCGTCGAGAAAGTTCACGCGTCAATTCAAGATGGGGCATCTGGTCTTCGCCAATAGGGACATAGTGCGCCTTGTAAAGCAAGATATCCGCCGCTTGGAGAACGGGATAACCTAAAAATCCGTGCGTCTGCAAATCTCTAGTTTTAATTTCTCGCAACTGTTCTTTGTACGTGGGATTACGTTCAAGCCAGCCTAAAGGAGTGATACAGGAAAAAATCATCTGCAGCTCTAAATGCTCAGGGACTTGGGATTGGACAAAAATGATACTTTTTTCGGGATCTATGCCGCAGGCCATCCAGTCGATCGCCATTTCCAAAATATAATTTGGGATACTTTCGGCTTGTTCATATTCGCCCATGAAGGCGTGCCAATCGACAATGGAAAAAATACACCTGTGTTTTTCCTGGAGTTCAAGCCAATTTTTTAGCGCCCCCACCAAATGCCCTAAATGCAATTTGCCCGTGGGCCGCATTCCGCTAAAGACAGTTTTAGTCATGATATAAAGAGAAGAATTTTACAATTTCTGGGCGATGGATTCTAACTCGTAGGCTTCGATGATGTCTCCGGGCTCGTACTTGTCAAAGCCTGATACGCCAATGCCGCATTCCATTCCTTCACTCACCTCTCGCACATCATCCTTAAATCGTTTCAGAGAGGCAATGATGCCTGTGTGAACGATCGCGTCGTTACGGAGGATATCCGCGTGGGCTTTGCGCAAGAGGCGGCCTTTGAGCACGTAACAGCCGGCGATTATTCCTGATTTAGATAATTTAAAAACCTGGCGGATTTCAATACGGCTTAAGATTTTTCTGCGGACCTTCGGATCCAAAAGACCTTCTAAAGCGTTCTTCATGTCGTTAACGGCATCGTAGATAATCCGATATTGACGGATATCCACGGGCTTTTTCTCGAGTTCCTCTTTGGCTTTCGAACTAATCTCCACGTGAAAAGCAATAATAATCGCCTTCGAGACAGAGGCCAAAAGAACATCAGAGGCGTTGACATCACCCACGCCGCAATGAATAAAATTTAATTTAATTTTATCGCTTGGTATTTTTCCCAAAGTGTCTTTAAGCGCTTCAACTGAACCTTGCACGTCCGCCTTAGTAATGACATTAAGTTCTTTTATGACACCTTTCTCAATCTGGGAATGCAACTCTTCCAATGTAATTTTTTGGACCGGACGCAATTTTTCATTTTTCATCTGTTCAAACCGTTTCTCACAGATTTCCTTAGCTAACTTTTCATCTTCCATCACATAAAAAAGCTCACCGGCTTCAGGAACCTGCGAAAGACCCAATACCTCGACGGGCATCGAAGGACCCGCTTCTTTTAATGAATCGCCATGGTCATCAAACATCGCTTTCACTTTTCCAAATAAATGCCCGACGATAATCATGTCTCCTTCTCTTAAAATACCACTCTGAACAATAAGCGTGCTGACCGATCCTTTCCCCTTGCTTAAATGCGCCTCCACGACAATTCCCGAAGCCTTCTTTTCGTAATTAGCCTTTAACTCCAGGAGTTCAGCTTCCAGTAGAATCATTTCAAGCAGAGTATCCATTCCCTGACCAGTTAAAGCTGAAACCGACACCACAACGGTTTTTCCTCCCCAATCTTCCGGCATAAGGTCAATTTCCGTAAGCTGCTTCTTGACTCGATCGGCATTAGCATTCCTGTGATCAATTTTATTCAAAGCGACAACGATGGGGACTTGAGCGGCCCTGGCATGATCAATGGCTTCCAAGGTCTGCGGCATGATCCCTTCATCGGCGGCAATAACCAAAACTACAATATCAGTAATGTGAGCTCCTCGAGCACGCATGGCCGTAAAGGCTTCGTGGCCCGGCGTATCTAAAAACGTAATCTTCCCATTCTTTAAATTCACTGAGTAAGCGCCGATATGCTGGGTAATACCCCCATGCTCCCTATCAGCCACATGGCTGCTTCTAATTTTATCCAATAAACTTGTTTTCCCGTGATCAACGTGTCCCATAAAAGTTACAACAGGAGCCCGCTGTTTTAAAGATTTTTTATCTGTCCCTTGCTGTTCATGCAAGGCGACCAATTGCTCTTCCTCTGTTTTAACTTTAGCTAAACTGAATCCAAAATGACGCAGTAAATTTTTTACAATATCTTCATCCAAGGCCTGATTAATATGCGCCATGATCCCCATTTTCATTAATTGTGTTAAAACGACACTCGGCTTTTGCTGAATCTTAACGCTAAAATCTTTAACCGTGACAGGAAGTCCTATTTCTAGCCTGGGAAGAGTCTCTTTTTCTTCTTCGATTTCCTTGGCTTCTTTTTCCGCTTTAACAGAGTCCATGGCGGGAGAAACAGCTTCCGTTAAAACAGGAGATGTCTGTGGAGCTGATTCACCGGCTGGGGTAATTGGTACTTGCCCTATTCCTTCGGCAATAGTTTCAGTCGATAACCCTACGCCTAAACCTCTATCTTCCCTGGAGAATAATTGTGTTTTTCTTTTTTTACGAGCTAACGGTTTTAAAGTAAAAAGGGGTTCTTTGCTCATCCTAATCTGCGCCTTAGTTACGGCTTCACCGGCAGAAGGTTTGGCTTTGGCAAATATTTTTATCTTCTTGGGAGAGTCTTTTTCTTTTGTTTTTACTCCTTTAGTTTGCTCTGCCTTCGATTTCGCGGATATCACTTTCCCATTTTTTTCAGGCTGTTTCTTGACTTCTTTAACCTGCACCTCTTTAACCTTTTCTTTCGATTCCTGCTTCGGCTTGACTTCTTCTTTTTTAGGCAAAATTTTTCCCTTACCAAATTCACTTTTTAAAACAGAAATGACAGCGCCGCTAAGCTCCTGTTTGCTGTCTTTGGCTTTCAATCTTAAAGACTTTAAGGTCTTTAAAATAATTTCATTTGTCGTGTTTAATGCTTTAGCTAATTCCGCAACCTGCATAAATTATCCTTTTATATTTTTCTTTAATAAACCCTTAGCTTCCTCGATCATTTTCTTAGCTTTGATTTTACCCAACCCCTTTACTTTTGTCAAATCATCTACGCCCGCTTGAGCGATTTTTTCTAAACTTTCGAGGCCGGCATTTTTTAATTCTACCATCAATTTATCCCCGACCCCAGATAAATCGGCGATACTTGGCGCGTGCTTTTGTTCTTTAGACGCAGACTCTGCCGTCGCTTTTTGCTGCCCTTCCTGGTTTTCTAATTGTTTTTGAAGCTGCTGCCATTGGTCAAAGGAAAAAATATTTAATTCCCAGCCAACAAGCTGACCGGCTAAACGCACATTCTGTCCGTGTTTTCCAATAGCTAACGACAGCTGATCATCGGCCACGATGATATTGGCTTTTTTCCCTGTATAATCTAACTGAATCTGGGAAATTTCAGCCGGAGAAAGTGCCGCTTGAATATATTCTTTGATGTCTTCTGAATAACGCACAATATCCACCTTCTCTCCTTGGAGTTCGGAAACAATATTTTTAACTCGCGCGCCTCTCATCCCGACGCAGGCTCCCACGCAATCAACTTTTTCATCTTTAGAGTAGACCGCAATTTTTGTCCGCTCACCGACGTCTCTCGCGATTGATTTAACTTCAACGATTCCCTCGTAAATTTCAGGGACCTCTAATTCAAAAAGACGTTTGACAAAATTGGAATTAGTCCTCGACAAAACAATCTGCGGACCTCTGTTCTCTTTCTTTACCTCTAGAAGATAAGCGCGAATCCTATCTCCTTGACGAAATTCCTCTTTAGAGGATTGTTCTCGTTTGGGGATAAAGGCTTCTGTTTTTCCCAAATCAATAATAATATTGCCTTTCTCAAAACGGTAGACATTCCCGCTGATGATCTGCCCTAACCGTGCTTGGTATTCATTAAACACAACATCTTTTTCCGCTTCACGAATTTTTTGAATAACAACTTGTTTGGCTGTTTGAGCCGCGATACGGCCAAATTCATTAGAACGAATCTCTTGTTCTCCGGAATAAGCAATCAGCTTGCCGGTTTTTCGATTTAAAACAACGCGAACTTCCTGATTTTTATCGACTGTCCACAATTTCCGGGCGGCTGAGCCCACAGCGGCTTCAACGGCTTGGATAAGAATATCTTTATTAATTCCCTTATCCCGCTCTAATTGTTCTAGTATCGTTAATAACTCTACATTTTCCATAATCAATTCCTTCCTTATTCAATCACTTGTCTTGCTAAGGCAATTTTTTCCATGGGTATAGCAATAAAATTTTCATCTCGATTAATAATCACTTGGTTATTAAGAATTTCACGAACCTGCCCCTCATATTCGATTCTATTTTCAAGCGGCTCCGCAAGATGGATTCTTACGTGGCGGCCAACGTTCCTTGAAAAATCTTTCCCCGTTTTGAGCGGGCGGTCTACCCCAGGGGAGGAAACCTCTAAATTGTATTCATCCAACAAAATACCTTCCGCGTCTATTTTCTCACAGATCTTTCGATTGAGCGTAGCGCATTCATCCATTGTAATTCCACCCATCGGTCTGTCGGCCAAAATCTGAATAGCCACGATCCTTCCCATCCGTCGGATTCTTAGCTCAATAAGCTCCAGATGAAACTCTTCGAGGAAAGGCAATAAAATATTCCTAATTTTTTCTATTAATTCTTCAAACATAAATTTACCTAAATAGGACTTTTGTGTTTGCCTGCCAAGCGAACTTGAAACCAGTTCTACTCCAATATTATCTAGAAAAGAACGTTTCGTGTGAGCAGGCAGGCAAACACGAAAGTTATCTTAAATTAAGCAATTCCTGCAATTTCTCTTTAACCTTATCTTTGGCCAGAGTTAATACTTCGTTAGTTTTTCTGATTTTAATCTCCACGCTACCTTCTTTAAGATAACGATTGCCTATATTAATCCGCAAAGGAATACCAATTAAATCAGCGTCATTGAATTTGTATCCGGCACTTTCTTGACGATCATCCAAAAGAACTTCTACCCCGGAGGAGGTTAAATCTGAATATAATTGCTTGGCATAATTCATAATCGAGCCGTCCTCTCCCGCCCCTGAAAGGACAAGGATTTCCACCGCGAAAGGAGCGACTTCTTTAGGCCAAATAATTCCTTTTTCATCGTTATTTTTTTCTATAATCGCCGCGATCAGACGGCTGACCCCGATACCATAACAGCCCATCATGATTGGTTTTTGTTTCCCATCAGCATCTAAAAAAGAAGCCCCTTGCGCTTGACTATATTTTGTTCCCAGTTGAAAAACATGCCCTAATTCAATAGCCACTTCCTTGCGCAACTTTTCTTTTCCGCATTGGGAACAGACTTCTCCAGCTCCTCGGTCATCCTTCATTCTTTTCTTAAAGTGACAAGAAGGACAAATAAGGATGGCATCTTCACCGATGGGAGCGACCACCAAAAACTCGTGAGAAATATCACCTCCCATGGCTCCGGAATCCGCCTCTAGAATGACCGTCTCCAAACCACACCGTTTAAAAATTCGTGTATACGCCTCATACATCAACTGATAATTTTTCTTTAATCCCTCTTGGTCGCGGTCAAAGCTGTAAGCATCCTTCATCATAAATTCACAGGCACGCACAATGCCGAAACGCGTACGCAATTCATCGCGAAATTTCGTTTGGATCTGATACAAAACAATCGGCAATTGCCGATAAGATTGAACAAAATCTTTGACTAAATCGGTAACCACTTCTTCATGCGTTGGGCCAAGGCACATTTCCCGACCGCGGCAATCCTTAAACGTAATCATCACATCCTTCAAAATTTGATCCCGCCCTGTCTTTTTCCATAATTCTAGAGGCTGCAACGTGGGCATCAATAATTCTTGAGCGCCAGAAGCATTCATCTCCTCGCGGATAATCCCTTCCATTTTCCTTAACACTCTTAGCCCTAAGGGTAAATAGGAATACACGCCTGAGGTTAACATATGCACAAGCCCAGCCCTTAACAGGAGCTGATGGCTAAGTGCCTCTGTGCCTAGGGGAACCTCTTTCAAAGTTGGAATAAAATATTTTGACCAATACATTAGTTTGTCATCTCATTAATGAGCTTTACTTATCCAATTGGTTCAGAGAAGCTCATTAATAGGTGAATTATTATCAAAAAATCCATCCGGCAATTTCACCATGCGTTTTTCAAATTTTTTATAAAAGGATGGCTTTCTCTTATCCATTGCCCATTCACCCAGAATCTCCCCTTTGTCTGTCACCGCTTTCTGCTTAAAATCGAAAATATTCCTCAATGTTGCCTTAGCTGTTTTAGGATCATAAATGATATCTGTGACGGCCGTTACCCGACGTTTTCCATCCATAAATAGTTCGATATGAACAATAAGATCAATGGCTCTGGCGACCTGTTTTTGGATCTCTTCAGTACTTAACCGAATGCCGGTCATGAGCATCATGGTGACCATTCGATTAAAACAATCTTGCGGCGACTCCGCGTGGACAATAGCCAAAGAACCACTGTGCCCGCTACTGATAGACTGAATCAAATCCAACATTTCTTCGCCACGAATTTCCCCGATAATAATGCGGTCAGGCCGCATGCGCAGAGAATTGACAAAAAGTTCACGTAAAGTGATTTCTCCCTTTCCTTCGATATTCGAGGGCTTTGCGCTTAAAGAAACCACGTGTTTCTGCAAAAGTCTCAATTCCGGCGTATCTTCGATGGTAATAATGCGTTCTTCCGATGGAAGATGTTTTGAAAAAACATTTAAAGCTGTTGTTTTTCCGGCGCCGGTCGAACCACAAAAAATCACGTTCAGCTTTGCCTTCATCCCAGCAATTAAAAGAGCGGCTATTTGTTTGTCCAACATCCCCAATTTGATCAAATCATCAACCGTGTTGATCTCCTCGCTAAATTTACGAATAGTCATTACCGGCCCAACGAGAGAACATGGCGGCAATATCACATTCACCCGAGAACCATCGCTCAAAGAAAAATCTACATACGGAGACGACTCATCGACACGCTTATTCGTCCCTGAGGCTGCTAAAATTTTCTGAATGGTATGCAAAAACTGTCGATTATTTTCAAACTTTATATCGGTCAAAATCATTTTCCCACTACGCTGGATATAAACTTGATGACAACCATTAACCATAATTTCTGAAATACTTTTGTCTTCCATCAAAGGCCGCAATGGTCCCATGCTCAAAAGCGCGCTCACTAAATCACGAATAATAATCATCCGTTGATCCACGGTGATCTCCAAGCGATTTTGAACGCACAAATCTTGGATGGCTTGATCAACAAAACTTCTTAATTGATCTTCGTTTAAACTATCCTTGATCCTTAAGAAATCTGTTTCTTTAATTAAGTAGCGATGAACTTTTTCTCTAATCTCTTCATTGATCATCATAGTTTCATCCTCTTATTCATTATTTGAAGAAAAAATGGTTGATTTTTTCAATCCATCCGAACCTTTCAAAATCACTGTAAAAAACAAATAACGCCAATAAAATAATCAAACCAAATCCTGCCCGCGCGATATATTCATCCGCTTTGGGAGATAAAGATTTCCCCCTTAATTTTTCTATGCCTAAGAAAAATAAATGTCCTCCGTCTAAAGGAATCACGGGAAGAAGATTAAAAATGGCTAAACTAGCGCTAATGACCCCCATGATAAACAGCAAATGAGTGAATCCCATTTCCGCGGCCGATTTAATAATAAAAAATATCCCAATAGGGCCGGTCATCGATTCTTTCGCTGGCATGGCCCCCGTCAGCATAAAGTAAAGAGATTTATACGTGAGAGTCGTAATTTCTGTCAATTTTCCGGCCGCTTTAAGAAGAGACGTCCCAAAATTATATTTTAACGTCACAATCTCTTCGCTGGGACGAATACCGACCACGCGGACTTCCTTGACCTGTCCAAAGATATTTTTAAGACGATCCACGCGGGCAGAAACATTTTTTGTTATCTCTTGCCCTTCCCTTAAAAAAGTTAATTGGATCTGCTCTGTTTTTGATTGAGAAATATTTTTTTGCAAATCAGTCCAATTCTCAATTTTCTGATCATTGACACGCGTCACCTGATCTCCTATTCTTAACCCCGCAACGGCCCCGGGGTAATCCTCGATCAGAGTTCCTATCTTCGAGGACAAATCAGGATATCCCAACATAAAAACAAAAACTAAACTCACATAAGCTAAAATAAAATTCACCACGGGCCCATTGAGGACAATAAGCGCTCGCTTGCCCGGGGACTTAGAATAGAATTCATCGGGTTCACCTTTACATTCCGCGCGATCATCACCGGCCATCTTGACGTATCCGCCTAAAGGAATAAGGCAAATCATAAATTCCGTATGATTAATGATTTTAGAATATAATTTAGGGCCAAACCCTAAAGAGAATCTCTGGACCCTCACTCCTAATCGCTTCGCCGTGATGAAATGTCCCCACTCATGAACAACAATCAAAACGCTTAAAACTCCCACAAAAATAAAAATACTTTTGAGATGAATGAATAGATGTTCCATTTAATTTATCCTTTTGGCTTCTTCGCGAGCCCACTGATCGGCCTCTAAAATTTCTTTGAGGCTTGGATTCGCTATTGTCCTATGTTTTCTAACGACCCTCTCCACTGTTTCGTAAATCTTCGTAAAAATAATTTCTCCCTTAAGAAAAGACTCTACGGCTTCTTCATCTGCCGCGTTAAGAACGCTTGGAAGCGTTCCCCCTTCTTGAGCCACTTGAATCGCCAGCGCCAAAGAAGGAAATTTGTTGTAATCTGGTTTTAAAAAAGTTAAATTTTTTAACTGAAAAAAATTGATCGGTTTTAAAGGCGAACCCCAACGTTTTGGATATGTCAAAGCATACTGAATAGGAATCCGCATATCCGCGATCCCCATCTGAGCCATCACAGAACCGTCTATAAATTCCACCATCGAATGAATAACCGCTTGCGGGTGGATAACAACCTCAATTTGGTTGACGTTCAAAGAAAAAAGATGCCTTGCTTCTATCACCTCAAAACCTTTATTCATGAGCGTGGCAGAATCAACGGTAATCTTCTTGCCCATCTTCCAACGAGGATGCTTCAAAATTTCTTTTCTAGATAATCGATCAAATTTTTCTTTGGGGGTTTTAAATAATCTTCCCCCGGAAGCCGTTAAATAAACTTTTTTTAGCTCACACCGATTCGAACCATTTAAGCACTGAAAAATAGCACTTTGCTCACTGTCAATGGGAATAATGTTCGCGTTGTACCTTCTAGCCTCAGCCATAATAATGTCCCCAGCGATCACTAAGGCTTCTTTATTGGCCGGGGCTACCGTCTTCCCGCAACGGATGGCGCTTAAAAAAGGCTTTAAGGCAACGCTTCCTCTGGTCGCGATAACAACAACATCCACGCAAGTTTCTTTAAAAATAGAGTCTAATTCATTTTCAACATCAAAAATTCTAAACTTTTTAGCATTTAACTTCTTTTGAAAATAAGGAATATGTTCTTTATTGATCGCTACATATTTGGGCTTAAAATACCTTATTTGTTCTTCTAATAATTTGACATTATTGTACGCTGTTAAACCAACGACCGAAAAATCTTTGGGGAAACAGGCAATCACTTTTAACGTATTGATGCCAATCGATCCCGTTGAACCAAGAATAAAAATCCTTTTTCCTCTCATGCGCGTCTCTTTAAAACAGAAAACTGTTTACATGCCCCGCAACATTGAACTCATGTAGAAATAAAATGTAGGCGCCGTAAACAACACACTGTCAATACAGTCTAATACCCCGCCTAGAGCTGGGGGGAATTTTCCCGAATCCTTAACGTTACAATCTCTTTTTATAAGTGATTCCGACAAATCTCCCAATTGGCCGATTCCTCCAAAAAAAGCGCCCAAGAAAATAACATGCCACAAGGGGAAGTCAACTCCCGCTGGCAATAATGATTGCCCTAAAACGGCCGATAAAATACTAAAAGCGAGACTACCCGCGCCTCCCTCGAGAGTTTTGTGAGGACTCACCCGAGGAAGCAACAGATGCTTCCCAAATCGGCTGCCGACTAAAAGAGCGCCAATGTCTCCGGATTTGGTAACTAAAATAATAAATGCCAACAGCTTAACACCATCCATGCCTGGAATCAGTAACCTTATTTTAATAAGGAAACTTAAAAACCAAGAAACATAGAGGATCCCGAAGAGTGTAGTCGAGATACCCACAATCGCGTTGGTATTGTCACGACGGACAAATTGCAAAATAAAAATTAAAAGAAGAAGCAGGACAATAAACAATAATTCCCAATTTTTGGTCAATTCAAACTCAAGAAAGATAGATAACGGAATAAGAATACCGATGATAATTCCCGTGTAACTATAAATGGGAATCCCCTTCTTTTTTATCAAAGAAAAAAATTCATAAAGGCCGCCTATGGTTAAAGCCAATAAGACAATCCTAAAAATCCACAAATTAACAATGGCCGCGCTCGTGACTAAAATCATCGCTGTAGCGCTCATCAAGCGTTCTTTACTCATTTAAACACCCCCATAACGCCGCTCTCTTGATTGGTAAGTTTCAATGGCTTTTTTAAACTCATCCCCATCAAAATCCGGCCACAACTTATCGGTAAAATAAAATTCAGCGTAAGACAACTGCCATAAAAGAAAATTGCTGATCCTCTGCTCTCCGGAGGTTCGGATCAAAAGATCAGGATCCGGCAAATCTTTGGTGTATAAAGCCTCATCCATCGTCTTTTCAGTAATGCCGTCTACCCTTAATTGATCCGCCTTAACCTCTCGCGCGATTCTTTTAACGGCATCAATAATTTCTGTCCGGGCGCCATAATCAAATGCCAAGTTAACAATTAATCCCGTATTATTTTTAGTTTCATCCGCGACTCTTGCAATAGTTTTTAAAACAGCCTGCGGGATCCGATCTTGACGTCCGATCGTCTGAAATTTAATGTTATGCTTCTTTAACATCGGAAGTTTTCTCTTTAAAACTGTCGACAAAGTGTTCATCAAAAGAGAAATTTCTCCCTTGGGTCGACTCCAATTCTCCGTCGAAAAAGTGTACAAAGTTAAAACATGGATTCCCAACCGCCGCGCTGTCTCAACAATCTCTTCGACCCGTTTAACTCCCTCCAAATGCCCTTGAGTCCGAGGCAAACCTTTCCTTTTTGCCCATCGGCCGTTACCATCCATAATAATAGCCACATGCACCGGTAAATGATTATTTTTTATTTCGCCATCATCACTTCTCATGAGTCTTGCAAATAAAATGGGGGATGATTGACTTATCCCCCATATCGTAAAACTAACTCCGAAAACTCGCTTCCCTAAATTTTATCATCACTTGCATCGGGAAGAACGGAACTGCTCATATCCTCTGAAAGGATATTTTTTTCTAATTCCTTAATCTTACCTTCAAGCGTTTCTTTGATTTCTAAAGTTTTTTCCAATTTTCCCTTCAAATCTGAATTATCCGCCGCTTTTTGCTCCAACAATTTTTCGACATTACTATTTTTATTTTTAATTTTGACTATTTGATCTTCCAGGGAATTTATTTTACCATTGGCTTTCTCTAAATTTTCTTCCGTCACCATTCTTAAGTAACGCTCTTGCGTCAAATCTTCTTGATGGCGAGAAGCATTCTGATTAAAACAAACAGCTAAAGCCACAGCGACTATAAAAGCTGGTATGAGGATAATAAATAATTTTTTCACCTTAAATCACCCTCTTCCTTAATTTATCGTCCTTCTTTATCCGCCTTAGGCAAAATAACAATTTCTACTCTGCGATTTTTTTGCCTTCCTTCTTTCGCGTCGTTGGAATCAACCGGACGATACTCCCCGTATCCCGTGGCCGACAAACGGTCTGCCGAGACACCCTGCTTTTCAATGAGACAGTGTAATACGCTTAAAGCGCGTGTTGTCGACAATTCCCAATTGGATTTCCAGCCAGAATGCTTAATAGGGACATTATCCGTATGCCCTTCAATACCAATGGATAGGTCTTTAACTGTCGTATTAATAACTCCCGCCACCTTTCCTAACTTCTCCAGGGAATCTAAACGCAAATCCGCTTTTCCCGAATCAAATAAAACCTCGGAGACAAAAGTAATGACAAGGCCTCGCTCAAGCATCTCAACCTTGACCTCTTTGTCATTAATTTCTTGAGAAAGTCTGTCCTCTAATTCTTTTTTCGCCCTCTCCAATTCGCTTAGTTCACTCTTTAATTCCGTGATTTTTTGGATATCTTCCCGCCGGCCTTTTTGAAAAATAATCGTGCATCCACTTAAAGTTATAATGACGACTCCCAAAAAAGTTACACCAAAAAACAATTTTGAAAAATTACGCATATTTCCTCCTTTTATGGTTCGACCAACACTAACATAGCTCCTATTTAAAGTCAAGTTTTTTCTGGCAAAATAGGCCTCGCTTTCCGCCCCTGGCGCGCGTTCGGCTTGCCTGCGGTAGGCAGGCGCTATTTTATCGAATAACAATTTGGTCTCTTTGGGTCCCGTTGGAGATATATTTTACCCCAACCTTAAGAAGTTTTTCAAGGTATTCAATATAAATTCTCGCGTTCTTAGGTAAATTTTTATAAACACGAATACCCGTTGTTGGAGTCTGCCATCCGGAGAGCTCTTCATAAACAGGTTCAGCTTGACTTAAAATTTCAAAATCCATTGGAAAATTTTTATAGAGCTTACCCTTGAAGCGATATTCCACGCATACTTTTATCTTTTCAAGTTCATCTAAAACATCCAATTTCATAATGGCAAGCTCAGAGGCTCCATTAATCACAACCGCGTATCGTACCAAAACGCTGTCAAACCATCCACAACGCCGAGGTCTTCCGGTTGTCGATCCAAACTCTTTACCCTTTTTACGAATTTCCTCTTTTAAACCGGTCGAAAATTCCGTTGGGAATGGCCCTTCTCCGACACGCGTTGAATACGCCTTAACGCAGGCAATAACTTTGTCGATTTTCATCGGAGGAACGCCGGTTCCAGAAGAGATCCCTCCTGCCGTGGAATTAGAAGAAGTCACAAAAGGATACGTTCCAAAATCAATATCAAGAAATGTTCCTTGCGCTCCCTCAAAAAGGATGGATTCCTTTTCTTCAATAGCTTCATTAAGATACAGGGCTGTATCGCATATATATGGCTTTAATTTCTTCCCATAGTTTAAATATTCCTCGTAGATTTCAGAGAAACGAAATTTTGGGGCATTAAACGCCTTTTTAAAAATCTCATTTTTTTCTCTTAAATTATCTTCTATTTTTGCCTTAAAAATCCGCGGGTTAAGCAAATCAATCATCCGAATGCCGCAGCGGCTTACTTTATCAGAATAACAAGGACCAATGCCGCGTCCCGTCGTTCCAATCTTATTTTTTCTTTTGGACTCCCTTAGGCCGTCCAAGATACGATGATAGGGCATGACGACATGGCAAAGCCCTGAAATCTTAAAAAATTTGGCAGATATTTTTATCCCTTTTTTCTCTAGATTTTCAATCTCTTCCAAAAGTGCTTTAGGGTCAACAACGACGCCATTGCCAATAACACAGACCTTTCCCTTGTGAAGGATTGCCGACGGAAGAAGATGAAAAATATATTCCCTGCCATCCACAACAACTGTATGTCCGGCATTGTTCCCCCCCTGATAACGAACAGTAATATCCGTTTTTTGGGAAAGGATATCAATCAGCTTTCCCTTGCCTTCATCACCCCATTGAGCTCCAATAACGGCTATGTTCATTGATTCACCAAAAATTATTTAATAGATAAATATATTAAGCTAATAGCCATAGAAAAATAAACTGACGAAATGATAATTTTAACACAAGGAACGGCCCGCACAAGAAAATTATTTAACCATTGAGAAGAAATAAGCATCCAAACAGCCAGCCAAACAATGAATAAAGGAAATACAAAACCGATGCTATACCAAATAAAAGATAAACCAGCCAATAAACTATCGGATCGCGAAACCCAATAAAAAAACATCAGAAACATGTAGTAATCCTGAGGCCAAATTGAACTAAAAAAGGTTAAAAGAAACCCAAGAACTATGGCACCGACCATGATACAACTTATTCTTTTTTTATCAAGAGTCTCTTCTTTTTTAAAAAGGCACGGCCAAAGAGGAGAACAGTCTTTTTCTTGATTTTTCTGTAGTTTACATTGTCGCCATCCTCTAAAAAGAGAATTTCCGACCAATAAAAAGATAACAGCGATGACCAAATAAAATATCCGGGAAAGAATAACAATAAAAGCATGTTTAAATAAAGAATCAAATATCCCAAAGGACAACAACAACGTGGTCGCTAAAGCTGAGGATATAAAAAAAACTCCCATGAGAAAAATTTCCCGTCTGCTTTTTCCGGACCTGCAAAGAAAAACTAAAAAAAGCAAAACAGTCGCGAGGGCGTAGGGATTAAAAGCTTCTTTAATCCCAATTAAAAAAGGTGGCAAAAAATTATATGGGGTATTCATTGGGCGAAAAAAACAATTCAAATCTTAAGAAGTTTAATAAAAAGAATGTCTTTGGTCTCTTTTAATTTGTCAATTGTCTTTGAAGTTGCTTCACTATCGACGTTGACAAGACTAATCGCTTGCCCTCCCGCGCGTTCCCGACCCAAAGTAATTCCGGCGATATTAATATGATCCTGCGCTAAAATGGTTCCTATCGCTCCGACGATTCCTGGTTTGTCATTGTTCGCGATAAAAAGAATAAATCCTTCGGGCACCGCCTCGACATAGACGTTATTGACTTTCACGATACGAGGCTGATTATTCGCCGAAAGCGTTCCCCTTAAGGCAAACACCTCTTTATCTGTTTTGATCTCGGCAATAATGCAATTAACGAATTCTTCCTCTTTGTTAGATAAAATTTCTTTGACGTTAATACCGCGCTCTTTGGCCAAATCCAAGGCATTAATATAATTCACCGTCTCTCCCAAAATGGGTGTCAATAGCCCATTGACTAAAGATAACGTGACAGGTGCTATTTTATAGCTAGTAACAATCCCGCTGTAGGTAAGTTTAATTTCTTCAACGCGGCCGTTAATAAGTTGGCCGGCAAATTTTCCCATGCGAAAAGCTAAATTAATATACGGCTCCAAAGCCTTGTAAGATTCAGCATCGACCGACGGGAAATTAGCCGCGTTAATGATTCCCCTTCCTAATAAAGCGTCGCGGACACATTCCGCGATTTCAATCGCCACATTAATCTGCGCTTCTGAAGTAGACGCTCCCAAATGCGGAGTCATGATACAATTATCAAATTTTATAAGCGGAGAATTCGCCGCCAGCGGTTCTTGTTCAAAAACATCTAAAGCGCACCCCGCGATTTTTTTATTCTCCAGAGCTCTGACCAAAGCCGCTTCTTCAATAATTCCGCCCCGCGCGCAATTAATAATACGAACACTTGGCTTCATCATGTCAAATTGCTTATCGGAAATAAGATATTGCGTCTCGGAACTTTTAGGAATATGGATCGTGATATAATCGGCTTCCTTGATCAGCCTCTCCAATTCAACCATGGTGATACCTTTCTTGGACGCGACTTCCATGGATAAATAAGGATCAAAGGCTATCACCTTCATTCCAAACCCTTGAGCAAATTTCGCGACCGTGGAACCGATTCTTCCTAACCCAATAATCCCTAAAGTCTTTCCATACAGTTCTACCCCGTTAAATTTATTGCGATCCCATTTCCCCGCCCGCATGGAAGCAGAGGCCTGAGGAATGTTTCGAGAGAGCGATAAAATAAGGCTCATGGTATGTTCAGCCGTCGAGGTTGTGTTGCCAGCAGGGGTATTCATAACAACAATCCCCTTCTTTGTCGCGGCTTTTAAATCCACATTATCCAACCCCACTCCAGCGCGGCCAATGACTCTCAGACCACTCGCCGCCTCAATAACATCCGCCGTAACCTTCGTGGCACTGCGGACAATTAAGGCGTCATAATTTTTAATAATTTTTTTAAGCTCGTCAGGTTTGAGACCATATTGACAATCAACATCAAATTCGTTGACTGCTTTTAAGATATCAATTCCTTCTTTAGCCAAATCATCACTGATTAAAATTTTCATTTTTGACTCCATTGAATACTTTCTGGGCCGCGGATAATCCCGCCCCTAAATTAAATTTATACCCCATTTCATGTAAAACTTTTTCAAGACAAGAAATTCCAGCTAAAATATCATATTCATCCAACATCCCCATATGGGCAATGCGCACAATTTTCCCCTTTAACTCCGCTTGTCCTCCGGCAATGGTAATGCCATACGTATCCCGCATACGTTTAACTAATTTTTCACCATCAATTCCGACGGGGACATTAATCGCCGTTAAAACATTGGAAGAGCAAGATTCTTGCGCGAAAATGGTTAACCCCAAAGCTTTGGCGGCCTCTCTTGTCGCGTTGGCCAATTTTGCGTAATGGGCAAATAAATTGGACAGACCTTTTTCTTTAATATTTCTTAAACTTTGAATTAAAGCAATCACAATGCCAATAGCCGGCGTAAATGGCGTGTCAGTCTTTTCCAAGGCCTTCTTAGATTTTCTTAAATCAAAATAATATCGGGGACTCTTTGAGGTTTCGATGAACTTCAAAGCCTTTGGGCTCACAGCTACAAAACCCACCCCCGGCGGAAGCATCAATCCTTTATGCGAGGCTGACGCCACGACATCAACACCCCAATTATCCATCTGTAAATCGGTCACACCTAGACTGCTCACCGCGTCCACAACCAAGACGGCATTGGTATTCTTAACGACTTGGGCGATAGCTTGAATGTCGGTCGTAACGCCCGTCGAAGTCTCGCAATGCGTAATAAAAACCGCTTTGGTCTCTTGATCTTTTTCTAAAATTGCTTTGAGCTGGGAAGGTTCAAGCGCTTTGCCCCATTCGACTTTAATAACTTGCGTTTGAATCCCGTAAGCTTGGCAGAGTTCCGTCCATCGCTCGCCAAATTTCCCGCCTTCCGCCACAACCGCTTTATCCCCTGAGGAAAGCAAATTAGCAACGGAGGCCTCCATGGCTCCAGTGCCGGAGGAGGCTAACAAATACACGTCGTTTTTAGTTTGAAAAACATCTTTTAACCCCTCCTGCGCTTCTTTTAAATATTCTTGAAACTGAGGAGTACGGTGATGAATAATCGGTTTTCCTAAAGCCTCGCAAATGTCTGGTGGAATTTGCGTTGGCCCCGGTGTCAGCAACAAATTACGTTTCATTTTTTATTTTCCTTTCATTACAACCTTCATTCCAACTTTACTGAGTCTTTCCTTTTTTCTGATGAACAACCACTTCGTCAATCAGGCCATACTCTTTGGCTTCCTGGGCGGACATAAAATAATCCCGGTCAGAATCCTTCTGAACCTTTTCAACGGATTGGCCCGTATGAAACGACAACAATGTATTTAATTCCTCTTTCATGCGGAGAATTTCTTTCGCGTGAATCGAGATATCGCTCGCGGTCCCTTGCATTCCTCCCCACGGCTGATGAATCATGATGCGCGAATAAGGAAGCGCGAAACGTTTCCCCTTTGTTCCCGCGGCAAGCAAAAGCGATCCCATGCTCGCGGCTTGACCCAGGCAATACGTGCAGACGTCGGGCTTAACAAATTGGATGGTGTCGTAAATCGCGAGTCCCGCCGTGACTGACCCTCCCGGAGAATTAATATACACACTAATATCTTTGGTCGCGTCATCGCTCTGCAAAAATAACAATTGAGCGATAATTAAATTGGCCACATGGTCATCAATGGCCGTGCCGATAAAAATAATGCGCTCTTTCAAAAGCCGCGAGTAAATATCGTAAGCGCGTTCATACTGGCCTGATTTCTCAACCACCATCGGGACAAGAACTTGATTTTTTGTCTCCATTTTTCTGCCTCCTTTTCATTAAACCAATAACATTCCATCCGTCACATTAGATAAAAAAGATTGCTTTTTCATTTTATTAATCTCTCTCGCCGCTTTGCTTCTTTTTTAAAAATTAAATATACCCCTATAATCGTCAATAGAATAATAATTAATGAACTGAACGCATGATTAATATTTCCCAATGTTAATTTGCCGGGGAATGAATAATTACGAAATATTTGTACAACACGGGCTAAAATTAAAACTAAAAATCCATAACTTTTATAAAGTGCATTTTTTTGACCTCCCCCTTTATAATCAAAAAAACAAACAACCGATAAAGCAACCAATATCGTAAAAAATAAAACATTAAACCAAAAAGAATTAATAAACTTAAGCACTATTTCCATTTTATCTTCCTCTCTAACGTAGAGACGATCTATCTACGAGGGAACCTATTTAATTGTGGTCTTGGAAGCACATAAGGATCTTCAGCAGGACCAGGTGTCTCTGGCACATCCTCTTTAGATTTAAGATTGCAATATTTTGTTGCTTCATTAATAAGTATAACAGTTACTATAACTATTACTGTTACTGTTATTACAATTTGTGCTAACTCCCCCATTGGATCTATTAAATTTACCGGATTATTTAACGTATACGGGTATTTATTTAAAGATTGTGGTATTTGTATAGAACCCGCTACCGGATCCTCCTGCAAGAACCGCCCAATCCTCGGATCCAGATAGCGGGCACGGTAATAAAGTAGGCCGCTCTCCGAATCGAACTCCCTCCCTGTATACGTAAAAGGATTCACGATCGAACCGGTTTGACTCACGATATTCCCGAACGCGTCGTATTTGTAAAATTGGGAGACTGCACCTGTGGAGTTTGTCAGTTCCGTAATCGATCCTAAGCCGTCGGCGTGGTAGTAATATATCTGTCCGCCTCTCGACATGTAGATTGGCTCATCGATGCCTGGACCGTGAAGGTAGGTCGCGGCAGGAGTTGTGCTCGTGCCAGAATATTCGGCTACGATGTCTTCGTTGTCGTAGACGTATTTCGTGAGCGTGCCGGAGACATCCTTCTGAATCCTTCGCTCCAACCCGTCGTAGGCGTATTTGTATGTGTTTGAACCAGACGTAATCTGAGTCAATTGATTTTCGGAGTTGTAGGTGTAGGTCGTAACCGAAGAATCCAACTTCTTCGTTCTCTTCGTCATGTTCCCGTTATTGTCGTATTCGTAGGTGTAGGTGCCGTCGTCAGTGAGTTGGTTAGCGGCGTTGGTGGTGTAATTATCCAACCGATTCCCTACTTCATCGTACGAATAGCTCTCGTCACTTGAATCAGGATGATCAGCTATCTCCAAACGATACAGATCATCGTAAGTATAATTGTGTGCGCCGGAAAGTGTGGTCATGGTATCCCGGTATCCAACATCATTGTAAGTGTAATCAAATTTAGAAAAAATTGTTGGACTGCTGGGGTTCACTAAATTAGTTAAGTTTGTTAATTGCGAGGCTAAATCGTAAGCGTATGTTGTTTGTGTATTGTTAAAATACTTTAAGGCTGTCCTTCGCGAAAGGACGTCGTAGACATAATTCGCGTAGATGGTTGTTGGTGTAGTGTAATCCTTAATATCCGTTAAACGGTTAAGATTGTCGTAATAGTAGTTAAATTTCTTACTTTGTACATCGGTCATTGTCGCACGGTTGTTGTTCTTGTCGTAGGTGTACGAGATCGATGTCGTTGGCTGTACCCCGCCGCTTAAAGTCTGCGCTTTAGTTAAGAGATTAAGTTTGTCGTAAGTGAAAGATAATTTTGAATCACTGTCTTGGAGAGAAGTCAAATTGCCGCCAGTGTCGTAGGCGTAGGTTACCGTTTCTTCAGGAAGGTATTTCTTGGTCAACTGATGCGCCGCGTCATATTCAAACTTAATCGTCTGATTCTTGGCATCCACAATCCTCCCCAAACGTCTTTCAGAATCGTAGGTGAAGGTTTTAAGGTTATCCAGAGGATTCAAAATGGATGAGAGAAGATGGAGTTCGTTGTAGGTGAACTCTGTTGTGTTTCCCTTGGCGTCGATTGTATGCGTTAAATTCCCTAAGTTATCGTATTGATACTCGGTTAAATTCCCTAAATGATCCTCAACGCTGGTGAGATTATTATTTTGGGAATCGTAATTGGTGGTGGTAGTCTTACCTTCCGCGTCGAGAATCGTTTTCAAATTCCCAGCGGAATCGTAAGTCAAAACGGTTTCATTCGTCAGCGAATCGATTGTTTTAACAAGATTGCTCGTTGTGGCATCGTACTCGAAAGTCGTCGTGTTCTCAAGGTCGGCAATTCCTTTGGCTTGCTTAAGGGAAGTCAACAGCCCACGGGAATCGTAGGTCATTTCGGTTGTTGTGGCGTTGGCATCAACTATTTGAACAGGATTACCTTTTGCGTCGTAATTAATTGTTGTCGTATAATTTAAAGGATTTTTAATTGAGGTGACCTGATTAAAGATGGAATCGTAGGTAAAAGTGGTGGTGGCACTGTTGTAACTTTCTTTAGCTGTCAAAAGATTGCCTTTCCCATCGTAAGTCATGTCCACAATGCGGCCGTTGGGATATTCAATTCTCGAAACATTATTTTCGGAATCACGCGTGTATTTAGTTTTACGTCCTAACCCATCCTGACTTTCTGTCCACGAGCCAAAGGCATTGGTATAGCCCTTTTTGCTCGAACAGCCGCAGGCCCCGGTGATTTCATCGGTTAGAGTAGTGGGATCAACAATCGGCGCGGGGTTATCCGGCGTTCCAACCCCTTCGGTAAAATCATTAATCAACCCCTTCACATCCGATGGAAAATAAAAAGTACTGACGCGTTCACGAGTCGTTGAACTCCCATTCCAGACATCGTATGGAGGGGTTCTTGTTTCGTTAATGCGGCCGTATTTGTCGTCGTAGAGATAGTCCGTCGTATTCCCATTCTCCTCGGTCTTGGTCGTCATCAAATGCTCGGAGTCGTAGGTATAACTTTTGGACGTGCCATCAGGATTAACAATCTGTGTCAGATTGCCGTTTGAATCCACAACAAACTGGGTCTTGCGTCCCGCGCTGTCGGTGACCGATTCTAATTTCTTTGTTGAAGAATCGTAAGCAAAGGTAAACGTACCATTCCCGGGATAGATGATTGTTTGGAGGGAATCATCCGTATCGTAGGTGTAGGAAATTGTGTTGCCGTTACGGTCTGTTTCGGAGGTCAAAAGACCTTTGGCGTTAAACTGGTAAACTATACCATCTTTTTCAGTGAGTTTAAATGTGTCATCGGAATTTTTCTTAAGCTTAGAAGGATCACCGAAAGCTTCATATTCTCCCGCTTCTGGATTGGCATTAAAATGACCAACCGCAACGGAAACTGGCTCGCCTCCAGCGCCAAATCGCTTTTCTGTTTGAAAATTCCCATCCCCATTGCCCAAAAGAACAGAAACATCCCTACTCGCTGCATTAGCTGTCACCATATCCTGATAACCATCTTCATTGAAATCTCCAACCGCAACGGACTCAGGCCAGTATCCCACACCAAAAATCCTTTGAGACTGAAAGCTCCCATCCCCATTCCCCAGAAGAACAGAAACAGTATCATCATAATAGTTAGCCGTCACCAGGTCTTGATAACTATCGACATTGAAATCCCCAACCGCAACGGACATAGGAAAATCTCCAGCGCCAAACCGCTTTTCTATTTGAAAATTTCCATCACCATTGCCAAGAAGTACAGAAACAGTATCATCATAATTTGCCGTCACCAGATCCTGATAACCATCTTCATTAAAATTCCCAACCACAACGGAAAAAGGAAAATTTCCAACCCCAAAGCTCGTTTGGGATTGGAAACTCCCATCCCCTTTTCCCAGTAAAACAGAAACAGTATCATCATAATAGTTTGTCGTCACCAAATCCTGATGGTTATCTTTATTGAAATCACCAATAGCAACGGAGTAAGGATGATACCCAACGCTAAAAGGCACCGGTGGCTGAAAACTCCCATCCCCATTGCCCAGAAGAACAGAAACAGTATCATCATAATAGTTAGCCGTCACCAAGTCTTGATAACTATCTTCATTGAAATCTCCGACCGCAACGGAAAAAGGAGCGTCTCCAACGCCAAATCGCCTTTCTGTTTTAAACGTTCCATCCCCATTGCCCAGAAGAATAGAAACATCCTCACTCGAATAGTTGGCTGTCACAACATCCTGATAACTATCTCCATTGAAATTTCCGACCGCAACGAAAAAAGGCCAGTCTCCAACCTCAAAGCTCGTTTGGAACTGGAAACTCCCATCCCCTTTTCCCAGTAAAACAGAATCGTCATCACTACCGTTTGCCGTCACAATATCTTCATGTGGTTGGCCAAACACAACACTTGAGCCATCTCCCTCCACCAATAACACCCTTCCATCCGGATCGGAATAAAGGCGTTTTGAATTGGCTAAGTTCCAGCCAGAACCAAAAGAGGAATTTTGTTGATTATTGACGATCACCCGTCCTGTGACTGAAGTCGTCTCTGGAATTGTTTCACGCGTTGGAATTCCGGTATCTTCGATCGGATCACAACCAAAGCAATCCGCCGTGTAATACGTGCCGGGATAATCGTTAGAAAGAGTAATTTTGTAAGGATAGCTTCCCGTGGAAACAAGTTCGTCTAAAGCGTTTTTGCCATCCCACATAAAACGTGCGGCATTTTTGCCGAAAGTATTTTTAAATGTCGCGGATTCACTGATTCCTTCGATTTCAAACGTGGCAGTTTGGGTTTCGGGTTGAAGGCTGTAACGCGAATCTAAATCCGTTTGCGTGGCTAACAAAACGAATGGCTTAGCCGTTGTGGACTTGTAGGCAAACTCTAAGGTAATATCCTGATTCATCGCGTGGATACTTGGCAGGAAATGCTCTTGATACAAATTTCCCGTATGCATATCAATTTTGGAGGCATTACAGTTGGATGCAATATCGTCTCGGCTGATATTAGTTGAGGCAGAATGATTCTCGACCTGGCCTTCCGTGGAACCAGTCGGTCCTTGAGCCTCGGGCGGAGGAAGCGCGGGTAAATTCACGTCGGGAGTGGAAAAATGAGTCGTTTGATATTCCACCCATTCTCCTGTCGAATCAATGGCCGCCATCTGTCCTGAATCTTCCCAAGCCCTTGTCTCTTCATTGTAATACCCAATCGGAATCTCTGTCCCTGGCGCGAATCCTAAAGTATTCGCTATTTGGACCTTAACCGGAGCGCCAAATTCAATATCCGATTCATCCGCCTCCAGCGTTCCGGCATAGGTGAAAAAAGAGGTTGGAGGCAAAGCTCCGGGAAGCTCTTTTGATTTCTCAAAAAGAGTTGTACGAAATTCTTTGGTTGCGGACAAGGCGCCAGCAGGAACAACAACCTTGACATCCCCTTTTGAGCTCACATGCGTTCCCCCAGAAGAACCAATGGCGGTGATTTTCGTATCCAAAATTTTTAAGATACTTGTCCCCAATCCTTCCACCCGTGTCGCCACCACTTCGGCCTCTTCCTGTTTTGGCGTGTAGCCTTCCTTAAATATATCCACTTGAAAATCCTGGATAGTCTCTTCCGCTTTTCCCTTAAAGACAACGGACAAGTTATACTGGCCTTGCGCGTTTGTGGTCGTTTGGAATGTTTCTTCCGGTTTTAAAGGATTAACGCCAACAACTGTTGTTCCCACCAAAGGATTCCCCAAATCATCTAAAACAACGCCGGAAATAGTCGCCTCGTGGGCAACGGGAAGTTCTTTTGTTGGAATCGCAATCAGATCTTTGAGACGAACAGGTTTGGGGATAGACTTCGCGGAAGAATTAATCTCTTTTTTAATATATCCTTGCGTCGAGGCCTGGGCTAAAGAAACCGGCCTAACCCCCGGAGAGGTAAATACACTTAAATAACAAATAATAACAAAAAGTTTAAGCTGAGGAAATTTGCGCCTTATGCTATCCATAACAAGAACCTTTCTCTAATCAACTAATTTCTTATTTTCTACACGCCCTGCCACTGCGCTTGCTTTAGCAAGAATTCAATTGTTTTGGCCGGCAGATTTTCATTTTCCTTGGCTTCGATTTTTTCTTCTTCCGCGATTTTTTCTAAAATAAGATAGACTCTGACATCTTTGGCCGCCGATTCCTGTAAATTTTTAATTGCCTCGGGCTCGTGCTTTTTGATATCCTCTTCTTTGGCCCCCTGCTCTTTTGATCTTTGTTTCCATTCCGTCAGACGACGTTCAAAATTTTTTTTGACCAGCGAATCAGGGACAGTCAGCGTCGCCTTCTTTAAAAGATCATCAATAATCTGATTTTCGACATCTAAACGATTGTGACGATCCTTATCCATCTCCATTTGACGCTTAAGAACATTCTTAAATTCTTCCAAAGAAGGATATCCTAACCCCTTTGCAAAGGCATCATCGATGGCGACTTCCTTATCCTGGCCCTGCCCCTTCTTAAAAAATTCTAAAGTTTTGTTAAGCTCTTCGTCTGTTACTTGAGAACTTTTTCTCGCGACCTTGATCCCTTTGTAATCTTTAATTTTAACTTCCGGCCTGATATCTAATTTAGCGATAAAGGTGAGCATCCCATCTTTCAAAGACACGTCGTGGATTTCTGGCATATCAATGGGGGCGATATTTTGCTCTTTGATTGCTTCTTGATAGGTTTCAGGGATTAATTTCTTAATCGCCTCGTCTTGAGCAAATTTGCCGTGTTCGGATTCTAAAACTTGCCGAGGAACTTTTCCCTGACGGAAACCCTTCACCTTAGCGTATTTCGCTAAATCTTTATAAACCTCTTCGAGAGTGGTTTTCACTCTCTCCTTAGAAATTTCAAATTTTAATTCTCGCTTGATGGCATCAACTTTTTTAACTTCAACTTTCATGAAATTATTTCCTCCAATTTTTACCCCGCCTTTTCTAATATTACTGGCTCTAGGGCGGCGGGGTGAAATTCGCTTCGCTCATTTCACATCCTGAACTTCTCTCCTAAATAAATTTTTCTTGACTCGGGATCTTTGATAAGATCGTCTGCCGTTCCTGAAATTAAAATTTTCCCATCCGCGATTAAATACGCTCGATCCGTGATGGAAAGAGTTTCCCGAACATTGTGATCCGTTAAAAGAATACCCAACCCCTTCGCCTTTAACTCCTTAATAATTTCCTGAGCCTCCGCGACGACAATCGGATCGATTCCGGAAAAAGGTTCGTCCAGCAAAAGAAAAGAAGGATTGGTAACCAACGCCCGCGTAATTTCCAGACGCCGCCTTTCTCCGCCGGAGAGAGTATACGCCTTACTTTTAGCTAAATGGGCGATATTAAGCTCTTCCAAAAGCGCCTGCAATCTTTTCCTTCGTTCTCTGGGGCTAATATTGAGCGTCTCCAGGACAGCCAGGATGTTTTCTTCCACGGTTAATTTTCTAAAAATAGACGATTCCTGCGAAAGATATCCCATCCCTAAACGACAACGCTCATGAATAGGTTTCTTGGTTAAGTCCTCGTTATCAAAAACAATCTGGCCTTCATCGGGTTGAACAATCCCTACGGCCATGTAAAATGTTGTGGTTTTGCCGGCCCCATTCGGTCCTAAAAGCCCTACAATCTCAGAACGGCCCACCGTGATACTTAACTTGTCGACGACCCTGCGCCCACCGTAAATTTTGACTAAATTTTTAGTTTCCAGCAGTTGTAAGGACATTTTTTTCTATTGTCTCCTTTGGAGAAGTCAAAAATTTTTCTTCCTCGAGTGAAACAGTTATCTTTTCCGGGGATTCCTCAACAAGTAAATCTTTACCTTCGGAAGAATCTTCTTTTTGCATTAAATTATTTCCTTGAGTCAACATAATCATCTTTGGCCGGCCCAAAAGAATCATTTTTTGTTCTTCACCTTTGTAAATAGCCTTTTCGGAGTAACTTTTATTTTCTCCTTGAATAATGACCACATGACCAATGCAAATAGCTTCCCTTAGCTGATTGGTTTCCTCATTAAAATAAACCTCCATTCGATCTGAGCTAAGCGTACGATCATTTTGAATAGCTACTACATTCTTCTCAAAAACGGCCATGGATTTACTTTGATCCACCGTCATCGGGCCATCACAGGTAATCGTCACCCACTCACCTTTTTTTTCTTCCGGCTTGGTATTCATCCTCACGGTGACATCTTCGAGCAACTGGGCATTCTTTAAACCTGGTTGAGCTTCAAGTCCGGTCCCCGTTGCCGTGTATTTTTGATCATTGATAAAAACCTTATCTTGCGTTGTCACTAAATCTTTATTCCGATCCCAATTTAAAGTATCGGTGGTCATCCGCGTTCCGGTTTCACTGGTAATGACCACATCTTTTTCCAATCGCATTTTTCCTGTTGCCTGATTAACAAATCCCACATCAGCGGTCACGTTCATTTTTTGCTGACCAAAGACATCGGCATCCACTTGAGTGAGTTTAATATCGTTGCCCAGTATATCCGCCGTATCTCCATGCACCTCCCACGCCTTTTCCCCTGTCTCTGAATATCCTTGCAAATTAAAACCTTCAATTTGCTGCTGCAAATCGTTGGCATAAATACTGGAAGGAAAACTAAACAGAATAACAATCAAAATCGTTTTTACGCGCATATCCCTCTTTCTTTTAAAAAGGAATGTTTATTCTAGCACTAAATTTATTTCTTCAAATCAATATCTGTCTAAAACTTCCTTCCATTTCCCTTGGGTCTTAAGGATGAGCTCAACGACTTCTCTGACAGCACCTTGACCGCCTTCTTTTTGAGTAACAAAATGGGCTAAACGTTTAACTTCATCGATCGCGTTAGGCACGGCTACGGCGAGTCCCGCTCTTTGAAGAACGGGTAAATCAGGAAGGTCATCCCCAACGAAACATATTTCCTCGTCGCTTAAATGAAACTCTTTTAATAATTGCTGGTAGGCGTTGATTTTGGGATTGGCATCCTGATAAACCCTGTCCACCTCTAAATCAGTCGCTCTAAACGTAACGGCTGGAGCCGATCGCGCGGAAATAATGGCTGTTTTATATCCCACCCGCCTGAAAAGCACCATACCAAAACCATCGAGGACATTAAAGACCTTCGTCTCTTCTCCTAGATGATTGAGGGCAATTTGACCGTTGGTCAAGACGCCATCGACATCGAGAGCGAGGAGCTTAATTTTTTTAATTCGCTGTTGTAAACTTTTTTTCATTTTTATACCAGCCCAGCGTTTAAGAGATCCTGCACGTCTAATAAACCGACCAAATATCCTTCTTTGTCAACAACAGGCAACTCGTCAATATTTTTTCCCTGCAAAATACTTAAAGCCTCAACGGCCAATTTTTCATTAAGGATCGTGGATGGATTTTTAGTCATAACTTCTTGAACCCTTCTATTTAAAATATCCGCATTTTCCTCAATATGACGTCTTAAATCTCCATCCGTGAAAATTCCCACGCAAAGCCCTTTTTTATTCACCACGCATGCCGAACCGCAGCGCGCGCGGGTAACAGCAAAAAGGACATCCTTGACCGTCACATCCTCTTTAACGCAAGCCATATTTGAGCCCACGCGCATCAAATCAGAAACTTTTAAAAGAAGTTTTTTCCCTAGAATTCCCCCTGGATGAAAAGAAGCAAAATCTTCTTTTTTAAACCCTCTTCTTAGAATAAGACAAGCGGCCAAGGCATCGCCTACGACTAACGTAGCCGTTGTCGAGGCCATGGGGGCTAATCCTAAAGGACAGCCTTCTTTTTTCACGGAAACATCTAAGACCACATCACTGTGCTTAGACAACGTGGATTGACGATTCCCTGTGATGGCAATGGTTTTGACATTAATCTTCTTAACCAGAGGTAATAATTGCTTAATCTCCTCCGTTTCCCCGCTATTAGAGATAAGAATAAGGACATCATTTTTGGTCACCTGCCCCAAATCTCCGTGAACCGCTTCCGCGCAATGCATCCACATGCTCGGAGTCCCTGTCGAAGAGAACGTGGCGGCGATTTTTCTGCCGATGATTCCGGTTTTCCCCATTCCGGAAACGATGACACGCCCTTTACATTTAAGGATAATCTCTACGGCTTTTAAAAAATTAGCATCAAGCCTGTGAGCTAAATCTTTAAGCGCTTGAATTTCTATTTGGATAACTTCTTTAGCTTTTTTAAGAGACATAGTTTCGGTCTTTTATAATCTGATCTATCTTTTTTAATTCCACTAACAACTTCTCCAATTGATTGAGCGCAAGCATATTGGGCCCATCGGAAAGAGCTTTTTGTGGATTGGAATGTACTTCCATGAAAATCCCATCGCATCCAGCGGCAACCGCGCATCTGGCCAGCAAGGGAATAAATTCACTATTTCCCCCCGAAGCGTGCCCCAACCCTCCTGGCTGTTGGACGCTATGCGTGGCGTCAAAAATGACAGGATAGCCAAGCCCCCGCATAATCGGTAAAGAACGAAAATCACTGACAAGGTTATTATAACCAAAACTTACGCCTCGTTCCGTTAAAAGAATTTTTTTATTCCCCGTTGATTCAATCTTTTTCACGACATGTTTCATATCCCAGGGAGCGAGGAATTGTCCTTTTTTGATATTAACAACTTTACCGCTTTCTCCGGCGGCTAAAAGGATATCCGTCTGACGGCATAAAAAAGCCGGTATCTGGAGGATATCTAAAACCTGAGCGGCCAAAGGAATCTCTTCGGCGCTATGCACATCGCTTAAAATGGGAATATTCAGCTTCTCTTTGATCTCTTTTAAAATGTCTAATCCCTTTCTAAGGCCAAGCCCACGAAAAGACCCGATAGACGTACGGTTGGCTTTATCATAACTGGCTTTGAAAATAAATGGGATCCCTACTTTCGTGGTTAACTTTTTTAAAAAAGAGGCAATATCCAATGTCACGTCTTTTGTTTCAATAACGCAAGGCCCGGCGATAAGAACAAAGGGAAGATTATTCCCGATTTGAATGTCTTCAATTTTGATTGGTTTGATCATTTATTTGTATTTAATGCGGCTAAAAATAAAGCTTCCACCTTTTCCAAATCCTCGGGGGTATCCACTCCCATTGTCTCCACATCCGTCAAAATCGTCTTGATTTTATAACCTGCCTCTAACATCCGAAGCTGTTCTAACTTTTCTATTTCTTCTAATTTGGATTTTGGTAAATTTTTAAAATTGAGGAGGAAATCTTTTCGATAAGCGTAAATTCCTAAATGTTTGTAATACGTGATTCCTTCGAAATCTTTCTGGTCTCGAGGATAAGGGATAACCGCTCTCGAAAAATAAAGAGCGTATTTATGCTGATCCACAATCACTTTGACAATGTTGGGATTTTCGATTTCTTGTTTATTTTCCATTTTCTTAATGAGCGTTCCAACGGGGGCCACACGTTCTTCCATCATGGCTCTGGCTAAATCATCAATCACGGAAGGCTTAATCAGAGGTTCATCTCCTTGAATATTAATCACAAGACCGCAAGAAATCTTTTTAGCCGCCTCCGCGATACGATCCGTGCCGGAAGGGTGATTTGAGGAAGTTAAAACAGTCCTGGCTCCAAACTTTTCGCAAGCTTTAAAAATTCGTTCATCATCACAGGCAATCAAGACACCATCGAGCAACTTCGCCTGCTTAGCGCGTTCATACACATGCTGAAGCATTGGCTTGCCAGCGATATTGGCTAAAACTTTTCCTTCAAATCGCGTCGAACCCCACCGCGCGGGGATAATTCCTATAATTTTCATAGTGTCTTTTTTTAAACTGCTTGCGTTAATTCTTCCTGACTGACCGTGGCCGCCCCCATCTTGCCAACGACTATGCCAGCCGCCGAATTGGCTATATGCGCGGCCTCTTCATGCGTAGCGCCGGAACTTAACGCTAAAGTAAACACGGCAATCACCGTATCGCCAGCTCCCGTGACATCAAAAACTTCTTTGGCTTTTGTCTTAATGTGAACGGGCTTTTTATTGCGCTCAAAAAGCCTCATCCCTCGCTCTCCTAAGGTGATTAAAAGAGATTCTAAATTTAAATATTTTAGCAGTTCCTCCCCCGCCAAATGAATATCTTCATCCGTTTCTAAACGATCTCGATGGATCCCCAAATGGTGGGCGGATTGTGAAGTAATCTTAATATTTCTGATCGCGTTCTCTGTTTCTTTAAGATTAGGCGTGATAGATGTCACGGCGCGGTAGTAATTAAAATGTTCTACTTTAGGATCAACCGTGATGATTTTCTTTTTTGCTAAGGCAAGCTTACAAACAAAATTGACCAACTCCGGGGTAATGATTCCCTTCCCATAATCGGAAAGAATGATAGCGTTAAATCGATCAATGTTTTTTTCGATAAACGTAAAAATATTTTTACACAGTTCTTCGTTTTCGTTTCCATTATTTTTTTCTCGATCAATGCGGACAATCTGCTGATGCTGGGCAATCACACGGGTTTTTAAAATGGTGGGCGAATTTTTATCAACAAAAATACCTTTGGTGTCAACGTGATTTTTTTTGAGTTCGTTAAGAATAATTTTACCTTCCCCGTCAGCCCCAATCTTGCCTAAAAGAGTTACTTTCGCGTTTAAGCTGGTCAAATTATTAGCGACATTGGCTGAACCCCCGGGCTTATAAAAGGATTCTTCCTGCAGGACCACAGGGACAGGGGCTTCAGGAGAAAGTCTTAAAGCGCTCCCTTTGATATATTGGTCTAAAATAATATCCCCAATAACAAGAATATTATTTTTATTGAATTTGAAAATAATATCAGTTGGTCGCATAATTTTGCCTTAAAGCCCCGATTCTAACACAGTTTAAGGAGACCGTCAACAGCTTCTAAAACCTGTTGAACGGAAATGAGTTCGAGATGTTGCGGGGAGACGCTCACGACGATCGTTTTTTTCCCTAAAGGCTTCCAGCGCTCTGGATTAATCCCCGGCTGATTACGAGTAAAAATAGAGACAACGGGACATCCCAGCGCGCTGGCTACATGAACAGGGCCAGAATCATTAGAAACCAAAAGACAAGAACGTTTCAACAAAACAGCCATCTGGGCAACGGTTGTTTTCCCTGTTAAATCAATTATGGGGGAACTCGCCAGAGATAAAATTCTTTTAGAAATCTCCGCGATCTTAGACGCGCCAATCAAAACAATTTTAACGGCATACCGTTTTGTTAAACTCTCAATCATTTCGGCGAAACGTGCCTGCGGCCAGCATTTAGAAATGTCGCTGGCTCCCGGATGAATGATGACGAGCCTATCGGAAGCCGCGAGACAATTGGTCTGTTCAAGATTTTTTAACCAAGCAACAGCCTCTTCTTGGAGAGGGACAAACAATTCTAAAGTATCCGCCTTAACGCCTAGATGTTTTAAAACATCTAGGCAATATTCTGCTTCATGCTTTTCTCCTAAATGACGGCTGTCTTCAATAGGATCCGTCAAAAGGAATCCGAATTTATTATTTTTGTATCCAACGCGATGCGGAATCCCCGAGAGAAAACATAAAAGGTTTGTGCGTTTTTTTGTATGAAAAATAATGGCTAGATCGAACTTCTTTTGATGAAGCAACTTTACCAACTTAAAAAATCCTAATCCTTTATTCTGATGCTCGCGATCGTCGATCAAAACTTCATCCAAATAAGGGTTGCCTTTAACCAAATCTTGCGTTAAGGGATTGATAAGAATAGAAATTCTGGCCCCGGGATAGCCTTCTCTCAACGCTTTAATGGCAGGGGTCGTTAAAACGACATCGCCGATTCTATCCGTACGGACAATAAGAATATTTTTAAACTCTTTTTTTATAAAACTCATTGAAAGCCCCCAAAACATCTTCGCTCTTGACCGCTTCCATGCACGTATGCCTGGCCGTGGACTTTTCATTCTGGCATTTAAGGCAATTTTGATTCTTGCGAAAATAATAATTATGTTCACCCCATGGACCATATTTCTCAGGGTCAGAAGGCCCAAAAATAGCTAAAACCGGACAATTTAAATAACTAGCCAAATGCATCGGCGCGCTGTCGTTAGAAATGACAAGAGATGCTTTCTTTAGAAGTCCTCCTAATTGAGGAAGCGTTAGACGCCCGCAAAAATTGACACTGGGAAGCGCCATTCCTTTCTGAATATTTTGAACAATCTGCTTATCTTGTTCGTCGCCGACAAAAATAATGTTACCCCCTTTAGTTTTTATTAAATAATCGCACACTTGGGCATAACCTTTTTCCGTCCATCGCTTATCAGAGTTAGCGGCGCCAGGGGCCAAAACGATTAATGATTTATTCTGGTCAACTTCTTGGGCTAAAAGATCCCTTACAACCTGACTGTCTTTATCGGAAATGAATAAAGAATATTTTCTTTTAGCTTCGGAGGCAAAGGGATAAATCGTTTTTAAACGATTGAGATGCCTCAGGCGCATGTGGACGGAACTTCTTTGATGGTCGAAAAAAGAAGTGCGATAACGGCACCCGATAAAGAAAGGGATCGCCGTGTTTCGCAAATCCACGATGAGATCAAAATACTCTTTCCTTAATTGCCACATGAAACGCATGTGTTTTAAAAAAAATTGCCGCTTATTGAAAACAAGCGTTTGTTCGAAATGAGGATTGTCTTTAAGAAGTGACTCCGCTTTAGGCCCTACCACGACAGAAATCTTCGCGCGTGGAAAATCTTCCCTTAGAATATCAAGGACAGGGAATGTCAAAATGACATCGCCAATGTTACTGAGAGATATGACAAGAATTTTTTGAATTTTTGAAGGGTTTAAACGAGGCATGCGCCGTCATTACAATTTATAAAATTGGGCCGCTAACTTTTGTTGGCGTGTGATATCAAAAGAAGAAAATGCGTTGTGCACTTTGGATAAAAATTGGACATAGATGTCTAAAGAAGATGGGGATGCCGCGCTAGAAAGTTTCGCTTTACGGAAATCCTCCCGACGTTTTACGTTAAAGGCGTCTTCCAATAACTCTTTTTTTTCAATTCGATTGAGCATTTTTGATTTTTGTTAATATGCCTTGGAGTTCCTCTTCGCGGTGAAAAAGGCTAAAATATTCTTTCACCAAATCCATGTTTAACGTAGCGGCATTCATTCCAATCAAAAATTCTATATCAGCCAAATCTTGATGATACCGAGTCGCGTCATTGGAGCTTGATTGAACTTTCAATCCGATCAAATCCTCAGCTACCAAAACTTTAACTTTAAATTTATTGTTTAGTATGCCACATTCTTTGGCTCTTTGCAACATATTCTTCGCGTAACTACGATGCGCGTGCAGAAAGTCGACGTGGCCTAATTGTCTTAATTTCCCGGAAAAATGAGAAACATCTTCGCTTTCATGAGTTAATTCATAGCCAAAAGAAAGCATCAAATCTTTAACCTTAGGCATATCTTCTTTAAAAACCAATATGTCTAAATCCTGGGTGCTGCGCATATAACCAGACGCGTGCATGGCAAAACCACCCATTAAGGCAAAACGGACATTCTGCGCGTTAAAATTTTCAATGAGCCAGCGTAAAACAGCCTCAAAATCCACTTATCCCTCACCATAAATTTTGCTTTATCCAATCATCTAATTTTTTAATAAGTTTCCAAGGAGAAGTGCCTTCTTTTTTTTCTTTCTCTAATTTTTGTTCCGCGGAGGAAACATAATAAACATATCCTTCATTTCCTTGGTGGAGGCCAACCTCTTCTTCCACCATCTCCTCTTGGATTAATTCTTCTTCTGGAACTTCCTCTCCTGAAATTTCTTCTAAATCGGCGATTTCCCCTTCTTCGAGAATTTGTTCATCGTCGATTTCATCTCCATTTATATCCTCAAAATCCATCGGTTCTTGATTTTGAGCAAAAACATTCCCAGCGATAAAATAGGCGCTTTGCGCAACTATTTTATGGCCGTGTAGGAAACTTTCAGTTTCCGATACTATAAAAAATCCAACGATGAGAGGAAAAATAATCTTTATTCTTAACATGTGCTGCTCCTTTTAACGGTTCGACGTCATGAAAAACTCTTAATCTTTTTTTATTTTACCTCTATCTTCAAATTTTGACTAGTAAATTATAAATTATTTTTTTATAAAATCTTTTATCTTTTCAAAAACATCCTCAACCGTCACCGCACGCATGCAGGTGTTTTCCGGACAATCAAGATAATAACAAGGGCCGCGATTACAGCCGACATCAACTCTCAAAATTTCAGAAGGGCCGCTCCCTCGAGGCCCTGTAATGGTTGGATCCGTTGGCCCAAAAATAGCGATTGTTTGGGTGCCTAGGCTATCGGCAATATGCAAAGGACCGCTGTCCGCGGAAACAACGAGATTCGCTCTTTTCATGAAAGCAATTAGCTCTTTAAGGTTTAATTGTCCCGTGAGATTAATAATTTTCCCCTGATTATTGATAGAAAGCCCTTTGAGAATTTCCTGAACCAAAGGAATATCTTTGCACGCGCCGGAAAAAACGATTTTAAGATTTGGACGGGCCTCAAACTCAACAAGGAGTTTTTGCGCGAGCCTGATAAAATTTTCTTTCGGCCAGCGTTTAAGAGCCCAGTTGCCTCCAGGATTAAGAATACTGACAAAATCCTCTTTTCCAACTCCTTTCTGAAAAAGCATATCGTCCAACCTAGCTAAAGTTTGAGGATCAGCTTGAAGGAATGACTTTCGTTCTTTGACAACAAGTCCAAAGCCTTCCAAAATTCTCAAATAGTAATCCTGCCGATGAAGAGTTTCTTGGGGTTCAGGAATGGGGTGGGTTAAAAAAACTCTGCGTCCCTTGGTGTTGTATCCAACTCGGATAGGAATCCCGGCTAGAAAAACAAGGAAAGCCCGCGTCAGTGAACGGTGTAAAATAAAGGATGCGTCAAATTTTTTTTGTCTTAACTGTCCAATTAATTTTAATTTCCCCCACAAATTTTTGTGACATCCCTCTTCATCGTAAGAAATAATTTCAGAGACAAAAGGGATACTCTCAAGTATCGCTTTAACGCTCGAAGGAGCCAAGCACGCGATTTGGGCTTGTGAATAAGTTTCTTTAAGGGCTTTAAACACAGCCGCGGAAAAAACAACGTCTCCCAGCCAATTGACGTTCACAACAAGAATTTTCTTAAAATTTTTCTGCATTAAAAATTATTTTCCTTGGACAATTTTTCATACACGCCTAAAGTTTCCTCAACCATTTTTTGAGCGGAATGATTCTTTTGAACAAACGCCCGAGCGGCGATCCCAACCTCTTGCCTTAACCTTTGATCTTTAAACACGGTAATCAATTTTTCGGCCAACGCTTTCTCATTTTCGGGTTCAACCAAAAATCCTGTTTTTCCTTCCTCAATAAGACTAGGGATTCCTCCCACCCGTGAGGCTACACAGGGAAGTCCCGCCGCCTGCGCTTCCATGATCGAAAGCCCTAATCCTTCCTGACGAGAAGGCATCACAAAAACATCCAGGAGAGATAAGCTGTCTCTCGTTTTAGAGACAGTTGGAAAAAATAAAACAACATTTTCTAAATTCAATCCCTTAACTAAGGCTCGAAGTTTTTTTTCTTCTCTCCCCTCTCCAAAAAGACACAATCTCGCCTGCGAAATTTCTTTAAGCATCAAGGGCATGGCCTTGATTAAAACATCTTGCCCTTTTACGTCAGATAAACGGGCAATCATTCCAATGGTAAAATTGTTTTCTAACTGAAACTTTCGTTTGGCCGCTCGTCTTTCTTCATTAGTAACGACAGGAAAATTTTCTATCTCTATCCCACTCTCAATTAAAATAATTTTCTGTTCTGGGACGCCAAAATCCTCAATTAAATGATTCTTCACGGCCAAGCTAATGGCAATGACATGCTCTCCCCAGCAAGGAAACAGCCATCTAAAAAACCGCCTCTTAAAAAAACCGTGACAGGTTGTCCCATACGGGATATGCGTCATACGGCCAATCAAATATCCCACAACCTGAGTAACTCGAGTTTGAGAGTGAATCACATCAATCTTATTTGCTCGAATAAATTTTCTAAGCGGAAACAACGCTAAATAAATCCGCGGATCCGCCTCCGACTTGGTGCGGATATTCATTTTTAAATGACAAGCCCCTAAGGTTAAAAACGCATCCTCCCGATTCCCGCCACTTGTAGCCAAGAAGACTTTGTGTCCTTTCCCAATCAGTCCTCTTGTCAGAGTCAAAAGATAACTGGTTATCCCACCGCTATTTAAATGAGTTGTCAAAAATAGAATATTCATTGCTTTGTCACATCTAAATTATTATCACGTTTATTATCATGTTTCATGAGTTATTATCACGTTTTCGCCAATGCGCGCTGCGACCGGTCCCCAAAACCTCTATTTTGCCTTTTGCCCTTAAATCCTCCAACACAACCCGAATCATTGGCCTGCTCACATTAGGACATGCGCGCTCAATGTCAGAAATACTAAACTCGCCAAATTGCTTATTAACCACCGCTTCAACAATTTCCGTCTTTACCCCTCGGGAAGGCTTCGGGTTACCCGCGCGTTCTTCAAATTCTTTATACGCCGCGAGTACAGTCCCAAGAAAATAATTAAACCAAGGAAAAACATCGTGCTTGGCCGTGTGCCACTTTTGTGAACTTTTATTGAGAGATTCATAATACGTTTCTTTACTCTGCTCAATAATACGTTCAAGACTAATGTACTTACCAACCACATACCCTTCTTGATAAAGCGCAAGGAGAGTTAAAAGACGAGATACGCGGCCATTGCCGTCTCGGAATGGGTGAACGGATAAAAAGTCAAGAATCAAACAAGAGATCGCGTAAAGTGGAGGATATTTCTCCTGCGTCAGGGCGTATTCATATGCCCCGCACAGCTGCTCCATCGCTTTGGGAGTCTGAGCCGCGGCAAGCGGTTTAAAAATTACCTCAATTCGGCCATCTGGGTGTTTACGGATAATATCGTTGTCTTTTTCTTTCCATTTACCAGCATCCCACGACTCACCGCGGCATAGACGATGCAGTTCCTGAATCGTTTTAGGCGTTATCCTTAAAGCCGTATATTTTTTATGGATCCAGTCAAGGGCTTTACGATAACCAGCCACTTCTTCTTCTGAACGATCGCGCGGCTTGCTGTTGCCAATCACCAAAGGCTTAAGACGATCCTTATCAACGGTAACTCCCTCAATACGATTCGATGACTCAGCACTCTCAATGAGCGCTATTTCCAAAAGCGTCTTTAAAATCTGCGGCGACTGGCGCGCGTAGAGATCCTGCTTCCCCTTATATTCTGAAATAGAGTTCATCAGCCATACCGCCCCCATGGGTAAATCGACTTTATCGTTTTTAAATGAATTCATATTATTCCTCCTCTGCCTTCCGAACCATCAATTTTTCAACGGTTATCAAAACTTCTTCCGGTTTAATCTCCCGCATGCAGGCGTGAGTTAAAATGCGGCAGTGAGAGCTGTAACAAGGAGCGCACGAAAGTTTTTTCTCGAAGATGGTGATATTTTGTCCCGGAGGCGTATGGCGCCGGGAATCCGTCGGCCCAAAAAAAGCAATGGTAGGCGTCCCAACGGCAGCGGCAACATGCAAAGGCGCGGAATCCGGCGTGATAAAAACCTGACATTGTTTAATCAGAATCGCTAACTGAGCCATATCGGTTTTGCCAACGAAAATGGATGGCTTTGATTTTGTTAAAGATGATAAATGCCTGATCAATGGTTTATCCTTCTCTGCCCCCGTAATAAATGTACGAATATTTTTAGCCGCTAAAAGATCACACAGTTTAGCGATATATTCAATAGGCCAATTTTTTGTCTTCCATTTGGCTGAAGCACCAATATGAATTCCAACAATTTGACGGCTGCCGTTAAGCCACTCTTCTTCAAATAATTGCGCGACATATTCTTCGTCTTTGCGAGACGGCCATAATTCTAAAGACTGGTCTTCATTCTCAGGGATCCCCAACATCTTAAGGATTTGGAATTGATGCGCGACTGGCGACATCACTGCTTTTAAATTCTTAATTTTATGAGTCAGAAGAAATCCTAAACGCCTCTTGCCCGTGTCATACCCATAACTTTCTTTAGCCATGCTTAAAAAAGACAAAAGATGACTTTTCCGATTATTTTGAAAATCAATTACTTTATCAAATTGATACTTCCTCAATTCCCGGGCTAATTTAAAAAAATTGAAAACTCCTCTATCTTTAAAGACGGGGTCATAAATAATCAGCCCGTCAAGATAAGGGCAATTGTGTAAAATTTTTGTCGATTCTCTACCGGTTAAACAATATATTTTCGCTTGAGGGAATTTATGGCGAATCGCCCGCAGAGAAGCTGTAGCCAAAACAACATCTCCTAGGGAAGTCATTTTTATGACAAGAATATGCATGGCCTTTAAGAGCTCCTCGTATACTTTTAACGTTTGAGAGGCCATGTGCTCTAAAGTGAACTTCTCTCGCAATTTCTTTTTAGCCTCCTGTACCAAACGATTAACGAGTTCTTTATCATTTAAAAGCCGAAGAACTTCTTTGGCGATGGCTTCCGGATCTTTCGATGGAACAAGTAAACCAGTCTTTCCATCATCAATAATGTCAATAACCCCTCCCACGCGGGTCGCGACAACAGGCACGCCCGCGGCTTGGGCCTCTAAAATCACGCGACCGAAGGCTTCAGGGACAACACTCGAGAACACAAGAACATCCACTTGCGACAAAATCTGAGGGATATCTCTGCGATTACCTAAAAATTCCACGTGATCTTTTAAGCCTAAACGTTTTACCAAAACTTCTAATTCATGTTTATAAGATTCTTTACCTGGCGGAGCATCTCCCACAATCCAAATCTTGGTGTAAGGCATCCGACGGACAACAGTGGACATGGCTTGAATAAAAAAAGAGTGTCCCTTAAGCCGAGTTATTCTTCCTACAATTGCCACGATATGCTTAGATTTCCCAAGAACATTTTCTTGCCGCAGACCTGTCGACTGAAGGTCTCCCGAAGAGACGTTAAATTTTTCCAAATCAACACTGCGAGGAATACAGCGAATATTCTCTGAGGGCACTTGAAAATCATCAATCATGTGCCGTCCGATCACTTCGCTAGGGACAATCACGAGTTTAGCGCATCCCATGACGCGGCTAAACAGACGATTACTGTAAAATCCATGGCAAGTGGTAATAAAAGCGGCATTCGTTCGTCGGCAGGCAAAATAAGCAATCCAGGCTGGTACCCGTGACCGCGCGTGGACAATGTCAACTTTCTCTTCCAAAATAATTTTACGCACCTCTTTAATCATCCTCATGATTGTCCACAAAGATTTCTTGTGCACCGGCAGTTTATAATGTTTTGTTCCTGCCTGGAGCTGTGCGACTAAAACGCCGCCGTTAGAAACAACTAGCGATTGATGCCCATGCGCAACAAGATATTGAGCAAAATCTACCGTCCCTGTCTCAACGCCGCCTACATTTAATTCTGGTAATATTTGAAGAACTTTCATTAAATAATTCCTTTAAGAGCCTCACGAACGATTTTCCCATCATCTAAAATCGAGGGATGAATCTTACCTTTGGTCATATCATAAATAACTCGCGCTAGTTGTTTGACATCCGTGGAGAATATAAAGCCCTGCGCCCTTAAATTTTCAACAAACCATTTATGTTTATTCTGTTTTCCTCTCAATCCTTGGCGCATTTGAGGAGAAAACACAATCGTTTTCTTCCCTGAGCTTGCGGCCTCTGAAATCATAGAGATACTATCTCCCGAAACCACAAGAATATCAGCCAATCCTAAAATTCCACCCACCGCTTCAGGAATATTCTCTTGACCAGCTAATATCAACAACGAACAATGCGGATATTTTTTAAATGCCCTTTGCAGTAACTGTTCAACTCTTGCCGTGGTTCTGCGGGAGGTCGTCAATAAAATGTCTACATTCATCTGTTCGGCCACTTCCTTGAGCTGATCGATCATAATCTTTATCTGAGTTTCTCCTAGATAAAGATCCCGGGAATCTCCTCCGATAAAAACTCCCAATTTCATTCTAAATTTATTTTTCAAATGAGAAAAACGATTTGATAAAAGTTCCGCCTGCTCTTTAAGATACTCTGGGCTGACCAGATTAATAGCGCCAACCGTCGCGGCTATCTTAGTTTTTCCAACATTAAAAATCGCCCCGCCTTGAACGGAAGAATACAGATTTAAGGCATCGTGCTGTGGGAGGATAACTAAATGAAACCGGCGGATACTTAAAAATCCCGGTTTTTGAATAACGATGCTTTTGGCGTCTTGATCCTCGCAAAGAAGTTGATTAACTCCAGAAAGCGAAGATCCGCAAGAAATAATATAATCCGCTTTGACACGGCTTATCTTATTAAAGGAATCTTCGGTTAAACTTAGTTTTAAGAAATCCCATCGTCTTAAAAAAATAAGTGAAAATCCAACAAAACTCAACAATGAAAAAATCTTTTTTTTCCACTTACTTTTAAACACCACAGGGACAGAGGATATCTCCGCCCTTAATCCCTTTTCCTTTAAAAGCTCCTGCAATATTTTAGAGACCTTCTGCGATTGCCTCAAATGTCCCGCGCGGCCATCGTCTAAAAGAAGGATACTCCTATCTTTGGAATATTTCCAATTTTTATAAAACCACATATATTCGGAAGGATGACGACGGATGTGATCTTCCATTTGAGGGCTAAGCTCTTCTAAATTAGATAAAACATCTTTTTCTAAGTTCCCCGTATTAATAAGTTTCCAAGGCTTATGAATAATCAAATGATGGTGACCTTTCGGCTCTCTAACGATTACAGAAAAACAGATGGGAACCCCCCATTTGAGACCCATGCGGATAGCCCCGCTCGACATGGAAGCGCCTCGTCCGAAAAACGGAACGAGAACACCATCCCTTCCCCCTTGATCGGCCACCATCCCAATGACTTCATTATTTTGCAGACTCTTAATAAAATCTCGTGTTCCCATCCCTCGAGCCAAGACAACAGCGCCTCCACAAGCACGGGAAGAATTAAGCATCTCATTTAACCGGAAATATTTTTTTTGAGATTTTACAATAACTTTGTATGGATACCCTAGCATAGCGGAGGAAAGACTGGCCATCTCCCAACTGCCAAAATGCATAGCCAAAAGAATGAGTCCTTTCCCTGCCTTTAATGATTCTGAAATATTTTCTTCGCCATCGATTTTAACTAATTTTTTAAATTTGGATGGAGTGAGAGAAGGCATTCGTAAAAGTTCTATCAAATTCTGCGCGCAATTTTTAAAAAGGTTTTTAAGAATCACGTTGAACTCTTGGGGAGCTAGCTCTGAGGATAGAGCAATACGCAAATTGAGATAGGCCTGCCTGCGGTGCTTGCGATCTAAACAATAGGCGACAACTCCTATAAACCGTCCTATCCCTAAGGCAGCCCTTAAAGGCAGGCACCGGACAAAGAGGCCAAAAACCTTAAGAATGGACCAAATGATATACTCTGTCAAGAAATTCATCCTTCCCTTGAATAAATAAAATATCAATTTGAAGAGATAGAATAGAGAGCTTCTCATCGGTAAATTTTTGAAAAGAGGCTATCTTCACAGCATCTTTGTCTGTGGTTACAATCGTTTGAATATTTTCTTTCAGACACTCTTCCATAATTTTGTTAATCTCTTCTTCTGTGTAGGCATGATGATCCATGAATGGAAAATTCTTGATAACTTGAGCGCCCAGATTTTTTAAAGTTGACTCAAACGATTTTGGATCCCCAACACTGCAAAGGCAGGCAACGCGTTTGTTCTCCAATAAAGAGAGTCCATAGATAGAAGAGCGATAAACATCCTTGAGTCTCACTGCTTGATGAATCGTTTCTCCTATCAATAATTTTGATGAAATTTGCTTTAAATTATTTTTAATAGAGACAACTTTATCTTTAGCCAAATCGGTCTTCGTGAGGCAAACGATGTCGGCTCTCTTTAAAGACTTTAACGGCTCTCTTAAGATACCCCGAGGGATCAGATGTCCATTCCCCCAAGGATTAGTCGCGTCTATTAAAACAACATCCAAGTCTCGAGCAAGCCCCCAATGCTGAAATCCATCATCTAAAATAAAAACATCTGCCTCATTATTTTGAAGAAATTGATGGGCACAGGCGATTCTATTTTGTCCAACAACGACAGGGACATCTTTTAAAACTTCTTCAATCATTTTTGCCTCATCGCTAGGATGATTCTTCCTCCCTACTTTGACCATATACCCCCTCGTGAGGATCACTGGTTTTAAATTTATTGATTTAAGCTCTTTGGCTAACCACAGAACAAAAGGCGTTTTGCCGACTCCACCCCACGTGAGATTGCCTATGCTAATGACCGGCCGTGGAAGTCTATGTTTTTTAAGTAACCCTATTCGATAACTAAGAAGAATAAAATTGATCGCCAAACCATAACAACAAGAAAGAGACCACAGGAAAAATTTAACAATATTGATAAAAAATCCCTTTTTTGTGTCAGTCGCTGCTAAAAATAAAAATTGTCTAAGAGATGCGCTCATGTCTTTAAAAAATTACCAATAATCTTTACTGTTTTCGCTGTCGCCCCTTGATATTTTTCAACAAGCTCTTTGGCCCGTCTGCCCATCGCTTGTCCTTGTGAGGGATTTTGAAGAAAATATTTTATTGCGTCTTCTAGCTCCTTAGCATCCGCGATTTGTTTGAGGGCCTGATTCCTAAGAAAAATTTTTATAATATCTTTAAAATTGTAGGTTAGCGGCCCTACAACAATTGGTTTGCCAAAAAAGGCAGGTTCAATCACATTCTGTCCGCCGCCGCCCTTAAGACTTTTCCCGATAAAAACAATCCCCGCGATGCTGTAAAGACCGCGTAATTGTCCAATCGTATCTACAACAAGCACCTGATTTTGGGTCAACTTAATTCCAACGTTTTTAGAAAAGAGGTCGGGTTCGAAACCCGCTTTTCCTATTAATTGAGTTACCTCCTGCGCGCGTTCAATGTGCCGAGGGACTAAAACCAGACGTAACGAGCTGAATTCTTGATTCAATCTTTTATAAACATCAAGAACAATCTCCTCTTCCCCTGGATGAGTACTGCCGGCAATCCAAAGACAATCTTCTGTTGCAAAACCTAAGCTTTCCTTAGTGAATGCGGGCACGGGTGGGTAATTATCAAATTTTAAATTCCCCGTCACGACAACTTTATTGTCCTTGACTCCCAACGCCTTCACGCGCGAGGCATCTAACTCTGTCTGCACGCAAAAAATATCCACGCAATTAAGAATCCCCTTTAAAATAAATTTTATCCTTTGATATCCTTTAAATGCTTTATCCGAAATACGGCCATTGATCTGAATAATAGGGACTCTTTTGCGATTTAAAAAGAAATATAAATTCGGCCAAATTTCTGTTTCCGCGCAAATATAAATTTCGGGGTCAATCAAAGTAATAAATTTTTTCACAATCCAGCTGAAATCTAGGGGAGCAAAAATCACAATGGCTTTGTTTTCAAATCGTTCTTGGGCGAGGGCATATCCTGTCTTGGTCACGACCGAACAAATGATCTTAAAATGAGGGAATTCTTGCCTTAGCGAGAAAATAAAATCCTCAATGGCTAAGACCTCTCCGACACTCACAGCATGAATCCAGATGTTCTCTTGAACGCTTAACCTCTCGCGTAAATCGCTGGGGACGAACCCTAATCTCGTCCAAAGCCCCGAGTGCCATTTGCGTCTCCCAATAAGATAAGGGATATAAAGTAACGCTAGAATAAGAAGGATAAAATCGTAGATAATAAACATGTCTTTTCAAGCTCTAGGATGAGCCTGCTCATAAACCTTTTTTAAACGTTCCGTGCTAACGTGCGTGTAAATTTGCGTTGTTGAAAGATTGACATGTCCTAAAAGTTCCTGGACGGAGCGCAGATCCGCTCCTCGATTTAATAAATGTGTGGCGAAGGAATGTCTTAAAACATGCGGCGAGACTTTTTTTTCTATGCTCAAAGATTGAATATATTTATGCGTGATATCGCAAACTCCCTTCGTTGACAAACGAGTACCATTCTTATTAAGGAATAAAACGTTGGATTTCACTTTTCTCGCGTCAAGATATTCCTTAATACTCCCTAAAGCCTTATCTCCGATAGGAACAAGCCTTTCCTTCTTTCCTTTTCCCGCGACCTTGGCAATATTGCTGATGAAATCCACATTCTCAATATTTAAAGTCACCAATTCGCCTACTCGGATTCCCGTGCTATATAACGTTTCCAAAATAGCGCGATCTCTTTTCCCTGAAATCTTTTCTAAGGAAGGCGCCTCGATAAAACTTACCATTTCCCCTTCCGAAAGGAAGTGAGGCAGCGGTTTATCCAGCTTAGGAGACATTAAAAGAGCTGTCGGATTATTCTTGACAAGCCCTTCCCTCTCAAGGAATTTAAAAAGACTGCGCAATGACGATAATTTTCGCGCCAGGGTACGGGGACGATATTCTTTTGTCCTTAATTGAGCCAAATAACGCCGTAAAAAAAGATAATCAATTTTTTCAAGAGGAGTTTGGTCGGCAAACTTAAAAAAATCTTCCAAATCAAGCGTATAATTTAAAATCGTATGCTTTGAATAATTTTTTTCAATATCTAAATAGGAGACAAATTTATCGACGTAACGATTCATACATTTTTATTTTCCTCCGGGAGCTCTTGCGTGACATACGTACATTTGGGATAATTGCTGCAGCCATAAAATGTCCCTCGCCTTGAGCTTCTTTTGACAAGCTCGCCATCGCAACCTTGCTGCGAGCATTTAATCCCGGAAAGAAAGGGTTGAGCAAACTTACACTCGGGGAATCCAGAACAACTTAAAAACTTGCCCCGCCTACCCCATTTGACGACCATCTGCTTACCGCATTGCGGACAATATCTATCCACAAAATTCTCTGTCTTAACAATATTCTCTTCCGCGTGAACCAATTCAGCCTGAAAGGGAGCATAAAACTCCGCGAGAAGTTTTGGATAATCCAATTTCCCTTCTTCGACAAGATCTAAGTTTTCTTCCATCTGAGCGGTAAAGGCCACATCGACGATTCTAGAGAAATACTGAACCAGTAAATCGCAGACGGAAATTCCGAGTTCCGTAGCCGTAAAATAGCCGCGCTGACGCACGGCATAATTGCGAGTGACCAGAGTCTGAATAATGGAAGCGTAAGTACTAGGTCTCCCTATTCCGTCTTCTTCAAGCGCCTTAACAAGACTCGCTTCAGAAAATCGAGCAGGTGGTTTGGTGAAATGCTGAGTGGGCCTCATTTCACTTAAAAAAAGTTCGTCATCTTTGAGATAACGAGACAAATCGATCTTTTTTTCTTCTTCGGTTGTCTCTTTATCTAAAGACAAGAAACCATCGAAAAGAAGAGTTGATCCGGAAGCGCCAAATTGAAAAACTCTACCAGAATTGGGCGATCCCGCGGTAACCTCTATCTTTTTATATTGGTAAACAGCCGGCACCATTTGACAGCTGACAAATCGATTCCAAATGAGTTCATATAATTTGGATTGATCGTGATCTAAAAATTTCTTAACGACCTGTGGGTTCTTAAGGACATCGGTCGGTCGAATAGCTTCATGGGCTTCTTGAGCGCTTTTTCTAGACTTGTATTGGTTTGGTTTCTCGGGGAGATATTGTTCTCCAAAAGTATTTTTAATGAATTGCCTCACGTGGCCAACAGCGTCTTGAGAGAGATTAACCGAATCCGTACGCATGTAAGTAATCAATCCCGTAGCTTCCTCTTCCCCCAATTCAATCCCCTCATAAAGCTGTTGAGCAATCATCATGGTTTTAAAGGCGTTAAAACCTAATTTATTGAAAGCCTCTTGCTGAAGAGTGCTTGTAATCAAGGGCGGGCTGGGATTACGCTTAACCTCTCTTTCTGAAATATTCGTAACCACGAATTTTTGATTCTTAATCTCAGAAACGATTTTATCGGTTTCTTCCTGCGATTTTAATTCAAAATTCTCATTGTTAATTTTCTCTAAAGAAGCCGTTAGGAGACCATCAAAACCTTCCTTTTTAAGATCAACCGCAATCTGCCAATATTCTTGAGGCACAAAAGCTTCGATGGAGCGTTCCCGATCAACAATAAGACGCAACGCGACCGATTGAACGCGTCCCGCGCTTAAATGAGAGCCAATTTTACGCCAAAGCAGAGGGCTAATTTTGTACCCCACAATGCGATCCAAAATTCGCCGAGCAACTTGAGCGTCAATTTTTTTCATGTCAAATTCGCGAGGATGTTCAAAAGCCTTTAAAACAGCGTCTTTAGTAATTTCTTGAAAAGTAACGCGAAAAAATTTCTTTTTATCCTTATCTTCCTTATCCGCTAAATGGCTCGTAAGATTCCAACCAATGGCTTCCCCTTCGCGGTCGGGATCGGTTGCCACATAAATTTCTTTGCTGCTTTTAGTTTCTTTCTTCAACTGCTTAAGGATTTTTTGTTTACTGCGCACAACAATCCATTTAGGCTCAAAATTCTGTTCAATATTCACGCCAAGCGTGGATTTAGGTAGATCGATTAAATGCCCCATGGAAGAAAGAACCTTAAACTTTCCTCCCAAGATTTTTTCGATCGTCTTGACCTTCGCGGGAGATTCCACGATCACGACTGGTTTGCTTTTACTCATTTTGACCTCACAAACATTTTGCCGGGAAGTTGTTTAATTAACTTCTTTAATTCGAGTTTAAATAAAAGCGATCCTAGAGAAGAAATGACAAGGCCACAACGCTCCTTAAGTTCATCCATATGAATAGGACGATCATTCAAATAACTATAAATGAGTTGTTCATGCTCGGGGAGATTAGTCTCTGGGACGGATAACTCAACACTTTCCATTCGGGGAATTGTCGCGCCGCCTAAAAATTCTTCCATTGGATTTTTGAGCTCTTCTAAAATATCCTCCACGCGTGTTACTAATTTGGCTCCCTGTTTAATAAGATTGTGGACGCCTTCAGATTGAAGATTATCCACTTTTCCGGGAAGGGCAAAGACTTCCCGTCCCTGTTCTAACGCGCAGTCAGCGGTGATCAGTGCTCCGCTTTTTAAAGCAGCTTCAATAACCAAAACACCCAAAGATAAACCGCTGATAATACGATTCCTCCGAGGGAAATTATGAGCAATCGGAGCGACATCCATAGGAAATTCAGAAATAACAGCGCCCTGCTTCGTTATTTTTTCCATTAATTCTTTATTCTCGGGAGGATAAATATAATTTAATCCACAGCCTAAAACAGCAATCGTTGATCCTCCCGCCTTTAAAGCGCCTTGATGGGCGTAGGTATCAATCCCCCGAGCCATTCCCGAAACAATGGTTAATCCTAACTCAGAAAGTTGCTCGGCAAATTTCGCGGCCATCGTTGTTCCATAAAGGGAAGCCTGGCGTGAACCAACAATGGCTAGATTTAAAGATTTAAACTTTTCACAATTTCCTTTAACATACAAAATAATAGGAAAATCTATGATCTCTAACAACTTCTTAGGGTAAAAGGGATCTTTCAAAGAAATAAAACACGCATCATTTTTCTTCAAGAAAGCATATTCTTTTTCAAGGAAAGCCTGCTGAGGAAATTGAAGAATATTTTCCACAACATCTAAAGGAATCAATTTTTCTGTTAAAAAATTTTCCCTTTTTAAAGATAAAATTTCAGACGCTGGGCCATATTTTTCCATTAACTTGCGGATACGGATACTGCCCAATCCGGAAATCGCGTTCAAAATTAATAAAGCGTCAGATTCGTTCACGAGAAAGTAACCTCACAATTCTTTGACAGATCTGTTCAATACTTTTATGCTCAGAGTCAATAATATGCTCCGCTGATTCTTCATACAAAGGTTTTCTTAAACGAAGCATCTTCTTGATCGTTTTTAATGGATCCGAAACATTTAATAAGGGACGTTTGCGTCCTTTAATGTTTTGATAAAGGAAAGTCGGCGAAGCCTTTAGATAAATAAGGATGCCATTTTTCTTCAAACGAGTAATGTTTAAGGGATTGACAACCACCCCGCCACCACAGTCTAGGATAACACCTTGCTTCTTGCTTAAGTTTTTAACGACATCTTCTTCGACCTTGCGAAAATAAGCTTCCCCAAGGCGTTTGAAGATCGTTGGAATCCTCCTACCTGTCTTTTGTTCAATAAGCGTATCTGTTGAAAAAACATCTCTTTTCAACATTTTTGATAACCTCTTGGAAACAAATGACTTACCAGAACCCATAAAACCAATAAACACAATATTTTTTATTTTCATTGGGGGGATTGTAACACAAGGGAAGGTGGCTGTCAATTAAACCTTTAAAAATCACGGCTTTACTGCAAAGTTTTGGGTCAAAGATGGGTATTTTTATTTAAAAAATTTCATACAACCCATACCCTCCAAAAATCCAATCAAGAATGATATCCCCCCAAAATAGGCTAATCAGGGCACCCAATGCCAAAAAAGGGCCGTAAGCGATCGCGCTGTCGTTTTTACGGATCTTCTCAATAATACCAAAGACCGCACCGAACATAGGAGCGATAAAAAACGTCAAAATAGCCAATTGCCATCCTAAAAAGGCGCCGATCATTGCTAAAAATTTAACATCCCCGCCACCCATGGACTCCTTCTTAAAAAGGAAATCTCCCAATAAACCCATCGCGTAAATAATGCCGCCCCCGATCAGCACCCCCAAGAAAGACCAGCCTAAGGACTGAAGATGAATCAATGAATTAAACTTTTGTGATTCCAATCCATGCAAAGACGGAATAAGTAAACTAAAAACTAAACCCACCAATATCCCCCCCACACTTACCTCATCTGGAATAATGCGATGTTCAAAGTCAACAAAGAGTGCCACAATAAATCCAGAGACCATCACCAAATAAGGAATCAATAAAATATTTAACCCAAAGTATTGATAAAAACCAACAAACGTCAGCGCTGTTATGAATTCCACTAAAAAGTACCGAAAGGAAATCCTTTTTTGACAAAATCGGCATCGGCCACGTAAAGATAAATAACTCACAAGCGGAATATTGTCGTACCAGAAAATAAATTTTTTGCAATGCGGGCAATGCGAGGCTGGAAAAATAACTGACTTTTCCTCCGGCAGTCGCACAATACACACATTGAGAAAACTGCCAACGACAGCTCCAATAATAAAAAATAGAAAAATAAATATATCCATAATTTAATTTTTCTCCAGCGCTTCTCTCATCTTTTTCTTAACCGTTTCATCAATTTCCCTGTCAGCCCAGTGCTCGAGAGACAAAACGCCTTGATAAAAAAGCATGCCTAATCCGTTCGTGGTTCGCGCCCCGCGTTCTTTAGCCATGCGCAAGAGCGCTGTTTCCTTAGGGTTATAAATTAAGTCGTAAACAAACATATCTGAATGAAGGAGTTCTTCCTCTACTAAACTCGGGTCGTTTTTCTTTAAGCCGACGGATGTTGTGTTAATTAAAATATCCGCTTCCGGCAATTCTAAATCATCGATGCTCATCACAGCCTCAAGGATTTCCGTGCCCACATGTTCCTTAATGCTTTCGGCAAGAATTTTTGCCTTTTCAAAGGTGCGATTATAAATTTTTATCGATAAAGGCTTTTCAGGAAGAAGGCAAAGAGCGGTAATAATGGCGCGGGCTGAGCCGCCTGCCCCTAAAATACCTATTTTTTTATTCTTAGGATCAAATTTCAATTCCGCTAAATGAGCTAAAAAACCAGGCGCGTCCGTATTATACCCTGTCAATTGACGCTGTTTATCGATAACAATTGTATTAACAGCCCCAATCTTCTGCGCTAGAGGGTTAAGGTGATCCAAATATTTCATTACCTTCTCTTTGTAAGGAACAGTGACATTGAGACCAAAAATTGGGCTTGATTTCTGACGTAAATTCTTAAAAAAATCATCTAAGTCTTCTTCTTTTAAGGGAAAAGGTTGATAAACAGCCTCCACGCCCAATTCTTTAAAAGCCGCGTTGTGCATGAGGGGGGAAAAGGTGTGTTCGAGAGGAAAGCCGATGATGCCGTAGATGGATTTTTGTTCTTTCATTATTAAGAAAGATTAGACTTTAACAGAAATGACCTTGTTAATGGCATTAATGTAGGCTTTAGCGGAAGCCTCCAAAATATCCGTACTCGTTCCGTGCGCGATAACACTTTTATTATTTATTTTCACCTTAACCGTGACTTCACCTAAAGCGTCTTTTCCTCGGCTGACGGATTGGATAGCGTAATCCAAAAGCTCTCCTTTAACTTTCGTGATGGTATCAATAGCTTTATAACCGGCATCGATAGGACCGTCACCTGAGGAAGTCTGATCATATGTCTTGCCCTTAGACTTCAAAACAACGCGCACTTTAGATTTTATGCCCGTCCCGCTTTGAGTCGTAAGGCTTGCCAAGCTCCAAGTCTTCTGATAAACATTCAATTCATCCTCAACAATCGCTAAGAGATCTTCATCAAAAATCTGCTTTTTCTTATCGGCCACACTCTTAAACCGCTCAAAGGCTAAATCCAAATCTTTCTCATTTAAATCAATTCCTAAAATTTTTAACCGTTCTTTAAAGGCGTGTCGACCGGAATGTTTTCCTAAAACAAGGCCCGTTTCCAGAAAACCAACATCTTCAGGACGCATAATTTCGTAGGTCGAACGTTCTTTCAGTACGCCATCCTGATGAATACCAGCCTCATGCCGAAAGGCATTGGCACCAACGATTGCTTTATTGGGAGGGACAACAAAACCGGTTAATTTACTGACCAAACGAGAAGTTCTACAGATTTCCGAGGTTCTGATATTAGTGGCGCAGCCATAAAAATCTGTCCGCGTTCTCAAGCCCATGACAATCTCCTCCATGGAGGCATTCCCAGCCCGTTCACCGATACCGTTAATCGTGCATTCGACTTGTCGCGCGCCGTTCTTAACCGCCGCTAAAGAATTAGCCACAGCTAATCCCAAATCATCGTGACAATGGACCGAGATCACAGCTTTTTCAATATTAGGGACATGATTGCGAATATCCGAAATTAATTGTCCATATTGCAAGGGAACGCTATATCCAACTGTATCTGGAATATTGACCGTTGTCGCTCCCGCATTGATAACTTCTTCTAAGATTTGATACAGAAAATCTTTTTCTGAACGTGACGCATCCTCCGGAGAAAATTCTATATCTTCTGCTTTATCTCGGGCATATTTGACCGCTTCAACGGCCATCCGCAAAATTTCATCTTTCGTTTTTCTTAATTTATATTCCATGTGAATTTTAGACGTGGCTAAAAATACGTGGATACGTTTCCTTTTGGCGAATTTTAAAGCTTCCGCGGCCGCGTCAATATCCTTAACTAAAGAACGCGCTAACCCGCAAATGATTGTTCCCTTAATGTGCTTAGCGACCGACTGGACAGAATCAAAATCTCCTTGAGAGATAACAGGAAATCCCGCCTCAATAATATCAACCCCTAAACGTTCCAAAGCAAAGGCCACTTCCAGCTTCTCCTTTTCGTTCATGCTGGCGCCCGGAGCCTGCTCGCCATCGCGTAAGGTCGTATCAAAAATTAAAACTGTGTTTGGAACGGGCATATATTTTAAAATGAAACGGCAACTTCATTCTTCTGAAATTCTCTAATTTTTTCATGGGCAAAATCAACGCTACAAAACGGTTCACCATTCCCACATTTATTAGCGGGAGAGTAAATTTTTATTTTTTCTAATTCGCTCAAACGAACATGTCTTTTCTTTTGACCAGATAAACGCAAATTAAGACCTTTTTTCTCCGCTTTAACCGGTTCTATGCCAAACAAACGGACAAACTCCTGAAGCGTTTTATCCGAATATCCCCATTTGTGATTGCCGAAATGACCGTTATAAAGTTTCGATTGCCAAAGGTTCTCTCCAAAAACGGTATCTACAAAATTATCAAATCCCAGTTTAAAATACCGAAAAATAATCTTCTTGAAATTGGGCACTTGAATAGTTATTTTACCGTCAATTTTTAAAACTCTAGCCCATTCATAAAAAACAACAAAACGCATGTATTTATCAAAATGTTCCAAGAGGTCTTCGGCGAGAATTTCATCCGCGCTTAAATCTGGATAAGGTAGCGTTTGCGTAATATCATGCACAAGGTCGGGATGGCAGCTTTTGACGGCATCAATATTGATCCAGCCATCTAATTTTTTGGTGCCGCATCCTAAGTGGAGTTTCATGACTTTCTCATCCACGGCATCATCTGCCTTAACTCTTCACCGACTTTCTCGATGGGATGATTTTGGGATTCTTGACGGAACTTGTTAAAATTTGGTCTGCCCTCTTTATTTTCACGCATCCACTCACGGGCAAATTTCCCCGATTGAATTTCTTTTAAAATTTTCTTCATCTCTTTTCTGGCCCGCTCATTAATAATACGTGGCCCTCGAGTATAATCACCATATTCAGCCGTGTCAGAAACGCGTTTACGCATGCCGCGAATCCCATCTTCGTAAATAAGGTCCGTGATCAATTTTAATTCATGCAGGCATTCAAAATAAGCAATCTCCGGCTGATACCCAGCCTCAATTAAAGTCTCAAAACCCGCCTTAATCAGGGCGCTAGCGCCGCCGCAAAGGACAGTCTGCTCCCCAAATAAATCTGTCTCTGTTTCTTCTTTAAAGGTTGTCTCAATAACCCCCGCCCGAGTTCCACCAATCCCCTTAGCGTAAGCCAAAGCTTCTTTATAGGCATCGCTCGAAGGATTCTGATAAATAGCAATTAAACAAGGGACACCCTTGCCTTCCTCATATTGACGACGCACTAAAGACCCCGGGCCTTTAGGAGCAATCATCCAAACGTCAATATTGGACGGCGGGACAATTTGTTTAAAATGAATATTAAAGCCGTGAGAAAAGGCAATGGATTTTCCTATCTTCAAATAGGGTTTAATGGATTTTTTATAAATCTCTGCCTGCACATGGTCCTGCGTCAAAAGGACAATGACATCCGCTTGTTTTGTGGCTGTTTCCACATCGACAATGGGGAATCCATCTTTTTGAGCCTGCTCATAATTAGGGCCGCCTGGCCTTTGGCTAATGATGACTTTTAAACCGCTATCTCTTAAATTCAGCGCCTGACCACGGCCTTGGATACCATAACCAATGATGGCGATGGTTCTCTCTTTTAAAAAACTCATATCGGTATCGTGATCATAATAAATTTTAGGCATAACGCTCCTCCAATGTTTTTTGAATAATCAAAATCCCGAGATACTCATCTCTCGAGGATGTTCAATCAGATAGGAATAAAAAATTTCCTGTTTGGCCTGGGATTCTAATTCAAATTCCCAACGCCAGACACCTTTTCTTGCCTTCCAATCTTTCTCTTGAGGCCCCGGCTTTTCATCAAATATTTTGACTTTAATCCGATCATTTTCCGAAATGGGTAAAGATTCAAAAATAATGACTTTCATTTTCTTCGGTTTGTAATTTTCGACCGTAATCCTGTAAGCAAAAGTAGTCTTTAAGCTGGGAGAGGAAATATTCCCTATCAGGACATCATCCGCCTTTTTAGAAAGCTGTTCGCGCTTGACTTTAACACCTTCATCGACTCCTAAATATAAATCAAATTCCTCTCCGGGACCAATGGTATCGATACTGGATTTCCCCACAAAATTTTCATCCAAGAAGACATTGACCTGACCAGCCAAAAGCTGAAGATTCGGAGCATTCTTGACCCGGCTCCCTAAATAAACATACGGCGATGATCGAGGATAAGCGGAATATTCCAAATTAGCTTTCAAGGTCTGTGTTGTGACAGGAAATTTTGTCTCAGAACCATCGGACTTGATACTCGCTGGCTTCAAGATTTGATAAACAATCGAAAGTCCTTCGTAAGCAACTTCGGTAAAAGCTAATTGAGCCTCTTCTTCTTTAGACTCCTCTGCCTTTTCTAAATAAAGGGCATCCTGTTGGTGCAATGGTGATTCTGCCATCATCTCCATGGCAGCACGCATCCTCTGTTTCTCGCGCCTAACCTCAACAGGCCGCAAAAACCACGGCTCGACGTAAGGCATTCTGCCTCCTAACGTAGGTTTGGCTGTGGAAAGGGTGAGCTTAACATTTGCCCAATCTTCCCCCGTTGTCTGTGTTATCACACCAAAAGACGTTAACTCGACCTCTTCTTGTTCAAATTTAACCCTGGCATCATACAAAGGCCGCCAATTGGCACCTGTGACCAAATAAGAAACAGCCAAAGAAAATTTCCCGGGTTTCACGGCGTCCAAATCTACCACAATAGAATGTTTTAATTTCTGCGAGGCGCCGCGGAGGTTTTTAAGTTCACTCACAAGCTTTTCTTTTTCTTTACTCCATTCCCTGGCCTTAAGACGGATGCCTTCCTTTTTCTCTTGAAGATCTTTTGAATTAAGAATTAAAAAATCTAAAATTTCTTTAAGCTTGGTTCCCGAAGGCATCGTCGTTACCAAATCTTTCGGAATTTGTTCTCCGGAGAATAATTTAATGGAGTTTAAAAACCCTTCCTCTTCTTCAAGGATTTTTAGGTTATTATTTTCAACGGAAATCTTATCCTCTAAGGCCTCAATATTATTTTCTAGCCCTTTCACGCGTTCATCGGAAGCTTCTTTGAGATATTCCTTTTTTAGATACGCGCCATAAATTTTGACTTGAGCTTCCCCACGGCCGGTCACGGAAACAGAGTTTTCATCCACTTTCCCCAGAATGTCTTCCAAAACAATACTCCGCGATCCCGTTGACAGGTCAATAACGGCTTCTCTCTTTAAACGTGCCGATCCCGGATAAACTGTCACTTCAGTAATCCTTGAGGACGCGGAAATATTTTCCGCCCAACTATTAAAAGAAATAAAGCAAAGAAACAGAAAAATAAAAGAAATTTTTTTAATCATTTTTTCCTTTCGTTTACGTCCCCATTTCCCAACTGGAAAGATATTACTTTTGCCTAAACGGTTAATAAACGTTGCTTAGTTTTCCCTACAGCATGATCTCTTTTCCAAACTTTTTTACTTCACAGATTAGTGGCGAAGCATTATTTCTATATCCTTTAACGGAAACAGGAATCGGTTCAATGCGGTCATCAACATGACGGCTTTGTTTCAAAAGAAATTGCAGCTCCAGAATTGAGTCTTTGCCAAATTGGGGAGAAACGATACACAGGTCAATATCACTGTACCCTTTTGCCTTTCCTTTTGCATAAGAGCCAAACAAAATGATTTTAGCAATACGAATACCCCTGCTTTTAATAACACTGGCAAATTTTATCGCAATATCTTTTATCTCAGGGGCTATATCTTTTTCTTTAGCCATAAATAGATATCCTTCGCTTTTTTTAAATAAATCTGTGTATATTTTTTGGTCGCCTTCCGGTAAAATTGAAACTTGTAATCGTCGTATCTGGCCTCAATATTAAATGCCGTGAGTTCATCCAAAAGGTCTAATTGCTTATCGGAAAAATCAATCTTTGTAAGTCTTGCTAACTTTGATAATTTATGTCCGTATGGTGCTGGATGTCCTGTTCCTTTGACGACCAATGCTTTAATAATTTTTTCGACAAAGAGATGGCAGAAAAAAAGACAATGAGGATATCTCATCAAACGAAAAAGACCTGTGGCCGTCTTTAAGTCTTCGTTTGAACTTCTGATCCAATAATTGACCATTTCACGAGTATTCATATATCATTCCTACGTTCCCATTTCCCAACTGGAAAGATATTTTTTTTGCTCAGTCGTTAACGTGTCAATCTCTATCCCCAAGGCCTTCAATTTTAATTTGGCGATCATCCGATCAATATCTTCGGGGACAGAATAAACTTTTTTCTCTAATTTTTTGTAATTTTTAGCCACATATTCCGCGGAAAGAGCCTGATTAGCAAAGCTCATATCCATGACAGACGCCGGATGTCCTTCGGCCGCTGCCAAATTAATGAGACGCGCCTCCCCTAAAACATAAACACAATTTCCATTTTTTAATTTAAACTCTTCCACAAAGTCTCTAATAATTCTCTTTGATTTTGTAATTTCCTTTAATCCATCTAAATCAATTTCAGCGTTAAAATGACCCGAGTTGGCTAAGATGGCGCCGTCTTTCATCTGCGACATATGTTCAGCGCGAATAACATTGATATCCCCGGTCACCGTCACAAAAAAATCTCCGAGTTTAGCCGCTTTTTTAATAGGCATAACGTCATAGCCATCCATATTCGCCTCTAAAGCCCTCAAAGGATCAACCTCCGTGACAATGACTTTCGCGCCCATCCCAGAAGCGCGCATCGCTAATCCGCGGCCGCACCAGCCATATCCACAGACAACAAAATGTGAACCCGCCAAAAGGCGGTTCGTTGCCCGCATGACCCCATCAATGGTGGATTGTCCTGTCCCATAACGGTTATCAAAAAAATGCTTCGTCATCGCGTCATTAACGGCAATAATCGGATACATTAAGAGTTTTTGTTTTTCCAAACTTTTCAGACGGACAACACCGGTCGTTGTTTCTTCCGTCCCAGCCAAAATATACTGATTCAAATCTTTTCGCTTGGAATGGATTTCAGAGACCAAATCAGCCCCGTCATCCATCGTCAAATTAGCTTTGATATTTAAAACAGCATTAAGATGTTTGTAGTAAGTGGCTCTGTCTTCCCCTTTAATAGCAAAGACGCTGATTCCGAAGTCTTTCACTAAGGAGGCCGCGACATCATCTTGAGTCGAGAGTGGATTAGAAGCGCATAAAACGACTTCTGCCCCGCCGGCTTTAAGGGTATTCATTAAATTAGCTGTCTCTGTTGTGACGTGAAGACAACAACCTATCTTTAGGCCATTGAGCGGTTTTTCTTCTTGGAACCTTTTTTCGATCAAGGAAAGTACAGGCATATCTTTCTTGGCCCATTCAATCCGCAGTGTTCCTTTTTTAGCCAATGATAAATCTTTAATATCATAATTCATCATACATCCTTTTTTTTCCTCAACTAAAATATTAGAATTCGCCATGATCCTTTTGCCTCCTTATTTTAACGTGAGTTCGGGATTCCCCTCCCTTTTGATGGGAGGGGTTAGGGGAGGGTGATTTTCGACTATCCTCACCCCCACCTATCCTCCCCCATAAAGGGGGAGGAATTCAAGAATTTATGTTACACGGTACTAGTTCTTTCGCTAGAAGAGCCGCCTTGTTTGTCTTCTCCCATTCAAATTCTTCTCGGCCAAAATGACCATAAGAAGCTGTTTTTTGATAAATTGGAGTTTGAAGTTTTAATTCTTTAATAATCCCCCGAGGAGTTAAGTCGAAATGTTTACGAATTAATTCCGTTAATTTGCCATCGGGAATCTCGCCTGTACCAAAAGTGTCAACGACGACACTCACCGGCTCTGCCCGCCCAATCGCGTATCCAAACTGAATCCAACATTTTTTAGCCAATTTAGCCGCCACAATATTTTTAGCAACATATCGGGCCATGTATGTAGCCGAACGGTCTACTTTGGTCGGATCCTTCCCTGAAAAAGCGCCGCCGCCATGAGAAACAACCCCGCCGTAAGTATCGACAATAATCTTGCGTCCCGTTACTCCGGTATCTGATTGAGGCCCGCCAAGGACAAATTTGCCGGTTTCATTGACAAAATATTTTGTTTCTTTGTCAACCATAGAACCCACAATGGGCAGAGCGATTGTTTTGATCATCTCCGCTTTAGCCTCTTGAGTGATTTTCTTCCCTGTTTTATCCAGGATTTTTTCTGTATGCTGACAGGCTAAAACAACCGTGTCGACACGCATTGGTTTTGCGTCTTCATACTCAACCGTTACCTGGCTCTTGCAATCAGGCCCTAAATAATCAAGGATATTATTTTTTCTTACTTCCTCTACTCTCTTGACCAAAGAATGCGCCAACATAATAGGAAGCGGCATCAATTCAGGCGTCTCATCACAGGCATAGCCGATCATGATGCCCTGATCACCGGCACCTCCCGCGTCAACCCCTTGAGCGATATCCGGAGACTGTCTATTAATCGCATTAAGGATTGAGCATGTATTCGCGTCAAAACCATATTGAGGATGCGTATAACCGATATCCGTGAGGACACCCCTGACCAATTTATGGACATCGACATAGGTTGTTGTTGTAATTTCACCGCCTACAATCACAAGTCCCATGGAAATAAAGGTTTCACAGGCAACTCTCCCCGTTGGGTCATCTCTTAGCACCGCGTCTAAAACGGCATCTGAGATCTGATCACAAACTTTATCCGGGTGTCCTTTACCGACAGATTCTGAAGTAATTACGTATCGTCCTTTCACTTGTCTCCCTCCCTTTATTTATTTCTCTTTAATTTAAAAATTTATTGAACACTTTTCCTAACAAAACTCTTCTGGGCCTCTTGGTACGATTCAACGCTCCCGATATCATACCATTTTCCAACAAATTTAAAACCAAAAACTGATTTTTTCCCTTGGATCCAGCGGATATAATCTCCAGCCCGATCTGACTTCTTTGTCTCTTCAAGATACTCTTCAACCAAGGGAAGCGAATCTTTAGGAAAATAATAAAGACACATCGCGATAAGACTCGACTGTGGATTCTCTGGCTTTTCTTCAAAGGAAACCACTTTATCCTCTCGATCTATACACACAACCCCGAAAGATTTTGCATCCGCCAAAGAGCCAACGTCATAGACTCCGATGGAAATCCCGGGAGATTTTTTTTGACTAAAAGAAATAAAATCTTTCAAACTGTAATCAAATAAATTATCACTTCCCATCACCAGGAGATCGTCATTCATCCCGTTCTCTTGAAGGACATACTGAATATCCCCAACAGAACCTAAGCGATCTTCCGCGGAGTTGGTCTCATCGTTAATAATTCGGACAGGAAAAGAAAAATGATCTTGTTGCTTGGCCCAATCTTCAAAAGAAGTAAAAAATTTATTATTCGTGACAACAAGGACTTCATTGAGATTGTTTAGATTGTTTAGTTTTTCCAGAAGATAATTAATCAGCGGTTTTTCGTTAATTTTCAAAAACGCTTTAGGCGTATTCTGAATCAAAGAATAAAGCCTTGTTCCATATCCAGCGGCGAGAATCAAAGCCTTCATGCTCACTCCCTCTGGTCAGTTTCAATAACATGCGGTGCCAGTTTCTTTAACCTTAAACGGCTTAGTTCCTCGACTTCCTGCCCACGAGAAAGTTTCAAAACTTCTTCTGTTAATTGCTGTGCGTCTTTGAAACTAACGCTGCGAATCAATTTTTTAATTTGCAAAATATTGAGAGGCGACATACTAAACTCATCTAACCCAAGTCCGAGCAAAATCAAAGTAAACGCCGGTTCGGAAGCCATTTCTCCGCATAAACCCACTTTAATATTCGCTTGATGCGCCGCTGAAATTGTATTTTTAATAAGCCGCAAAATCGCGGGATGTCCTGGCTCGTAGAGATCGGCTGTTTGTTCGTTGACACGGGCAACAGCTAAAGAGTATTGAATCAGATCATTGGTTCCAATACTAAAAAAATTAACCTTTGGAGCTAGTAAATCAGCGGTGATCGCCGCCGAAGGAACCTCAATCATTATTCCTACAGGCATATTCTCATTGTAAGGGATCTCTTCTCTGCGAAGTTCCTTTTTTGTTTCTTCCAAAATACTGGTGGCTTTCTCTAGCTCAGCAACTCCGGAAATCATAGGATACATTAAACGGATATTTCCGTAAAGGGAAGCGCGCAAAATAGCCCTCAATTGAACCTTAAATATCTGTGGGTGTTCTAGGCAAAAATGGATAGCCCTGTATCCCAAGGAAGGATGCATATCTTTGGGAATTTGGACGCTAGAAATAAATTTATCACCGCCTATATCTAACGTTCTAATCGTTACCTCATGAGGAGCCATCGCCTCGGCAACATGCTTGTACGCCTGGAATTGTTCTTCCTCTGAAGGAAGATCAACGCGGTTCATATAAAAATATTCTGTTCTGTATAATCCTATGCCACCCGCTCCATGAGCTAAAATAGCCGTAATCTCTTCCGGCAATTCCAAATTGGCTAAAAGATTAACTTTATGGCCATCCGTTGTTTCCGTCGGGAGGTCTCTGACTTCCTTAAACCGATCTTTAAATTCAAGAATCCGACTTTGAAGATTACGGTAGAGCGTCTTTGTCTCTTCCGTTGGATAAATAATGACAAGTCCCTTCCGACCGTCAACGATCACATAATCTTGATTGTGAACGCGCAAAGTAGCGTCTTTTAAACCCACAACCGCCGGGACTTCCAATGATTTAGCCATGATAGCCGTATGAGATGTTTTCCCTCCGATATCCGTGGCAAAGGCGACAATATTTTTTCGATACATACTCGCCGTATCCGAAGGCGAAAGATCATGCGCGATAATAATAATTTCTTCGGTTAAATGTTCGAGGTCATGCAAACGGGTTTCTTCCATTAAATTTTTTAAGACTCGACGTCCGATATCAGTAATATCCGCAACTCTCTCCCTTAAATATTCATCTTCCATCTTACTGAAGATCTCCGAATACTTTTTTAAAACCTCGGAAAATATATACTCTGCCGATAGCTTTTCTGCCTTGATCCGTTTGAGGACTTCCTCTATTAATGTCCTATCTTCGAGGACTAAAAGATGCGCGTCGAAAATACGGGCGTGTTCACCCTGCATCGCGGAACTCAACTTCTTTTGAATCACGCGAATTTCCTCCCGCGTTTTAATAAGAGCTTCCTCGAAACGCGCGATTTCAATAGGGACCTCTTCTTTCATAATCGCCCTGGGCGGGACAATAAAATCCTGTTTATCCAATATAAAAGCGGGGCCCATCGCGATTCCTGGAGCGGCGGGAATCCCTTTCAATACTGTTTCCTGCATTATAATCCTTCCTTAATTAAAAGATTTTCCAATTCAACCATTGCCTGCTCTGCGTCTTCACCATTTGTTTCCAAAATGACCTTACAATTTCGCTGTGCCCCTAGAGTTAATATTCCCATGATTGATTTCCCATTAACTTTCTGATCATCTTTCTGAATCATCACTAAAGAATTGTACTTTGAGGCAATCTGCACAAACATCGCCGCCGGACGCGCGTGCAATCCTTGTGGATTTTTAACAATAACTTCTTTGTGAATCAAAGGCATATTATCTTTTAATCACTCTGTTTTTTTCTATCAACTGAATAAGCACCTTATTTAATTTCAAAGAGTCGTGGCGCACGAAATCTTTATCGCTGACTAAATCGGTTGCCACCACTTTATATCCCAAATCCTTTATCCTTTCAACATCGGGCTCAACAGGGAAAGAATGTTCGTGCTCATAACGGCTTAAAACTTCCGATGAGACCACTCCATTATTAATTAAACAAGTGTTAATAATATCTTTATGTGAATGCTCAACAAGCGCTCTGATATGATCACTGACTGAATACTGATCCGTTTCGCCGGGCTGAGTCATCACATTGCAAATATATATCTTAAACGCTTTAGATTTAGCAATTACCTCACTCATTCCTGGAATAATAAGATTAGGGATAACGCTTGTGTACAAGCTCCCCGGTCCCAAGATGATAATTTCCGCTTCCTCGATAGATTGCAAGGCATCCTTGGTTGGTTGAGCATCTTGGGGCTTCAAAGAAAGCCTTTTAATTCTCGAATGAGTATTCGGAATTTTAGCTTCTCCCTCGGTACGAGAACCGTCAACGTATTCGGCGACCAAATGCACATTCGTCACTGTCGAAGGAATAACTTTGCCGCGGATAGCTAAAACTTTGCTTGATTCTTTCACGGCGCGTTCAAAATCTCCGCCGGTCAGCTGAACCATGGCTGTTAAAAATAAATTTCCGAAATTGTGTCCTTTAAGTTCAGAATCTTTAGAAAATCGGAATTGAAAAAGTTCCCCCATGAGCGCTGGGGCATCCGCTAAAGCAACCAAACAATTACGGATATCCCCCGGAGCGACAATATTAAATTCCTCACGCAGTCTTCCTGAAGACCCACCGCTATCAGCGACCGTGACAATCGCCGTAATATTAGATGTGTATTCTTTAAGCCCAAAAATTAAATGAGAAAGACCATGCCCTCCCCCGATAGTGACAATTTTAGGGCCCCGTTCCAAATATCGACGTTGATAAAGGATGTTAACGAGTTCTCGTTCGCCTTTAGGAAGAAACAACGTAATCAAAGAGACAATCAACTTACCCGTCCCTATAACCACCAGAATCATGCCGCAGATAATCCACAAGATTCCGATAAAATTTATAAAGCCATAAGGATTGGCTAGCAAAACGGCGCCTACGCTAACGATGCCCACCCCTAAAAGCAGAGTTAATAACCACCGTTTTACTTTCATCCCGGGGTATAACCATTTCAGTAAATTAGTGACCATGCTTTTATGGTAAAACTCGTCCATCTTCTTGCTGGACAAGTTTTAGCATCATTTTTTCGTCTTTGGATGTTTTTAAATTTTCTCGAAAATACTTATCTTTTAATAGACGGGAAATTCTGGCCAATGCTTTGAGATGTGGACCTGAGGAATCAACAGGAGCGATTAAGAGAAAGAATATAAAGGCTGGTTCACCATCAAGAGAATCAAAATTAATACCCTTTTTACTAACGGCGAGACAACCAACTAATTTTTTAACACATTCACATTTACCATGAGGAATGGCAATGCCCTGTCCGATAGCTGTTGAACCTAATGCCTCGCGTGCCATGAGAATTTCTATTATTTTATTCTTGTATTTTTTCTCCATAGCCCCAGAGTCGATCAATAAATTAACGAGTTCCACAATGACATCGGATTTTGAGGCGCTCTTTAAATCTGCGCATATAGCCTTGGGATTTAAAAATTCTGTGATCTTCATTGATGGACTTCCTCCTTTAAGAAATCTGTTGCGGTCAAAAATTAAAGCGGCGGATGGGATTTGAACCCACGACATCTTCCTTGGCAAGGAAGCATTCTAGCCAACTGAATTACCGCCGCAAAAAATTGCTTCACAATTTTTTGCGATCCCGAGGCTCTTGCATCTTTAATAATCAGAGCCGAGGGACGCATTGCTTTAATCCCTCGCGACTAATTATTAAGATGGTCACTCGGGATAACACTGCGCCTTCCGCGCAGTGATGGGCGGAAGAGGACTTGAACCTCCATGAGTTTCCCCACATGCTCCTAAGGCATGCGCGTCTACCATTCCGCCACCCGCCCGCTTAAAAATGACCCACCCGCGACTCGAACGCGGCACACCTACCTTAAAAGGGTAGTGCTCTACCTGATGAGCTAGTGGGTCGAATATCTAACTTGTTTGCGTAAGATCTTTACTCTTTATCTCCAGAATAGAATCTACATCCTTAATATATTTGTCCGTTAATTTCTGAATAGCATCCTGCGCTTTAAAACTTTCATCTTCTGGGATCGTTTTATCCGCCTGCATTTTCTTTAATTTATCATTAGCATCCCGCCTAATCGTACGCAAAGAAACTTTCCCCTTCTCCGCCATCTCTTTGACAACTTTCTTTAATTCTTCTCTGCGTTCAGTAGAAAGAGGCGGAATAGACAAACGCACGATCTTCCCGTCATTCGTAGGAGCCGCTCCAATCTTAGAATTATACACGGCCTTTTCTATCTCAGGAATAACGCTCACATCCCACGGCTGGATAATGACCGTCCTCGGATCGGGGATAGAAATGGACGCTATTTGTTTAACCAGAGTCAATGTCCCGTAATAATCAACATGCAAACCTTCAATTAACCCTGGATGGGCGCGCCCTGTTCGCACTTCACCAAATTCACGATTAGCGGCTTCAAGAGCCTTCTTCATTTTTATTTCAGTCTGCTGAACGATTTCTCTAGTGACCATTTTGCCCTCCCATTAATTTTTAAGATAGCGTCAAAAGTTGTTATAATAACCAAGAACCAATTTCCAAACAATAATCAATTTTACAAAGATCCAATAGCCAAAACGACTTCATTGCATCGACGACATTTGAATATTGGTAATTGTTTATTTAAAATTTGTTTGTTTCTTGTCTCTTGATTATTGGTTATTTTCATATTATTTTTGACACTACCATTTTTAATAAACGAGGGTTCCCAATTTTTCTCCTGACACCACTCTTTTAATATTTCCTTTTTGAAGATTAAAAACAATAATGGGCAAGTTATGCTCCATGCACATACTGATAGCCGTGGAGTCCATCACTCTCAAATTTCTCTTCAAGACATCAATAAATTTAAGTTTAGTATATTTCTTCGCGGATTTATCCAACATGGGGTCGGATGAATAAATCCCATCCACTTTCGTTGCTTTCAAAATTACATCCGCGTCTATTTCTTTAGCTCTCAAGGCAGCGGCTGTATCAGTTGTAAAATAAGGATTTCCCGTCCCTGCGACAAAAATAACCACTCGATCTTTCTCTAAATGACGTAAAGCCCTGCGGCGGATATAGGGTTCCGCGATAGAGGCCATTTGAATCGCGGTCATAACTCTGGTAGGAACATCCATTTGTTCAAGCGCATTCTGTAAAGCCAAGCCATTAAGAACGGTAGCTAACATTCCCATGTAATCGGCGACTGAACGATCCAATCCGAAACGGTTGGATTCAACCCCTCCCCTAAAAATATTTCCTCCACCAACGACAACAGCGACTTTAATCCCCAAAGCTCTCACTTCTTTAATTTGGCTGGCCAAAGAAGCGCACATTTCCGCGTCAATACCATGTTCTCTGACGCCTAAAAGCGCTTCTCCGCTCAACTTAAGAAGAACCCTTTTAAAAACAATCTTTTTGCTCAATTTTCACCCACCTTATATCGAACAAAACGGTTAACAGAAATATTCTCCCCTACTTTGGCAATAAGTTCATTTAAATAATCTTGGATAGTTTTACTGGGTTCTTTAACAAAAGGCTGAACGAGAAGACATGTTTCCTTAACAAACATCTCTTGATCGGGTTGCGCTTTTAAAACATCGGCGGGAATATTTTCTTTCTTAAGATACGGAGGGTTGCACGCGGCAATATGGATAGCTAAATCCTTGGTAAAACGACAAAAATCCTCGCTTCTCGCTACAAAATCTGTTTCACTGTTGACTTCCACTAAAACACCTATTTTTGAACCCGGATGGATGTAAGATTCAACCCGCCCTTCCTTGGCCACACGACCCGCTTTTTTTGCCGCGATTTCCAATCCTCTTTTTCTCAAGACTTCTTTGGCGTTGTCAAAATTCCCTTGGGCCTCTTCCAGAGCTTTCTTGCATTCAATGACGCCACAAGAGGTCATTTCCCGTAATTTTTTGATAGTTCCCGCGGAAATATCCATCTCAAAATCCTTTCTCTATTTATCAATGATCAAATAGGAGCTGATTGGTCGACAGGTTTAGAATCTGTTTCTTTTCCGCCTGACCTCGTCCCGATGGACTCGGCCCTGAGGGAGGCGGATCCGCCTTTGGCGGATAACTCTGCCGCAAGATCAGGCGAAGATTCTGGTGACTCTTTTTTAGTTTTAATCGCTTGATTGGTTGAATATTCTTTTCGCCCTTCAATAATACTGTCCGTAATCAGAGAAACGACCACTTGAATGGATTTAAGCGCGTCATCATTGCCTGGGATGGGATAATCAATCAAGTCTGGATCTGAATTGGTATCAATAAAACCCACCACGGGAATTTTCAGTTTATTAGCTTCTTTGACGGCGATTTCTTCGCTTTTAGGGTCAACAATAAAAACAGCCTCGGGCAAATCACGCATTTCCCGGATTCCCCCTAAATCACGTAAAAGCTTGTCTTTTTCCTTCGTTAAACGGGCTATTTCTTTCTTTGTTAAATTTTGCCAAATTCCATTAGTGCTCATTGCTTCGATTGTCTTTAAACGGTCAATGGATTTCCTTACCGTCTGAAAATTCGTCAAAAGTCCACCTAACCAGCGGTTCTTTACAAAATACATCTCTGATCTTTTAGCTTCTTCTTCAATAATCATTTGGGCTTGCTTTTTGGTCCCAATAAATAAGATACGGCCGCCTTTAAGGGCTATCTCTTTGACAAAATCTCTAGCCGCGTTAAGGCACTCGACTGTTTTTTCTAAGTCAATAATATAAATTCCGCTTCTCTGCCCAAAAATATATTTTTTCATTTTTGGGTTCCAACGTTGAGTTTGATGTCCGAAATGAACTCCTGCTTCCAACAATTTCTTGATTAATTCTTCAACCATCTTCCCTCCATAGACCAAAATAAATATTTTAATAAAGTTTAATATTCTCGCCGCTTACTTATTCAATTTAAAGTTGAAATAGTATACACAATAACCACTTATTGCGCAACTATTTATTTTGCGCGCTACGCCTGGAACTGCATTTGATGCAGTTTCCGATACAAAGGACACGTGACTAATAATAGCTCATGGCGTCCAATACCGACGATACGCCCTTGTTCTAACACGACAATTTTATCAGCCTTTTTAATCGTTGATAAACGATGGGCAATGGCAATAACTGTTCTTCCTTGCATAAGCTCATTCAAGGCCTCTTGAATATATCTCTCAGACTCCGAATCAAGCGCGGACGTCGCCTCATCAAGAATAAGAATCGGCGGGTTTTTTAAAATAGCCCTAGCGATGGAAATCCGTTGCTTCTCCCCTCCCGAAAGACGGAATCCCCGATCCCCCACCAAGGTGTCATACCCTTGCGGCATCTTCACGATAAAGGAATGGGCAAAGGCTTTTTGAGCGGCCGCTTCAATCTCTTCTTGCGTGGCCTGTGTATACCCGTAGGCAATGTTTGCCTTAACCGTGTCATTAAAAAGAACTGTTTCTTGAGTGACAATCCCCATCTGACTTCTCAAGGAACGGAAACTCGCCTCTTTGATATTGATCCCGTCCATTTTCACGCTGCCGGCGATAGGATCATAAAAACGGGGGATGAGATTGACGATTGTTGTTTTTCCAGCTCCGGTGGGCCCAACAATAGCGACGATTTCCCCCTTCTTTATTTCTAAATTAATATTGGAAAGGACAATGCCTGATTCGTCATCGTAATGAAAACTAACCTCTTCTAAGCGAATCGATTCTTCCATTGGCGACAGAGTCCCCGCGCCTTCTTTTTCCTTGACCGTTGGCTGCTTATCTAAAACATCATAAATGCGTTCATTCGCGGCCAACGCCTGCTGAGTTAAAGCGCTGACATTTCCTAATTTTTTAATAGGGCTAATAATCGACATGATGGAAGCGAAAAATAAAACAAATACGCCAAACGACAATTCATGCGCTAGAAGTCTTTGACTGAACCAAAGGATCAGAATGACCCCGAAGATGCCGCCGATGATTTCGGTAATGGGCGAGATGACGATAAGTCTTTTGGTGGATTGCATCCGCAATTTGTAATAACCTTGATTTTGATTTTTGAAACGGTTTATTTCATACTGCTCGGTGCCGAAGGCCTTGACGACCTTCACCCCGGAAATGGTTTCTAAAAGGAGAGAATTAATATCCGCCATATTTTCTTGAATCCCTTTCGAAATTTTCCGTAACCGTCGGCCAATTTTGCTCATCGGGAAGCCAATCAGCGGGAAAATGCCAAAAATAATCAAAGCCGCTTTCGGATCAATGGCAAAGGCCGTTATAATCCAAGCCATAATAATAAAAGTCTGACGGAAAAGATCCGTAAGACCGTAAGAAACAGCATTCTCGACTAAATTGGTATCATGCGTGATTCTGGAAATAAGTTCCCCGGTCCGTTTTTTACTAAAATAATCCAACGAAAGCGTCTGAATTTTTTCATAAAGATGGTAACGAATATCCCTCATAATCCGCTGAGAGACATCTCCCATCAAATATTGGTAAGCAAAAATTAAAAAATTCTTAAGCAAAAGCAGAATCATAAATCCCATAATTAAGGCAGGCAATAATTGGGTTGGCTCCACAGCATTAATTTTAGTAACAATATTCTGAAGAAACCCGGGGATGGCAAAGGGGGGAACGATTTTTTTACCCGTAAAAATAATATCCACCATCGGAACGAGAAGGGACAAAGAGAAAATTTCAAAGAAACTAGCAATCAGCATGGTCACGACGGCCAAAGAGAATAAGCCCTTATGTCCTCGCAAGAATTTTAACAGTTTTAGATAACTTTTCATGGGTGGGATGTTAGCATATTCGTTGACTTTTGTCGAGGGATTTGTTATTGTGTGTGCTATGCGTAAACTCCGAATTGCCATTGTCGGCATCGGCCATTTAGGCTCTCGGCATCTGAAGGTTTTAAACGAATTACCTGAGGAAGCGGAAATTGTCGCTATTTGTGACCTTAAAGAAGACTCTGCCCGCTCCATAGCCCAGCAATACAATGTCCCGTTTATCAAAGATTACAAACAACTCGCGGGAAAAATTGATTGCGTCAGCCTTTGCGTCCCTACCACCTTCCATTTTGAGGCCGCTCAATTCTTTTTAGCCGCGGGCATCCATACCTTTATTGAAAAGCCGATGACCTCAACCCTTAAAGAGGCTCAAGAGCTCAATCAAATCGTTGCGGGGAAAGAAATAAAACTACAAATCGGACATGTCGAACGCTTCAATTCTGCCTTTCTCTCTGTTGAGCGTTTTCTCCATACGCCTCTTTTTATTGAATGTCATCGCCTGAATCTTTTTCCCAATCGTTCCTTGGACATCGGGGTTGTAATGGATTTAATGATCCACGATATTGATATCATTCTAGGACTTGTTAAGTCGCCGATCAAAAATATTGAGGCGATCGGCGCTCCTATTCTTACCCGGTTAGAAGATATTGCCAATGCCCGCATTACATTTCAAAATGGCTGTGTTTGCAATTTAACCGCGAGCCGTGTGTCTGATGAAGTGGTACGCAAAATTCGTATTTTTCAACCTGACACTTACATTTCGCTCGACTATGTCAAACAAGAAGCCTTTGTCTACCGAAAACACGACAATCAAATTTCCAAACACGCCCTTCCTATCGAGAAAGAAGAGCCTCTGAAACAAGAATTAAAACATTTTCTCGAATGCATCCGCGAAAATAAAACACCCATCGTTTCAGGGAAAGAGGGACAGGAAGCCCTAGCGGTTGCGCTGGAGATTGTGGAGAAAATTAAGAATAATCTAGACCAAAGACTAATGACCAAAGACCAAAGACCAAAGACTAATGACTAAACACATTTTTATCGTAGCCGGTGAAACTTCCGGAGACATGCACGCGGCTCATTTGATCGATGAGCTTAAAAAACTTGATTCGAGTCTTGTCTTTTCGGGTCTTGGCGGCCCTCGAATGAGGTCTCTCGGTGTTACGCTTTACGAAGATTTGACACAAATTGCGGTCGTAGGATTTTGGGAAGTTCTCAAGCACTACAAAAAATTTAAAAAAACCTTTGATCTGATTCTCGCCAAGATCGATGAAGTCAAACCTTCTGTCCTTATCTTAGTCGATTATCCGGGATTTAATTTACGCCTGGCAGCAGCGGCCAAAAAAAGACATCCCTCTCTTAAAATTATTTATTACATCAGCCCCCAGGTTTGGGCGTGGAAAGCCAGCCGCGTCAAATTAATCAAACGCTGTGTGGATAAAATGCTCGTCCTCTTTGAATTTGAAAAAAAATTTTACGCCCGTTTCGGGATGGACGTGACATTTGTAGGCCATCCCTTAATCGATGAAATAAACGTAAAAACCCCGCGGAAAGAATTTTTAGAAAGCCTTGGGTTCGAAGAACATAAACTAACCATTGCTCTGCTCCCCGGATCACGCCTTAAAGAGGTTACCGGACATCTGCCTGTGATGCTTAAAACCGCTCAACTTTTAAACAAAGAACTCCCGCGCGTCCAATTTTTTGTCCTCAGAGCCCCTTCGATTCCCAAAGAACTGATCCAAAAACAAATTCGCCAATTTCCTGACATCATCATTAAAGTGATTGAAGACCAGAATCACGACGCCGTCCGTGCCAGCAATGCCTGTCTTGTCGCCTCCGGCACGGCCACTTTGGAAACAGCGATCCTTCAAACACCGATGATTGTCATTTACAAAACATCCTTTTTAACGTGGCTGTTGGCTAAATTCTTCATTAAAATCCCTTACATTGGACTTGTTAATGTCATCGCCGGCAAGCGCATTGTCCCTGAATACCTTCAATACGAAGCAACCCCGAAAAAAATTCTCCGTGAACTAAAAAATATTCTGGTTAGCGAAGAAAAAGTGCGGATCATTAAAGAAGAATTAGAAAAAGTTAAAGAATCCTTAGGCCCTCCCGGCGCCAGCCGCCGCGCCGCGGAAGAGATTTTAAAAATAATTTAAAATTTTAAGGCATAAAAGGTTTAAACCTTAGATCTTTAATCGGTTTGAAATGTTTAACATTCCCCGAAATAAGTAATAAATTATTCTCAATAGCTGTAGCCGCGATAATGGCATCTGCCGCTCTTAAATTAAAAGACAAAGCATATTCCTCTACATAAATTAAAGCTCGATGACCAATATTTTCTGTTAAAGGTAATACCGTGAAATTAAAATCTCGTAAAAAATTTTTAATAATTGCATGCTGCTTTTTATCTCGAGCGGATTGAAGAAGTTCCATGTAAGATAAGATGGCAATGTGTCTTTCGGCAGTCTCTTCAATAATGTTCGCCGCTTTTTTATTTCCACGTTGTAGCCAAATAATGACATCCGTATCAAAGATCACGATAACGCCCTCCCCTTAATTCATCCATCCGCTGCTCTACGGATTTGGCAGAATCTTTCAATATTCCAAAGATGGGATGATCCTTTGCTTTCCTCTCAAATTTTTCCATCACAGGCATAATAATACCTTTAATTTTCCCATGGTAAAGGATTGTAACGCGTTCACGATGATTTAAAGCGTTCAAGACCTCTTTCATTTTATAACGCAAATCAACAATGGTGGTTGTCATCAATTTTGTCCTCCTTATAAATATGTATATCACAGGTATACATATTTGTCAATATTTTTAGAAATAATGTTCATTTTTGATTTTCTACGATTCTTTTCCAAGAATAATGGCGGGGGTTAAATTGGAACGGCTTTGATCGGAATCGGTTTTTTGTCGGTTATCTTTATTTTGATTCGACACCCCTACCCCTCGTCCCGAGACTCGGGGTTGAGGGAACAAAAAATTTAAATTCGGCGCGGGGGTGATGTTAATGATGACGGGAATAAATCCTTCAATGCGCATCTCTCCAATCGGCTGCTGAAGCAATGGCAACGGCACGCCATTGCCGTCGCGCTTAATCTGCAAATCCAACAATTTCGCGTTAAGGGCAATACCGCCGGGATGTTCTTTTCTTGCTCCTGGGCTAGCGGCTCTAGCCACTTCTCCCGCCTCCCCCATCATCGCGCCGTCTTGATTGATTTTTCCTACATTTTTTTGATCATAAAAATATCCCTCACCAGTTTTGACAGAATAGACTCCTGCTGCTACTACATCCTTTAGTTTTACGCCTCTTTGATCTGTTTTCGAAGGCCCATTGGGGTATTGGGAAGTCTCATGATGTGAATGAACTTGGATGATTAAGTGATCTCGTCCTTGCGCGAGAGAGTTTTCCTCAATGTCCAAATCAACGCCTACAGCCTTAGCAATTTCCTCCCTATCATAAAAAAATAAAGAAGAAGGTTGGCTTGACTGTGTTGTCTGTTGATCGGTCCCGGCACCAAATGTCATAGGATCCATCGCAATAGAGCCTATAGGTTCAAAATCAAAAATTTCGATTCCCCCTTCTTTTAGATCAGCGATAAGATAGCCAATTCTTTCAAAGTCCATGCTTCCTTTAAACCAGGCCTTCATCTTTGCTAAGATATTACGCGGGATACGATATCGATGCTCATTAAATGATGTATCGACATAACCCTCTTCTTTCTTGATCCAAGAGGCATGAAACGCGTGGGCTTCTTGCGGTGTCGCTGTGATCCGAAGCCACTTTGTTCCCCTTTCGATAGGTCGTTTAAGTCTTTCTCTGGTATCTGCAATGGCTTCCTCATCGGGAGTGGAACGGGAACTGCGTATTACTACTCTATCCTCACTTCCATCGCCTTGCCCTGCCATCGCCCGGTCAGGAGGGGCATCCTTCCCCACCGCGGCGGCTGGAAATTGAGCAAAAAATCCTGTCGGGTCGAGGACGCGGTTGCCATCAATGGTCACCTCTGAAATTTCACTTTGTTCCTGTATCCATGCCAAAAATCCTTGTCTTTTTCTTAAAGACGCTAAATCACCTTTAATAGCACGAACAGTTTCGTTGATGTCCCCACCCCAAAGAGGGTCCAACATCTGCAAATTACCACTTAAAGTATTCAGACCACCATTGATTAAATCTACCTTCGCGACCTCGACTCCCTTTGTATATCCTGTCCTAACACTTCTTCTCAACATATCGACGGGTGAATTTTTAGTCAAATTTTTTAATCTATCAGAAAAAACATTAACTGTAGCCGCAGCAGTCCGCGCCCTCTCAGTTTGATCTTGGCCTTCCTCGATTTTTTCTAAAATAGCTTCTACCTCTCGAATTATCTCGGAAAGTTTGTCACTTAACTTTCGCGCCTCTTTCTGTATTGGCTTTAACTCTTCCCCTCGCACCATCGTTCTCAACCCCGCCTGATCGCTGGCAGACCTTGCGCCTGGGTTAGAAGCTGGATGACTTTTTGCTAAGTACTGACTCTCCGATATTTTTTCATAGGCTTGGGCAATGATTTCTTGGGCTTCAACCGTATCAACGGAAGCCTCTTCTCCCAATTCAAAGAGTTCAACATGGGCTTTTTGATATTCACCATCAGAGATTTCTGCCTGGCTAATCTGCGCTTGAGCAGATAGTGAGGAAAACAGAAGTTTCGCGGTTATCAACGCGGCCATAATTAAACTTTTCAAGGTCTTTCCATCGGCCGCCCTTGTCGTAAACCCGCCTGAAAAATATTTCCGGGGGATAATCTCTTGCGTCGCGGGATCGTAATCTTCTTTGATGTAATCGTAAACGCCTTTTTTAAAGGCCTCGAGATATTGGTTGTAAATTTTCTCTTTAATGTCCTTGTCTTCGACGTCCACGCCCTTAACCTTGCTTTTATCCGCGTACACTTGGGCAAGCAGACTGTCTTTCAATCTCTCCTTGTACCAGGTCGCTAAAATCATTGAATTGTAAATCTGACGCAGATTAGCGAATGTTTTGCCTTCGTTCACTTCTTTTTCAATCTCTGGAATTAAAATCTCCTTAACAACTTCCGAGGTCATCGCGTTGGCTGTCTTGGCTTCCTCATCGGACAACTGATCCATCGCCAATTCTTCACTGCCCATATTTTTTTCAAGCGCCTCGTAATCTTCCTCTAACATCACCTTTAAATGGCTTTCAATAATAAACGCGTTGTTTTCATGCTCGTAAATGGTCGCTTTGTCCGGAACAATCCACACTTTGTTAAACGTGTTTAAGGGAATCTCCGTTGTGCCGTAAAGAGCCCTTGCCTTTTCATACACTCGATCCCAAAACTTCTTCCCCGATTCCTCTTCCGGATACATTAAAGAAGCGGTTAATTGCTTTAAAAGATAATCCTGCGCTAAAAGGTCTTTGCCCATTTCGGTCAACCCGAAATTCTCTGGGATAATCCGATCTTTTTCATACGGCGAAAGGTTGACCCACACGTCATCTTCCGGGATGGTGAGAGTGGCCAGGAAATATTTGATGAGTTTGGTTGTTTCTTGTTTGAGAGCGTCGTCTTTGAGCTTACTGTGGCCGGTGTCAATGATAAAATCAAACTCCAAAGGATTCTCCGGATAAATCGTTAATCCTTTAACAATCAGGGGAACAAAGGCTTCGCTTTGGGTTACCATCGTCCCCGGGATGGGCAAGTTAAGCACGGTCGTTGGCCAGCTTTGGGCCAAAACCAGATTAGAAGGCAATACAACGCCAAAAAGAAAAATCAAAGCGGTAATAGCGGAAATAATGCGGCTCCAAAAAGCCTTTTTTCGTCTCCCCACATGGTGGCACATAAATAAAGTACTCCTTAGTATAAAGTATAAAATATTATTCACTCACAAACAAGGGGCTAACGGGGATATCAGGAAAGCGCTTTCTTGAAATTTACCCGCAATCCTCGGGGCAGTTACAGCGGTTTTCAAATTGAGTGCAGACTCCGTTCCCGCAAGGGATACAGGCGGGGACGCTGTCGATCGAATTCTCACCTAACATATCACAGCTGTCATCCAAAAATTCCACGCCGCAACGCTTCACCAATCCTTCACAGCATTCCTTCTCGCCAATATAAGCTAATTCACCACACTCCAAATTATCTTCCTCGATCCTCGGATAACACACCTTTTCTTCGCCGCATCCTGAAAGTATCGCGCATCGCTCTAACGGACAGTCTTTAGCTTTGATCGTTACGCATTCTTTCGGGTTACATTGAATTGTACAACTAATTTGTTCTGTTTCCGTGGCGCATTTGACTTCCCTCGCGCAAAGATTCTCAGGACAGAATCCACTTTGGACGAATGCACTCTCGCAATCTAAAACTTGCTGTTCTTCTATCTCCGCGAATACAGATGCCGATAAGAAAACCCAAAAGATGCTTACAAAAATTTTAATCCAAGCCCTCATATTTTCTCAAGCATCTTTGTTTCAACCCAGCCCATTTTCCCATCTTCTCGTCTTATTTTGACCCATTCCTCTTCCTCTTTTAAAACCTTTACCTGCTCTCCGACGGACAATTTAAAATACATTGTGGCCTCGACCCTTGGTTCAAATTTAGCTTCGGATTCATTAAAAGAAATCGCTAAATCCTCCTCCTTTTGAATTTTATAAACTAATCCGATTGCGTACATTGAAAATAATGTTACTAAAACCGTAAGGATCAACCTCCGGAGCCTTAATGTCCATTTTAAGTAAAACGACAGGATATGTCCACTCCCCAAAAGAATAAAGATGATTATTAAAATTTTCACCATCTCATCCACGGAATAGAAACCCCGCTGAATTTCCAAAAAACGCTGTAAAAAATTTAAAGGCTTCTCTTCGTATCCATTTTTAACTTGCGCTAAAGCATATCGATAATTAAAGTTTACATCCGCATCCCGCGGCAGAAGACGTTTGGCGCGCTCGTAATTAAGAATCGCCTTGCCCAATTCTCCTTGCTTGTAATAACTATTCGCGAGATTAAAATACAACGACCCGCTTTCTAAATTATTTTTTAGAATTTCCTCATATTCTTTGATGGCCGCGGGATAATCTCCTCGGCTATACGCGCTTCCGGCGACAAAGAATTTTTGTAAAGCATCACGGGACGAATCGCCCCAGCAGAACATCCCGCCCCCCATTAAAAATAATATTAAAAATAAAATAATCCTTTTTCTCATCGGACATGCCTTTCACAATAATCAATCAACTTTTCCAACCTTAAATAACTCTGCCGCATATTCTCTTTTTCAAAAGAGACAGCGGCGAAACGCGCCATTTCACACTCATCAAAAAGTATTTTAAGCTGAGCACCGAACGTTTCATTGCCTTCTTTTGAATTCAACGAGGCTTGGACATTCTCCAACGTCACGGCACCCAGTGACAAATGAAACTTATTCGCCAGATATTCCTGGAGTGTCTTAAAAAGAGTGTCGTAAAATTCCATTCTTTTTCCTTGCTCCATTAACTTTTTTGCTTCCAACAACCCTTTCCTGGCCTGGCGAGGCGCCAAGAGACGTTTAGCATACATTGTATCTGTCTGCAATTTATGAGTATGCCGATAAAACATGTAAAGCCCACCCCAAAGAAAAATAAACGCGGCCAGAAAAATATAACAGCCTAAACTTTTGTATAAATGGAATCCACGGGAACGAAACTTGTCCGGCTCTTCTTTAATAAAGACAATATCTCTCCCGAGGACTTCGAACTTAGGCAAAGAATCCGACTGTTCCAGACCCACAACTTTTAAAGATTCCGCCTCGTTTGGCTTCGTGACTTTAATGGGAAACGGCCCTTGAGTGATGGCTTCATATTTTTTAAATTCCGGATTAAAATAAGAAAATTGGAGAATAGGTACTTGCGTAATTTGATCTGTTTGGGGAATAATCACCTGTTCAAGGGTCTTAACATTATTTTCCTCTTTAATTTCAGGGTCATAAAATTTGAAATTATCCTGAGGAAGAATAGGAAAATTTGCCGCTTTCAAATTGCCCGTCCCTCTGATTTTCATTCTTAAAGTAATGGGATCCCCTACCTTCACCTCCTCGGGGCCAATAGAAGCTTGAAAATCAAATTGGCCAACCGCTCCCGAAAAACTTTCCGGCTTTCCTTCCTGCGGTAAAGGCAGCACATTAATGGTGACATCAGCGGATTCCAAGCTCAAAGGACGCTTTTCTGAACGACCGAAAAACTGATTAAAAAAGTCGTCATCAAAAGAACTATCAAAACGTCCAAAACGTGATTGATTCTGGGAACGATCTTGCGCGAGGATATTACAATCTAATTTGGCCGGCCCTAATTTGACCTCTCCTGTCCTCGTCGGATAAATAACCGTATTAAATTCCACGATATCGTAACGAATCCCGCCAATGGCCTGCGCGTATTGCTTGGCTTGCTCAAACTTTCCAACATCAATCCCTAAAGCCTCAAGAACAGGATACTCAATATCCGTCAAAGAGAAATCTGAGACAAAAAGCATAATTTTGACGGGTAAAGGTTCATTTAAATAAACTTCTGTTTTAGGCACTTTTAAAACAAGAAACGCCTTATCCTTAACGCTCTGCGACTCCGTTCCTGACGAGGATTGAGACCCTAAGGCGGAAGAGCCCGCCCTTGATTGGTCTTCCGTAACCTCAATATCAAGTGCGTTCGTTGTGTAATTTTGTCCATCAATGGCGATTTGAAGAGAAGGAATTTCGTAATGCCCCGCTTTGAGTGGGAAAACAGTGTAACGAAAGCTGATCGAACTGGACTGCTGGCCGTTATTGAATACAAATTGCGTCTGCGGCCCGACATAGCGGATGTCCAAACCATCAATGGCGGGGATTGGGACAGGAGCAACATTCTGGGCACCTTGAATGTTAATACTCAACATTCCCGCTTCTCCCAAAACAATCTGACTGGCATTCATTTTAGCTTCAACAGAAATGTCTTGGGCGAAAGTATTAACAGACCAAAGACACAAGACACAAGACACAAGACTAAAGACTAAAGACTTCATTTCACCAATCCTTCTCCACATCCTTTAAATCTCCACTGGACCGGAATATCCTAAATAAACCCTTAGGCTCCTCGGTCGCTTCATAATTTTTAAGGAGCATTTGCGCTTCTTGAGCGGTCAGCTTTTTATCTTGAGCATTTTGAGAGCCTAATCCTGGATTCTTATTATAATCCTCTTCTCCTTCTTTTGCACCTTCTTCAGAAAATTTTTGTTCTTCATTCTTCTGTTTTTGATCGGATGAAGATTTGTCTTTATTCTCGGAAGGCGTCTGTTGCTGCTGTTGTTGTTGGTTTTGATTATTTTGTTTCTCTTGAGATTTTTTTTGCTGTTCTTCCTGTTGTTTTTTCTTTAACCTTTCCAATTCTTTCTTCACAAATTCATCATTCGATTGAGCATCCTCGTCATCCTTGCGCATACTTAACGCTTTTTCATAATGGGACAAAGATTGCTCTACTTTTTTAATAGCCGAAGAAATATTTTTATCTTCCTCTGATATTCCCCATTTATAAAAAGCATTGCCTAAATTGTATTGGGCTTTCTGCTGAATTTCTTTATTTTCACTCAGAAGCGCTTTTTGCGTGCGCTCAACAGATTCTTGATACCGTCCTTGTTTATACAATGCCGCTCCGGCGTTAAAATTGCCAACATCTGATTCCGGACTCTTTTGCAAAGCCTCTTCATAATTTTTCATGGCTTCATCAAATTGACCATTTTTAAAATTCTTGTTTCCCTCTTGTACAGACTTCCCCTCTGACGCCGCCCACAAGGGAGAGGAGAAAAAAAGTAAAACAAAAATAAAAACAATTTTTAAAATAACTCTACTATTGCATCGTGTAATTAATTTCTGAACTTCCTCCCCCTTAATGGGGGAGGTTAGGTGGGGGTGGTAACGTCGCAAATCACCCTCCCCTGCCCCCTCCCATCGAGGGAGGGGAATCAAAAATTTAATACACAGAATACTATCCATTTTTCTTTACCCTCGTGCTAAGACATGTTTCTAGAATCAATAAAAAAATCGCTAAGCCAAGTGGAATTTGAAAACGTTCGTAATATCTCTTCTCCATTTTTGCCTCTATTTCCCTTTTCTCTAACTTAGACAATTCTCTTTCGTAAATCAAATCTAGTCCAAATTGAGCCCCGCTGGAACGAACGTAAGCGCCCGCCCCTAAGAGCGCGATGTCTTCCAAGAGTTTTTCATTGAGTCTTGATTTAACAAAATTCCCTTGAGCGTCTTTTAAGAATTCTTTCTGCCCCAATTCATTTTCCATCTCAATAAGCTCTCCTTCTCGCGTACCAATGCCAACAGTAAATATCTTAATTCCCTTTTCTTTGGCTTGTCTGGCAACGGAGAGAGGTTCTCCTTCCAGATTGTCTCCATCGGTGACAATAATCAAAGCCTTATATTGTCCTGAGGATTTATCGTAAGCTTTGAAAGCCTCTTCAATCGCTTGGCCAATATTTGTTCCTCCTCGAGGGATGGTGTTAATATCCAAATCATTGAGACTCAATAAAAAGCCGCCATAATCAACCGTTAAAGGGCACATCCAGAAAGCCTCGCCGGCAAAGGCAATTAAACCGATGCGATCTCCTTCTAACTTTTTAACCAAATCTTGAACCGCCAATTTAGTGCGCTCCAATCGATTAGGTTTAACATCCCTTGTTAGCATACTTTTGGAGGTGTCGATGGCCACCACAATATCTAACCCTTGGCGTTTGATTTCCTGCCACTCAAAACCCCATTGTGGACGGGCTAAAGCCACAATACTTAAAAAAAATACAGCCGCAAGCAAAATATTTTTTCCCATCTGCCTTTTTAAACTGTAATTGGATATTAATTCCGTCAACAGAGATTCTTGCGCGAACCCTCGCAATAAATTTTTTCGACGCTGAATGGACCACATCAAAAAAGCCACGAGCAAAATCAATAACCAAAGGTAATTTAAGATGTAGAATTGAGCAAACCGCATAGTTTAATAACTTTCGTGTTTGTCTGCGTAGCGAACTTGAAACCAGTTCACCCTTAATTTTATTAGGGAAGAACGTTTCGTGTGAGCAAGCGGACAAACACGAAAGTCCTAAAATTTTAAGGAACTTTTAAAAGTACCGTACGACTTAATATTACTTCGAACAAAAGAAATGTGAGCGCTAAGACAAGAAAACGATTAAACAATTCCGTGTACTCTCTAAATCCATATTCTTCAATTTTTGTTTTCTCTAAAGCATCAATTTCTTTGTAAATATTCTGTAAAGACTCTGTGTCCGTCGCGCGGAAATATTTCCCCTTTGTCATTTCGGCCACCCCTGCTAAGGTCTTCTCGTCCAAATCAATAAGAACATTCTGATAAACTCTACGGCCAAAGAAATCCTGCGCAGGGAAAGGGACATAACCTTTGGATCCCGCGCCAATGGTATAAATTTTAATTTTTAAATTTTCGGCCACACGGGCGGCGGAAACAGGATCAACTTTACCCGCGTTGTTCATTCCATCGGTAAGAAGAATAACGACTTTACTTTTGGCTGTGCTATCTTTAAGCCTGTTAACCGAAGAAAGAATCCCTGAACCAATCGCGGTCCCATCTTCCACAGTCCCTAATTCAACACGTTCAAGGTTTGTTAACAGCCACTCGTGATCAGTCGTTAGCGGACAGACCGTGTAAGCGTAGGCTCCAAACGTAACCAATCCTAAACGATCGGCAGAACGGCCTTCCACAAAATCCTTGACCACCTTTTTAACGATGGCTAAACGATTCATTCTTCGTCCGTCTATCTTAAAATCCTCTCCCGCCATACTCCCTGAAGCATCGATGGCAAGAACAATATCGATCCCTTCGGAGTGATGAATCTGTTTATCTAAAACCGAACGCGGGCCCGCTAAAGCCACAAGGAAAAAAGCTAAAGCAACTAATCTTAAAAAAAACGGAAAATTTTTTAACCGCAATTTTAAAGAAGGCTTGAGAAAAGAGACAAGCTGGATAGAGGAAAAACGAATCGCCGATGGTCTCTGTCTTCGATGAAGAATCCAAAGAGCACCAAGAATTAACGGAATAAAGAGAAGAATCCAGGGAGTTTTAAAGGTCATAGCTATTTCGTTTCTTCCACAAATCTCTTCACTATTGCGAATGCTTGGACGCCTTCCGATGCTAACGGAATATGCTTAGCGAATTTTACCAAATCACAAAAATACAAAAATTCTTTAAGAATTTCTTTTTGAGGGCCTTGAATAACAGCGGCATTCTCTAAAGAAAGTAAAAACTCTTCCGTGGTCATCTCCGGCGCCCGGAGTTTAAAACGTTCCTCAACATAGGAACGAACAATATCAGAGAGTCTAGAATAATATTCCTTGAATTTCCCTTGAGAGAGCAAGTCTTCTTGTCTTAATTTTTCCAACTCTTCGCAAGCGATTTCCCAGACTGTTTTCGGCGGCAGAATGTTTTTTGGAACGCTATTCTTTTTCTTAATCCACCACCATAAAAAAGCGATTCCCATCATTAAAGCTAGAACTAAGAGGACAATCAACCACGCGTAATTAGCGGGCCAGTCCAATGGGGGCTTGATATCGCGTATGTCTGGCATAAAAACCTCATTACCGATAAAAAAATCCCTCCCCCTTTATGGGGGAGGTTAGGTGGGGGTGACGATATCTTCCCTATCCCCCTCCCCTTACCCCTCCCACAAGTGGAGGGGAATCTTTCATGCATCTTTTGACACTACCGACGCAGATGACGGCGTTTTAAAAAAAACTTTACGATTTCGTCAATGTAGGGCTTCTCCGTTGAAAGATCGATATGATCCATCCCTAAAGCATTAAATAAACCCTCGCGTTTTTTATTACGCTCAAAACTTTGTTTTTGATAATTTTTTTGTACCTCTGGACTAGACGCGTCGACAAACATCTGTCGGCCTGATTCGGCGTCTTCCAAGCAAAAAATTCCTTTAGAAGGCAGTTTTTCTTCCCGAGGATCATTTAAACAAACAGCAATAAAATCATGGCGCTTGTTGGCCACGGCCAAAACTTTTTTTAAAGCTTGGGGATCCTCTGGCCTTAAGAAATCATCCACCAAAAAATCAGAAATTAAAAAAACAACCGATTTGCGGATCGTTACTTTGCTTAAAAATTCAATGGCCTCAATAATATTCGTCCCTAACCCCCGCGGCTTAAAATAAAGAACCTCTCGAATAAGACGCAAGACATGGGAAATGCCTTTACGCGGCGGAATAAATTTTTCTATTCTGTCCGTAAAAATAATTAATCCAACCTTATCCTGATTACGGATGGCGCTAAAAGACAATAGAGCGGCGATTTCGGCGGCTAACTGGCTCTTTAATTTATTCAAGGAAGCAAAGTGGCAGGAAGAAGACGCGTCCACCAGAATCATGACTGTCATCTCGCGCTCTTCGATGAATTTTTTAATATGAGGTCTTCCTGTGCGAGCGGTAACGTTCCAGTCGATTGAGCGGATATCATCACCGATTTGATATTCACGCACCTCATTAAACTCGATTCCCTGGCCTTTAAAAACACTGTGATATTGGCCGGCGAAAACGTCCGTCACAAGCCTTGAGGTCGTAATTTCGATGCGGCGGATTTGTTGAAGAATTTCTTTCGGAATCATGGGACTTCTATTTCATCAAATATCTTCTTAATAATGTCTTCGGATGTTTTCTCCTCGGCCTCGGCTTCATAACTTAAAATAACACGATGGCGAAGCACATCTATTCCGATGGATTTCACGTCCTGAGGGGTGACATAACCGCGGCCTTGCAAGAAAGCGTAAGCCTTGGAGGCCAGCGTTAAATAAATTGTCGCTCGAGGCGAAGCTCCGTATTGAATGAGATTTTTTAAATCAGCTAATTTGTAATTTCCCGGATGACGAGTACAATCCACTATATCAACAATATATCGTTCGATCTTCTCGTCGATATAAATATCATCAACAATTTTTCTTAAACGATCGATATCTTGAGGCGTCATAATCGTCTTTAACTCAATATCCGTATGCGTAAAAGACATTTTCTTTAGGATTTGATATTCTTCTTCCTTGTTAGGATACGTGATCTTTAATTTCAGCATAAAGCGATCCACCTGCGCCTCGGGCAAGGGATAAGTTCCTTCATGCTCGATGGGATTCTGTGTCGCCAAGACTAAGAATGGATCACTCATTTTAAAAGTTTCACTGCCAATGGTGATCTGCCTTTCCTGCATAGCCTCCAGAAGCGCGCTTTGAACCTTGGCAGGCGCTCGATTGATTTCATCGGCTAAAATAATATTGGCAAAGAGCGGCCCTTTCCTAGGTTTAAACTCGCCTGTTTTTTGATCATAAATCAGGGTCCCCGTTAGATCACCGGGAAGCATGTCCGGAGTAAATTGAATTCTTTGGAATTGGACATGAATCACCGATGCCAATGTTTTGACAGCCGTTGTTTTAGCAAGCCCAGGGACACCTTCGAGTAAAATATGACCGTTCCCCAGCAATCCTACTAACAGACGTTCCAATAAATATTTTTGTCCGACAATAATTTTTTGCATCTCGGAAAAAACGTCCTCAATAAAGACTCTTTCCTTCTTCACCTTTTCATTGAGTAAAGTGATGTCATTCTGGACCATGTCATTCCTCCTGATATTATCTATTTTAAAAAAATGTCAATCCGATGGACTTTGCCATCTCTGACATCTTGGGCATACGCTGCCGACAAGACGCTTGAAGAAACCGTAACGGGTTGTTTGGAAGGATAGAACAATTGGAATCTATCGATAGTCGCTTTCTTGGGCCCAAAGGTATCCCGTCGGTCTGGATTGTGATAAACGACAAGGGTAGAATTTAAGAAATTAAACGCGTACGTATTGACAGGCAAATCGACTTCCTTAAGATGCGTCTCTGATGTCAAATAACGAACTTTTGTTTTTACCTTTGTAAAGAACGCCCCTTGTAAAATCGGGTTAAACGTTAAAATAAGATTCCCTCGCTCGTCCAAACCAAACGGTTTTTTCCCAACATTCATCCAAAGCCACATATGTAAAAATTCAGCGGTGCTTCCAGACAATCTGGCCACAAACCCTTGCCCATGGTAACTTTTATCTTCATGAACACTGCTGACCAAAAAGGAAGAATTTTCAAAAATACTGCGGCCATATTGTTCTGGCTTTAAAAAAGGAATAAAGACATTTGGAAAATTCGCGTAAAACTCCTCGTATAACCCAGAACGCAAAAGTTCAAGCATAAATTTATATTCCATGTGAAGCCAAATGGATTCATTCTCAAGCCAGCCTCTTGGGAAAACATGAGTTCTCCCTATCTCTTCGGTTTCAAAAGAAAGGTCGCTATTGACTTTGTACATTTTGAGCTTTTTATCGAACAGAGAGCTTCTCTTGACTTCGTTGTAAGTTTTTTTTGCCTCTTCAAAATTTTTCTCACCACGTAAGGCATGAACATAACCTTCCAGGAAAAGAGGCAAGACATGTTTTTTAAACTTTAACGGATGGACGTAAGGCCTTCCCTCCTTTGATTTCTGTTCTAATTGTTCGAATTCACTGACCTCGTGATAAAAATACGTCGCCAGAAAACCTTGACTGTTGCGTGCTTGTTTCTGAGCTTTTTCTGTTTTTTCAATAACTAAATTCAAAAACTTCTTAATATCCGCGATACTGATTTCTTTTTCCGCGCCGTCAATGCCATGACGGATTTTAAGCCGATATTGCTCTTTAAGATCATTGGATTTAACCCAAGTGGTGGTGGGTTCATGCTCGACACTAAAAACATGGTTTAAACCGCTAATGAATACCTCTAATTCTTCAAAAACAGCAATTTTTTCCGTATCAGATAAATGAAGTTGTTCTAAAGATTCTTTAAGAAATATACTGATTCTTTTTAACTCCAGCGTCTCCGAGATAGACGAACCTAAAAGCCCCGGTAGACCATTCAAGGCGTCGTACCAATTAGGCTTATCCGCTTCCATTTCAATACCAATCCCGCTAGGATCAAGGCTGGAGGCTTTATTAGCCATAAGACAAAGAATTTTTCCTAAAAGATGAGTCCAATAAACAGGCCCTGAACCGTTATTGATTCTTAAACGGCTTGCGGGATCGCTTAAATGACCATCACCGCCTCCATGAACCACGGAATGATATTGCCTGACTCCCTTTTCCGTCAAGATATAGCGCATATTTCGTGGCAAAATATATTGCGCGTTGTGATAAAAACTAAAAACTTTCTTCCCTAATAATAATTCTTTTAATTCTTCCGGATAAAGAGCCAAATAACTTTCGATCAAATCTAAATTGTAGGTCCAATGATCAGTCCAGAAACCTTCTCCATGTTCGGCTAATTCCCTTTTATCGCAAATTTCTAAAATAGACCCTAAAAAATCTTTAATATCGATTTTTAACGCGATATCATGCGAGGCAATAAAATGAAGCAACGCCCCTGGCTGAAAATGATGCTTTAAAAAACCTTCGACTTTAAGTTTATGTTCTGGATCTTTAACAGAATTGTTTAAAATCAACTCAAGTTTTGGATGATCCACGACACTAAAACTTGTTCCTTTAACAATCAGAGGATTATATCCATCGGCTTGAATAAGATTGAAAAAATTGACAATATGCGTATCCTTGACATCTTTATTAAACCACACATCATTACGTCGATTCTGATTCACGTCACGATAATTGCCATTGCCTTGAGAATAAAACGTAGGCGCTAACATAAAATGATTGTAATCTCTTTCCAAGTCACCATGTTTGCGGCTGTAAACATTAAAGACAACGTCTCCTGTCTTGGTCTTAACGGAAATCGGCAATCCCCCTCTTAAGATATTATCTAAAAATGTTTGAGAGGCGTAGTAATTAAATTTTTCGTTCGAGCTGACTGTTAAGGCATGGTTTTTGATGCTTTGGATAATTTCCTCATTCTTTTTTGCCTTAGCGCCAAGAAAAGAATCTTTGGTAACCCGCGCAACAATACCCTTCACTTTTTCCTGCGCCGTCGCATGACCAAACAGTGAGATCATTTCCTGGGAAGTGTTAGGTTTAAGAGAGAGACAAGCGTAACTCATCGCCGATGGCGTTTTGTTAAAGGTAAGCTGCTTTGAAGGAATCTTAAAAGAACCCATCTTCAAAAATTTTTCAGGATAACAAAAATCTAAAGAGGGACCAAAGATAGCATTGGTCTGAACAATCGGTACAAATAATTTTTTCCCTTTACTTGAGGGATCGAAACAAAAATAAAAATATCCTTGTTTGATACGCGTCACTTGCGGCTTATCGGATATCTCCATGTTCAGGTTATAAAAAGGCGCTTTCGCTTCAAGGTTATTGACTTTAATCCAGGCCTCGGAGGTTCGGGTCATATGTTTAAGAAGCCAATCGGTAAGGCCGAATGGAATCATGACCGGGAGACCATCTACGATCTCAAGGGCGTATGTCTTTTTACTAATATTCTCAATGGTAACCCGCCGTACTAAAGCCGCGAAACCTTCCTCGGGCAGAGTAAAATAATTAACCTTAATCTTCAGACCTAAATCCAAATTTTCTTCTTCGATGGTCAAATCGTGTGAGGATATACAAAGCCTTTGAGAAGTAGAAAATTCTGTCCCTTTCAGATGGCTTTGAAACGGTTCCCAAAAAACGGGAGTCTTCAAAGACCCTGACTTGAACACTTTAATAAACGTACGAAATCCTTGAGAAGCCGTTAAACGGGTGGCTTTATTGGCCGGCTGGAATTCCATGATCGCTTTGTCTTTAGATTCGATGCCAAATCCTGAAATACATTGACCACGATTCACATAAAAAACCCACATCGGTGTTCCCCACAAGCCGGCAATCCCAGGGAAAAAATTACTAAAAGGTTTGCTGTGATTGTAGTTTTCAACCTGGAAAACACCTTGGGAATCAAACGAATATTTTGGCTTTACGCTATTTTTCACGACATCACCCTTCATCTTGAATAAGGAGCCCGACATTTACGAAAAAAATTGTAATACCCTGATAATTTCGCCCTAAAAGAAAATCCTCCCGTATCCTTGTCTTTAACACGAATGCGTTTCAATTCAAAAACATCTTTGTTAAGACGCCCCTTCCCTCGATTGGTTGTACAAGCTCCTTGATAACCGGCCGTTTTAAGCAGACCTTTGATTTCTTCGCTAAAACCACCGCTGGGATAACAAAAATAATCGATCCTTATTCCTAATTTTTCTTCTAAAATGCGCTTACTGCCTGCGATTTCATCTTTGACTTTCTCGAAGTCAGGATAGTTAGGCAGATAAATATGGGTGCGGGTGTGACTGCCGATGTCCATTCCTGCGAGTGCCATTTCTCGAACTTGATCCCATGTTAAAAATCCTTCTGTATTCATCAAATCCGTGGGTAAAAAGAAGATGGCCGTAAATCCATATTTCTTTAAAATCTTAAAAGCCGTATAATTATCTTCAGACCCATCATCAAAACTAAGGACAACGGTTTTGCGGGGAAGTTTTTTATTCTGCTCAATAGCCTTAACCAAATCATCAAGACGAATCACCTGGTATTTATTCTCTTTTAAATAAGCCATCTGTTTTTCGAGGCTCTCTGGGCTAACCACATTAAGCTCGTGGTACCCCTTGGTATCAATGTGGTGATAATTTAAAATAGGGATAACGTGCTTGTCGTGAATCCAAATGCCAAAGCCAACGCTCGAGCAAACAAGGAGAACAAGCAAAAGTAACAGAAATCTTTTCACATGCCTCATCGATTCTCCCGTCTTATTTGTTGACTAGGGCTTGTTTAACCAGATCGCTCACCTGTTTATTATCCGCGCGGCCGGCTATTTTTTCTCCGACAACCTTCATCACTTTTCCCATATCCTTCATGGTTGTCGCCTGCGTCTCTTTCATTGTCTCTTCAATAATTCTCTTTAATTCGCCTTGAGACATCTCTTTGGGTAGATAAGTTTTTAAAATATTGAATTCCGCGGTCTCTTTATCCACCAAATCTTGGCGGCCGCCTTGGCTGTATTGTTCAATCGAATCTTGTCTTTGCTTAATCTGCTTTTTGATAACAGCAATGACATCCGCGTCTTCGAGCTTCTCAAGTCTCTTTTCGATACGGACATTCTTTACCTGTGCCCTTAAGAAACTAACCGTCGATGAACGAATGCTGTCTTTGGCCTTCATCGCCTCGATATAATCCTTACTCAGTTTGTCTTCGAGCATAACTGACCTCCTTCAATGAATATTTATATTAACGATTTTATCCCTTGATTTCAACCCTTTTGTAATTTCAATTTGACTCTTTCGCACCTTAAAATATCCTCATTTTCCACCCGTGTTCACGCAGCCATGCCTTTTGTTTTTTGAAATCAGGAAGCATCCCCTCCACTTTACGCCAAAACCGTTGAGAATGATTTGGCACGAGCAAATGACACAATTCATGCACGACCACGTAATCGATAACCTCTAAGGGAGATAAAACAATCTGCCAGTTTAAGTGAATTTTACGACTCGTGGGATGACAGCTTCCCCAAAGTCTTTTTTGCGTACGCACCGCGATTTCCTTAGGTTCTACGCCCAAAATACGCGCGAAATGAAAAACACGTCCCGCCAAAATCTCCTTAGCCTGCATTCGATACCAATCAACCAATTTTTCCTTCACGAGTGGTATGTCACCATTGTCAACATGCCATTGCGTTCCGTCAAAATTAATTTTTATATTTTTTTGCTGATGCAACCTAATATTCAAAGGATATTCTTTCCCCAAAAAAAGAAAAGTTTCCCCGTGGGTAAATGTTTTTCTTTGAAGAGTCTTTTGGCGCGAAGAGGCTTCTGTCTTTTTTCTCAAAATCCAGCGAGATTTGTCTTTGAGGAATTGTTCAATCCGTTTTTCTTCAACCCACAAAGGCGCGCCTACGCGAATTCGCGCCTGGTCATCAACGGTCACGCAGATAGTTTTACGACGTGAGCGCTTTAGCTCGTAATCCATACGGCCATTAAAAGTTGTTAGAGAACAATTCATGAATAATTTTAATCGCTTTTTCTTGTTCCATAAAGTAAGGACTTGTGGCAATGGTGATAAAGCGAGTTTTATCAATCAAGGAACGCAATTTATCGATCTTTGGCTGATAAGGGATATATTCCATTTCATCGGCAAAAATGTCCATATCTAAATCCAAAATATAATCGGGAGCGTAGTCTCTGGAGAAGGACTCTTCGTTATCTAGAAATTCAACCTTTGAAAAAATACTTGAATGAATGGCAGACGACAAAAAATTCCCTACATTAAGAATGTCATTGGTATATCGAAAGGCTTCTTGCAAGTCGATATCCGTTGGGCGGAAATCTAAATATTTCGATGGTTTTCGTGTATCTTTATGTTGATCGACATGAAGCAGAGTTAAATTTTGTTTAATGAGCCCTTCTTTTAAACCAACCAACCAAAAGAAAAAAGCGTGATTGTGATTATCAAAAATAAAAATGTGCTTGTCAGCCTTTTTTAAGCAGACAAAAACTTTCAAGCCCTTTTTATTGATCTCTTGGCCCTCAAAAAATTCACTAAAAACGCTTTCTTGACCACCTTCTAAGTCATGTAAATCGCCTCTGATCAACGGGGCGACAAAAATTCTTTTATTTTGTCTCTCTTGGAAGGAAAAGGCATTGTTGCCCTTGGGCTCTGTAATCCAAAAACCTTGGTAGAAATCTTTAAAAAACATTTTCCGTTGTCATTGATTGAGCTTGAACAATTTTCCCGTTAAAATCCTTTGAAAATTTCATTTTTAATGTCTTTTAATAAATCTCTCAAAGGCTCCGGGACATTTTCATCGATTAATTCATCTAATTTTTGATCGCCTACCGCTTTGACCGCGTGTTCGCCTATATACGCCATATCGGGGCGCATCTTAAAACCAGACACTGGCCCCTGGTAAGGTGTAAAAGGAATATAAAACTTTTTCTCTTCATTAAGAAGATAGGAAAGCAACGGGACAGCTGTCACCATTATCTGCGATAAATCTTCCGTCATAATCAGTGCTGCCTTAACGGAAATATTTTGCTCAAAATTCATTTCAGCACTTCCTCGCATTAAAAACCCCTGAGCTTCGACTTCGACGGGTTTTACAACAATCGTATCACTTTGAAGCGTCAGATCGGTACTGACTTTATCCAGAATAGTATCCGGTGACTCCAGAATATCTTTATATTCTTGTGGGAGGGCTTGCTCTATCTTTTCTTTAGCTTCTGGGTCAATCGATAAAGCTTGAACAACCATTCGAAGAATATTCTTACCAACCAATTTCCCATCCACCACTTCTACATGGCCACCGCCATTTAAAGATTGCTTTAAAGACTCTAAAGTAAAACCTGTTCCTCCCATATTAAAGTCAGCGTTTATCTTTCCTTGAACTTTAACAGGCAATTTCGTTTGATCAATAAATTTTTCTATCAAAACTCTATCCATCTGGGTGTTGACCTGGAACTTTTGCTCTTTTAAATAATCTTCTAGCTTGACTGTCGCGTTAATCATCCCTCCGGCAAAATTGATACTCGACTGTGTTAAATTTACGGCCGATTCAGAAATATTCGCGTGACCATTGATATCTTCAAACGCGGAGGCTAATTGTTTTAATTTAATTCTTCCCGTTTGAATATTCGCCTCGGACGAAAACTTCGTTAATCCTTGCGCGCTAGCAGTAAGGTCGTTGATTGTAACCGTAATGTCCCCTCCTACTGGCTCTTCAAGCCCTATTTGAGATATTTGCGGGTAAAGATTAAAAAGTTGTTCAAAAGAAATCGCGCTCAAATCGGTTTTCGCTTCAAATTTGTTTAAAGATATTTGGCTGTTGTTTTTATCTATTTTCAAAAACCCTTGGGCCTTGATATTGTCCTGATCGCTTAGAATAGATATATTCACCTCAAAAGGAAACTCTTTATCAAAGGAAAAATTTAAAATCTTGAGATCAATATTCTTGACAAGCACCTTCATTGCAGGCTCCATCAGTTCGTCTGTCCAAAACAGGATGCCGTCTTTAACAACAATTGAACGGATTAAAAAATCGGGCAATGAAAGGGGCTCTGAAGGCTTTGAGACGGCTTGAGAACTTTCTGTATTTATTGCCTGAGCCTCTGGGATAGCAGTCGTTTCCGTTAAATTTTCTACGGCAGAAACGATCCCTGGGGAAAGAATTATTTCCGCATTTGTCTCTTCGGTCTTCGTTTCCGCCAAAGCTTTTTGGCGAGGAGATGGAATCAGCTTTTGCGCGTTAATTTCTCCATTCTTATTTCTGATTAAATGAATCTGAGGTTCCTCTAAAACAACCTGAGTAACAATGATCTGATGATTTAAAATAAAACTTTTAAAATCAAGCTGTAAATTAGCCTCTTTTAAACTAAAAATTTTTTCTTGGCTGAATTCAGGACGATCCTCAATCGAAATCCCTGAAGCCCGAAGAACAATTCCGCCTTCCAACGAAAACTTAAAATCAAGGGTTTCCATCTCCACCGGAGTGCCTAAAGCATGACTAGCCTGATCCAGAAGTTGATTCTTAAAATTATCCAGCTTAAACGTTTTAAGAAAAATAAAAATACCAATTGCAACAACGGCAAGAAGAACCAAAATAGAAATCAAAAAAACTTTTAAAAACTTTTTCATGACTATCTCCCTGCTAAAGATGACTTAAAGTCTCTTCAATCTTTTCTATTCCCCACAAGGGAAGTTTACACACATGGTTTTCGCAAATATTAACACTGACATCGCCTTGCAGTGAATTTTGTTCCTTAAACATCACAACTTTGCGCGGCAAAAAATATTGAAAAACTTGGCTTCCAATGATCTGCGTTTGAGGATCATCTTTCTTGCCAGCGATCACAATTTCCTGAACAGGACCTAAAACAAAATCTAAAGCTATTAACAATTGGGCGTAGGATTGCGGTCTCTGTTTGACTTCAGAAGAAAAAGACTCGAATAAGCTCTTAACCTTTTCTTCCCATTTATTATCAAAAGTTAGGTGTCCCAAACGACCCAAATTAAGAGCGGCGATGGCATTGCCCGATGGCATCGCCCCATCGTAAATCTCTTTGGGACGAAATAAAATGTCTTCCGCGTCTTGAGCCGTCAAGAAAAATCCGCCTTGAGCCTCATCCCAAAAATTTTTTAACATTGCTTCGCTTAATCGCGTGGCCTCTTCCAAATATTTCACCTCAAAAGCCGCTTCGTAAAGATCTAAAAGAGCGTGCGTAAAAAAAGCGTAATCATCTAATGTCGCGGCAATGGCGGATTGCCCGTCCCGATACCGATGCAACAATTTTCCCTCTGGCGTAACAAGGTTTTTTAAAATAAAATCAGCTCCCTTTTTTGCCGCTTCTTTGTACTTTGGCTCTTTTAAAACGCGGGAACCAAAAGCTAGACTAGAAATCATCAAACCATTCCAATCAACCAATATTTTATCATCTAAATGAGGCCGAGGACGCTTTTTTCTCTCTTCGAATAATTTTTGCTTACAATTTTTAAGAATTCCCTGTATTTCGCTTACAGATTTTTCAAAATGTTTAGATGTTTCTCCTAAATTATGCTGTTGATAAAGAATATTTTTCCCTTGAAATTCTCCGTGTGGATCGGAAGGAACATTCCCTTCGAGTATAACGCCAAAGTAATAACTGAAAATCTCGGCGTCCTTTACCCCTAAGATATTTTTGATTTCTTCCTGCCGCCATACGTAAAAAGACCCTTCTTTCTTGAGACCTTGTTTCTCTTCCGGATCCAAACTATCCGCGTCTTCGGCTGAATAAAAACCGCCTTGCGCGTGCTGTAAATCGGTTAAGACATAATCCAAAATTTCCCTCGCTATTTGAGCATAAAAATCGTTTTTTGTAATTTGGGTGGCTTCTAAATAAGTTCTAGCGAGAATAGCCTGATCGTAAAGCATTTTTTCAAAATGCGGGACGCGCCATTCTTGATCCGTTGAGTAACGATGAAATCCGCCGCCTAAATGATCGTACATCCCGCCTTTTGCCATCGCTTGCAGGGTATGCTCAACCATCTTAAGGCTTTCAGGGTCTCCACTGCGTTTCCAATACCGAAGCAGAAATGATAAATTGTGGCTGGAAGGGAATTTAGGCGCCTGACCAAATCCACCAAAGCGCTGATCGTAGGTATTAAGGTAATTTTTAAAAGCCGTCTCAAAAATATCCTCTTCAAGAGAGACTGGGCTCTTCTCTGACGAAAATTTTTGCTGAAGGAGTTCTGTCAAAGAAATGCTGGATTCAATAAGCTCTTGACGATTATTCTGCCAAGCTTTGTGAATCGATTCCATCAGTTCCACAAGGCCAGGCGATCCCCACTTCGGATACGGAGGATAATACGTGCCGCCAAAGAAAGGTTTCCGATCCGGCGTTAAAATAACCGTCAAAGGCCACCCTCCTTGTCCCGTCATAGCCATCACCGCGCTCATATAAACACTGTCAAGGTCAGGTCGTTCTTCACGGTCCACTTTAATGGGGACAAAATAGGCATTCATTTTTTCCGCGACTTTAGGATCTTCAAACGATTCGTGTTCCATGACATGACACCAGTGACACGTCGAATAGCCGATGGAGAGAAAAATAGGTTTATCTTCCCTCTTGGCTTTCTCAAAAGCTTCTTTTCCCCACGGATACCAATCGACGGGGTTATCCGCGTGCTGTAAGAGATACGGACTTTTTTCGTGAATTAACCGATTAATTTGACTAGGCATTTTTGCTTACGGGACAACAAACGTCTCTTCTTTCGGACCGGATTTATTGCCGAAAACTTTGACTCGAATAATATCCCCGCTTTGAGCGTCTAAGGCGACATCTTCACTCAATCCTGTGGCGGAAGGCTGCCGCGAGTAGGTAAACTTTTTGATTTCCTGATCATTTTTGGTGACAACCATGCGACGGATATAGTGCTCATTGAGATCGCGGGATACATGTTTAATTTCTATGTGGAGAGCCTGCGCATCAGCATTGTATTCGATATTAATGGCTGAAGGAGGCGTGGCGACTAGGAAAGGGCAATGTAAGAATAGAAAACTTAAAGTAAAAAAAATAGTGATTCTTTTCATGTTTTTTGATTAAAATCGATTTTTAGCAATCAAACGATACACAAACGGGCCTATCCACTTCATCCCCGGGAAATACAGAATTAAAATGGCTGGATACAGTATCGGCATAAGAAAACAAACGCGGCGGAAGACATCAAATCCGCCGTACATTTTGCCATTAGGTTCCAACAAATACAGCTGACTTAAAACCAACTCTTTGGTCAGCTGAGGATGCAGTGCTTTAAAATCCCGCACCTCATGTAAATCCACGTAAGTTAATGTTTTCAAAAAATCCATTCCCTTCAATATTTGAACACTCTTTCGGCAAAATGGACATTGGCCGTCATAAAGTAATATAAAAATGCCCTGATTACTCTTTGACATCACTCTCGGAGAATACCTCTGCCGTAAAAGTTTCTATTTTAGTCTTTGAATCTTTCCAGGCATCTTTGGGCAGCCGTGCTTTTTGAGAACATAACTGAACAAGAAATTCTTCCTTGCTCCAACCGGTTTCGGTTGCCACCTGTGGCAAAAACACCCCTTGATGAAAAGCCCCTTGGCTTAAAATAACACCGTGCACGCCTAACGTTATTTCATCAATACTTTTAACTAAACGCGGCTTGGAAAGAACAGAAATCTCGATTTCAATATCTTTTAATTCTCCCTTTGTAAGGGGAGAAAAACGTGGGTCTTCGGTCGCGGCAGAAATGGCCATATCTCTGACGGTCAAATATAAAGGACCTTGGCCGATAATGTTGCCTATACAACCTCGCAAATTTCCCTTTTTATGAATCGTAACAAAAGCGCCTTTAACTTCCCTTAAAGCAGGATCGCTTTCTTTAACCTCTAGAATTTTTCCTGTCGTTACGTATTCTTTGATGGTTTCTTTCGCAATGTCGATAAGCCGGCGTTTTTGGGATAAAGTTAAAAAATCTTCTACTTTCTTCTCTTGAATTTGCGCCGAATTTTTGTCTTGATCTTTGTAAATAATCACCGAAGAATAGCCCACGACTCGTTTCGTATCTCCGCTAACATCCCCAGAATTGGCGTAACGTAAAACTTCCACCTGATTAAGCCCTTTGGCCTTAGCGTACAACAAGGCCGCCGTTACCGGAACAAACCCGCACATCTCCATCTTTGTCCGGGCCCCGCATTCTTCAAAAATTTTCTCGGCCTTCAATTCTTTAATAGCCTCAAGGCTTTCAAAATCCATTTGTCGGGCGAGCTTATCGGGATGGTAATGGGACATATCCGTGCTGACAACGATCAGGATATCTTGACGATTGGCAATTATTTTTTCTAAGGCAACGGCGAAGCTTTCCAGTGTCTCAAAGGAAGGCTGTCCCATGACAACGGGGACAATTTTAAAATTTTTAAAAGTCCTCTGAAGAAAAGGCAGCTCGACTTCAAGTGAATGTTCTTTAGCAAAAGCTTCCGGATAAAAATAAAAATTCTTATTTGCCGAAATGAGTTTCTTAGTCAATTCCTGGTCAACTTCGACTGTCCCTAAAGGCGTTTCAAAGGCCCCCTCCTCCCAGACAGAAATTCCATCAAATTCAACAAAATGACTGGGCGCTAAGATAATAATCGTTTTGTAATCATTTTTTGCTACGGCCTTAAAACTGTAGCCGGCCACAGGTCCTGAATAGACATACCCAGCGTGTGGCGCGATGAGAATATCAATAGGATTTCTTTTAGGTTCAATAGGGGCTTTTTTAATAAACCCATCGACATCCCTGGCAAGTTCTTTCGCGTCCGCGCTGTAAAATTGGCCGCTGACTGAGGGACGTTTAACTTTTTCATTTCCGAAGGCAAAGGGTGGCATCAGGCTTAATACTCCCGCAATTAAAAGAAAAAAAATAAACAAACTGCCAGAGGGTAATATTTTCCTCATGGAACCTGTTCAAGATAGGCCTCGCTGGGCTCGGCACTATCTTCCTTTTAGGCCCTGTTGTTTTGCTTCGCAAAACAGGCACAGGGGTCATATCGGAATTTGTGCCTATCTTGTCCCCGCGCTTGTTTTCGTAAGAAAACTGCGGGAATCGGAATTTCGCTTTTGGAATTCCGATGTGACAAAATAAGAATCTAAACTAAAATTTTTTGTCTTATCTATTTTTTTTAATAACCACCAGGTCAAGAGGAGTAAACTGTTATCAATCAAAAGGACTGCAGGCAGGGGCACAGAAAATAATTCTCCAAAACAACCGCATTCTCGAATGGGTAGATTACGCAGAATAGCTTGGGCCACGACTAAAATAAATCCCGCTATTAAAAAAGCCAAAGTTTTAAGAACAATCTTTAGCCATAACCCGCAAACAAGAAATATTCCCGCGAGGAATTCCGTCCAGGGAACAACCCAGGCAATCATCCTGTCTAAAGAGGCCGTGTGAATTTCGTAACTCTGAACAACGTATAAAAAATTTTCGTAAGGACTTAATAATTTAAGTCCGCCTGAGACCACAAAGAAGCAGCCAATCAGAAGGCGCGATAAAACAAAACCATTAATGACTATTTTCATTTAAAAGCCTTTTTAATTCTGCTTCTAATTGATCAAATCCCACGAACATTTTGTCGTTAATAAAATAGCTGGGCGTACTTTTAACACCTAGGAGTTTACCTTCCGCTTTATTTTTAGAAATAAATTCCTCAACGCTTTTATCTTCCAAACAATTTTTAAGGTCATTTGGATCTAGCTGAGACCACTCCGCGAAGAGTTCAAAGGTGGGTTTGACATCCTTGAGTTTCTCCCAATATTTCTGTTTATCGATTAAATAATCGTGAAAAACCCAAAACTTACCCTGACGGGCCGCGCATTCGGCGTAATGAGCGCTTAAAAAGCCATGTTGATGAACAGATAAGGGATAATATTTCAACTCTAAACGAACTTTATTAGGATGTTCTTTAATAAATTTTTGTAGGTGTTTAACGCCTTTAGCGCATGCCGAGCATTGGAAATCGATAAATTCAACAATCTGGATAGGAGCGTCTTCTTTGCCTTTGACTTTAGCAAGGGAACTATTCGTCGGGGCATTTTTCATGGAAGAAGAGCAGAATCTAATTCCAAAAATAAGACCTATGGATAGACTCAAAATGAAAAGCGTGGCTGTTCTTTTTGATATTCGAGACATTGTTTACAACTGCGGACCGGCCTTAACCAGCCCTTTGCCTAATTCTGTATCGATAAAATTTTTGAAATTTTCAACAAACATTTCAGCGAGCTTCTTTGCTGTCGCATCGTATTCCTCTTTATTTATCCACATATTACGTGGATTAAGGATCTTTGAATCAACTCCTGGGATGGCCTTGGGGATTTGAAGATTAAAAATAGGCATTGTTTCAAACCCACTCTTTTCTAAACTTCCATTAAAAATAGCATCAATGGCCGCGCGATTATCTTTGATGGCAATACGATAGCCAACACCATATTTCCCTGAAACCCAGCCTGTATTGATAAGATACGCATTTGTACCATATTGATTCATTTTCTGAGCCAAGATTTCCGCGTATTTGATGGGAGGAACAAGCAAGAAGGCTTTCCCAAAACACGCCGAGAATGTTGCCTTGGGCTCGGTGACACCTAACTCGGTTCCAGCCACCTTGGCCGTGTACCCACTTAAATAATGGTACATCGCCTGTTCTTTGGTGAGTTTGGATATCGGCGGTAAAACGCCATACGCGTCACAGGCAAGAAAAATCACTGTTTTGGGATGCGGCCCTTTAGAAACAGGCTGCACAATATTCTTAATATGGTAAATAGGATACGAAACGCGGCTATTCTCGGTTTTTCTTTTCGAAGAAAAATCAACCTTGCCCTTGGAATCTATTTCAACATTTTCCAACAAGGCATCGCGTTTAATCGCGTCGTAAATATCGGGTTCTCTTTCTCTAGTTAAACTAATACATTTCGCGTAACAACCTCCCTCAAAATTAAATATGCCATCGTGATCCCATCCATGTTCATCATCGCCAATCAATTGGCGTTTAGGATCCGTTGAAAGAGTTGTCTTCCCTGTCCCCGATAGGCCAAAAAATAAAGCTGTGTCACCCTTTTCTCCCATATTGGCTGAGCAGTGAAATGAGCCGATTCCTTTTAAGGGAAGGAAATAATTCATAATCGAAAAAATTCCCTTTTTGATTTCACCGCCATACCACGTGCCGCCAATCAAGGTCATACGTTCTTTGAGATGAAACGCGCCAAACACTTCCGAACGCATATTATATTGAGCGAAGTCGGGACAATTTGTTTTACACGCGTTTAAAATAGTCCAATCCGGCTGAAAATTTTTCAATTCCTCATCCGTGGGACGAATAAACATGTTCTTAAAAAAATGAGCCATCCAGGCGACTTCTGTCACTAACCGGATAGATAAACGTGTATCAAAATTAGCGCCACAGAAACCGTCTACGACATACAATTTCTTCCCATTCAACTGTTTAAGCACAATTTCACGAAGATGATTCCACGCCTCTTGAGATAATCGTTTATTGTCTGATCCCGAGGACTTGCCGCTGGCCCACCAAACTTTATCTTTAGAAAATTCTTCTTCGACGATATATTTATCCTGTGGAGATCGTCCCGTAAAACGGCCCGTATCAACGGCGACCGCCCCAAACTCAGAAACATACCCCTTTTCAAACCCCTCTAAGGCAGGACTTGTTTCATGTTTAAAAAGCTCATCGTAAGAGAGATTGTAATAAAGCTCTGTCCATTCTTTAATTCCTATTTTTTCTAAATTTAAACGATTGGATATATCTACGTTAGCCATCTTATTCCCCTTCCTCACTCGTTGATTGTTTTTTAACAACAGTTCTTTTAAAAAATTTTATTTCTCAATATATTTTAATTCCGCCCCATCCGTTGGACAAAATTTTAGATCTTCCGTGAAATGCTTTCCGCATTGAGGACAGAATTTTTTATCCATATGTTCCCCAACAACCATCCCTCCTACCGCTCCGACAACGCCGCCAATGGCCGCTCCTGTCACATCATTACCGGATTGATGTCCGATAATCCCACCCACAGCGGCACCTCCCAAACCTCCCACCGTGGCTGCTTTCTGCGATGTGGTGCATCCGATTAATAAACTTAATAAGAATATCCCAAAAATATTTTTATTCATCTCCGACTCCTTTGCAAAAAGTATTCTGTTGTTCCCTTAATTTTAGAAACCTGATTATAACGTACTTACTTATTGGAATCAACATTAATCAATGCCCTGTCATTCCGGCGCGGATTGTAACTCATAGTGCGACAACTTTAGATCTCTTACAAAAACTGTCGCTTTGTAAGTATTCTTCAGCCGCTTGGTTGGCTGTCTTGTATCCCAGTATCTTCCTGGGGTAATTATT
>Ga0082335_1000111_pt1 | contig 218431 bp, 186 predicted proteins | sample Subgrocontami58m_FD_72375 | JGI IMG/M metagenome (GOLD analysis project Ga0082335, IMG submission 72375) | Subsurface groundwater microbial communities from S. Glens Falls, New York, USA - GMW37 contaminated, 5.8 m (SPADES assembly) (version 2) ... | reverse complement strand
CGTCCATCCCAATCCGCGCACTCGCCCTCCGGACGACGATCCGCCTTTCTGATTCGCAGGCGCTCAACACAAAACTACGCCGTCGGCATTCAACCCCGACGGCGTCTTTACTTACCACACCTATCACCGCTAACCATCACCGTACGTGAACATCGGAACATCAAATCAGCTGACCACACTCACCGAAGCGCTTGTTCTGGTAGTCAATGAAATCCGTGTCGTAATCGATGGCGGTCTTCAACTCGGCAATGTCTTCCTCGACCATCCCTCTCTCTTTGAATAACGTGGCAAGTGAATTGAAGTCATTTTTCTTGACGGCGTTCTTAATTATCGTAGCATTGTGATCCCCAATAAGGAAGGTCGCGTTGTCGCCAAATACTGTGTGCTGAAACATAGCGCGTGCATCAAACGTCTGGGCGACTTGCTTGGCGTCCGCATCGTTCTCGGTGTCTCCCATTTTGTCACGCAACTCAAGTGCAAAATCCAGTAGCCTCGACCTGATTTCGATCAGCGTGTTCATAAGCTGCGTTGGCTCCATCTGAATCCACGCATTCGTGACCCAACCGTTCCTAAAAGCGTCGCTCAGTCTCGGGTAAAGCTCTGGGGCAATCATGTGCATCAAATGCCTATCGGGTTTGGCTGTGAACTCCTCCAACACGCGAACTGACTCTCGCATTTCGTTGGTCGAGAGGTACTTGCGCTCTTTTTCCGGTAGGTGCGAAATTGGTAATGGCTGCCTGTCTTGAATCCAAGCAGAATTCTGCAATCTGCCAAGCACGCGCCCCTCTAGCATACGATAGGGGGGAACTTCCTTTCCCGCTGGATAGCCGTTCAGTTCGTCCTTGACCCACTCGGCCAATTCTTGGTGCCCGATCTTGTGCATCAGCACTTTGGTCTTGAGCAATGCATCAGTGAGCGAGCCTTTTCCATCGCTCAACAACGCGATGATTTCGTCAAGCAGGATCATTCTATTTCCGCCCTCCCGGGCGCTTTTTCGCTCCTGTAACAAATAAGATCATGACGTGTAGTGGTGTCGGCTCGCTTGGGTATCGCTATCCCCTACAGCCGCACAAACACATCGCGACGTCGAATTTCGCCGGTGTCTAGGAAATAGCGATAGTCAGAAATCAACTCGGCAATATCATTGTTAACGATTTTTCGGTCATTCAAGAAATGCTGAATCCGCTCGGGCGACGGTGCGGACCAAGTCTCAAAATCTAGCATATCTTGGAGTTCGCCCATTGCCTTAACGAACGCTTTACCGGGTTCGGAGTCCGCCGGGTGCTGAGATTGCAACGTGTTGAGGCAGTGTCCAATGCCCCGGTGATAGATGACTCCGACACCTTTTCGCCATAGCTCATCGCACGCTCCGATCTCGACCTCAGATACGCCAATTCGTCCCAGCGTGTCAATGTATTGATCGTGCAGATCGAGCCGCGTTCGTAAGGTCGTCCCATCCATGAAATTACCCGACATAAGGTTGGTGAGCGTCGCGCGAGCGGATGTTACGGCTACCTTGCGTAGCTGCTCGATGGTTGCGTTCGCTTCATTTATCGTCTCTCGCATTCGCGCGCGCAGTGGACCAAGCGAGAACTCCACTAGGTCGTCAAATTTCGCCATTATCGTCACGAAAACGCCACATGCAACGGCGATCCAAGCAATGCTCGCATCTCTGAGATAAAGGCCGATCAGCACGGGAGCCGCCAACGTAAAAAGTATGCCGCCCCAAAACAGGATGGCCCTTCCGCACCCCGCACATTCATGCCCGTTTGGCATACTTATCGCCCCCCATCGTGCACTTGATTGCCGTCCAATTTGCCATTTCTTCATCGAGCCCCCGTTTGGAATAACACCCGGAAGCGTATGGCTGTAAAGCAGCCTACGACCGAACCTTGCTCTTGTCTATAGGAAGAAAGAAGTCCCCCCTGCAAAGGGCCTGGCCAACAGAGGCTGGCGCGCTGCCAGGAGTTAGAGCATGTGCCAGGTGTCCCCCAGCGCCAGTAGTAAGCGGCGACGCCGAGGGATTGCCCATCACGATGCCCAGACGGAACAAGAGCATTAAAAGAAACGCCTCCAACGTACGCTCGGTCCACGGTGGACCTTGCGCTACGTAGGAGAGACCTTAAGCCAGCCGCACCCTGACCAGCAAGGAGTTCTCACTTTTGCCCTCATCGGGGAGCCGATCAAGGCTCGAACCTACATTTGGTGAATGCCCGGTCTCAGGCGGGAACCCGCCGCTTGATAGTGCGATTTCGTGGGTGCCTGACGGTCTACAATTGGCCGGGAGTGTGAGCTTGCCGCCGTATGGCGAATGACCGGTCCCGCTGCGCAGCGGAAGTAGAGGCGTCCGTGGATCGATGACCGTTGAGGCCGAACTCCGGCCCTTCGGCGTTGCCATCCTGAGCACCCGCTCCAATTCGAGAGCCGTCCCTCTAGCACCGGCAAGAATCAGCCGTACCCTCCGTACCCGCCACTCGAACTTCGACTGGCGGCAATCGCAAGCACCACGACAAGTCGGCCGAAAGACACGCAGCGATCCGCCAATCGCTCTGAAGCCCCTGCGCTACCTAGACCTTCCGCAAATCGTGGCGCGCGAGCGGCAACGAGCGAACGCGCTTACCGCACGCCGCGAAGATCGCATTGCACACGGCGGGCACCAAGGGAAGGATGCCAGGCTCGCCGTGTCCGCCCCAAAATCCGCCGCTCGGCACGAGCACGGTCTCGACCTTGGGCATCTCGGCTATCTGCGGCAGCCGGAAATCGTGAAAGTTCGATTCGACTATGCGCCCGTTCTTTACGTTATTCTCCTGATACAGGATGCTGCCGAGGCCGAACACCACATTGCTCTCGGCCTGCGCGCGGCAGGTATCCGGGTTGACGACATAGCCCGAGTCGATGGCGAGTACGATGCGATGCACTTTGGGTTCCCCCGCCGCGCTGACCGACACCTCGGCCACTATCGCCGCATAGCTGCCGAAGCCATCGGAAACGGCGACGCCACGGTGCATGCCCGGCGGCGGCGCGCTGCCCCACGCCGCGGCCTTCGCCACGGCTTCGAGCACGAGGCGATTCTTGTCGCTCGCCTTCAGCATCGCCAGGCGATATTCAACCGGGTCCTTGCCCGCCGCAAGCGCCAGCTCGTCGATGAAGCACTCGCGGTAGAAGGAATTCTGCTGGCCCGGAGCGCGCCAGAAACCGACGGGCACGTGGCCATTGCGCATTGCATAGTCCACTTGCTGGTTCGGCACCGCGTAGGGCAAGTCGTTGAAGCTGCGCACTGCGGTGAAGTCGATGCCATCCTTCTTGAGCGAACCCGGCATCAAGACCTTCAAGATCGACGGACAGGCGATCGTGGTGTGCATGGCGATGAGCCGCCCTTGGGCGTCGAGGCCCGCTTTCATGCGCACGGCGCTCGCGGGGCGGTAAAAGCCGTGCTGCATGTCCTCTTCGCGCGACCACATCAGCTTCACCGGGACTCCGGGCATGGTCTTGGCGATCGCCACCCCTTGGCGCACGAAATCCTGCGGACCGCCGCGACGACCGAAACCGCCGCCCAGCATCGCTTTATGCACCTCGATCTTCTCCAGCGGCAAGCCCGCCACCTCAGCCGCCGCCGCCATCGACGCCTCTGCGTTCTGCGTCGACGTCCACACTTCCAGAAACCCCTCCGACTTGAACCACGCGGTGCACGTCTGCGGCTCCAGCGTCGCGTGATTGAGGTACGGCGACTCGTACTCCGCCTCCACCACCTTCGCCGCTGACGCGAATGCGGAGACCGTGTCGCCGAGTTTGCGCGCCTGCGGCAGATTTGCCGCGGCTAGTCCCTCGCGCAGCATCGCCGCGATGCTGTCATTGCTCGCGTTGCCGTTGCCGCCCTCGTCCCACCCGATGACCACCTTCTTTAACGCTTCGTTGGCGCGCCACCAGCTGTCGGCGACGACGGCGACGAAATCCACCGTGCGCACGACCTTCATTACTCCGCGCATCGATTGCGCCGCGCGTGCGTCGACGCTTGCGACCTTGCCGCCGAACACCGGGCATTGCGCGATCGAGGCGTGCAGCATTCCGGGCAGCGCGACATCGACGCCGAACACCGGCTTGCCGCGCACCTTATCGGGGATGTCGAGGCGGTGCAGCGGCTTGCCGGCGATTTTCCAGTCTTTGGGATCGCGCAGCGTCACCTCCTTGGGCGGCTCGAGCCTGGCCGCCGCGGCGGCGACTTGCCCGTAGCGCAGCGTGCGCTTGGTCGGCCCGTGCGAAATGACGCCTTTGTCGACCGTGCACTCCGCGGCAGGCACTTGCCACTGCGCTGCCGCCGCCGCGAGCAACATCGTGCGTGCGCTTGCGCCCGCGCGGCGCACGTAATCGTGCGAGGAGCGCACGCCCATGCTGCCGCCCGTGGACATCGAACCCCAGATGCGGTTTCTCCTGAAGTGCTCGTTGGGCGAGGCAAATTCGGAGCTGACTTTGGTCCAGTCGCAGTCGAGTTCTTCGGCAACGAGCTGAGCGAGCGCCGTATACGTCCCCTGCCCCATTTCGGAGCGGGCGATGCGTACGACGACGCGGTCGCCCGGGTGGATCACGATCCAGGCGTTCACTTCCGTAGGACGCGATGCGGCAGCGGCGCTGGAGGCGGCCGGAAAAGAGAATTCGAGAACAAATCCGCCGCCGAGCGCGGAGGAAACCTTGAGGAAATCGCGGCGCGTCAATGCTATCGTCATGGCGGCTCTCCTCAGGACTTCCCGCCGGCAGGCGACTCGGCAAGAGCGTGTAACGCCTTGCGCACGCGGGCGTAGGTACCGCAGCGGCACAGGTTGGTCATGGCCTTGTCGATATCCGCGTCCGTCGGGTTTGCCATCTTCGCGAGCAGTGCGGCGGCCGAAATGATCATGCCACTCTGGCAGTAGCCGCACCGCGGGACTTCGTGCTCGATCCAGGCCTTCTGGATGCGGTGCAGGCCGCGCCGCGACAAGCCCTCGATCGTGACGACCTTCTTGCCGACCGCGTCCGACACGGGCAGCGTGCACGAGCGAACGGCCTCGCCGTCTAGGTGCACGGTGCACGCGCCGCACATCGATATGCCGCAGCCGTACTTGGTCCCCTAGAGCTTCAAATGGTCGCGTAAAACCCAGAGCAAGGGCATCTCCGGTTCGACATCGACCTTGTGGATACGGCCGTTCACGTTGAGGGCCAGCATGTGGATGACCTCCCTTTGGTCAAGTGTTGTGCGCCAGTCGGAATAAGCGGGCGCTATTCGCCCGCGCCAACCCGACATTTAGCGCTTCGCCGGCTGGCGCATTTTGATCGCGATCAATAGCGGCAAACGCAAGACCCTGCAATCCGGTCCAAGACCATTATGAGCTGAATACAGCCCCCCGTACCCGCGTTGCAGGCGCGCGCCCGCGAGGAGATCGCGTCTCGGATTACCATTTTCCGTAATACCCTACGATCGCGCGCCAGAATGCGTCGGCCTCGCGCGCGAGCGTGGTCTTTCCCGACTTGGCGGTCGCATTTGCCGCGGTCTGCACCATTACCAGCTTTAGCTGCGGGTCAATAAAGATCATCTGCCCGTACACGCCGAGACACGCAAAACGCCTTTTCTCGCCTGAAAGCAGCCAGAACTGATAACCATAGCCGTATGCGCCCTTCCTCGGCCGGAAAGCCTCAGGTACACGATGCCAGTCGGTGGCGTCCATGAGATATTCATGCGGAATGATCGCCGCTTTTTCCGGATCGTCCGGACGTACGCCGTCGTTCGCAAGCACAACTCCCAACCGGCCGTAATCGCGCAACGTGGCGTTGAAATTGCCGCCGGCCATTTCCAGCCCTGTCCTGTCGGTACGCCATAGCGCCGAAGTTTCCGCGCCTATCGCCTGCCAAAGGCGCGGCGTCAGATATTGGCTGACGCCCATCTTCGTCGCGCCCCGCAAGACTGCGGCAAGCGTTTGCGTGAGCGCGCTGTTATAGGAAAAGCGTTCGCCCTGCGGAAACTCGCGTTCCGTCACAACCTTGGCGGCCTCCTCTATCCCCACTCGGGATACGGCGGCGGCAAAACGCGCGGCATCGTCCTTGCCGTCGTATTCCTCGCGATAGCGCGCGCCGGAAGCCATGCGCAGAAGATTGCGAATCGTCGTCTCGCCTAATAAGGTGCCGCCAAGCCTTGGCGCGTATTTGTCGGCGCGATCGTCGAGAGACTGGATCTTTCCTTCGCGCAGCGCGATTCCGACCGCCAGAGAAACGATCGATTTGGCCATCGAGTTGGACACGAACCGATGTTGCGCTGTGCGCTCGTACTGATAACGCTAAAGTTGTATTTCACCGTCCTTGATGATCAGCAGGCCCATGATCCGCTGGCGCGACAAATAGTCGTCTACGCTCAGACCTCTTTCGCCGCCAATTACCCAGCGATAAGGCGGTTCCTGCTTGGCGCGCGGCAGCGGCATGGGTTTATCGCTCGGGAGCAACACGTTGACCGAGCCGTTGGCGATGCCGGGAATCTCCGCTTGTGCAGTGAAAGAGCCGACCCGCACCGATTCGTCATAGAACCACGTTCTTGCCGTTCCGATCGGATAGCCTCGATCTTTGCCGAGCTTTTCTTCGTCCAGCGCTCCGTAGGCGTAGTGGATGCAAGCAAGGACAATGCTCGCCCGTAGCATCGAAAGAACCACTTTTATTCGGCTGTCCATTTGCGATCGAGCGTTCCTTAAGTGCCGATACAGAACTATTCCCGAATGGGAGTGGATCGATATTATGCCCGCGTCTGCGTCTGGCGCGCCCCGGGCGATTCACTCCCTCCGCGCGAACGATGCCTGCTGCTCCGAATCCAGCATGCGGAATATTAGTGGTACGTCCCCATTTAACCACCCATTTAACCATGAAGAGGGCCCAAGCCGCCGCTTAAGGGTTCGTTTCGAATCGCGCGGATGATTTCGTTCCCGCACCACCTGACGCGGCGCCATTTCGGCAAGTCTGAGAGTGCCTAAACCAGGCTGCGCGCGGGGCGACTACTCCTTGGGCTGCGCGCTCGCCGCGGATTTCTTCGGGCCGGTAAAAAGATCCGGCCAGCGCTTCAGCGTTTCCTCGCTGTCCGGCGCATACATGTGGCAGGTATTGAAGGTGCGCGGTATCTCGCCGGGCTTGCGCTTGCGCAAAACCTGCCGCGCGTTATTCGTAGTCTGAAACGCGACTGCCGCAATGCGGCCGAGCAATTCCCACTGATGCGTGCAGCCGTGGGCGCCGCCGATGAGCGCATTGAGGCCGCGTGTCCAGCCGCGCGTAATGCGGTGGCCTTTGAGTTTCTCGAACTTGTGCACGATGTCGCCGCACGCTGCATAGGGACTCGCATCGGTGCAAGCCACGCATTCGTGTATGAGCATGTCGATATCGACGGTAAGTCTGATCCACATGTCGTGCGCCGGCACGCCCGCGGGCAGATCGCCGCCGCCCGGGCGGTTAGGCCAGGTAAAAGCTTTGGTGTCGGTCAGATGGCCTTCAATATCCCACAGGCCGTCATCGCGTTCGTAGCCGCGGCAATCGATGACGCGGTTGTGGCTGAGCTTTCGTGCTACAGGACGAGGGAGCGGCATTCTATTTCCCTTTGAATGCGACGAGCGCGTCCACCGCCTTGACGCCCTTGCCCTTGGGCAGCACGAGCAGAGGGTTGATATCCAGTTCGGCCAGCTGACCCTCTAGGTTCACGGCCAGGTGTGAAACGTTGACCAGCACGTCCACGAGTGCATCGATATCGCATGCAGGTTGACCGCGGAATCCCTGCAGCAGCTTCGCGCCTTTGACTTCTGCAATCATCTCGTGCGCTTCCGCCTGAGTAATCGGGCAATGGCGCAACGCCACGTCCTTGTACACTTCGACCATCACGCCGCCAGTTCCGAAGAGCAGCGTGGGACCCAGCTGAGAGTCGTATGAAACCCCGACGATGACCTCGACACCGCCAGCGACCATCTCCTGCACCAGCACGCCGTTGATGCTGGCGCCCGGCGCGTGCTTCTTCGCGTTTGCGAGTATCGCTGCATACGCCGCGCGCACCTCATCGGCAGTTCGTAAATTCAAGCGCACCACACCCGCTTCGGTCTTGTGCGCAATGTCCGCAGAATCCGCTTTCAACACCACCGGATAGCCCAATTTGCCCGCGGCCTTGACCGCAGCCTCGGCATCTTTGGCGCAAACTTCAGCCGACACCGGCACACCCCACGCGGCGATGAGTTGTTTGCTCTCTGATTCCGACAGCGCGCTGTGCTTGAGCGCCTGCAGTTTCGCGAGCGTTTCCTTCTGCGCGGTCGTGATCGCCGGCGCTTGTGCAAAACCATTGGCCATGCGCTTCTCGTGCCACGCGTGGTAATCGATGAGATGGCGCAGTCCGCGTGCGAGCGAATCCGGCGTATAAAAAATCGGGACGCCTGCGGCCTTGAGTTTGGCGAGGCCGGCGCTTTCGCCACGGTTGCCCGTCCACATAAAGGCAACGTTCTTGTCGGTTCTATCGCGCAACGCAATGATCTGAGCTGCCTGATCGTCGCGCCCGGCGCTCGCGACGGCCAGAGTTCCGACAGTCGGTTCATCTATCATGGCATCCATGATGGCCGGGAAGGAATCGCTGTGCGCCCGGCCCGTGACGTCAGCGGGGTTCGCCGCCCAGCCAAAGCCCTTCAAGATGCCGTCGATTACGCCGCGCGCCTTGTCGCTCAACATGGGCAAATCGAGGCCCTGTTGCCCGCACATATCCGCCGTGAGCGAACAGATGCCGCCGGAGTGCGACACCACCGCAATGCCCGGATGCTTGGGTTTACGCGATTGCGCGAGCAATTGCGAGACTTCCAGCAGATCGTCGTAGCTGGGCACGCGGATCACGCCGTATTGTTTGCAGATGGCGTCATACAGCGCATCGCTTCCGGTGAGCGCTGCGGTATGCGAACTCGCGGCGCGCCTGCCGAATTCGGAGCGGCCGATCTTGATAAGCACAATCGGCTTGCCGCGTTCGGCCGCGATCTTGGCGACTTCGATGAATTTCTGCGCGTTCTTGAACCCCTCCACAAAGCCCGCGATCACCTTGGTGCCCGCATCGTCAAGCAGGTAACGCGCGAAGTCGGCGAAGTCGAGGTCGGCCTCGTTGCCGGTTGAAACCACGTAGCTCAAGCCCATGCCTGAATCGGCTGCGCGCGCGAGGAACGGCCCGAACAATGTGGCGCCGCTCTGGCATACCAGTCCGACCTTGCCGTTCGCACCAGGAATTAGGCGGCTAGACGAAGTGATCCAAATGTTGTCGCGGACGTTGGCCAGTCCCAGGCAATTGGGGCCGCTGATGCGCAGACCCGACGTGCGCGTGAAGTCCGCAATTTCCTGTTGCAGGCCCGCGCGGTCATCGAGCCCGCGTTCGGCGAAGCCCGCCGAAATTACGACGGCTGCGCGCGTCCCCTTGGCGTGCGCTTCCTTCAACGTGCTCAGCACGTACTTGTACGGTACCACCACCGCCACCACATCCGGTGTCTCGGGCAAATCGGTAATGCTCTTGTACGCCTTTTCCCCGAGGATCTCATCGTACTTCGGATTCACCGCATAGACGTTGACGCGCTCCTTCATGCGCAAAGCGGCACTGAGCATGCGCCCGCCGTATTCCTGGCGCGGCGTCGCGCCGACGATGGCGAGTGAGCGTGGGTTGAGCATCGTGTGTATCGATGCCATCTGCTCCTTGGTCCACATCTCCATGATGGTGTTTTCTCCCTGTGTTCAGCAGCTTGACTGCATGTTCTGATGACCTAATCCGGACGAACTGGAACCAAACAAAGGATCTCCAGCCGAAGAAAAGCTCTTATCCCACGAACAAGGGGGGGTGCACCCCCCTTGTAAATCCCCCCGCAGATACTGTTTCGCGATTTACCGAAATCTTCGCCAATTCTGTCTACTCTCAACTGATAAGAGACTAACGCGCGGCGCGCGCCGGAAGGTCACGCAAGCGCCCGCGGCTTCTTGAGGTACTCGTCCTTGATCGCGTCGGCCGCCCAGCAAGCAAGCGCGCCGACCGTGGCGGTCGGGTTGTTGGCGCTGTTCTGCGGAAACGCACTGGCGCCGATCACGAACACGTTGGGCACATCCCACGACTGCAAATATTTATTGACGACGCTGGTTGCCGGATCCGCCCCCATGACCACGCCGCCGCAGTTGTGCGTGCTCTGATACGGCACGATATTGTAGTGTCCGGTGACGGGTTCGAGGTGCATTTGCGATGGACTCATGGCCCGAGCGATTTCCGCCGCCTTGCCGGTGGTGTAGGCCGACATCTTCAGGTCTTGCTCATGCCGGTCGAAGGTCATGCGTATAAGCGGCAGCCCGTGGGCATCGCGGTAAGTCGGGTCGAGGTCGAGATAGCGTGTGCGGTAGCTCTGGCAAGCGCCATGCGCCAGCACCTGGAACGAACGATTGTAATAGCGCGCAACAGCTTTCTTCCAGCCCGAGCCCCAATTCGGCGTACCCGGCGGAACCGGGTGAGACTTGATCGGCGGACTGCCCGTGGTCGATACCATGATGTACGCGCCGCCGATGAAACCGAGGCCCGCATGATCGAAGTTGTCGGCGTTGTATTCGTCTATGATGGTACCCAGCCCGCCGCCGCCCATGAAGCGGTTGAATACCTTGTCCTCGAAGAACATCGGCACTTTGCCGTAGGTGACGTACGAATAGTTTCTTCCGACCACGCCCTGGTTGGTGGCCGGATCATAGGGCCGGCCGATGCCTGAGAGCAGCAACAGGCGCGCGTTGTTGAACACGTAGGAGGTCAGGATCACGAGATCGGCGGGCTGTTCGATCTCGTTTCCCCGACCATCGATATAGGTGACGCTCACTGCGCGCTTCTTTTCAGAATCGAGATTGATTTTGATGACGTTCGCGTGCGTGCGCAATTCGAAGTTCGAGTGCTTGAGCAGCGCCGGCACCACCGTGGTGAGCGGGCTCGCTTTGGCGTCCATCGCACAGCCATAGGTCGAACAAAAGCCGCCGTTGATGCATTCGCCCAGGCTCAGGCGGTACGGGTTGGTATAGGGGCGCGACATCGCGGCGCCCGGCATCGGAAACGGCTTGTAACCCAGCGATTGCGCGGCCTGGGCGAACAATTGGCCCGAGTAGCTCGGTTCCTTGGGCGGGTTCGGGTACTCGCGCGAGCGTGGACCTTCAAACGGATTGCCGCCAGGCTGGATCTCGCCATTGAGATTGCCCGCCTTGCCGGTGATGCCATAGATGTGCTCGAACTGATCGTAATACGGCTCGAGCTCGTCATAAGTGATGCCCCAGTCCTGGCTCGTGCAATCCTCGGGAAGGTGCTTCGCCCCATAGCGCTCCAGCGTGCGGCTGCGGGTCTCGAAGTCCCACGGCAGGAACCGGTTCGCCACACCGCCCCAGTGGACCCCCGCCCCGCCCACGACTTCGCCGGGCTTGAACGACCCGAGCTCGCGCATCGGCAGCGCGAACTCGTTCATGTTGTTGCGAAACGTGACCGTCTCGCGCGACAGGTTCTGCATCAAATTGTTGTGACGCTCGTGCATAAGCTCATCGTGCGCGTACGGCATCGCGAAATCGTGCCGGGATTCGAGCATGCGGCCGCGCTCGAATCCAACCACCTTCAGTCCGGTCGCCGCCAGTTCCTTGCTCACGATCGTGCCGGCGACTCCTGCGCCGACCACCACGATATCCACGGGTTTCAGTTTGGTACTTGCCATCGCGCGCTCCTAGTCCTTCTTCTGCGACATTGCATGCCTGGGATAACCCTGTGCATCGACCTTCACCCGGTTCTCCAAAACGTCCAGGATGCTTACCGGTTCGACTTCGTAGGGCACGTTTTGCCTCGCCATGAGCTTGGTATAGTTGGACGCCGCAACGCCCGGAAACCCAATCAGCTTCCAGCCTATCTTGTCGCGATTTCCGCCATGCATCGGATCCGCGAAGAACCCGTCCACCGTGTTTTTGAGCAGCAGTCCGAAAAAGAGCTTGGCCGACACCGAATCGAGCTCGATTCTGCCGTCCTCCAGAGCATGCAGCACTTCGTCCTGCTGCTTCGACGTGAGGAGATTGAAATTCTTGCCGTACTGTTTGCTGCAATGGATGTTGGTCTCGCGAATCGCCGCACGGTATATTTCCTGCGGCGTAAGCGGCGACTGGAAGCCCTGCTGCGCGGTTCCGTCCCGCCACGGCCCCATGCGGTAATTGCGCCCGTGCATGCCCCACACGCTGATCAGCTGCCGGTCGATGAAATAGGCGACGTCTGCTTCCTTCGCCCCGGGGCCCAGTTCGTCCGCAGGTATCAGGCGCGCAACCGCCGCGTCGAGGAAACTCACCTCGGGCTGCGTCAAGTACCCATAGGCGTGCGTGACGTCGGCCGACGATTCTGCCATGTTCGTCCTCCCTCCCTTTGCTGGCGTACCGAATTATCCGTTTTATTCGGATATTGTGCAGATCAAATTCTCTATCTCGCAGCCGGCTCACGCACGGCGAAGCCGATCAATACCGCGAGAACAACCAGCAGAAGGCTGACGCTGATAAAACCTGTCTTGAGCGAAATCGTCGCAAACATCGCCGCACCCATGGGGCCCGCCATGAACGCGACCGCCTGCGCAGCGCTGGCGATGCCGAACGCGGTCCCGCGCCGTTCGCGGCTGACGTTCAGTGCGATCAGCGCATTGGTCGCCGGCATCATCGATGCGTTCAATAGCGAGGCAACGGTGAATGCAAAGACAAAAAGCCAGACCGAATCGGCGAGCGCAAGCAGCAGATGCCCCAGGGCGGCAAGCACACAGGAGATCACCAGCACGCTGCGCACGCGCCGCTTGGCGAAAAATCGCGCCGACAGAGCCCATATGCCCAACGCGCTCGCGATGCCTCCCAGGGTGAATGCGAGGCCGGTGACTGCGGTAACGTTGGACCCCGCGATGTCTTTCAACGCGATGGGCGTTGCGACCGATCTGAAAGTCGTCAGGGCAAATAGAGAAAAGTATATTAGGATCGCCAGCGCAAATTGAAGCGTCAGCCTGAACGGCTCAGGTGCGCGTGCCGCTCCCGTATGGTCACGCTCCGTCCGGCGCACGGTGTCCGCCGGCACCAGATAGATGACCGCTGTCGCCACTGCCGCTATCAGCACGCCGGAGCAGAAGATCGCACCGCGATAGCCAAATGCGATGGCCATGGCGGCGCCGACCGCCGGCCCAAGCGCGCTGCCCAGGTACTGGGCGCCGGAGACCGCATTGAGCGCGTCCTTGACCTTTGCGTCCGGCACGCTCACGCTAATCAGAGCAATCGCCGCGGGAATGAATCCGGAGAGAAAGCCCTGCACCGCGAGCGCGATGGCGACCTGCCAAGGCGCATTGATGACGGCGAGCACGAACGAGGTCAGCGCCGCCGAGTACACCGACCGGACATACATCTTCTTGCGCCCGACGCGATCCGAAAGCAGTCCCCAGAGCGGACCGCCAAGCATCCTGCCTACGCCTTGCGCAGTCATCCCGACTGCCACCCAGAACAGCGCCGCGGCTTCGTCTTCGGCGCCGACCTGAAGCAGGAAAAGCGGCAGGAAGGGAAACCACACACTGACCATGGCAGAAGTGCCACCGGTGGCAGCGGAAATGGCTACCACTGCCCGCCTGTGGACGGCATCGGCCGAATGCGCTGTTTTTTGCCTCATCGCGTTCTACTTGTTGGAAATTCCAATTCGGGGTCGAAATGCCATGCGCTGGCGCTGGGGGTCGCGATTCTATCAGGTCCCCTTCCGCCGGCGTGCCACGCCGGGGTGTTAATATTGAAATATTCCAGAACTGCGTCAGACCGCGGTCCGCCGTGCCAGTTGAATTTTGGTATTAAGCATCGGTCAGTCCAGTGAAAGTCGGAAGCAGGATGGCTCTGGGGCACGATTTTCACCCTGCATTGGCCCTGAAGGCGCGCATGAACAGAATACGCACAGCACCTGTACTCGTACCTACGCCAGGAGTCGCGTAGGTGGAGCCCATGGGCCCGTACGCTGCGGGATTGGCTGCGTTGCAGCGCGGCGACTATGCCACGGCGCTGCAGCTGTGGCGAGCATTGGCGGATCAAGGCGATGCCGAGGCGCAACTCGGCCTCGGAGCGATGCACAGCCTGGGCGCAGGCGTGGCGAAAGACCACGCTGAGGCGGCAAGGTGGTATCGACTTGCGGCGGATCAGAATAATGCGAAAGCGCAGAACATCCTCGGAACCATGTACCGCAGCGGGGATAGTATCGCGCAGGATTACGCTGAAGCACTGAGGCTGTATCAGCTCGCTGCGAATCAGGGCAATGCGAATGCGCAATACAACCTCGCGACGATGTATTACCTCGGGGCAGGTGTCGCGCAGAATTATGCTGAAGCAGCAAAATGGTATCGACTCGCGGCAGATCAGGGGAACGCCGATGCGGCGCAAGCGCTCGGGACGATGTACAGCATGGGGCAAGGTGTTGCAGAGGATTACGCTGAAGCAGTTAAGTGGTATCGGCTCGCAGCCAGCCAGGGAAATGCCGATGCGCAGTGGAATCTCGGCATCATCTACCGCATGGGGCGCGGTGTTGCACGCGATTACGTTGAAGCGCTGCAGTGGTATCGGCTCGCGGCGGACCAAGGGCACGTAGAAGCGCAGGACGACCTCGGCGGCATGTACTACTACGGCCTCGGTGTTACACAGGATTATGTAGAAGCACACATGTGGGTCAACCTCGCAGGTGTCGGCGGGAACAAGGACGCAGCGGAGAATCGAGGTGTCCTCGAAAGCAAGATGACAAGCGAAGAGATCGCGAAGGCGCAGCGCCGCGCCGCGGAGTGGAAACGCTCTGCGTAAGCCATGCGCAGCCGCTGCCATGCAAAATGCAACGCCAACGGCAAAACCGTGCCCTGGCAGTTCGAGCGGGTGTAACATCGAGCACAGTCAAGCGCAACCGAGCCAGCGACAGCGCCGGGACGATAGTCGCGAACCCATCGAAAGGCATTGATTTCAGCTTTATTTCGCAACAGAATTGCGGCACGCTGTGGCCGCTTTGATAGGAGGAGCCCCCATGAGTAGATTCTCCCTTGCAGTGATGCGCATGTTGGCCTTGGGCATGCTCCTTGCCATTGCCGGCGCCGCCGCGGCGCAGCAGGCTTATCCGAGCAAGCCGATCCGCTGGATCAGTCCTTTTCCGGCCGGAGGCGGCAACGATATATTGTCCCGCCTGATCGCACAAAAGCTGACCGAGAGCTGGGGCCAGCAAGTGGTTGTGGAAAACCGCCCCGGCGGCAACACCATCATCGGTTCCGAAGCGTTGGTCCACTCCGCGCCCGACGGCTACACCATTCTGTGCGCAGGTACCGACCATGTCCTCATTCCGCTGCTGATGTCCACGCCCTACGCGGAGAAGGACTTCGCACCGGTTGCGACCATTGCGAGCGGTGAGCTCGTGCTCGTGATCAACCCTTCCGTTCCGGCCAATAATTTGCGCGAAGTCATTGCCTTGGCCAAATCAAAACCGGGACAACTCAATTACGCTACGTGGGGCAGCGGCAGCTCGAGCCATATAGGGATGGAATTGCTCAGCCTCATGACGGGAATCAAGATGCAGCACGTGCCCTACAAGGGCGGGGCACCGGCCCTTACCGATCTCATCGGCGGACAAGTGCAGCTGTACCTGTCTGTCATTCCGTCTGCCCGGCCGCACATTCAGAGCGGCAAAGTGAAGGCCGTCGCAGTCTCGGGCGAGAGCAGACCGCCGGCCTTGCCTCAAGTGCCCACTTTCACCGAGGCCGGCGTACCGGATTTCGACGTGAAGATCTGGCATTCGATCTTTGCTCCTGCCGGCACGCCGAAGGAAATCATCGACAAGCTGTCGGCCGAGCTCGCGCGGATCGTGGCCATGCCGGAGGTGAAGACCAGGATGGCCGCCCAAGGGCTGCAGCCTTTCTACACTCCGGCGGAAAAGTTCGTCGCGATGATGAAAGCCGACTCGACCAGATACGCCAAGGTCATCAAGGCCGCCAACATCAGGATCGAGAACTGACCGCGCATGTCGCAGGATGGCGCGGCGCATCCGGCCAATAGCCGGAGCCCTTGCTGCGCGAGCGCGTGAATGCGGCTGAAGTCTTCGCGTTTGTCGGAGGCCATTTCGGAATCGCCACAATGGCCCCGGTTCGCGAAAGCGCGAGCGCAGCGATTCCCCCTCGTTTTGGACCAATTCCTTAAGATTAACCGGGTGTTGAAAAAGGGGGCCTGGATGGGAACGGAAGGGTCCCATCCCTTCCTTAGGCCCCCTTTTAGATCCCCCAAGTCGGGGCTGTTGAATAACGCTTCCCTCTGAGAGTGCGTGAAGACGGTGTACATTTCTGTGTTCGGGAAGCTTTTTTCAACAGCCTGTTAACCGATCGCGGCGCGCAATTAGCCGCCATTTCCCGCTAGAATAGCGGCCGATCCGTCCGCCGGATTTTCAATACGCGGACGCCGCCGAACAACGCCAGCAGGGAATCCATTGTGACCGGTTTGCTCGTCTCGCATCACATCTATACGCGCTGCGGCGCCGATTTTGCCGCCGCCGCCAGGCGCGACGGCGTCGAATTGGAATTGCTGGTGCTGCCGCCGGACGCCGAAGCGCGCATGGCCGACGCGGCGGCCGCGCGCGCGGACATCGCCTATTACAGCAGCGACATTTTTCCAAAATTCGCGAAGCAGTTCTTCTCGGCGACGCGCAAGGCACCCAACCTCAAGTGGATGCAGGTGTTCAACGCCGGCGTCGACCATCCTATATTCGCGAGCATGATCGAGCGCGGCGTGCGGCTCACAACTTCTTCGGGCACCGCCGCCGAACCGATCGCGCAGACCGTGATCATGGGCGTGCTCGCACTCGCGCGCAATTTTCCGCGCTGGCTAAGAGGCCAGCGCAACCATCAGTGGGATCCGATGCCCCCGGCCGATTTCCCGCGCGATCTGCGCGGCCAGACCATGCTTATTTACGGCCTCGGCAAGATCGGCATCGAGATCGCGCGCCTCGCGCACGCGTTCGGCCTCAAGGTTATCGGCGTGCGCCGCAGCAACGTTGCCGTCGCGCACGTCGACGAGATGCACACGCCGGACAAGCTCGCGACGCTGTTGCCGCAATGCGACTGGATGGTGCTCGCCTGCCCGCTCACGGCCGAAACGCGCGGATTGGTGAATGCGGCACTCCTTGCACAGCTGCCGCGCGGCGCCCGTTTCATCAACATCAGCCGCGGCGAAGTGGTCGACGAACCGGCGCTGATCGCGGCGCTGCAGAGCGGCCAACTCGGCGGCGCCTACCTCGATGTGTTCGCGCAGGAGCCGCTAGCGGCCGACTCCCCGCTGTGGGATCTGCCCAATGTCATCGTCACGCCGCATAACTCGGCGGCATCCGCGGGCAACAGCGCGCGCGTCAACGCGCTTTTTCTCGACAACCTCGGGCGCTGGAACACGAATCAGGCGCTCATCAACGAAGTGAAGAATCTCTGAGAGCGTGTTTTGACGGGGGTGCGGCACTGCGGGGCACCTGGATATGATCCCGGCGGCGAGCCGTTCCTGCAGTGGTGCTCAAAAACAAGTGGGCGGCCTTACAGCCAATTTCCCATTAGTATGAACGGCGCCCAGAAGTACGGATGCGCATAGCGCGGGCGCGTTGCGGCGGCAGCGACCCCCGTATCGGGTGGGACCGCATCGCGCACGCTGACTCCACCCGCCGCATCGACGGTACCCTTGAGTAAGGCGATCTGCGCTTGGCGCATCGCCTCGGCCTTGGTAAGACGGCCTGCCTCGCGCAGGCGGTAGAACTCGCGCATGAACAAACCTGTGCTCTCGTCGGCGACAGGCCATAGCGTCGCCACCACGCCTTTCGCGCCCTGGCGCTGCGCCAGGGCGCCGAAACCTTCGATCTCCCTCCCATTGGCGTCCTGACCCCCGCCCATTGCGGTCTCGCAAGCCGAAAGCGTGATCAGGTCTACCCCGCCGAAATCGAAGTCGTTCTCCCTGAGTTGCTCGAGCGACAGGTGTGTGCCGTCGCCTAGAACCAGATAGGAGTCCGTTTCCGTGCCCGCGTTGAAAACGAAGTGGCTCGCGATGTGCAGCACCGGATAGGCCTCGACCAGCGCCTGCTTCATGCGCACCGCAGTGAAGTCCTTATCCAGATTCACCACCCCCGGAAGCACGCCGGTCAAGCCTGCACCTGTGCGCACGATGCTTGCCAGTTCCTCTTTGACCGCGGGCAGCGCGTCAAAGCCTTCCACCGCGTGGGTCAATCCCATCCCGGCCACCTTCCAGTGCGCCGCGGGAGCATCCTTGATCTTGTCTTTGGCTGCCTCGGTGAACATCGCCAGCCGGTAGCTTTCCGCCACGTACTGGCTGCCATCGTGAAGCGCCGCGAGCGGCAGGTAGCGCAGCGCCCCGTCTAGTGAAACCATGAGCGTCTTGGCACCAGCCTGCCGCAGTTCCGTGGCCACCGGAGCCAGTACCAGCTGGTATAGCTCTTTCGCGAGCGGCAAGGGGTCGCGCAATGGATTCTGCAGCACATCCCGGTAGGCGGCGATCTTCGCGTTCAACGCCTTTTCACTTATGCTGGTCGTGCGTGCAAGCTGCGCTCCGGCCGTCGTCAGAATCGCGTGCAGCTTGTTATCGGCCACGAGGTAGTGCAGCACGGCCACTGGAGCACCGCTACGCTCGCCCAGCTCGCGCAGTGTGCTTTGCAGCGCGCGTAGATTCAGCAGGTTCTTCTCGCCCAGCTCCATCTTGCGCGCGTCGCTTGCCGCGGTCTTGCCCAGCTCGCGCATCAACTCGGCCAGAAACGTATCGAATGCCTTGCGCGCGCTCTGCAGCTGCGCTCCCAGTTCATCGAGCCGCTTTCGCTCCTCGGCGCTCAACGCATCCGATCCTCCCTTGCGCGCCTTGCCGCGCAGCGTCTCCTGCTCCGCGCCCAATGCCGCGACCTGGCCCGCGATCCTCTGGTAGCGATCCTGCCAGGGCTGCTCCTTGCCGGTGACCCCGACCTGCGTGGTTCTCGCGTCCTGCGCCCCGTCGCGTCGCACATAGTCGAAGTACTCCTCTTCCTTGAGCATCGCGAGCACCGCCTGCGCCTCGGGCAACCGGCCACGCTCTATCAGAAGGTCCGCCAGTCCCTCGTACACATCGCGCTTGTTGCCCACGAACGATCGCTGCAGCTCGCGATCCAGATTGGTCAGCCGGGCGCGCAGTTCCTGGATCGTGTTGACCGCCTGCTTGCCGAAGAAAATCGCCGCATCGAATTGGCGTAACTGCTGGTGATATGCGCGATAGGCGTCCAGAAAGCGCCAGACCTGCTTGGGATCACCGCTCGCAAACGCGCCCCTTAACCCGCGCTGAAGCAGCGGACCAGCCTCGGCTAGCTTGCCTTCTATGCGCAGACTCTCCACCAGGTTCGCAACGCTGATTACCGTTCTTTGATGGTCCGCACCTAAGGCACGGTCGCGAATCTCGAGGCTGCGCCAGAGATATGCGCGTGCCTTGGCATGCTGTCCCATGTCGGTCAGCGCGAGTCCTAGGCCGCTCATTGTCTGTGCGACCATCGCGTCGTCGTCGCCCAGCCAGGCCGCGCGGATCGCAAGTGCCCTCTCATACGCCGCGACGGCGCGCTGCGCCTGGCCGGTTTCGCGGTAGATAAAACCGAGCGTGTAGTGCGAATCGCCGACGACACGACCACAAGGACCCAGCGCGTCCTCACGAATTGCGAGCGCGCGTAGATTGAGAGCCTCCGCCCGCTCAAAATCGCCCAGCGAGATATAGACGGAGCCAAGTGCAAGCAAGGGGTAAGCGTTGGCCAGCGCATTGGGTCCGAGGAGGCGCTCCTTGATCGCGATAGCGTCGCTAAGTGAATGTTCCGCCTGCGCATAGCGGCCAGTCTCGTTGTAGACAACTCCGATCAGGAACTGGCAGTCAGAATATTCCAATGACTGACGGCCGGCAGTACGCTCGGCCGCATCCCGACAGCGCAACAACGTCTTTTGCGCAAGATCTGCGCGGCTTTGCCGCCATTGCAGCCTGCCCAGCCAGTAGAGAGCGCGCGCGTACGCGGCTTCATTGATCCGCCCGATCCGCTCACGGATTGCGAGGACTTCCGCGACCTCGGCTTCGTGCTTGAAGTATTCGGTTTCGTCGAATTCCCTGTTCAAGCCCGCCAATTGCTCGAGGAACTCGATCCGACGACTGCCGTTCTGCGGCAGCGCCGGGAGCGCGTCGAGTGCCTGCCGCAGCCGGGATTGATCCGCAGGCGGCGCCGCGCTTGGCGCCGCCTCACATCGAAAAGCAGATGGACGGGATGTTGTCGATGCACAGCCGGAAACTAGCACCCCAACGGCGAGCGCCGCAACGAGCGTACGCATGGCAAAGCTGCTCGGGGTGCGCTTGATCATGCCAACAACACACGCCGGGACAGACCCGGCGTGCTGCCGGCAAGCACTGCTCCGCAGGCCCACCGCGCGCCTGTGGAGCCGCAGCTCTTGTTGCCTACTGCTGCTGTTCTATGACGACCTTTTCTTTGTCGGGCTTGGGGCATCCTGGACAATCAGCCCAAACCGTCATACTGGTGAACAGCGACCCGGCGAGAAGCAGCAGAAGTGTGAAACGTTTCATAAGGATCCCATGTCGTCTATTGAGGAAATAAACCATAGCTTGAGTAGTGTTTATTACCATAGCATTACCACACGGGTGCGTCAACGTCGTGCCAGCTACATACGCACACATCGGCACGATAGACAATGTGAGCGCCCGATTTCGATGCCGAGGATTGGAAAGCCCTCTCCGCTACCGGCCAGGCTGTTTGCAGCCATGAGCACTGTACGCGTATTCAGCCAATCAATTGACTCACGTCATGTAGGGTCATTAGGCGCACTACGCTGGAACCGCCGCGGATACGTCTACCCTCTTGAGCGCTATTGCATCACGATGCCGCCAGCTTTGACCACCTTGGCCCATCGCTCGGTTTCGGAGCGGATGACTGCGGCAAACTCCTCGGGAGTGCTGGCGACGATCTGCACACCCTGCCCACCGAGTAGATTCACTGCAGCATCCGATTTCAGATACTTGACGACTTCGTTGTTCATGCGATCAATGATGCTCCGCGGCGTACTTGCCGACGCGAGTAGGCCTGTTCCGGCCTGCGCCTGAAAATCCGGAAAGCCTGCTTCGGTCATGGTCGGCACGTCGGGCAACTGCTCCATGCGCCTGGGTGCGCTTATCATCAGGATTTTCAGCTTGCCAGCCCTGACATGCGGAATCGCGATCGGAGGACTGACGCAGAACATGTCCACCCTGCCAGCAAGCAGTTCCGTCAGCGCGGGTCCACCACCTTTCATCGGAATGTGCAATATCTTGGTATCGGTGATCATGGCCAACAATTCTCCGGCGAGATGGTTGATGCTGCCCATTCCCGCAGACGAATACGTCAGCTTGCCCGGATTGGCCTTCGCATAGGCTATCAGTTCCTTCATGTTGTTTGCGGGAGACGAGGCATTCACCACGACAGCGCTCGGATTCATGGATACATGGGTGATCGGCAGCAGGTCCTTCTGCGGGTTGTAGGGCATCGTGTAAAGCGCCTGATTGATGGTCAGCTGGCTGGTCGTTGCAAACAGGAACGCATGACCATCCGGTCCCGCCGTCACCACCTCCATTGCGGCCAGGTTCGCGTTCGCACCCGGCTTATTTATGAGCAAGAACGGAGTACCGAAAGCGCGGGATAGGTGCTGTGCGATCGGACGCATGATCCCGTCACTTGGCCCCCCAGCGGCGTAGCCGATCAGCACATTCACCGGTTTCGAGGGCCAGACCTGCGAAAAAGCCTGTTGCTGCGCGCATGCAAAGCCCAGTAGGCCGCACACCATCAATTTGACGATTCTCATAATAGTGCCCCCTATTAGCCCGTTCTTACGCTTGATTTCAATCTGATCGGAACAATGGTTCCCGCGCATTCAGCCAATTATCGCCTTATGTCATGTCATTAGGCGCACTACGCTGGGACCGCCGCGGACACGGTTACCCTCTTGAGCGCTATTGCATTACCATGCCGCCGGCTTTGACCACCTTAGCCCATCGCTCGGTTTCGGAGCGTATGACTGCGGCGAACTCCTCGGGAGTGCTGGCGACGATCTGTACACCCTGCCGACCGAGCAGCTTCACTGCCGTATCCGATTTCAGGTACTTGACGACTTCGTTGTTCATGCGTTCAATGATGCTCCGCGGCGTATTTGCCGGCGCGAGCAGTCCGGTTCCGGCCTGTGCCTGAAAATCCGGAATGCCTGCTTCGGTCATGGTCGGCACGTCGGGCAGCTGCTCCATGCGCTTCGTTGCGCTTACCATCAAAATTTTCAGCTTGCCCGCTTTGACATACGGCATCAAAATCGGAGGGCTACTGAAGAATATGTCCACCCTTCCTGCAAGCAGTTCCGTCAGCACGGGTGCGCCACCTTTCATCGGAATGTGCAACATCTTGGTATTGGTGATCATGGCCAACAACTCTCCGGCGAGATGGTTGATACTGCCTACGCCCGCTGACGCATACGTTAGCTTCTCCGGATTGGCCTTCGCATAGGCTATCAAGTCCTTCATGGTATTCGCCGGAAACGAGCCATTCATCACGAGAGCAACCGGATTCATGGATATATGGGTGATCGGCAAGAGGTCTTTTTGGGGGTTGTAGGGCATCGCATAAAGCGCCGGATTGATAGTCAGCTGGCTGGTCGTTGCAAACAGGAAGACATAACCATCCGGCCCCGCTGTCGCCACTTCCATTGCGGCCAAGTTTGCGTTCGCACCCGGCTTGTTTGTGACCAAAAACGGATTACCGAACGCTTGGGATAGGTGCTGCGCGATCGGACGGATGATGTTGTCACTCGACCCCCCAGCGGCGTAACCGTTCAACACGTTCACCGGTTTCGAGGGCCAGGACTGGGAAAAGGCCTGCTGCTGCACGCACGCAATACCCAGTAGGCCGCACAGTACCAATTTTGCAAATCTCATATTCGTGGCTCCTGTTAGCCCGTCTTTACGCTCGATTTCAATCTGTCCAGCGTCGCCACGGTGCTTACGACAATCTCGTCGAAAATCTCTTTGGCCGGCCGGCGTCTGTTGAGCATGCCCGATATCTGGCCCGCGGGATTACTGCGCAGATCCCATCTTCCTACAGCGGCGGCCGCCGCGCAGAAGTCATCCATGAGTATCTTCTGGTAGGGCATGGGCAACGGCTCGATGCCCGCCTCCTCCCAGGCCAGCACAATTTCATTGCGGAAGCCGCGCATGGTCTTGCCGCTGAACACGCGGCAGATGTCGAAATCCTCCGAACGGCCCTTTACTATGCGTTCCTTGGAAACGTCCGGGATGCCGCACTCCTCGGCCACCAGAAAGGCCGTGCCTATCCATGCGCCCACTGCGCCCAGCGACAGACCGGCAGCCACGCCGCGCCCGTCGCCTATTCCGCCGGCCGCCACTACGGGTATGGGGCTCACCGCATCGACCACCTGCGGCAGCAGCGGAAAATTCGCAATTCTTCCCGTATGTCCGCCGCCCTCGTAACCCTGCGCGACGACGATATCCACGCCGGCCTGCACTTGGCGCTGCGCGTGACGCACGCTTCCGACCAGGCCGATGACCTTTATTCCGCGCTTGCGCGCCATCGGTACCACCCACGACGGATCGCCCAGACCGGCTGCGAACACCTGCACATCCTCAGCCATGATCACGTCAACCTGCTCTTCGTGCGGTGTCTTCTTCCCGCCCGCGGCGTGCGTGGATACAACCAGCTCGTTCTGCACCACTACGTCGGGCAATTTGTACTTGCGCTTGAGGTCCTCGACAAATGCAACGTGTTTCGGATACTTGCGCTTGAGCTCTTCTCGGACAGCAGTACGCGTCGGCGGTGCGTCTGCAGCCAAGCGCACCGGCAGCAGCAGGTCCACACCTATCGGCTTCTTGGTTAGCCTGCGCACCGCGCGGATGTCTTCCCGCAGTTTGTCGGCTGGAATGCCAGCACCACCGATGACGCCCAAGCCGCCCGCTTCGGACACTGCTGCCACCAGCGCGGGCGGTGTGGCAAAGCCGCTCGAGCCCATGCCTGCGAGAAGTATCGGGTACTCGATGCCCAGCTGATCACACAAGGCGGTCTTGAGTATCGGCCTTGCCATGTCAGGCTCCTTTCCAGTTGGGTTCGCGTTTTTCCATGCAGAAAGTCCTCCTTTGGGACGGGCGACGTTTAGGGGCAATCCGGTCGACGAGTAAGGCGGAACAGACAAGTAACCGACTTAGCCTTTGGCGTATGTACTAGGGACATTACGACTGCCATCACACAGCTATGGCGCCTGGATCAAGAGCAGGCCATCGACCGCCACGACACGACTGCCGCGCCACTTTACCGGATTGACTTCGAGGACGAATTCCCGCCAGGGAATTGCCGCCGACAACTCGGAAAAACGGCGCACGAAATCGGCAAGCGCGGCTAGCTCGGCATCAGGGTCGATTCTCTCCAAGCGCTGAACCAGCCTCATCCGCTTAAGCATTGCGCGCGCATGCGAAAGGCCCAAGGGCGCGCGCTCAAGCACCACGTCGTCGATCAATTCGGTAAGATTGCCGCCCGCTCCGCAGGTGACCATGGTGCCAAACAGCGGATCGCGGAACGACGACACCAACAGTTCCAGCTTGCCTTCCTCCATGTGCTGGACATAGACGCCATCCAACACGATGTTGATTTTTGCTGAATTGGCCTGCAACCGCCGATATTCGCGCCGTACGTCATCCGTGCTGCGCGCGTCGAGCGCCACCAGTCCGGCCACGGCTCGGTGCGTCACCTTGGGCGAAATGCCTTTCAGCGCAATCGGATAACCAATGGCCTCAGCAATGGTGATCGCTTGGTCCTCGGATAGCGCCAAACGTCCTGCTGCAACCGGGACTCCCGCTGCGGCCAGCATGCGATGACAGTCGTGTTCAGATATCACCGTGCCAGCGGCTGCCTTCGGTACCTGTGCGCGCCAGTCAAAATCCGATACTCGCCCCGCCGGGATCGACTCCAGGGCTGCGCAAACTTGCTGCTGTTCGCGCGATGCAATGACCATGTCCAGCGTACGCAGCGCAGCGGGCGATTCGTGAAAGATGTGCAATCCTTGGTCAGTCATTTGACGTATGAAGGACTGGCCACCCAACATCCAGGCAATCACAATGGCTTTGTCGCTCTTGGCACGTAACTCGCATAGGATCCGCACCACTTCCGCAGTGGGGGGGCCCATCGCCCCGAGCTGGAAGAAGATCGTATCAATATTGGGGTCGGCGTCAATGACCTCGAGCGCTTTTGGAAATTTCGCCAGCCAGTCAGGATGGTTGTTCGCCTGGGGCGTAAGATCAAAAGGATTGGCGATCGATGCGCCCGGCGGCACCAGTGGACGAATCTTTTGCGCCGATTCCGGGGTCAGACCAGGCAGGCGAAGAGCGTTCCGTGCACACAAATCGGCGCACAACACACCGTAGCCGCCGCCAAACACCACGATAGCAGTATTGCGCCCAACTGGAATGCGCGATTGACGTGCATTCAAGTATAGGCAGATATCCAGTAACTCATGGTGGGTGGTCGCGACGATGACACCCGTTTCGCGGAATATCGTTTCCCACACCCGCCCTTCGCCCGCGAGCACACCAGTATGGGCGGTCGCGGCACGTGCACTGTCTGGGCTCATGCCGGCCTTGAGCACCACGACCGGCTTGCCCGCAACGCGCGCCTTATTGAACGCTGCAATCAGGCGCGGACCGTCGTAGCACCCCTCAAGGTAGACGGCGATGACTTTCGTTTCCGCATCATCCACCAGCGCACTGACGTAATCCGCGAGCTGCAGCACCGCTTCATTTCCAGTGCTGATGATGTAGCGGAACCCAACGCCTTCGCGATTGGCCAATGCTTGAGTGGTGGCGCCAGTGCCCCCGCTCTGGCTGACCATGGAGATACTTCCCTGCATCAGGGTTTCGGCCTCGACCAGCGCCGCAGAAAAGGACGCGATCATGGGTTGCCAACTGTTCACGATGCCAAGACAGTTCGGTCCGCACAGATTGAAGCCGGTGTCGTTGCAGATCTCGACCAACCTGCGCTGACGCTCCACACCTTGGGCACCGGCCTCAGCAAAACCGTTGGCCAGAACGATACCGCTCTTGACACCGGCAGCCGCGCAGCGTTTCACCATATCGGCAATGGCATCGACCGAAATTGCGAGAACTGCCAAGTCGGCCGGGCTGGGCAGCACTTCAGGGCCGCTGTAGCAACGCAGTCCGGCGACGGTATCGCGCCCCGGATTCACCGGCCAGATGGCGCCGGGAAACTTGAACTTTTGCAGCAGCCGCACCACCCGACCGCCAATGCTGCCATGCGTATCCGATGCCCCGAACACCGCGATCGACTTTGGCGAAAGCAGCGGAGCCAGATCGTCCATCGTCTTCATCTTCATCCGGATCTTTCCTCGGCTTGCTTACCCTTTGCAAGGAAGGCGTGTACGTCGGCTTTTGCGCTTTCGGTCAGCCTGCCACTGATCTCGATCCTGAAGACGGGCAAAGTACTGCCGTTCTCCGGGCTGCTGTTCTTCAAGCCGCTTTTCTCCACCGCCGGGCCTAGCTGCCAAGCCGCAGCACATTCTTGGCCAGGATGTTGCGCTGGATTTCGCTGCTGCCCCCGCCTATCGTCGTCAGGCGCGACCCGTAGTAGATCGCCGCGAGGCTGGCTTGTGCGCCAGCTACCGCTACGGGTCCTGCCGTCGTACCGTATGCCTCGGCGCGATCAAGAGTGAACTCGGATATGCGCTGCAGCACGTCCATGCCCCAGATCTTGAGCGCGGACACTTCGGGCCCGAGGCCGAGGCCGTTAATCACGCGATCGGTATAGCGCACGTGCAGCGTGAAATGGTCGAGAAAATTCATGCGCAATCGTGTGAACTCGTCGACGAAGCCCTGATCTTCGAACAGTCCGACCTTGCTCGCGAACATTGCCACACGGTTGATTGCCGTCATGGGCCGGTGCGGACTGCCAACCCCGAGACGCTCAAACTCGAGGACGGCCTTGGCGACTGTCCAACCTTCGTTGAGATTGCCGACCAGATTCCTGCGCGGCGCATGAACATTGTTAAAGAAGACCGCACAGAACTCTTCGTTTCCGGCAATGTCGCGTATCGGTCTGATCGTGATGCCCGGCGTTTTCAGATCGACAAGGATAAAACTGATGCCGCGCTGTTTTTTCGCCGATCCGTCGGTGCGGCACAACACGTAGATATGCGTCGAGTCGTTTGCCAGCGAAGTCCAGATCTTCTGTCCGTTGATGATGAATCCGTCGCGCGTCTCTTCGGCGAAAGTCGCCACGCTGGCAAGGTCAGAACCGGCATTGGGTTCCGAGTAACCCTGACACCAAATGTGCTCACATGACAGTATCTTGGGCAAGTACTCGCGCTTTTGTTCTTCCGTGCCATATTTGAACAGCACCGGACCGAGCTGGCGTATGCCCTGGTCCGGCGCGCGTCCCACGCCCCAACGCTCCGTCTCGTCCATGAATATGAACTGCTTCGCCGGCGAGAGCCCCATGCCGCCCCAGGCCCGCGGCCAGCCCGGCGCAATCCAACCCCCGCGAGCTGCCAGCTTGCGGTTGAACTCGCGCACTTCATTCCAGCGCACGCGGCGCGGAAGATAGCGCAGCTCCTCCGGATATTGCGTCTCGATAAAGTCTCGTATGAGATTGCGGAAGTCTTCATCTGACAGCGCGTTCCAATCCGCATCGGGCGGCAGGTCCCGCAGGTGCTGCGACAGCGGAATCCTGCTCCTTTCGGGCCTCTCAGTGATCTCTACAGGCACGAGCCGCGAGAACCGCCGGCGGTGATAGTGCATGCCGCCGAGCCACGCCGACAGGACCAGCGAACGCTTTACATATAGGCTCACGTCGCAATCGTCGGTGAAGCCCATGGCGCCGTGCATCTGGATCGCTTCGCGCGCTATGAGTGACGCCGCCTCACCGCACCGGACTTTGGCGCGACTGGCCAAACCTGCCTTTTCTTCCCGCGACGCCGCCGCGGCGTCGGCGGCCACGGCTTCCGCCAACACGGCCGTGGCCAGTTCGATCTGCACATAGCAGTCCACAGCGCGATGCTGGAGCGCCTGGAAACTGCCTATGGTCTGCCCAAACTGCTTGCGCGTGCGAAGGTAATCCAGCGTAATCCGAAATGCGGCGCGGGCCGTACCTAGCAGCTCGGCGCTAGCGCTGACGGTCGCCTGATCGATCGCGCGTGACAGCGCCGCGGCGGCGATGGCTGCCGATGCCAGCTGATTTACGGCAGGAATTTCCACCCGATTCAAATGCAGCGTCGCGCCAAAAGTGCCGTCAAGCAATGTGTTGACGTCGATGCGCACCCCGCGCGCGTCCTTCGGCACCCAATAAAGCTCCAGATCGTCAGCTGATTTCGCCGATACGACATAGCCATCGGCATCCGCTCCCCCCATTACGAAGCATTTGGTTCCAGAAATCGTGACCAGGTCCCCGCCCTTCGTTGCCGTCGTTGCTACAGCAAGCGGATTTAACACTTCGCCCCGTTCCTGCCAGCCTAGCGCTGGGACGATGTTCCCGGACATCAGATCTGGCAACAACTTCTGCTGCAGTACGCGGTTGTCGCCCTGCGCAATCACGGACCCGGCAAGAACAGCGACCGCGGAATAAGGCTCCGGGAATAATCCCATGGATAATTCTTCGGCCACCGCTGCGGCCGCGGCCAGTCCCACTCCCAGTCCACCGAGTTCCTCTGGAATCAGGACGCCTAGCCAGCCCAGTTTGGCCATGTGGCGCCAGATGGTGCGATCGTAGCCTGGAGCCTGACTGCGCTGCGCACGAATGCGTGCGAGATTTGACTGCCGCGAGACGAAAGTTCGCGCGCTATCGCGCAGCGCATCGGTCGAGTCTGTCGGAGTTAGGTCGTTAGATTGGCTGCTCATGTCAGCGTGTTTCGATCATATGCCGGCTAGCTTGCGTGGTATTGCGCTCTTGGGATAAAGCCAGATGCTCGCAGACTGCGGCGCAGATCACGCAATTTCGGCGCGACCGTTGTCGAGTGCTACAACGTCGGGCCGTTCTACTAGCCGGACGCGAAAGGAGAGCACTTTGCCCTGCTTCCAGATCTCGGTGCGGATGGTCTCTCCCGGAAAGACGGGTTTCGTGAAGCGCGCCTGAATGGAGCGCAGCCCTGCCGGATCTCCACCCAAGCAGGTCTTGAGCAAGGACCAGCCAGCGATGCCCAAGGTGCAGGCGCCGTGAAGAATTGGACGAGGGAAACCCGCCTTCTTGCCTGTGTCAGGATCGGAGTGAAGGGCGTTGTAGTCGCCGCTAAGCCGGTAGATTAGCGCGGCCTGCGGCAACGTCTTCCAGTCGAAGAACAGGTCGGGCGTTCGGGTTGGCACTTCGGCAGGCGCCGGAGTCGGACCATTGGGGCCGCCGAAGCCGCCGTCACCGCGGGCAAAGCTGGCGGTCTCAAGCGTGGCCAGCTTCTCACCGGTCTCCTTCAAGATCACATCACGCGTACTGAAAATAATTGCCCCCTTCCCCGGGCCCTTATCCACAATGCTTTGGATGCGGGTCTGGCCGGTCACGACCGCTTCGCCTGGCAAAGGGCGGTGGAGCACGATCTTCTGTTCGGCGTGAACGGACATCGTGGCGTTAATGCCGAACTGCGGGTCGCGCGCGAAATTCGGCGGCCGGCACAGCACTACAGCCTGAGTGGGCAGCACCTTGAGCACCTTCTCGTACACGAAGCTGAGCTGCTCAGGATCCATCGGGTCTGCGCCCAGCCCTATGCCGAGCGCGTAGAGCATGCTGTCGCGCTGAGTGTAATGGTGCTCCACCGCCTGGAACTGGTGCTTCATCAGCTTGTCGTATTGCAGGGTCATTGCGCATATCCTCGCAAAGCTCACGAGAGCGATAAAAAACCTAATCCCGGTATTGCCGGAGTGCCCGCGCCGATTGAGCTTGTTGCTCGTTCTTAGGCGGCAGCGGGGATCTTGCCCATCCTTAGGCCGGGGCGGCAGGACACGCGCAGCGACCTAGACTTAATTCCGCTCCTAGCGCGAGTCCGCAACCGACGTTCGCGCAAATGATGCGCTCGATACGCGAAGCGCGTCAAGCGGACGGGTCTGTCGTCGTGCCGGCTTCAACACCTGCAAGTTTCAACGTTCCCTTTCACGCGATTCACAATGGGAAAGCCAAGCGGCCCCCGCATCTTTGGCGCAGCAAAACGAGGGGCCGAGGAAGTGGTGGGACCCTTCGTTTCCCACGCGGCTCCCCTCATACTCCCCTATATCAGGGGACATTTCGGCAATTCTGAAATGGCCTCTTAGTACAGTTCGCGCCGCGTTGCCACTGGTGTATTTGCAGGGGTTCATCGCGTTGGCTAGATCCATAGCAGTAGAACGCAACTCGTACAACCGCGACAAACTGTCGAAGCCGTCGTGTTGCGGCGGCACGCAATGGCGATGCCCCACGCCTTCGCCGTTGCGATAAGTCTATCGCGTCGATCTAACTCCACCACCGCACAAAATCGTTCACGCTCATCCTTGTGCTGCGATAGGCGTTCAGCTTGGCGTCCGGATCCGGATAGCCGAGCGAAACGCCGACTACCAGCTTCTTGGTTTTGGGCAGGTCGAGAGACTCGCGCACCGCATCGGGATAATTCGCGAGCGCCGCCTGCAGGCATATGCCCAGACCAAGATCATGCGCGGCCAGACCGAGGCTTTGCGCGAATAATCCCATATCAAAGGTCGACCACGGCCCGAGCGTGCTGTCCATGAAAAGAAACAAAGCGCAAGGTGCGCCGAAGAACTGAAAGTTCTTCAGCCGCAATTCCTTGCGCAACTTGGCGTCTTCCCGCCCTATTTCAAGGGCGCTGAATCTGCGGGCACCGTGTTCCTTGGCGCGCCTTTCCAATTCGGGTGGCCAGTTCGTCGGCGTCGGCATATCGGGTTTGCCTGGGACACCGGAGTCCGCTAGGTCATAGAGGATCTTGCTCAGCTCGTCGCGCTTCTTGCCCGTTACCACCGCAACCTCCCAAGGTTGCGTATTCGTGTAGGAAGGACTGCGACTGGCCGCGTGCAAAATCTTTCTGATCGTATCCTCCGAAACGGGCGTGTTCTTGAACCCGCGTATGCTCCTTCGAGACTCGATACCCTGTAGCAATTCCATTATTCGATCTCCCCCTGTAGGCCGTGTTATCAGAACCGATTTCGAAATGAGGGGATACGTCCCCTCATGCTCCCCCAAATCGGCCCGTTGCAAGATTCATTTTGCAACGGGTTCCAAGCGCTCAGCTTGCTCCAGCGTGAAAGGGTACCATCGCTGCATGGGCACGGCAATCGCACTTGGAGGACAATTCGCGATATGCAGCAAAATAAGCTGAGTCGGCGAGAATTCCTGGTGCGCATCGCAGCGGGCGCCGCCTGTGCCGGCCTCGCGAGCGCTGCGGACAGCGCGTTTGCAGCCGCGCGCATGGATGCAGGCGAACCCAGCGCGACGGCCCTCGGTGTGGCGAAATTGCGCGCCGTGCATCAGATCCTCGAATATCCGCACATCCTCTTCGATCCGTTTGCAGTACCAATGCTGGGTCCCGGCGGCGAAGCCGAGCTGCGCGCAGTGTTGCCGCAGTACCAGCTGCCGCGTCCGCGCGGAATGCGCGCGGATACGGTATTGCGCAGCCGCTATGCAGACGACCGATTCCACGACGCGGTGCTGCGCGGCGTACGCCAGTACGTTGTGCTTGGCGCGGGGCTCGACACATTTGCCTACCGTAACCAGTATCCGGAGCACCTGTTACGCGTGTTCGAGATCGACCATCCCGCCACCCAGGCCTGGAAGCGCGCGCGGCTGCGCACCATGGACATCGCGGTGCCGCCCTCGCTCAGGTTTGCGCCCGTGAATTTCGAGCGCGAGTCGCTTGCAGACGGTCTTGCGCGCGCGGGATTTCGGCGCGAACATCCGGCGTTCTTCTCCTGGTTGGGTGTCACGATGTACCTTTCCGAGGCGGCCGTGATGGAGACACTGCGCTTCGTCGCTGCCGGGGCGCCGCGCAGCGAGATCGTTTTCGACTTCACCATCCCGCTGTCTTCGTTGCCCAAGGCGCAGCAGCTTCGCCGGGCGGTGGCGGCCGCGCGCGTTGCGCGGCTGGGCGAGCCGTGGATCACGTTCTTCGAACCGTCCGAGCTCATCGAACACCTAAGGAAAGCGGGATTTTCCGAGACCGAGTTTCTGGGTCCACAGGACGCGAATCGGCGCTACTTCGCCGGCCGCACCGATGGATTTCGCGCCGGCCGCAGCCACCTGATGGCGGCGCTCGTCTGATGCGGCGGGATTCGGATGTGCTGATTGCGCCACCCCGGTAACGATTGCTTACAAATCATTACAGTTTGCGACGCATCTCCGCATTAGGCTGACGCTCATGGATTGCATGGACGAAGTGCAACCTTCATGCAAAGTGATGAGGTGCTTATCTTAAGCAGCGCGTCGTCGGCAGTCTTGCCATAGGAGACCAACATGCGCATCAAGTCGATCGTTATCTGTGCGGGAATCGTGCTCGCGGCATTCAGCGGCGCAGCCGCCGCCGAAGGTCGCGTGAGCTTCGGCATTTCCATCGGCGTACCCGCGCCCGTCTACGTCGCGCCGGCGCCGCAATACTATCCGCCGCCCGTGTACTATCCTTACCATGCTGCACCGCGGGTAATCTATTATGCGCCGCCTGCATACTACGCACCGCGCGCAGCGTATTACCCCCCGGTGGCACGCATCGGGTTTGGCTTTCACGGTAGGCACGGCGCGCACCGTTGGCACGGCGGGCGCGGCAACCACCACCGGCATTGATTCCGCGCATATCCGCGGCGCGCGCGCGCCAGGCGCCTGGCTTGGCGCAGCAGGCACCTTGGCGCGCGGTCCGACCTGTCCACATTTAGGTAACTCCCGCTGCGGGTTTTTCCCCACGTGACGGGGGCATTTCACCCTATGGCTGCCTCCGCCCGTGCATTCATCGCCCATCGCACGATAACTTATCGTGGAAATTCTGTTAGTTAGCGTATCTGCAATGCTGGCACGCAATGTGCACCGTGAAATGTACGGGCAGCAGGCACACAAACAGGCTGCGCCGCAACATACACGAGGAGGTGCCCTTGGGCGCGATACTGCCATGGAGGGGTGAGCTACATGCACCCAAGTCGCTGCGGCTAAGCCATGATGACGCGCGCGTCGAATTGGTCAGGGCCACGATGGAAGGCGGTCGGATCGCAGCCGCAGCCAAGCGCCTGGCCCATGTCTGCCTGCCGCATTTCGATGTGGAAGAGAAATTCGCATTTCCTGCGCTTGCGCTGCTGCCTGAACTGATGCAAGGCATGGTACGGCCGGATATGGCGCGGGTCCTGCCGCTGATTTCCGCATTCAGCGCGAAGCACAAAGCACTGAATGGCCAGCACCAATCGATACAGCCTGCGATCGATGCATTACTGGCAGCCTCGCACTCGGAGAAAAACAGGGAAGTCGCCGAATTCGCGCACAGCATGAGAGTGCACGAAAGGATCGAAGATGAAGTAATTTATCCGACGCTGGTCATGATCGGCATGTACCTGCGAGAAAGGCTGGCGACGTAGCCACGGCGCGATGGCCGGGGCAAAGAACATGGAATGGAAAGCCGAGTATGCGACAGGCATACGCAGTATCGATCAGCAACATCAAATCATATTGCGCTACATCGCGCGTTTCGACGAGGCGTTCGCCGATCAGGCGGATTGGGCTGGCGTCTATCTGCTGACGCTGCGCGCGCGGACGTTCATGGAATATCACTTCTGCGCCGAACAGACGTTGATGCATTTGCTCGATATCCCGAACGCCGCCGTTCATTGCGCCAGGAATCGAATTGCGTTGGAGCAGTTCTCGACTTTCCAGCGTCGAGTGCATCGCGATAGCGCGGGGGACGTCCTGTTGCAGCCCATGCGTCAACTATTGCTCGATCACGTCCTTGACGGCAATCAGCTATTTGGCGACAACGCGCTCGACGATAGTCTGGCGTAATTCGGCGCCACTGGGGTTGGTTTCGACGATGACCTCAAGTTCGTCACGGCATCCACGGCACCAAATTTGGAGATCCCTGCGGCGCAAACGGAATTTCGATTAGCCAAACGCCGCCCGCCGCCAGAGCGTGTCGGATCGTTCTGCCGAGCGCCTTGGGTTCGACGCGCGCGCCGTTGACTCCGAACGCCTCGCCGAGCTTCACGAAATCCGGATTGGTCAGATCGGAGCCGATGCGCCGCCCGCGGAACATCCGGTCCTGGAAGGTTTTGATCGCGCCAAAGGCGTTGTCGTTGAACACGAGTACGATCAGGTCGAGCTTTTCCGCAACGGCGGTCGCCAGTTCCTGCAGCGTGAACAGGAATCCGCCGTCGCCCGAAATCGCCACCACCGCCTGTTTCGGGCAGGCGAGCTTGGCGCCGATCGCGGCGGGCAGGGCGTAACCCAGCGTTCCATAGGTCCCGTTGTGGATCAGGGTGCGCGGCTGGTAGGTCTCGAACAGCAGTGGCATCCAGTAGCCAACCAGCGTGAGATCATCCACGAATATGGTGTCATCCGGCACTGCCGCACGCAAATCCTCGATCAACTGCAGCACCGGTCCTGCGCGCTCCGCCAGCCAGACGCGCTTGCGCCGCAGAAACCCGGCTACGTCGAACCAGCCTGCCCTATCCGCATCGCGCGAAAACTCCCCGGTCAACGCGCCTAGCACGCTCGCCGCATCACCGACGATGCCGATCTCCACCGGCCGGCGCAGTCCGATCATGCGCGCATCCAGGTCCACCTGAACGATCCGCTGCGGGAAACGCGCGCCAAGGCTGGCATCGGACACCAAGTCTATGCGTGAGCCAACGACGAGCACCATATCCGCCTGGGCGAGCAGTTCGTCATACAGATCGAATCGGCCCCAACCGTCACCGAGCGCAAGCGGATGCCGCTCTGAAATCACCCCTTTCGCGTACATGCTGGTGACGACGGGGGCACCGAGCGCCTCCGCCAGGCGCGCGAGCGGCTGCGCGGCCTCGGCGCTCGCCACTCCGCTGCCGGCGTATATGAAGGGGCGCTTGGCGGTCTTGAGCGCAGCCGCGGCCCGGGCAATGCTGGCAGGATCGCCGCTTGGCCGGCTGAATATCTCGCGCGGCAGCAACGCGACTTCAGCCTCGCCGCTCTGAACGTCCAGGGGCACTTCGATGTAGGCGGGGCGCGGACGCTCGCAGCGCATGGCGCGCATCGCCTCGCGCACCGCTCCCGGAATTGCGCCGGGTGTCGTGACGCGCTGCGTGTAGTTGCATAAAGCTCCGGCCACGCTCATCGAGTTGGGCAATTCGTGGAAGAGTTCACCCTCGCCTCCGAGTTGGGCGAGGGCGTTCTGTCCGCCGAACACCAGTAGCGGCGTCGACTCCGAGTACGCCATGCCCATCCCCGTCAGCGCGTTCGTCAGTCCCGGCCCCGGCACCACGAAACAGGCCGCGATCTTGCCCGAGGCGCGGGCATATCCGTCGGCCATCAGCGCAGCGCCCTGCTCATGGCGCACCGTGACCACGTGAATTCCTGGCTCGCCATACGCGCCGTCGAACAAAGGGCAATTGTGCGTGCCCGCGATGCCGAAGACATGTTCGATGCCTTCTTCCTTCAGCGCCAGTGTGACCGCCCGCCCTCCTGTCATGCGTTGCATATTCTTCTCCTTGAGCTCGTCTTGGTTACAACTTACCGAATACCTTCTACGGCTGCCGCATTAAGCGCAATTCCGAGTACCGGATCGTCAGGTATTTGTAACATACGCCTTTCTGCGATTGCGCGCGAACGAAGCGGTCATTCGCCTTGCAACGGCCATCGATTCCGCGCGATAATCGACGCAGTTTTGCACTCGGCTCTCGCTGGAAATCAAGTGGCCGCCGGGGATTTCGACCAACAAGGAGGAACGCGCATGCGCATCAACCGTGTCAAGAAACTCTGGCGCGAAGGCAAGGTAGCGGTCGGCGGCTTTCTTTCCATTCCGCACTGCCTCTCGGCCGAAGTTATGGCCAATACAGGGCTGGACTGGCTCTGCATCGACATGCAGCACGGCTGCATCGACTATTCGGACGCGGTGCCGATGCTCACGGCGATTTCGACCACTGCGGTGACGCCGATCGTGCGCGTGCCCTGGAACGAACCGTCGATAATCATGAAGGTGCTCGACGCAGGTTCCTATGGCGTGATCGTGCCGATGGTGAGCAACCGCGCCGAGGCCGAGCGCGCAGTTTCGGCGTGCCGCTATCCACCGGTAGGCATCCGCAGCAATGGTCCGAATCGCGTGGCGTTCTACGGAGGACCGGATTATCAGAAGCACGCCAATCACGAGGTGCTCTGCATCGCCATGATCGAGACTGCCGAAGGCATAGAAAAAATGGAGGAGATCATCTCCACGCCGGGCCTGGACGCGGTCTACATCGGGCCGACGGATCTTGCGCTTGCGCTTGGTCTGCCGCCGGTGATGGACAACGAGGATCCCAAGCACGTCGCCACGGTCAACCGCGTACTCGAGACTTGCCGTCGCCACAACGTCATCGCCGCAATGCACACCGGAAGCGCGAAGTTCACGCAGCGCTATATCGAGCAGGGCTTCAAGATGGTGATGCTCGTCAATGACCGGGCTGCGATGGGTAATTTTGTCAAGGCAGACATCGCTCGCCTCAAGGGCTGGACGCCGCTCGATCCGACACAAGCCCCTGAACGCGTATAGCAAGCATCGACGTATGCGGCCCGGATAGGGCAACGCGCGTGTGGAGCCTGTGGCGGTGCGAGAGGACAAGGAAACGGTACGTCCCTTCCTTTCTCATCGCACTCGCCTAGTACTCCGTTAGACTAGGGCCATAGCGGCAATGAGATGGATCGCGCATCTCGACATGGATGCCTTCTACGCATCGGTCGAGCTGCTGCGCTATGCGGAGCTGCACGGTCGTCCGGTCGTCGTTGGCGGCGGTCAACGCCACCAGCCAGTGATGCAGGCCGATGGTTCGCGCCGGTTTGCAGCGCTCAAGGATTACGTCGGCCGCGGCGTGATCACCACTGCCACCTACGAGGCACGCGCGCTGGGAGTGCACTCTGGCATGGGTCTCATGAAGGCGGCCGCACTGGCGCCCGACGCCGTGTTGCTGCCGACCGATTTCGACGAATACCGCAAATTCTCGCGCCTGTTCAAGGCGGCGGTTGCCGAGCTCGCGCCGTCGATCGAAAACCGAGGTATCGACGAAATCTACATCGATTTGACCGATGTTCCGGGGGCGCAGGATGCAAGCGAATACGATCCGCACGCCGGCGTGCGCGCGCTCGCCCGCGACATCAAGGAGCGCGTGCGCTCTGCCACGGGCCTTGGCTGCTCCATCGGCATTACGCCGAATAAGCTCCTGTCCAAGCTCTGCTCGGATCTGGAGAAACCCAACGGCACGACAATTCTGACGACGGCCGACATTCCGGTCCGAATCTGGCCGCTGCCAGCCAAGCGCATTAACGGCATAGGTCCAAAGGCCAGTGCGCGACTGGAGTCTTTGGGGATTCGCACCATCGGCGAACTGGCGGCCGCCGATGCGCAAGCGCTGGTGGATCATTTCGGCGCGAACTACGGCCTCTGGTTGCACCAGGCTGCGCACGGCGTTGACGACCGCCCCGTGGTGACCTTCAGCGAACCGAAGTCATTGAGCCGCGAGACCACTTTTGAGCAGGATCTGCATCCGCGCCATGACCGCGCGGCGCTGGGGCGCATCTTCACGCTGCTGTGCGAGCGTCTTTCTTCCGACCTTAGGGCGAAGCAATATCTGGCAAAGACGATAGGCGTAAAGCTGCGCTACGACGATTTCAAGATTGTTACGCGCGAAATGACTCTGCCAACCCATACGGACGATGCCAGCGCGATTCGGCGCAATGCCGGCGCTTGCCTCAAGCGGGTGCCGCTGGATCGCAGACTGCGTTTGCTGGGCGTGCGCGCCGGTGCCCTGTGTAAGGCGGACGCGCTACCGACACAGGATCAGCAAGCCGCGAACACTGTGCCGCATGGCGATACGACGCTGCCGCTATTCGATTGGATAACCGATATCCCGATTGCGCGCCGTTAACCTGCCGATCATGGCGCGCCATCCGGGCTGCGTGCGCTAGCCGGATTCAGGACTTTCCTTGCGCGCGATTCAACTCCTCGAGGGCAGCGAATGCCTTATCCCATATGGCGCGCGTTCGGCTGCGTTCAGCTAGCGCCCGATCCCAGTCGGCATTAGCCTTGTCGCGCGCTGCATCCACCCGCCGCCGGTCATCGCTCGCCTTGCGCCGATCGGCGAAAGCGTGGTCCCAGATGCTGTCCGGCTTGCGCCTATCCCCGCGTCCGCTGCGCCGGTCGTTGACGACGCTATCCCAGTCGGCGTTGGCTTTGGCACGCGCGGCTTGCATCTTGTCCAGGAGTTCGTTTGCCTTGCGCCAATTGACTTCCGCTTTGGCGAGGACCGCTTCCAGTTCCGCACGAGTGCTCATGGTGGCTAATCCCTTTTGGCAATTGCAGCGTCGCTGCGCCCGACGCCGTACCCGTTAAATTGTAGCGCTCAAAAGCGCCGTGCTGCCGCAGCGCTGCCTGCTGCAGCCCCACGGCGCGGCGTGCCCTTCACCGGTCCGGGACAAAATAATTACCGATGGGAATGCGCTGATATTTGCGTTTGAGCAAGTGTTCAGCGCAATCAGTCAACCAAGCTGATCCCAGTAGCTCACGATCTGCTCCCGCATTTTGGCATCCGGAATGCGCCCGCGCGCCGCGTTCAGATTATCGATGGCATATTCCGGGCGATCGGTGCCCGGAATCACGACCGTCACCGCCGGATGCGCTAACACGAATTTCAGGAAGAACTGCGCCCAACTGGTGCAGTCGAATTCCGCTGCCCACGGCGGCAGCGCCCGGCCGCGTGCCTTGTTGAACAGCCGACCGCGGCCGAACGGCAAATTGATCATGACCGCCATGCCGCGCTCGCGCGCGAGCGGCAGAATGCGCTCCGCCGCGAGCCGGTTATCCAGAGCGTAATCGATCTGGATGAAATCCAGTTTTTCGCGGCGCATGATCTGCTCGTATTCCGCGTAGGTGTTGCGAAACGAGGTGGTGATGCCGGCGTAACGCACCTTGCCTTCGTCCTGCAACCGACGGATCGTGCGCAAATGTACGGCCGTATCGCGAATGTTGTGCACTTGCAGGAGATCGATCCGGTCGGTGCCGAGGTCGCGCAGCGAGTTAGCGAAGCTGTCCCTGCCCGCCTGCTCCCCGATGGTGCTGATCTTGGTGGCGATAAATGCGCGTTCCCGCCCGCCGATGCGGCGCAGGATTTCTCCCACGCTTTTCTCGGCCCTGCCATAAGGCGGCGCAGTATCGATCGCGGCGCCGCCGTTCGCGAGAAACGTGCGCACCGTTTCCACGAGCAGCGGAAATTTCGCGTCTGCCGGTCCGATGTCGTACACGACCGCTGTGCCGATGCCGATCACCGGCAGCATTGCCCCGCTTGATGGTATCGGCCGCCGCAACACCGGCGCCGCGCCGGGTTGACCTTCGGCGCCGAGCGCAAGCGCGGCAGGTCCGAGAACGCTGCCGGCGGCGCAAGCCCCTGCCAGTCGCGCCGCAAGGCGCAGGAATTGCGCACGGCTCATCAAGCCCGCGTGCGGCGTAGTGCCGGATTGCTTCATGATGATCGCTTCCCTTGTCGACGGCAATTGAGTCGCAAATTCCTCATGATCGCTATATTACGGCCACGACTTGCCCGCGGCATTCGCCGCATATCGACGCGGCGTTGCGCCAAGAGGTCTCAGTCCTGCACCAATCGAACATCACCTGCTCGCGCGAGGTCCGGCGCGAGGCAGCGTGGTAGGATGCGCCGCTAGATGCTCAGCTATCGACATGCGTTTCACGCGGGCAATCACGCCGACGTGCTCAAACACGTCGTACTGGTGCACTTGCTGCGCTACCTCGCGCAAAAAGACAAGCCGCTTTACTTCGTCGACACGCACGCGGGCGCAGCCGTCTATGCGCTGGACGAGGGCTACGCGACCAAGAACGCGGAGTTCGAGAACGGTATCGCGCGCCTGTGGTCGCGCCCGGACTTGCCGGCCCCGGTGGCCGATTATGTCGAGCAAGTGCGCGCGCTCAATTCCGATGGCCGGCTGCGCCGCTACCCCGGGTCGCCGCAACTCGCCATGCAACTGCTGCGACCACAGGACCGGCTGCGGCTATTCGAGCTGCACAGCACGGAGAGTGAATTGCTCAAGCAGCATTTTCGCAAAGGCTGCAGTCGCGTGATAGCGCAGGCCGGCGACGGCTTCAAGGCAATGCAGGCCGTTTTGCCGCCGCCATCACGTCGCGCCCTGGTATTGATCGATCCATCCTACGAAGTGAAAACCGATTACCGGCAGGTATTGACGGCATTGCGCGACGCACAGAGGCGCTTCGCCGCCGGCGTATATGCCGTCTGGTATCCGCAGGTGCAGCGTCGCGAATCGCGCGAATTTCCCGTCATGCTCAAGCGACTGCAGAAAAATGACTGGCTGCACGCGAGCCTTACGGTAAAAGCGCCGGCTGCCGGAGGCTACGGCCTGCATGGCAGCGGCATTTTCGTCTTGAACCCACCGTGGCTGCTGCCTGAGGCGCTGCGCCTCGCCTTGCCCTACCTTGCGCAGGTTCTGGCGCAAGATGCCTGCGCCGGCTTCAGCTTGGAGAGCGAACTCACCTGAAAACATTCCGTCGCTCCGCCGGCGTCAGGTAAGCGCACAGGCGATCAAGCGGTACAAAAATGTTCTCCCGCAAATTGAGAACCTGCTCCGGCGCGTAGCGGCTGGCAAAATCGATAAACGCCACGATGTCCATGAAAGGAATAGTGGTCTGCGGCAGATTCTCCGCAATCGATTTCGCCTCGGCGCTCAAGCGCGCCGCGATACACGGGCAACCGCGAAGATCGGGTGCATACCGATTCAAGCACGCGAGCACAGGATCATGCTGCAACAGCACACGCAGATTGCGGCCATCGAATATACTGCGCGGCGTCGCTAGCCGTACACTGACGCCGATCGCATCGCTGGGCCGCTCGCAACCATCATTCGAAAACCGAGGAGGCTTGCATGCCGCAAGAAGTGCTGGAAACCATAACCGATCGCGTCGCCACGCTGACGCTCAATCGCCCGGAGTGTCTAAATGCCCTCTCGATGTCCGTCACGGACGCACTGCTCGAGGCACTGCCGCGACTTGAGGCTGATCCGAACGTCGCAGTGATTGTGCTTACCGGTGCCGGCCGCGGCTTCTGCGCCGGTGGGGACGTCAAGAATATGGCAACCAGGTCGCGGCCATCCAACATAGCCGAGGCAGTGCGGGTCCTGCGCGGCAGAATGGAAGTCTCCCGCTTGCTGCACGAAATCGCCAAACCGACCATTGCCATGGTGAATGGGCCTGCTGCCGGCGCCGGCCTATCGATGGCGCTCGCCTGCGATCTTCGCATCGCCGCGGAGTCGGCGCGCTTCGTCACGGCGTTCGCCAAAGTCGGGTACTCCGGTGACTTTGGCGGCAGCTACTTTCTGTCCAAGCTGATCGGCGCAGGAAGGGCGCGCGAACTCTACTACACTGGCGAAGTCATCGACGCCAAGCGGGCTTACGCGCTTGGGATTGCCAATCAAGTCGTGCCCGATTCCGAACTTGCGCAAGCCACCATGGCGCTGGCGACGCGCCTAGCCCACGGGCCGAGCATCGCGCTGGGTCTAATGAAGCGGAATTTCAATGCCGCGGAAACCGGCACGCTGTCGGAACTCCTGGATCTCGAAGCCGAGCATCAGATCAGGACCGAAATGACCGAAGATCATCAGGAGGCCGCGCGCGCCTTCGTCGAAAAGCGCGCGCCGGTGTTCAAGGGGCGCTAACAGTTCATTTCAACTCAGGCAGTGCCTGCCCCTATCGTCCAACCAGCATAGGCCAGAGCGCGGCGGGACCGTTGGCTGCGACCATGCGGCCTAGACGGGTCTGCCAATAGGTCTCGTTGCCGAACTCGTCTCGCCACGACCACAACCGGCGCGTGCTGTAATGCAGATTGTGCTCGCGCGTGTAGCCCATTGCGCCATGCACTTGATGCGCTATCTCGGCGGCCTTTCCGGCTGCCTCGCCGGCGCGCGACTTGGCCACCGACACGGCGAACGCGTCCGGCAACAAGCGCGATGCCTCGATCGCCGCATCGGCGGCTGCGCCCGATGCTGCCACCTGGCCAGCAAGTATCGCAAGCATGTGCTGTATCGCCTGGAATTTGGCAATCGGGCGGCCAAACTGCACGCGCTCGTTCGCATATTGCAGCGCGTATTCCAAAGCTCGCTCCAACGCGCCCGCCATCTGCACGCTGCGGTAGAGCGCGCCCTCGGTTTCGACGCGCGCGAGCGCGTCCTTCAACGCCGCGAATGCAACGAGCGGCGTTGTGTCGAACTTGAGCAGCGCGCGCGGCTCGCCTGCAAGATTCTTCTCAATGCCGAGCGCGGTCCCTGCAGTGGCAACCAGACCCACCACGCCTTCGCCATTAAGTTCACCCACCACCACTGCCTGCGCGCACAGATTGCCCCAGGGCACGCGATGCGCCGTCCCCGACACCGCCACGCCCGCGGCACTACCCACAAACTGCAATCGGTCGTCCGGCCTCACGGGCGCCACCGTCAATGCGTCCTCGGGAACCTCGATTCCCGCCGCGGCAAGAAGGCGTCCGGCCAGCATCGTCTCCGCCAGCGGAACCGGCGCCGCGTGATATGCGCTGCGGCGCAGCGCCAACATCGCATCGTCGAAATCGAGCCCGGAGCCGCCCGCCTCTTCGGGCAGCGCGGCCCGCGTCAGGCCCACCTCCTCAAGCGCTTGCCACAGATCCGCCGGCCACTCGCCCGCTTCTGCCGCTTCGCGCACAGACTTCGGGCAACGCTCTTCGAATATCCGGTCGACCGTTTTCAACAGATCATTACGCATATCACTCATCGCAACCCCAGCCCGCGTGCAATCATTCCGCGCAAAATTTCCCGTGTTCCGCCGCGTATGGTAAACCCCGGCGCGCGCAGTATCGTCATTCCCAGCAGTTCCGCATAGCTCGCGCCCTCGTCCAAGGTCGGCTCGACCGCAATCAGGTGTCGAATCGTCTCCGGGATTTCGCGCTCGAACGTCGTGCCGACATCCTTGACCAGCGCCGCCTCAACGATCGGCTGCGCGCCGCGCTCGAGCATGCCTGCGATCGAAGTCGACATGCGCCTGAGCGCCGCCAGATGCGCGACGAAGCGCCCGATCTCGTTGGCGGCGCGCGCATCGGGATTCGCACCCACCGCGCGTATGAACTCGAGCAGAAGTTGGAAAGTGCTGAGAAAGCGATCCGGCCCTGAGCGCTCGAACGCGAGTTCGCCTGTCACCAACTTCCACCCCATGCCGACGCTGCCCATGATCATGTCGTCGGGCACGAAGTACTCGTCGAACACCACTTCGTTGAAATCATGGCCGCCATAGAGGTTATAGATGGGGCGAACGCTAACGCCCGGCTGGGCCAGATCGACAATGAACTGTGTCATGCCGGCATGGCGGTCTTCCTCTTTCGGCGACGTGCGCGCAAGGGCGATCAGGTAGTGCGCTCTGTGCGCGCTGCTCGTCCAGACCTTGGTTCCTGTGATCTTCCAGCCGCCTTCGACCTGAATTGCGCGGGTGCGAACGGCGGCAAGATCGGAACCGGAGTCAGGCTCGCTCATGCCGATGGCGAAATAGCACAGACCCGCGGCGATTTTCGGCAGGATCAGCTGTTTCGCGCGATCGCTGCCGTGACGCAGGATCTGGTTACCGCTCTGGCGGTCTGCGACCCAATGCGCGCCGACGGGCGCGCCGCCCGCGAGCATTTCCTCGGTCACGACGTAGCGCTCGAGTGCCGAGCGCTCGTGGCCGCCGTACTGCTTGGGCCAGCGCATGCCGATATAGCCGCGCTCACCGCATTTGCGGCTGAAATCCGGGTCGAACGAAGACCAGGAATTTTGGCTGGGCACAAACGCTCCCTTGGCCACCTCCCCGGCAATGAATGCGCGCACCTCGCTGCGCAAGGCCTCCGCCTCGGCCGGTAGTTGAACCGGCTCAAACCTGAATTCGTGCATACCTCCCCCTTCAATCTTTTGCGTCTGCCGGCGGACATGCGTACCAAGCCAGTCTGAGGGGGCAATATATCCCACGCGACGCCGCAGCGTAAACACAAGATTCGCGCCTAAATTACACTGTCGCCTGTGCCAGCCTTTGCGCCCCTGGTTTTGTTGAGGAACCAATTAGAATTACAGGTGCGCCCTGAGGGGGGAAACATAATTCCGCAATGAGAATCGGCCGCGCCGCTGATCTCATTCGCGCTACGATCGGGACACGAATTCGCATAGAACGCAAAGGGCAAGAAATGACCGCCGCCAAACTTCAATCTGAAACTGCCGAAATCACGAATGGACCGCTCACCGGGGTGCGCATATTGGATTTCACGTCCGTCGTGCTCGGGCCGCTGGCGACACAGATCCTGGGTGACTATGGCGCGGAAATCATCAAGGTCGAGAGCATTGATGGCGATCTGAACAGGGCAAGCGGCGTCTCGCTGCACCCGGGCATGAGTTCCAACTTCCTGGCGATCAACCGCAACAAGCGCTCGATCTCAATCGATCTGAAATCACCCGAGGGGCGCGACATCCTCAAACGCATCATCCCCACGGTGGATGTCCTGGTCCACAACATGCGCGTCGCGGCCATCGAGAGGCTGGGATTCGGTTACCGGGCGGTGGCCGCGCTCAACCCGAAGATTGTCTATTGCGCCGCCACCGGTTTCGGCCAAGACGGACCACATCGGGACAAACCGGCTTTCGATGACATCATTCAGGCGGCGTGCGGCCTAGCAGGCCTGAACGGCATCGGTCGCGAGCACCCGGACTACACCCCAAGTCTGATCGCGGACAAGACCACAGGGATGGCGCTGGTGAATGCCGTGCTGGCCGCGCTGTTTCACCGCGAGCGCAGCGGCAACGGCCAGTGCGTGGAAGTCCCGATGTTCGAAACAATGGTGGCGTTCACGCTTGCCGAACACCTCGGCGGCTTGACCTTCGATCCTGCACCGGCCAAAGCAGGCTATGCGCGGGTGATCGCCGGAGGCCGCAAACCGATGCAGACGAAAGACGGCTATATCGCGATCTTGCCTTTCACCGGTGAGCAATGGGCCGCCGTGTTCGATTCGGTGGGGCGGGCAGATCTTGCCAAGATATACGGGGTCGGCGACAGGCACGCGCGCAATGCCAAAATCGTCAGTATGTACCGGGACTTGGCTCTGGCGATGCGCGAGCGCACCACGGCCGAGTGGATGGACCTTTGCGCGTCGATGGATATTCCGGCGACGCCGATCTATGCGCTCGACGACCTGCCGCAACACCCACACTTGAAAGCCGTGGGGCTATTCCAGACGGCGAACCATCCAAGCGAGGGACCCGTCCGCTATGTGGCTCCGCCTACAAAGTTCTCCGCCACACCGGCAAAGGTGCGATATGCCGCGCCGCTGCTGGGCCAGCACACACGGGAAATACTAGGCGAGGCCGGCTACAGCGAACACGAAATCGCGTCTCTGGAGGCGCGCCGCATAGTACAGCAAAGCCATTGAGTGCGACCCAGCTTCTAGCGCACGCAAACGCGGTCACAGGTTAGCGGCCGACGAACCTCGCATACGCACGGCCTGCGTACCCGCAGCTCGGTTTCGCTTTCGCGCGGGCGCTCGGCAACCTACTCGAAGCGCCGCCCGAGGGTTTCGGCAATGAGCACGGGCTTGTCCGAACCTTCGCGGTACACCGTCGCATTCCATCGCATCTGCACACCGTTGTCGGGCAAGTCTTCTACGGCAGCCAGCTTGAGGACCACGCGCACCCGCGAACCCGCCGGCACGGGGCCGGTGAAGCGCACTTTGTTGAGTCCGTAATTGACTCCCATGCGGGCCGGAGGCATGTCTAGCGCAGCGGCGCGCAGCTGCGCCATCAGGGACAGAGTCAGAAAGCCGTGCGCAATAGTGCTCTTGTAGGGTGATTCCTTGATTGCGCGCTCGACATCCACATGGATCCATTGGTAGTCGCCCGTGGCTTCCGCAAATTGGTCGATCATCTTCTGCGTCACGGCGACCCAGTCGCCGTGCGGCAATTCCTTGCCAACGAAATTCCTGAGATCGGCGTTCCCGTTTATGAAAGTCTTCCCCACTATTCCCCTCCCAAAAGATTATATGGTCGTCCGCAGCTGCGGCCTTGGCTGTGATCACGACGATCGCGCCGCTCGCGCGAGCACCACGCAAACGCGAAAATACGTCCTGTCTGAAATATATCCTAGACAAGGCCCAGGCGCAAAGATAACATCCTGATCCGCCTCGGCGACGGAAGCGACCGTCTGGCAGCCGACGCGCAATGCCCTGCAAAAAACCATGCGACCATGCGCGACGAGCTTGCCTGGCGATTGGAATTCCATCATATTCGACCTGACCAGATGACCCAACCAGAAAAGAGAGCCTTCCATGAGTGAACCAGTCCTATATGAACAGGACGGCGGCATCGTCACACTGACTTTGAATGAACCGAAAACGCGTAACGCACTGTCGCCCGCGATCGTCGAGGCGCTGGTCGAACACATCGATCGCATCAACGCTGACTTGAGCGTTGGCTGCGTGATAGTTACGGGCGCCGGCGCCGGGTTTTCCTCGGGCGGCAACGTCAAGGAGATGAAGGAACGCACCGGATTATTTGCCGGAACCCCGGCGGAAATCCGCCGCGGCTACCTGCAAGGCATACAACGCATGCCGATGGCGATGTATGGACTCGAAGCGCCATCGATCGCTGCGATCAATGGCGCGGCCATCGGCGCCGGCTGCGACCTCGCGTCGATGTGCGACATGCGCATCGCTGGACGCAGCGCCACTTTTGCCGAGAGCTTTCTTCGCGTCGGTCTGGTGTCAGGCGATGGCGGAGCCTGGTATCTACCACGCGTCGTGGGATTAGCGAAGGCGTATGAGATGACGTTTACCGGCGATTTCATCGAAGCCGAGGAAGCCGCGCGCATGGGCCTGGTGTCGAAAGTGGTCGACGACGACAAATTGCTGGACGAGGCGCGAGGCCTCGCCCGCCGTATCGCCGCCCAGCCGGTCCATTCCCTGCGTCTGACCAAACGACTGCTCCGCGATTCGCAACAGATTAGCTTGCCGATCGCTTTGGAAATGGCGTCTGCGATGCAGGCGCTGGCGCAACACACCAAGGACCAGCACGAGGCGGTAGTTGCGTTCATGGAAAAGCGCAAGCCGAAATTCGAAGGACGTTGATCTCTGCGCAACTACTAGCGAACCACGCGAAGGACGACATTCATGCAAAGCGGCATCTATAGTTATCCCACCACCGCCCGCATCGTCTATGGCACCGACTTTGCCGTAGCGCTAGAGCGCGAAATCGAACTGGTCGACGCGCGCCGGGTGTTCGTGCTCGCGAGCGGCACGCTCGCGCGCAGCACCGACGTAATCCGGCGCATTGAGGCCGCGCTCGGTGACCGCTATGCCGGGATATGCGCGAAGATCGGCGCCCACACTCCGCGTATCGATGTCGTCGCAGCCGCGAGCGCCGCGCGCGCCGCGCAGGCCGACCTGCTGCTTGGCGTGGGCGGCGGCTCCATTACCGACGCGGCCAAAATGGTCGCCATCTGCCTGGGCAACGACATCAGCGACCCGTCGGCCCTGGATGCCTACCGCGTGATCACAGCCGCCGACGGGCGCGCGATCCGGCCGAGCTACAAGCCGCCTTCCGTCGCCTCGACCATCATCCCGACCACCCTCTCGGCCGGCGAATTCTCAGCTCTGGCCGGCTGCACGGACACCGTCCGTCACGTGAAGGAAATGTACTCCCACGCGCAGGCGATTCCGCGAACGGTGATCCTCGACCCTGCCGTCACCGTACATACGCCGCAATGGCTGTGGCTGTCGACGGGCATCCGCGCCGTAGATCACGCGGTCGAGGATATCTGCTCGATCAGCTGCAGGCCGCTCTCGGAGGGCACGTCCTTACACGCGCTGCGATTGCTCGGACGCGGTTTGCGCGCAGTGAAAGCAGACCCTGCCGACCTCGAGGCCCGTCTGGATTGCCAGTTAGGCGCGTGGATGTCGATCATCGGCAGCAGCGCCGGCGTGGAAAAAGGCGCTAGCCACGGTATCGGACATGTGCTGGGCGGTACCGCCGGCGTACCGCACGGCTATACCTCCTGCGTCATGCTGCCGCACGTAATGCGCTTCAACTACCCGGTCAATGCCGAACGCCAGAAACTCGTGAGCGAAGCCCTCGGCCGGCCCGGCGAACCGGCCGCCGATTTGCTGGCCGCGCTGATAGCCGAGCTCGGGCTGCCGCGAACTTTACGCGAAGTCGGCGTGAGCGCGGACCTGCTCGATCGCATCGCGGCGGAATCGATGCACGATCGCCATACACACTCCAACCCGCGCAAGATCGAGGCTGCCGCGACCGTGCGCCAACTGTTGGACGCGGCGTGGTAAATTGCGGGGACCGCAGCGAATAGATCGCTCGGCGCCAAGGTGTGGTGATATGCGGACGTGAGAGGAGGAAACCCATGCCATACGACTCACTTGCCCGATTGCAGCTACCCAAGCGCGCCTTTGCCATTGTCCTTGCCGGAGGTCGCGGCTCACGCCTGAAGCAACTCACCGACCGCCGCGCCAAGCCGGCGGTGTACTTCGGCGGCAAGTTCCGCATCGTCGATTTTGCCCTGTCCAACTGCCTGAACTCCGGCATCAGGCAGATCGGCATCGCTACGCAGTACAAATCGCACAGCCTGCTGCGCCATCTGCAACGAGGCTGGTCATTTCTCAAGACCGAGATGAACGAATTCATCGACCTGTTGCCCGCGCAACAGCGTGTCGACGATCAAACCTGGTACCGCGGCACCGCGGACGCCGTGTTCCAGAACCTGGACATCATACGCGGCAGAAGACCCCAGTTCATCGTGATACTGGCGGGAGATCATGTCTATAAGATGGACTATTCGCTACTCCTCGCCGACCACGTCCAGCGCGGTGCGCAGTGCAGTGTCGCCTGTATCGAGGTTCCAGTCGCTGAAGCGAGCAGCTTCGGTGTAATGACCATCGACCGCTCGCGCCGCATCACGGATTTTGCCGAAAAACCTGTCCATCCGCAGGCCATGCCGGGCAAGCCCGACCGCGCGCTTGCCAGCATGGGAATCTACGTATTCAACACGAAGTACCTGTTTGACGCTTTGGCCACCGACCTCGCCAATCCCGGCTCCAGCCACGATTTCGGCAAGGACATCATTCCGCAGGCTGTGCGCGCCGGCGAGGCGGTCGCGCATCCGTTTGGTGAGAGCTGCGTCAGGGGTGGCGCCAGCAACGAACCGTACTGGCGCGACGTCGGCACCATCGACGCATATTGGGAGGCCAACATCGATCTCACAGCGGTCGAGCCGATGCTAGACATGTACGACAAGGATTGGCCCATTCTGACCTACCAGGAGCAATTGCCTCCGGCAAAGTTCGTCTTCAACGAGGAAGGACGCCGCGGCACGGCGCTCGATTCGCTCGTATCGGGCGGCTGCATCATCTCCGGCGCAACGGTCGATCGGTCGCTGCTATTTTCCAGATGCCGCGTCAACTCATACTCGCATTTGCAGGAGGCAGTGCTCTTGCCTGAAGTCATCGTCGGCCGCCACGCGCGCCTGACGCGCGTCGTAATCGATCGCGGCTGTCAGATTCCGCAAGGCATGGTGATCGGCGAAGATCCTGTTGAGGACGCGAGTCGATTCGAACGCACCGATAAAGGCATCACGCTGATCACGCGCGAGATGCTCGAGCGCCTCGGTTAAGAATCGTCAACCAAGGCCGTTTTGTTTCGATCTGACCTTCGGTTACAAACTCTAGGTCGCTGGCATTCCGATCATCACGCTTAACATGCCAAGGGAACCGGCCTCGTAGCCGTCCACGGGAAATGCGACGGATTCGGCGTCCGACTGCAATGCCGCGATATACAGTAACGGCAGATAGTGCTCGTTAGTCGGCACCGACAGGCGCGCGTCTTCGCCTAGACGGTCGTAGTTGACCAAGGTGAGGTGATCGCGGGCGCTGAGCGCGGCGCGCACTTGTTCGTTGAATCGCTTGGCCCAATCAAAAGGACGTCCTCCCTCGCTCGCTTGCATCAGCATCAGGTTGTGAACTACGTTGCCGCTGCCGACGATAAGCACACCCTCGTCGCGCAGCGGAGCAAGTTGCCTGCCGAGTTCATAGTGAAACCGCGCTGGCTTAGTGCCGTCCATGCTCAGCTGCACTACCGGTATGTCGGCAGCGGGAAAGGCGTGCGCCAGAACCGACCAGGTGCCATGGTCCAGCCCCCAAGACTCGTCCATCTGTACCTGCACCGGTGCAAGCCGTTCGCGCACGCGTCGAGCCAGCCCGGGATCCCCGGGGGCCGGATATTGGATATCGTACAGCGCCTGTGGAAATCCGCCGAAATCATGGATAGTCTTCGGCCGCGTCATTGCCGTGACTGCCGTCCCGCGCGTAACCCAGTGCGCGGAAATAGCGAGAATAGCCTTCGGCTTTGGTACGCTGGCCCCGAGCTTGCGCCACGCTTCGGTATACGCATTGTGGGCGAGCGTATTCATCGGATTGCCATGGCCAAAGAAAATGGCCGGCATGCGTGCGCGCCTTGCTGTGCTCATCGGTCGTGCCTTTCTACCTATTCCATTCGGCTGTTGCAAGCCGCGTGAGCTGCGCTATAGCCGGCAAACTACAAGAACACCAGTGGCACCAGTCCCAGCAGCGCCAGGCCAAACAACAAAATCACGCTCTGGATGCCCGTTTGACGCGGCGACAAGGCATATGCGTAAACGCCTTTCACTACGTTATTGCTCGCAGCCGCGACCAGAATGCCGGAAGAGGCCAACGCCAATGGCGTTATCGATGGCGCTGCCTGCGTCAGCCCCATGATGAACGGGTCGACGTCCGTCACCCCCATGATCGCTGCAAGCACGTAGACGCCGGTCTCGCCCAGATAGACGACGACAAGACGGGTCGCGATGAGCAAGGCCACAAACAGACCGGCAAACAGGAATGCGGCGCTGAGTTCCAGGGGATTATCCGGTTCGTAGTCGCGTTTTATCTGTTCTGCTTCGCCCTCGCCTTTGCGCGACCATAACCAGCCGGTTCCAATGGCGATCCCCGCCAGCACGACAAAGGACGGTGCCAGCAGCAGCATCAAGTCGCGATTGAAAAGTCCGAGCAGTATCGCCAGGCGCAGGTACATCATGCCCGACGCGATCAGGATCGCGCCGGAAAATAAATGGGGACGTTCCTCGCGCATTGCCTTCCTTGCGAGAGCCACTGTGGTAAGTGTGGACGAATACGCACCGCCAAGAATCGCAACGAGAATCACCCCACCCTGCCCTTTGGTCAGCCGCAACAGGACGTAGCCGCCGTAGGAAATTGCGCTGACGGCGACCACGACCAGCCAGGTCTTGAAGGGGTTGAGATGGTATTCGGTGAATTGTTCGTTCGGCAATATGGGCAGTATGATCGCCGTGAGCAACAGAAACTTGGTGAAGGTAAGTATGTCCACCGGGCCGATGCGCCTGGCCAGTCCTTCCAAGAACGCCTTTAGTTCCAGCAGCATGATGCTCGCGACGCTGATCGACGTTGCGATCCAGAACTGGTCGTGAGAGACAAGGGCCCCCACCATGTAGGTGGTAAGGGCGGACATCTCGGAAGTGATGCCTGCCTGAGGCGAGGTGGAAAGCTTGTGCCAATAGGACAGCCACAGGAATCCTGCAATCGCAGCAAATCCCAGCGCCTGCGGCAGAAATTCCGGCCCAGACAGGAGCGCCATGGAATAACCGATCAGCCCGATCAGCGGAAAGGTGCGCACCCCGCCAAATACGTAATGCGCGTCGTCGCTGACCTTGCGCTCCTCGCGCTCAAGACCTATCAGAAAAGACAGAAACAGGACGAGGAAGATCTTTACGCCTTGCGGAGGGAACCATTCAATGAGTGTCATCGCTTGCCCTGGAATCGATTCCGCCAAAGTTCACGCGTGGTCGCCCGCGCCCGCGCCCCGGGTCGGCGAAGTAAAAGCCTACCACTCCCCCCGATAAACTATTTGATTTGAACCAACTGTGACGAAATCTGTAACGATAGCTGCCGGCCTTGGGGGCTGTCGCCATTCAGCGCATCGCAGACGCATCGCGGCCGTCCGCGATTGAGCGCGGATCGACAATTCGTCGTTGTTGGGCGCGGCGCTCATGGGCACGCCCGAGTGCGATGGCGAGAGCCAGCCAAACGCCAGCGAGCGGCACCGCTGCGAGCGAAATCGTCGCCAGTTCGAACCCGGCCCCGCGCAATGCGGCGAATAACCAGCCGCCGACCGCATCGGCACCGCGAAAGACGACTATGTCGATCACGTTCTTCGCCTTGTATTTCTCCTCGCGTTCAACCGCGGTAAACAAGACTTCGCGCGCGGGATTCGAGATGGCGAAGTTGGCGGTGCGCTGGATCGCCTGGAACGCAATTACCACTATCAATACCGGCGCCAGGGCGAGAGCGACAAAACCCAGCGCGAACACCAGCGGAAGCAACGCCGCCGCCGCTCCGACGCCGAAACGCGTAATCAGGCGGCCCGTGGCTAGGCATTGCACGAGGATCGTAAGCATCCCGATCGCGAGGTCGATACTGGCGAACATGCGCGTGCGCACTGCGGGGTCGTCCGATGCCGCAGCAACGATGTGCGCCTGCTGGAAATACAGAAAGGTACCCGCAAGCGAGAGCAAACACACCCACAAAGCAATGCCACCGAGATACGGCGAGCGCAGCAGCAGCACAATGCCAGCGAGCCAGCCTCCGCCGAGCGGCTGTGATGCGGGCGCGGCGGCTGGCGCCGCTTTTGCCGCAACGCTTACGCGCTCGATTTCCAGAGCACCCGGCGTACTTTCGATTTGTGCAGCCGCCGACTCCAGGCGCGATGCACACAACACCGCCAACTCCAACAGCAGCGCCGCGACGAACAGCAGGTTGACCGGACCGAGCGGCGCCGCCAGCCCGATAGTCACTGCCGGGCCAACCAGCGCCCCGGCAGATCCGCCTGCGGCGATGAACCCAAACAGGCGCTTGCCTTGTTCGCTCGCGAACAGGTCGGCCATGAACGACCAGAATACCGACACCGCGAACAAATTGAACACGCTGATCCAGACGAAGAACACGCGTGCGACCTCGACTTTGGCGATGTCGAACGTGAGCAGCACCCAGAAGATCGCAATATTGCCAACGAAGAAATGGTAGACGAGTGCGATGAATCGCCGGCGCGGCAAGCGGGCCACCAAGGCGCCGAACACGGGCACGGCGGCGAGCATCACCACGAAGGTCGCGGTGAACAACCACTGCAAGTTACGCACGCCGCCGGCAATACCCATTTCGTCGCGCAGCGGCCGCAGCACGTAATAGCCGGCGAGCAGACAGAAGAAATAGGCGAACGACCAGCCTAGCGCGCGCCCCTCGCCGGGTCGAACTACGACCACCCGTTGCAGCCAGCGCTGCAAATCCGCTTGAATCGCCACTATGACTCAAGTCCTTGGGAGATTTGCCGCGGGAGCGGCCCCGGATGACGACGGCGTGCACAGACGAATACGCGCTTCATTATGTGTCTCCCGAATATCGCCGCCAATAGCTGCTTGTCCGTCAGTCCGAGCCGCAGGCTCGGAGCCATTCTAGAGATTTGTCAGGTTCCGAGATAGCTATTCTTGTACTTTAATATAGCATCGTAATCAATTGTATTTAAGTGTACTACATTTGCTGCGTGCGGCCTGATCCCGCATCTTCGTCCACGCGCGTGCGAACGAGCGAACCCAGCCGGATCAAGCCACGCTCGCGCCGCCCTCCCGCAAGTCGAACACAAGCAAGCGAAGCATGAGTGAACCCCCAATCCTGCCGCCGCAAAAACTTTTTCTGTTATAATTCAACAGTCTTCTTCATCTCCCCCTTTCACCTCCTCAAGGCCAGGCGCAGGGGCAGCGCTCACCAGACGGAAAGGATCATTCGATGAACGTTATTTGGCGCTTTTACATGGATGATGGGCAACGCTGGAACTGGCAGCAGATTGGTGCAGGCCAGGAAGTTTTGGCGGAATCATCAAAAGGTTATACAAACTATGAAGCATGCATGGCCAACGCGAAAGCCCGCGGGTATGTCTTTCTGCCGGCGCAAGGAAAACGCGCGCCGCGACGCTAGGCATTCAAGACGCCGCAGGTAATGCAGGCGCTGTAACGCTGCGCCCTAAGGCGCGCCGGACGTAGCCGTTATCCACGCCATCAACTCTGCGATGGTACCGCTAGATTACGAAGCTCTAAACCAAGCTTACTAACCGAGGGAGGTTTCATGATTCGCGTTCGCTTGCGTCAGCTCGCTGTCGCCGGATTCGCGTTGGCGGCAATGATCGCGTGGCTGCCTGTCGCGGCCCAAGTCACAAACTGGCCGACCAAACCGGTCAAACTGGTGGTGCCCTTCCCGCCGGGCGGTTCGGTCGATCCGCTGGCGCGCTTGCTCGCGGTCAGGTTGAACGAATCGCTGGGACAGCAGTTCATTATCGAGAACAAGCCGGGCGCGTCGGGCTCGATTGGGACGAGCTATGTCGCAAAGTTGCCCCCCGACGGCTATACCTACGTCTTCGTGTTCGACACGCATGCTTCCAATCCCGCGCTGATTCCAAACATAAACTTTGATACGCTGAAGGATCTTGCGCCGGTGATGCTGATCGGCACTGCGCCCATGGCTGTAGCAACTCATCCTTCGAAGCCCTTCAAGACTTTTGCAGATGTGATCGCAGCAGCCAAGGCGAAGCCCGATACGGTGAGCTACGGCACCGTCGGTGCCGGTAGCCTCGGACATCTGACCATGACGCTGGTGCAACATGCAGGCGGGTTCAGGATTATTCATGTGCCGTACAAAGGCGGTGGGCCCATGAGCCAGGACGCAATGGGCGGCCAAATTGATCTGGCGGTCGGCACGGTGGCAGTGCTCGGGCAGCACGTCAGGAGCGGCAAGTTGCGCGCAGTCGCAGTTACCGGAAACAAGCGCTCGCACACGATGCCGGACGTGCCCGCGCTGTCCGAGCAGGGATTTCCGGGGTTCTCCGCGCTAGCCTGGTGGGGCATTCTGGCGCCGGCCGGCACGCCCAAGCCCATCCTGGACAAGATGCACGCGGAACTGGTGAAGGCCCTTAACCTGCCGGACCTGCGCAAAACTCTTACCGAGCAACTCGGCATGGATCTGGTCGTGAGCACGCCCGAGGGCATGCAAAAATTCGTGGCGAGCGAAGTCAGCCGCTGGGGTAAAGTAATACGCGAAAACAATATTCGCGCTGATTGATCCGCTCCGAACGGCGATACGCTACTGGGACGCGATCAGTCGGACCAAGCTGTTGCCGGTATCCGCGACATAGACGTTGCCCGCGCTGTCCGCTGCAACTGCGCCAGGATCGTTGAAGCTCGCCACGGCGATCCTGCCGTTGACGGCACCCGCGCCTCCGGTCCCGGCTAAGGTATTCACGACGCCTGCCGGCGTGATTCTGCGGATAAGGTTATTCACGCTGTCCGCCACGAAGACGTTACCCGCGCTGCTGACGGCAACGCCGGCCGGATTATTGAAGCTTGCCGCGATGCCCGTATCATTGACGGATCCAGCCGCCCCGCTTCCTGCCAGAGTACTCACCACGCCGGCCGGCGTAATCCTGCGGATCCGATTGTTGGCTTTGTCCGCGACCAGGACATTGCCTGCGGTATCCACCGCAACGCCAGTCGGATTGTCGAAGCTCGCTGCGGCACTCGCGCCATCGGCGAAGCCAGCCGCGCCGCTCCCAGCCAGGGTGCTCACTACGCCGGCAGGAGTGATCGCGCGCACCAGCGCGTTGCCGGTGTCCGCCACGTAGACATTGCCCGCGTTATCCACGGCAATACCTGACGGATTGCTGAAACTTGCCGCGGCGCCCGCGCCGTTGGCCGCCCCGATCGAGCCGCTCCCGGCGAACGTAGTCACCACGCCGGCGGGCGTAATCATGCGAATCAGGTTGTTCCTGCTGTCCGCCACAAAGACATTGCCCAGATTGCTTACTGCCACTGCAGCCGGATTGTTGAAGCTCGCCAGGTTGCCGGTGCCATTGACGGCACCGATCGCGCCGCTCCCAGCCAGGGTAGTTACTGCGCCAGCAGGCGTAATTTTGCGGACCACGTTATTGCCGCGGTCGGCCACGAAAACATTGCCCTGGGCATCCACGGCAATGCCACCCGGCGCATTAAAGCTCGCCGCCTGTCCCGTGCCGTTGGCAAAGCCATTCGCGCCGCTTCCGGCCAGCGCGGATACCGAGGAACCCGCGCAGGTCACTGTCACATTCTTGACCGCGTCCGATCCCATGACGCCGCTTCCATTGGTCACGCTGCAGATGAGATTGGTCGGTTGCGTCTGGACGCTCACCGAATAGGCCGCACCCGAGGCCACCCGCGTCGGAAAGGTAAAGGTGCTCGCGTTCACAGACGGGCTGACGCTGTCGCTGCCGTTGGCGAGTACGAGGCCACTTGCCGTCAGCCCCGTGATGGTCCCGCCAAGATTGCCCGCATCGTTGACGCTGCCGCAACTCACGACCACTGCGCTTAGGCTCGCGAGCAACCCATACCGCACGTAATGATTGAACATGTTCATATTCGTCCCGGAAACCGCTGCCATTGGCACGCAGCGGCGAGCATATGGTCTTGTCTTGCGCAGGATTGTATGCTAAGCAGAGCTTTAGCACTCTGCGTAAGCAGTACGTATTGTTGGTGCTGCTTAACAACCTCAGTGGCAAATCAATACCGGGATGCGCGCATGTGTCAATACCCTGGTCGCGTCCCTTGCCAAATGCACGCCCAGAAGGTCACGCTGATTCTCCGATGCCATGCAAATGAGATCGCAACCTTCGTGCTCGGCGGTCGCGATGATGGCATCGGCAAGCGAGCGGCCAGATACGCAACAGCTGCTGTAGCCGACTCCCGCCGCGTCGGCAGCGTGCTCAATCGGCGCCAAAACGCGCTCGGCGAGCTGGCGTTCCTGGTCGTGGTAATGCCGTAGCGGTTCAATACCGGAGAGCATTAACTCGCCGTACATTTTTCGTGGATAGGGTTCGGTCACCATTAGCGCGACCACCGAAGCTCCTGTCGCCTTAGCCAGTTCGATGGCGCTCTTTACCGCGTGCTCAGACAAGGCTGAGCCATCGCTCGGAATCAATATCTTTCGAATCATGCATCGAACCCCGCTGGCTATTACCTGCCGCGCGAGGCATTCCGCTCGCTCGGAGGAGACCTTGGGAATTGGACACCGCTGGCAACAACTGAGTTCAACGGGCACCTCGGCTCACCGCTCATCGTCGCCACATAAGTCGGGAGCGACTGCGCGGCGGTTGCCGCGTGCATCATGGCACTGCACATAAAATCGATTTGCCATTCTCACGAGGCTCACTGCCATCCACGAAACACTGCGAGTGCCCGTGCTGAACTTGAACTTGGTGGTGCCATGCAAGACAGCGTACCGGATGGCCATCGACGATCGATGCGATCTAGCACGGAACTCACGCGCGAGGCGCGTGTCTTGGCCAAGATGGCCCGCACGCATCGCGGCAGGCATGTGCGGCGACGAAACTACGTGATGCCGGCTTTCTGTGCAAACCAACTCGGACGTAGCGCCGAAATGTTCTTGCACACCTATGCGGCGAGGTGGATCAACAGGGAGCGCAACGTGCTGGAAATGAAGCGGTTCGAAGTGGTGACAAAGACGCAGAACTCTGTAATCTATTGATCTAGCGTATGAATAATGGGGTGGCTGATGGGACTCGAACCCACGACGACTGGAATCACAATCCAGGACTCTACCAACTGAGCTACAGCCACCATCAATCCATTCTGGCGTGCCCGGCGGGAATTGAACCCACAACCCCCAGCTTAGAAGGCTGGTGCTCTATCCGATTGAGCTACGGGCACTCCCTTAGGGCGACGCACAACGCACCCGCACTTGGCGTAGCAGCGGGCAAGCTAGCTATTGGTCGGGGTGGAGAGATTTGAACTCCCGACATCCTGGTCCCAAACCAGGCGCGCTACCAGGCTACGCTACACCCCGAGCGGACGCGTATGATACTCTGCGCGCCCACGGGTGGTCAATGAAGAAGGTAGTAGCGCAACAGGAGAAAAGATAATACACTTGCCCGCCGCATCGAATTCTGATATTAAAGCGCCTTCGTTTTTTTGACTTGAGAGTGGTTTTATATGCCTGTAGAACAGCTGTTACACCATAAGAACTTCCCGCCCTATGTACCGAAGAAAGGCGAGGAGTACATGAACAAGAAGCAACTCGCGCACTTCCGCAACATTCTGCATGCGATTAAGGTCGAGTTGTCGCAGGATATAGATCGCACGGTCCATACCATGCAGGACGAAGCCACGGTATTTGCCGACCCCAACGATCGCGCCAGCCAGGAATCCGACATGGCGCTCGAGCTGCGCAACCGCGACCGCGAACGCAAACTCATCAAGAAAATCGAGGAAACGATCGCCAAGATCGAAAATCAGGACTATGGCTATTGCGAGAGTTGCGGCGTGGAAATCGGCCTCAAGCGACTTGAGGCGCGCCCCACGGCGACCCTGTGCATCGACTGCAAAACGCTGGATGAATTGCGGGAAAAGCAACTGGCGAAGTGACACTTCGCCAGTTGCTTTCAGTGAAGACTAACCTGGCGCGCAGCGCCAGGTTATGTCGAAACTAAAAGCAAAAAACGGCGGCTCGATGCCGCCGTTTTTTATCGATGATATCCACCTATCGATGAAATCCACGTTATGCCGGATACCATCTAGTGTCGAACCTCGAATTACCGCAGAAGCAGTACGCAGCAAAAAAGGACGCAGCGGCGTCCTTTTCCATCCATCTCGCGCGCGTTATCAGCTAGGCTGAGCCGCTCCCGGCTGCTGCGCCTCCGCCTCCACCGCCTTCATTGACAGGCGCAGGCGCCCCTTGTCGTCGGCTTCCAGTACCTTGACTTTTACCGACTGCCCTTCCTTGAGATGGTCTGCGACGGTGGCTACGCGTTGCTGGCTGATCTGCGAAATGTGCAGCAGTCCGTCTTTACCCGGCAGCACGCTGACGATAGCGCCGAAATCAAGCAGCTTCAGCACCGTACCGTCGTAGACCTTTCCCACTTCCACGTCGGCGGTTATCGCTTCGATGCGCTTGCGCGCGAGCTCGCCGCCCTCGGAACTGATGCAGGCGATGCTGACCGTGCCGTCGTCCTCGATGTCGATCGTGGTGCCGGTCTCCTCGGTCAGCGCGCGTATCACCGCCCCACCCTTGCCGATCACGTCGCGGATCTTGTCCGGGTTGATCTTCATCTTGATGATGCGGGGCGCAAACGTGGAAATGTCGGAACGCGACGTAGGCAGCACGCTGGTCATCTTTTCCAGAATCTGCATCCGCCCCTCGCGCGCTTGCGACAACGCCACCTGCATGATTTCCTTCGTGATACCTTCGATCTTGATGTCCATCTGCAGCGCCGTCACGCCGTTCCGCGTCCCAGCCACCTTGAAATCCATATCGCCAAGATGGTCTTCGTCGCCGAGGATGTCGGTAAGGACTGCAAAGCGATTGCCCTCCTTGATCAACCCCATGGCGATGCCGGCCACGTGCGCCTTCATCGGCACGCCGGCGTCCATCAACGCCAGGCTGCCGCCGCACACCGAGGCCATCGAGCTCGAACCGTTGGACTCGGTGATCTCCGAAACGACGCGCATGCTGTAGCCGAACTCCTCCACTGAAGGCAGCGTCGCCAGCAGTGCACGCTTGGCCAGACGTCCGTGACCGATTTCGCGCCGCTTGGGCGAGCCGACACGGCCGGTCTCGCCCGTTGCATAGGGCGGAAAATTGTAATGGAGCATGAACCGCTCCTTGTATTCGCCCATCAGCGCATCGATGATCTGCGAGTCGCGTGCCGTTCCCAGGGTCGCAACCACGATCGCCTGAGTTTCGCCGCGCGTGAACAGCGCCGAACCGTGGGTTCGCGGCAGCACGCCAAGGCGGATGCCGATCGGGCGCACGGTGCGCGTGTCGCGGCCGTCGATGCGCGGCTCACCGTCGAGAACCTGGTTACGCACAATCTTCGATTCCAGCGCGAAGCAGATTTCCTTGACCGCGTTCGCGTCCGGTCCACCTTCGGCACCGACGCCGGTCTGCTCAAATACGCGCTTCCACAAGGCATCGATCGCCACGGAACGCGCCTGTTTCTCCTTCACCCGGAACGCCGCACGCAGATCAGCTTCAGCCATAGCCGCGATGCGCGTGACCAGGGTCTCATCCTTGGCCGACGGTTGCCAATCCCACAGGGGCTTCGCCGCGACATCGGCGAGTTCGTTAATCGCGTTGATTGCCGCCTGCATCTGCTCATGGCCGAACATCACCGAGCCGAGCATGACCTCCTCAGACAGTTCCTGCGCCTCCGATTCGACCATCAGCACCGCGTGCTCGGTACCGGCCACGACGAGGTTGAGTTTCGAATCTTTCAGCTGGGTTGCGGTGGGATTCAAAATGTACTGGCCGTTGGCATAACCTACGCGCGCCGCAGCGATAGGGCCGTTGAATGGAATTCCAGCCAGAGTCAGCGCGGCCGAAACACCAAGTATCGCCGCGATGTCGGGATCGACTTCGGGATTGACCGACATCACCGTAGCCACCACCTGGACCTCGTTGTAAAAACCGTCGGGGAACAGCGGGCGGATCGGCCGGTCGATCAGGCGTGAGGTCAGAATCTCCTTTTCCGAAGGCCTGCCCTCGCGCTTGAAAAACCCACCGGGGATCTTGCCCGCAGCATAGGTCTTCTCGATGTAATCGACCGTGAGAGGAAAGAAGTCCTGGTTGGCCCTGGCTTGCTTGGAGGCGACGACGGCGCACAACACCACAGTGCCGTCCATATTGATCATGACAGCACCGCCGGCCTGGCGTGCGATTTCGCCGGTTTCCAGGGTGACTTGATGTGCGCCGTAGGTGAAGGTTTTGCTAATCGGATTCAAGAGATGGTCCTTTGCAAGGAGGCGCGAATTGCGCCGGCAATCGAATGAGGGCTCGGGCGGCATTCGCAATGATGATAACGCCCGGTCAAAACAAAACGCCCGTCGTGTTACGGACGGGCGTCGGGGTTACTTACGCAGACCCAACCGTTCGATCAGGTTGCGATAGCCGTCCGCGTTCTTGCCCTTTAGGTAGTCGAGCAGCTTGCGCCGCTGGCTGACCATTTTCAGGAGTCCGCGGCGGGAATGATGGTCCTTGACATGCGTCTTGAAATGGCCGGTCAACTCGTTGATACGCGTCGTAAGCAGGGCAATTTGCACTTCAGGCGAACCAGTGTCGCCCTTTGCGCGCTGGTATTCGTTCACGATTTGCGCTTTATGCGCGGTAGTAAATGGCATGCTGATACTCTCCTGGGTCTTTCTCGGTCTGGTCGTCGCTGTAGCGAAGGCGCGGATTCTACCCTAAAAATAGGTAATCTTTCAAGGGCTTTCCACGAATTTGTTGCCTACGTGAGTCACATCGGAATCGCTTAGGCGTTGGCGATGACACGCCTGGGTGAAATTGTCCCGTCGGCATGCGCCTCGCCCACCCCAAGCAATGTGCGGCCGGGGCCGTAGACGCGCACGCGCGCCTGCGGAAGACCGTCCCAGCTTATCACCTGTCCGTGCACGAAACGGGCTTCCGCCGCCGCCTCCAGATGGATTTCAGGCAAGTCCTGCAACAAGGCGTCGATCGGCAGCAAGCAGGCATCGCGCTCATCGGCCGACATCGCCCCCAGACTTTTCAAGGTATGCGCGCGTCCCAGTCCGAACACCCCGACCCTTGTTCGGCGCAAGGCAGCAAGGTGCGCGCCGCACCCGAGCATTTCGCCCAGGTCGTGAGCGATCGAACGGATGTAAGTACCTTTGCTGCAGGCCACTGTCAGCGCCAAATGCTCTCCCGCGAACCAGTCAAGATCGAGCGCATGTATCGTCACACTGCGCGGTTCGCGCTCGACATCGATTCCGGCCCGGGCATAGGCGTAGAGCGGCTTGCCTGCGTGCTTCAGTGCAGAAAAAAGCGGCGGGGTCTGCATGATGCTGCCACGGAAACTCGCGAGCGCGACCGCGAGTTGGTCCGAGGTAACCCCCACTGCGCGCGTCGCGATGGGGTCGCCTTCGGCATCTGCGGTGGTAGTGCTGATGCCCAACCTGATCTCGGCGTTATAGGATTTGTCGGCGTCGATCAAATCGGAAGAAAACTTGGTGGCCTCGCCGAACATTATCGGCAATAAACCCGTGGCGAGCGGATCGAGGGTACCACCGTGCCCCGCCTTTGCGGCCAGGTATAGGCGTTTCACCTGCTGCAAAGCGGCGTTGGAGCTGACCCCAGGCGCCTTGTCCAAAATCAGCACGCCGTTCACGGGTCGCGTGATTCGCCGTCCCTGCACTAGGAGCGATCCTTGCTGCCCGCCACCGCTTGGTCAATGAGTTGAGACAGCGCGAAGCCGCGCTCTACCGACGCGTCGTAGATGAAATGCAATTGTGGAATCGAATGAATTTTCATGCGACGTGCGAGCTGGCTACGCAGGAATCCGCTGGCTTGCTTGAGGCCCTCATCTGTCTCGGCGCGCTGCTCTGCGCTGCCCATCAGGGTATAGAAAACTTTAGCATGGGCGTAATCCGCCGTCACTTCGACACCGGTAAGCGTAATCATTGCGACGCGGGGGTCTTTGAGTTCCGTGCGTAAGAGATCAGCGAGTTCGCGCTGGATCTGCTCGGCAACGCGCAGACTGCGGGCAGGACCTTTAGGCATACGGCAACCTCATGCACTCGTGGACCGGCCTTCCGCGGCCGACATGCGCATAAGGCGGGGTCGGAACCCCGCCTTACAGCGTCCTCGCAACTTCCAGCACTTCGTACGTCTCGAGCTGGTCGCCTTCTTTGAGGTCATTGTAGTTCTTCAGCGAAAGGCCGCATTCGAAGCCGGCCTTTACTTCGCGCACGTCGTCCTTGAAGCGCTTGAGCGTATCCAGTTCGCCGTCGTGTACGACCACGTTGTCGCGCAGCAGACGCACGCGCGCACCGCGCTTGATCAGACCCTCGACCACCATGCAGCCTGCGACCGTGCCGACCTTGGAAATCTTGTAGATCTGGCGTATTTGCACCAAACCGAGCACGCTTTCTTTCCTCTCGGGCGCCAGCATGCCGGAAAGTGCGGCCTTCACCTCGTCCACCGCGTCGTAGATGATGTTGTAGTAGCGGATATCCACGCCCTGCGACTCGGCCAGGCGTCTGGCAGCGACATCCGCGCGCGTATTGAAACCGATGATCACGGATTTCGAAGCGAGCGCGAGATTGACGTCGGACTCGGTGATGGCGCCCACACCGCTGTGCACCACGCTCACCTTGACCTCGTCGTTGGACAGGCGCGAGAGCGCATGCGCAAGCGCTTCGCGCGAGCCCTGCACGTCGGCCTTGATCAGCAAGGCCAAAGTCTTGACCCCGCCCTCACCCATCTGCTCAAACATGTTCTCAAGTTTTGCCGCCTGCTGCTTCGCGAGCTTCACTTCGCGGAACTTGCCTTGGCGGAACAGGGCTATCTCGCGCGCCTTGCGTTCGTCAGCAAGCGCCACCGCCTCTTCTCCGGCCAGCGGCACGTCGGACAACCCTTGGATTTCCACTGGAATCGATGGCCCGGCCTCATTCACCGCTTGACCGCTCTCGTCGAGCATGGCGCGCACGCGCCCGAAAACAGAACCTGCCAGCAGCACGTCGCCGCGGCGCAGCGTGCCAGACTGGACCAAGATGGTCGCGACCGGGCCCTTGCCCCGGTCTAGTCGCGCCTCGATCACCAGGCCCTTGGCGGGAGCTTCCACCGGCGCCTTGAGTTCCAGCACCTCGGCCTGCAACAACACCTGTTCGAGCAGGCTATCTATGCCCTGCCCGGTCTTGGCTGATACCGGCACGAACGGCGACTCACCGCCGTATTCCTCCGGCACCACGCTTTGTGCCACCAGTTCCTGCTTGACGCGCTCCAGATTGGCGTCGGGCTTGTCTATCTTGTTGATCGCCACCACCAGCGGCACGTTGGCCGCTTTGGCGTGCGCGATTGCTTCGATCGTCTGCGGCATGACACCGTCATCGGCCGCGACCACCAGAACCACGATATCGGTCGCTTTCGCACCGCGCGCACGCATCGCCGTGAATGCTTCGTGGCCAGGGGTATCCAGAAATGTCACCATGCCACGCGGCGTCTGCACGTGATAGGCACCGATGTGTTGCGTGATGCCACCAGCTTCGCCGGAGGCAACGCGCGTGCGGCGAATATAATCGAGAAGCGAAGTCTTGCCGTGGTCAACGTGGCCCATCACCGTCACCACCGGGGCGCGCGGCTGCAATTCGTGCGCGGCCGCATGTGCCTGGGACTCTTCGGCAAGATAGGTATCCGGCTCGTCCAGTTTCGCCGCCTTGGCTACATGGCCCATATCCTCGACCACGATCATCGCGGTTTCCTGGTCCAGTACCTGGTTGATGGTGACCATGCTTCCGAGCTTCATCAGGGTCTTGATGACTGCCGCGGCTTTCACTGACATCTTGTGCGCGAGATCGGCGACAGTAATGGTTTCCGGCACCAGTATTTCACGTACAACCGGCTCTGTCGGAGCAGCAAAAGCCTGAACCGTTTCCATTACGGCCACCGGCTTGTGGCGCGAACCCTTCGGCGTGTGCCAGCCGGAGGCGCCGCCCACGTCGCCGCGCGTCTTGATCGTGCGCCGCTTGGCAGCTTCGTCCTTCCAGATGGTCGTGGTCTTTTTCTTCGGGCTTTTCTTTTCGCCCTTCGCAGCTTCGTCGACCTTGGGCTTGTGCAGCGTTCCGTCGGTCGCCGCGGCTTGGTCCGCGCCGGCGGGCTTGGCCGGCGGTTGCTGCGCGCGCTTTTCCTCGGCCTCGCGCGCTTCGGCGATCTTCTTCTCGCGCTCCTGCTTTTCCCGCAATTCCTCGGACTGACGCGCCATGAGTTCGGCCTGGCGCTTCTGCTCCTGTTCGCGCAACTCCATCTGCTGCGCGTCGACAACCGGCGCACGCACGACTGCCGGTTTATTTTCTTCGACAACGACGACGGGGACAGGCACGGGGACAGCGACGGGCACTTCCGGCGGCGCCTCCGCAGCAGCGTCGCGTTTGACAAACACGCGTTTCTTCTTGACTTCGACCTGGATGGTGCGGGATTTGCCGGTCGAATCCGACTTCTTGATCTCAGAGGTCTGCTTGCGCGTAAGCGTAATCTTGCTTTTTCCTTCAATGGCACCGTGTGCCTTGCGCAAGTACTCCAAGAGCCTGGTCTTGTCCTGCTCGCTCAGGGTATCTTCCGCCTGCTGCTTGTGGACTCCCGCAGCCTTGAGCTGCTCGAGCAATACCGACGGCTGAACCTTGAGCTCCCCGGCAAATTGTGTAACGCTAGATTGCGCCATAACCACCCCCTACTTACCTTCCTCACCTGCAAACCAGTGCTCGCGCGCCTTCATAATCAATGACTTGGCGCGCTCTGCATCCATTGAACTAATCTCGATCAAATCGTCTGCGGCCAGATCCGCGAGATCGTCGCGCGTCCTGACACCAGCCTCCGCGAGCTTGGCCGCGATATGGCTGTCCATGCCTTCCAGCCGCAGCAGTTCCGGATCCACACCCTCTACCTTCTCCTCGCTCGCAATCTCCTGAACCAGCAAGGCGTTGCGCGCGCGGCTTCTGAGCTCGTTCACCGTGTTTTCGTCGAAAGCCTCGATTTCCATCATTTCATTGATTGGAACGTAGGCGACTTCTTCGAGCGAAGAAAATCCTTCCTGCACCAGGATGGCGGCGACTTCCTCGTCGACATCGAGTTTCTCTATGAATATGTTGCGGATGCCGGCGCTCTCCTCCTGCTGCTTTTTCGCCGACTCATCTTCAGTCATCAAATTGATGGTCCAGCCGGTAAGCTCCGACGCAAGGCGCACGTTCTGGCCACTCCTGCCGATGGCGATGGCGAGATTGGCCTCGTCGACCACCACGTCCATGCTGTGCTTCTCTTCGTCCACCAGGATGCTGGAAACGTCGGCGGGCGCGAGCGCTCCAATGACGAACTGAGCCGGATCGGCCGACCAGAGGACGATGTCCACGCGCTCGCCTCCCAGTTCGCCCGTCACCGCCTGTACACGGGAGCCGCGCATGCCGACGCAGGTACCGATCGGGTCAATGCGTTTGTCATTGGTGTGTACCGCAATCTTGGCGCGCACGCCCGGGTCGCGCGCCGCAGACTTGATCTCGAGCAGGCCCTCCTCGATCTCGGGCACTTCCAGGCGAAACAGCTCGATAATGAATTCCGGTGCAGTGCGCGACAGCACCAGCTGCGGCCCGCGGACACTGCGGTCGATGCGCAACAACATGGCACGTACACGGTCGCCCACGCGCAGGTTCTCCTTCGGGATCATCTGGTCGCGCGGAAGCACGGCCTCTATCCGACCCGACTCGATGATGGCGTTACCGCGCTCAATGCGCTTAACCGTACCGGTCACCAGCTTCTCGCCACGGCCGAGAAAGTCCTGCAGGATCTGCTCGCGCTCGGCGTCACGGATCTTCTGCAAAATCACCTGCTTTGCGGCCTGCGCGCCGATGCGGCCGAATTCTATCGGCTCTAGCGGCTGCTCGATGTACTCCTCGAGCTGGACGTCGGCGTGTTGTTTGAGCGCCTCCGACAGCGCGATCTGCTGTGGCGGGTTCTCGAGCGCTTCGTCTGCGACTACCTGCCAGCGGCGGAAAGACTCGAAATCTCCTGTTTCGCGGTCGACCGCCACGCGCACATCGGCATCGTCGCTAAAGCGCTTCTTGGTGGCCGAGGCGAGCGCCATTTCCAGCGCGACGAAGACCACGTCCTTGTTGACGTTCTTCTCTCGCGCCAAGGCGTCTACCAGCAACAGAATCTCACGGCTCATTTACACCACCTCCAACTTCAAAATTCGATCTTAGGCACCAAACGCGCCTTGCCGATATTGGCGAGATCAAGGCTCACCATACCGCCGTCCGTCTCCAACTGCAGCTTGCCGCCAGCCACTTCGCGCATTACCCCGGTGAAATTGCGCCGACCTGCGACCGGCACGCGCAGGGTCAGCCGTGCCTGCTCTCCCGCAAATCGCACAAAATCTGCCTCTTTTTTCAATGGCCTATCCAATCCTGGCGAAGACACTTCGAGACGATCGTAATCCACGTCCTCGACTTCCAGCACTCTCGCGAGCTGGTTGCTTACGCGTGCGCAATCATCCACAGTAATGCCCTCCGGCGCCGCGTCCCCTGGCCGTTTGTCGATGAAAACCCGCAGCATCCTGCCGCGATTGGACAATTCCAGGTGGACAAGCTCATAACCGAGCCCGTCTACTGTCGTCTCCAGCAAGCCTTGCAGTTCCATAGCCACAAATAAAAAATGGGCTGACCGCCCATCAATAAAAAAACACATTCCACAGGCTTGAAATTATAGCAGAAAACTATTCGCGGAACAATTCGTTTGTCCCCGGCGATACGGCGCTGGCAGCGGAAATATTGGATTTCTCTTCTTGACCTCAACGGCCTCTGCGCTCGCGGCGCGGCTTGGGCGGCGCGTGCCGAGCGGCGCTGCGCGGAAACGACTTGGCCGGGGCAGTATGAGGCTGCATATCCAGCGCGGCGAGGAGGCGCGCGATTTCCTGCTCGTCCAGCTCGCGCACCTGGCCACGCTTCAGGTACGATGGCAGTGTGATCGGTCCGAATCGCACCCGCATCAGCCGGCTTACCGTAAGATGCAGCGCCTCGAACAGTCGCCGCACCTCGCGATTGCGCCCCTCTGAGAGCACTACGTTGTACCAGTGATTGCTGCCCTGCCCGCCGGCGTCCTCAATGCTGTCCAGATGCGCCGGACCATCTTCCAGCTGCACCGCCGTACGCAGCGTCTGCATCTGCGCCGGACTCAGCTCTCCGAGCAGCCGCACCGCGTATTCGCGCTCTATTCTGTGGCTGGGATGCATCAAGCGATTAGCGAGTTCGCCTGAAGTTGTGAATATCAGCAAGCCGCTGGTATTGAAATCCAATCGACCCACCGCAATCCATTTGGCTCCGCGCAGGCGCGGCAGATTGTCGAACACCTCGGCCCTGCCCTGGGGATCGTCGCGACTGACAATCTCGCCCGTGGGTTTGTGATAAAGCAGCACCCGCAACGCTGCACCATGATGCAAGCGCACGGGCCGTCCATCTACCCGCACGCGGTCCGCCGCGCTGACGCGGGTTCCCACCGTAGCCGGCTCGCCATTGACGCTGATCCTGCCCGCCGCGATCCATTGCTCCATTTCGCGGCGCGAGCCCAGCCCGGCGCCTGCAAGCACCTTGTGCAACTTCTCCGTTACCGCAGGCGCGCTAGTCGGCTGCGCCTGCCGCTGCGGCGGTCTCTGCGGCTTCGGGCGGCTCTTCGCTGGTGGGAATGTGCGGGGCAAGGTCGAGGGTACTGCTTATCTGATCAAGCGGTGGCAATTCCTGCAGGGAGCGCAGGCCCAGATCATCGAGGAAAGCTTTGGTAGTGGCATACAAGGCAGGACGGCCCGGGACATCGCGATAGCCCACCGTGTCGATCCAGCCGCGCGCCTCCAGGCTCTTGATCACGTTAGTCGATACGCTCACGCCGCGCACGTCTTCGATGTCGCCGCGCGTAACCGGCTGGCGGTAGGCAATGATGGCGAGCGTTTCCATCACCGCGCGGGAATAGCGCGGCGGCTTGTCGTGAGTCAGGCGATCCAGATACTGCTGGTATTCCGGCCGCGTCTGAAAACGCCAGCCGCTCGCCAAGTTGGCCAGTTCCACGCCGCGGCCCTGCCAGGCTACACGCAATTCGTCGAGCAGACGTCGCACGGTATCGGCGCCGATATCCTCCTCGAACAGCCGGCGCAAATCTGCGAGCGTGAGCGGCTCCTGGGCCGCTAGCAGGGCAGCCTCGAGGACGGTCTTGGCTTCATTCGGATTCAGCATGGGCTAGCTTCACGTAAATTGGAGCATAAGGCTCGGACTGGGTCACTTCGATCAGGCTCTCTCGCACCAGTTCCAGCACCGCGAGGAAACTTACCACGACCACTGCCACGCCTTTGCTCACATCGAACAACGAAGTGAATTCGGCGAACTTGGCATCGTGCAAGCGACGCAGGATCGAGGACATGAATTCGCGCACCGACAGCTCTTCGCGCGTTACCCTGTGATGCTGCGATACCTTAGCCCGCATCAACAGCGACTGCCATGCTGCGATCAGATCCCGGGTGCGCACATGCGGCAGGCGCTGCGCCGCGGCGTGTTCGATCCAGACCTGCACCGTGAGGAAATCGCGCCCGACCACGGGCAACGAATCGAGCTTGTGCGCGGCCAACTTGATGGTCTCGTATTCCATGAGCCGGCGCACCAGCTCGGCGCGCGGATCCTCTTCGTCCTCGGCCACCACGCGTGGACGCGGCAGCAGCATTCTCGACTTGATCTCCATCAGCAGCGCCGCCATCAGCAGATATTCCGCGGCAAGCTCGAGATTGCGCCGGCGCATCAATTCGACGTACTCCAGATATTGCAGCGTGAGCCGCGCCATCGGGATATCGAGTATGTCGATATTGGCTTTGCGGATGAGATAGAGCAAGAGGTCGAGCGGACCTTGAAAGGTGTCGAGGAAGATCTCCAGCGCATCCGGCGGGATGTACAGATCCTCCGGCATTTCGAGCAGCGCTTCGCCGCGAATTCTGACTACGTGCGCGGCCGGCTCGCCCGTTGCGTGTACCGTCACGTCCGCTGTTCCCGCCACCGGCGCGACGGGGTCCGCAGAGGCCGCATCGCTGGCTGCAGCGGCGCTACTCATGAGTAATTCAATCCCATTGCCTCGCGCACGTCGCGCATGGTCTCGGCCGCGAGTTCGCGTGCTTTTTCGCAGCCGTCGGCAACGATATTCTTCACCAGAGTCGGATCGTCCAGGTAACGCTGGGCGCGCTCCCGCATCGGCGCCTGCTCGGCCAACACCGACTCGATAAGCGGCTGTTTGCACTCAAGACAGCCGATGCCGGCGCTTTTGCAGCCTTCTTTCACCCAAGTCCTCGTCTTGTCGTCGCAATACACCAGATGGAGTTGCCACACCGGGCATTTTTCCGGGTCGCCTGGATCGGTACGCTTGACCCGCGCCGGATCCGTCGGCATCGTGCGCAATTTCTTTGTCACCGAAGCAGCGTCCTCGCGCAATCCGATCGCGTTATTGTAGGACTTCGACATCTTCTGGCCGTCCAGCCCCGGAAGCTTGGAGGAATCAGTCAGCAGCGCTTGGGGCTCGGCGAGGATCATGCGCCCGCCGCCCTCCAGGTACCCGAACAACCGCTCCCTGTCTCCCATCGACAGATTCTGTTGTTCGTTCAAAAGAGCGCGCGCCGCCTGCAATGACTCTTCATCGCCCTTTTCCTGAAAACGATTGCGCAACTCCGTATACAGCTTGCCCTTTTTGCTGCCGAGTTTCTTCACCGCCGCCTTGGCCTTCTCCTCGAAACCGAGCTCGCGCCCGAACAAGTGGTTGAAACGGCGTGCTATCTCGCGCGTAAGCTCGACATGCGGGACCTGATCTTCGCCGACCGGCACCCAGGCTGCCCGATACATGAGGATATCGGCGCTCTGCAGCAACGGGTAGCCGAGAAAGCCGTAGGTGCCGAGGTCGCGGTCGGCGAGTTTTTCCTGCTGGTCCTTGTAGGTAGGAACACGCTCGAGCCAGCCTAGCGGCGTGATCATCGACAACAGGGTGTGCAATTCAGCGTGCTCGGGCACGCGCGACTGAATGAACAGTGTCGCCCGCGCGGGATCGATGCCTGCGGCGAGCCAGTCGATCACCATGTCCCAGACCGTCTGCTCGATGACCTCCGGCGTGTCGTAGTGCGTGGTCAGCGCATGCCAGTCGGCGACGAAGAAAAAACACGGATACTCGCTTTGCAGCTTGACCCAGTTCTTGAGAGCACCGTGGTAATGGCCCAGATGCAGGGTCCCGGTGGGGCGCATGCCAGAGACGACGCGCTGCTCGAACATCGATGCAATATCCTAAAGTTGGATCTGAAAAACGGATTCGAACAGCCGCAGCGTCAGCGACAATGGCGGGTTCAAGATGACCCCCAACGTATTGGTAAACAGGAGCAGCAGCAGGATCGGAAACCCATACGGTTCAAGGCGCGAATAACTGTAGGCGAGCCGGTTGGGCAGCAGGCTCACTGCAATGCGCCCGCCATCCAGCGGCAGGATCGGCAGCAGGTTCAGCACCATGAGCACGAGATTTACGCCTACACCGGCCTCCGCCATCAATCGGAACGGCACTGTAAACGTGCCGTGTGGCGCGTTGAGCGTGAATTTCAGAGAAAGTGCCCACAATATCGCCATGAACAGGTTGGCGCACGGTCCGGCCGCGGCCACCCAAAGCATGTCGCGCTTGGGATGGTGCAACGCGGAGAAGTCTACCGGCACCGGCTTGGCGTAGCCGAATAAGATGCCGCTTGAGCCGAAGAGTTTGCTTGTGACCAGGATCAAGAGCGGCAGGAGTATGGTGCCGACCAGGTCTATATGACGCACCGGATTGAGGCTCACGCGTCCAAGTACGTAGGCCGTATTGTCGCCGAAATGCCGCGCCACGTAGCCATGCGCCGCTTCATGCAAGGTAATCGCAAAGATGACGGGTAAGGCGTAGATGGCTAGGGTCTGAACGAGATTGAATTCCATTGAACCGGCATTTGCGAAAACAAGGATTTTATCAGACTAAGTGTTCGAAACCGAAAGGTTCCACGCTGCCCTTGCCCAGCCGCAGCAATTGCGGCGACGTGCCCGTCAGATCGACGATGGTAGTCGGTACGATCCCGCAGGGCCCGGCGTCAAGCACCAGGTCGAGAGCATGCTCGAGCCGCGCGCGCACGTCGCGAGCGTCGCTGAGCGGCAGCGTATCTCCGGGTAGTATCAGCGTCGCCGACAGCAGCGGTTCGGCCAGAGCGGAAAGCAGCGCTTGCGCGACGGCATGCTCTGGTACGCGCACGCCTATGGTCTTGCGCCGTGGGTGCAGCAGGCGCCGCGGCACTTCCCGGCTAGCCCGAAGGATGAAGGTATAGCTTCCCGGCGTGATTTTCTTCAACAGCCGGTATTGCACGTTGTCGACCTGCGCATAGGTGCCGATCTCCGACAGGTCGCGGCACATCAACGTCAGATGGTGCTTGTCATCTACCCCGCGGATGGCGCGCAGGCGCTGCATGGCATCCTTGTCGCCGAGCTGGCAGCCCAATGCGTAACAGGAGTCCGTCGGATAGGCGATCACCCCGCCTGCGCGCACGATCGCCGTTGCCCGGGCGATCAGCCGCGGTTGCGGATGTGTAGGATGGACGGAGAAATACTGCGACATGTCGAAGCGTCGGTGCGATCACCGGGGCGACCAAGCGATTCCGGATGCAATTGGCCTCTTATAGTTCATTAGCAAATGAGGGAATCCGGGTGGAAACGGAAGGGTCCCACCCCTTCCTCGGTCCCTCTCATACTCCCTTAAGAAAACTCTGAAAAAGGGGCCCATGGCCTCTTTTTGCTATCCCCCCATCTCAGTGAAAAACCTCGGCCGAGAAACCATCGCCCGAGGTTTTTCACAGGTTACTTCAGTCAGTCCGCTGCAACGTCAATTTGCAGCGGTTTCCTACCAATCATGCCAGACCGGTTTCAGATCTGCGGCCAAATTGGGCAATCTGCCCAAATCCACGCGCGACTCCCCGGGCCCGTGAAAATCCGAACCGCGCGAGGCAGCCAAACCGAATTCTCTGGCGACGATCGCATACTCCAGGCATTGCTCGGGCGTATGGCTGCTCGTGACCACCTCGATGCCAACGCCGCCGCGATCCTTGAATTCGGCGATGAATTTTCGCATTTCGGCGCGCGTCAATTTGTAGCGCCCCGGATGCGCGAGCACTGCTACGCCTCCGCCCGCTTCAATATAGGCCAAGCCTTCTTGCAGCGTGGCCCACTGGTGCGGCACATAGCCCGGTTTGCCACTCACCAGATAATTCTGAAACGCGCTACGGACATCGCTGACGTAGCGCTTCTCTACCAGAAAGCGCGCGAAATGGGTGCGACCGATGAGATTCGGATTTTCGACGTACGCGTAGGCCCCTTCCAGACTGCCCGGAATTCCGACACGATCGAGGTCCTGCGACATGCGTTTGGCGCGCTCGGTGCGGCCCTGGCGTATCGACTTCAGGCCTTGCTGCAATTGCGGATTGTCCGGATCGACGTTGAGACCGACGACATGGATGCTGATCCCGCCCCAGCTGATCGATATCTCGACGCCGTTGATGAAGCGCACACCCGACGCCGCCGCCTGCGCGCGCGCTTCCGCCAACCCGCACAGCTCGTCGTGATCGGTAAGCGCCAGGATGTCGACGCCATTTTCGGCCGCGCGCCGTACCACCTCCGCCGGCACCAGCAATCCGTCGGAAGCCGTGGAATGGCAATGCAAATCGTAGTTGGGTGGGCTATGCATGAACATTCAATTTATCATGCGGCCCGCAACGCGCGGGCATCGCGTCAGCGCAGGAACGCTTCGATCAGTTCGGCCAGCCGTTCCGGTTGGTCGTGATGCAACATGTGCCCGGCATCGGCGACAGTGTGCATGGTTAATTTGCGAAAGCAGGCCTGGCGTTCCTCGTGGTCTCGGGCCTTAATGCCCATGCGCGCCATAGACTTGGATTCGGAACCCTCGATCCAAAGCACTGGCGCAGTGATATTACGCCAGCAGGCCATCGCCTCTTCGTGTCGGTATGACACCGGATTGATCAGCCTATGCGCCGGGTCGCTTCTCAACTCGACGCGTCCCGCAGCGTTCTGCCGCCCCCAGTGCTGCGCCAGGTACAAGGCGCGCGACTCGGACAGGCGCGAGTTGACGGCGCGCATGCGCCCCGCCAGCTCCGCAAAATCGGCATACTCGCGAAAGTCCGGCTTGTCAGCAAGCTGGTCCAGCCATCTGGCGTAGCGCGCCGGCGCGTCGCCTGCTGGCCTAGTAGGGGGACCGCCATAGCCCTCCAAATTCACCAGGCGCGCGACGCGCTCGGGACGCACGCCCGCATACATGCAAGCGATGTTGCCGCCCATGCTGTGGCCGATGAGCGTCACCGGACGGTCCGGCTCGAAATGCGCGAGCAGCCGATCCAGGTCACCAATGTAATCCAGGGACCAGTAGCAGTCGGCCGGCCCCCATGCAGACAGGCCATAGCCACGCCAGTCGGGCGCGATCACCTGCCAGTTGCCTTGCAGGGCATCGACCAGGAACTGAAACGATGCCGACACGTCCATCCAGCCGTGCAGTATGAATAGCTTGGGCCAAGCCGCATCGCCCCAGACGCGGCAGTGGTAACGCAAGCCGCGAACATCGACAAATTGTGAGGCGTCTGCTTTCATTTGCGGCCGCCATCATAACAGGTTGCGGCTTCTGCTATGATTCCTCTGCGCTTCTTCAAGAGATCAAACATGGCTGTCTATTCGCTCGGTGAGCGGCGGGTACAAGTGCAGGGCAAGGACTGGTACATCGCTGACAGCGCCACCGTCATCGGGTCGGTACTGATCGAAGACAAGGCGAGCATCTGGTTCAATGTCGCCATCCGCGGCGACAACGACCAGATCATCATTGGCGAGGGCAGCAACATTCAGGACAGTTCGATGCTGCACACCGACGCCGGCATCAAACTTACCCTCGGCCGGAATGTGTCGATCGGACACATGGCCATGCTGCACGGCTGCAGCGTCGGTGAATCCAGTCTGATCGGCATGAACAGCATCATTCTCAATCATGCGGTGATAGGATCGCACACTTTGATCGGCGCAGGTTCGCTAATAACCCAGGGCAAGATCATACCTGACGGCGTGCTGGCAATGGGTTCGCCCGCCAAGGTCGTGCGCGACCTGTCGCCGGCCGAGATCGAGCGCCTGCAGCGTACCGCTGATCGCTACATGCGCAGGGCGAAGTTGTACAGGGAGCTGTTGCGGCCGCAACAGCTCTGACTAGCCAAGCATGGACGTCCAAGAAGGCCTTGAAGGGGTAGTGGCATTCGCATCCAAGCTCAGCGCGATCGTGGGCACGACCCTCGCGTACTGTGGCTACGCGATCGAGGATCTGGCGGCGCATTCCACCTTTGAGGAAGTGATCTATCTCCTGTGGCATGGGCGTTTGCCCAAGCAGGCTGAGCTCGACGGCCTGGCACATGAAATACGCAGTCAATACGCCCTGCCGGCGCAGGTGCTCGACCTCATGCATCGCCTGCCCACCGCTGTGCATCCCATGGAGTATGTCCGCACCGCGATCGCCATCCTCGCCCTCTACGATCCTGACCGTGCCGACAATTCCCAGGCGGCGAACCTGCGCAAGGCGACGCGCCTGGTGGCGCGCCTGCCAGCCATAGTGGCCGGCTTCGAGCGTTTGCGCCAAGGCAAGGAGCCCCTGACCCCGAAGCCGGACCAGGATCTGGCCTCGAGTTTCCTCTATTTGCTGCACGGGCGGGACCCCGACGCGGAATTTGCGCGCTATCTCGACACCAGCTTGATCGTGCACGCCGATCACGAAATCAACGCCTCAACGTTTGCCGCGCGCGTGACGGTAGCGACATTCTCCGACATGTATTCGGGCGTGTTGTCGGCCATCGGAACACTGAAAGGGCCGCTGCACGGCGGGGCCAATGAACAGGTCATGTTGACCCTCGCCAGCATTGGCGGCGTCGACAAGGTCGAGTCCTATCTCGAAGACGCCATGGCGCGCAAGGAGCGCATCATGGGGTTTGGGCACCGCGTCTACAAACAGGGCGATCCGCGCGCCAATATCCTGCGACCGATGTCGAAGCGCATGGGTGAGAAGAACGGTCAGCCGCAGTGGTATGAGATGTCGGTGCGCATGGATGAAATCATGGAACGGGAAAAGGGCTTGGTCCCCAACGTCGATTTCTACTCGGCGTCAACCTATTACAACATGGGGATCCCCATCCATCTTTTCACGCCCGTGTTCGTACTCAGCCGCGTCGTCGGCTGGACGGCGCATATCATGGAGCAGCTCGGCCGCAACCGACTCATCCGTCCGCGCGCCGCGTACGTCGGGCCGATGAATCGGGAGTGGCAACCGCCCGAGAAACGTTAGGTCCGCGTCGTTAGGTCCGCGCCGTGTCCCTCTAGACCTGAAAGTAGCTGTGCGGCAGGCAGGCGGCGGGCAAGGTGCTCTCGGGCAGATGCAGGCGGAGGCGCTCGCTATCCTCCGGGATCAGAAACAGAATCTCGCCGGGGTTGAGGGAGCCATCGAAGGAATGGCCTTGATCGGGATAGGCATCGATGACCATCTGCTCCCAGACCTCCTTGTGCGAGTAGGCCATGACCAGCAGTCTGCGGCTACTGGGGGCCGGCGTATAGCCGCACGCGCGCAGTGTCTGGATAGGGTCGTCAAAGAGGCCCGCGACGAAGCGCTTGCCGTTCAGCCAGGTGTTGTAGGGCGAACTGCCGATCGCGAGGCCCGCACCGAGGAAGGCGGGGTCGGTGGGCGGGGCGCCGTACTGCTGCACGTACGCCGCATGCAAGGCGGCGTACTCCGGCAACACGGAGAGATCACGATAGAGGGCGGCATCCAGCAGGCGACAGGGGTAGATGGGACTTGTCGAGTAGTCCTCGCACAGGGCCTGCCGGGATAGGCCGGCCGTATTGGCGGCCCGGATCCAGGTACTCGATAAGCAGACGATCTCTGCGGGGGCGATGTGTTGCCGGATCACCTCGCGGTGCTTCTGCTGCATACGAGGGATTCGGGCGTTATCAGGGCCAAGCGAGAGGTCCCACACCTGTTGCTGCACGCCGGCCTGGACAACTTCCTGCTCCAGGGCCGATTTCTCCGGATCCAGAGCGAGCACGATGCGGTGCCGCTGTTGCAGCAGATCGGGCACGGTATGCTCGCCGTAGTGGCTGGGGAGATGGCGGCAGGCCGCGATTATCACCTCTAGCATCGGTGCTCCAAGGAAATGCCCTTGCGCGCTACGCGCGCCAACCGCGGATTCCGTACGGATGAAAAACCATCCGTACGGAATCCGCGGTTATTGGGAAAAACGAAGACGACTTAGAGTTCGCCCTAATACAAGATCGTCGATTGCGCATGGATGGCTTTTTCATCCATGCGCAATCGATGATCCGCGCGGACGGGACGCCGGCCGCGCAAGTTCAATCGACGTAGATTGCTTTTGCTGTCTCCGGCTGTGCCAGACGGTGTGGACGCTACTTCGGCGCCATCCGAATCGCGCCGTCCAGCCTGATGGTCTCCCCGTTCAGCATTTCGTTCTCGATGATGTGCTTGGCCAGCGCCGCGTACTCGTCCGGCCGGCCCAGGCGCGGAGGAAACGGCACCATCTTGCCCAGCGCGTCCTGCACTTCCTGAGGCATGCCCATCAACATCGGCGTCGCGAAGATGCCGGGGGCGATGGTCACGACGCGGATGCCCGAACGCGACAAGTCGCGCGCAATCGGCAGCGTCATGCCGACGATCCCGCCCTTCGAGGCCGAATAGGCCGCCTGCCCGATCTGGCCATCGTAGGCCGCCACCGAAGCTGTGTTGATGATCACACCACGTTCGCCGGCAGCATTGGCTTGGCCCTTGCCGATGGCGTCTGCCGCAAGGCGGATCATATTGAAGGTGCCGATCAGATTGACGTTGATCACGCGGCTGAAACTGGCCAAGGAATGCGGCCCATCCTTGCCGACGGTCTTCTCGCCAATGGCGATACCGGCGCAATTGATCAAACACTGCAGTCCGCCGAATTCCTTGAGCGCGAGCGCGACCGCAGCCTTGCCGTCGGCTTCCGCGGAGACGTCGGTCTTGATAAAGCGCGCGCGCCCCAGTTCCGCCGCGAGCGCACTGCCCGCGTCGGCATTGAGATCGGCGATGACTACATTGCCTCCCGCCGCGGCAAGCATGCGTGCGGTGGCTGCGCCCAGACCGGATGCGCCGCCGGAAACGATAAACGTGCTGTTCTTAATTTGCATTTCTAGTCCTGGTTTGTACAAATAGATTTAGATTTAGTGATTATTCATGCGACAGGATGCATGTCCGTGTGCGCGGACCGTTTCGTCAGCAGCTTGCTGGCGCCCTAATGATCTTCGAATCGCGTCGTCTGTTCTTCGGCGAGTTCGCCCGTGTCCGGATCGACCCAGTCCGAGATCCCGATCTCAGACTCGGCCTCGACCACGCTCTCGCCTGGTTCGAAGTCCGAATCGGCGTTGTACTGCATGTCTTCGACCGCTTCGAGCAGCGTCGCAAATGGGCCGGATTCCTTCCCGCCGTCCTTGGACTGCCAATAGAAACCGTCAGGGCGCTCGACAACCCTTGCGCGATCGAATTCGGGAGCCGTTTCCGGTATCACTTGTTTCATAGCGAACCCCAGGTTTACGTTCTTGGTTGAAGATAGATAGGAGGGACACAGCCCAGTTCCTGCCTCAAGCCAAATCTATATGGTCAAATGACACGGCTGTTTGACGAAGATCAATGATACCTCCGCGCGCGGGTTTGTTGTCGCACGCGCGCTGTGTCACGATGTCCGGCCAAACAGCGCTTCCATTTCGCGCCTTAGCTTGTATGCGGGCAAATCTTCGTCCATCGCAACGTCCGCCCAGGTAAGCGACTGTCCTTTCTTCACTGCGCGCACCAATCTGATATTGTGCGCAAGACCCAGCGGCAGTCCACCGCAAGCAAGCGACTTCGTTGCCTGAAACAGTTTACCCCATACAGTGTAACCGCCTTCGCCGTCCAGGATTTCACCCGGCATGAGATCACGCTTGGCGGTGGCAATCACGTCGGCGTTGAAGCAGGTCGCCGCACCGGTTGGCTCGCCGCGCAGGCCGACCGCAGCGACGGATATGCCGAGCTCGAGCCCGATCAGATGCCAGCGCTTGTACAAGCAGGCGTAACGGCCGCTCGGATCGGTGCGCACCATGTACTCCTTGAAACAGTTGCGTACGTACTCGGTCTCACCCTCGAACACCACGAACACGCCGAAGCGGATGTCGTACGGAATGACGCGTCCATCCTTTTCCAATGAGGAGATTACCTCGACCTGGCCCTTCTGGTGCAGCACACCGCCTTCTGCGATAGGCCGGCAGACGAAAGGGATGTCATCTACCGAAGCAGGAGGATAGGTCAAGCCGTCCGGCGGCGCGGCGAGTCCGGTCGCGTTGCACACGGCCGTGCACTCGATCGACGGTTTGGAACCGTCGAGAAAGGAATTGAACATTTTCGGATTAAGCCCGCCCGTGCGCGCCTGCTCAGGGGTCAAGCCATAATGGCCCCAAACGGTCTCGGGAGTGGATTCGGAAAACTGCGGCAGCCATTTGTGGCCGCGTCCGGCCGCGACCACGGAAAAACCCGCGGCACGCGCCCAGTCGACGAGATCGCAGATCAGCGCCGGTTGATCGCCGTAAGCGAGGCTGTATATTACCCCGGCAGCGCGCGCCTTGCGTGCCAAGAGCGGCCCGCACAAGGCGTCGGCTTCAACCGTAACGTTGATCACGTGCTTGCCATTGGCGAAAGCCGCGAGGCAATGTTCCACCGCGGCAGGCGGGTTGCCGGTGCACTCAATGATGATCTCGATCTTCGGATGTGCGACCAGCTTTTCCCAGTCGTCGCCGAGATGCGTGTTGCCTTTTGCGAGGGCATCGTCGAGCGACACCGCATCAAACTGCTCCGCCTTCCAGCCCACGCGCTCCAGATTCGCCTTGGCGCCGGCAGGCGCAAGATCCGCAATGCCCACGAGCTGCACGCCCGGCGTCTTAGTCATCTGGGCTAGGTACATTGCGCCGAATTTGCCAGCACCGATCAGCCCAACGCGTAACGGATTGCCCTCGGCTTGACGTTGTTGCAGCTTGGTAAACAGATTCATCGCTTTTCGAGTTCCGCAATATCCTCGCGCAGAAATGCACCTACGCAGGTCTCAAAAGAAGAGCGTCCCGCATGGACTTCGCTCGGGCAGGTTGCGTCAGAGCGGGCGCATGGCGACGCCGTTCGGCTGCGCCCGTTACACCCTAGGGTTTCGACCCAGGCGCAACGGGCCGAGCTGTGGGCCCCTTGTCCAGGATGTGAAAAAATATTTCGTCCTGCCTGACCATGCCCAATTCGTAGCGCGCGCGCTCTTCGATGGCATCGTAACCCTGCTTCAGATCGCGCACCTCGGCGTCGAGCACGTCGTTGCGTGCGCGCAATCTCGCGTTGCTGTCTTTTTGCGCCTTGACCTGCCGGTCGACTTCCCACACGCGCAACCATCCCCCCTTGCCCAGCCACAGCGGATACTGCAGCAACACGATAAGCGCAACCAGAATCAGGGAGAAGATGCGCATCGGCTAAGGGCAGTCAACGCAATTGATAGTACGCGTCCCTGCCGGGGAAGCTGACCGTGTCGCCGAGATCCTCTTCGATGCGCAGCAACTGGTTGTATTTGGCGATCCGGTCGGAGCGGCTGAGCGATCCCGTCTTGATCTGCAGCGTATTGAGACCGACGGCGATGTCGGCAATGGTAGTGTCCTCGGTTTCTCCCGAGCGGTGCGACACTACTGCGGTGTAGCCCGCGCGCTTGGCCATTTCGATCGCGGCGAAAGTTTCGGTGAGCGTACCGATCTGGTTGACCTTGATCAGGATGGAATTCGCGACCCCCTCGGCGATGCCCTCGCGCAGGATCTTGGTGTTGGTAACGAATATGTCGTCGCCCACCAGCTGGATTTTCCGGCCCAGCCGCTCGGTCAGGATCTTCCAGCCGTCCCAGTCGTTCTCCGCCATCCCGTCCTCGATGCTGATGATCGGGAACTTGTCGGCAAGCGACGCGAGATAATCGGCGAACTGGCCCGAGGACAACTGCAGGTTCTCCGACTCGAGCAGATAGCGCCCGTCTTTGTAGAATTCGGAACTGGCGCAATCCAAAGCGAGCAGCACATCCTGCCCGGCCTGGTAACCCGCCTTGTCGATGGCTTCGGTGATCAATTGCAGCACGGCTTCGTGGCTCGGCAGGTTGGGCGCGAAGCCGCCCTCGTCGCCGACGGTCGTGGGCATGCCGCGTTGCTGCAGCAGGCTTTTCAGAGCGTGGAAAACCTCGGCGCCGCAGCGCAACGCGTCGCGAAAGCTCTGCGCGCCTACGGGAACAATCATGAACTCCTGCATATCGAGGCTGTTGTTTGCGTGTGCGCCGCCGTTGACGATGTTCATCATCGGCACCGGCATTTGCATGGCCCCGGCGCCGCCGAAATAGCGGTATAGCGGCAAACCGCACTCGTCCGCCGCGGCTTTGGCCACGGCCATCGACACGGAAAGCAAGGCGTTCGCGCCCAGGCGCGACTTGTTGTCGGTGCCGTCCAGATCGATCAGCGTCTTGTCGATGAAACTCTGCTCCGCGGCATCGAGCCCCATGATCGCCTCGGAAATCTCGGTGTTGACGTGCTCTACCGCATGCAGCACGCCTTTGCCCAGATAGCGCTGCTTGTCGCCGTCGCGCAATTCATTGGCTTCGCGCGTGCCGGTCGATGCGCCTGAGGGCACTGCGGCACGCCCCATCACCCCCGACTCGAGCAGCACGTCGGCCTCCACGGTCGGATTACCGCGCGAATCCAGGATCTCCCTCGCCACCACGTCAACGATTGAACTCATTGTCTTGTCCTTGTGCCATATTTAATTGCGGGTGCCGGCCGACTAAGGCCACGCGGCTGTGCCGCCTGCTTCGCGTCCACCGAGGTGGATGCCTCAGCTCACAACGTCTGCTCCACAAAGCCGCGTTTCTTGACGACCCGGTCCAGCTCCTTGAGCGTAGCCAGCAACTCTTTCATTTTCGCCAGCGGCCAGGCGTTGGGACCGTCTGAGAGCGCCTTGTCCGGATCCGGATGCGTCTCCATGAACAATCCGGACACGCCGGCAGCTACGGCCGCGCGCGCGAGCACCGGCACGAATTCGCGCTGTCCGCCGCTTACTGTTCCCTGCCCTCCGGGGAGCTGCACCGAATGGGTGGCGTCGAACACTACCGGACAACCGGTCTCGCGCATGATGGCGAGCGAGCGCATGTCCGACACCAGGTTGTTGTAGCCGAAGCTCGCGCCGCGTTCGCACACCATAATATTCTCGGGATAGCCCCGTGCCGAGGCCGCCTCGCGTGCCTTGGCCACCACATTTTTCATGTCCCCAGGTGCGAGGAACTGGCCTTTCTTGATATTGACCGGTCGGCCCGCGCTCGCCACCGCAGTGATGAAATCGGTCTGGCGGCAAAGAAACGCCGGCGTCTGCAGCACGTCGACGACCGCAGCAGCCGCTTCGATGTCGCCGATCTCGTGCACGTCGGTGAGCACAGGCACGCCGATCTGCCGTTTCACTTCGGCAAGAATGTTGAGACCCTCATCCATGCCGGGCCCGCGAAAGGACTTGCCCGAGCTGCGATTGGCTTTGTCGTAGGACGATTTGTAGATGAATGGGATACCGAGTCCACCGCAGATTTCCTTGAGCATTCCCGCAGTGTCGAGCGCGAGCTGCCGTGATTCGATGACGCAGGGACCCGCGATCAGGAATATCGGCTGATCCAGGCCGGCCTCGAACCCGCACAGCTTCATGCCGCTACCGCAGCCTTGGTGCCCAGACCGGCGCTCGCTTTTTCAGCTTGATACTTCAGCGCGGCTTCGACGAAGGCTCTGAAAAGCGGATGCCCGGTGCGCGGACTGGAGCTGAATTCGGGGTGGAATTGGCAGCCGATAAACCACGGATGCGCATGCGGGCCCTCGGTCGGAAGCTCGATCAATTCGCACAAGGACTCTGTTTTGGTGCGCGCGGCCACTATCAGGCCGACCGCCTCAAGCCTGGGCAGGTAATAGTTGTTTACCTCGTAGCGGTGCCGGTGGCGCTCGTTGACCACATCGCTCTGGTAGATGCGCTGTAGCAGAGTACCGGGAACGATATCGGCCGGCTGCGCGCCCAGACGCATGGTGCCCCCGAGGTCGGAGTTGGCGTCGCGCCGCTCCACCCTACCCTCGCGGTCCAGCCATTCTGTGATCAACGCGACCACGGGGTGAGGCGTATCCGGATCAAACTCGGTGCTGTTGGCTTCGGTCAATCCGGCTTTGTTCCGTGCATACTCGATCACCGCCAGTTGCATCCCCAGACAGATCCCCAAATACGGCACCTTGTTCTCGCGTGCGAAATGGATGGCCTTGATCTTGCCCTCTACACCGCGCGCACCGAAGCCGCCCGGAACGAGAATCGCGTCGACATCGGCGAGGCAGGCCGTGCCGTCGCGCTCGATCGCCTCGGAATCGACATATCGGATCTTGACCTTGGAGTGCGTGTGTATGCCTGCGTGGATCAGGGCTTCGTTGAGCGACTTGTAGGAATCCGTGAGATCCACGTACTTGCCGACCATGGCAATCGTAACCTGGTACTGGGAACTCTCCAGCGCGTCGATCAGCCGTTTCCACGACTTCAAGTCGGCCGGCCGCGCCAGAATGCGAAGCTTGTGGCAAACGATCTCATCCAGCATCTGCTGGTGCAGCATGTAGGGAATCTTGTAGATCGAATCGGCGTCCCAGACCGAAATCACCGCGTCGGCGGTCACGTTCGTGAACAACGCGATCTTTTTGCGCTCTTCGTCTGGTATGGGACGATCGGAACGGCACAATAGCGCGTCCGCTTGGATACCGATCTCGCGCAGCTCCTTCACCGAGTGCTGGGTCGGCTTGGTCTTGATCTCTCCCGCCGAGGCGATGTAAGGAACCAGGGTCAGGTGCACGTAGCAAATGTTGTTGCGCCCCAGCTCCAGGCCCATCTGCCGGATGGCCTCGAGAAACGGCAAGGATTCGATGTCGCCCACCGTGCCGCCGATCTCGACTATCGCCACTTCCGCGCCCTCCGCGCCCTTGGCGATGAACTGCTTGATCTCGTCCGTGATGTGGGGGATCACCTGCACCGTGCGTCCGAGATACTCGCCGCGGCGCTCCTTCTTGATCACCGAATCGTAGATCTGACCGGTGGTGAAATTGTTGCACTTCCTCATGCGGGTCGAGGAAAAGCGCTCGTAATGTCCTAAATCCAGATCGGTTTCCGCACCATCCTCGGTTACGAACACCTCGCCATGCTGGAACGGGCTCATCGTCCCCGGATCGACGTTGATGTACGGATCGAGCTTGATATTGGTGACTTTGATGCCGCGCGATTCGAGGATTGCGGCGAGGGAGGCGGCGGCTATCCCCTTCCCAAGAGAGGAAACTACACCGCCGGTAACGAAAACATATTTTGTCATCTCAGAATCGAGAGATGGGATAACCGATGTTACAGCAAAAATGGTAAGCGCTCAACGCAAATTCCCTCGATCGGCGAGCGCCCGTCCACATCCGTCGGCGCGACAGCGCTCGCGCGTTGTGGCAGGCGCATTGCTCGATGGCGGATCTGCGTTGATTGAGACTATCATAAGGACCAGGCAACAAGACCGTCGCGTATGAATCAGACCGACATCGTGGCGAGCGCCGACACTGTGCTAGGTGTAGTAGAGCAGTTGGTGCACGACACCGGCCATGGCCGCACATTGACTATCGCACTCGACAGTTCCATCGAACGCGATCTCGGCCTTGACAGCCTCGCGCGGGTGGAACTCGTCCTCAGGCTGGAACGCACCTTCAATGTCTCCTTGCCCGAGCACGCGCTGTATGCCGCGGAGACGCCGCGCGATCTGCTGCGTCTCGTCCAGGGCAGCCAGGGCGTGCACAGGGCAGCTCCGGAAAAAGACATCCGCAGCCTGGTGCAGGCCGGCCCAAGCACGGCCGCATGTGCAGCGGGAACTTTGCTCGAAGCCCTCGACTGGCATGTGGCCGCGCATCCGGATCGGCTGCAGGTTCACCTTTACGCGGAGAGCGGCGAACAGGAACTTTCCTACGCCGCCATCCGCCGCGGCGCAGCCGCTTGCGCAAGCCGCCTCGTTGCTCACGGACTGGAGCCGGGCGAGACCGTGGCGATCATGCTGCCGACGGGGCGCGACTATCTGCTGGCCTTTTTTGCCATTCTCATGGCCGCAGGGATACCGGTACCGCTGTATCCTCCGGCCCGTCCGACGCAGATCGAAGACCATCTGCGCCGCCATGTCGGCATCCTCGACAATTGCCGCGCTTCCATGCTCATCACCATAGGCGAAGCGAAAACCGTGGCGCTGCTTTTGCGCTCCCAGGTGCGTTCGCTGCGAAAAGTGCTCATGCCTGCCGATCTGGCCGACGGCGATGCCGAATTCGCCTGCCTGCCGGTGAACCCCGGTGACATCGCGTTGCTGCAATACACCTCCGGCAGTACCGGCAATCCCAAAGGCGTGGTGCTCACGCACGCGAACCTGGTCGCCAATATCCGCGCCATGGGCGAGGCCGTGCAGGCAAGTCCCAACGACGTGTTCGTAAGCTGGCTGCCGCTCTATCACGACATGGGCCTGATCGGGGCCTGGTTTGCCGGTTTGTACTTCGGCTTTCCCACCGTGCTGCTGTCGCCGCTCGCGTTCCTGTCGCACCCGAGCCGTTGGCTGTGGGCGATCCACCGCCACCGCGGAACGCTATCGGGTGGCCCCAACTTCGCCTATGAGCTATGCCTCAAGCGCGTTGAAGATCAGGAGCTCGATGGCCTGGACTTGTCGTGCTGGCGCTACGCCTTCAACGGCGCCGAGCCGGTCAGCCCGGATACGCTCGCCGCATTCGAGAAGCGCTTTGCGCCATTCGGCCTCGCCGCGACCGCGTTGAAGCCGGTCTACGGCCTGGCCGAGGTTTCGGTCGGACTTGCATTTCCCGCGCCGGGCACGCGCTATCGCATCGATTGCATCGACCGCGGCGCGTTCCAGAGTCGCGGCGAGGCGCAAGCGGCGCGGCGCGAGGACGCGAACGTGATCGAGGTACCGTGCTGCGGCCGGGTGATCCCGGCACACAGCCTGCGCGTGGTCGACGCCGCCGGCGTGGAGTTGGCAGACCGGCAGGAAGGGCGGCTGCAGTTCAAGGGGCCTTCTGCGACCAGCGGCTATTACCGCAATCCGGAGCAGACCAAGGCGCTGTTCTCAGGCACATGGCTGGACACGGGAGATCTCGCCTATCTCGCCGACGGCGAACTCTTTATTTCCGGTCGCTCCAAGGACATCATCATCCGCGGCGGGCGCAACCTCTACCCTTACGAACTTGAGCATGCGATAGGCGCGCTGCCGGGCATACGCAAAGGCTGCGTCGCCGTATTCGGCAGTCGCGATCCCGCCTCCGGCACCGAGCGCGTGATTGTTCTCGCGGAAACGCGGGAAACCGGGTCCGATGCGCTGGAAGCCTTGCGCCGGAGCATCAACGGCTGCGCCATCGATCTGATCGGACTGCCGGCCGACGACGTCGTGCTCGCCCCGCCGTATACGGTGCTCAAGACGTCCAGCGGAAAAATCCGGCGCGCAGCCAGTCGCGCGTATTACGAGCGCGGCGGCAAGGGCGCGCGGCCGGCGCCGGTCTGGTTGCAGCTCGCACGCCTTGCCTGGACCAGCCTGCTGCCCGAACTGCGGCGGCGGCTGCGCGCCGTCTCGGGCCTCGCGTATTCGGCGTGGGCCTGGATGGCCTTCCTCGTGCTCGCACTGCCGGCGCTCGCCACTGCGGCCTTATTGCGCAATCCTGCGCACGGCTGGCGCCTGAACCGCGTGCTGGCCAACGCATTCTTGCGGCTGTGTGGCCTGCCGCTGGTGGTGCGCGGACTCGATCACATTCCCGCTTCCGGCGCATTCGTCATGGCAGTCAATCACGCCAGTTACCTCGATGGCTTGATCCTGCTTGCGGCCTTGCCCGAGCGCGGCTACAGCTTCGCCGCGAAAAGCGAGTTGAGCCGGTCACTCCTGCCGCGGCTGTTCCTGACCTCTATCGGCACCGACTTCGTCGAGCGCTCAGACATCAAGCAGGGCGTGGAGGATGCGTCGCGTCTGGCTGACTCGGTGCGCGCCGGACATGCGCCGGTATTCTTTGCCGAGGGAACCTTCACGCGAGCCGCAGGGCTCTTGCCGTTTCGCATGGGGGCTTTCGTGGTCGCCGCGCAAACCGGGGTGCCGCTAGTCCCGGTTGCCATCCGCGGCGCGCGCTCGGTGCTGCGCGATGGCAGCTGGTTCCCGCGGCGCGGCACCCTCATCGTCACCATCGGCGCGCCGCTCGCCCCGCCGGGCAAAGACTGGAATGCAGCGGTCGCATTGCGCGACGCGGCACGCGCTGAAATCCTGCGTCACTGCGGCGAGCCTGATCTGGCACCGCGTAGCGTGTAGGCGCGCTCAAAAAGCGACAGCCACTAAGAGAGGATGCTCAAAGCTGGCGGCACGGGTGTTGCGCGCCACGCGCGCCAACCGCGATTTTGGTACGGATAAACACCATCCGTACCAAAATCGCGGTTATTAATAAAAACGATTTCGCGCTGCGACAATACGCAAGCCGTCGAGTCTAGTCAGCTTTGCAACTCCGTCCGGTTCTCGTAGTACGCGAGCGCTTCCGGATTGGCGAGTGCCTCGACGTTCTTCACCGGCAGACCATGCACGACGTTGCGTACCGCCAATTCCACGATCTTTCCGCTCTTGGTGCGCGGAATGTCCGCCACCTGCAGCACCTTGGCCGGAACATGCCGCGGCGTGGTATTAGCGCGTATCTGGTTCTTGATTTTGTCGATTAGCGTAGCGTCGAGCGTCAAGCCATCGCGCAGCTTGACGAACAATATCACCCTCACGTCATTGTCCCAGCTCTGGCCGATGACCAGCGATTCCAGCACCTCTTCGAGCAGCTCCACCTGGCGATAGATCTCGGCGGTACCGATGCGCACCCCACCCGGATTGAGTACCGCGTCCGACCGTCCATAGATGATCATGCCGTCATGCTCAGTCAATTCGACATAATCGCCATGGCACCAGACCTTGGGATATTTGGCAAAGTAGGCGTCGTGATACCTCTTCCCGTCCGGGTCGTTCCAGAACTCGATCGGCATCGACGGAAACGGCCGCGTGCATACCAATTCGCCTTTCTTGCCGCGCACCGGATGGCCGGCTTCGTCAAATACCTCGACCCTCATGCCGAGGGCGCGGCACTGAATTTCCCCGCGATACACCGGCAGTACGGGGTTGCCCAGCACGAAACACGACAAGAGATCGGTGCCACCGGAAATCGAAGACAAGCAGACGTCGGCCTTTACATCGCGATACACGTAATCGAAACTCTCCGGCGCGAGCGGCGACCCGGTGGACAGGATGACGCGCAGTCTGGCGAGGTTATGGCTTGCACGCGGCCTCAAGTTGTTCTTGCAGATCGCGTCGATGAACTTAGCCGAAGTGCCGAAGTGGGTCATGCGCTCGGATTCGGCGAGATCGAACAGGATGGTCCCGCGCTTGATGAACGGCGAACCGTCGTACAACAGCAGCGTCGCGCCTGAAGCCAGGCCCGATGCGAGCCAGTTCCACATCATCCAGCCGCAGGTGGTGAAGTAAAAGAACCGATCGCCGGGCTTGATGTCGCAATGCAGCTGATGCTCCTTCAAGTGTTGCAGCAGCGCACCGCCGGCGCCGTGCACGATGCACTTGGGCACGCCTGTGGTGCCGGAGGAATACATGATATAGAGCGGATGGTTGAACGGCAGTTGCGCGAATTCGATGTTGCGCGCGGCGTAGGGTGCGATGAAATCGGACATGCGCTGCGCTTTGGCTACGCCGGAAAGTGCGGCCGTAGCGGCAAGATAGGGCACCAACACCACGCGCTCGAGCGACGGCAATTGGTCCGCGATCTGGGCCACCTTCGCGCTTATATCTATGGCGTTGCCGTTGTACCAATAACCGTCGGCAGCGAACAGAACCTTGGGTTCGATCTGGCCAAAGCGATCGAGCACGCCCTGGACACCGAAATCGGGCGAACACGACGACCATATGGCGCCGATGCTCGCGCTCGCGAGCATCGCCATGACCGTCTCCGGCAGGTTCGGCAGGTAGCCGACGACCCGGTCTCCGGCCTGCACGCCGGAGGCGCGCAGCGCCTGCGCCAGGCGCGACACACCGGAGTAGAGCTGCCCGTGCGACAAGCGCCGCTGCACCTTGTCCTCGCCCCAGAACACCATCGCATCCGCCGTATCGCGCCGCCGCAACAGATTCTCGGCGAAATTCAGGCGCACATCGGGATACCATTGCGCGCCCGGCATGCGCTCGCCGTGCACCAGCGCGCGCGCGCCGCGCGTGCCAGCCTTCACCCCCGTGTATTGCCACAGCGACTGCCAAAACTGCTCAGGCTGATCCACCGTCCAGCGGTAGAACTCCGGATAGGTGTTGAACTTCAGGTCCCATTCGCGCACAGCCATGCGCGCGAACGCGGTGATATTGGCGCCGGCGATGCGTGCCTGGCTTGGCTCCCACAGCGGTTTCTCGGTTGACATGATTCAGTATCCGATAAGTTGGCGAATCGCGCCGGTCATTATTTTCCGCGAATGTGACCTGGTATTTTATCCGGATACAATATTGCTGCATAACGATTTCCATTCGAGCGCGCGCGACCACTTTGGATCGTATGAAAACGTTACTTATCGTCTATCACTCCATGACGGGCGGAACCCAGCAGATGGCCCGCGCCGCTGCGCGCGGCGCTGCGACCGAAAATTCGCTTCGGGTCAATATGCTTCACGCCGCCGCTGCGGGGGCGCGCGATTTGCTGCAAGCCGACGGTTACATCTTCGCCACGCCAGAGAACCTCGCAGCCATTTCAGGGGTAATGAAGGATTTCTTCGACCGATCCTATTACGCTGCACTGGATCAGATCAACGGCCGACCGTATGCTGTCCTCATCTGCGCCGGCAGCGATGGACACAATGCTGCCCGGCAGATCGAGCGCATTGCGACCGGATGGCGCCTGAAGTCTATCGGTCCGCCTCTAATTGTTTGCACGCATGCGCAAACGCCGGAGGCGATCCTGCGCCCCAAGCTTATCGGGCCGGAAGACTTGGCCTTATGCGAAGAGTTGGGCGCAACCATGGCAACCGGCCTCGTTCTTGGCGTGTTCTGATCCGGCGGCGCGGCTCGGGATCCGCGCGCTGCGTCAACTGTTTCGATCCGCGCTGCCGACGAGGTCCCGATAGGAATGCCAGGTCGCATGTCCCAACAGGGGTAAGACGATTGCGAGCCCCAGCAGAAAGGTGACGAACCCAATCGCCGTCAAACCCGCGATCAGCATTGCCCAGATCGCCATCGCCGCGGGATTCGCACCGACAGCCTTGATGCTGGTGAGAATCGCGGTACTCGTGTCCACCGGGCGATCGAAAATCATCGGCACCGAAATCGCCGATAGCACAAAGGCGAGCAGCGCCAGTATTGCGCCTGTCGTCATGTAAGCGATGAAGAACAGGTTGTAGTCCCAGTCAAGAATCGTGCGATAGAGGTCTGTAGGCAATGGCAACGTCCCCCCAAACGCCCGTTCGAACAGCAATTCGGACAGCACCACCCACGCGATGGCGAGGGCTGCCAATAACATTCCCAGGAATCCCAAGCGCTTTGCGTTTCTCAGTGCGCCTTCGAGCGACGCGTCGAAGGTGGCAGGCTCACCCACGGACCGAAGGCGCGACAGCTCGTAGAACCCCGCGCAAAATACCGGTCCCAGCAACAAGAAACCGGAGATCGCTGCCGCCAAGAGGTCGATCTGCGTGCCGAAGAACAACAAGATCAGCCACCCGGTCGACACCAAGAGCAGGCCGTGCGCGATGCTGGGCGCCGGACTATTGCGCAAGTCCTCCCAACCGAGCTTGAGCCACAGGAACGGCCGTAGCGCCGCGACATGCGCCACCTGAGGCAATTCGGGTGTTTGATAAATCACTTGAATAGGTCTGGCCATGGCACTTTCCTCCAAGCGTTTGCGCTACTGCCCATCTCAATCGCGGCTCGAACTGGGCATGGCACATTGAGCGGTCTGGGCTTCCGGCCGGGGCCGGAAGATTCGCTCGGAACAGTTCGATCAACATAGGCCAGTTGGACAACAACATGCAACCACGAGTTCGTTATGGTCTCCCTTCGCGTGCACACTCGCGGATGCGTGCGGGAAGGAAGCTGGCGCCAACGGGATCGAACTGCCAGCGCCGCATGCGACTCTTATGAATGTCGCGGCTGGACTTGCATCGGGATTCTATTGCACTGCAGGCGAGAATCCGCCGCGCGTTACTTGCATTATAATTCCGCGGTGTCCGTAGGGGCATGGTCCATGCGGTTATCGCCGCGGACGCCACCATAACGCAGAGGTCAACATGCAACGCGAAGCGATGGAATACGATGTGGTGATCGTGGGCGGCGGGCCCTCGGGACTGGCTTGCGCGATACGCCTGAAGCAGCTTGCAACCGAAAAAGGCCGCGACATCAATGTCTGCCTGATCGAGAAAGGCTCTGAGGTCGGCGCGCACATCCTCTCGGGCGCAGTGCTCGAGCCGCGCGCGCTCAACGAGCTGTTGCCAGACTGGAAAGAACGCGGTGCGCCTCTCAACACGCCGGCTGGGGAAGATCGCTTCCTCTTCCTCACGGAAAAGCGGGCCATCAGGCTGCCGACGCCGCCGCAGATGAACAACCACGGCAATTTCATCATCAGCCTCGGCAACCTCTGCCGCTGGCTGGGACAGCAAGCCGAGGGCCTGGGCGTGGAGATCTATCCCGGATTCGCCGCGGCTGAAGTCCTGTATCACGAAGACGGATCGGTCAAGGGCGTGGCCACCGGCGATCTGGGCATAGGCAAAGACGGCAAGCACACCGAGAACTACCAGGTCGGAATGGAATTGCACGCGAAGCAGACGATCTTCGCCGAAGGCTGTCGCGGCTCGCTCACCAAGGTCCTGATGCAGAAGTTCAATCTGCGCGAAGGCGTCGACCCGCAGGCCTATGGCATCGGCATCAAGGAACTGTGGGAGGTCAAGCCAGAGCGCCATCAGGCGGGCCTCATCGTCCATACCACCGGCTGGCCGGTGGACCGGCAGACCTATGGCGGATCGTTTCTGTACCATCTGGAGAACAACCAGGTCGCGGTCGGATTCGTAGTTGGCCTGGATTACCAAAATCCCTGGATGAGCCCCTACGACGAGTTCCAGCGCTTCAAGACGCACCCGTCGATCCGGGGCTTTTTCGAAGACGGGCGGCGCATCTGCTACGGCGCGCGCGCGATCAGCGAGGGCGGATTCCAATCCCTGCCCAAGCTCACTTTCCCCGGCGGCGTGCTGGTCGGCGATACTGCCGGGTTCCTCAACAACGCGAAGATCAAAGGCATCCATACCGCGATGAAATCGGGCATGACGGCGGCCGAGACGGTATTCGACGCGCTCGCGCAGGAGGGGACGAAAGAAGTCACGAGTTATGCGGAAAAATTGCGCAGCACCTGGATCTGGGACGAGTTGTACCGCGTGCGCAACATCCGCCCCTCGTTCCGTTGGGGTTTGTGGGGCGGATTGGCGTACTCGGGGATCGATACCTTCATATTCCGGGGCAAGGCGCCCTGGACTCTGCACAACCACGACGACCACAGCGCGCTGAAAAAAGCCGCGGATTGCCCGAAGATCGAATACCCCAAGCCGGATGGCAAGCTTACCTTCGAAAAGCTGAACTCGTTGTTCCTGGCCAACGTCAACCATGAGGAAAACCAGCTCTGCCACTTGACCCTAAAGGACACCAGCGTACCGGTCAAAATCAACCTCGCGTCGTACGCCGGACCCGAGCAGCGCTACTGCCCGGCCGGCGTCTACGAGTTCGTCAAGAACGACGACGGCAGCGACCGCTTGCAGATCAACGCGGCGAACTGCGTGCACTGCAAGACCTGCGACATCAAGGATCCGACGCAGAACATCAATTGGGTCGTACCCGAAGGCGGCGGCGGACCGAATTATCCGAATATGTAGAAAGTTCGCACGCGACGGGCGAATCCGCAGCGCGTCCGACGCGCTGCTCGCGTCGACAGTAAATCCGATACCGACCATTCGTACCAGTAACGCGCCCTTGCACCTACAGCCTCACGTCTGCTGAAATACGAAGCGCTGCTTGCGAAACAGTCGCAGGCACGCGTCGGCAGCTCCCGCATCGAACGCGCGACTGCGGTTTTTCTCGATCTCATTCAATGCGGCCTCGATTCCGAGGCCCGGCCGGTACGGTCGGTGCGATGACATGGCTTCAACCACGTCGGCAACCGCGATGATGCGCGCTTCGATCACGATTTCTTCCCCCTCCAAACCATTGGGGTAGCCCGAACCGTCGCAGCGCTCGTGGTGCTGGAGCACCATCTGCGCCACCGGCCACGGAAACTCGATGTCTTTGACGATCTCGTAGCCCGAGCGTGCGTGGGCATTGATGAGTTGCATTTCGATCTCGCTCAGACGTGTCGGTTTGGCAAGAATCTCGGCGGGCACCCGGATCTTGCCCAGGTCATGGATGCGCGCGCCGAAACGCACGCCATCGACGATCTGTTCCGGCAACCCCATCTGCTGCGCAATCGCGGCCGCGAGCTCTGCGACCCGGCGCTGGTGGCCGGCAGTGTAAGGGTCGCGCATTTCCACGGTGGCGGCAATGGCACCGATCGTATTTTCCAGGCCGCGGCGCAGTTGCTCGGCTGCGGCACTGCGTTCAATGCCGGTGCGTAGATTGGCGATGCCGTAGGCGAGGTCGCCCGCCAATTCCCGCAGAAGCCGCAGCTCTTCGGCGTCGAAGGCATCGCGCTCTGCCGCGACGATGACAAGGACACCGAACGGGCGCTCGACGCCGATCTTCAACGGTAGACTGCATAGCGCGCCCGTGCCGATGCGACGCCCGTCGTCGTTCCATAGCGCGTTTCCGCGGTCGTCGATTACATCCCGGACGACCTGCACTTCGCCTGAGCGAATGGCGCGACCGACCACGTGCTGGCCTCGCTCGTTGTCCCCCCATGAGATGTGCGCCTGCCTCAGTCTGCTCTCCGCCACGCCGGCGCAGGCCTTAGGCTCGACCGATCGGTCCGCATCGTCGATCGCGTAGCCAACCCAAGCGTAGGGATACCCGCCCACTTCACGAATAATTCGAACCATTTCGCGCAGCAACCCAATTTCGTCGATCGCCCGCACCAAAGCCTCGTTGCCTGCGCTCAATGTTCGCAGCGAGCGGTTGAGCCGACGCAACGCTGCCTCGCCCCGCTTGCGCTCGGTGATGTCGCGCGCGGTCACCACGACGCCGCCGACGTCCGGATCGGCGAGGAGATTTCTTCCGATCACCTCCACGTCCACAAGCGAGCCGTCGCGACGCACGAGTTGCAGTTCGACCTTGATTGACCGATCGGGATATTGCAGCGTATCCGCAATCGCCTGGCGCGCGAGGGGCAGGCTCGCCGGGGCCACGAACGTCATGACCGCTTTTCCGAGTACCTCGTCATTCGCGTAGCCGGTCAAGCGCCGGCCCGCGTCGCTGCGAAAGCGCACATTTCCGGCCTGATCTAGGACGAAAAACACATCAGAACCGCCCTCGATCAATTTGCGGTAGTAGCGCTCATTTCGCTCGAGCGCCGCTTCGGCGCGCTTGCTCTCGGTAACGTCTTCCATGACGTGGATCGAGTAAAGATACGCACCGTTTGCGTCCTTGATCGGGGATGTGCGCGACACAAATATCCTCTCGGCATGAAGCACAACATCCCCGACTGCCAACCCACCCCGCTCCGCGGCTTTCGTACAACCCGGCAGCGGGCCGTCGTATTTCGGAAAAACCTCCCAGTAGCGCTTGCCGATGAAGTCCTTGAATGTGCATCCCGCGCGCTCCGCATACGCGCGATTGGCGCGCATGATGCGGTAATCCCGGTCATGCAGAAAAATGGGGTCGCTCACCGAATCGAACGCCTGCAGCCATTCTTTGTGGGCTTGCGCCATCTGCGCGTGCATGCGTTCCACTTCAACGGTAGCGCGCTGACGTTCACGACACGTATTCGCTTCCTGCAATTCGCGCGTAATGGCAGGCGCAAGTCGCTGCAGGTTGGACTTCATGACGTAATCGTGCGCACCGGAGCGCATTGCTTCCACAGCGGTGTCCTCGCCGATCGTTCCGGAGACGATGATGAAGGGCAGGTCTAGTCCGGTGTCCCTGAGGACCCTCAGTGCTTCGAGCGCCCCGAATCCCGGCATGTGATAATCGCAAAGCACAATCTCCCAGGATTTCTTCGTCAGGGCGGCTTGCATGGTTTTCGCCGAATCAACACGCTCAAAGAGGGGCTCGTAGCCGCCGCGGCGCAACTCGCGCAGCACAAGTTTAGCGTCGTCCTCCGAATCCTCGACCATCAAAACGCACAGCTTGGTCCCGATTGCTCTTGCGTCCATCAAAGCCCCCTCTGTTTGCATCCGATCGCCCGCCGCCCGTTTTGCCGGTCTTATTTGGTGGGTATCAACGCAAGCGAGCCTGATTCGCGTCGACATCTCTTATGCTGCGGCGATAGCCGCACGCAGCCTCGGCCAATATCAATATGCACTGTTTAACTTCGATAGGGCAGGGCCAATTGGCCCTATTCTTTCGATCGGCTTCGCCCACCGCGCGGACAATCGGCGTAATACGACCGAAAGAAGACCCCATAGCACACCGAGCCGTTGCGCCGCCTGCCTCTCACGTTTGCTGAAACGCGACGTGCGGATGGCGCGTACGCGCGGGCTGTTCTCGCAACGAAAGCCGAGGTCGATCTAGGTCAAATGGAACAAAAGGGGCTCGTTGATGTAGGGCCTCTTGGCGCTATCGGCTGGAATAGCGCGAGAAGATGGCGGCCGCTTCGGCGCGGCGGCTGACGTGAAGTTTATCGAAGATGTTGCCGAGATAATTCTTGACGGTCTTGTCGCTCAAGTCCAAAGCGGCGGCAATTTCCTTGTTGGTTTTGCCTTCAGCGACCAGCGCAAGCACCCGCCGTTCCTGTGGCGATAGCAATGCGCGCTTGCTCGCGGATTGGTCGCTTCCTGATAGCGAATGCAGCCGCTCGCGCACGAGCTTGGCCATTTCCGGATCCAGAATCGACTGGCCCGCGGCCACCGATTTCACCGCTTGCACCAGCGCATCTGCCCCAATTTCCTTGAGCAGGTAGCCGCCGGCACCGGAGAACACGGCCGAAAGCATCGCTTCCTCGTCATCGTAGGAAGTCAGGAACAGGATTCGCGTTTGCGAATCTTTGGCAAGGATTTCGCGGCATGCTTCGACGCCGGTCCCGTCCGGGAGACGCATGTCCATCAGCACGACGGCGGGTGTTAGTCGCGCCGCCTCGGTGATCGCGCTTGCCACAGTGCCGGCCTCGCCGATCACTTCGATGTCCGGTTCATGATGGAATAACGTGCGCAGGCCCATGCGCACGACTTCATGGTCGTCCACTATGAGCAGACGAATCGGTTGAGTTTCAGCCGCTGACATGCTCTGGCTCCAAGGGTATATCTACGACAACACGTGTTCCGTGACCCGGACGCGTGCGGATATCGAATCGCGCGTCAAGCGCTTGCGCACGCGCCGCCATGTTACGCAAACCTTGGCCTTGCCCGCGCTGTATCAGCATGTCGAATCCCGCGCCATCGTCTTCGATCGACACAAGCACCCGGCCATCGCGTTCGCTCAGGGACACCATGCCGCGTTTCCCGCCGGAATGGCGCAGGCTGTTGCTAACAGCCTCGCGTACGATATTTAATACATGGTATGCCATACCGGCTGATAACCGGGCCAGAACAATCGGGCTTGCATGCAGGCTGAATTGCACTCCCTGCGCCGCCTTCGCCGAGCGCAGTATGTCGTGAAGTTCAGTCAGCAGGCGCATCGAGGTCAATTCTTCGCGTTGCAGGCCGACAATGTGATTGCGAACTTCGCGGATCACGGCATTCAGCCTTTTGATCGCCTCGGAGACATTCTTCCAGGCTTCCTCGGTGTCCTCTGTAACCTGTCGCTTTACCTGTTCCAGACCCAGGCCTACGGCATAGATTGACTGCACGATCCCATCGTGCAGATCCCGCGCCAGGCGTTCGCGTTCCTGATACGCCTGATGCAATCGACCTTCGCTTTCGCGCAGTGCCTCCTCTGCCTGCTTACGCTCGGTGATATCCTGCACGGTACCGATACAATGCCGTTTCGTTCCGTCCGGAGCAAATTCCAAATCCGCCTGTTCATGTACCCAGTGGATCGCTGCCCCGGCCAAGACGCGATATTCGATGTCATAGCGCTCGCCTTTGCGTGCTCCCCGCCAGGCCCGATCCAAAGCTTCCCGGTCGTCCGGGTGGACCTGCTGCAGGAACGCTTCATGATTGAGCGGCGTTTCCGCGCCCACCCCGAGAACGCGGTAGGTTTCCGCCGACCAGCGCATCTCGTTCGTGGTGAGATCGAGCATCCAGCTGCCGATCCGCGCCACGCGCTGCGCCTCGGTGAGGACGGCTTTGCTCTCCTGCAGTTCGCTCGTCATCTCGGCAGCCAGCAGCTGCGCCTCATGGCGCGACCGGCCTAGGAAATACACCAGTGCGCTGAGTAGCAGCGTGATGATCAGGCCCCCCGACATTGCGATCAAGCCCATCCGCTGCACAATCGAGTCGATGTAGGCCGTGCGCGTGGCGGCAAAATGGATCGCCAGCTGCCGCCCGCCGAACTGGAAGCCCTGCAGGGCGGCAAACTCCACTCCGCGTTCAGGATCGCGGGAATCAATGAGTTCGGACTTGGCGGTGCGGCTGCTGTACAAAAAGTTGTCTTCAACCAGCCGATCCGGTGTAACGGCAGTGCCGGCCGGTCCGATGTTGTACAGCTTGAACTCGACCGACTTCGGAATGGCCGTGGCAATGATCGGATCGAGCGATTCGCGCACCCGGAATCCCGCACCGACCGATCCGACATATGCTAACCGGCGTTGTGCCACCGTTTCGATGGGCTGGCCCGTTCGGTACACCGGCAATCGCATTGCGAGGCCGATATGCGAGTCAGGCCCTAGAACATGAACCAGCCTTCCGGAGCTAAATAGCTCATTGGTGTCGCGCATCCTTTCGAAAAGTTGCAGGTTAATCGGGTAGTTGGCCATGGCCATGTCGTTGCCAAATACCACCGCGTTGCCCTCCATCGGCTCCAGGTAAGTCAGCACGTAATAAGCGGCTCGCTCCCCCGGCGGGCGAATGCGGAATTCGGGATAGCCGCGGCCATTCAGGCTTTCGTCGCGACGCACGCTCTCCTCGAACGCCGCCTTGCGCTCGGCGCTGACGTACTGCTCGAAATTGAGATTCTGGAACCCAGGGTAGCGCGCACCGAGATCCAGCGATTCGACGTAGTTGTGAAAGTCACGCCGGGAAACGAACCCCATGGACTGGAACAGCGCGCGCACGCCGTACAAGACATCGGCATAGTCCTCTATGCGGTTCTTGATCCGCCTGCCCGCATCGCGCACATCGCTTTCGAAGCGCAGTTTGGCCACACTTTGAACACGGTCCTGGACCGTGAAAAAAAGCGCGAACGAAGCCGCCACGCCGCACGCGAGCACGATCCAGGCATAGCCCGTACTTCTGATAGCCATGACGCCAGCACGCATGGCACGGTCCAGAATCATCCACCCTCCCATTTCGTCAATGAAATCCCATCTCCCATTGACGGCTCCGGTCACGCTGCAAATCTACTTTATTTCACGTTCTAGCAGTGGACCCCGCACGGGGTCGATTGACATTCGATTTGAGCGCCTTTCCTGCGCCCACGGACTCAGACCGAACATGTGTACTACGTCCCAGCACCTTGCGTGCCGGGCATTGCAGGCGGTAAATTAATTCCGCGCCTCCATGTTCAATAGTGAAGGTTTGTGATTCGCGTCAACCAGAACGCGATAGTAGGCGTCATTGAGAAGTCCTTTAAATCGACAGTAGTCGGCGAGCTTTCTATCTCTTGGGTTATTTTCATCGCGTTGCCAGTACCCTAGTGTATTGCCGCAAAATGCCCACCAGTTACAGCGCGTATTCGGACAACGGACTTCCGTGTAATTATCTGCAATTAATTTATCAACTATGACTGCAAATGTTTCCCGGAAATTCTTACGATTGATGCCAAAAGTATTGCCTAGATCAAGTCCAACTATGTACGGATCCGTCGTCCCATAGGCAAGCTCAGGCGAAACGCTGGCAAATAGGTTGAGTGGCGTCTTGTGACGGAAATCGCGAATAACTCGTTCCAGGTTAACAGACAGATCATTCCATTCCGCCTCTGTGGGTGAGCTGTAGGCGGAGTAATTCACCTCTGATATCAGTGGTATTCGCCGCAGTTGCTCATAAAACCAGGAACAAATCTCATAAAGGTGCTTGAAGCAGTCGTTGGGAACGACGCAGACCCCGGGCACAATCGGAAGCGATGTGGAATCCAGCTGCTGTATTGCCTTTACGATCTTCTGTGGGTTCGGCGCTCCACGGGCCGGACGGATGGGATTCTCTATCGAGACAAAAACGTGACTGATTGCGCTGCGCGCAGCTTTTTGCACCCACGCTTCGGAGAGCGCCTTGCCCGAACTGAGAATGAACGGTTTTACGGATGTGCGGGCATAGGCTCTATCCGCGAGGCTGAAAAGGCGATCGCCCAACACCAACGGCTCACCACCAGAAAAACGGTACGTTGTTTGGCCCGGGATGTTCTCAATCCAGTGGGCGACAAAATCGATATAAGCATCGAAGACTTCATCTGAAATGTCGTACGCCACTGCCTTTCGCTTGTTTTCGCGATAGTAATGGCAATATGAACAGGCCGCATTGCACCGACCAGTTACCCCTATATTTATCGTATAGAGTTTTGGGCGTTCAACGCGGCCTGGTTCACCATCAGGCAGTGCGATCGAGTTCTCTGCGTTACTCACACGTTGTAGCTGAGACTGAGTAAGTAACCATTAGACCTCAACGTTGTACTCCCGCCATGCAATAGGCAATTGACATCAACGTCTTGGATCCCAGTTTTGCCTGGTGCGCTTGGAAGACCTGCTCAATAGCTGTCCTAAGTTGTCCCGCCTTGTCGCCGCCAGCGCCGTTGCCTGCGGGAAGACAGTAATTCGTGGGCTTTGCTCTTTCAGTGGACATGTTCATCAACATTTTTATCTCCTATGACTGACGGAAGTTAGAAGCCAGTCCTTTGCAGACTGGCTGGTGGCCACAACACTAGCTCTTCTATAGCGCTAGCATTGATATATTGCTCTCTAGCGGCTCGAATCCTCGTGTCACAACGAAGGCCGAAATTGATCTAGGTCAAAGCGACCCAAACAGCCCTATCGCTATAGGGCCATTTGACTCTAGCGGCTGGAATGGCGCAAGAAATTAGCCGCCGGATTTGCGCGAGCATTACAGGGCCTTGAGCGTCTGCCGCAGCGCATCGAGAAAGGCGTCGTTCTCTTGAAGAGTGCCGACGGTGACGCGCACGCATTGCTCGAGCAACGGGTGCGCGCCATGGAGGCTGCGGATCAGCACACCTCGCTCCTTGAGCCCTTCGAACACCCGAGGCGCATCCGGCACGCGTGCGAGAATGAAATTCGCTTCGCTGGGATACGCCACCACGCCGCGGAGCGCGGCCAGGGCGCCTGCGAGCCGGTCCCGCTCCGCGACCACGTTCCGGGCCTGCGCCTCGAGCACGCCGTAGTGCTCCAAGACCTTGACGGCCACCCGCTGCGTGAGCACGCCTACGTTATAGGGGCCGCGCACCTTGTCGATCTCCCGGATCCATTCCGGCCGCGCGGCCGCGTAGCCGAGGCGCAGGCCGGCAAGCCCCAGCTTGGACAGCGTGCGCAACACCATGAGGTTCGGGAACTCGGCCAGCCGCGGCATGAAGCTGCGCCGGGCGAAGGTCTGATAGGCCTCGTCGATCACGACCAGGCCGGGCGCCTGCTCGATGACGCGGACGATCGCCTCCTCGGCAAACAGGTTGCCGGTGGGATTGTTCGGATAGGAGATGAACACCACCGCCGGCCGGTGCTCTTGCATGGCGGCGACCATGCGGCCGGCATCGAGCGAAAAATCCTGCTCGATGGGTACTGTCACGTATTTCGCCTTGGCAATTACCGAGCTCATGCCATACATGAAGAAAGTGGGCGAGGGCGCCATCACGACCGCCTGCGGCGCCGACACGGCATGAATAACCATGGCGATGATTTCATCCGAGCCGTTACCCAGAAGAATGTCGCAGCCGCCGGGCACATCCATCACTTCGCGCAGCCGCGACTTGAGCTCCGGCGCTTGCGGATCGGGATAACGATTGAGCTCGGCGTCCTGGACCACCCGGCCGATTTGCTCGCGCAGCCAGCCCGGAAGCGGGTACGGATTTTCCATGGCGTCGAGCTTCACCATGCCCTCGGCGCGCTGCACTGGGTAGGCCTTGACGGCGCGAATGTCGTCGCGGATCACCGACTGCGGGCCGTCGCAACGCTGACGTGTCATGGAGAAGTCCCCTGCATAGCGCATCCTCTCATTCGATCCTCGTCCGCCCCGGTGCGGCATGCGCAATCCCAAGCACACGACCATATGAGCTTAAGGCCGACAAGTGCGAGGGCGCATGCGCCGTTCCGCTCAGCCTCTATGCTAAAGCGAACGCCCCTCGACCGTGCCCTCACGCATTCGCTCCACGGCGTACACCGGCACCGGTTGCATGAACCCTTTGAGCGCAAGATCGCCGGCAGCGCGCGACTCGAACAACGCCTCAATCGAGCGCTGCACTTTTCTGTCAGTCAGGATCTGACCGGCCTGCGCTTCGGCGCAAAGCCGCGCGGCCAGATTGGTTACGCTGCCTACCGCGCCGTAATCCCAGCGGCCCTCGAATCCGATCGCACCGATGGTCGCGTAGCCCTGTGCGATGCCGATGCCCATGCCCAGTTCGAATCCGTGCCTGCGCCATTCCGCGGTAAGTCCCGCAAAAACCGCCTGCATTTCGAGCGCCATGCGCGCCGCGCGCGCTGCCGGGTCTGGCAGCGGCAGCGGATCGTTGAATAACACCATCATGCCATCGCCGGCGAAATACTCGATCGTGCCTTCGTATGCGAGAATCAGCTGCCCCATCGCGGCGTGATACTCGTGCAGAACGGAGATGACTTCCTCGGGCTCCGCCCTCTCGGTAAACGCCGTGAAGCCGCGCAAGTCCACCGATACCACCGTGATTTCGCGGCGATGCGTGCGCAAGGGATCGTCGACTCCGCCTGCGACGATCAACTCGGCAAGATGCGGCGAGAAGAAGCGCTTCAGCCGCGACACCCGGTCTATCTGCGCCACCTGCTCCTGCACGCGTTTCTCCAATATCTCGGCCTGGCGCCTACGCTCGCGATACAGCACGCGTACTTCCAGATAGTTCCTTATCCGTTGAATCGTCTCGGCGGTGGCATACGGCTTGCGGATGTAGTCGCGCGCCCCCCGCTGTAACGCCTTGAGGTAGTTATCCTGATCCGAGCTGGCCGTGACCACGATAACGGGCAGAAAATCCTCGTCCGGCACGGCCGCGAGCTGATCCATCACTGCAATGCCGTCGAGGTAGGGCATCTGCAGATCGAGCAGTATAAGATCGAAGGGCTCTGCGCGATGCGCCGCCGCGACCTGGCGCGAGTCGGTCATGGTGTGCACATCGCTATAGCCCTGCTGCCGCAGCATATTTTGCAGCAACAGCACGTTGGCCTCGACATCGTCGACAATCAGAATGCGCGCGGCCAGCATTTGCGCAAGCAGGCTTTCGTTCATGGCTTCTCGTCCAATACCTGCCGCAGCGTGCGTTCCATGTCCGGCACGTCGAACGGCTTGGTCATGTAGCGCACAAATCCCGCCGCCAGTCCGCGCTCGACGTCCTTGCGCATGGCATTGGCCGTCAGTGCCATCACCGGGATCGAGGCGGTCTTGCCGTCGCGCGCGAGTCGAGCCAAGGCTTCATAGCCATTCATCTGCGGCAGGTTGATGTCGATCACGATGAGATCCGGTTGTTCCGAGACCGCCAGCGCGATTCCGATTTCGGCGTTGGGGGCGGTCAGGAATTGCAGCGAAAGCCGTTTGGCGATCTGTTCCATCAGCAGCACGTTCGCCGGATTGTCCTCGATATAGAGTATGCTGCGATCGATGCCGTCGCTGCCCTGCTGCGGGACTTCGGCTGCGCGCACAAGCGCCTTTGCCGCAGCAGGCTCTCGCGGTGCGGCGGGCAACTCGATCCAGAAGGTGCTGCCTGTTTCCCAAACGCTGTCAAAGCCAACCTCCCCGCCCATGGCGCTCATGAGACTTCGGGTCAGTGCCAAGCCGATTCCGGTACCTTCAACTTCGGAGGTGTCGAGTCCCAGGCGATGGAATGGGCGAAACAATTCGCCTTGCATTGCCGCCGGGATGCCGATACCGGTATCTGTTACCTTGATCTGAACCCGGCCCTCGTCCGTGCCGGCCGCACTGATAATGACTTTACCGCCCGCGCGGTTGTACTTGATCGCGTTCGAGAGCAAATTCAGCAACACCTGCTTGAGCCTCATGTAGTCTGCCATCACCCGCAAGCGAACGTCGTCGGGCAGCGGCGTGATATCGATCCCCTTCTCGCGCGCCATGTTCTGAATCAACGGCAGGCACTCGCTCATCACGCTGGACAGTTCGACCGGTTCGACCGACAGCGTCATCTTGCCGGACTCGACGCGGGCGAGATCGAGTACTTCGTTGATGAGGTCGAGCAGATGTCTGCCTGCCTTCAGAATCTGTCCCACAAAACCTTGCTGAACGGCGCTCAGGGGCGCCGTAGGCTCGGACTCGAGCAATTGCGCGAATCCCAATATCGCGTTCATCGGCGTGCGCAGTTCGTGGCTCATGTTAGACAGAAATTCGGTCTTCGCCCGGTTGGCCGCCGCAGCCTCATCCTCGCTCTTGCGCAAAGCGAACTCCACGTCCTTGCGCCGCTCGATCTCCGATTCGAGTTCGCGATTCTTGGCTTGAATTTGATCTTCGTTTTCCTTGATCTCGCGATACTGGCGCCGCAAGATATTGTCCGCATGTCCGACGATCAGCAACAGAATGCCGTAGAGCGCCGCGAAGACGATCGCGAGTCCCGCGATCAGTTGCAGCATCTTGCGCTCGATCTTGGCTAGCGCCTCGGTCACGTCGCTATACAGCTCGAACACCGCCGCGGCCTGATCGCCGTTCTGGGCAATCGGTATATACGTCGATATCACATCGACGTTTTCGATCCTCCCCTCGGATGCGCTCATGCTGCCGCGATGGGTTAGTTCGCTCACGGCCTTCCCCGCCCGCGCTGCGCTAAACGCCGGATTCGCACTCTTGTCTTCGCCGATTTCATCGAGCACGGACGAGTAGACTGCAATTCCGGAGGGGCTATACATCTTGATCTTGATCACCGGAACGTGCTGCGACATGACGCGCAGCGTATCGTGCAGCCGCGCTGTATTGGGATCCTTCCGTATCTGCTCGGCACTGTCGAATTTACGCAAGATATGCTGCGCAAACTGCGGCCATATGGTGTTGGCAAATGTCTGCGCGAGCATCACGTTCCGTATTTCGGTGGCGCGGATCTGGTCCGCCACCTCCCCCTGGTAATAGGTCACACTGATCACAATGGTTACCAGCAGGATTGCGATCCCGCTGGCAATGGAAAAGTAGCGCAGCAGGTGAAACGTGTCCGGCGAGTCGGTATTTCGGGCTTCCGGTGTTGCCGCCGCGGGCTGGGACTGCGTCACAACGCGTGCCTCTTGGGCTAAGGTCTTCTGATTTAAAGATTATAGGACAGCGCTAGGGATCTGCACAGGGCTCTGAGTTGCGGGTGCCGAAGCCAAACAGCTTTAGATGAATGGAAGTATCCTTTCATATTTGCCGAGTACTCTCAATGCGACCAGGAAAGAATCACCGAAGACGATGGACACGATGAAAGCAAATGACCTCAAAGCGGCGGCGGATTTCGTAATCCGGGATGCGAGCGAAGCGGACATGGCGCGCGTACAGCGCATCTATGCCCAGCACGTGCTGCACGGCGTCGCCTCTTTCGAAGAGGAAGCGCCCTCGCTCGAGGAGATGCTCGCGCGGCGTCGCGAGGTACTGCGCCAGGGCTTGCCGTTCCTCATCGCCGCACAGGAAGAGGCCGTCCTCGGCTATAGCTACGCCGCCGCCTACCGCGCACGCGCCGCCTACCGCTACAGCGTCGAAGATTCCGTCTATTTGGCCGATGGTCTGGCTGGCCGCGGCCTTGGCCGCGCGCTGCTGACCGCGCTGATCGCGCGCTGCGAATTGGGGCCATGGCGGCAGATGATCGCGGTGATTGGCGACAGCGGCAACGAAGCGTCCATCCGCCTGCACAGCAAGCTCGGCTTTGCGCGTGTGGGAACAATGCGCGCGGTCGGATTCAAGCTGGGCCGCTGGGTCGACTGCGTGTTGATGCAGCGCGAACTCGGGCCGGGCGACGCCATGCCGCCGCGCCTTCCTTGATTCGCCTTTCACGTTCGCAGGCCGCCGCGCCCGCTTACGCGTCGCCAAGTAGCGGTTTGCACGCAAGCGTCGCCGATGCGAGCGCGCTTGCATGGCCGCATCCAGCTATTTCAAGCGGATTTCCACGCGCCGATTCTTCACTTCGGCTGCGCCCTTGCGCACCGCCACGAGCGGATCGCGGCTACCGCGACCGACTGCCGCCGCATGCGTAGTATCAATTCCTTTGGCTTTAAGCAAGTTCACGACACTCAGCGCGCGCTGCCGCGAAAGCGCATCGTTCATCGCTTCACTGCCGACCTCATCGGCATGGCCGATTACTATGAGTTCGGAAGCGGGCATATCCTTCAAATCCCGCAACACGCCTAGCACCACCGGCAGGAACTTTTCCGATGCGGGAGTCAGTCTTGTACCGCCAGTCTCGAAATACAACAGGTAGGATCTGGTCCTGGCAGGAAGCGCGTCATACAAATCCTTGTAGCGCGTTTTGACGCTGGCTTCATCGGTTTGATCAGATCCGATCTTTGTCTTGCTTATCGTGGCCACGCTGTAAGGGCGGTCCAGCACGGCGGTGGCTCCAGTCTTTGACTGCACTATGATGGCGCTGCGCGTGCCGTCCGGATGCGGCAACAATACGACACGCTCGCTCGGCGGCCTTGCATAATAGAAATAAAGCGCTGCCAGAATTGCGCCCGCCAGTACGAATACGATGGCGGGCCGGCTAATTCTCACCCGGCACCTCGACAATGAATTCGGTACCGCGGATCCCGATTGTGGCGTTCGCGCTGATGACTTTGATTGCTTGGGGTTTGGCGCGACCAATCAGACCCGTGACATAACGTAGAGTACCCTTCAGTATCGAGGTTGCCACCTCTCCGTCTCTTGTGACAGGATCGTACCTGTATTTGTCGATTACCAACGTCGAGTTAGACCCGATGCTGAGCAAGGTTTCATCGTTCATGCTGATGCCGGCGCTGCTGCCCCTGCGCGCAATTACGCGATCTCTTTCCTGAACTGGATCTCCGATCCTGGCTTCCAACGTGCGACTGCCGCGTTCAATTTGCACCTGTCCACGCACGGTCTTGATTACTCCTGAATCATACGCAAGCACGGGACCTGCAAAGCCCAGCAAAGCTGCGCTGGAAATCAAAACGAAGATTGTCTTGTTCATCGTTTAGCCCTCCCTTGGCACTGCGTTGCATTGGATACGTGCGAAAACCGTACCATAGTACCCTGCAACGGTATACTGAAGGTTGCCAACAAATTCTCATTCGGTGCAAAACAGCATGCGGCGCATGTGCCCAAGGGACCACGAAGGATGGCTGACGATGGATGCGACCGCAGTCATAAAGTAAGAGCAACGCGCCTGTGCCGCGCCGCCTTCGATCAAGCGGCACCCGCGACTCGTGCGTCAGGCGCTCTAGAGTCCGTGACAAAACGAGGGGCCGAGGAAGGGGTGAGACCCTTCCTTTCCCACCCGGCTCCCCTCGTGCTCCCCCAAATTCGAGCCATAACAAAATAACTTTTGTTATGGCTTCTTAGCCGACAAAGAAATCCGCGACGATGGGCGCGCGAGTCATCGCAGCGCGGCGATGGCCGGCGCGAGATACTGCGCGTGCGCCTGTTGCCGAATCAGATCGTGGCCGCTCGCCGCGATCAACTGGCGCGCGCGTGGATCGCCAAGATAGCGCAGGCAGTTGCTTGCCAATTGCTCATAACCGCAAAAGACCAGGCCCCCTTCAAATCGTGCCGCTTCCTCGGGATCGGCGCCGCGTTCGGAAATGACAAAAACCCTGTTGGCAAGCAGATAGAAGATCCGCACCACTTCGAGCGTCTTGCTCTCGTAAAAATGCATGTTCAGGACGATCTTCGAACGGGCAATATAAGCATCGCGCTGTGCGCCGTACAGGCCGAACAGCCTTTCCACGCGGGCGCCCGCCGCGCTCAACTGGTCGAGGACAGCCGATCTGCGCGGATTCAAGGACCCATAGAACAGGACGTCAATGTCGGGTTCGGCGCTGACTATGCGCGTCAATTCGGGAACATATCCCAACGGGATACGCGTGACGTCTTGCGCGCCACGCGATCGCAACAGCCTGACATTCGCGGCGCTGTAATCCCATACCGTGTGGCGCAGCAGCCGGGCAAGATAGTGCGGGGGCAGTAGCGTGCTGCTCTGCAATTGCTCCAGATTGACAAGGATGGAATTCTGCGGGAGCGGGACCTCCGGGCCGAGCATGTTTGCTCCAAGAATGATGTTTCTCGCATCCGAGAGCAGCACGTTGACGACCTGGGTAGAGCGATGGCCCAACTGAAGAAGGGCGTGGTGATAGGTATCGCTGACTTCGGCGAATGCTCCGCAGTGCTCATATCCTGCCGGGCAAATCGTTGAAATCGCGAAATTCATGTACCTGCCGTCAGCACTGCCACGATATTCATCAAATCGATTGCTGCTGCGGCACGGGATCTACATCCGGTTGAATAGAAACGCCATGTTATGGCACACGCGCAAGCAGTCTTGTCTATGGTATCGCGGGATTCGGACATCGGCGATATCTCACGCGCCGAGTATAGCGCTTACAGCACCCCGAATCCCTTTAGATCGCGCCTGAGCTTGGCCGCATCGACGAACTGTTCCGCCGGCAAGCCGCAGGCGCGCGCAGCCGAGACGAACTCGGGCACGTCGTCGAAGTAGATCATCCTGGTCCCCGGCGCGGCGCGGCCCAGCGCGCGCTCGAACATCGGCCGCGCCGGCTTGGCGTGGCCGACTTCGTATGAAAGCAGCGTGCACGCGAACTTGTCGAGAAATCCGTAATTTCTGCGTAGGTATTCGAAGTGCAGCGGATCGGTGTTCGACAGCAGCACCAGATCGGCCTTGGCTGCGATCTGGTCCAACAGCCACGTCACCTCGCGCTGCTCGGCGAAAATGTCGCACCAGATCTCGGCGAACTCGGCGTAGGGCAGGCGCAGGCCATTGGCGGCGCAAAAGCGCGCGGCGAAGTGCTGCGGGCTCAATCTCCCGGTATCGAAGCCATGCTTTTCCTCGCCCTTGGTAATAGCCTCCAGGATAACCGCGGCCGGGGCGCCGCCAGCTGCCTCCAAGCGCCTGCACGCGCGACCGAAATCGACGCGGACCAGCACGCCGCCGAGGTCGAAGATCACGCTGGGGCGCAGCGCCGACTTATGCACGATCATGCATCTCCTGGGCATCAAAATTAGGTAGGTTGGGGACAGCGACGGAGCGATGATAGCGCGATGCATGCCAAGCCTGGGCGAGCGAATACTGCTCCTGCAGGACTATAATCCCACATGACCCGCACACAAGACAGATCGCCGCGCATGGTGCACAGCACCTGCCCGCACGATTGCCCCAGTACCTGCGCCCTCGAGGTGGAGCAACTCGATGCTTTCCGCATCGGCAAGGTGCGCGGCGCGAAAGCCAACACCTATACTGCCGGCGTAATCTGCGAAAAGGTGTCGCGCTATGCCGAGCGCGCGCATCATCCGCAGCGGCTGCGAGAGCCGCTGCGGCGCAAGGGCGCGAAGGCGAGCGGCGTGTTCGAGCCGATCAGCTGGGATGCCGCCTTGGACGAGGTAGCCGAAGCCTTCACGCGCGCGGCGCAGCGCCACGGCAGCGAGGCCGTGTGGCCGCTTTACTACGCCGGCACCATGGGCTTGGTGCAGCGCGACGGCATCGAGCGCCTGCGCCACGTAATGCGCTGGTCGCGCCAGCACTCGACCATCTGCAGCACCCTGGCCGATGCCGGCTGGCGCGCCGGCGTCGGTGCCAAGATGGGCCCCGACCCGCGCGAGATGGGTGATGCCGACCTCGTCATCGTCTGGGGCAACAATCCGGCCTCGACTCAAGTCAATGTCATGACCCACATCGCGCGCGCACGGCGCGAGCGCAATGCCAAGCTGATCGTAGTCGATCCCTACCGCAGCGGCACCGCCAAAGTCGCCGACCAGCACCTGTGCCTGCGCCCCGGCACCGACGGCGCGCTCGCGTGCGCCATGATGCACGTACTGTTCCGCGATGGGCACGCCGACCGTGACTACATGAAGAGCCATGCCGATGCTCCGGCAGAACTGGAAGCACATCTGGCCGCGCGCACGCCGCAATGGGCGGCGGCGATTACCGGGCTAAGCGTTGCCGAAATCGAGAATTTCGCCAGGCTCTACGCCGATACCGAGCGCGCATTCATACGCCTCGGCTTCGGCATGTCGCGCAGCCGCAACGGCGCGGCCAATATGCACGCTGTGTCCTGCCTCGCGACGGTCGCCGGCAAGTGGAAGATCAAGGGCGGAGGCACGTTCTACAACAACGGCGACCTCTACAAGATCGATCGCACCTTGATCAAGGGCCTGGACCGCTGCGACACCTCGATCCGCATCCTCGATCAATCGCGCGTCGGCCCCATCCTCACCGGCGACAAACGCGACCTCAGCGACGGGCCTCCGGTCACGGCGATGATCATCCAGAACACCAACCCGGTGGTGGTATCGCCGGAAATGCTGAAGGTGCAGCAGGGCTTTCTGCGACCCGACCTGTTCGTGTGCGTGCACGAGCAATTCATGACCGATACGGCGAAGCTCGCCGATATGGTGCTCCCCGCAACCACCTTCGTCGAACACGATGACCTGTACCAGGCGAGCGGCCACGCGCACCTGCAGCTCGGGCCGAAGATCATCGAGCCGTACGCCGAAGCGCGTGCAAACCACGAGGTGATTTGCGCGCTGGCGCAGCGGCTGCACGCCGAGCATCCCGGCTTCGCCATGAGCGCGCGCGAAATAATCGACCGCACGCTCAAGGCTTCGGGCTATCCGGGATTCGACGAGATGGAGCAGCGCCACTGGATCGACCTACAGCCGGACTTCGACACTTCGCATTTCATCCGTGGATTTCCGCAGCCCGATGCGCGTTTTCATTTCAAGCCAGATTGGTCGAAACACGGCGCTGATTTCGCCGCGATGCCCGCCCTGCCCGACCACTTTGCAGTGATCGACGAGGCCGATGCCGAGCATCCGTTCCGCATGGTGGCGGCGCCCGCGCGCTCCTTCCTCAATACCACCTTTACCGAGACTCCCAGCTCGCGCAAGCGCGAAGAACGCCCTGGCGCCCTGATTCATCCGCAAGACTGCGCGCGGCTCGGCATCGATAGCGGGGATCGTATCGTCATCGGCAATAGGCGCGGCCAAGTGCACCTGCATGCCAAATCGTTTGACGGCTTGCAGCCGGGCGTGATCGTGGTCGAGAGCATCTGGCCGAACTCCGACTTCGAGGGTGGCATCGGCATCAATGCCCTCATCAGCGCCGAGTCTGGCCGGCCCAACGGCGGTGCGGTGTTTCACGACACCGCCGTCTGGGTGCGCAAAGCGCCGTAGCGCCGGCGCCATGACAACCAGGCAGACACGGGTTCGTTCCACAACAACCATCCAAAAATAGAGACTGATCATGACCACAGCCGCCGACATCAATATGGCCTTGTTTTGCGACTTCGAGAACATCGCCCTCGGCGTGCGCGAGTCCAAGTACGACCGCTTCGACATCACCAAGGTACTGGAACGGCTTCTGCTCAAAGGCAGCATCGTAGTGAAGAAGGCTTATTGCGACTGGGAGCGCTACCGCGAATTCAAAGCCGGGATGCATGAGGCGGCGTTCGAATTGATTGAAATTCCGCACGTGCGCCAATCCGGAAAGAACTCGGCCGATATCCGCATGGTGGTGGATGCGCTTGACCTGTGCTATACGAAGTCGCACGTCGATACCTTTGTCATCATCAGCGGCGATTCGGATTTCTCGCCTTTGGTGTCGAAGCTGCGCGAAAACAACAAGACCGTGATCGGCGTGGGCGTGAAGAATTCCACTTCCGATCTGCTGATCGCCAACTGCGACGAATTCATCTACTACGATGATCTGGCGCGGGAAAAGGCGAAAAAGCAGTCGCGCAAGAAACCCGTGCCCAAAAGCGTTCCGGGCGCCCCCGCGAAGACCTTGCCGCAGGAAGAGAGCGACAAGAAGCAGGAGGCCCTCGACATCGTCATGGAAACCATCGATGCCCTGATCGCCGAACGCGGCGAGGATGAGAAGATCTGGGGTTCGATGGTTAAGCAGGCGCTGAAACGACGCAACCCGGGCTTCAACGAGGCGTTCTACGGTTTCCACTCGTTCGGAAAGCTGCTGGACGAAGCCGAATCGCGCAAGCTGGTCAAGCTCGAACGCGACGAAAAATCGGGCGGCGTCACCATCCGCAGCGTCAGCATGGACTAGGAACCTGTTACGTAGTATGGGATAGATCCCTCATCCCGATACACCGCCATAGCAGGCCGATCGGGCCGCGCGCGACCGATACTCGTCGCCGCTTGCTTGATTTTGATCAAACCTGCCACAGACGGCCGACTTAAGCTTGTATGCGTTCCCTCTCCGCCCGACCGGCGGATGGGCAATGCGGCAAGTGCACTGTGACCAATCCGAAAGGAGGCAAAATGTTCAAGAACATCCTCGTCCCGACCGATGGTTCCAAGCTGTCGGTGAAAGCGGCCAAGAGCGCAGTCAAGCTCGCCAAGTCAGTGGGTGCCAAGATCACCGGTTTTTACGCCGCGCCTGATTTCAGCTCGACCTACTACGGCGACGGCTACATACTGCGCTCGCCGTCGGCGAAGGCGCAAGCCGAGTGGATGGAGAAACAAGCGCGCCAATGCCTATCCACCATCGAAGTCGAAGCGGAAGTGGAAAAAGTGCCGTGCGAAGTATTCCATGTGATCAGCGACAGCCCTTATGAAGCCATCATCGACGCGGCGAAAAAGAAGAAATGCGACCTGATTTTCATGGCATCGCATGGACGGCGTGGATTGTCCGGGCTGGTGCTGGGCAGTGAAACCCACAAGGTGCTGGTCCACAGCAAAATCCCGGTGCTGGTCTGCCGCTAGGTCAGAGTCTGTAACTACATGAGGAGCCGCGTAAGGAGCGCATTCCTGTCGCGCCCGGCTCCCATCGTGCTCCCCTGAGTCAGGCCGTAACAAAATGGCTTTTGTTACGGATTCCTGGATGACCTTGTTCTGGATTCCTAGATGACCTTGTTCTCGCGCAACGCGGCGATTTCGGCTGCGCTGTAACCCGCCTCGCCCAGTATCTCATCGGTGTGCTGCCCGATCTCGGGTGTGGCGCTCGCCATGGTCGCTGGCGTGCGCGACAGGCCGACAGCCTGATTGACCACGCGGATATCGCCCAGGGCCGGGTGCTTGAGGTTTGCCGCGGCCTGAAGGTGCCGTACTTGAGCGTCGGCGAATACCTGGTCCACGGCATAGATCGGGCCGCAAGGTACACCGGCCGCATTCAGCAGCGCGATCCATTCATCGCTCTTTTTCGCCGCCAATACCGCATTTAGCTCGGCGTTAAGCGCAACGCGATTCTTGGAGCGATTGGCCCCGCCCTTGAACTCGGCGCGCTCGAGCAGCTCCGGGCGCTCTATCGCCTGGCATAGGCGCACCCACATGCCTTCCCCGGATGCGGCAACGTTGATATAGCCGTCAGCAGTGGTATAGGCCGAAGTCGGCATGCTGGTCGGATGGTCGTTCCCCATCTGCTGTGGCACCTCTGCCTGCATCAGGTAGCGCGCCGCCTGAAAATCGAGCAGCGCAATGCCGGACATCAAAAGCGACGACTGCACCCACTGGCCTTGCCCTGACACCTCGCGCTCGAGCAGCGCCGTCATGATGCCAAGCGCCGCGTACAGGCCGGCGCTCACGTCCGCAATCGCCGCGCCGGTGCGCATCGGCCCCTTGCCGGGATGACCCGTAACCGACATCAGACCGCTCATGCCCTGCGCGATCTGATCGAATCCAGGCCGATCGAGATACGGCCCTTCCTGACCGAAGCCGGAGATGCTGGCGAGGATGATGCGCGGATTGATCGCCTTGAGCGATTCGTAGTCGATGCCAAGTCGGTACTTGACGTCTGGGCGATAGTTCTCAACCACCACATCCGCTTTCTGCGCGAGCCGGGCAAAGACTGCGCGACCCTGCGGCAACTTGAGATTGAGCGTCATCGACCGTTTGTTGCGATGCAGGTTCTGGAAGTCCGGACCGAGGCGCGGCCCGCCCATGCCTTCGTTCGCGTCCACGCCCGGCGGAGATTCGATCTTGATCACGTCGGAGCCGAAATCGGCGAACTGCTTGACGCACGTCGGGCCGGCGCGAACGCGCGACAGGTCGAGGATGCGAAAACGAGCGAGTGCGGATGAAGCGGCTATATGGGGCATGTCGGACTCAGTGTGAGATTAAGGGGAGCGGCACCTGCTGCGAATTATCGCGTTAGCGCCAGCGCACCGCAAGCGTTACCGGCAGCGTTACCGGCGGCCGTTCCAGCGGACTCGGCTTGCGCGACTTGAGTCAGCGCCCGAGTGCTGCCTGATTGGCTTTGCACATGCTCGCTGGACAGCGAAAACGATAGTAGCGCTGATTGAGGTACACGGTCACGTCGTCGATTTCTTCCGCAGTCCAATTGCCGCCGACTTCGCCGCTCCAGCGTTCGACCTGTGCACGGATGCCGTCGAAGGATTTTGCCTTGCGCGCACCGCGATTATGCACGCTGATGCTATGACATGCGCGGCAGCGCGTCTCGTACAGCCTGCCGCCGCGCTCGGCATCGGCGGACTTGACCGGCGCGGACAGTATCATCAGCCCCACGGCGAGCGACGCCGTTGCCGCCCGCGCCATAACCATCCTAGTGATACACATCATCTCTCTGTATCCTAGAGCGTTGCTCGTGCAACTGTTGCTGACCATTCATTCCATCACCTTGGCGCGCATGCGCTTGACCTCGCCGCGTTTGGTCTTGCTGTCGATGCGTCTTTGCTGGGAACTGCGCGTCGGTTTTGTCGGTTTGCGCTTTCTGGGCACAGCGGCAACGCTCTTGATCAGGTCGCGCAATCGCCGCAATGCCTCTTCGCGATTCATCTCCTGGCTGCGGTGTTGTTGCGCCTTGATCACGATTACACCCTCGCTGCTGACGCGGCGGTCTTTGAGATTGAGCAGGCGTGCTTTGTAGAAATCCGGAAGCGATGAAGCGCCAATGTCGAAGCGCAGATGGATCGCGCTCGAAACCTTGTTGACATTTTGCCCGCCTGCGCCTTGGGCACGAATGGCGCTGATCTCGATGTCCTTCGCCGGAATGGCTACATTGTTGGAAATCTGCAGCACGATGCTATGCCCGCCCTGCGCGCTTTCCGCCGATACCATGCAACTTGGCAAACGAGCGCTTTTCGGGCGCAGATAACTGCTTTATTTGATACTCGGCTATGGATGCTGCTGACCGGTCGGGATATTCAATCGCCGCGAGCAGGCGTCGCGGTGGATGCGAACGTGTGTAGCGCGCCCCCTTGCCGCCGCGGTGGGCCGCGTAGCGCGCATGGACGTTCACGGTGATTCCGGTATAAATGCTTCCGTCCCTGCATTCTATGAGATAGACAAACCAGGCCATACGCGCCTAAACCGAACGTGCCGGGACCAACCCGCCTGCCTCGCCCCGGCATTCGTCAATCTCGCGCTGTCGAGAAGCTGCGGCGCCGCAATGTCCCGACAGCGTGAGACGGATTAAATCCCGGATTCTTCGCCAATACCGTCAGCCAAGGCGTCTTGAGAGGCGGTTGGGCCGTCAGGCTCAGATCGGGTCTTGGTACTCCGCCTCCAGCAACTTGGCCTGCGCCGCCGCGAGGCGGGCGATCGGTACGCGCGGGCCCGAGCACGAAACGTAGTTGATCTTGATCTGGTGGCAGAAGTGTATCGAAGCGGGATCGCCGCCGTGTTCGCCGCAAATCCCCACCTTCAGATCCGGCCGGGTCTTGCGGCCGCTCTCCACCGCCATTTTCATCAATTCGCCCACGCCTTTGATGTCCAGCACCTCAAACGGGTTGTCCTGCAGGATGCCGGTAGCGTTATATGCCGGCAGAAACTTGTTCTCCGCGTCCTCGCGGCTAAACGAAAAAGTGGCTTGGGTCAGATCGTTGGTACCGAAGGAAAAGAACTCGGCGTCCTGGGCCATACGCCCTGCACGCAGGCAGGCGCGTACCACCTCGAGCATGGAGCCGAACTTGAATTGCACGTCGATGCCGTGCGTCAATTCCACTACCTTGTGGATGCGCTGCACATGGCCATGGATGCGCATCAACTCTTCCACCGTGGCCACCTGCGGCACCATGATCTCGGGATAGATTTCGATTCCTTCCTTGGCGCACAGGGCCGCCGCCTCGAGGATGGCATGAATCTGCATCGCGTAGATTTCCGGATAGGTGATCGCCAGGCGCACGCCGCGGTGGCCGAGCATGGGATTTACTTCGGCGAGCGAACGCACCTTCCTCAGGATCGCTTCCTTCTTGGAGATCACATCGTTCTCCAGATGCGAGTCCTTAAAAGTTTGTAAGCCGCCCATGAGCTTGGTCAGGCCGTCCGCATATTGCTGGTAGAGCCTGGGATTAAGCAGCTTCATCGTGCCCGGCAACTCCTCCAAGCCCTTAATGGTATCCCGCAGGTGGTGCAGGTTCGCAATTTCAAGCTCGAGTTGCGACGCAGTGGGAAGGAATTCGTGCATCGGCGGATCGAGTAGCCGCACCGTCACCGGCAAGCCTTTCATCGCCTTGAAGATCCCCTTGAAGTCCGAGCGCTGAATCGGCAGCAGGCGGTCGAGCGCAATCTGGCGCTCTTCCGCTGTTTCCGCCAATATCATTTCCTGCATGATGGGCAGCCGGTCGGTGCTGTTGAACATGCGCTCGGTGCGCACCAGACCGATACCCTTCGCGCCGAACTGGCGCGCGCGGATCGCGTCTTCGGGCGTATCCGCATTGGCCATCACCTTCAGTTCGGCAACCTCGTCCGCCCAGGCGAGCAGCGTCGACATTTCCTCGGAAAACTCCGCTTCCACGGTCGGCACCTCGCCGGCGTAGACATGCCCCGTGCCGCCGTCGATGGTGATGACGTCGCCCTCGTGCAGTGTCGTTTCGCCGATGACTGCGCTACGCGCCTTGTCGTCGATCACGATCTGTTCGCAGCCCGACACGCAAGGCTTGCCCATGCCGCGCGCGACCACCGCCGCATGCGACGTCTTGCCGCCGCGGCTGGTGAGTATTCCCTGAGCTCTGAAAAAACCGTGTATGTCCTCGGGTTTCGTCTCTTCGCGCACCAAAATGACTTTCTCGCCGGCGTTGCCGCGCGCTTCGGCCGTGTTGGCGTCGAACACGATCTTGCCCGAAGCCGCGCCGGGCGAGGCGGGCAGCCCCTGCGCCAGCGATTTGCCGTGAAAATTCGGCGATAGCTGCGGCACCAGCAGCTGCTCGAGCATGGCGGGCTCGATGCGCAGCAGCGCACGCTCCTTGGAGATCAGCTTTTCGCGGAACATTTCGACCGAACTGCGCACCATGCCGCGGGCGTTCATCTTGCCGTTGCGCGTCTGCAGGCAATAGAGCGTGCCACGCTCGATGGTGAACTCGAAGTCCTGCACTTCGTGGTAATGCGACTCGAGCCGATTGTGCAACTCGACCAGCTGGCGATAGATCTCCGGCATTTCCTGTTCCATTTGCGCGATCGGCTTCGGCGTGCGTATGCCCGCCACCACATCCTCGCCTTGCGCATTGGTCAGGTATTCGCCGTAGATCACGTTCTCGCCGGTGCCGGGGTTGCGCGTGAAGCCCACGCCGGTGCCCGAGTCATTGCCCATGTTGCCGAACACCATGGTGCAGACGTTGACCGCAGTGCCGTTGGCCATGTCCTTGGTGATCTTGAACTGCTTGCGGTAGTCGACCGCACGTTTGCCCATCCAGGAGCGAAACACCGCGCCCATCGAGATTTCGAGCTGCTCGTAGGGGTCCTGCGGAAACGGCTTGCCGGTATGGCGCTTGACGATATCGAGATATTCGCCCGCGAGCTCCTTCAGGTGTGCGCTGGTCAGATCGACGTCCAGGCGCGCGTCGTATCTTCTCTTGAGCGCGGCCATTTTCTCGTCGAAATGTTCGTCGTCAATGCCGAGCGCGATCTTGCCGAATAGCTGGATGAAGCGCCGATAAGCGTCGTAGGCGAAACGTGGATTCGAGGTCAGCTTGATCAGCCCTTGAAGCGACGTTTCGTTCAGCCCGAGATTCAGAATGGTGTCCATCATCCCCGGCATCGACATGGCCGACCCCGAACGCACCGAAACTAGCAGAGGATTCTTGGCACTGCCGAAACCCTTGCCGGTCTTCTTTTCGAGCACCGCCATGTGAGTCTTGACATCATCCATCAAGCCGTCCGGCAGACGATTCGTTTCAAGATAAGCGAGGCATGCCTCCGTGCTTATAGTGAACCCCGGCGGCACATTCAGGCCGATCTGCGTCATTTCGCACAATCCTGCGCCCTTACCTCCCAACAAGATCTTATTCTTGCCGTCGCCCTCTTCAAACGCGTAGATATACTTTTTGCTGGTCACGATGGCGCCTCTAAAAAATGGCCAAAAGCTCGAATTATCCACTAAATCGGGGAAAGCCGATCATATGGAGGCAAAAATTCCGGCACCGGCATTGATCCAGAATTGCGGCAGCCACTCAGTGTTCATTTCAAAATGAGGGGATACATTCCCTCATGCTCCCCCGGATCAGCCCGCTGCAAAATTCATTTTGCAGCAGCCTCTTAAGCTTCTTCAGTGCGACATCAGAACCGGCACGGTCATCGATTCCAGTATCGTGCGCGTAGCGCCACCCAGCATCAACTCCCTGAGGCGCGAATGACCGTAGCCGCCCATGACAATGAGATCCACGTCGAGGTCCGCTGCGCGCGACAACAATTCATTGCCGACGTCGATCTCGGCCCCGTGGTCCGCATTTACTTCGACGCGCACGCCATGGCGCGCAAGATACAGGCCGATATCGGCGCCGGGTACAGCGCCGTAATCACCTGCTTTCGGATTCACTGCCACGATATGCACAGTATCGGCTTGCTGCAGCAGCGGAATCGCATCGGTAACTGCCCGTGCCGCCTCGCGGCTCGGGTTCCATGCGACCAGAACGCGCTTGCCAATTGTGGCAAAACTACCGGCACTGGGCAACATCAGAATTGGCCGACCTGCCGCGAGCACCAAACGCTCGGGAAGATCCAGCGGTGCCTGGGACGCATCCGAACTGTCTGCCTGCCCGATGACGACCAGATCGGCGTAGCGAGAATGCAGGGCCATCGCATCGACCGGATCGTCCGTCCCACTGCGCCACTCCATGCTGTTCAGGCCGGCAGCAGATGCCTGCCGAGTAAACTCTCTTTCGCTACGCGCAATCGCTTCAGAGACGACTGGCGGCTGTTCTTCTATGATCGTCGATCCCCTCTCCCTGACCGCCTGTGCCATTGTCGCCAAATCGGCATATCGCGTGTGCAAGGTAATCCCCTCTGCCGGACCGTATGTCGCACCGCGCCACTCCACATCGCGCAGGCCCGCAGCAGATGCTTGCCGCATGAATTCGACTTTGGTGCGCTCAACCTCGTTCGCGGCAGCCAACCGCTGCGCTTCGATGATCGTCGGGCTCATCTCCGCAATCACATATCCAGGCGCCTCGAACGGCATGAGCGCGTGCAAAGCGACCAAGTGAGCATCGAACTGGCGCGCCAAGCGAATCGCGACGTCTATCCGCACCGCACTGCGTTTGCCGGAATCGACATGAACAAGAATGGTCTTGTAGGTCATTTTGATTCCTTCCATCTGCGTGAACGGCGCCCGGAGGGACTCATCGCCCTGGCAACCGTCCCGTTATTTGCCGTCCACTTCACCGATAAAGCGGAGTCCCAGCTCGATCATCGCGCTCGCTCGTCGAGTTCCGGTCAGCGGCACCACGCTTGCAACATAGCGCGGAGTCGAGACTAAAATGTTGATGAAAATCAATCGACCGTCCGACCTCATCCAGATTGCGCGCTCAGCGTTCGCACAAAAGAAAACGGACACTCGATGATAGAAATCGGAGTGTCCGTAAGGGTCCCTTTGCCCAGAAGGATGGGAGGAAATCAGCAAAAGGACGCTTGAATGTAGCGCACTGCATTGCGCGGCAACTTGACAATTATCAAGGACAGTGGGATTTGAGCTAAATGAACTTCACATCGATCGATCCCCTCGCCGCGTACAATTATTCGAGGCTCGTTGATTACGCTTTGTCGCCAAAGGCTAACTCTACGCACCATCAGGAATCGAGTCGCTGCCCCCGGATTAAAGGCGCATAATTTTGCTGTCCGGTCTCCCGCAATTACAGAAAGGTTCACGATGAAGATCCGTATTCTCGTCGCTGTCCTTGCACTAACGCTGCCGCTCTCGTCGCTCGCACAGACGCAGCAGGTCAAGCGGCCGATTGCCGTGTACTGGATGAGTGTAGAGACCGCGGGCGGCATGGGTATGGAAATGCCGCTCGGGATGGGCGGCCTCATGCCGCCAGGTATGCAGGGCGGCAAGAGGCTGAAGCTCGAACTCGGCTCATCGCAACAGGCAAGCGGCGATCCGCGCGCGGCGCATGCAATTCCGGCAGGACTTGCCATGGGCGAGAGCCTGCCGCTCGTTACCCCGCTCGCCGCTTCGCGCGTCGAACGCGCTCCGACGCGTGAGCACGACGAGGAACGCGAATTCGAGCCGCCCAAAGGCAGAATGCTGATCTACTGGGGGTGCGGCGAAACCGTGCGCGCTGGTCAGCCGGTTATCATCGACTTCGCCAATCTCAGCGCGCAGGAAGCCGGGCGCGTGTTCCGCGCGCGCGGCATCTCGCGAGCGCGCGGACCGGCACCTGGTCGCAATCGCACCTATGGCACCTGGCCCACTCAGGACAACTCGCGCCCGGTGCCGCCCGAGGGCGCGCTGCGCGGCGACCACGTGATCTCCGGCAACTACTCGCCGGAGATGCGCTTCGCAGTGGGCGACAGGCATGATTTCATGGAAGCCGTCGCGTTCGATCCGGTGCAAAAGACTGCGGCCGGCGCGTTCGCGGTAAAGTGGAAATCGGTGCCGACGGCGACGGGCTACTTTGCCACGGCAATGGGCCAGGGCGACACGCAAAACGATTTCGTGACTTGGTCATCCAGTGAAGTACAGGAGATGGGCCAGGTTCTTATGGACTACATCGCGCCGGCGGAAGTCGATCGGCTGATTCGCGAAAAAGTGGTAATGCCGCCGCAGACTACCGACTGCACCGTCCCCGCGGGCATTTTCAAGAGCGATGCTGCGATGTTGAATTTCATCGCCTACGGCAACGAGCTGAATCTGGTGCATCCGCCGCGCCCGAAAGATCCCAAGCAGACATGGGAACAAGTGTGGGCGGCGAAGCTGCGGCTCAAGTCCACCGCGATGACCTTGCTCGCGGAGAACGCAGGCCGTGCGCCGCGCGGCGGGTCCAGCACGCGTCAGCGCAGCGCAGAACCGGCAGCGCCAGCGCAGGATAGGCCGCCGGCACAGGCTGAAAAACCGCAGGCTCCGACTGCGCCCGACGCAGTCAAGGAGGGGGTCAAAGCGTTGCGCGGGATCCTTGGTTTTTGAGTTTCCGTCGCTGAATTATTAGTTGCCGGCGGACGGCGGAGCCCACGCATCGCCGGGCTTTTTCGGGTGGCGGTACATGTGGCCCAGTTGCATGTCCGGGAATTGCACGGCCTCTGCGCCGGCAAGTCCTTTCTTGAAAGCTGAAATGAGCTTGTCCTCCGCGTCGTAAGCGAAAGGATCGCCCAATTGCCGCTCGACCTCGCCACCAGGTTCGGGACGGTTCGCCACCAGCCAATCCGCGGACATAGCAACGGCCTGCGATGGCGTGACGACGTCGCGGTAGCCAAGTTGCGCTTTGACCTTGCTAATATCGAACTCGATTTCCGCCGCTCGCACTTGGCCTGCCCCACCCTTGTAGACCCTGTGCGCCAGTGCGGGAGGTATTTCGACGATCTCCCATTCGTGCCGCAGGTGCCGCGCAATGAACTCGACTTGCTGCCTTTGCGTGTACTGGCTTTCGTCCCGTATGTTGTAGATCTGCCCGGCTGACTCTGTCGGTTTGTCCACCGCGAGCAGCAGTGCGTGCGCGACATTTTGGGCAAATCCGCGCCGGCGGATCAGGCCATTGGCCGCGACGACGAACTGTCTGCGTCCGTCCAGGATCCGGCGCACGATGCTCCACTCGGGGTTGGCGGGCGCGTTGGGGCCATAGAGAATCGGGTAGCGGAAGAATGTCGCATTGTAGTGGCCGTCGCGATGCGCCTGCATGACGGTCTCTTCGGTCACCCACATGAGGTGATTGAACTTGGGGCCGGCCGGATCATCGCAGCGCGGGCTATCCTCTGGCACGAGCATCGGCCGGCCCAGCGGCCCCCAGCGAGGATCCGTCCATGATGCGTAAACGCTCGACCCGCCCACCGCGATGAAGCGCCTGGTCTTGCCTTTGAGCAAACTGGCAACGATGCGTATCCGACCATAGGTGGCCAGCGCAAGGTCAAACGAACGCCCTTGCAAGGCAGGTTCCAGTGTCTCGGCAAAGTGGGGATCGGTATGGACGTGTTCCACGGGCTGCATGAATTCGACTTCGTGCTGCCCCCCGTGCAAGACGGTAACCTCGTACCCGCGCTGTATGAGGCCGTTCACCAGATAGGGACCGGAAGGCCCCGTGCCGCCGATAACCAAAGCTTTCATCATGTCCTCCATGGGGCAGCATAGGCTGGAGATATCCCCTGCCATCAAAATACCGAGCGCCCCCGAATCGGAATGTACGGCGGCGCGGCAACAAGCGGGCAATCGCCGGATGGATTACGGCACCGCGCACCACGCGCCGGATTCCGAGGACTTGCGCCAGGCGTTGGCAAATTGCATCAGGCGCACGCCGTCGATGAAGCGCGAAACGGCCGGGGATGCTTGCTTTTGTCCGCGCACCGCTGCAATGAAATCCGCTTCTACCGGCACGCCCAGCGGGTCTTCGACGGCAGCTTTGATCTCAGTTGGCACCGCAATAGGCTGAAGCTCGCGATCGCCGGATTTTGCTCCGTAAAACCCGACCTTGGCCTGAGCATCGGTGCTCGTGACATTCGGTTTCGGATAGCACACGATCGTGCCAAGATCACCATACACTTCGAAGCGGCTCAGTGCCGACTCGCCGGCGACCGTACTGTGTAGATAAGTTATGGTCGCCCCGCTCGCCAGCTCCGCCAGCACGATGTTGGACTCAGGCCGGACGTCGCGGGCGTGATGATCCTGACCGCGCGGCGCAATTTCAAAACCCTTACGATAGCCGAGCACGCGCGTGTGCTCCCCGAACCAGCGGTTGGCCACTTCAAACTGGCTGCCCAAGCCAAAGAAGCGTGTGTACCAGTAATCGAAGACGTGAAGCACCTTGCCTACGTAGTTCTGTTGCAGCAGCCACTGCATCAAAATTTCCTCGCGCATGTAGAACTGCGCCGGATAGACCAGGGCCACCTGATTGGGACGCGCCTGAGAGGTGCTCAGCATCGCCATTGCCCCTTTCAGATCGGGAGCGATCGCGTTCATGCAGAGCAAATGCTTTCCCGCCTCCAGCACCGGCAGGCATATCTCCGGGTGCGTCGCGGTGCGCGTACCGACCACGATCGCGTCCACATCCTTGGCCTGCACGACCTCGCGCCAGTCCTTTGCGCTGCGTGCAAAGCCCATTTCCTGGGCCACCTTTTGGCTGGACTCGGGCGTGCTGTTGGCCACTACGACCAGTTCGACGCCGGGGATGCTCTTCAGTCTGGGTAGAAGTCGGCTACGGCTGAACTTGCCCGCCCCTATGTAGCCTATGCGTACTGTCTGGATTGTCATGCGCTCGCTCCTGTGCCTGAGTAATTTAAACGATCCCCAGCGAAGCCGAGGAATTGTTGGGTGAACCTTCGAAGAGTTGTCGAAATTGCTAGCCGCTCAACGGCAGATCATCCGGAGCGGCCTCGACCTGGCCTTATTTTCGATCATTATTCCGACCCAATGCCGATTCGGACTCGCGTACGCATCCAATGCTATCGCCCACCACCGCAAAGGTCAAACCTTTGGGAGTCCCCCGGCAGATCCGTGCGCGCAACTCACCGGATCGTGCGCCGCACCGAGGTAATCGGTCTTCGAACCAGCTTCAGCGCGTTCATTCTTGCCCAGTCGCAAACTTCGAAGTTCACGCCGCTAATATCCGCGTTGCCAATCAACCAGATTTTTCAGGGGTTCACCGGCGAGAAACCGGCGGAGATTTTCCAAGAATAAGTCGAAGCCGACGTTGCCGCGGTTGTCACTGCGGGCGGAGATGTGGGGCGTGATAACGACATTGGGAAGGCCGCGCAGTTCGGGGTTGGGTAGGCCATTGGTCTCCGTGCCGTTGGTCTCGCCCGCATGCGTGTCCAGATAAGCGCCACGCACCTTGCCACAGCGCAGGGCGGCGATCATGGCAGTTTCGTCGATGATTTCGCCCCGGGCGATGTTGATCACCACGGAACCCTCCTTCATGGCGGCGAAAGCCTTCTCATCGAGCAGGCGCTCAGTCTCGCGCGTAAGCATCGCGCACACGGCAACGTAGTCAGACTGGGCCAACATGGCATGAAGCTCGCGCGGCGGGAATAACTCGTCCACGCCGTCGACGTCGGACTGCCGCTGGGCGGCTGAACGGCGCGTCGCGATCACGCGCATGCCGATGCCCCTGCTCAAGCGGGCGATCTGGGAACCAATGCCACCCAGACCGACGATGCCCATGGTCTTGCCCGCAAGAGAAACGTTGCTGGCGAAATCCCGGCGCTCGAGTGAGCCCCTAAGCGCGGCGTGCAGGCCCTTGGCGAATATGAACGCGCCCGCAATGGCCATCTCGGCAATGGGAAGCGCCGCATTGGCGCCGCGCGACGTGGTGACAGGCACAGGCGCGCCCCACAAGTCCGAGTTGCGAAGGTTGGAGACGCCTGCGGCTGGATGGTGGACCCAGCGCAGGTTCCTGGTTCGCGCGTAGAGTTGTGTGGGGTAGGGCAAAGCCAGCAAAATGACATGTGCTTCGCGCAAGAGGGTGTCCCTGTCATTGCGGCTCGCGCCGGGGCCGCTGGCCTCAAGCGGCGTGGAGCGAGCCCTGGCCGCTGGCCAAACGCTGCCGCCGTCGCAGGCGAACGCCGTTCCGGAGACCGCCGTAACCCGCAGAATATCGGGGGCAACGGCCTGCACGCGCTCTGTTTGCGTGGCATTGGGCTCCATCACGAGCAGAACATTGACGACGCGGGGTAAGTGATTCGGCACTGGCACTCTGTGTCCCTTTGCTAGCGACGCCTCCTCCGCGCAAGAGCCGCGGTGTTTGGAGGCGGCTACTGATTAGCGTGCTTCTTGAGCCTTAAACTTCGCCCACGCCGCCTTTATGGCGCGCAGTGAAATTGCGTGCCCACGCCAAATCCGTCGGTGGACTTGCCTGCCGCGCGCCAACGACTAGCGCCGCCAATCCTAGAACAGATCATACGATCATGCAAACGTAAGTCTGGCCCATCGCGTCGGCAAGGCAGCGCTTGCGCCAGGGCCGAATTGAGTTGATTGTGTTGCGCGGCCGCATACTCTTGCGCCGAGTCGAATTTCGCCCGCAGTTGCCTGCAATCGCCTTACTCGTCAGTGCCGGAATTGCTTCGTCCACCTATTTAATCGCGTCCCAGGGCTCGACCGCCTGCATCCGATCGCGCGAGCCCAGGGCCTTCGCGCGTCATCGTCCGGATTCGACCACGGTAGGGGCGACCTGCCCGCGCGATTCGCGCTATGTTTGGCGTAAGATAGCAAGGGCAGGCATACTTAAAGCCGAACGCGTCGATAGTCTATTTATTCACGTCTGGAAAGGAGAGCATCGATGGGCAACCGTGACAGGCAGCGCCGCGAAGAGAAAAAGCCTAAGCAACCGAAGAAGCCCAAGCCGGCAGCTTGAACATCCCGACAACGGGCGTTGACATGCCCGATGTGGGCGCGGCAGCAAGAAATTGATGCGAAGGAACTCGGAGACTCGCGCCTGGCTACATCGTGATTCATGCGCATCGGTCCCGATGCAACAGCGCCTAGTATTTGGGCTTGTACTGCTCGTCCACGGGAACCTGATAACCGTTGGCGAGACGGTTGGTCTGATTGGCCATTGCGGCGACCGCCAGCAATTCACCCAGCATCTCGTCGGTCATGCCCTTGGCGCGCGCCGACGCGGTATGCGAGTGGATACAATACTCGCAATTGTTGGTGGCGCTCACCGCGACGTAGATCATTTCCTTGGTCAGGGGATCGAGCCTGCCAGGCGCCATCACCTCCTTCACGCCGGCCCAGATGCGGCGGAGCGTCGACGGATGGTGCGCGAGCGTCTTCCAGAAATTGTTGACCCAGTCGCTCTTACGCGTCGTCATGATGTCGTCGTAGACGGCTTTGACTTCCGCCGACGCGCTTCGGTATTCGACCAGTTTGACCATGGGCATGGGAGTTCTCCTCGGGGTTAGATGCCGCCATTGTATTTCCCAATGTCGGCGGAATGTCGGGACGCTTTGCAACCTAGGCAGCTTCCGCCTGTCCAATTCGCGTACGACTGAATATATGGGTAGTTGGATCAATGACTTGCATGATTGACGCCACGATCTTTACAGCGCACGAGACACTCGGCGCGCAACGCGCGATCGTCTCGCCGATAGCAAGGAAGCAAGCTTAAGCCTGCTATAATCCGCCCCCATGAAATTTCTGTTCGACCTGTTCCCTATCATCCTGTTCTTCATCACCTTCAAGGTGCAGGGGATCTATGCTGCGACCGCGGTTGCGATAGCAGCCACCTTTGCTCAAATCGGCTGGCTATGGCTGCGCGGGCGCAAGATCGACACCATGCTCTGGGTAAGCTTGGCAATCATCGTCGTTTTCGGCGGCGCCACCCTGCTCTTGCACGACGAGACATTCATCAAGTGGAAACCGACGGTGCTGTACTGGTTGTTTGCGTTGATACTGGCGGGCAGCGCGCTGTTGTTCCACAAGAACCTTATACATGCCATGCTCGGGGAAAAGGTCCAACTGCCTGAGCCGGCCTGGAGCAAGCTCAACTTCAGCTGGATCGGATTTTTCGTCTGCATGGGCTTCCTCAATCTGTATGTCGCCTACAACTTCTCCACCGACAGCTGGGTCAATTTCAAGCTGTTCGGCGGCATGGGCCTGATGCTTGCGTTCGTGATTGGCCAGGGGCTATTCCTCGCCAAATACGTGGAGGAGCAGAAGGAATCCAAATGAATCAGCCATGAAGGTCACCGAAGCGATTGAACAGAAGCTCGCGGCATTGCAGCCCAGCCTCATGCAAGTCGTCGACGACAGCTTCAAGCACGCCGGGCACGAAGGTGCCAAAGGCGGGGGCGGACACTACAGTCTGACCATCGTGTCGCACCAATTCGCCGGCAAGAGCACCTTGGCGCGCCATCGCATGATTTATGCCGCGCTTGGCCCCATGATGCACCGGGAAATTCATGCACTCGCGATTCGCGCCCACGCGCCGGACGAGATGCAACCTCACTCACAACCGTAGCAATCCAAAAGGAACAAGCATGCAACCGTCTTTTTTGCGTCTGACTCTGGCCTTCATCGTCGCGCTATCCGTCCCGGGCCTGGCCCAGGCTCAAGCCGGCGCGGCCAGCGCGAAGGTTGCCACCGTCAACGGCGTTGCGATCCCCAAGGCGAGAGTCGACGCCATCGTGCGCGCGCAGGAAGCGCGAGGGCAAAAGGACTCGCCGGAACTGCGTGCCGCGATCCGCGACCGCCTGATCACCCTTGAAATGCTCGGGCGGGAGGCCACCCGTAAAGGCCTCGCCAAGAATGCCGATACAATGATTCAGCTCGATCTGGCCCGCGCAGATATCCTGGCCCGCGCGTTTCAAATGGATTTCTTCAAAAACCACCCTGTAAGCGACGATGTGCTGAAAGCGGAGTTTGAGAAATTCAAGACGCAGATGGGTGACAGGGAATACAAGGCGCGCCACGTCCTGGTGGAAGGGGAAGCCGAGGCCAAGGAGATCATCGCCAAGCTGAAAAAGGGCGAAAAATTCGAGGAACTGGCGAAAGTGTCCAAGGATACCGGCTCCAAAGACCGCGGCGGCGACTTGGATTGGAACGTGCCCGGCGGTTTTGTCAAACCTTTCTCCGACGCAATGATGAAATTGGAAAAAGGCAAATACACGGAAGCGCCGGTGCAAACCCAGTTCGGCTGGCACGTGATCATGCTGGAGGACACGCGTCCGTCCAAATTCCCGCCTTTCGACGAAGCCAAACCGCGCATGCTGCAGCGCATGCAGGAAGCTCAATTCGAGAAGGCGGTGAACGATCTGCGCGCCAAGGCCAAGATCGAATAGAAAGTCTGCGGATCGATGCAAGGACGGGGGCTTACGCCCCCGTTGTCATTTTTTGCGCGCAATTCGACTGACGCTAAACGGGAAAGACTTCTACACGCAATTCGTCAATAGGCGGCAATTCGAGGCCATGGCACTCAAGGCAACCATTTTCAAAGCGGAACTGCAAATCGCAGACACGGACCGCAACTATTATCGTGACCATACACTCACGATCGCGCGCCATCCGTCGGAAACCGATGAGCGCATGATGGTGCGCGTGCTCGCGTACGCGCTGCACGCGAGCGAAGCATTGGCGTTCGGCAAAGGGCTCAGCACCGACGACGAACCCGACCTGTGGCAAAAGGATCTGACCGGCGCCATCGAGCTCTGGATCGATGTCGGCCAACCCGATGAAAAACGCATACGCAGGGCGTGCGGCCGCGCCGCACAGGTGTTCGTGTACAGCTACGGCGGCCATGGCGCCGGCCTCTGGTGGGACCAGATCGCCGGCAGGCTCGGGAGGAGCAGGAATCTCACAGTGAGATCGTTGCCGGGAGCCGCCGGCCAAGCGCTAGCGCGGCTGGCACGTCGCAACATGCAACTCAACTGCACCATCCAGGACGGCCAGATTTCGCTTGCGGATGTGGACACCAGGGTGGACGTAGAGCTGACCGCGTTGAAAGGCCCGCAGTCCGCGATGAGATAAGCGGCTCAGGGTTTATTTCAAAATGAGCGGATGCATCCTCTCATACTCCTCTGGATCGGCCCGCTGCAAGATTCATTTTGCAGCGGGTTCTTGGTCAGCCATGCCTTTTTTCAGCAGCTCGGCTACCAGTTCGTTCAAATCCGCCTGGCGTTTCTGCGCCAGCGCGCGCACCTGGTTCACCAGATCGCCATTGAGCTTTACCGCGAATGGCACGAGGCCGCGCGCTTGATCGAGTTTGCGCTGCTCGCGCCGGTCCAGATGGATGGCGGCATCCTTGCCGAAACGGCCGGGCGTGCCGAAACGATTCACGCCTGCCGCTATCTTCAGGCCTTTACTCTTTTCCAGATCGGTTCGTTTCATGCTCGACTATCCTAGGCAAAGGGCGGCATTGTACCCAGTCCTGGCCTGTTTCACCTGAAAAGATTTCGCGTGCAATTGCGCGCGTGCCTTTGCATGCGATTCCTCCGCAGGCTATGGTGCTTGAACCATTATCGCGTCCGTGGCTGCGCACGGCGTCTTCCTCCCGATAGCGTCGACCAAGCCCGGCCCGCACTTTTTGACCCAGATCAAAACCCATCCAGTCCATGGCCACTACAGTGCTCAGCTTACGCAATCGGACATAGGCTTGGGCCCGACAGGACTCGGCGCAGTGTTCAATTTTGGTATCCTATGCACTTCCGATCTGGGAAATTGCGACGCTGCAACATCCAAGAATCCGGAGAGCTGGACAAATAGAATAATTCACCGAATCTGTCGTCACTTTGGCCGTAAGTCACACCTAGACGCATGTCGATACCGGAACTAGTCTGCCCGGCAGGCAATCTGCCCTCGCTCAAAGCTGCCATCGACAACGGCGCCGATTGGGTCTACATAGGCCTCAAGGACGAGACCAACGCGCGCAATTTCGCCGGCCTCAATTTCGACGCCGCAAGCACGCGCGAAGGGCTGCGATACGCCCATGCGGCAGGTGCGAAAATGCTGCTCGCCATCAACACCTTTGCGCAGGGCAAGGCTGCGCCGCGCTGGCAACGCGCCATCGACGGCGCAGCCGAGCTGGGCATCGATGCCGTGATTCTCGCCGACGCGGGCCTGATGAAATATGCGGCAACGCGCCATCCGCAATTGCGACTGCACTTGTCGGTACAGACTTCGGCCACCAACTACGAAGCGATCAATTTCTATCACGAACGCTTCGGCATCGAGCGCGCGGTGCTGCCGCGCGTGCTCTCCCTCGCCCAGGTCGCAGACGTGATCAAGAACACGTCGGTGCAGATCGAGGTGTTCGGATTCGGCAGCCTGTGCGTGATGGTCGAGGGACGCTGCGCGCTTTCGTCCTATGTAACCGGCGAGTCGCCCAACACGCGCGGCGTGTGCTCGCCGGCCAAAGCGGTGCGCTGGGAGAAGCACGGCGACACGCTCGACGCCAGATTGAACGGGATCCTGATCGACCGCTTCGCCGGCGGTGAAAACGCGGGCTATCCCACCCTGTGCAAAGGCCGATTCGATGTCGACGGCGAGACTTATTACGCGATCGAAGAGCCCTCCAGCCTGAATGCAATGGCGCTGCTGCCGGAATTGGCAAAGATCGGCATCGCGGCGATCAAGATCGAGGGCCGCCAGCGCAGTCCGGCGTATGTCGCGGCGGTCACGCGCATCTGGCGCCAGGCCATCGACGCTCACGCGCGCAGCCCGGAGCGATTTTCCGTCCAATCCGAATGGGCGAACGGCCTGGCACGCGTCGCCGAAGGCCAACAGCATACGCTCGGCGCCTACCACCGCAAATGGAAATGAGACCACATGACGATACGAGAGGAACCGGCCGGAAACGGAAGGGTCCCACCCCTTCCTCATTCCCCTCGTGCCTCCCTAAGTCAGGCGCCAATTCGATAATTCCGAAATGGCGGTCACAACAATGAAACTCAGCCTGGGCCCGGTACTTTACTATTGGACGCGCGAGGCGCTGCTGGATTTCTACGCCGGCGTCGCCGGCTCGGCGGTCGATGTGGTGTACTTAGGGGAAGTCGTGTGCTCGCGCCGGCACAATTTGCGCCTGGACGACTGGCTTGGTCTTGCGCGCGACCTCGGCGCGAGCGGCAAGGAAGTCGTGCTGTCTTCGCAGGCGCTGATCGAATCCGAATCCGACCTAAAGACGCTGCGCCGCATCGCGGCCAACGGCGATTTCACGGTCGAAGCCAACGAAATGGGCGCCGTACGCCTGCTCGCGGACCGCGTGCCTTTTGTCGCCGGCCCGCATTTGAACATCTACAACAGCGAAACGCTTGCCTGGTTTGCCGAGCTTGGCGCGAAGCGCTTCGTGCTGCCGCTGGAATTATCGCGCGATACCTTGCTTGAGCTGCAGCAGGCTCGGCCCGCTGGCATCGAGACCGAAGTGTTCGCCTACGGCCGCATGCCTCTTGCGTTTTCAGCCCGCTGCTTCACCGCGCGCCACCACGACCTGCCCAAGGACGACTGTCAGTTCCGCTGCCTCGATGACCCCGACGGCCTCGCGCTGCGAACGCGGGACAAGGCGGCGTTTCTGACGCTGAACGGTATCCAGACACAATCGGCGCTGGTCTATGACCTGTCGGAATCGGTCGAGGAAATGCGCGGCATGGGCGTAGACGTGGTGCGCATATCGCCACAGTCCGCGCATACGCTGGAGATCATCGAACGCTTTCACGCACGTTGCGCCGGCCAGCCGGGGCCATCGCTCGAAGGCCTGCGCGTCGCGACGCCCTGCAACGGCTATTGGTACGGCGTGCCGGGCATGGAATACCGGACATCGCCATGAACGCCACGCCCCCCCTTCTGCCCGCCCGCCTCGCTGGTCTGGTCAGCCGACTGCCGCAATGGCCGCCGTCGGCGGTGCTCTGCGCCGGGCTCAATCTCCTGTTCTTGCCGACGCTCGACGCGGACACGAAGAAGCGCCTGATGGGCCGCATCGTCTCCATCCAGGTCAGCGACGCCGGTCTGGACGGTCGCATCAGCCTTACGTCGATCGGATTCCTGCCTGCGCTGCGCGGCGCGCCCGAGGTCACGATCCGCGCCTGCGCCTGGGACTACTATCGCCTCGCGCGCCGCCTGGAGGATCCAGACACGCTCTTCTTCTCCCGCCGGCTCACTATCGACGGCGATACCGAACTCGGACTGATGGTCAAGAACGCGCTCGACGCCATCGACTGGACGCACCTGCCCGGCCCGCTTGGGCCGGCGATCGGGCGGCTGCGCCGGTTGGCAGAGCAGCGCGCGCAAGCGGCAGCCAAGACATCACGGCCTGCGACTGCCCGAATGACGCCGCATGTCAGCGCAAAACCCACGCCACAGCCATAAGACCAACGCGAGGATGACGGCCGTCACAGGCTCTTCAATTTGCCTGCGTTCGGCGATTAATCGATAGCGGAGGCCACCCGCGGGGGGGCTGCGCCTTCGGGATGAAATCTCTGGCGCGCTTTGGTGCATGCTTCGATGGCAGCTGGCCGACGCATGCGCGCCCGAGCATATTTCGTATCCTTAGCGCCCCGCGTACATCGCCAGCGGCGTCTGCCGCGTATCGCCCGCCGCTCATACGTCTTGGCGATTCTCCAAACGCGGAGTAATGTGAGCGCCGGACGAACACGCCCGCGCGCCGCGTCCATCCACGATTCGAGGGATCCCGCATGAATCTACGTCCCGTTTGCGCCCGGCCGGCCCATGCCTTGCGCACTGTTCTCGTCAGCGCATGCGCCGCTCTTTTGCTGCATGCCGGCTTCGCGCAAGCCGCCAACGAGGCGAGCGTTCTGCCCCAGACCGTCACGGCCGGCAGCGAATTCGATTACCCGCCTTATGCGATTGTGAAGCCCAACGGCGAGCCAGACGGCTTTTCTGTCGAATTGCTTAAGGCGGTGGCGAGCGAGATGCGAATTGATCTCTCGTTCCAGGTTGGCCCCTGGAACGACATATTGAGCAAGTTCAAGGCAGGTCGCCTCCAGGTACTGCCGCTTTTTGCTACCAATCCGGAACGCGCGAAGTACGCGGATGCGACGACCCCTTATCTGACAGTGTACGGTGCCGTATTCGTGCGCAAGGACGAGCGCCGCATCCACGCCTTCGGCGACTTGCAGGGGAAGTCCGTCATCGTCATGAACGGGGATTTCGGGCACGAATACGCCTTGTCCCACGGCTTGGGGGAACATCTCGTCATGACGGCGAACCTAGCCGAAGGCATGACACTGCTCGCTTCGGGTAAGCATGACGCGCTGCTGGTAAGCCGACTGGGGGGCCTGCAGGTCCTGAAGAAGCTCGGGATCAAGAACATCGCGCCTGTGGGCCCGCCGATCGAAGACTACCGGTTGAAATTCTCATTCGCAGTGCGCAAGGGCAACGCGGAGCTGCTCGCAAGACTGAACGAAGGCCTGGCTCTCATCAAGGCGAACGGGACGTACGACACTATCCACGAAAGGTGGCTGGGCGTGCTCGACCCTCGGCCCGTGACCTTGAAGGACTTCGTTCCGTATCTGATCCCCGCGGCCGCGATCGTGATCGCGCTGCTGACCGGATTGATCCTGCAGCGCAGGCTGCTGATCCTGCGCAAGCGAACCGAGGAGCGCGTGCGCGAGCAGCGCGAATGGCTCCACGTCACCCTCAAGAGCATCGGGGACGGTGTCATCGCGACAGATCTGGATGGGAGCGTGATGTTCATGAACGCCGTGGCGGAGGACTTGACCGGCTGGCGGCTGTCCGATGCCATTGGCAAGCGGTTGGATGATGTGTTCCACATGGTCGACGCGCACAACCGCAAGGCGGTCGAGAATCCCGAAAGAAAAGTGCTAGATGAGGGTGCGACTTTGGGACTCGCCAACAACATGATCCTGGTCCGGCGCGACGGCACTGAGATCCCCATAGACGAAAGCGGCGCTCCGATAAGAGACGGGGATGGCAAGGCAACCGGCGTTGTCCTGGCGTTCCGGGACATCACCGAACGTCAGCGCGCCGAAGCCAAGATTAGACAGCTCAATCGCGAGCTCGCGCAGCAGCTGGCGGCACTCGAGTCCGCCAACAAGGAACTCGACGCGTTTGCCTATTCGGTATCGCACGACCTGCGCGCGCCGCTGCGGGGCATGGATGCGTTCTCGCGCATCCTGTTGGACAATTACGCCGCGCCTATGGAGGAGGACGCGCGTCACTGCCTGCAGATGATCCGCGACAATGCAACGCATATGAGTAGCCTAGTCGACGACCTGCTGGCTTTCTCGCGTTTGAGCCAGAAGCCCCTCATGAAACAAACGGTACACCAGGAGGCGCTGGTGCAGGAGGCGCTAAAGAGTCTGGAGACTGAACGCAAAGGCAGAAAGATCGAGATCACCATCGGCGAACTTCCTGCAGCCGAAGGCGATCCACACCTGCTCAAGCAAGTGTGGATCAACCTCATCGCCAATGCACTCAAATACACGCGCGGCCGGGACAATGCCCGGGTCCGCATCGCTGCGGATACCAAAAACGGCGTTCCCGTGTACTTTGTCCAGGACAATGGCGTGGGTTTCGACATGCACTACGCGGCGAAACTGTTCGGCGTCTTCCAGCGCCTGCACCGGGCCGAGGACTACGAGGGCACTGGAGTGGGACTGGCGATCGTGCAGCGCATCGTCAGCCGCCACGGCGGGCAGGTCTGGGCGCAAGCAGCCAAGAACCAGGGCGCCACCTTTTATTTCACCTTGCAGGAAGCGGGCGCGCACACTTGATACTTGCCTGGTGTCATCAGGATCGTCACCTTTTGGATTCACTCGAAGCCGCCATAACCTTCCAGGTCCGGGGCCGGCTGGCTACGGCCGCAGCAGGAAGGCCTCGCACACTTGCGCCAGCCGCTCGGGTTCCTCGTGGTGAATGTTGTGGGCCGCATTTTCGAAGCGCTCAATCGTGAGGTCGCGGAACGCAGCCTTGCGCACCTCGTATTCGCCGGACTTCAGCAGAATGTGCAGCCAGTCGGACAGGCCGCCTTCCACCCAAAGCGTCGGCGCGATGACGCGCCTCCAGTAGGTCAACTGCTCCTCCAATAAATAGGATATCGGACTGGAACGGGCGTGCGCCGGATCGGCGCGCAGCACGACGCCACCACCGGGGGTCTCCTTGCACCAGTGCTGCGCGAGGTAGAGCGCACGTTCGGCATTCAGGCGCGGATTGGCCTTGCGCATGCGTTCGGCAAACGCCGCGTAGCTCGGGTAACTGCGTGGTGCCTGATATCCCTTTTCCGTGTTCTCCAGCCACGCCTCGTAGCGCTTGGTCGTATGCTCGATCGGAACCGACGGAACGTTGTAGCCCTCGATGTTGACGAGCTTACGCACGCGCTCCGGTTTCAGGCCGCCATACACGCTGGCGATATTGCCGCCCAGGCTGTGCGTCATGAGCAGCGCCGGTTCATCGGGCGAAAAGCGCTTAAGGATATGGTGCAGGTCTGCAACATAGTCAGGCTGCCAGTAGCTCTGGCCTCCACTCCAGTCGCTCAGGCCGAAACCGGGCCAGTCCGGCGCGAGGAAATACCAGTCGCCTTGCATCGCATCGATCGTGAACTGCCACGCGGCCGACACGTCCTGCGAACCGTGTAACAAGAACACTCTCGTCGCTTCCGGATTGCCCCAAGTGCGAACGTGATAATTGACGCCGCGCACCGGGATGAAGATAGATTGGCTGGACTTCAAAATGTGGATACGTTCGGTTGCGGAAACAGCGCAGATCTTAGCATGGCACTCCTGACTGAGATCGGCGGCGCACCGTAGCGCGACTTGGTAGACTCGGCATTCCATGTCACCCATCAACTTCATCTTCGCACTGAATACTATTCAGTGTGCCGGCCTGTTCGCCAACAAAATCGTGCTTGCCTTGTTTGCGCTCGAACTCGGTGCTTCTCCGTTGATCGTAGGCGTGCTGACCGCGCTGTTCTCGGTGGCGGCGGCGACGCTGGCGGTAGCGGTGGGCAGGCTGGCGGACCGCTTCGGTGCGCGCTGGCTGCTGGTGGTCGGATCCAATGGCGCGGGGCTGGGTCTGCTGTTGCCGTACTTCATGCCGTCGCTCGCCACGGTGCTCATTGCGGGCGCACTGTGCGGCCTGTCCCTGGTGTGCTACAACGTGACTACGCAGAATCTGACGGGGCTCCTCAGCACGCCGGAGAATCGCGCGCGCAACTTCACCAATTATTCGCTCACCAATGCCGCGGGTACGTTGCTCGGCCCTCTGATCGGCGGGTTTTCGATAGACCACGTCGGCCACGCGCAGTCTTGCCTCGCGCTTGCGCTGCTCGCCTTCATGCCGCTCGCCATGCTGGCAACGCGGTGGAGATCACTGGAGAAAGGCGCCAGGCGCCCCGCCGATGTCGCTGCCGTGCCCACGGCAGAAGGCGGCACGCTGGTGTTCTTTCGCGATGCGCGCATACGCAAGACCATCATCACGGCAAGCTTCCTCAGCTCAGGCCTCAACCTCTTCTCCGCCTACATGCCGGTATATGGCCGCGCCGTGGGTCTGTCGGCCTCGGTGATCGGCATCGTCATGGCCATGAACGCCACTGCGGCTTTCGCCATACGCGTGCTGTTGCCGCGTATGATCGCCTGGCTTACGGAAGAGAAAGTGCTCGCGCTGTCTTTTTGTTCGGGCGCTGCAGCCCTCGTCCTGATACCGATGTTCCAACACCCGATACTGCTCGGCCTGCTCGCCTTCATCTTCGGCCTGGGTATGGGCGCGGGTCAGCCGATCGTGACCATGCTGATCTTTCACTTTGCGCCCGCCGGCCGCTCGGGCGAGGCCATCGGGCTCAAGATCACGACCAACCACGTAACCAACATGGCGAGCCCCATCATCTTCGGCGGCATCGCCACTGCGCTGGGCCTCTGGCCCATGTTCTGGCTCAACGGCCTCATGATGGCAGCCGGCTGCTACATCAGCTGGACCAAGCGCGCGCGCTAAGGGTTCATTTCAAATTGAGGGGATATACCCCTTATGTGTGTTACCGCTGTTTTGGCCGCAAGCGCGGGCCGATGACGTCCAGGCCACGACCTTCATCTGGAGAAGCAGGTCCAGAAGGTGTATAAATCCGACAGAACTATCCCGGGAGGCTCTCATGACATTGCTCGCAAACGCACCCGTACCGATCATCTTCCGTGTCCTTGTGTCCGCATCGCTTGTGCTGACAGGTAGCGCGGTAAGCGTGACGGCTTCTGCACAGACAGCCCCGTATCCTTCGAAACCCATACGCGTCATCCTGAATGCGTCGCCTGGGGGCGGGACCGATATCATGGGCCGGATCATCGCGAAGAAGATTTCGGAGAATGTCGGCCAGCAGGTGATCATCGAAAATAAGGCCGGCGGAAACGGATTCATCGGCACCGTGCAGGCGGCGCGCATGCCGCCCGATGGTTACACGCTATTGGTCGGCACCATCGCTTCATTTGGACTTGCCCCGAGCCTGTACAAGACGCTGCCCTATGATCCGGTGCGCGACTTCGAGCCGATCATCAACGGCGTGGTCGTTACGAATGTGCTGGTCGTGCACCCGTCGCTGCCCGCGAAAACCGCAAAGGAATTTCTCGCCCTGGCGAAGGCCAAACCCCGGGCGCTCAACTACAGCAGTTCGGCGTACGGGAGCGCCGCGCATCTGGCGAGCGAGCTTTTCGCGTTGAAGGGCGGCGTTGAATTCGTTCATATCCCTTACAAAGGCGGCGGGCCAGCGGTGGCCGACTTGGTCGCCGGGCATGTGCAGTTCAGTTTCGCGACCGCGCCCTCGGCGCTAGGGTTTGTCAAATCCGGCAAGCTGCGCGCACTCGGGGTGACCACGCCTACCCGCTTCTCCGGCTTGCCCGATGTGCCGACCATCAGCGAAGCGGTGTTCCCGGGATTCGAGGCGAGCAACTGGTATTGCTTTGTCGCACCCGCACACACGCCCAAGGACATCATTGCGAAGCTGAACCAGGAGTTCCGTCGCGCGATGGCAAGCCCAGATGTTGCGCAGGCGCTGCACACGCAGGGCATGGAGCCGGTACCGAGCACTCCTCAGGAACTGCACGCCTACATCAAATCGGAAATCGCGAAGTGGGCCGAAGTCGCAAAAGCGCGCGACCTCAAGGCGGAATAGGATGATGCGCGAGGTGGCGCTCGGAACGAACCGCGCAACAGCCCCGGGGCAGTCGGCACGCGCCTATGCGGTGAAACGCATTTCGAGCGCGTCGAGCGCCGATAAATTGCAGAGGAAAGCGGAAATCTTACTCTGACCCGAATTTCGCAACCCGAATTTCGCAGCGCTTCGGCCAGATCTGATCCTCGACCATGATCGCGGCCATGCCCGCGTTCTCGAACGCACGCACGACAAAATAGACGTTGAGCGCATTGCCGCAGCCGGTGTCGGCATCGGCCTGCAGCAGGAGACCGGTGTGCTCGGCAGGCCGCCTTGGGCAACAGGCATACCCCCGCTCCGTATCATGTGGGTGCGCGCTTGCATGAGCGCAGTAGCAGAAATTGCAACTAATAGTAGTAAGAATACGTACTAACACGAAGGCGACTGCGTTGTATATTCCGCCACCATGCGCATACGCGCAGTACCCAGGCGGTGGCACATGGACAACCTTAAGCAGATTGCCCGACAGACCTACGCTTCGATTACGGTCTTCCTGCACAGCGGCTTGGCCGCGCTCGGGGCCATAGCAGCTATTGCCCTGCTGATGGGGGTGCGTCCGGTACTGGATCACGGCACCCAGCCTAGCCCGGCGCGCAAGGTATTCGACACCGAGCCCAGCCCGCCCGCCGATGCATTCGACAGCACCATGCGCCGCGGTGGCGCATTCCTGTACTGGTCAGCCGCCGATTCGGAGAACCCGCAGTATCACACGCTCGCCTTGTACCTCTCGCGCAGGTACAAAGTGGCACTGGACGCAACCACGCAATTGGTCGGGGCAGCGCATGAGACGGGCATCTCGCTGGGGATGGATCCTCTGCTGATCCTTTCCGTGATGGCGATCGAATCGAGCTTTAATCCGATCGCCGAGAGTGTCATGGGTGCCAAAGGCTTGATGCAGGTGATGCCAAAATATCACCAAGACAAGCTAGAGGAAGAGGGCGGCGAAAATTTGGTGTTGGATCCCATGACCAACATTAAGGTGGGCACGCGCATCCTCAAGGACGCCATGCGTCGCGGCGGCGGTCTGATGCCCGGGCTGCAGCTCTACGCCGGTGCATTTGGCGATGCAAGCCAACAGTACGCGCAAAAGGTCATCGCGGAAAGAGCGCGCATGCAACAATTCCTTAAGCGCCCACAGCTTGCGCGAAGCGATTAACGATGCTCAAGCTGGGTTCGCAACTCTGCCACTCCATGCCTGAATCCAGGCTCGCGCCTGCCGGCCTGAGCCGGACGCGCGCGCTCAGCCGCGCGGCAACTCATTCCTCGCTTGCGTCCCGGACTGCACGACGGCTTTAAATCCAGCCCCCTCCTCTGCCGCGAGTCTCCGGCGTTTGCAGTAGTATTACCGCTTGGCCAGAAGGTATGGCTGAATGAATTCAGCCGTCGCATTGGCGACATAGTCCGGGCTGGCAGGCAATCCCCCCCATCTTTCGCGGACCACGTTTTCTCCGAAGCGATCGCCCGCGAAGCTCTTTTCCAAATGCGTGAACGGCAGCGTAAGCTCGGCGTAGCGGTCGTGGTGCGCATAGAAGCCTTCCCCCAGCCGGTAGAATTTCCCCAGTTCTTCAAGGGCGTCGGCGCCAATAATCTGAAAGCCTGTTTCCGCAAAGCCATATGCGCGGCACCAGGGCGCGGTCCAGCCGCTTCGTGTCTCGCGAATGAAACGGAACATGGCCTCGCTGAGCGCATAGCAGTCTGACTCGAGATGGACAATTCGCGCGAAGCCATAGGTATCGGCAATTTTCCAGGAGAAAAGAAAGCTCCTCCACCAGCCGGGATAGCGGCTGATGGACGATCGTCCGAGATGGGCGCGGAAGGTGAACAGGTAAACGCCAGGCGGCAGCAGATCGGGCAGCGGGTCGTCTGCGCGGATGATCTCCAGGTCCGGCCAGTCGGGCAGAGTAGGACTGCCGTCATCGATCAGGATCAGATGGCCGACACCCAATTTCCCCATACGGGGCAGGTAATAATCGATCCAGCGACGATAGCGCGCGGCATCGCTGAAATAGGCGGTGCAGAAGACGAATGCGCGATCGGCCGCGCGCTTCGGGCGCCGGAACACGGATTTCAACGCGGATATCAGCACGGAGTTGCCACGGGCTAGTGAGATGAGCGCAAGGCGATAGGAGAATTAATTCGCCAGACAACCCAGGATCAGCCGTTCAACGTAGACGGGATGATCCTGTGCTGAGTCCCGGACTGCACAAATCCGCTTTATGCCCATTCCTCCCCCTTTACAGCAAATCGCCTGGATTTCGAACGGGTCTTATTGCAAAGAGTATCCCGTGAAAGCAAGCGGCAATGTGCTCCTACGCACAGACGCCTTGGCGAGGACAGCTTAGATTAAACCATGAACTTAGAACTTAAACTTGAAAGAGCAGCACGCAAATCGCCGGACCTACCACAGTGGGCGAAAGACAAGATCGCACAGGGTCGGCCAGAAGCGCGCGCTCCCTACCGAGCAAGACCTTTTGAAGACCGCTGCTGCCCAGTCTGCAGACGTCTCGGATGCGAAGGCTGCTGATGCGAAGCGATAGGGTGCGTTCCATATGCGCTACCGGAACATCCGACGATATGTTCGGCGACACTCCCATTCTGAGGAAGAACCGATTGATCGAGCGCAGATTCGCGTCTGAACTCACGACGGCCCGGGTGCTCTGCCGTCAGCTCCGGCACAAACAGGCACGTCCGGACAAGAAACGGATCGCCCACCTAATCTGCCTGAACCTCTTGTCGATGCTGAGGCACGTCGCGCAGCGAGCGTAGCGAACATGCGCGCAGGATCGATCGTCGGAACGTGCGCGCCGGCATGCAGGATCTGTAGGTTGAAGTCACGCCGTATCCGGTTCGGTCGGCGCTAACCAAAAAGCGAGGAACTGTCATGAAACATCTGAAACTGGTCGCGGCAGCATTGGCGCTGTTCGCACTGAGCGCATGCGTCGGGATTATCGTGCCCATCCCCCTGCCCGATTCGGCGAGCACGCACGATACGGATCGCAACGAACGCCGCTGACCGTCCAGCACGGGCGCAAAGCGCCGCCTGCCAAGCGCTTGCCTATCCAGGGCAGCGGGACTCGATTGCCCCGCGCTCAACCCTGCAAATCGTCGCGCGACTCCTGCAGATGCGCAACCTCTGCCCACGCCGCCACCTTCCACTGCGCGGGCGTGATCTCGACCCAGTTGAGTCCGGCGTTCGGGATCTGGAAATCACGCGGCGCGGACAGCCCCGCTGCCGTTGCGTGACGATAGACCATTTCAAGCACACCTCCATGCGTGAAGACGAGGATCTGTTCGCCCGCGTGCCGCTCGATCAGCCGCGAGACGGCGCCGATCGCGCGCTCGGCAAAGCCGCGCAAGCTCTCGCCGTTCTCGAAGTCGAAGTCCAGGTCCTTGTTCCTGAAGCGGGCGTACTGCTCCGGGAAGCGCTCGCGCACCTCGATATAGGTGAGCGACTCGAACATGCCGTAATGCCGCTCGCGCAGCGCGGCATCGAAAGCTACTGCCAGCGCGAGACGTTTCGCGCTCGGCTCGGCGGTCTGGCGCACGCGCATCAAGTCGCTTGAATAGATCGCGCTGAAATCCTCGTCCGCCAGCGCCGCGGCGATGGCGCGCGCCTGCGCGTGGCCGGTTTCGTTGAGCGGAATGTCGAGCTGACCCTGGACGCGGCCTTCGGCGTTCCACGCAGTCTCGCCGTGGCGGACCAGACAGATGCGGGTAATGGTCATAACAGAATCCGGGTCAATGTAACTTTCACCCACCCAGATGCAACGGCGACGCTTCGAGTTCGCCGCGCTCGACCTTGCGTACAAGCCCTACCAGCTTCTCGTGCGTCGGCGTCGGAATGTCGAGCATCTTGCCTTTGTCGATGATATAGCCGTTCATGAAGTCGATTTCGGTGCGCCGGCCCTTGTAAATATCCTGCGCCATCGACGGGCGCTGCATGTCGCCTCGCGGATTTTCTTTCGCGCGCGCGATCATGTGCGCCTCGACTTCCGCCAGGACGTCGCGGTCACCGTCTGCCGCGCGCACGAGCAGGTTGGGGTTGACCCCGCCGATCTTCTCGAGCTCGTAGCCAAGCGCCTGCGCCACCCGCACCGCCTCTGCGCCGAGCCTGATCGCGAAGCGGCGAATCTCGGTATTCAGATCGCATTGGGCCGTGGTGAGGCTCGTCACCGCGGACACGCCGTTACGCATCCCGTTTTGCGCAAGCTTCGACCAGCGCTCCCCCCAAAGGTTGGTCGTGGCTTTCGCGCTGTCGATTTTCGAGAACAGCTCTACCAATTCCCGCACGCGTCCCGTGATCGTGCCGTGCACTTCGCCGATGCGAAACACCGTATGCTTGTCCCCGCCTTTCGCCGCGGTGCGCCGGATGCGCGCCGCATCGAACATCTCCACCGAAATCACCGAGGCGACCACCCCGACCGTCTTGCCCCAGCCGACGATGCCGGCGATCTTCTCTTCGTTGACGCAGTTCTGCAACGAGACAACGTAGCCCTCCGGCGCGAGGTAGGACTTGATCAACATCGTCGCCCACTCGGTGTCGTACGATTTCACCGAGACGAACGCGATATCGATCGGCTGTTGTTTTGACAGCGATTGCACCTCGGTCAGGTGCATCGTCTTGACGTTCTTTACCGTGAACTTCTCTTCCGGCGTGACGCCGTCGAGTTCCAGCCCGCGCGAGCGGATCGCCTCGATGTTCTCCGGCCACATATCGATCAGTGTGACGTCCTCGCCCTGCTGCGCGAAATAGCCACCGACATAACCGCCGAGCGCTCCGGCGCCGACAAATGCAATACGCTTACCCATGCTCTCTCCTTATGCGGTACTTGCGCACCGTACTGCGTTACGAAAATCCGGGTACGAAAATCCGGGTCAGAGTAACTTTTTTTGCCCTCCTGATTTCACTCACAGCCACAATGTGCTTAATCGCGAAAATCCGCGCGAAAATCCGGGTCAGAGTAACTCTTTCTTGCCGTCCTGATTTCACTCACAGCCGCAATGTGCTTAATCGGCTGGGGCGCCGCGCCAGTTCTGACTTTTCAGGCAATTGTAGATGAATTCGGCGCATTCATGCGCGCCGAGACAGTGCGCTGGGGCAAGGTGGTGAAAGCCGCACGCATGAGTGTCGACTGAGCCAGCAATGGCTTGAGTGTGGCAACGAACTTGCAGCCAAAGGCGCGCTGACGACCCGTTGCCAGCCCTATTGCAGCAGGGGGCCGCGATTATGCGGCAGAGTCCGCTTGCCCCCGCAGCGCTTAGATCGACGGTATGCGCGCGTGCAGTAGCGCTGCGCGGCCACCCTTGACCGCCGCGATGCAGCGCTCGACTGCAGCGGGCAATGCCTCCGGATCCAGTACCAGTTCGCCGTGGCCACCGGCCGCCTCGCACATTTTGGTGAAATCGATCTCGGGGGCGAGCCGCGCCTGGTATTCTCCCGACGCCTGGGCAGCGCCATCCGGATACATGCGCCGGGTCGCTTCCTTCACCGCTTCCCAGCCGGAATTGTCGAGTACGACGGTAAAGATCGGGAGTTGGTACTGCTTCGCCACCGCATACACCGAGGACGGATTGCCGAAATAGAAGCTGCCGTCACCGACGAATTGCACCACGGTCGCATCGGGCCGCGCGAGCTTCGCCCCGAGCGCCATGCCGCTGGAGCAGCCTAAGCCAGCCCCGGTCAAGCCAAGCAGGGTGCCCGGCTTGGTGCGCGGCACCTGGTTACGCACGGTCGCGTGATTGCGTATGCCCTCGTTTACGATTATGTCATTCTCGCCCAGAGCCTTGGCGACCTCGGCACAGATATAGTTCGCACCGATAGCGCCCTTAGTTCCTTTTTCCGCCGCTAGCTTGTCGATACCCGCCAGGCGCGCGGCGTGTTCTTTCTTGATGCCTTGCATGCGCTCTGCCACCGCGTCGCGAAATGCCGGCGTGACCTTCGCTTTGAGCGCCTCGACCAACTGGCGCAGAATGGTCGTGGCATCACCGCCCAGGCGCAGATTGGTCGGAAAACCCCAGATGGGAAAATCCGGTTTGACGACATCGACGTCGATGTGCGCCCACCATGAATTCGGGTCCTCCTGCACGTCCTGCGGGATCCACGGCACATCCACATCGAGCATCAGGCCGACGTCGGCCAGAGAAACGTGCTGCGTAGCTGCGTAGCCGCCGTGGCAGACCGACTTCGTCGACAGGTTCATGTAGCTCGACGACGTTTCGAACACGCGTATACCCGCGAGCATGGCCAACTCCTCGATCAGCGCCGGGGCCGCCTGATTGCGCCCGGCGTAGGTGGTGATCAGGATCGGGTGTTTCGCGCCCAGCAATTTGTCAGCAAGTGCTTCGATGGAAGCCCTGCTTGCAGCCGCGCTTTCGGCTGGGCCGAAGCGCTCTGCCGGGAATGAGCGAATCGCATGCTCATCCCAGGTCTGCGAGAGCACCTCGCGCGGCAGCATCAGGTACACGGGCCCCTGCGGGTCGCTATGCGCGACCGAGTGCATGCGGCGCAGCACTTCCTTCGCGATCACCCCCGAGGGCAGCGTCCACTCCCACTTGGTGTAATTGCGCACGATCGCCCCTTGGTCGAAGGGCTCCTGGATGAAATGCACATGGGTGTCGCGCGATCCGGGTAGCTCGCCGCGCACCGTGTAGGGCGCCCTGCCCGCCATCAGCATCAGCGGGATTTTGCCGCGGCGAACGTTGTGCATCGCTACCGCCGTGTTCGTGGTGCCCGAGTCCACATGCACCATGACCGCTTGGCCGCGTCCGGTGATCATGGCGTAACCTGCGGCCATATGCATGGCGGTGTTCTCGTGCGGGCAAAGGAAGGTTTTCGGAAAGGAACGGCCGTCCTTGTGCCAGCGCGCCATCTCCTCGATCAGCGGCGCATGGTCGGTGCCGAAGTTGCAGAAAACGTGCTCGATGCCGATCTCGCTCAGGCCTTCGAGAAAATAGTGCGAGGTCGAGTGCAGCTTCACTTGCGGGAGTTTGTCCACGGCGATGTCCTCCTGAGTAATCTTTCTTGTATGGGCCTGGAACTGCTTGGGAATGCTACACCTGCGGCAAATTATAGGGGCGGTGCGAGCGCCGCGGCAATGGCATTTGACCGCGCCGACGTTCCGCCAAGCGAAAAATCAGACTCCGCAGTAGGCAAGCCGTACCGATTCGGGGCATCATTCGATATATGAAAGCCGCCCCCTTCGAATACGCGCGCCCGGCGACGCTCACCGAGGCCTGCGAGCTGCTCGCTGCGCACGGCCCCGACGCCAAGCTGATCGCGGGCGGCCAGAGCCTGGTGCCTATGATGGCCATGCGGCTTGCCCGGCCGGCCTGGCTGATCGACATCAGCCGTCTTGTGGAGCTGCAGCGCATTGCCGCCCCCGATGCTCTGCCCGCGGCCGCGGACGGCCATTTCGTGGTCGGCGCCGGCGTGCGCCAATGCGTGATGGAGCGCGAAGCGCTCGCCCACGCGAGCCTGCCCTTGCTCGCACGCGCGCTGCGCTTTGTCGGCCATGTGCAGACACGCAACCGCGGCACCATCGGCGGCTCCATCGTGCACGGCGATGTTTCTGCTGAAATCGCGTTGGTCGCGTGCGTGCTCGACGCCATACTGGAACTGCGCGATACCTCCGGCGCAACCGAGGTTCCGGCGCGCGAATTCTTCCTCGCGCCCATGGTCACCTCGATTGCGCCCGAGCAGTGCCTCGTCGAGATCCGTTTCCCCGTATGGCGCGGCGCGGGGAAGGCTGTGACGCACGGCTATGCGTTCGACGAAGTGAGCGTGCGGCACGGCGATTTCGCGCTGGTCTCGGCCTGCGCCCAGGTCGAGCTCGATGCCGATGGGCGCTGCGTGCGCGCGGAACTCGGCCTGGGAGGCGCCGCACCCGTGCCGCTCGCGCTGCCCGAAATAGGCGCGCAGCTCGCGGGCACGCGGCTCGATGCGCAATCGATCAGCGCTGCGGCCGGCGCAGCGGCAGATAGCAGCGATCCCGAGAGCGACCTGCACGCGAGCGCGGACTATCGCCGGCATCTCGCGCGCGTGCTCGTTGCGCGCGTGCTGCACGCGGCGAAAGCAGAGGCCATTAGCAAGATAGAGGCGGCCAAATGACCGAAAAGCTGTATCCAGTCTCGATTGAAGTCAACGGTACGCTGCGCGAGGCGCAGGTGAGCGCGCGTCTCACGCTGGTCGATTTCCTGCGCGACACCCTGTTCCTCACCGGCACGCACACGGGCTGCGAGCACGGCATCTGCGGCGCATGCTCGGTGCTGCTAGACGGGGAGCCGGTGCGCTCCTGCCTCATGTACGCGGTGCAGGCGGACGGCCGCAGGGTCACCACGATCGAGGGACTGGCGAAACCCGACGGCACGCCGGATGCGCTGCAGGACGCGTTTTGCGAGGCGCATGGCCTGCAATGCGGCTATTGCACCCCGGGCATGATCGTCGCGGCGCACGCGCTGCTCGAAGCGAATCCCACGCCGGCAGACGATGAGATCCGCGAGGCGATCGGCGGAAACCTGTGCCGTTGCACCGGCTACCAGCAGATCGTCGACGCGATCAAGCTCGCGGCGGAAAGACGTTCCGGGAGCGCAAGGTGAGCGCAAGCCCTGCTCCGGGTTTTCGCTACATCGGCAAGAAGCGCCGCACCAAGGAGGATCCGCGCTTCGTCACCGGCCGCGGGCGCTATGTCGCCGACATCGCGCTGCCGGGCATGAAGCACGTCGCGCTCGTCGCGAGCCCACACGCCGCGGCGCGGATCAAGGCGATTCATACTGAAAAAGCGCAGGCCATGCCCGGCGTGCGTTACGTGCTCACCGGCGCGGAGTTGTGCGCCGCGGTGGAGCCGCTGCTTCCCGGCGTGGATGCGCCCAAGGTGGTGCGCTATCCGCTTGCGTATCAAGTGGTGCGCTATGCGGGCGAATGGGTTGCGGCCGTGGTCGCCGACTCGCGTGCGCTCGCCGAAGACGCGGCCGAGAAAATCGAAGTCGACTACGAACCGACCGCGTATGTGCTCGATCCGGAAAAATCGATCCAACCCGATGCGCCGCTCGTGCATCCCGCGCACGGCAGCAACGTGCTCTATCGGCGGAAATTCGTCTGGGGGCCCGTGGAAGAGGATTTCGCGCGCGCCGAACAAAAACTCGCGTTGCGCGTGCGCTGGAGCCGCAGCGCGACCGTGCCGATCGAAACTTTCGGCGTCGCAGCACATTGGGACCCGAATCAGAAGTTGCTCGACGTGTGGGCCTCGATCCAGATGCCGAAATATCCCGACCAGACGGCGCGCGCGCTGCGCCTGCCGGGAAACGCAGTGCGCGTGCACTACGACGTCGACGTCGGCGGCAGCTACGGCGTCAAGCGCGGCATCAAACATACCGTGCTGGTGGGCTATCTGGCGAAGAAGCTCGGATTCCCAGTGCGCTTCATCGAGGATAGGCTGGAAAATATGCGCGGCGGCGACATGCACGGGCCGGACCGCATTTTCGACCTGCAAGTTGCGTTCGATGAAGACGGCACGATATGCTCGCTCAAAATCCGCGCGCTGGACGATGTCGGCGCCTACGCCGGTCGTTCGCCGCTGCAACTCGGGAAACCCGTGGGTGCGATCGTCGGCCCGTATCAGATCCATAGCGTCGAATACGAACCGATCTCGGTGATGACCAACAAGACCGCGCAGGAGGCGGTGCGCGGTTTCGGCCAGTCGCCGACGAACTATGCCATCGAAACCGCGATCGACCGCGTCGCGCGCTATCTGCGCATGGACCGCATCGAATTGCGCAAGAAGAATCTGATACGCAAAGACCAGTTCCCGTACCGGATCCCGAGCGGCACGGCCTACGACAGCGGCGATTATCACACGGTCCTCGACAAGGCCCTCGCGGCGGCCGATTATCCGACGTTGCTTGCCGCGCGCGATGCGGCGCGAGCGGCCGGACTCCTCGCCGGCATCGGCATCGCGACCTGCCTCGAGCCCTCAGGCGGCAATACATCGTTTGAGCCTCTGTTCAACGCGAAGAACGATACCACGACCTGGATGGATTCCTGCCTGGTACGCGTCGACCTCTCCGGCGCGATCACGGGCGTGATGAACACGTCGAGCTCCGGCCAAGGCCACGAGACGCTGGTTGCGACCGTGCTCGGCGAGGTGCTCGAGCGCGATCCGGACACGATACGTGTCGTGCATGCGGACTCGCTCAACGCGCTGCCATCCAACAGTCCGGTCGGCAGCCGCATGGCGATCATGCTGGGCGGCGCAGCCGCCGGCGCGGCGCACAAGATCAAAGCAGCGCTGCTCGCGATTGCCGCGCATAACCTGAAGAAGGAGATTGCCGAACTCGAATACCGCGAAGGCAACGTGAGCGTTAAAGGCGACGCGGGCAAGACGCTCAGCTGGGCGCAGCTCGTCGAGATCGCGCACCGGAAGTACCACCTGTTGCCGCCCGGGCTCGAGCCCGGCCTGCAGGCAAAGTTCGTGTGGGAAGTGCCCGGCGGTGGCGCCATGCCGACGGCCGACGGGCGCATCCAGATGTACCCCTGTTTTTCGTTCGAGGCGCATGTGGTGCTCCTTGAGATCGATCCCGGCACCGGGCAGCCCAAGCTTCTGCGCTATGCCTGCGGCCACGATTGCGGCGTGATGATCAACCCGGACATCGTGCACGGCATGACCCTGGGCGGTATCGCGCACGGCATCGGCGCGGCGCTGTACGAAAAGTTCGCCTTCAGCGCCAACGGCCAGCTCGAGAGCCAGTCGTTCATGGATTACCTGATTCCGAGCGCGCTCGAGGTGCCGCCGATTTCGATCGCGGATCACTGTACGCCCTCCCCGCTCACCACCTTCGGGCAGAAGGGCTCGGGCGAGGCCGGTTACCTCGGCGCGCCTGCTGCGATTGCCTGCGCCGTCAACGACGCGCTCGCTCCGACAGGCGTCTCGATTGCCGAATTGCCGATGACGCCGCTGCAGATTTGGAAGCTGCTGCAAACAGTGACAAAGGGCCCCGACTTGAAGAGTTCGACACCATGATCATCGACATTCACGCGCATTATCTGCCGCAACTGCTGTACGAGCGCTTCGACGCCGCAGCGGCAGCGTTTCCGGGGGTGAAGCTGCTGCGCGGCGAGAAAGGCACGCGCCTGCAGTTTCCAGGCGGCGAAGCGACGCGTCCGATTTCACCCAAGCTGTCCGACCTTGGCGAGCGCCGCAACTGGATGGACAAGAACGGCATCGACCATCAGCTGGTCGGGGGCTGGCTCGACAGTTTCGGTTACGAACTGGCGGCGGACGAGGGCCTCGCCTGGAGCAACTTCATCAATGCCTGCATGCGCGAGGCGCTCGCCGAGGAGAAGCGTTTCACGCCTCTTGCCACCGTTCCGTTGCAGGACGGCAAACTGGCGGCCGAAGTGCTGGGTGAAGCCATGGAGGCCGGCTTCGGCGGCATCATGATAGGCACGCTGCCCAAGGGCTTGGGAGGCGTGCTCGACGATCCGCAGCTCGATCCCTTCTGGCAAGCGGCTTCAAAGCTGCAGGCCGCAGTGTTCCTGCATCCTATGTTCCTGTGCGGCGAGCCGCGGCTCGCCGATTACGATCTCGTCAACGCCATCGGCCGGGTTGCAGACACCTCGATTGCGGTCGCACGGCTGCTGTTCTCGGGACATCTGCTCAAGTATCCCGGGATGAAGCTGGTGCTCTCGCATGGCGGGGCCGCGCTGCCGCTGGTGCTCGGGCGCCTCGCGCGCAACTTCACCATCGCGCAAGGCAAGTACGCCGATCCGCGCAAAGGCTTCGAGGCTCTGTATTTCGACAGCGTGGTGTTCGACGACGATGCGCTGCGTTTTCTTGCCGCCAAGGCCGGCGCGGCGAAGATTATGCTCGGCTCGGACATGCCGTTTCCGATCGGCGACGTGGAGCCGTGCAAGGTCGTACATGCGGCGGGTTTTGGCGCTGCGCAACGCGCATCCATCCTCGGTGGCAATGCGCAAGCTGTGTTTCGCATCCGGCGCGATTGCTGGTGCCGCAGTTGACGGGGCGTCCATGGCACTCGAGATGAAAGGCGAATGCGCGTTGCCGGTAGAGCAAGCCGAGCTCTGGCGGCTGCTGAACGATCCTGCCGTGCTCGCCAAGATCATTCCCGGCTGCAACACGGTGCGCCTGGTGGGGACCGACTGCTACGAGATGGGCTTGAAACTGCAGGTCGGCAGCGTGAGCGGCGAATACATGGGCAGCGTCGCGATATTCGACAAGCGGGAGCCCGTGCATTACGTGCTCACAGTCGAAGGCCAGGGCTCGATCGGATTCATGAAGGGCAGCGCGGCCTTCGACCTCGAGCCGCAGGGCGAGGCGGCATCATTGCTGCGCTACACGGGCAGCGCCGAGGTGGGCGGGGTGGTGGCAGGGGTTGGCCAGCGCGTCCTGTCCGGCGTGGCCAAGTTCCTTACGGGGCGTTTTCTCAAGTCGCTCGCAAAGCACATAGAAGAATCCAAGGCTGACGCGAAAGACGCGACCGCGGTCTGACACCGACGAAGAACCCACGGCGCCGGCCATAACCGCCCGCGCCAGGCCGGTAACCTGCTGTCGGTAACTACTTTCCGACGAACTTCGGCCGGCGCTTTTCCATGAACGCGGTCCGCCCCTCCTTGTAGTCCGCGCTGTTGAAGCAGATATCCCCGATCTCCTTTATCGCGGCCATATTGCGTTTGCTTTCGTCCTTCATCAGCTCGTTGATCGTGATCTTCGATGCTCTCACCGAAAGCGGTGCATTGTCGGCGATGTTGCGCGCGATCTCCATCACCGTGCTGTCAAGATCCTCGATCGCGACACACTGGTTGATCAACCCGATGCGTTCGGCTTCCTTTGCGTCGATCCGGCGCGCCGTGTACAGGATCATGCGCGCATGCGCGGGGCCGACAAGATCGATCAGCTTTTGCACCGAATCCGCCCCGTAGGCAATCGACAGCCGCGCCGCCGGAATGCCGAACTGGCCATCGGTGGCAGCGATGCGCAGGTCGGTCGACATCGCGATCGCGAGCCCGCCACCCATGCAGTAGCCGCGGATCTTCGCGATGATCGGTTTCGAAAAATCGTGGAACTTCGCGCGGCCGACGCTGGTTTGCCGTTCGTACTCCTTTTGCCCGTTCGCGTTGCTGCGGCTCTTCTCGAACTGGCTGATGTCCGCGCCGGAAACGAACGCCTTGTCGCCAGCTCCACTCATGACAACTACGCTGACGGAGCTGTCTGCCTCGAACTCATCCAGGATCTCGCCCAAGCCGAGCCACATTTCCATCGACATGGCGTTGCGTTTTTCGGGCTGGTTGAACGTGACGAAACCGATCCCCTCCTCCTTCGCTGCCAGCATCTTTCCGCCGGCGTACGCGGTAATTCCCTTCGCTGCTATCATTTCAAATCACTCCCTTCTTGCGCATCGCCGCAATTTCGGCGTCGGTATAGCCCACGGATTTCAGGATTTCGTCCTGATGCTCGCCTGCATTCGGCGTGTAGCTGCGGACTGCCTTGGAAAATCCAGAGATGTTTATGGGGGACGCCACGACCTCTGTCTCACCCACATACGGACTCTTCATCGGCGTCGCCATCCCCAGGTGCTTGACCTGCGGATCGGCGAAGACCTGGTCGATGGTGTAGATCGGGCCGCAGGGGATCCCATTAGCCTCGAACAGCTCGATCCAGTGCTTGGCCGGCTTCGTCTTTGTGATCTCCGCGATCGCGACGTTGATCGCGCGCCGGTCCTTGCTGCGGCCAACTTGCGTCTTCCAGTCGTCGCGTTCCAGCCAGTCCTTGCGTTCGATCGCCTCGCAGAAGCGCGTGAACACGCGCGATGAGCTGGCGGCGATATTGATGTGGCCGTCGCTGGTGGGGAACACGCCAGTCGGGATGCCCGTCGGGTGGTCGTTGCCGGCCTGGCCCGCGACCTCCTTTTCCATAAGCCAGCGGCTGGCCTGGAAATCCAACATGAAGATTTGCGCTTCCAAGAGCGAAGTCGTGACCCAGCGGCCGACACCGGAGCGCTCGCGGTCGTACAGCGCCATCATGCAGCCGAGCGCAAGCAGATTGCCTGCGGTCAAATCGTCGATCGGAATGCCGACCCGCATCGGCCCGCGCCCTGGTTCACCGGTGATGGTCATCAGTCCGCCCATGCCCTGGGCGATCTGGTCGACACCGGCGCGAGGACCATAGGGGCCATCCTGCCCGAAGCCCGAGATGCTGCCGTAGACGATGCGCGGATTCACCGCTTTCACATCGTCATAGGACACCTTCAAGCGGTGCTTCACGTTGGCGCGCATGTTCTCGAGAATCACATCAGCCGTCTTCGCGAGGCGCATGAACGCTGCATGCCCTTCCGCATGCTTTAGGTTCAACGTGATGGCGCGCTTATTGCGGTGCAGATTCTGAAAGTCGAATCCATGGCGGCGGCCTGCCACGTCCTCACCGTCGGAAGCCGGGGGCTCGATGCGGATGACGTTGGCGCCCCAGTCGGCGAAATGGCGCACCGCTGTCGGCCCCGCGCGCGCAAGGGTCAGATCCAGTACCGTGATGCCGTTCATGGGCATATGGGTCTGGCTTTGCTCGAACGCAGTTTTGTCTGCGGCACCTTCAGGCATTGCGGATCCTCCTATGCGTTTTGACGCAGTCTTCTTGTCACTATCGCGGATCGCCCAAGAGCGCGCCGGACTGGCGTGCTGGTACGCGCGAGCGTGGTGCAGGATACCATACACTCCCTGCAAGAATGCTTTCAGCGGTCTGCCATTGGGTTGACTCGGTCTTCCAGGGAATCTTACACTGACCTGGAAATCCCTAGTCCAGGCGGATGCCCGAATCCTTGACGATCTTGCCCCATCTGGCCACTTCGCTCTTGATCAGCGCGCCGAGTTCTTCCGGTGAACTGCTATTGGCGTCGACCCCCGCAGCGGCGAGGCGGTCCCTGACATCTTTCGCGTCGATCGCCTTCACGAATTCGCGGTTCAGCGCGGTGATGATCGGCTTGGGTGTTCCGAGGGGTGCAAGGATATAGTAGGCGGCGACGATATTGAGCTTAGGGTAGCCCGCCTCGGAAATAGTCGGTACATCCGGCAGTTCCGCTGATCGTTTCTCGCCGCAGACTGCGAGGACCCTCAGCTTGCCCGCTTTCGCCTGCCGCAGCGCGGCTGAAAGAGTCGAGAAATAGATTTCGACCCGGCCCGCGAGTACATCGGCCTCGGCATCGGCGGCCAATTTGTTGGGAATCATCACGAGGTCAACGTTGCCCGCGGACTTGAGCATCTCTCCCATGAGATGCGCAATGCTGCCTATCGTGCCGGTAAAGTTGAGTTTTTTCGGGCTGGATTTCGCCACGCCAACCAACTCCTGCAAGGACTTGGCGGGAAATGTATTGAGCACTGACACGGCGTAAGGCAAGGTTCCGGAAACGGACACAGGCGTGAAATCCCGGAGAAAGTCGTAGCGCATTTTGGACAAGTGCTGATTGATGATCTGACTGGTGCTCGCGATGACGATGGTATGGCCATCGGGCAGCGCCTTGGCGGTCGCCTCCAGCGCAATGCCGCCAGTTGCCCCAGGGCGGTTCACCACCACCATCGAGTGGCCCCAGTTATCGGTTATCTTCTGCGCGACGATGCGCGCGATCACGTCGTTGCCGCTGCCCGGTCCGTACGGGACGATATAGGTGATCGGTCTGTTCGGGTAGCTTTGGGCATAGGCAGCGCCGACGGCCAGGCCGAATCCTGCCGTCGACAATAGCAACACGGCGATACGAGAGATCCATCGAGTATTCATGAAACAGCCTCCCCTAGTTCAAAATTTGGTCCCGTGCCCTGCGCGCGTCCGGCCGACCACGGCATAGTCGCGGCAATGCGGAAGCACACGCGAGTAAAGCGGCGCCTGATTGAACTCGACCTAAACCGCAATGCGGTGCCCCTTGCGTGCGCGGCAATGACGTGGAGCCGGTCGCCGACACGCTTGCGCCAGGCGATTCGCTCAGGCGGTGGCCGCTTTCAAATCGTCGAGCTGGCGGCGCACTCCCGCGGTCAGGGACCCGATATCCGAGGTGAGCATGACCAGGTCAAAGCCGCGCTTCACCGCGCCCGCCGCGAACGCTGCGCTCGCGCAGTGCATGCACGCCTTGATGCCGTGGCGATGCGCCGCCTCGCGGATGTTGTCGCAGGTTTTCAGGTGCAATGGGTCCGGGTTATCGCCGCGCGGCGGCAGTCCGATGGCGTACGACAGGTCCGCCGGACCGATATAGACCCCGTCCAGGCCCGGCGTGGCGCAGATCGCATCCAAGTTCGCGAGCCCTTCCTTGGTTTCGATCATCGCGAGCACGATCATTTCATCGTTCGCCCCGGCCTGATAATCACTGCCGCCATAGTGCACAGCGCGCGTGGGCCCCGAAGAGCGTATCCCCACTGGCGGATAACGGCACGCCGCCACCGCCGCCGCCGCTTCTTGCGCCGTGTTGACGAGGGGAACGATGATGCCGTACGCGCCCATGTCGAGCGCCTTCATGATGGTTGCCGGGTCATTCCACGGCACGCGCACGATCGGCACGGTGTCGGTCTGCGAGACCGCTTGCAACATCGGCCACAGATTGCTGAAGTCGGTCAGCCCGTGCTGCATATCGAGGCAGAGCGCGTCGAAACCCTGGCGCGCCATCACCTCGGCAGTGAAACCGTTGGGTATCGAAAGCCAGCCGAGCGTGACAAACTTCCCCTCGCGCCACATTTGCTTGATTCTGTTCTTTCGCATTGTCGCCTCTCCCCTTGTGGATTATCGTGAATCGGATTCGTCGCTGATCGCAGCACCGCTCATAGCCTAGCACGGAGCGAACCGGACGCCGTGGGACACGCCCGCGCTGCGTGATGGCGTAATCTATTTGCCGGGGTCGGCCAGCGCGCGCATTTCGTCGAGTGCTTCGCCCGTCACGCGCCGCAGATGGTTTACGACTGCCGCCGAAGGCTTGAAATAGGCGGCGCCGCGGCCGACTCGCAGCCCGGAACGCTGGCGCAGACGCACGAGCATCTGCGCCATGCCGAGTACCGCGCCGTAGGAATCGAGCACCGGGATGGCGTCGATCTCGCGCACATGGTTGCGCACGAGCGCCGTGTTGAGCGCGCCTTCGGCTGGGATGACAACATCCGCGCCCGCGCGAATCAGGCGGCGCGCCTGCGCGCTGAAGCTGTCGACGAATTCCTTTGATCCCGCAAATGCCTTATCGATCTGGTATTCCGTTAGCGGTGGGTCGAGCGGGTCCACGCACACAACGCGGTCTTGGAAGCCGTAGCCGCCGATCAACTTCTTCAGCCGGTTCGCCATGCCTTCGTCGAGCGTCAGGAGCCCGAACGCGCGGCCGACAGTCGAAGATACCAGAAGCGAAGTTTCGAGCGAACTCACTACCGGGATGTCTACGAGGCTGCGCGCCTCCTCGAGGCCCGGATCGATGAAACAGCTGATCGCCACGGCATCGTAGCCCTCGCGCTCAGCGCGCATCACGTTCTCTACGATCTGAATTGCGCGCAAATGAGTCGACCAGCGCGAACGCGCCATTTCGATGGGCGCCATGCCGGCCGGGTAAGTGCCGGGGCGCACGCCGTGAACATCGACGCTGGTGCCAGGGTCGCAGACCTGTCGTCCGTGTTCAGCCAGCATGCCGGCATAGCCGGGCAGCACGGTCAAGTCGGTAATGCTTTGATGCCAGATGCGCATGCCGGTCTCAGCCGTACTTTGCGTCATGTCTAACTCCCCCCATTCAATTGCGGTTAACATTCGAAAATGTTGCTCTGACCCGGAATATCGGCCTGCGTCGCTAGCTGCTCTCGCCGTAGCGGCGCAGCACGTCCTCGTTGAATACAAGTCCATGTCCCGGTTTGTCGGGCACCTGCAGTTCGCCCTTATCCGGCAGCGGCACCTCCTCGAACAGCTTCACCGACCAAGGCATGTACTCGACGGTCAGGCCGTTCGGAATCGCGGAGATCAGGTGCACATGCAATTCCGGAATCAGATGGCTTACCACGGGCAGATTGAAAGCCTCGGCCATGCCCGCGATCTTCAGCCACTGGGTGATACCGCCGGCGCGCAGCACGTCGATCATCACGATATCGACCGAACGCGCCTCCAGCATATGCCGAAACGGCACGCTGCCATAGACGTACTCGCCGCCAGCCACCGGCGTATCCAGCGCCGCGGCCACGCGCGCGAGCCCGGCGTAATCGTCGTGCGCGACGACGTCTTCGAGCCAATACAGGTGGACGTCCTCGATCTGCTTGCCGATCGAAATCGCCTGGCGCACGTCCCAGAGCTGGTTGATGTCGCACATCAGATCGATCTCGTCCCCGACGCTCGCGCGTATCAGCCGAGCACGCTCGACTTCGCGCGGCACCGAAATGTTGCCGGGCAGAGCCAATTGCATCTTCATCTGGCGAAAGCCGCGTTCGACGAGGCGCGGCGCCGCCTTTAGCACATCCTCGAGTGAAAACTGCCGCATCAACGCGCCGCTGGCGTAGGTCGGCACGCGCTCGCGCCTTCCCCCAATCAGCTTCGATAGCGGCAGATTGAGCGCCTTGCCCTTGATGTCCCACAGCGCGATATCGATGGCCGCCAGCGCGAGTGTGAGGATGCCGCCGGGCCCGCAAGGCGCTGCGGCCGCGCGCAGCTTGCCGATGAGCGCTTCGATGCGCAGAGGATCTTCGCCGATCGCGAGTGTGCCGAGCGCATCGACCGCCGTCCGCAGCGTGCCGATCAAGGCGCCGCCGAAGAACGTGATGCCGATGCCTTCAATGCCAGCGTCGGTGCCGATGCGAAGCGTGACAAAATCGCGTGTCGTCCCCGCTGCGACGGGCCCATCGGCGAGAGGTTCCTCGGCGGGCAGCCGGACGATTTGCGTCTGAATGCTGGATATTTTCATGCGATGTCCATACGTTGCGCATAAGGCTGATGCGAAGGTGGCTATTCTAAGGCTTCCGGCCGAGCCTAGTGAGCAGCGCAATCACCTGCCCGCGTCAAAAACGATAGCCCGCCCCGAGCAAAATCACATCGGTGTCGCGGTTGTAGTTGGTGTTGATGCGATTCCAGGATACGCGCGCATTCCAATGCTGGCTGAGCCTGAACGCGGCGCTGGCGGTGAAGATCCATGAGAACAGGCTGGTGCCGCCTTCGCCCAATGCGGGATCGCGATACCGGTCGATGGCCAGGTACGGGCCAAGGCCGATCCCCAGTACGAGGCGATCGCTCGCGAGTACCTCGCGTACCCCCCATATCTGCGCCGTGATGCCGCTGCGACGCACCAATCTGGCGTCGCCCTCGTTCAACACGCCGAGCGTCACGTCAACATGGCGCCCCAGCCCATGCCTATATTCGAACGCCCATCCGAGCTCACGCTCCGAAGACAGGCTGTTGACGATCGTGCGGCCGACAAACGCCGTGATTTCATCGGTCGTCGTCTTGCCCAGCTGGCTCGGTGCGGAGACTTGCGGTCCGCGTTCAGACACCGGCTCCAGCTGATAGCCGATACCGAGCATCAATGCGTTGGTGTCGACACTACCGCCCGCGACGATGCGGTTGAAGCGCAACTTGTACAGCCAGCGACTGTCGCTGTAGTAGGTCGCCGCCAGACTTCCCACCATTCCCCAGCCGTGGATATTCGCATGATCGCCCCCGGCTACGGACGCAGTGGTGTCGAAGTAACGATACGGCCCAAGCCCCGCGGCGAGTGACAGGCGACGATCCAGTAGATTGGCGCGGCCCCAGATCTGAACGCTTTGCCCATCGCGATGGTGTCCGGGAAGATGACCTTCGTTCAACCACGCGAAACTGGCAGCGATGTTCTCGCCCAAGGCATGCTGATACTCGAGCGCCCACGCGTGGGAGCGTTCCTTGGTCTCGGACGCCTGCAAACCGCCTGCAAATACGGTCAACTCCTGCGCATGAACGGCGCCGGCCAGAATCAGCGGCGCTAGCAAGAACATCCGCCACATGCCGCTTCCGCCGAATCGCTGCGACCTGGCCAACACGCCCTGCGCCGCACGGTGTGCCCGAATGCGCGCATGCGGCGCACAGCGGTCGCACCGCTGCAGCGTGACAAAGTCGCGTGTCGTCCCCGCTGCGACGGGTCCGTCGGCGAGCGGTTCCGCGGCGTTCAGACGGACGATCTGGGATTGAATACGGGATATCTTCATAGGCCTCCAGGCTCACAATAGATGCACGGCAGTCGGCCAGAAAAAGCCGATCAGCGAAAACGCCACGCCGACCACCCCGAGCACTCCGGCAATCCACACGAGCACGGCGAGCCCGGTGATGATGGAAGCCGATGCGAGCACGATCGCGATCTGCACTGCGCCGGACGCGATTTCATAGTTGTGGTACGCGGCGAGCGCGCGGTCGCGCGCTTCCTCGGTGGCCTTGGCGCGTGCCGCAAGCTCCTTTCGACCCTCGTTGGTCTCGGGCTCGGAGTCGTAGCGCTCCGCGGTCTTACGCCAGAGGGCAATCTGCTTTTCGATGAGGTCTGTCGTCTTCGCATCGTTGGTCTTCCCCAATTCGAGCGTGGCATTCTCCGCCGCCGTTCTCATCAAGGTGAGGCGCACCGTCTTCGCCTGGAAGAACGTCCATAGGTTCGATGCCTCGATGTTCCGGCTCAGGGCCTGCGTTTGGGCGCCCTTGCCCAGGGTTTCCGAGAACGCCAGCACCAGCGCCAGAACGGCGATGAGCAAGCCGATCTTCTTGCTGCCCTCATCATGATGCGCGGGGCCGTGTCCTACCGACATTGGAAAATCCTCCCTGAATGATCGAAGCTGCCCATTGTCCTGTTTTTATGTGCCTTGGCAAGGGCATTTGCGATCGGCGCGGGCGCCGCAGGGGTGGAGTGAAGCGCGCGATTCTGAAATCATTTGGCATCGTCCAGTTTCAGCGTCCACTTGTTGCCGGGATACTCCTCGCGCAGGCGCGCCGCGAACGGCGCAGCGCGCCCCGCATGGCCATCCTGCTGCTCGAGCAGCACGTAGGTAAACAGGCCTTCAGGCAGCCAGTATCCCTGATAGAGCTCGATCAGCTCACGGTAGCGTGCCTTCGCCTGCTCGCGTCGCCCTGCAAGTTCGCTCGCCTTAGCCAGCCAGAACAGCGCCTCTTCCTTCTTCGCCGGCGGTCGACGCAAGCGGTAGGCGAGTGCAAAACTTTCGCTTGCCTCGTCATAGTGCTGCGCGCGCATCGCTTCCCAGGCCTCTCTGTAGACACGCTCGGGCGAGTGTGTCCCGAAATAGAAGCCGGCAGCGAGCAGCGTGAACCACCCGATAAGCACAGGCAGCAAGGAACTGCGCGCGCGCTCTTGCGCCACCTCGGGCTGCGACCGTCTTCTGGACGAGATCGCCGATAATGCGTACAGGGCCGCAAGAGCCGAAACCGCCATGCCGAGCTTACCTGCCAGCGTGTGGCCATAGATCAGGCGAATTTCTTTCTCTTGCGGGACGACCAGCATGTAGCCGGGGCCAGCCAATAGCAGTTGTCCCAAGCTCCGCAACTGCCAGCGCGGGTGATAAGCGACCTTGATCAGATGCGGGCTGCCGACAGCATCGGTCTCGAACACCATTTCGTGCCGCGACAATGACAACGCCCGCACTGCGCTTGTCGGACCTGGAGCAATCAGTTTCTCCGGCGGCAAATTGCCATACACCGGCAGGTAGGCGTCGAAACGGCTGCGCGTGCGAAACCAGGCGAATGCATCCTGCATCCAATCGTTCAATGGTCGCGCCTGCATCGGCATTCGCACGAGCTCGATCAACCTGCTGTCGAAGCCGCGCAACCGATAGAGCGCAAACGGCGGTGCTTCGGCAAGCTTGTCGAATAGCCGGCTCGATTCGATCGCGGACTTGGCCTGCTCGCTGCGCAATAGCAGCGTATCGGCATAAAGTAGCTTCATGTGCCGCGCGGCAAACTCAGGGTCGAGACTGCCGCTCGGGAAGCGCACCAGAGGCGAGGACGGGCGCGCCGATATTTCCGATTGCAGCTGGTAGATGGCGGGGCCGAGCAGCGCGGATTCCATGTAGAGGCCTTCGAGCACCGGCCTGTGATTGAGAAACATCGGCAAGGTCTCGAGCGACCGTGTGGAACCAATATCCTGGTTGTCCGGATCGTGTTCGAACGCAAGCCGCGGGCTCCAAAGATTGCCGGACATGAACGGAAAAAGCCTGGCCAGGTTGCGCCATTGCGGTTTGGAATCGAGCCCGGCATGGTTCCAAAGCGCCCAGTCGGGCGCGGCCCGGATTTGCTGCCCAAACCAGCCCAGCAAACCGAGTGCGGCGGCGACGGCGAACATGGTCAATGCGACCCTTCGCTGCGGCTGCCACACCTCGGCGATTGCGGCCAGACCTTCACCGAACAGCCAACCGCAGACCACGGCGGCAAATAGCCATACCATGGGGAAGAAACGTATATCCGCGAGCCCGAGCTGGTCGCCGGCGAGAAAGCCGATTGCCGCCAGCCCCGCGCCGCTCGCAAGATAGCGCAGAGCGACGACCTGCAACACGGTCCACTTGCGCCGCACTGCGGGGACCAGCTGCATGCCCAAACCAACGAATCCCGCCCCCGCTATCGGCCACAGCGTCGCGGGCAATAGATCCCGCCAACTCTGCACCGGAAAAGCAGCATCATTGGGAATGGTGAGGCCGTGCATTTCCAGCATCGGCCATAGCCATCCTCCGAGCAAACAAAATGCCAGCAAATGGCCGCGTACGAGCAAACCCAGCGTGCGGCCGAACTGCTTGCCATCGAACAGCAGGAACACCGTGGAGAAACCCACGAGCAAGAGCGGGAACCCGTGCGAAAATCCGGTTGCCGCTTCGAGCAAGGCCGGGACGATCCAGCCGCGGCCGATCTGCACCGCGCGCACCCAGGCAATCATGGTCAGCAGCGCAAAGCAAAGGCCATAGCTGTAGGCAAACTCTCCGGACAGGGTGGAGAGCAGGTTTCCGCCCCAGATCGAATTCTGCTCGTGCAACAGGAAACCAAGCGCGCCCAACCCGCCGAAGAGCGCTCCGGTCCAAGACAGGCCAAGCCAGCGCCGGCTCGACACGAATACCGCGCCGGGCAAAAGCATCACAGCAAGGAAAGAACCCCACTTGAAAGCCGGCGCGACTCCTACGAGCTTGGACAGAAGCGCGATGACGATAAAGGGCAAGGGAAAGTAATAGGATAGAAAAGGCAGCCCGCCGAACACTTCCGGCAGCCAGGGAAGCACGTTCCCGGATAGCAGCAGGCTGTCGGCATAGAGCCAGGCATAGAGCAGATGCGAAGCGGCATCCCCGCCCGTGGGCCAATTCGGCGAATTGAGAAATGCGACGCCGAGCGTAGTGGCCACCAGCGCGCCCGTAGCCAGAACGAACAAGCCATCGACGAAGGCACCCGCCAGATGCGCCCGCGTCATGATGAATCGGCGCGGCCGCGCGGACGGCGCAAGAATGGCAGCAGCATCGCGCCCAGCCCGACTGCCAGAGCGATCAAGGACGCGGCATAGAATTTCGGCGCGGCATCGAGCCAGGCCGCACGCTGCTCCCTGCCCTGCAGTCCGCCGTCCGGCACGTGCTGCAGCGCATAGCCTTGCGCGGTTTCGTGGAGCAGGATCGCGGCGGGCCGCCCGGCACCGGTATCGATTTGAAACGGAACGCCGCGCTGATGCCGCCAATCGATGCGCAGCGCCGGCCGCGGGCGATGCACAAAATGCACGGGCCGACGAATCGGCCTGATGCCTTCCTCCTGCGGCCACAGCACCCGGCTCGCGCGGATGGAAGACATGCCATCAGGTGGATCGATGCGCAATACACCATTGACATAGCGTGCCTTCAAGGTCGTCTTGGCGACGGGCGGTGCGTGAAGAAAGGAGATTTGCCCGAAGTACACTCCGGCTTGATCGAAAAAACGCACCATGACCGGCTGCATGCGCTCGAGTTCCGGCACCTGCTCCAAAGGACGCGAATCGGGCCAGGTGCGTTGCAGGCGTGCGCCCGGCGCCATTTCCGCCAACGCGGCGCTCGCCTGGAGCGACTCCCAGCTGCCATCGGCCAGCATTCTGAATACCGCCGGGTAGAATGCCGAGCTGTCCCCTTGGTTGATCACCGTCAACTGCGATCCGGTCAGCGACAGGCGAAAAGACACGCCGCCCGCCGCCGCAGACAGCGAGCAAAGAAGGGCACTGATTGCGATTATCAGTCTAGCCAACGGCCCGTTCACCGATAAGAAGCCCGGATCGATCCGACGATTTTCGCTGCAGCAAGCGCTTGAAAGTCGCCCCCCTTGCCGTGGACCGCGGACCAACTCGCGCAAGGACCAGGCCATTATTTCGCCGGCGGCCACGAGCGCTCCGGTCAGTTTAGCTTGATCTTGGCTTCCTGACCGCTGCGGGCTGAATGCGGTTTCGGCACCACCTCTTCCAGGTCCTGCTTGATCAAGTACTCCGGACGTGCCTTGATCTCGTCGAAAATCTGCGCGAGATAGGCGCCGAGCACGCCGATTCCAAGAAGATTGGCAGAACCAAAGAACAGCAGGACCACCGTCACCGAGGTCCAGCCAGAGACCGCAATCCCTGCCAGCCAGGAATAGATGGCCTGCACGAACAGAGCGAATGCCGCGACCATCCCTACAAGTCCGAACCGGAAAACCAGACTCAGCGGTTTCGCGCTGTAGGCGGTAATCGCATTGACCGCGAGTTTGGTGAGCTGTGCTTTGCTCCAGTGACTGGTGCCGGCAATTCGCGGCGCGACGTCGAAAGCAAGCTGCTTGGTAGCAAACCCGGTCCAAACCGTCATGCCGCGGAAGAAACGCACTCTCTCGGGAAATTCCAGCAATACATCAACCACGCGCCGGTCGAGCAGCCGATAATCGGACGCGGCGGAAAGATCCAGGCCGGTCATAATCCGCATCAGCTTGTTGAACAGATGTGCGCTCAGCCGATCGAGCCAGCGGTCTGTTGGCCTGGTCGCCTTCTGCGCCGCGATGATTTGTGCTTCTCCTGCGCGCCAGGCAGCGAGCATTTGCGGCAGCAGAGTCGGCGGGTGCTGACCGTCGCTATCCATGACGACCACAGCAGCGCCGGTCGCCTGGCGCAGGCCAGCCAGTACCGCCGCCTCTTTGCCAAAATTGCGCGTGAAGCGTAGCGCGTGCAGCTCAGGATAGCGCTCGCGCGCGGCGTGTAAGCACTGCCAGGTATCATCTCTGCTGCCATCGTCTACGACCCACACGTCGAAATTTGCGCAGCACCCCCGCAGTACATCGAACAGGATATCGAGGAACGTCACTATGCCCTGCGCTTCATTGAAGGCAGGCACGATAACGCTGAGTTCGGTGCCCCTGTTCGAGGCCGCTTTTCGGTCCGGAATCATTGCTATTCGACCGGCTCGAACGTCCATTTGTTTCGGATGCTCCCTACGCAATCATTCGCAGGCCGCGCCGCGCGCGCCGGCTAGCCAAAAGTCCCAATCTGCAACAGGCACGGCTGCGGCAGGCGTCTGGCGGTCAGGAGCGCGCCCCTCCGGCATACTGCTATGGCAGCGGCCGCGCTTGCGCTGCGTCCGGCGGCTAGAGCGGTCAACGCGAACGAACGCCCCCCTATTCCACGGTCTGCAGAAATCTGCCGAACGAAACCAGCGCCGCTACGCTGCAAGCGGCCTTCTACGTGAAGCATGCCGACTGCGCCCCGCCCGGCCAATAGGCTACACTGCACGACCATACAATCAACAGCGGAAAATCCACCAGGTCCGGCCAGCGCTCGGCCGCCATTATTTCCCTGGCGTGGGCACGACAGTAGCTACAGGAACCTGGCGCAAGTAGAGCATTCGAGGAATCGTGCGGCATGACGCGCTACGCTGGCTGGCTTGCATTCGTTCGCCAATTCGTCAACTTCACTGGCGTGGGTTTCGTTTCTGCCATCGGCCACTATGGCCTCTTGATCGGGTTGGTCCAGATTGCGAACGTTGCCGCAGTGCCGGCGTCGGCCGCCGGGGCATTGCTGGGTGCGGTGATCAACTACAGCCTCAACTACCGCTTTACCTTCCGCAGCACAAAACGCCACCGCGAAGCAGTGCTTAAGTTCGCGACGGTTGCGGGCGTCGGCCTTATCCTGAATACGGTGTTCATGTGGGTAGGGGTCGAATTGATCGGGGCGCACTATCTTCTGAGTCAGATCGTCACCACTGGGCTGGTCCTGATCTGGAGCTTTGTCGGTAATCGCTACTGGACCTTCTAGTTGGCTCTGCGTCAACCAAGGCTCGCGCGGCCCCCGCAACCCACGCGTTTTCGGCGCAAGCAACGACTCCGCGTGCGCCGACCCCTAATCAGCCAGCGTAATGCCGTGCCCGGTGCGCAGGGTGCGCGTGGCGGCAATGGCGCTGGGCCATGAAGCAGATGCGGTTCAAGTGCGCATCCGCCGCGCAGTAGACAAGCTGGGTGGGCGCGAAAAAGCAACTGGCACTTCCGCACGCGCCGACTGCGCAAGAAAACTCAGCGCCGGTTTCAGACTGCGATTCCTTTCCGGTAGCAGGCGGTCGGTTTCGCCCTTGACCGCCGCATAACATTCGCACACCAGCGTCTCGAGCTTCGCGCGACTCAGTACGGTAATATGGCCGCGGCTGTAATGGATCACGCCCTTCGCTTGCAAGCGCCCGGCAGCTTCGCCAACCGCTTCGCGCCGCACGCCTAACATGTTCGCAATGACTTCCTGCGTTATCCTCAGCTTGTTCGAGCTCAGCCGGTCTAGGCTCAATAGCAGCCAGCGGCATAGCTGCTTCTCCACCGTATGGTGGCGGTTGCATGCGGCCGCTTGCGCCATCTGGGTCATCAGCGACTGCGTGTAGCGCAGCAACAAGTGCTGAAACGGTCCGCAGTGTTCGAATTCTCTTCGCAGCACGTCCGCGCGCAGACGGTAGGCGCGCCCCGCGCTTAGCACTACCGTCCGCGTAAGGGTGGTATCGCCGTGCAACAACGAAACGATGCCGACCAGGCCTTCATTGCCGACGACCGCAATCTCTGCTGAGGCGCCATCCCGCATCACGTTGAGCAGCGAAACGATGCCGGATACCGGGAAATAGACATACTGCAGGCGGCTGCCAGATTCATATATGACCCAGCCTAAGGGCAGATCGACAGGTTCGCACTGACGCACCAGGCGCTCGTAATCTTTCTCGGGCAGAGCGCCGAGTAGACGATTTAGCTTGGCGGTCGGCGGCATGGATTCGGCTTGCTGGCCCTTACACGCAATAACGTTTCGCTATCGAACGGTTGCCAGTGCGGCGCGTTGCGCTAGACCACGTCCTGTGCATGGAATTATCTCGCTGCAATCATGCGAAGGCGCCGCTGCAAAAAACTCGCTATATGAGCGCTACCACGCTGAATGCACAAGCTATGAAGGCTAAAGTCAGCGCCTCCGGTTTGCGCCCACGCTCTTACGAGTCGGCCTTACAACCTATGGTCTATTGACCGCTCGATAGAAGAAAGGTTCGTGCGGCAACTGCGCAGCCCGGCAGCGGAAATGCTCGCCAAGGGAGGAGAGGTTGCCAAGCAAACGTGGTGAATGCGTCGAGCGGTACGACGCGCACGTGTGCGCCGCCGCGCAAAACCATGAGCGAAGCCCGCGCCTTGGTCGAGCCGCATGATGCCAACTCATCCTTGCGCTCGCATGGGGCTTGCGGTCGTGTGTCGCTCACAGACGACAGCGCAACTCGCGATCTATTCAGTACTTTCTCTCGAGAAGCCGCATTGCTGTCGCGAAACGGCGACTAGATCGCATTCGAATTGCAGCGGCTGGATCGAATGGTTCAGGCAAATACCTGATTCAAAGCAATATCGCCACCCCTGGCACGGTGATTGCGTGGGTATCACGCAGCATGCCCACGCCACGGCGCAATGAATTCAAGAAACGTGGCATGAGAAGGACGCGCAAACGAATACGAATGCGATGGACTGCTGCAAGCGGGTCTACTTCTGCAGAGTCGCCATCGCGCTAACGAATCAGATTCATCGCTAGGGAGAGACCACATAGTCGTTATCGACAACGCGCCGGATTGTCTTGTCGCGCTTTCTTCATGCGCGTTGTCCGGCCTGCGAGTCGCGCACGCGCGCGCCCGCCACGCATCAGCCTGCGCCTGCAGCGCCAGGGCGATGCTGCCGCGGTGCCCATCGCTTTTTAGCATGTCGTTCTCAAGTTAGTAAACCACGTAACCAAGCAATAGGAGATTCAAATGCAGACGCAATTACCCAGTAATCGCACCAGGCCTGGCGGTTGGAAGCAGGCGACGGCATATTTGCGGCGACGAGCCGGCACCGCAGTTACGCTGCTGGGCGTCTTCGCGCTCAGCGTCTTCGTCGCGAGCTGCGGCGATAGCGGTGGCGGCGGGGGTGGCGAGGGTACGAGCGTTTCGTCCCAGGTCGTCAGCGGTGTTGCCGCTACTGGCGCGCCTTTGGCCGGCCAGGTGACGCTCAGGGATTCCTCCCCTGCGCGAAAAGACAAGGCAACAAGCGTCGGCACAGACGGTTCGTTCGCGATCGATGTGAGCGACATGAGTATGCCTTACATACTGAAAGCAACCGGGACCGTCGACGGCGTAAGCCGCACGCTGTATTCCTTTGCCGACAATTCGGGTGTCGCCAACATCAACCCGCTCTCGAGCGTGGCGCTGGCGAGCGCGGCAGGTGTCGATGATCCCGCGGAGGCGTTCGAAAAATCCGATTCGGCCGCGCTCGAAAAGATCAAGTCGGGAATGCCGGTCGCCATCGCAACATTGCAGGAGAAGCTCAAGCCCTTACTCATTGCGTTCAATGCGACGGGCACCAATCCAGTCAAAGGTGTCTTTGCGGCTGACCATGACGGTCTGGACGGCCTATTCGACAACATCAAGATCGACCTTGTCGGTGGCGTCGTCACGATCACCAACGCGAGCACCGGAGCCGTCATTTTTACCGCGCAGGTGAGAGACCTTGAACACGGGAAATTGACTGAAAACGAGGACGACCTGCCCAAGCCGGGTCGGCGCCCCGCCGCGCCAACCGGAGTGACAGCTGTCGGTGGCGATGGTCAGTTGACCATCTCGTGGGATCCGGTCCCCAACGCGACTTCGTATGATCTCTTGTATTCGACTCAATCTAAGGTAGCTGAAGAAGAGGATAAGGACGACAAGCAACATCTCAAGCGCGTGAAGAATGTCACGAGCCCGTTTGTGCTGAGCGGACTTCCCGTAAATGCCACCTATTACGTCATGCTCAGGGCAAGAATCGATGGCCGTAAAGGCCCCGCTTCAGCCGAAGTCTCGGCGACCACGAGCGCCAATACACCGGCACCGAGCGCGCCAGTTGCACCTGCTGACGTAACCGCTATCGGCGGCACCAATCAGGTAACCATCAACTGGTCCGCTGTCACCGGAGCGACGTCATACAATTTGTACTGGTCGGCGATTAGTGGCGTGACGACCACGAACGGCACGAAGATCAGCGGGGTAACGAGCCCAGCCGTTCACACCGGGTTGATCGACGGTACTACCTACTACTACATCGTCACGGCGGTAAACAGCGCCGGCGAAGGCGCGGCGTCCGCGCAGGTTGCGGCAACCACCCTTGGCGTTGCGCCATCGACGACGACGACCACCGCGCCGACGACCACCACCACGGCGGGTGCGACAACGACGACGGCGGCACCGACGACGACGACGGCGGCACCGACGACGACGACGACAGCACCGACGACGACGACGGCAGCACCCACAACGACGACGGCAGCACCCACAACGACGACGGCGGCACCGACGACGACGACGGCGGCACCGACGACGACCACCGCGCCGCCGACGACGACTACCGTGCCGCTGCCGCCGCCGACGACGACGACCAGCACCTCCACGACCACCACGACGACGGCGACCACCACCACCACCACGCTTCCGGCACTCAACGGCTGGGTGGTCTATGACGCGTACTGCAGCGCCTGCCACGGTGCCACTGGAAAGATGGGGAGAACCGCAGCGCAGATAACGACTGCGATTAACAACAACGCGGGTGGAATCATGAACATGCTCGTTTCCACAGGTGGCTGCGATAGCTGCCATGCCATCCCGCCAAGCACAACGGGTCCACTATCGGCCGCGCAAATAGCAGCCATCGCAGCTAGGACTCTCCCCAGGCCATAGGCCTTGTAAGCGGTTCGCAAACTCAAGGGCTCCGCAAGGAGCCCTCTTTTTTTCCTCTTGCGACACAATCACCTCGCGTCATTGGCGCGCAGGCCGTGCTGCGCGCCTGCGCAGTTTTTTGGGGCTCGCTGCAAAATGAATTCTGCAATGAGCAAATCTAGAGGGGTATGAGGGGGAGATATGCCCTCATTTCGAGACCAGTTCCTGTCGTCTGGCGGCGCCAGGATTCAAGCCGCCGCGCCTACCAGTTTACGTGCGCTCGAAGATCCCGGCAGCCCCCATGCCCGTGCCGACGCACATGGTGACCATGCCGTACTTGAGTTGCTTTCGCCGCAGGGCGTGAATCACCGTGGCCGAACGGATCGCTCCGGTCGCGCCGAGCGGATGGCCCAGCGCGATCGCACCGCCCATCGGATTCACCTTGGCCGGGTCGAGCCCCAAGTCCTGTATCACCGCCAGCGACTGCGCCGCGAAAGCTTCGTTCAGTTCAAACCAGTCGATCTGGTCCTGCGTGATGCCGCCTGCTTTGCAGGCCGCGGGTATCGCCTCTTTCGGGCCGATGCCCATGATTTCCGGAGGCACGCCGCGCACCGCGAACGAGACGAAGCGCCCAAGCGGCGTCAGGCCGAACTGCTTCAGGATGCTCTCGCTCACCAGGATCAGCGCGCCCGCGCCATCCGACATCTGCGAGCTGTTGCCGGCGGTGACCGAGCCCCTGGCCGCGAACACCGGCCGCAGCTTGGCGAGCGACGCCAGATCGGTGTCGGCACGCGCGCCTTCATCCTGGCTGACGCTGCGCGTCTTGACCTCGATCTTGCCGCTTTCGAGGTTGGGAATGCGCTCAATGACATCGACCGGCGTCGTCTCATCCTTGAATTCGCCCGAGCGCTGCGCCGCGATCGCTCTCTGATGCGACCGAAGCGAAAACGCGTCCTGCGCTTCACGCGATATCTTCCATTGCTGCGCCACCTTTTCGGCGGTGAGGCCCATACCATAGGCCATGCCGATGTTCTCGTCCTTGAAGATATTCATGTTCATCGACGCGTGGTGACCCATCATCGGCACCATCGACATCGATTCGGTGCCCGCCGCGATCATCACCTCGGCCTCGCCGACGCGGATGCGATCGGCGGCCATGGCTATCGCCGTGAGGCCCGAGGCGCAATAGCGATTGATGGTCACCCCGCCCACCGTCTTCGGCAGTCCCGCAAGTAGCACCGCCATGCGCGCCACGTTGAGACCCTGTTCGGCTTCCGGGAAGGCGCAGCCGACGATAACATCCTCGATCAGATTAACCTCGAGTCGCGGCACCTGCGCCACGGCCGACTGGATCGCGCGCACCAGCAGATCGTCCGGCCGCACGTTCTTGAACATGCCGCGCGGCGCCTTGCCTATGGGTGTCCGGGTCGCCGCGACGATGTAGGCTTCCTGCAGTTGCTTGGTCATTTTGTTCTCCTATGAGGGCATGAATCAATTGCGCACCGGCTTGCCGGTCTGCATCATGCCCATGATGCGTTCCTGGGTCTTGGGATGGTTGAGCAGCGCCATGAACGCTCTGCGCTCCATATCGAGCAGCCATTGCTCGTTCACCATGCTGCCCTGTTCCACCTCTCCGCCGCAGACGATTTCGGCGATCATCGCACCGAGCTTGTAGTCGTGCGCGGAGATGAAGCCGCCGTCGCGCATGTTCACGAGCTGCGCCATGATGGTGGCCATGCCGTAGCGCCCGGCCACCGGAAAGCGCGCTTTCAAAGGCGGCCGATAACCGGCATCGAACAGCGCGCGCGCCTCGACCTTGGCCACGTGCAGCAGCTCATAGGGATTGAACACGATGACGTCGTCGGAACAAAGATAGCCCATCTTTTTCGCTTCGAGCGCCGACTTCGAAACCGCCGCAGTCGCCGCGTTCATGTAGGAGCCCTTCAGAAATTGCAGCAGATCGTTGCCCTGGGCAGCGGCGGCCGCGCGCGCCGCCGCCTCCTTCAGTCCGCCGCCCGCGGGTATCAGGCCGACACCGACTTCGACGAGACCAATATACGATTCGAGCGACGCCACGCGTCTGGCCGCATGCAGCATCAGTTCGCAACCGCCGCCCAGGGCCAGGCCCGAAACGGCGGCCACCACCGGTACGGCTGCGTATTTCAGCGCCAGATGCGCGTGCTGCAGCTTCGCCACCTCGGGCTCTATCGCCTTCACCCCGCCCGACATGAACAGCGGCAGCATCGATTGCAGGTCGGCGCCGGCCGAGAACGCGCCGCCCGCAGCTGCATCGGCGTTCCACAGCACCAAGCCTTTGTAGCTCTTCTCGGCCTCGGTGACGGCCTTGGCCAGGCCGGCGATCACGCCGGGCCCGATTACGTGCATCTTTGTTTTCAGAGACAGGATCAGCACCTCGTCGCCTTGATGCCAGATGCGCACCGAATCGTCTTCGAACACAGTGGCGCCGGCTTTCCCGCCATCGGGCGCCGCGTCGCCCGCAACGGGGGCACGGAACGCCTGGCGCTGATACACCGGCAGAGACGAGCGCGGAACGTTGACCTTGCGCGCGGCGGAGTACGACCCGTCGGGCGCGTGCACGCCGCTGCGGCCGTCGAACACCCACGCGGGCAGCGGCGCTTTGCACAGCGCCTTGCCCGCATCGATGTCTTCCTTGATCCAATTGGCGATTTGCTGCCAGCCGGCGCTCTGCCAGGTCTCGAACGGGCCGACGCTCTGGCCGAATCCCCAGCGCATGGCGAAATCGATGTCGCGCGCATTGTCGGCAATCGCATCGAGATGAACCGCGACGTAGTGGAAAGTATCACGCAATATCGCCCACAGGAACTGCGCCTGCGGGTTGCTCGATTCGCGCAAGGTTTTCATGCGCTTGGCCGGGTCCTTCTCGCGCAGCATGCGGTTGATGATGTCGTCGGCCATGCCGCCGCCGGCGACGTATTCACCTTTGGCAAAATCCAGGCGCAAGATGTCCTTGCCCACTTTCTTGTAAAAACCTGCTCCGGTTTTCTGTCCGAGCGCGCCCGCCTGCACCAATTTGGCGAGCACCACCGGCGTCTTGTAGACATCGAAAAACGGATCGCCCGCGAGATTGTCCTGCATGGTCTTGATCACATGCGCCATGGTGTCCAGGCCCACCACGTCGGCGGTGCGAAACGTCGCCGACTTGGCGCGGCCCAGTTTCGCCCCGGTGAGATCGTCCACCACGTCGCAGGTCAGGCCGAACTTCTGCGCCTCGTGCATGGTTGCCAAAATGCCGAAAACCCCGACGCGGTTGGCGATGAAGTTGGGCGTGTCCTTGGCGCGCACCACGCCCTTGCCGAGCGTGGTGGTGAGAAAGCCCTCGAGCTCGTCGAGGATGTGCGCCGCGGTCGCCGCGGTCGGGATCAGTTCGACCAGATGCATATAGCGCGGCGGATTGAAGAAATGCACGCCGCAGAAGCGCGCCTTCAAGCCCGCATCGAACGCGTCGGAAAGAGCAGTAATCGACAGACCCGACGTATTGGAGGCGAAGATCGCGTCCGGCGCGATGAACGCGGCGACCTTCTTATACAGATCGTGCTTCCAGTCCATGCGTTCGGCGATCGCTTCGATCACGAGGTCGCAGCCCTTGAGCAACTCGAGGCCGTCGTCATAATTGGCCGCTTCGATGTGGACGGCGTCGTCCGTGTTTCCGAGCGGAGCCGGGCTCAATTTTTTCAGGTTTTCGATGGCGCGCAGCACGATGCCGTTCTTCGGACCTTCTCTTGCCGGCAGATCGAACAACACCACGGGCACCCTGGCGTTGACGCAGTGCGCGGCGATCTGCGCGCCCATCACGCCTGCACCCAGAACAGCGACTTTCCTCACGATGAAATTGCTCATGGAATTCCTTTCTCGTTAGATACCGGCTCTACGCAAGGATACACTTCGCCAGATCAGCTATGCATAACGACCTCGATCGCGCGCGTATTATTGCGCCGTTGCGATGTTGCGCGGCCGAACAACGTCCGCGCGGATCCCCGCTTGCGCACGGATGAAAAGACCATCCGTGCGCAAGCGGGGATCTTGGATAAAGGCAAACCCGTTACGCTGTTGCTTTTATACATAACCGCGTTTTTGTTGCGGATGGGGTTTATCCGTAACAATAACGCGGTTGGCGCGCGCAGCGCGCAAATCCTCTCCCAGCATGCGACTATGTCCGAAACGCAGTACATAGTCGGTACACGTCTCACAGCAGCAGCGCTTTAGAACAATTCCGCTTCAAGCTCGAGCAGATTCGACGCGCCCGAGCGCGCCTGGCGGATCAGCATCGCGGTTTCGGGCAGCAGTCTGGCAAAGTAAAAACGGGCGGTGGCGAGCTTCGCTTTGTAAAAGGCATCGCCAGAGTCGAGTTTTTCCAGCGCGATCTTCGCCATGCGCGCGAAAAAGTAGGCATAGACCAAGTGACCGACCACGCGCAGATAGGGAACGGCGGCGGCGCCGACCTCATCCGCGTTCTGCAGCGCCTTCATGCCGATTTCCATAGTCAGCTTGGTGAGCTTGTCACCAAGCTCAGCCAGCGGTGTGACGAACTCGTTCATCGCCTCGTCGGTGCCGTTCTCCTCGACGAAGGCTTTGACCATCTCGCCGAATTTCCTGAGCTTGGCGCCGCTGTCCATCAGCACCTTGCGTCCGAGCAGATCGAGCGACTGGATGGTATTGGTGCCTTCATAAATCATGTTGATGCGGGCATCGCGCACATACTGCTCCATGCCCCATTCGGCGATGTAGCCGTGCCCGCCGTAGACCTGCATCGCTTCCGAGGTGGCGATCCAGCCGTTGTCGGTAATGAATGCCTTGACGATAGGCGTCAACAGCGTCACCAGGTCGGCTGCGTCCTTGCGCACTGCTTCGTGCGGATGATGCAGTTCGCGGTCGATCTGCAGCGCAACGAATGCAGTGAAGGCACGCCCGCCTTCGGCGTAGGCTTTCGCGGTCAGCAGCATGCGGCGCACATCAGGATGCACGATGATCGGGTCGGCCGGCAGGTCAGGCGCCTTGATCCCGGAGAGGCTGCGCATCTGCACCCGGTCCCTGGCGTAGACGAGCGCATTCTGATAGGCGACCTCGGTCAGCCCCAAGGACTGCATGCCTACGCCCAGGCGCGCCGCGTTCATCATCACGAACATGGCGGCGAGGCCTTGATTCGGCTGTCCGATGATCCAGCCGGTCGCGCCGTCCAGGTTCATCTGGCAAGTCGAATTGCCGTGTATGCCCATCTTCTCCTCGATCGCGCCGCAGGTAATGGCATTGCGCGCGCCCAGGGTGCCATCAGAGGCGGGAATCACCTTGGGCACGAGAAATAGCGATATGCCCTTGGTGCCAGAGGGCGCGTCCGGCAGGCGCGCGAGCACCAGGTGCACGATGTTCGCCGCCATGTCGTGCTCCCCGGCGGAGATGAATATCTTGCTGCCCGTGATCTTGTAGGAACCGTCGGCCTGCGGTTCGGCTTTGGTGCGCAATAGCCCTAGATCGGTGCCGCAATGAGCCTCTGTCAGGCACATGGTACCGGTCCATTCACCGGAGACGAGCTTCGGCAGGTACAGGCTTTTTTGCTCGGCCGTGCCGTGCTCGTGCAAGCACTCGTAGGCCCCGTGCGACAGTCCCGGATACATGAACCACGCCTGATTGCAGGCGTTCAGCATTTCCGAAAACGGGTTGTAGAGGACCACGGGCAGACCCTGACCGCCGTGTTCCGGATCGCAAGTGAGAGAAGGCCAGCCCGCTTCCACAAACTGCCGGTACGCCTCCCTGTATCCCTTGGGCGTAGTCACGGCATGGGTGGCGGCGTCGAAGCGGCAGCCCTCGCGATCGCCCGTGTGATTGAGCGGAAACAGCACCTCCGACGTGAATCTTGCGCCCTCCTCCAGCACCTGGTTGATGGTGTCGGCATCGACCTCGGCATACCTCGGAATCTGCTTCAACTCGTTCTCGACCTCTAGCAGTTCGTGCAGCACGAATCGTATGTCACGCAAGGGAGCCACGTATTGACCCATGATTCGACCTTTCGAAATTAACGGCTGGCGGCCTTCGCAGCGGAGGATGCCTGGGAACAGGCGGCTTGAGCTAAACGCGGGCGTTTGGCCGATCTCGCGGGCAGCTTCGGCAGCGGCGCGCGCAGGCCACCGATCATGAAACTCATCAGTCGCGCGTACAGCACCTCGGGGTCGCCTTCGTCGTGCTGCGCGCCGTCCACGACGTGCAGCGCATCGGCGCCGGAAATGGCATAGGACATGGCGCCGAGCATGAAATGAAAACGCCACAGGATTTCTTCGGCAGGCACACCGGGCAGCGCCTTGATCAGCGCGGCCTTGAAACGGGCGGTCACGGCCGCGTATTCTTCCGCAAGAAATCCGCGCACGAATTCGGAGGGCTTGGTATACGTGCGCCCGAGCAGGCGCATGAAGATGCGCCCGCCGCCTTCGGTGTCGGCTGCCATTTTCAGTGCTACGCCGAAAAATGCCTCGAGTATCTTGCTCGGCTTCAACGGCATGCCGCCGGCCTCGGCTTCGAGCCGGTCGAGTTCCTGCAAGCGCTGCTGATTAAGCCAGGTCAGGCGCCGGCTGAATACTTCGCGGATCAGCGCTTCCTTGGAGCCGAAATGGTAGTTGACTGCGGCGAGATTGACCGCGGCGGCGCCAGTGATCTGGCGCATGGTGGTCGCCTCGAATCCCTGCTCCGTGAAGAGCACTTCGGCAGCGCCGAGGATGCGCGCTCGGGTGTCGGCTTCAGACATAGCAATGCATACACATGTTTCAAACGATTGTTTTAATCATACGCCGAATTGCCGCTGGTATGCAAGCCCCTCCCCCGACAGCGGGGCGAAGCGCGACAGATTGCCTCGTCCGGGCATCCGTCGATCTCCCGATTTAGGAAAGCTGCAACTTCGCAGCTCCCCAAAATCGGGAGACGTGGGAGAACGCAGTTCCCTCGCGCGCCTTGTCAGATCAGGCGAACTCGCACGCGCCCGGACCACCTGGGTGACCGCAGCCCTGGCATGCGGCCGGTAGTTCAGCCTGGGCCGAAGCGGCGCTGGTCATCGTGGCAAAGGCGGACAGCTTCTTGCGCAACTCGCTGCTGCTGCAGCCGGGACACTGGGGCGCAGGCGACGAACCGCGCACCAGCAGTTCGAACTCCTTGCCGCAGGAAGCGCATTGATATTCGTAAATAGGCATGATTGAAACTCCAGTAAGCGAACTGAGATTTGACCTGTTTCCTGCCGCAGACTCGAGTTTAGTGCGGCTTTTTCAGGAATGCAGTCAGCATTATAGCGAGTCCGGCCATTGCCGCGGCCATGTAGAAGCTAGACGAAAAGCTGCCGGCCTCCTGCGCCAGCACGCCCGCGATGGCAGGGCCTGCGATCTGACCCAGCCCGAAAATCAAGGTGATGAAGCCCAAGGCCCTGGCCGCGCTCTCAGGCCCCGCATAGTCACCCGCGGCGGCCGCCATGATGGCGGGGATGCTCCAGGCGACTATGCCGTAGCAGAAGATCGAAAGGTATAGAAATACTCCCGGCAAACCCGAAGCGACCAGGAGATATGCAAGGAACTGGAACGAGAACACGAGCATGAGGCCCGCCTTTCTGCCTAGCTTGTCCGATATCGAACCGAATACGGGGCCGGAGAAGAGGCTCAGAAAGCCGACCACGGACCAGAAGCTTCCCGCCGCCGTTTCGGACATGCCGCGCTCTTTCACGAGCGTCGTGACGATGAACGTGGCGTAGATGACGTAGGTGAATCCGAATAGAAAATAGATCGCACCCAGGTGATAAATGACCGGGCTTCTATATATGTTGATGATTTTCCTGCTTCGCTTGGGCATGCTGGCGAGCGCGTCGCTCGCTTCGCCAGGCAGGGACAGTCCCAGTTCGGAAGGCTTGTTGCGCAGAAATGCCAAGCACAAGAACGATATCAGCACGACCAGCACCCCGAGCGACAACCAACTGATGCGCCATCCCTCGGCGCCGGTTGTCGCATTCACGTAAGGTATGAAATAACCCGCGAAGATGATGCCGAACCCGCTGCCTATCACCATGTACCCGGCGGCCTTGCCGCGATTCTTCCGCGCAAACCAGGTCGAGACGAGGCTCATGATCGAGACATTGGCGCCGCCGCTTCCCATGCCGGTCAGGATGTAAAGCGCCAACAGGCCGCCAAAAGCCTGCGCTGCGCTCAATAGGGCCATGGTCGAGCCCACCAGCAGCAAGGAAAGGAAGATGAACTTGCGCTGACCGATCCGCGCGACGATCAGACCGCTCGCGAACACGGCGACGAGGTAGCCGATGAAATTGCCGGTGCTGATGAACCCCATCTGGGCGTAACTCAGATCGAGCGTCGCCGCCATCGAGGGAAGCAGCATGCCGAGCCCAAAGCGCCCGAAACCGAGGCAAGCGACGACGCACAGCGTGCCCATGGCGACGATCACCCAGCCGTAATAGATGGGCGGTCGGGTCGGTTGGAATGCAGACATGCGAAAATATAACATCGATCCGACGCCGCACCGTCCAAAAAGGTACGGGCGGCCAATGCACGCGGATCGGATTGGCAGCTTTCGAGCGATACTATTCGAATTCGACCATTCGATTCCGACAAGCCTGTCGGTCCGATGATCGTCCATGGGAATAGGAGCGAAAACGAGCATGGATGTTTGGCACGGAAGCGATGACGCATCTTGGGACTATGCACAGGAGGAATTATTCGCCGCCGGCTTGACCGACGGCTTGCCGGTCGTGCCGCCGACGCGTGAGCGCGTTGCGCGTATGCTGGACCAAAGCGGCATCGACGCGGATGAAGTGGTCGTCACACTGCCGCCCGCTTACGCCGCGGCCACCTGGCGTGACATCGCGATCAATGCGGTCATGGCGGGCTGCCAGCCCGCGTACCTGCCAGTCGTCGGCGCGGCAGTGGCAGCCATTGCTGAGGCCGAATTCAATCTGATCGGGATTGCGACCACCACCGGTTCCGCCGCGCCGATGATCATCGTCAATGGCCCGGTCGTAGCGGGGCTGGGTATGAACGCGGAAGGAAACGCGCTCGGACCCGGCAACCGCGCCAACGCTACCATTGGGCGTGCCCTTAGCCTCGCACTGCGCAACATCGGCGGCGCGAAACCGGGTGAACTCGACATGGCGACCCTCGGCCAGCCCGCGAAATACACCTGTTGTCTTGCGGAGAACGAAGCGGCGAGTCCATGGCCAGCTTTGCATGTCGAGCGCGGCTTTGCGCCGGAGGCGAGCGTCGTCACCGTCGTCGGGATGTCGGGGTCGGTCGAAGTGGTCGACTCCGCCAGCCGCAAACCGCGGGACCTTGCGCAAACATTCGCCCAATCCATGCTCATCGCAGGCACCGTCGGCGGCGGCCTCCCGGCGCTCCTTGGCGGGGGCGAACCGCTGATCATCATGCCGCCCGAAATCGCCCACGCGTTTCATCGCGGCGGATGCACCAAAGCGCAGGTCAAGGCTGCGATTTTCGAAGCCGCTGTCATGCCTCTTGAACGCCTGTCGGTTGCAGTGCGCGAGCGCTTGCTGGGCCGCAGCACTCAGGCGGCCGAGGGCGGCGCAAACGCGCCGCTACGCGTCGCGTGCAAACCGGACGATGTGATGATCGTGGTTGCCGGCGGCGTCGGCGTGAAGGCCGCGTACGTGCCGACGTGGGGCGGCAGGACTCGGGCCGTGAGCCGCATGGTGCGAGCAAGCGTTTGAATGCGCATGCGGGCAGTCGCCTGCACGCGCGCTCTCGTACGCACTCGGGAGGCTGTGCCGCGGCTGGGTTGATGTTGCGTTCGCTCACCGACATGCAGGCATCTTGAGCCAACGGCGTGGTACTGTAGAAGAAATTGAGCGCAAAAGTACCCACAAAGGCGTGAAATGTTGCGTGGCGGTGGTTTAGCCCATTTCAACTGGAGGACATGAATGCCGGAGATCGATATCAGGAAGGCGCTGCTCGCGTGGCTGCGCGAGCACGAGCAGGACATGTTCGCGCTGCTCGAGGAGGTGGTGAACATCGACTGCGGCAGCGCGAACAAGGTCGGCGTGGACAGGGTCGGCGCGATCTTCCGCGCACACCTCGAGCGCGCCGGCATCGCCACACAGGTATTTCCGCTGGAAGAGCATGGCGACTGCCTCCTTGCCAAAGTGCCGGGCAGCGCGGGCGCGGGCGCACCGCACGTGCTGCTGCTCGGGCACATGGATACGGTGTTCCCGGATGGCACCGCCGCCGCACGGCCGTACCGTGCCGAGGGCGGCATCGCCTACGGTCCGGGCGTCGCCGACATGAAAGCGGGGCTGGTGATGAACACCTTCGTCGCGCAGGCGTTCGCCACGCTCGGCGGCAACCGCGCGCCGATTCACGTGTTCTATACCGGCGACGAGGAAATCGCGTCGCCCTCCTCGCACGAACTGACGCGCGAGATGGCGCGCGGCGCCGCGACGGTGCTGAACGCGGAACCCGGGCGCGCCTCGGGCAACGTAGTCGTGGCACGCAAGGGCGGCATCTTCATCGATTTCGAAATCGAGGGCGTCGCGGCGCACGCCGGCGCGAGACCGGAGAAGGGCGCGAGCGCCATCGACGCCCTGGCGCGCAAGGTCCTCCAATTGCACGCGCTCACCGACAAGACGACCGGCGTGAGCACGAACGTGGGCACGGTGCGCGGCGGCGTGACGGTCAATATGGTGGCGCCGCATGCGGCGGCGCAGCTGGACGTGCGCTTCACCGCCGACGCCGACCAGGAAGCGCTCTATCGCAGGATCCAGGACATCATCGAGGAGCAGGTCCCCGCGCGCACCAACGGACGCATCACGCACGAGGGCCGCTTTCTCCCTCTCTCGCAGACAGACGCGAGCCGCAAGCTCTTCGACGATTACGTCAAGGCGGCAGGCGAGGTCGGCTTCACGGTCGCGGGTGAATTCGCCGGTGGCTGCGCCGACAGCGGCATCACCGCTTCGGTCGGCGCGCCGACGCTGTGCGCAACTGGCCCCTTGGGCGGGGATGGACATTCGCCGAAGGAGTATTGCCGCATCGACACTATCGTGCCGCGCGCGCAGGCTACGGCGCTGACCATACTCGCGCGTTAAACCTTTTGAGGCTGGAGCTTTTTTCCCGCTCATTCCGGGGCTACCGATCCGCGCCGGACTGGCCGCACCAGCATCCGGTCAATTCTCGAACTTGATGTTGCCTGCCTTAATGATATTCATGAACCGCGTCCGATCGGCGATCAAATGCCCGGCAAGCTGCTCTGCGTTGGAGTAGAAGGGGGACATCCCTTGGTTGGCAAGCATTTCCTTGAAATCAGGCATAGCAATGTATTTGCCAATCGCGGTCGACAACTGGTCGATGATCTCCTTCGGCGTGCCGGCCGGGGCGAGAATTCCGTACCATGTTCCCACCTTGAAGTCGGGCAGACCGGCCTCAGCGAAGGTGGGCACCTGAGGTAAGATCGGCAAGCGAGTGTCGCTGGCGATTGCGATAGGCTTCACCTTGCCGGCCTTGATCTGAGGAAGCGAGGTATTTGTGGTCGCCAGGAACATCTGCACCCGGCCGCCGATGAGATCAGTAAACAACTGAGTCGATCCCTTATAGGGAACATGTTGCGTCTTGATCTCCGCCGTCTGGTTGAGCAGTTCATGGGCCAGATGTTGCGGTCCTCCCGCTCCCGGAGTGCCGTAATTCAGTTGCCCAGGCCTGGCTTTGGCGTAGGCAATGAACTCTCTCAAATTGTTGACCGGGATTGCAGGATTGATGATCAGTACGTATGTGCTCCTGGTAAAAGTCGCGACCGGAGCGAAGTCCTTGATCGGATCGTAGGGGACCTTCATCAGCAGTGGGACGAGGACATGCGCGCTGCTCGCTAGCATGATCGTGTGACCATCGGGGGGGGATTTAGCCAAGGCGTCTGTGCCGATGATGGTGTTGCCGCCGGGCCGATTGTCGACAACGAACGGCTGGCCCCAGCTGTCGGTCATCTTCTGGCCGAGAAAGTGTGCCAGAGGGGTGGTGGCGCCTCCGGGGGGATAGGGTGTGATGATGCGGATCAGCTTGTTGGGATACAGCTGCTGTCCTGTGGCCGAGCCGACAAAGACCACCAACATGCTTGCGACCAATATTCGCGCAACGACGATAACGGATTTCATTGTGGTGTCTCCCGAGGCGATCTCGATGAATCGGGTGTACTTCCCTGAATCCGATCTTATACCGGGTCGATCCGTCGCGCTCGATTCGCTCGTTTGCTTACATTTCCTAATGGGGCGATAGTTCAATCTAAAGAGCGCCGTTCTGACAGTCCGAGTGTCGGTAGTTCAATTCCGCCCCTGTGCCGCCATCCCCTTTCAAGCATTTAGGCTGGTCTTCGGACGGGGCTATCGCATTTTTGGGGGAGTCGGTATTAAGAACTCACCTCAATCTTGAGCCGGGTTCAGTCTATGATCACCTTTTCTTCAACCAGAAAGCCCTGGGAGCTGCCGATGAAAGTCGCTCCGTCGGCCAGCCATTTCTTCGCGACGTCCGACGCACGAAAGCGCGTGTAAGCCTCCTGGTCGTCGAACCAGAGTTCCGCGATGCCGTCGACGCCGCCTTCCAGCCCCAGCGAGGGCATGTCGGAACGTACGGGCTCGGCCACGATGAAGTTGAGCACGTAGCGACGAAGCGCGGGGATCTCATCTGACATGGGCGCATGGATGTTGACCCAATGGTCGATAAACTGCTCGCGCGTGGTGCCAGGCTTGCGCCTGAGCAAACCGATGGATTTGATCATATCGTCTCCAAGAAAATAGTGGCGTCTCTTAAGTCGCACGCCTACTGCGTCTTGATTCTGGCTTCGCTGAAAGTTTTCTTCCATGCCGCGTATTCTGTCTTCAGAATTCGGTCGAATTCCTCCGGCGTGCTGCCGACCGGCTCGGCGCTTTGCGCATTCAGCACCGAAACGATTTCGGGCTTGGCTAAACTGCGCGCCACTTCGAGCTGGATCTTTTTGACGATGGGCGCGGGCGTTCCCGCGGGAGCGATGATGCCGAACCAAACGTCCAGCTCGAATCCGGGCACGCCGGACTCGGCGATCGTCGGCACGTTCGGCAGCGTCGGCACGCGCTTCGGAGAACCGATGCCGAGCGGCTTCACTTTGCCTTGCGCCAATTGGCCTTTCACCGTGGGGATGGTCGCAAAGAGCAGCGAGATCTGTTCACCGAGCAGGCCCATCAATGCCGGGCCGCTGCCTTTGTATGGAACGTGCGTCAAGCTGATGCCGGCCATCGAGGCCATCATCACGGTGGTCAGATGCGGCGCCGAACCTTCGCCCGCCGAGCCGTAATTGAACTCGCCGGGCCTCGCCTTGGCGAGCGCGATCAGTTCGCCGATGCTGTTGGCGGGGAACGACGGCGTGGCAACCAACAGCCACGGCGTGCGAATTGCGAGCGTCACCGGCGTAATGTCCTTGGCGATGTCGTACGGCAGCTTCTTGTAATACAGCGCGTTGGTGACGTGCGATGACAATGTGAACATCAGCTTGTAGCCGTCAGGCGGTGCTTTGGCCAGCTCGGTGGTGGCGATGATGCCGTTGGCGCCGCCCTTGTTATCGATGATCACCGCCTGGCCCCAGGCTTTTTGCAGTTCCAGGCCCAGCATGCGGGCAAAGAGGTCGGTGCTTGCTCCTGGCGGGAAGCCGACCAGCATGTGGATCGGCGCCTTGGGAAAGTCCTGCGCGGCAGCCGCCGGCGCGTAAAGAGCAGCTAGCCAAAACAGCGCGAGACAAATGCGAGAAGAATGGCGTGACATAATGATCCTCCGCGAAGGGGTGTTTGCGATTGTATAGGCGCGGGCCGATTGGCGCATAAGTGTCTTATGTACATGCCCGCCGCCCAGTTCCTAGAAGAGCCGCTGCTTTTGGGCGCTGGCCGGCCGACTGCCAGGCAATCTAGCGCATGCCCTTCGACAATGCAATGTGTCGCCGGCCAATCATGGGTCCAAGAGCCTGTTGCAGAACAAAATACCATTTTGAGGCCGAAGGCCAAGAAAGCGGCGTCTTCGTTGATACAACGCAAGATCGGAAATGAACATATGCCTGCGATTATTGGCTATAGTGCTCGCACTCGCGGCAGCTGCAGCGGACCACTAGCGTATTGGCTCGGGCGGCCGGATCGGTTTTCTTATTTCTACTACATTGAGCAAAAAAGTCATCTATCTTATCCGGCTCGAGTCCGGGGTCGCATATCGCTTCGACGTGCAATTCGACCGTCCCCCTGCGATCGGCGACTTGCCCGCGTGGACGCTGCGTGAGGAGGACAAATGTCCGAATTGCCCACTGCCCGACGCTCCAGGGGCGCATTGCGCCGCCGCCGCAGATCTGGTGCCGCTTGTAGAGAAATTTTCCGCGCTGTCTTCGATAGACCGGGTCGAGGTGCACGTGCTAACCCCGCAATACGAAGCACACAAGCGCACCGATAGTCAGACCGCCCTGAGCGCTTTGATGGGGCTTATCCTCGCAACCAGCGCATGTCCGATACTGGCGCGCATGCGGCCGCTGGCGCATATGCACATGCCATTCGCCACCCCGACTCAAAATGTATATCGCTTTGTCTCCATGCACCTAATGGGTTGCTTCCTGCGTGGCGAACCAGTGGGATTGGATGGGCTGGACGAACTTTTCTCCGATTTCGAGCGGCTCAATCACGCTTTTTTCGGTCGCCTGAAGCGAGCGGTGCAGCGTGACGCCGGCATCAATGCGCTCCTCGCACTGCACTCGCGCACCATGCTTGCCAGTCTGTCCATCAAACCGGAGATGGAAAACATCCGCGCCTGGTTTCAGCAGTCGCCGACGGGCGATCCCGGTGAGAATATGCCAGTGAACGCATAGGGCGCCTGAAGCCGTTGATAAGCTTGGTTGGAGCCGTCGCGACGCCGTCCTTGTAACAAAGATCGAACGGCGGCTAGGCGTTGCAGATGCCGCTGGGGATCCTGACCCGAGCTTGCCATGACCGTCGGTTCGGGCCAGTTCAAGTCACGATCACTGCCTGCAACAACCTCCTGCCTTTCACTGACTTATACTGTGCGTTCTTTCAATATGCCCGCCGCCCATAAGGCGATCCAGGAGGTGCCCCATGAAGAAGCTTCAGGTCAAGATCATTGCCGAAATGGATATCCCGGACGACTGGGAAATCGTGGAGCATCCCGCCGGTATGCAAGTGTTGAAGATAGGCGATAAGTTCGTTGACATCGACATCGCCCCTATCGCAACGAGCAGCCTTGAAGAGAACGCGACATGGACCGACGAAGACGAAATGCTGATCAATAAGGTGATGGACACGTTAACGGAAATGGACTCGGAATTGACCATTCAACATCGGCATTGATAACCGGACTTGCGAAAGCAGCGGTGTTTCCCAGCAGAAACTGCTCCGCCTTCGCTTGGAAGGGCTTCAAGGCCACGATCACTGCCATGCTCAACTGAGCCTTCTATCCTTCATGACGACCGAAATCAAAAGCATTTGTTCCAAAGCTACTCGCCTGGCCCTGGCCGAAATGGTGGACGCCTTCCAGCAGCGCTCGGACTGCCGTGTCACCATCGAAGCGGTGGGCGGAGTCGATGCGGCCAAGCGCGTGCTGGCCGGCGAAGCCTTTGACGTCGTCATCCTCGCGTCCGATGCGATCGACAAGTTGATTGCCGCCGGGCGCGTGCTGGCCGGCAGCAAGGTGGATCTGGCTCGTTCGGGCGTGGCGGTGGCGGTGCGCGCGGGAGCGTCCAAACCCGACATCTCGACGGAAGCGGCCGTGCGCGCGGCCGTGCGCGCGGCACGCAGCATCGGCTACTCGACCGGGCCCAGCGGCGTCGCGCTGGCCAAGTTGTTCGAGCGCTGGGGGATTGCGGACGAAATCCAGAGCCGTATGGTGCAGGCCCCACCCGGCGTGCCCGTTGGGACGCTGCTGGCCCGTGGCGAGGTGGAGCTCGGCTTTCAGCAACTCAGCGAGTTGATGCCCCTCGAAGGCATCACCGTGCTGGGGCCGTTGCCGCCAGCCATCCAGACCATCACTACCTTTTCCGCCGGCCTGTGCAGCGGCACGCAGCAGGCCGATGCGGTGCGCGCCATGCTTGACTACATGAACACGCCCGAGGCGGCCGATGCCAAGCGTCGCCAAGGGTTGGATCCGGTCTGACGGTCGCTGTTCGTACACTCGCCTTTCAGAAAATTCTCATGAAGAAACCCATGATCATCGACTGCCACGGTCACTACACCACCGCCCCCAAGGCGCTTGAAAACTGGCGCAACCAGCAGATTGCAGGCATCAAGGACCCAGTTGTCATGCCCAAAGCCGCAGACTTGAAGATCAGCGACGACGAGCTGCGCGAGTCCATCGAGACCAACCAGCTCAAGCTGATGCAAGACCGTGGCTCCGACCTCACCATCTTCAGCCCGCGCGCCAGCTTCATGGCCCACCACATTGGCGACTTCAATGTTTCCTCCACCTGGGCCGCCATCTGCAACGAACTCTGCTACCGCGTAAGCCAGTTGTTCCCGGATCACTTCGTTCCCGCCGCCATGCTGCCGCAAAGCCCGGGCGTCGATCCCAAGACCTGCATCCCTGAGCTGGAAAGGTGCGTCAAGCAATACGGCAACGTCGGCATCAACCTCAACCCTGATCCGAGTGGCGGCCACTGGAGGAGTCCGCCGCTGACCGACAAGCACTGGTACCCGATCTACGAGAAGATGGTGGAATACGAAATCCCGGCCATGATCCATGTGTCCACCAGTTGCAATGCGTGCTTCCACACTACCGGCGCGCATTACCTGAACGCCGACACCACCGCCTTCATGCAGTGCATCCAGGGTGATTTGTTCACGGACTTCCCTACACTGAAGTTCATCATTCCCCACGGCGGCGGCGCGGTGCCCTACCACTGGGGCCGCTTCCGCGGCCTGGCGCAGGAAATGAAGAAACCGCTGCTGAAAGATCATCTGCTCAACAACATATTCTTCGACACCTGCGTCTACCACCAGCCCGGCATTGACCTGCTGACCAAGGTGATTCCAGTGGACAACATCCTGTTCGCCTCCGAGATGATCGGCGCCGTGCGTGGCATCGACCCCGAAACCGGCCACTACTACGACGACACCAAACGCTACATCGAAGCCTCGACCATCGTCGTCGGGAACGAGCGCCACAAGGTGTACGAAGGCAATGCCCGCCGCGTGTTCCCACGCCTGGATGCGGCACTCAAGGCGCAAGGAAGGTAATCGCTCTATTACCCATTTCCCGTTCGGGCTGAGCCGCTCGAAGCCGATGCAGGCGGCGACGCACAGCGTTCCCGTGGCGAGGACAACTCAAGCGTAATAGATGGGCGGCCGGGGGACCCGCTTCTGCTTCGCGATCGCCTTCAGTGTTGCACGAGCATCCATTCGTAAGCGGGCATCACCCGCAGGCCGCTGCTCGCGAGCGCGATTGCCTGTTCCTGAGTCAAGACTAGTAGCGTCGCTGACAGCTTCAACCCGCTCTTCGCGGCGTCGGCCAACGCCCGCAGCTCACGCTCGCGCGCATCCGGGGTCGAAGGATCAGCGCAGACTTGCAGCAGTTCGCGCCGGCCGTCGCGGTAGGTGGCGAGGAAATCCACTTCGAGGCCTTCCGCCGTCTTGACGTAGGCTGACTCGACGAGCCAGCGTTGCAGTTCGTTGAAGACCGCCGTTTCCAGGGCGTGTCCGGTGGTGGCGCGGCCACTGGCGTCGAAAGCATGGACGAGCCCGGGGTCGGCCGCATAGATTTTGCGCGGATTTGAATTGCGCTGGCGTTCGGACGCGGTATGCAGGGGCACCGCCTGAAGCAGATACGCGTCGACAAGATGCCCGAGCAGCGCATGCACGGAGTCCTTGCTCACTGCATGGCCCTGTGCCTTCAGATCCAGAAACAGGCGATGCACGCTCATGTTGCCCGCCGGGTTGCGCAGGCAATGCCGGACTATCCAGCGTAGCGCGCTCACCTGCGACACACCGTAGCGTTCCACCACGTCGCGAAACAGCACCGTATCTACGTAGCCTTGCAGCAACTCGAACCGCAGAGCGCGCGCGAGCCCCTGTGCCTCGGGAAATCCGCCCTCGACGAGGTACTCGCCGAAGCGCTTCTCCACCAGCGAGCGCTCGTCCGCGGTCCAGCGGCGGGGTTCGGCACGGGGTTCCTCACCGCGGTGGCGCAGAAACTCGCGAAAGCTGAACGGGCGAATCGTCGTTTCGATGCCGCGTCCGCGCAGCGAGGTATGGACTTCGCGCGAGAGCATGCGCGCCGAGGAACCGGAGACGACCACCTGCACGTTTTCGCTGTCGAGCACGCGGCGCACGAAGCGCTCCCACCCCGCGACGAGCTGGATCTCGTCGAAGAACCACGCCACCGTCGCGCGCCGCCGCAACTGCGGGTAGCGGCGATAGAATTCCTCCAGCAACGCGCTCAACTGATCGGCGCCGATGCCGGCCAGCCGGTCGTCGTCGAAGCTCAGGTAGAGCGCGCGTTCCGGGGCGGCCCCGCGCCGGCTCTCGGCGGCGAGCTGCCGCAAGAAGGTCGTCTTGCCCACGCGCCGCATGCCGGTGACCGCGTGAACCTTCTTGGGAATCTCCGGCAGCGCAGCGTCGCGGCGGGTCATCGGCTCGGCCGCGCCGGGCGCGAGCGCAGCATTGAGCTTCTCTTCGAGCACGGGATGCAGGGCCATCGGCGTGTATAAGTATCCTTATTGAAAGGACACATTAACACAAATCGATACTTTTTAGAAGGACAGAATCGATTACTCGAACCGTCCCCCGGGCCGGTCTCAAGACAGCAGGCGGCTAACGCGCGCGGGTCAGCCGCCGCCGCGGCGGAAATACATTTCGAAGCGCGCCATGAAGGCGTCGATCTCAGCGGCCGAATAGCCGGTGAAATCGAAATCGACCTGACGGCGATCGAGCCGCACCATTCCGATGTGCAATGGCGGCAAGGATACGAAACCGATGCGCCAGCCGCGCGCGCCATCGCGATAGACGAAAACCTCGCCCTCCTCGCTGAACGCAACGTGATTTACCGCGGCGGGCAAGAGGCGCAGGAAATCCGCCCGCGTCGTGGTCATTTCGAGGCGCAGTGGCAGCTTCATGGGTGGTCGATGCAAGGCTACAGGATAGATTACTGGCGAGAGGTTCGACCCCATGGCGGCCCCCTACCAGTTCAAATCCGAGAATTGGTTTGTAAGGGTTCCGCAAGGTTAAGGGGGCGGGGTCAACCCACGGATACAACGCTACTCTCTCGGGAAGCGACGGGCAAATGACGAGGTACATTAGATCGGTCAATCTCGCGCCGCATTGGTACTCAATTCAGGCATACGTCATTGAATCGGTCAGGCCGATGTCAAGTGCGTGCGCACGGCGAGCCGGACGTTCTGCGAAAGCGCGCCACGGGGACCGGGGCAGCCAGCGGCTAGCCCCCTGCGATCGGTGGCCAGATCGCCAGCGTATTTCCCTCAGCGAGCGCGCGGCTTGCGCGCGCACCCGGCGGAACAAAGACGCCGTCGATCAGTACCAGATGGCAAGACTTGGGCGGCAGCTTGAGGTTCTCGATGCACGCTGCTACCGTGGTGCCCGCAGCGAGTTCGAGTTCCAGTGCGTTGCTCCTGCGCGCCTCGGCCGGCAGGTAATCGGCGAGCATGGCGTAGAGTTTGAGCGTGACTTTCATGCGGCTTGCTGGGCCGCTCCGAGGTACGCCGCCATGAACTGTGTCGGATCGGCTAACAGGCGCGCCTTCCACGCTCCGAGGCGCACCCTCCCCTGGATCAACCCGCGCAGCGCGCCGACATGGTCCGTCCAGCCTACGCTGGTGGCACCGATCAGCACGTCGTTCCTGAACTGCAGCGATAGATAGCGAAAGTTCGCCTCGTCCACGAGTTCCACGCCTTCCCCGCCTTCTGCCTTGGCTGCGCCTTCCCACTGGCCGAATGAAGTCGATACCAGTCCGAGCGTGTCGAGCACATTGATGGCGAGGCTGCCCTGCGATGCCGTGCGCCCGCCTGCCATGCCGACGGCGGCAATGCGCGCCTGGTCGGCGGCATTGGGCTGGATCGCGTTGAGTTGAGGCCTGCCGGTATGCAGGCCTACCGCTTCCGTGACGTCGCCGGCGGCGTAGATGCCGGGAACGCTCGACTGCATGTGCTCATCGACGAGGATGCCGTCACCAGTCTTGATGCCGCTGCCATCCAAGAAAGCGATATTGGGACGCACGCCGGCGGCGGAGACGAGCACATCGCATTCGAGCGTCTGCCCGTTGGAGAGCTTCACCTGCATCGCTTTGCCCTCGTCGGCGATCGCTTCAACACGCGCGTTGACATGAACCTTGACGCCTTTCTTCTCGACCCACAGGCGCAGGAGTTTGCCCGCGGTGACCGTCAACATGCGCGGCACCATGCGATCGCCCATTTCTACCACGGTGAGCTTGACGCCGCGCTCGGCCAGCGCCTGCAGGATGATGCAGCCGATGAATCCGGCTCCCAGCTGGAGCACGCGGGCGCCGGTCTTCGCCTTGGCCGCGATCTGGCGCGCATCGGCCAGGGTCCAGCAGGGATGCACGTTGGGCGCGTCGATCCCCGGTATGGCGGGGCGCAAGGGATGCGAACCCGTGGCGATCAGCAAACGATCAAAGGGCAGCGTCTCACCGCTGGAAAGGCTCACCGTGCGCGCCTTGGCATCGACCTTCTCTGCGCGCGCCTGCACCAGGCGGATGCGAAGGCGCGTGTAATGCCCGGCATCCTTGCGCAGGTAAGTCCCCTCTTCGCCTATGCTACCGGTCAAAAGGTAAGGTATCGCCATGCGCGAATATGGAGGCTCGGCCTCGTCACCGACGAGAACGATGTCCGCCGCAGGGTCGGCCCGCCGCAGGGTTTCCGCGGCGACCACACCGGCCGGACCATTGCCTATGATGACATGCCTCATGATTCTCCCCTCCGCCGAAGACGCAAAGGGCGCAGAGCTAGTCCGCGCCCTTTGCCTTACAAGGTATGGCCTAGAGGCCGAGCCGCGCGAGCGTCTCCTTGGTGGGCACGCCTTTGGCGTCCCAGCCGCGCGCCTTGTAATACTCCGGGCGCATCTTGTCGACGCCGTTGACCAGGCCTTTGGCCGGACCGGTCTTGGCCGGTTCCAACTTAAGGCGCGGCGGCAGATCGTCGTCCTTGGCGGTAAAGCCGGCGGCATTGTTGAACAGGCGCTCCATATTCCAAACGCGCTCGCCCAACAACGTCAGCTTTTCCATGGACCATCCGCCTTCGCAGGCGGCGTCGAGCTGCGGTTGCAGATCGGCGAGGGTCCAGGCGAAAGTGGTGAACACGCAGACGCCGGCGGAATCGAATACCGAGGTGGCGTCCTGGAACGCCTTTACCAGATCGGCCTTGCCTTCGGTCACCAGCGGGTCGGTCTTGACCGGAACCCCCAGCACCTCGGAGGCGACGGTGTAGCCGCGCAGATGGCAGGCGCCGCGGTTGGACGTCGCGTAAGCCAGGCCCATGCCCTGGATGCCGCGCGAATCGTAGGCCGGGAACTCCTGGCCTTTGACGGACATCGACAACTCCGGTTTGCCGTATTTTTCGCAAAGCCGCTTGGAGCCGAGGCCCAGTTCCTTGCCGAAGCCTTCGCCCTGCGCCGTCATTTGCGCCAGTTTACACAGCGCCTCGGCCGAGCCGAACGGCGCTTCCATGCCGATCTGCTCCTTCGTCAGGACGCCGAGTTCAAACAATTCCATCGCCGCGCCGACGGTGGCGCCAAACGATATCGGGTCAAAGCCGTTTTCATTGCAGATCATGTTGGCAAACGTCAGCGCCTCCAGGTCGCCGACGCCGTTGGCGGCGCCGAGCGCCCATGCAGCTTCGTATTCGAGCCCGCCGGTGGCGCCCCAGTACTCGGGTTTATTCACCACGCTGAAGTGCGTCTCGTCGATCTTGGAAATGCGGCCGCAGGCAATGGTGCAACCGAAGCAGGCGGCATTGGCGATGAGATTGGGCTTGCCGTCGGTGGGCCGCTTCTCGTGCATCGCCTCGGCCGAAATCTTGCGCGCCCCCTCGAACTGCACATCGCGGTGGTTGCGCGTCGGCAGCGCACCTATTTCGTTGATCACGTTCATCAGCACCTGGGTGCCGAAGGTGGGCAGCCCCTGGCTCGTAACCGCGTTGTCGGCGAGCACCTTCTTCGCCGCCGCCACCGCCTTCATGAAAGCCTTGGGGTCCTTGATGGCGCCCGCGCCCTTGGTCCCGCGCACGGCAACCGCCTTCAAGTTCTTCGAGCCCATCACGGCGCCAACGCCCGAGCGGCCGGCGGCGCGGTGCAAGTCGTTGACGACGCAGGCATAGAGCACACCGCTTTCGCCGGCGCGGCCTATGCTCGAGACGCGCACCTGCGGATCCTGGTGCGTCTTCTTGATGATTTCCTCGGTCTGCCAAACGGTCTTGCCCCACAGATGCGCCGCGTCGCGCAGTTCCGCCTTGTCGTCTTCGATCGAGAGATACACGGGTTTGGGCGATTTGCCTTCGAATATCACCATGTCCCAGCCGGCAAATTTCAGTTCGGCACCAAAATAGCCGCCGGAGTTGGAACAGGCGATGGCGCCGGTCAGCGCGCCCTTGGTAATCACCGAATAGCGCCCGCCGGTGGATACCGGCGTTCCGGTAAGGGGCCCTGTCGCCATGATCAATTTGTTCGCGGGCGAGAGCGGGTCGACTTTCGGGTCGACTTCCTCTACGAAATACTTGGTGGCTAGGCCGCGCTGGCCCAGATACTCCTGCGCCCACTTCATGTTGAGCGGCTCGGACTTGCACGTGCCCTTGGTCAAATCAACGCGTAGAACATTTCGTGTCCATGCCATGGCCGTCTCCTTATGCGTTGGCGCGCGGTTGTGTATCGGTCTTGCCGGCCCACTGGCGCATCTTGTCCAGGCCGGTCCAGTCCGCATCGACGTAGGTAATGGCGCCCGTCGGGCAGGCGCTGGCGCAGGCCGGATCGCCGCCGCAGAGGTCGCACTTCTGCACCTTGCCGGTCTCGACGACGTAATTCACCGTGCCGAACGGGCAGGCGATGGTGCAGACCTTGCAGCCCACACAGGTGGCATCGTTCACCACCTTCGCCCCGGTCAGCGCATCGATCGTGATCGCCTCCACCGGACACGCATGCAGGCACCAGGCCTCGGCGCACTGGGTACAGGTATAAGGCACTTTGCGCCCGGCGTGCTCGAAGTTGAACACTTTGATGCGCGACTTGGAAATATTGAAGACGCCGTAGTTCTCATAGGAGCATGCCATCTCGCACTGCAGGCAGCCCGTGCATTTGTTGGGATCGATATACAGCGATTTTTGCATGACGCGATCTCCTGGATAAGTCCTGTTACGAAGTGGGGCACTAACGATGTCGGGGCACTACTTCGGGCTTGCGATCGACATCTCGCATTGCGGCTCCAGTCTAGTGCGGTTGATAGCGCCTGTAAATGGACCGTTATCGATGGACCGTTAACAATCTTTGACAATGCGGTCTCTTGACCCGTTCTTTCCCGCGCCGCTATACTAGCTCACAATGTCAGTAGGGTTATTTTGGCTTGCCCTGCAATGGCAGGTCAACCCGAAGACAGGAACGTGTCCCGTATTAGTTCGTCGCCCCAACAATTCGGTCAAACGGCAGCCAACAATTAAAACCTCGGGAGGTCATTCAAATGAGATTCGGATATCGGCTATTCACCGGCCTTGCGTTGAGCGCCTTCGCGGCTTGCAGCTATGCGCAGATCACCTGCAATACGATCTACGGCTTGTCCAACAGTATCAATAATGGCGCGCAGTCAGGCCAGATTTGCGCCAAGACCGCGCAGGAATTCATCGATCTCACGAATACGAGCGGCCTGCAATCGGTTACCCCAAGTTACACGAACACGTCGCAATTCACGGCCCAAGGTCTGTTCAATTCGGTATTGATCGGGTTGAGTTCGCCGGCGGGCAGCCCTACACTCACGTTCAACGTTCCGGCGCTGGGTATTACCCAGTCATTCACCGGGGCCACGCGCGACGATAGCCAAAGTCAGCTCGGTGACTTTCTGAAGACGAACAACGTCGTCGGGCAGATCATGAAGCTGCAGGCGCAGACCTCGCCCACCAGCCCGATATCCGGTCAAGGCGGCCTGATACCGACCATGATATCGAACCAGTTCAACCAGAATTTCACCGAACAGGCAACCAACATCGCGTCGCCGGCAAGTGTGGCCAAACAAGCCTCCAGCGCAGGCAAGACACCGAATTTGATCGGGTTCGGAGCAGGCTATACCTCGCTCAAATTCAAGGACATCGACGCGAGTGCGATCTCCATACCGCTCTCCTATACGATACGCAACGATATCGATCCGCGACGGCAGCTGTCCTTCAGCCTTCCCATCACCGTGGTCGACATGGATGGCGCCAAGGCTTATAACGGGGCGCTCGGCGTCTCGTACCGCGTCCCGATGAACGACAATTGGACGCTGACTCCGAATGCGCAATATGGTTTTGTCGGCTCCGTCGACCTGGCCACCGTGGCGGCAGCTTATTCCGCCTCGCTGACCAGCACCTATATCATCCCGAAGAGCGGCTATGAAATCGTCATCGGCAACATGTTGGGCCTCGTGAAGACGCAGAAATTCAAGAGCGGCGATTACTCCTTCAGCCCGGATATTTCCAATACCGTCATGCGTAACGGCATCATGTTCACGCAGCCGGTTTCCACGGGTGGCAAGAAGATGTCGCTGGAGTATTCGCTCATCGACACCCGCTACCTCGGCGGCGATAAGCCCTTTGCCGACAATTCGCAGGAGTTGGGCGTCAGCATCGGCACCAACAAGAGTGCATTCGCCGCACGCAGTTTCGTGCGCGGCGGCTTCACCTATATCAACGCAAAGGACAGCAAGGGATACCGGCTGAGCGTAGGCTACTGGTTCTGATCCGCGCGCGCGGACCTGTAAAGGGCCACCCGCGGGTGGCCCTTATCTATTCGGGATGGCTCATGATGACACGCAAGTATGTCGGCAAAGCGACAGCCGGCCGCCGCGGCCTCGACTGGCGTCTTCGCGCCGCGGTGCTACTGCTCGCAGCCTTTGGCCTCGTCGGCCACGCTCGCGCTGACTATACGACCGACACCGTCGCTTTTGCGGCAAGCGGCAAATACGACGAACTCGAGCGGCTGCTCGAGCCGATGGCCGCGAAAGGCCCACTCGGCACGCGCGACCTGCATGCGCTGTGTTTCGCTTATTCGAAAACCAAACGCTACAACCTGTTGCTGCCTTGCCTGGACCGGCTGGAGGCGAACGTGAAGAAGGGCGACCGGCGCACCAGGCTGTTCGGTCTGGAAGACGCGACCCCCGCCGTTCATGCGATGCGCGCCGAAGCGCTGATCGAGCTCGGCCAGTATGCGCAAGGGGCGAAGGAAGCGCAGCGCGCGCTGAAATGGCTGGAAGACGACCAAAGCGACGATAAAGACATGATCGTGCAAAGCCTGGCCGCGATGTCCATCGGCTCGACGCTTTCGGGAAATCGGGCGGTCGGTGAAAAGTACGCCGACCGGATTGCCGCGGTGAGCACCTTCCTGCCCCAGCACCGCGACTATCTCACGGCGAAGAGCATGGCCCTTGCGCGTGCCTACCTGGCACTGGGAAAATTCGACAAGGCGCTGCGCTCGCTGGAAGACGACAGCAGGTTCAAGATCAACGCGTTCCTCGACAACCTGGTCAGCGGTGCGCTGTTCAAGGGTGCTAGCAACTGGGCGTGGGTCGAGCTTCCGCGCGCTTATATGATACACAAGGCGCAGAAGGAGATCGGCCGCTTGAATGATGCCAAGGCCGGTTTCGACAAGCTGCTCGCGCTGCCGCAAATCCGCGCCAACGGCGAGATCTACTGGCTCATCCTGTACGATCGCGGTCTGCTGGCGCACGCTGAGGGACAACTCGGCCAAGCGATGGACCTGTACCGTAAGGCGGTCGATGTCATCGAGATACAGCGTTCGACCATCAACACCGAGACCAACAAGATCGGCTTCGTCGGCGACAAACAGGCCGTCTACGCGCAACTGATCCGCGCCGCCATCGCGGCGCAAAAGCAGGAACTCGCCTACGAATATGCGGAGCGTGCGCGCGCGCGCGCCCTGGTCGATCTTCTGGCGGAACGCCAGGATTTCGCGTTGCCGAAGTCGGTGTCCACGCAGGTCAACGTGAAATCCTTGCTCGCCAGCTACCGCGATGCGGGGCGCGAGGCGATGGTTCAGCGCCCCGTGGACATGTCGCAGGGTGGAGAATCGCGCCAGCGCAACCTGGTGGTGTCCGCCGGTGCCGCGCTTCAGTCCGCGGCACCCGAACTGGCTTCGCTGGTGTCGGTGCAGACGCCCAGCACCAAGGAAATACTCGCCCAGATTCCCGCGGGAGAGGTGATCGTCGAGTATTACTTCGCCGGGCAAGAGCTGTACGCATTCGTGCTGCGCGATGGGCATCTTCGCGTCGCACGACTCGATCCCACGGGCCTTGACGGCAAGATCCGGGATTTCCGTAACCAGCTTCAGCTGCGCGGCCCCGCGGCCGAGGATCTGGCACGATCGCTCTATACCCAGTTGATCCAGCCCCTCGAGGCAGACATCAAAGCCGATCAAATCTTGTTCATTCCCAGCGGCATACTGCATTACCTGCCTTTCACTGCGCTCCACGACGGCAAGGATTACCTGGTATTGCGTCGATCGGTGCGGTACCTGCCGAGCGCAAGCGTCCTGCGCTTCCTGAAACCGGTGCGCGCGGTGGACCTGAAAAGCATGCTGATCCTCGGGAATCCGGACTTGGGGGATTCGCGCTTCGACCTACCCAACGCAGAGAATGAGGCAAAAGAAATCGCGGCGCTGATTCCGGAATCCCAGCTTCTCGTGCGCGGCAAGGCGAGCAAGTTCGCATTCAAGCAATTTGCTCAGAATTTCAGCTACCTTCACATTGCCTCCCATGGCGAGTTCAACGGGGATGAACCGCTCAAGTCGCGCCTGCTGCTAGCCAAAGACAGCGCGGACGACGGCAATCTCACGGCGGGAGATATTTACGATCTCAAACTCGATGCGAATCTGGTGACCATGTCCGCCTGCGAGACGGGCCTCGGTCACGTTGCCAACGGAGACGACATCATCGGCCTGACGCGCGCGCTGCTGTATGCGGGAACCAGCAATGTGGTCGCAAGCCTGTGGCAGGTCGATGACCTTGCCACCTCCCTACTCATGACCGCCTTCTATAAGAATTTGATGAAAGGCGACCCGGTGCGGCTCGCGCTCCGCAACGCGCAGCAGTCGGTCAAGGCGCGCATGCCGCATCCATTTTTCTGGGCTCCGTTCTTTGTCGTTGGGCAAGGCTGACAGCGTATCGCGCTCGCGCGGCGCATAGAACACGGTCAAATCACGTCTGCGTGGGCGCAGCGGCCTGCGCTGCGCGCCGCGCGCGCGCCTTCGCGTGATCTTCGGCAATCAGCGTGTACATCGCCGGAACGACGAACAGCGTAAACAGCGTGCCGATCGAGATACCCGTCACGATCACCAATCCCATGTTGAAGCGGCCGACCGCGCCGGCACCCGATGCGGTCACCAAAGGCAGGACGCCCAACACCATCGCCGCCGTGGTCATCAGGATCGGGCGCAGGCGGATGCTCGCGCCCTGCTCGATCGCCTCGCGCTTTGACTTGCCTTCGCGCTGCTGTCCGTTGGCGAACTCGACCATCAGGATACCGTGCTTGCTGATCAGCCCGATCAGCGTCACCAGACCCACCTCGGTATAGATGTTGAGGCTGGCGCCGCCGATGCCAAGCGATATGAATATCATCGCCCCGCAGATCGACATCGGCACGCTCACCAGCACGATCAGCGGATCGCGGAAGCTCTCGAACTGCGCCGCGAGCGCGAGAAAAATGATGATCAGCGCGAAGCCGAACGTGATCAGGAGCGCCGAGGACTCCTGCATGTACTGGCGCGACTGGCCGGCGTAGTCCACGCTGTAGCCCTGCGGCAGGGCTTCCTGGGCGAGGCGCTGCATCGTTTGCAGCGCGTCGCCCAGCGTCACGCCCGGCATGGGCACCCCCGAGATGGTTGCGGAATTGAGCTGTTGAAAGTGGTTCAGCGACTCGGGCACCACGCTCGTCTTCAGGCTGACAATGGTGGACAAGGGTATCGGCACGCCGTTCTTGTTGTTGATGTAATAGTCCTTCAGCTGATCGGCATTGAGCCGCTCGGCCTGCGCGACCTGCGGAATCACGCGGTAGGAGCGACCGCCGAAGCTGAAATAATTGACGTAGCCCCCGCCCAGCATCGAAGCGAGCGAATTGCCGACATCGCGCATGGTCAATCCGAGCAGGGCGGTCTTCTCGCGGTCGATCACCACGGTGGTTTGCGGCTTGTCGATCTTGAGGTCGCTGTCCATGAAAATGAACATGCCGCTCGCCTGCGCCTTGGCGAGCAGATCCTGCGCGACCAGGTCGAGCTTGTCGTAGGATTCGGTGGTGCCGATAACGAACTGCATCGGCAACCCGCCCCCGCCGCCCGGTAACGACGGCGGCGCAAACACCGCGACGCGGGCGCCGGGAATCTGCGCGAGCCTCGCCTGCACCTGCGGCTGCAACTCGATCGCCTTCGTCGTGCGCTCGTCCCAGGGCTTGAGCACCATGCCCGCAATCCCCGAATTGAGGCCTGTAATCCCGTCGAGCTGGAACACGTGGTCGGTTTCCGGAAACGACCTGAACGCGTCGTAGACCTGGCGCGAGTTGAGCTGTGTCTGCTGCAGCGTTGCGTTCGGCGCCGTCGTTATCAGAGAAATCAGGACGCCCTGGTCCTCTTGCGGAGACAGCTCGGACTTCGAGGTCGCGTAAAGAAAATAGATGCTCGCGAGCACGATCACGGCAAACACCGCGGCCACGGGAACGTACTCGAGTGTTCCGTGCAGTACGCGCCTGTAGCCGCCACGCAGCCGGTCGAACTGCCGGTCGATGAATGCGACCAGTCCGCCGCCGCTTCCAGTGTGCGGCTGCAGAAAACGCGAACACATCATCGGCGACAATGTCAGCGCGATGATCGCCGACACCGTTACCGCGCCGGCGAGCGTGAACGCGAACTCGGTGAACAAGGCGCCCGTGAGCCCGCCGAGAAAGCCGATCGGTAGATACACCGCGATCAGCACGGCGGTCATGGCGAAAATGGGGCCGACCAGTTCCTTCGCGCCGATCAGGGCGGCCTCGAGCGGCGACTTGCCTTCCTCCATATGCCGGTTGACGTTCTCGACCACGATAATGGCGTCATCTACCACCAGGCCGATGGCGAGTACCAGCGCGAGCAGCGTCAGCAGGTTGATCGTATAACCGAGGAGCAGCATGATGAAGAACGTGCCCACCAGCGACAAGGGCATGGCAATGACCGGGATGAGCACCGAGCGCGCCGATCCCAGGAACAGAAAGATAACGAGCGTCACGATCACGAGGGCCTGGACCAGGGTCGAGATCACTTCGTGGATGGAACTATTTACGAATTTGGTCGCGTCGTAGACGATCTTGCCTTCGAGGCCTTGAGGCAACTGCTCCTCAACCGACGGAAACACCTTGCGCACCTTGTCGATCACCGTCAGCAGGTTGGCGGTGGGCGCGACCCTGATGCCGATGTAGACCGCGCTTTGTCCGTCGAATCCGACCGCCGTGTCGTAGTCTTCCGACCCCAGGGTCACGTTGGCGACGTCTCCCAGGCGCAGGTTCGTGCCGTTTTGCGACTTGATGATGAGGCGGCGGAATTCTTCCACCGTATGCAGGCCCGTCTCCGCCGTGAGGTTGACCGTCACCATCTGTCCCTGCGTGCGGCCGACGGCGGAAATGAAGTCGTTGCTGGCGAGCGCCGCGCTCACCTCGGTGGCCGTAACCCCGAACGCGGCGAGCTTCTTCGGGTCGAGCCAGGCGCGCAGCGCGAACTGGCGCTTGCCCAGGATCTCCGCGGTCTGCACGCCTTCCACCGCCTGCAGCTTTGGCTGCACCACGCGGATCAGGTAATCGGTGATCTGGTTGGTCTGCAGCACCTCGCTGGAAAAACCAATATACATCGAGTGGATCGCGTCGCCGAGCGCGATACCCATGATCGGCTGCTGCGACCCGGTAGGCAGCTGGTTCAGCACCGAGTTGATCTTGGTGTTGATCTCGGTGAGTGCGCGATTCGAGTCGTAGTTGAGACGTAGCGTCGCCTGGATGGTGCTCGCGTTTTGCGTGCTGTTCGATGTGAGGTAGTCGATGCCGTTGGCCTGCGCGACGGCATTTTCAAGCGGCGTGGTGATGAAGCCCGCCACGAGTGCCGGATCGGCCCCGGTATAAATGGTAGTGACGGTCACTACGGCATTCTGCGTCGCGGGATACTGGCGCACGGACAAGAGCGCGAGCGAACGCAGGCCCAGCACCAGGATCAGCAGGCTCACCACCGTGGCAAGCACGGGACGGCGAATGAAAATGTCGGTCAATTGCATCGGCTATCCGCCTCTGTCGTAGATCGATTGGACTGCATTATTTGTCGACGGGGCGCGGCGCCGCATCGTCAGACGGCGTCACTTTGTTGTTGACGACGATGGTGCTGCCGTTTTTCAGCTTAAGCTGGCCGCTCGTGACGATAACGTCCCCTGCATTCAATCCGGACAGGACCGCGACCTGATCGCCGCGCTTCTCGCCGGTGGTCACGAACACCTGTTTGACCGTCAAAGGCGCAGCGCCCGCGCTGCCGCCCTCCTTGCCTGCTTCCTGCACGACGAAGATCGTCGCACCATAGGGATTGAAGCTCACCGCGGTTTGCGGCACGGTCAGGTAGCGCTGCTCGCCCCCGGTATGCACGCTCGCGGAAGCGAACATGCCCGGCAGCAGCTCGCGCTTGTGATTGACGATCGCCGCTTCAATCTGCAGGTTGCGCGTATTGGGATCGACCTTCGGGTCGATGGTGCTGAGCTTGCCGCTGAAGGTGCGCCCGGGGTACGCGTCGACGACCGCCCTCACGTGCTGCCCGAGTTTGAGGTGCGGCAGTTGCTGCTGCGGCAGTGAAAAGTCGACGAAGATCGGATCGATTTGCTGCAGCGTCACGATCTTGTCCCCCGTGTTGAGGAACTGCCCGGGCTGGACCGTGGTGATGCCGAGTTGGCCGGCGAACGGCGCGCGGATGCTTTTCTTCTCGAGGAGCGCCGCTTGCTGCGCGACCTGCGCCTTGGACGTCTTCACGTTCGCCGCAGCGGTGTCCAGTTGCGCCTTGCTGATCGCCTGCACCGCGTACTGCGCTTTGTCCCGCTCGTAGTTGGCTTGCGCCAGTTCCGCCGCTGCTTCCAGGGCGCGTAGCTGGGCAACGTCCGCATCGGCATTCAACTGGACCAGCAGCTGGCCTGCGGATACGCTCTGGCCCGATTTGAAGTGAATGGAGCGCACCAGGCCGGGAATTTCCGTGGTGACGTCCACGCCGCGCGCGGCGCGAAGGCTGCCGACCGAGTTCAATTGCGGCTGCCAGTTATCGAAATCGACCTTCTTGGTGGTGACCGTCGCGGGCGGGGGCTTCCCCGCGGACATGTATTTCTTGATCATCTGGCCTTTGAAAATCTGGTACCCGAAGATGCCGCCGAAAACAAGGCCGGCAAGCACGAGCATGATTAGCATTCTCTTGGTCATCTGATACGGCTCCGGTCAGGTGTTTCTTAGTTTCTTATGACTCAGCTATTGGCAAAATACGTGAAGAATTGGGTTTGTATACGTCTCCCGATTTTGGAAAGTTGCGCGGTTGCAACTTTCCAAAATCGGGAGATCACTCAGTGCCAAGACAAGGCACTCCGTCTAGTTTCGTCTCGCTCTATTTTGTTTCTAGCTATTGCCTCAGTTGGCATTGGCTGCGGCAGGCTGCGCCAGAGCTGTCCGATTCCACCAGCCCCCGCCCAACGCCTGGAAAAGCGCGGCGGTATCCGCGTAGCGCGCGGCCGCGGACTGGATCGCATCGATGCGAAGCTGCTGATACTGGCGCTGGGCATTGAGCAGGGCTAGATAGCCGACTGCGCCTAACGCGAACTGCTTCTGCGTCAAGTCCAGCGTATCGCGTGCGAGCGCTTCGGCTTCGGTTTGCGCCTTGTGCGCCCTCGCGCCGGTCTCGAGCGCGAGCAGCACGTCGGCGACGTTCTGAAACGCCTGCAATACCGTCCCGCGGTATTGTGCGAGCGCCGCGTCGTAGGCGGCAACGGCGGCGCGGCGCTGGGCAGTGAGTTGCCCGCCGCGGAACAGCGGCTGGAGCAGCGATCCGCTGACGTTCCAAATGGTCCCCGGAGCGCTGAATAATCCTGACATCTGACTGGCCTGCTGGCCGTAGCCTCCAGTCAGCGTCAGCGAGGGATAGAGGTTGCCAGTGGCCACGCCGACCAGCGCACTCGCCTGATGCAGGAGTTCTTCCGACGCGCGTATATCAGGGCGCTGGCGCGCCAACGCCGACGGCAAGGAGAGCGGTAATTCCTGCGGCAGACTGAGTGAAGCCAGATCGAATTCCGGCAATCCCGCCTCGCCGGGCAGCTTGCCCGCATAGACCGACAATAGATTGCGCGTCTGGGCCAGCGTTTTCTCCAACGCCGGCAAGCTCGCGCGCGTCTGCGCGACCTGCGTGCGCTGGGCAAGCACGTCCGGGCGCGAGACCCCGCCGAGCGAAAACTGCTTCTCGACGACGGCGAGCTGTTCCTCCTCGGTCCTCAGGATTTCCCGTGACGCCTTGAGTTGCGCGCGCAGCGCGGCTTCCTTGATTGCAGTCGTGACTATGTTGGCGGTAAGCGCGAGGTAAGCGGCCTCGGTCTGGTATTTCTGGTAATCGACCTGCGCCTGCAAACCTTCGAGCGCGCGCATGAAGCTGCCGGACACGTTGATCGTATAGGACACGCTCACCGAAGCGTTATAAAGATTGAATACGTTCGGTACCGCATTCGCGAGGCCAAGCGCGGCACCCGAGGAACGTTGGCGCGCGGCGCCGAGTTTGGCGTCCACACCCGGATACAGCAGCGCGCCGGCTTGGGCGCGCATGTTTTCCTCGGCTTGGCGCAGCGTCGCCTGCGCCGCCGCAAGCGTCGGACTCATCTCGAGCGCCTGGCGGATCAGCCGATCGAGATCCGGCGAATGGAACAGCGACCACCATTGCGCAGGGATGTCCGCGCCCGCCACGAATCGCTGCGCAGGGCCGTCACGGCCCGCGGCAGCCGTTTCGGCTGGCAGCGCGGTTTCGGTGTAGCCACTGGCCTTAGGCGCTTTGGGTCGATGAAAATCGGGTCCCACGGCGCATCCGCCCAAAACCGTTGCGGCGCAAAGAACGATTGCGAGCCGATTCTTCAATTGCAAAAGGCACCTCACTCATTGCAAACCGGTTGTTTTCGCGAGTCCGGTACCCGGCCCGCCGCGCACCTTCGGCGTGCACGGTATTTCCCATCTCAGGATTTGACGCAAGACAGCCCGATCCATGCAGCCAGCCGCTCGGACAGCCGGCAAACCGCACCGTAGCTGCTCCGATACCACCTGCAGTCCTAGGGTTGAATTTTCGCATATTGCGCTGGCGCACGCCTTCTCCTTCTGCAGCGCACAAATCGGGAGGGCGCTCGCCCGGAGAAGACTACGCATCGCATCGACGCCGATTGCAGACGCCCAGCCCGCCGTTCGTATGGAATAAAGCACCGACGTCGGTTGTTTGCGCGACGGCAGGGCCTTGCATGCCAACCACACCACATTAGGGAGAAACCGTCATGTATCGCTTCAAGCCAACTATTGCAGCACTCGCCTTTGCGCTCGGCCTCGCCGGCTGCGCCACCGTAGGCGCGAATTTCAACAACGGGGTCTTGACCGACCAGGCCGGCATGACGCTTTATACGTTCGACAAGGATGCCGCAAACTCCGGCAAGAGTATGTGCAACGGACCTTGCGCAGCCAACTGGCCGCCATTTGCCGCACGTAGCGACGACACGCCCGCCGGCGTCTGGTCCACGATAACGCGCGACGATGGCTCGCGGCAATGGGCTTACAAGGGAAAACCGGTATATCGATGGGTCAAGGACCAGAAGGCTGGCGATAAGACCGGGGACGGCTTCAATAACGTCTGGCATGTCGTGAAGGAGGACATTCAGATATCGGTAGTCAGGGACGGGCCGCGCAACGAGGCCTATTGAGCGGCATCCGGCCACGGCGCTAACGCCGCACGCTCCGCAATACCTGATTGACAGGGGCGGCACAGCCGCTGCGATCGTTGAACACTGACTGTACGCATGTCTGTGCAAACCCCAGCGGCGTGCGTGCCAGGTAAAGCTATTTTCTTCAGCGAATTAACGATTCGAGACACCAGGTCCTCCGCTGCCGCAAGCCCTGCGCGTACAACTGCCTACTGCGAAAGCCCGCATTGCGCGAATGCGAGCAGTCTGGCGACAAGCGGCAGAAGCAGGACCTTAGATGTGAAGAACTCCTTGCGCATCATGGGGCGCGTCGCCTCGCGCTGCTGCTCTGAGCGCGTGCCCCATCCCTGCCGGCCATGACACCTGCCGCGACGTGCACGTTCGACTCATGCTTATTTGAATTAGATGCATGCGCCCATGGCACTTTGGAGCGGCAAATTGAGTCTAATTTCCGCTACTGCGAAAGACTACTATGCGAATACGGGTGTTGCTGGCCGACGATCACGCGATCCTACGCCACGCCCTGCGGGCCATGTTGCAGCGCGAAACCGATATCGAGGTCGTCGCCGAGGCAGCTGACGGACCGGAGGCCGTGCGCCTGGCACACGATTTCAAGCCCCATGTAGTGGTAATGGATATCGGCATGCCCACCATTGAAGGCATCGCCGCGACGCGCCAGATCGTAGCGGAAATGCCCGGCACAAAAGTGTTGGCGCTCTCCACCTATTCGGAGCGGCATTTCGTCATGCGCATGCTGGAAGCCGGCGCCAGCGGCTACCTGGTCAAGACCACCAGCATTGACGAGATGCTGCGGGGAATACGCACAGTCGCCAATGGGGGCACTTACCTGGGCCGCGAAGGTTCCGCCGTGGCGGTCGATTCGATGCGCGGCAAAAAGCGCACCGGTCATCCCGTGCAAGAGCGGCTCGGGCGACGCGAGCACGAAGTGCTCACGCTGGTGGCCGAGGGGTTGAATTCGCAGGAAATCGCGGCCAAGCTGCACATTGCCGCAGGCACGGTGGATGTGCACCGGCAAAATATCATGCGCAAGCTCGGCCTGCACAGTACGGCGGAATTGACCAAGTACGCCATCCGCCACGGCCTGACCTCTGCATGAGCCGCTTCGCAGAGGGCGGCGCCTCGCACTACCAGGGGCGAGCGCTTGGCGCGATAACAAGCCACGGACACTGCCCATGCCGCAGAGTCGCAAGCAGCACCTGACCTCGAGGCCGCGGCAGCCGTCCCTCATCGGCAGAATGCGGCGCGCTGTGCCGAGCGCAAATCGCAAGCCTGCGACCTATGCCAACGTCCTGCGCATGCAGCCGCACAGAAGGCTGCTGCAAACCCTCGCGCGATTTCGGACCTTATACAAGAATATGCTCGAAGCCGTTGCATACTGCAGGATGCTCGATGCGGATCATCCGCCGCAGGACATCCAGTTTATCGACGTCAACCAAGCCTTCGAAGCCATGACGGGATTAAGCAACGTCGTCGGCAAGAAATTGAGCGAGGCCATTCCCGGCATACGGGAATCGAACCCCGAACTGATCGAAATCTGCGCCAATGTGACCGCGCAGGGCAGGCCGAAAAGATTCGAAACGCAGGTGGCGGCGCTCGATCGATGGTTCTCAATCTCCGCTTACCGTTGGGGCAGAAACTCCTTTGTCGCGATATTCGACAATATCACCGAGCGTAAACGGATCGAGGAGGAAACCGAAGATCTGTACCGGAACGCTCCCTGCGGTTATCACTCTCTCGATGCGAACGGCGTCTTCGTCAGGATCAACGACACCGAGCTTCGCTGGCTCGGCTATACGCGCGAAGAGGTGATCGGGAAGCTGAGGATGCCCGACCTGCTCGTTCCCGCGAGCCGTACGGTCTTTGAGGCGCGCTTTGCAAACTTGATCGAGCGCGGCCCCAAGATCATGGACAAGGGCGCAAGCGCCAACGTGGAACTGGAGATGATCCGCAAGGACGGGACGCTGCTGCCGGTGCGCTTTAACGCGACGGTCGTGCGCGATGCGCGGGGCGGCTTTGTCATGACGCGGACAACGGTCAACGACATAAGCGCGACCAGGATGCGGGAGCTCGAACGCACCGAACATGCCCGGCGCATGGAGGAGCTGTCGCGCCGTCTGGTGGCAGCGCACGAAGATGGAAGCCGGATCCTGGCAACTGAACTGCACGACCGAACCAGCGCGAATCTGGTCGCCATGGAGATCAATCTGGAAATGGTCCTTGCGGACTTGCCGGCGGAGTGGCAGCAGGGGATCGGTTCCAGGCTGGAGGATACCTGCGCGCTGCTCAAGGACACGACGCAGAACATCCGCGAGATCAACACCAGCCTGCGGCCGGCGCTCCTCGATTACGCCGGGCTCCGTCCGGCCTTGCATGCGTTCGCCGAGCAGTTTTCGAGCCGCACCGGCATCGCGGTGCATTTTACCGATGCCGAGTCGACGCTTCGGCTGCCGCCCGAGGTGGAATCGAATCTGTTCCGCATCGCCCAGGAGGCCCTCACCAATTGCGCCAAGTACGCCGCCGCCAAAGCTGTCGTCATCGAACTGCAGCACGACGACGCGCGCGCCGTCATGACAATTTGCGACGATGGAATCGGCTTTGATCCCGCGGCCTTGGGACAACCCGGCCATCCCGCGGGGCTAGGCATCATCACCATGCGCGAGCGTGCAGAATTCACAGGCGGCAGGTTCAGCATCGAATCGCACCCCGGCAAGGGGACGCGCATCAGAGTCGAAATCTGAGGCCTCTCGCTCGGATTATCCGAACGGTCTCGCGGAAGGAAACGGGCCTTCCGTTTCCATGCGGGCCGACGCATCCATCGCAGTCCGGCGATGAAGAGCCATGGCGAAACTATGGGATATCTATAGTCCCCATATCGAAAATCGATAGTCAAAATACGGATGGCTGCATATTGCCCTTCGGTGCGCAACATCTAGAATCGGTCGGACGTTACAAGACGCTGGAGAACGGCGAGCCGGGTCGATGGCGAAGCGCGAAATTCCGCGTGTGCAGTTCATGTCGCGGTGAACCCGCGACCTAGGAGTCGGCGCGGCGATTGCGCTACGTAGGGCGCGGATTTATCGCGCCGACTGGCTTTGCAGGCAATCTGTTCGGCAGAGGAGACGTTCCGGGCGTATGAGTTCCATAGCCCCTTTCGATTCCATTTCCGGCAGCAGCGACATGCCTGTTCCGGGGCGCACAGTGCTTGACCTAGGATCACGCGAAGTCTTTCCATGCCATAGGAGGAAGAAGTAATGTGCCTGTCCACACTCGACGCGTCCCGAATCCGGATCCAGCATGAAATGGCTGGTGACTCAGCGGAAAACCGGGCCCAAGGCGGCCCCACTGGCGCACGCGAGGCCGAACTGGCCACTGTCATTTTGGATACGCTGGGGAAGGTCTTAAGCGGCAATTCCGCCGCGACGCGCCTTTTTTGCGACAGCACAAAACCCTTGTCGGGACGCAACATCAGAGCGCTGATCCCCGACTTTCCGTTCCGACCGATTACTCCCGGCTACAACCTCGCCTACGCGACGTTCTGGGCTGCCGAAGGCGGATGGCGCCAATTCAACGCACGCGACAGCCGTCGCCACCTGTTCCGCCTTGATGTGGCGCTGGACAAGCACGAATTGGCGTCGCGCCGGGAGATCGTGCTGCGCCTGCGACCGGTGCGCGAATCAGCGCCAGTGCAACTGCAGTGGCGGTTCTCCGAACAACGCGTACCGGCTCACAACACGGCTGCATCGCCTAGCGCAAGTGCGTGCCGTACATGACGTGCTCTGCAGCCGCTGACCCGCAACGCGCGTTCGGGTGCAGCCCGCAGAGTTCAGAAGACCACTTATTTCGCAGAGGGCGAACATGTACCTGATCACAGACCAATTCATTGCGGGCAACAAGGCAGTCGCCGAGCCATTGATCGGGCTGGCACAAATCCAATTTTCGGGACTGCAGAAACTGGCGGCGCTGACCTTCAGCGCGAGCAAAACGGCAATCGAAGACAATGTCACGCACATCCCGGCGTTGCTGCACGCGCGGGACATGCAGGAATTGATCGATCTGGGCACGACGCTTGGCCGACGCTCGTTGGAAAAATCGATCACCTACTCGCGCGGCGCATACGAGATCGCCACCCAGTCGCAGGCTGAGATCACCAAGCTCGCGGAAGCGCAGGCCGGGGAATCTTCCAAGTGGCTGGTGAAGTTCATCGACGCTCTATCCAAGAACGCGCCGGCTCGCTCCGAAGCCGCCACGGCCGCCTTGAAATCGGCGCTTGCTGCAGCCAGTAGCGCCTACGATGGTTTGAACAAGATTTCCAAGCAGGCGACCGAACTGGCGGCAGCCAACTTCAGTGCCGCGACCGAAGGCGTCAAGGAAACGAAGAAGAAAACGACATAAGCGCGATTTCAGTCGGCAAAGCCCCGCACGCTTAAGTCCGATGAGGTACGGGCGCGCCTTGTCTCACGCGACTACTTAGACGAAGGAGGTACACACATGGCAGCCGTATATCCAACGCACGCACGCAAGGCGCATCCGGCTCCCGACTATGGGCAGCGCGAAAAGTGGGCGGCGCGAAGCCGGTTGCGCAAACGCATGGACGCGTCGGGACTGTTCTATGCGCGCGCCCTTGCAATAGAGCGCGAGGCGCACACGCGTTACGTCGAACTCGGTGTCCGCGTGACCGATTACGGCTACGACCGCGTCGCTCGGCTCTTCGGCCGGCTGGCGGGGCAGGCGGCGGAGCACGCCTTTCAGCTGTCGAAGAAGTGCGAGGAAATGCTGATTCCGCTATACGCAGCATACGACTACGCCTGGTTCGACTGCGGCGCACCCGTGCCTGAGGCGCGCGCTTTCATCTACCAAATGATGACGCCGCGTCTGGCGCTGCAAATTGCCTTGCGCGCGGAAGAACGGGGAAAAGCGTATTTCGACCAGGTGCATGCCGAGTCGCGCCATGCGGACGTGCGCAAGCTCGCAGCCGAGTTCGCTCGCTACAAGGCCACGCAGGCGACATGCATAGAAGAAGCGCTTGCGCACCTGCCGGAGCCGTTTCGGCCAACCGAGCAAATGCCGGGCGACCCCACTCTAGAACAGTTGGTGTAGACCCCGCAGGAATCCCGAACGGCATGCTGCGACACGCCGGCCGATGGCGCTTGCCCTCGGCCGGCCGGAATTTGCCCGCGCGATACGGCCGCAAGCGGAAATTCGACAACGCAAGCTTCTTTTCTCAGCCCACCGAGTGATAAAGTGGGAGCCACGGTCCGCTGAGGACATTGTCGTGGAGCATTGCGCTATGCCTAATCCTGCCGCAACCGCGTCTGCCGGCGCGCCGGAGCGCGGTGAAACCGAGGTTGTTGTCGAGCGCGATGTCATGGTTCCGATGCGCGATGGTGTGCGCTTGGCGACGGACATCTACCATCCCGCACCCGGTGGCGTACGCGCAAAAGGAAAGTTACCGGTGATACTCGAGCGCACGCCTTACGGCAAGACCCAGGTTTCACGCACGGAGATCGATTGCAGCATGACCGCTGCGCGGCCTCGGCCTGAGGTGGCGGCGTGGTTCGCACGGCAAGGCTATGTCGCCGTGTTTCAGGATTGCCGCGGTCGCTACGGCTCAGAAGGTGAATTTGTGAAGTACCTCAGCGATGGCGAGGACGGTTACGACACCGTGGCCTGGCTTGCCGCGCAACCTTGGTGCAATGGCAAGATCGCCACCCACGGTCTGTCCTATGCCGCGCATACGCAAGGCTCGCTCGCCTGTCTCGCTCCGCCCGGGCTTGCGGCCATGGTGATCGATTCCGGAGCGTTCTCGAACGCGCACCGTTCCGGCATCCGCCAGGGCGGCGCCTTCGAGATGAAACAGGTGACCTGGGCGTTCAATGAGGCCAAGGAAAGTCCGCGCGCAAAGGCGGACCCGACCGTGCGCGCGGCGCTCGAGCAGGAGAACTTGCGCGAATGGTTCAAGGTGCTGCCGTGGAAGCCGGGCCACTCACCGGTACGCTGGGTGCCTGAATACGAGGATTACTTGTTCGAACTGTGGACACATGGCGCATTCGGCGACTACTGGCGTCAGCTGGGCATATACGCCGAGGGCTACTACGCGCAGTTCGCCGACGTGCCGCAAATGCACGTGTCGAGTTGGTACGACGCCTACGTGCGCACGGCAACGGATAACTATGAGGCGTTGAGCCGCAGCAAACGCGGGCCGGTGCGCCTGATGATGGGCCCATGGACGCACGGCGACCGCAGCAAGACGTTCTCGGGTGACGTCGATTTTGGCGCTGCGGCAACCATCGACGGCAATATTGCGCCCAACTGGCGCGTCTTTCGCTGCCGCTGGTTCGATCACTGGGTGAAGGGTATCGATAACGGCGTCGATAAGGAACCTGCGGTCCTTCTGTTTCTGATGGGTGGCGGCTCCGGCCGGCGCAACGCCGATGGCAGGCTCGATCACGGCGGCCACTGGATCAAAGCGGCGGATTGGCCACTGCCGGATGAGAAGCCCACGCGTTTCTATCTGCATGCCAGCGGGCTGCTCGATCCGGCCCCGCCTGCAGAAGGGGGTGCGCCGCTCAGCTACGTTTTCGATCCGAACGATCCGGTGCCCACCATCGGCGGCCCGCTCACCTCCGGGCAGCCGATATTCGAAGGCGGCGCGTTCGATCAGCGCGAGGATCCGCGTTTTTTCGGCGTGCGCCACCCCGGCCTGCCGTTGGCGGCGCGCGCCGACGTACTGGTATTCGAGACCGCGCCGCTCGCCGAAGACGTTGCCGTGATCGGCCCCATCACGGTGACGCTGCATGTTTCATCGAACTGTCCCGACACCGATTTCACCGCGAAGTTGATCGATGTGCATCCGCCGAGCGCAGATTATCCGCGTGGCTTTGCGATGAACCTCACCGACGCGATTCTGCGCTGCCGCTACCGCGACTCGGCAGAAAACCCGCAGCCGATGGTCGCGGGCAAGATCTATGCGATCACCATAGAGCCGTTTGCGACCTGCAACCTGTTCAAGGCGGGGCACCGCATCAGGCTCGACATATCCTCGAGCAACTTCCCGCGCTACGATGTCAATCCGAACACCGGGGAGCCCGAAGGCCGGGCGCGTCTGAAGCGCGCGGCAATCAACAGCGTGCACGTCGATCGCGCATGCGCCTCGCACGTGGTGCTGCCGATCATGCCGCTAGGTGCCATCAAACCGTTGTAGCCGCGTAGAAACAGCTGCGGCGTCAGCCGCGCAACCGGATTGCCATAAAATTGCCGGATATGACCCTGGCCCAAGGACGAATCCGAATGGAGAATACCGTAATGAAGCTATTGCAAAGCAGTCTTTCCGCCCTTTTTCTAGCCGTCGCGATGGCGGCGCTTATGGGCTGCGCAGGAAACCTGCCGAAAGAAAGCGCAGGCGAGTATCTTGACGACGCTGTCATCACCTCCAAAGTAAAGGCGTTGATTCTGGATCAGCCTGGGCTGAAAGTGTTCGATATCCACGTGCAGACTTTCAAAGGCACGGTCAACCTGAGCGGCGTCGTCTCCTCCCAGTCCCAAATCGATCAAGCCGGAGGAATTGCGCGCAAAGTCGCCGGTGTGCGGTCTATCAAGAACGACCTGCGACTGCGGTGACGGCAGGCTGCGCGCCGCTGGCGCGCTACCGTCGCCTCCCCCGCTGCCGGAAAGCGACGCTCCTGCACGGCCAGCGATAGCGGGATCGCAGCGAGCGCTTTGCGCTTGCTATCCGCGCGAGCGATCGCCGTGTGCGGCTGCGATTTCAGCGTGCGAGCGAACCCGCCGGCGCAGCGCGCAGATATTGAGGCGGCCAGGACGCCACCTGCCCCAGTGCCTGAGCCGCGATCATCGGCCAGTAAGGGTTGCGCAGGATTTCGCGACCGAGGAGCACCATATCGGCCTGCCCGGTGCGGATGATGTGATCTGCCTGCGCCGGCGAGGTGATAAGTCCGACGGCAGCGGTTGCGACGCCCGCCTCCTTGCGTATGCGCGCGGCAAATTCGGTCTGGAAGCCGGGTCCGGCCGGGATCTTCGCAGCCGGCACAAGGCCGGCGGAGGAGACATCCACCAGGTCGACGCCGAGGTCCCGTAGCGTGCGGCATAAGGCGATGGTCTCCTCCACGTTCCAACCGCCTTCGACCCAATCGGTGGCCGACAACCGGATGAGGAGCGGCAGCCGTTCTGGCCATTTCGCGCGGACCGCGCTGACCACTTCACGCGCGAGACGCGTACGCTTGTCGAAGCTGCCGCCGTAGGCATCCGATCTGCGGTTGGAAAGTGGCGACAGGAACTGATGCAAAAGGTAGCCGTGCGCCGCATGGATCTCCATGCTCTGAAATCCGGCTGCGCGCGCACGATCGGCCGCGGCCGCAAACTGCTGAACCACCTGGCGGATGCCGGCCGCGTCGAGTTCGCGCGGCACGGCATAGCCTTCGCCGAAGGCCAGCGCCGATGGTGCGACCGTCGTCCAGCCGCCTTCGCCCGCGCTCAGCGTGCCCTGCCTCTGCCAGCCCCGACCGGCGCTGCCCTTGCGGCCTGCATGCGCCAATTGCACCGCCGCTACGCAGCCGTACTCCTTGGCGAATTGCGCTACGCGCGCCAGGGGCTCGATCTGGCTATCGTCCCAGAGTCCAAGATCACCCGGGCTGATGCGCCCCTCGGGAGCTACGGCGGTTGCCTCGATGATCATCAGCGCGGCGCCGCCGACCGCGCGGCTGCCGTAATGCACGAAATGCCAGCTTGTCGCCCTGCCCTCGTTTGCGGAGTATTGACACATCGGCGGGATGCCGATGCGGTTGGCGAGCACGATGTCGCGCAGCTTGAGCGGTTCGAATAGATGGGGCATGGATTGATATTCCTGGACTAGAAAGAGTTGGCGGAGTTTACAGCCGGGGCGACTGCACGTCCAATCCGCTCGCAATAAAAGCGATTGCGGTCCTACGCAATCACAGCACCAGAATGCACCACGGCGTCGAAAGGGGGAGAGAGTAGGCGCGTGTTCGTTCGCACACGGGGGCGTAGTGCGACAAGGATGCTCTGCAGAAATTCAGGCCGCACGCCTCAAATTGGACGCGCGCGATCGCGCAAATGGAGGCATCGTGCGCATGCCGGCCGGACGTCTGTTTTGTGTCGCCGCGGCGTTGCGCGCGAAACTGACAAACCACAGCCAGGCTAGCGGGTTTTTCCGAATAAACCCAATGATGCCGTTTACATGGGCGCTCAGGTAAGCAGTGTCCCGGTTGGCGGTGCCGCGCAAGCCGCTCTCCTTGTGGATCCCGTGCAACAGTTCATGCCAGAAAATAACCGTCAAGTGCGTGCCACGAAGCTCCTCGCTCAGGCGAACAGTGCGCGAGCTAAGGTCGATGTCTCCCCATTGGCTCAAGCGCTCAGTCAACGATTGGCTCAATGACCTGATGGAATATTCGTGCTGACCAAGACAGACCGCTTGCGGCAAGGTGACGAACGCGCCGACCTTGGGTCTGGCCACTCGCAGATGGCGAGTGAGCAAGGCATTGAACCACGCCCATACTTCCGGATTGTGCACAATGAGCGCCACCAGGCCGGTGGCCAGCAGATGCGTTACCTGCTCCTCATCCACCTTCCTGTTGTTGATACCTGACGTACACAATATGAGGTAGATGAACGAACGCAGCAGGTATCGAGCTAGCCGCACACCCGAGAGCCTCTTGGAAAGGCGAATCACTTGCTGGTTGAGACATTCCTCCGCCAGCAGGCGCTTCGATTGCATGGTTGTCTCATCCGCCCAGGTAACTGAAAACCGATAGGGGCCTATGGCTACCTTCCACGGAAAGACAGGCTCTCCTGGAATAGCGGCGAGGGGCCTGGATGCCATAGCAGCGGCACGGACGCAGCTGTCGTCAACGTACCGCGGACGCTTGCGTGGCATTGCACACCCCGATAGAAAGGACTGGGAAATTCCCTGCCCAACGATGCAAGTATACAGACGACTTACTGCCGCGATGGCGATATCTTAGGGTCACCGCTTTTTCCTTAAGAATCAAGTTTGTTAGTAAGCGCTACCGTGGTGAGCCGCACCATTTCAGAGCAAAATATAACCCCTTACATCTCAAAAGGTTGGAATTGCCGCGACGAAAATCCGCGAGCAAAACGACTTCGGACTAAAATAGGGAAGACAAGAATCCAGGGACTTGGTTGCATGAAACCGGTGGCCAGGTGTCACCAACGTTCGTGACCAAGGGTGGTGCTCTTGCGCCGATTGGCACTTGGCTCCGGGATAGATATAGAAGTCGCGAATATCTTGCGCGTAATGTGTGCTAGCGCGCAGACAAATCAGATGCAAAGGTGAAAATAGTAAACGGTGTCCGGTTCTGCTACATCTTCATTTGCCGGCACCTTCTGTCACTTCTTAAGTGTCACGGTTCGATAGCGGTTCTCCCCCGTTATCGGACCGTTTTGCTTTTGCCGGCGTCAGGCGTCAGCTGCCTGATTACTTGGAAACAGGCCGTACGCGTAGTTCCTCGTGACCGCGCCGCCCGTGATCATCGAGCGATCGCCGGACTCCTCGGATCGAATCGGCGTAGGCGTTCGAGCAGGAACTCGACTTCAGCGCGCGCCGCCGCCGACATGGTTATCGCGGGCTTGCGCTGGGCATCGGATGCGATGGCACCGCGCTTTTGCAGAATGTACTTGCGCACGGCGAGCCCCACGCCAGGCTGCTGCTCGTAGCGGATAAGCGGCAGGTGCGCATCGAAGAGGTCGTGCGCCTTGTCGCGCTCGCCGGCCTTTGATAGTTTCACCAGATCCACGAGCATGTCGGGGAACGCGTAACCGGTCATCGCGCCATCGGAGCCACGTTCGAGTTCAAGGTCCACGAATATGCCCCCATTGCCCGTGAGCACGGAAACGCGGCGCATGCCGCCTTGATGCTCGAGCGTGCGCACTGCGGAAATCTTCTCGAGGCTGGGCCAGTCCTCGATCTTGAGCATGACGCAGGACGGGTTTTCCGTGACGATGCGCGCGAGCACCTGCGGCGTCATGACGACGCTAAAAGCGAGCGGATAGTCCTGCAGCGCGAACGGCACATCGTCGCCGATCGCTTCGCGCGCCTGTCGGTAGTAACCGACGATCTGGTCGTCGGTGCGCAAGCTCGAAGGCGGCGCAATCATGACGCCAGCAGCCCCCGCGTCCAGCGCCTGGCGCGCAAGCGTGCGCATCGATGCGAACCCAGGCGAGGTGACGCCGACGATGACAGGAAGCTTGCCGGCGCGCCTGACGAACTGGCGCACCAGCAGGATCGACTCTTCGGCGTCGAGTTTCGGCGCCTCGCCCATGACACCGAGCACCGTGAGCCCGCTTACCCCGCAGCGCATATAGAAATCGGTCAGGCGATCCACAGACCCGATGTCGAGCCTGCCGTCCGCATGAAACGGCGTCGCTGCTATCGTGAATACGCCCCCTGCCTGTTCGTCCAGTCGCATGTCTTTCCTTTCACGTAATGCGCGATGTCGTACGCGGTTCAATCAGTGACTCACTGCATGCCTCGATCCGGCCGCGCGCGGTTCGGCATCCGCGCATCGCCGGCAAGTGCAGTGAATCCGGTTGATTTTACCGCCGTACAACGCGACACGCGACCTCCACTTCGCTAGTTGGGATTCGACCGGCGATCGAATTAGAGTTCTTGGTTGGATCTTTATCCAAGGATGGATGTCCTAGTGAAGGCTTCGGCGCTACTTTTTGCTGGAATGCGATGTGAGGCAACCACTGGACAAGATTTCTGTTGATTCGCCCGTGCCCGACCGGACGAGAGAATGGTTCGTGCCGGGTCTTGGATCGCCTTCCTTTCGTCGCTGGATCGGGCTTCTCTTCCTGCCCTACACCGGCATGGTCTTGTCTTACACCGTCATCGGCGGACTTTTGGCTCCCACAGTTTTTTGGGATCGGGTTGGGGCACTGGCATTGATCTATTTCCTGGGGCTCGGCGTCGGCGCTCATGCCCTCGATGCATTGGGCAGCCGCGGCAATAAACCATGGGGCGAACTTCTGCCGCGCAGGATTCTATGGTTGGTTGCGGGGCTGTCGCTCTTATGTGCTTATGCGCTCGGCGCGTATTACATGATTCGTTTCACTCCGCTTCTTTGGCCTATTGCAATCGCGGAGGGCTTTTTCGTATTCGCCTACAACCTCGAGTGGTACAGAGGCAAGTTTCATACGGATTGGTGGTTTGCCCTATCGTGGGGCGCCCTGCCTGCCCTTGCCGGGTACGTGCTGCAAACCAATCGCATATCGTTTCCGGCACTGTGCGTGGCAGCGGCCTTTGCGCTCCTCAGCCTGGTTGAAATCAAGGTGTCGCGGCCCTACAAGGAGCTGCGCCGCCGTGCGTGCACGGCTGCGGACGAAGTGCTGGCGGAGCGCTACCAGGCCATCCTGAAAAGCCTTTCCGCCGCCGTAATCCTTCTCGGGATCGGCCTGGCTCTAGCGCGGTGGATGCCATGACGGGCGCGCTTCCCGCGCCGGGTACTGGCATCGCTTCCCACCCGCTCCACGCAGCATCTTCCCCGCCAACCGATTTTGCAGCGTACTGGGAGCTGCTCCGCGAACGATTGATTGCCTGTCACCCCGCACTTATCCAACGCTATTTCGCCACTTTTCCGCAAGACTTGGTCGAATCGATTGATTCCGTTGTTGGCGGCGGCAAGAAAGTGCGCGCCCGAATCTTGTGCGCGGTGTGCGAGGCGCTCGGCGGCAGTTTCACTGACGCGCTGCCACGCGCCATGGCGATCGAGTGCGTGCAAGCCGCCTCCTTGATTCATGACGATTGGGTGGACGGCGACCGCATTCGGCGCAGCGCACCGGCGGTGTGGACGCTCCAAGGCGCAAGACGGGCCGTCCTTCTGGCCGATGTCATTTTCGCCACGTCGCTGGAACGCTGTGCCGAATTGGGGCGGCTCGATGTTCTCGCCCTATCGAAGGCGATCGCTACAATAGCCGCCGGCGCCTACCAGGAAGCGCTCGAACTCGCTGAAACGAGGACCGACCGCTTTCCCGGAATCGAGAGCCGATCTCCATATGATCGACTTATTTTTCTCAAAACCGGCGCATTGTTCGCAGCGGCGGCTGAACTGGGTGCCATTAGCGCGCGTGCCGATGCTGCGCTTCAGCGGGCGGCGTACGACTACGGCGCCCGAATCGGCGAAGCCTACCAGTTGGCTGATGACTTGGAAGATCTGGTTCGGCGTCCTACCGCCGCGCCCCTACAACCCCAGGATACATCCGCCCTATCCATCCTCCTCGGCCGTTTCGGATTGATCGACAGGCATCACGGGCGAGAGCCGCATTGCGCTGAAGTACTTCAATGCGCCAAGACCCACGTTGCGCGACTGGAACGAGTGATGGAAGACGAAATAAGCATGCGGCTTGCTGCAGCCACAATCGCCCTGAAGAAGCTTCCGGAGACACCGTGGCGCCGCATTCTTGAATCGATTCCCAACGAAGTTGTGCGGCGAAAAGATTAGCCGCTCATCACGTCCTCAGGAGCGGTCGCGGTAACGATCGCCGAGCCGCAAAGGGTCAGGTATTCGTGTCGAATTCCGGTGAAACCGCAGGCTCGCAGAGATTCTTTCAGTTCATCAAGCCAGCGCGTTGCGATGATCAACCGCGGTAAACCCTCGTAGATCGGCATCCATGACGGAATGGCTCGTGCCACCGTGTTGCGCATCACCAGGAAATAGAAGTGCCAAAGAGCCAGGAGAATGCGGTTTGGAGGCAAAGTGAAGTCGTGCATCAAGAGGAGCCCGCCGGGCTTCAACAGGCTTGTGCAGTGTGCCGTGAGTAGGGGCAGTTCCGCGTATTTTGCAAGGTAAGACGATGTCACGCAATCGAACTTGTTCGGACTTCGGTAGTCTTCCGCTCGGCACAGCACCAATTCAATGTTCTCCAGGCCGAGCATCCGAATCCTTTCACGCGCGATGGCCAAATACTCGTCGCGCAATTCCACCCCGACTACGCGCCGGCCGGGAAAACGGCGAGCGATGGCAAGCGTGGAAATCCCAGTTCCGCACGCCAGATCGAGAATGGGTCCAGTTCCATCAGGGATCAGCGCCACGATGCGTTTTTTCCACAGGCGATCGATCCCAAAAGTCGCCCAGTGCACCATGCGGTCGTACGTCGAGCCGGTGCCCACGAACAAATGCTCAACTAACTCCGCGCGCGCGTCACCGCTGGACGGACGGTCTTGGTCCATCACAGTCTTCTTCGTGAAACGCTCGAAGTCGAGAAGCTATTCACTTCAATTTGCTGCGCGGTGAATACCGAATTCCGGCGGGCGTGACCATTTTAAGTGCCAGCGTGCCTTGCGCGAAAGTCTCCTCTCCCTCCAACGAAGTTCCATAGACTGCTAAAACCAATCCCGCTTCGACAACTGTTCAGAACATGCGAATCTGGGGGAAATCGCCGAATGCAGATTCACCGTGTTCTTCATAGGAAACTCCTGTAACAGGTGACCGACCATTTCGAAAGATGATGACTCGCGGCCAAAATGCTATTTCGTCAGGCGCACTTCCTCCACGCCCAAGGGCGACCCGTGCGCGTCGAACATGTCCTACTTGTGCGGCGAGCCAAACTCCAGATGGGTGCGTAGCAGAATCGAGGAGGGTCGCCGCGTTTCGGCGCGCGCGCTGCGCCGCGCGTGCTCGATCGCTACCACGCTGTTTCCGTTTTTCACCGTTGGAATTGCGGTCGACAGGTCGGACCTCCTGAGAGATTTCCTTGGCGCTTGTTATGCAGCGTGGCCGAAGATGGAAAATGTGAAACCCGATGCTTAGATACCGCCGAGGCATAGGTACTTGACCACGAGAAAGTCCTCGATGCCGTACTTCGAGCCTTCACGTCCTGTTCCTGATTCCTTCACGCCTCCGAACGGTGCCACCTCGGTGGAAATGAGGCCAGTGTTAATGCCGACGATGCCATATTCCAGCGCCTCGGCCACGCGCCAGACGCGGGCGATATCGCGTCCGTAGAAGTAGGCTGCCAGGCCGAATTCGGTGTCGTTTGCGAGCCGGATCGCCTCGGCTTCGTCCTTGAAGCGGAATAGCGGCGCCACCGGGCCGAAGGTTTCCTCGCGCGTCACCTGCATGCTCGTGTTGACGTCGGCGAGCACCGTGGGCTCGAAAAATAAGCCACCAAGAACATGGCGCTTGCCGCCGGTAAGAATCTTCGCCCCCTTGGCAAGCGCGTCCGCAATGTGCTCTTCCACCTTTGTTACCGCATCGGCGTTGATCAGCGGGCCGGTGGTGACGCCTGGTTCCCTGCCGTCGCCGACCTTGAGCGTTTTCACTTTTGCCGCGAGCTTGGCGGCAAAGGCGTCGTATACCTTTTCCTGCACCAGGATGCGGTTGGCGCAGACGCAGGTCTGGCCGTTGTTGCGATATTTCGAGATCATGGCACCTTCCACCGCGGCGTCCAGATCGGCGTCGTCGAACACGATGAATGGCGCATTGCCGCCGAGTTCCATCGAGGTCTTCTTTACCGTGCTTGCGCATTGCGCCATCAGCTTCTTGCCGATCTCGGTGGAGCCGGTGAAGGTAAGCTTGCGCACCAGCGGGTTGCTGCTCATCTCGCCGCCGATGGCGCCGGCCGAGCCGGTTACCACCGAGAACACGCCTTTGGGCACTCCGGCACGCTCAGCCAACTCGGCCATGGCAAGCGCGGAGAAGGGCGTGGCGGTTGCGGGCTTAACCACCATGGTGCAGCCCGCGGCGAGCGCCGGGCCGGCTTTGCGCGTGATCATGGCGGCGGGAAAATTCCACGGCGTAATCGCGACGCATACGCCGATCGGCTCTTTCAGCACCACGATGCGCATATCGGCCTGGTGTTGCGGAATAGTGTCGCCGTAGATGCGTTTGCCCTCCTCGGCGAACCATTCGATGAAGGACGCGGCATAGGCGATTTCGCCGCGCGATTCCGCGAGCGGCTTGCCCTGCTCCGCGGTCATGATCTGCGCCAGATCTTCCTGGTTGGTCATCATCAATTCGAACCAGCGGCGCAGGATCACCGCGCGCTCCTTCGCCGTCTTGGCGCGCCACGCGGGGAATGCCGCATTGGCCGCCGCGATGGCGCGGCGCGTCTCCGCCACGCCCATCTTGGGCACCGCGCCGAGCACCGCGCCGTCGGCGGGATTGATCACGGCGACGGTCGACTTGTCGTCGGCATCCGCCCACGCGCCGTCGATATAGCACTGCTGGCGAAACAGCTTGGAATCTTTGAGTGCGAAATGCGCAAAGCGCGCGTCATTCGGGGCATTCATGGTGTTCTCCGCACGATAGGTCGAAGCGCCG